>BNJU01004316.1_pt1 | contig 406966 bp, 468 predicted proteins | sample 8539281 | NCBI WGS metagenome assembly BNJU01 (sample SAMD00202456, study PRJDB9452) | human saliva metagenome | isolation source: human saliva | place: Japan
CCGCCCCGGCTTACACTCCCGCCTATCACGCTTCAGCGCGATCCTCATCGGATCATGGGGCGCTACTCATAGATACGTGAGGAAAAGAGCGGAGGAAGGCACGAAGAAATAGCGGTATTCGCCCGCCCGTCGGCCGAGGTATTCGATGCGATGTGTGAGGTATTTCTAAATCTACGTACGTGGATTTTAAGACTACGTGAGAAATCCTTTTGGACTATGTGCGTGGATCTTGAGGACCACGCACGAAGATAGAAGAATAGATGTAGACCTTCGTGGTTTTTGGCTGCGGTGGAGCGGAAGTTTTCTCGGGCAAAGAGAGGCCAGGGGAAAGTGCTACGGGCACCAAGGCCGTGAGGCGCACGCATAAAATGAGGGCTGTCCGCACGCTTCCACGAGGAAGGTGCGACAGCCTTCATAGGATCGAGGTGTGAGCTCGGTGAGGAAGCTCAGCGGAGGGCGATTAGCGGCCTTCGGTCAAGGCGCGCATAGAGGTCGCGCGCATACGCTGCACAGCGCCCGCCTGGATATGGATGAGGTCAGGGCGGTAGCTACTACGCACGGGCTTCGGGTCGATGCAGTAGATAGGTGCCTTCCTGGGACGTAGCCCAGCAGTGCGCTGCAGGATAGACCTCCAGTGACGTGCCGATGACGAGGAAAGATCAGCCTCTTCGGTGGCTTCGATAGCAGGGATCATCTCCCGGCATCCTCGCCAAACCAGACGATGAAGGGTCGGAGCTGCGTGCCATCGGGCGCTAAGTCCTCGACATGGAGCTCACGTGTGGCCCCTCTGCTGCGGGTAGGTGGTGAAGGGATCCCGACGGGCGGTTTCTTCATCAGCTCCCCATGGAGGTGGATGACACGGCTGCTACCCGCACGCTCGTGCAGGTCGTCGACGTTCTGCGTGACGATCGTCACACGATAGTACTCCTCGAGGCGGGAGAGCAGACGGTGCCCTTCGTTGGGCTCTGCTCCGACGAACTCCCGACGGCGCTGGTTGCTGGTCAGCACGCACTGGGGTCGCGGTACCAGCCTTCGATGCTGGCGACCTCTTGGACATCATGCCCCGCCCACAGACCATCGTGCGATCGGAAGGTCGACAGGCCGCCTCGGCACTCATCCCCGCCCCGAGAGGACGACGAGGTGCGGACGCTTGGGGGCTCTGGGTATTCATCGGCGTGAGACGAGCGACAGCTCCTGGATGAGGCGGGGCACTCACCGAGCTGGTCGATGAGCAGGAGGACGTAGCGGATATCACAGATGATGCTACGCTGGTAGGAGGGCAGGTACTGGATGTCACCACCGACACCTTCCCAGTTGCGGTCGAAGTTGATACCGATCAGGTCGCCGTACTGTGAAGACAGGGCTACCGGGTTACCAGCCCGTAGTGTGGGTCGTAGCAGCGAAGTTGATAGGGCATCTCATACGTGCCGTCAGCCTTCAGCAGCCCAGCGCTTGCCTTCGCCGTAGAGCTAGCTTTCTGGTAGATCTCCTTGAGGGCGTGCGGGGACGCGAACTCCCGCATGGGTGGGGTCTTCCTTCTCCATCACACCACGCAGGGTCGTAGGGCACCTGATACTCGACGCCATCGACGGGCGAGTAGCCACAGACCTGACCGTAGGTGAAGCGCAGCGTGCTATTGGCATCGGGCCAGAGGTTGTCGGCACCACGCTGAGCGATGATGCCACCGACGTAGGTACGACGAGCCAGATCAATGGGGTTGTCAGAGGCACGCAGATCCTTCGTCAGCTGATCACGCTTGGTGCGGACAGAGGCAGCGAAGCGCGACGCATCAGGTCGGAGGTGAGGACGGCCTGCTGCTCGCGGCACCCAGCTTCTTGAAGGCCTCGAAGCCCTCGGGCGTGGTGAAGGTCGACTGAGCGAACATCGCATCGACGTAAGCATCTACCGAGCCGAACTTATCGATACCCTCAGCGATAGCCGTGGGCCAGTCCTTGCGGTCGATCTGACGCGTGTATTCGGCCAGCTCAGCCTTAGCGATCTTAGCGTCGAGCGAGGAGGTAGTCCGCTGTTGTAGGCGAGTGAAGGCCTTGTCCGTAGCGGTCAGCGGGATCATCAGACCAGGGGCGCGCGGCTTCGATAGCCTGCCAGAGCCCTTCGTCAAGATACCAGAACTGGCGACGCAGGTCACGACGACCCTCGATAGCGCTGGTCGATCGTGGAGACGGCATCAGCATAGGACTTGTAGGACTTAGGCGCCTTCTCCTTAGCCCACGAGAGGAGGGACTCCATCTCCTGCTGCTTGCGGCCTTGAAGTTATTCTTCCGATACCGAAGTTTCGCACCGATAGCACGCTTGCAGGCGTTCTGCGAGCGGGCGTACTTAGCGGCGTGCATGATGTTCACCTTGGGGTCGGCAAGCATATCCTTGAGCATGACCTCTGACGGATGTTGCGTGCGCGATGCGGATATCATTGTCGATGGTCTTCCATTCCTCTACTTCGGAGGAGGAAGAGTGGTTGGTACGACCAGGAAGCCCATGATCATAGCGAAGTCATCACGCTGTACGCCATCGGTAGAGATGTTGAAACCAGCGCTTGGGCTTCAGGGTACGTTGCTCTCTGAGTAGGGAGCAGGGTTGCCGTTGGCATCAGCGTAGATGCGGGAAGATGGAGATATCACCAGCGTGACGGGGATACTTCCAGTTGTCCGTGTCGGCACCCGAACTTCCCGATAGCGCTGGGAGGTGCACCGACGAAGCGGATGTCGGAGTAGACCTTCTTGGTGAACATGAGGTACTTGTTCCCATTGTAGAAGGGACGGATCTCGACCTCCGTGCCTGGGTGATCCTTGAGGAAGTTGTCACCGACACGCTTGCGAGCTACCGAGCGAAGGAAGGCGGGCGAGAGGTACTCCATGCCCGTGCCCTACGCACCTTCTTGAGCTCTGCCTGCATCGAAGTCCGTGACGTCCTCGATCTTGTCGATGAAGGTCACGACGACGCCCTTAGCGGGGGAGCTCTTCGGCGAAGCTCTGCGCCCAGAAGCCGTTCTCGAGGTAGTTGTGCTCGACACTGCTGAGCTTCTGGATCGCGTCATAGCCGCAGTGGTGGTTCGTCAGGACGAGACCCTGCGACGAGATGATCTCACCCGTACAGCCACCGTCGAAGCTGACGACAGCATCCTTGAGCGAGGTGCCGTTGGGGTTGTAGAGATCATACTCCTTCATCGAGAGCCCGCGCTTGACGAGCTCAGGGTACTTCTTGGAGAGCTGCTCCAGGAGCCACATACCCTCGTCAGCACGTGCGATGGAGCCGACGCCGAGGGCGATGAGGAGCGCAAGTAGGGTTTTACGCATAGTCATTGATACGATATTGAGTGGTTAAGTAATATCAGTGTGATGGGCGGGCGGTAGGCTAAGCCTCGCGCCAGCCGTAGGTGAAGAGGTAGTCAGGGCGCAGTGTGCAGTGCACCGTGAGCGAAGTAGCCTCACGAGCGTAGCCGAGGCGTAGCTCCTGCGAGGTGGGGTCTATACGCTCCAGCGTGAAGCTATGGAGCGAGGCATCGGGTGGGCCGAAGATCTTGAAGGCGGTCTCCTTCGCTGACCACAGGAGGGTGCGGAGCTGAGCTCCGAGAGCGAGGGAGCGCTATGCTCAAGCAGATCCCATTCGCTCTCCGTCAGGTAGCGCGAGGCTACGGCACGGATCTGCGGGCGGTAGGTCTCTATATCCACCCCGGGACGGAGCGTCGAGGGCGTGAGAAGCACAGCCGCGTGGGCCTCAGCATGCGAGATACTCACGCCTGCTCGGGCGTACTGGGGAGGAACGGCCGCCCCTGTAGCGTCGTGCCCCGCTGGGGCGGTGTAGCACAGTCGAAGAGGTCACAGAGGATAGTGCCCACAGCAGCCTCTTCGCTACTACGGCGCTCCCGTCGCCCCACTACGGGGAAGTGACCAAGACAAAGGGCTACCCCAGAGGGTAACCCTTCTATGTGCTCCAGCGTCATACTGTACCCGATGTCGTGTCGTCCGCTGGAGGGGGAATGACTGGACCTCGGTGATGCGGAACTTCTCCAAGCTCGTGACTCGGAAGCTCCACTCGCCAGCCGTGACCAGATCGCCCTTGCGGGGTAGGTCTTGCTTGAGCTCGAGGACAGGCCCACCGAGGGTATCGACTTCTGCCTCGGCCTTGCCGAAGGTACCTTGCTCGAGGTCGAGCGCACGCAGGACGTCCGTCAGGGGCGTACCCCCATCGAAGAGATAGCTCCCGTCGGGTAGGCGCTTGTAGGGTAGCTCCTCCTCGTCATATTCGTCCGAGATCTCTCCGACGATCTCCTCGAGGAGGTCCTCCATGGTGACGATACCGCTCAGTACCGCCGTACTCGTCGACGACGACGGCGATGTGCTTCTTCGTACTGCGGAACTCCTCGAGGAGGTCATCCAGAGGCTTGTTCTCGGGGATGAAGAGCGCGTCACGGATGAGCTTCGTCCAGTCGAAGTCCGCCTCCTGCTCCTTGTAGGGAATGAGGATCCTGAGGTAGAGGATACCGCGGATATTGTCCTCCGACCCCTCGTAGACGGGGGATACGTGAGTAGCCCGAGTCGAGGGCGAAGTGGAGCATACGATGGAAGTCCCACGCCACATCGATATCGACCATGTCCACACGGGGCACCATGATCTCCGAGGCGGTCTTGTTGTGGAAGTTGATGATGTCCTCGAAGAGCTCCTTCTCCCTCGGGCTCTGTGTCCCTCGAGAAGGTCGACGGCCTGCGAGAGGTCATCCACGGAGAGATCATAGCGCTTGGGCTGCACGCGACGCTGTCAGCATGCTCGTCGAGCGCATAAGGAAGGAGGAGAACGGATAGAGGATGCGCGAGATCAGCGCCATCTTCCCCTGAGGAGAAGCGGCTGAAAGCGAGGGGGTGTGCTTGAGCATAGACCTTCGGGATGATCTCACCGAAGAGCAGCAAGAGGAGCGTCAGGATGACCGTCTGGAAGATGAAGCCCAGGGCGGGAGTATGCGTGAAGTCGAAGATCTGCGCAAAGGCATAGCCGGTCAAGATGACGATAGCCACGTTGACCAGATTATTGCCGATGAGGATCGTCGCCAGTAGGCGCTCCGAATCCTTGACAGCTCTACGAGGCCTTGATCCGCAGGATGTCCTCCTCCTTGATCGTGTCGATATCGGAGGAGAGAGAGAAGAAGCGACTTCGGAGGAGGACATGAGGCCCGAGACGATCTAGCAGAAGGCCCTGATATAGAGAGGGCGATCCAAAGCCCGAGACGGGGATCACCTCATTGATTACCCTGACTGAATGATTCCAAATGCGTAGAGGATTGGGGGAGGGGATTAGCGTACGCCTTCGTGGCGACGTACGGCATTGAGGGAGGTCGCGGTGCTGCTTGGTCTTCTCGCGGACAGAGACCTCGAGGAGCTGGAGCTCGCTACGCAGCTCACTGCGCACGGCGGCATCGCCCTCTCTCCAGCGAGTACGGAGTCACTAGAGGCGGTCTTTTCACGGGCGAGGGACTACGCGAAAGCCTTCGGCCTCGGCGAAGGTGCGACGGCCAGCATCGGTCTTGAAGTCTCGCCCAGCAGTGGTAGACGACTGAGCGCCCTGCAGGAGGAAGGTCAGCTCGGCACTTCCTCGCTCGCTGCGTCGATAGGCTGTACGGCTAGGCCTCGCCCTCGTAGAGGACACCCGAGAGGGTCGCACGACAGTAGGCTCCTCTTCGGAGAGCTCCGTCGTCTCACCACCCCTGACGACCAGCGAGGAAGGCAGGGGACGACCGGTGAAGCGATAGACGTGGACCTGCCCCTCAGGGAGCGAAAGCGGTCACTGATGAGGATCCCCAGCCTTCGTCTCGTGGTAGGGCGAGCAGATAGTCGTTGTAGGGGCGAGGTTGTACGGCATGCCGAGGAGGGTAGGCTCGAAGAAGCTATTGCCCTGCTCGGTGAGGCGCGTCATATAGAGGTCACTAGCCACCGAGGCCTGCGGGAGAGCGGCGAGCGAAGAAGAGCGTCATACCATCCTCGAGGAGGAAGGGCGAGCGGATAGCGCATCGGCCTCCAGCGTCTGGTCGCTATCTCCCTGACGCTCCCAGCTACAGTCGCCTTAGCGTAACAAGCGAGGGCACGGCCATCGGGGATGATGCTACTGCGTCCCAGCGCATCGACGAAGCCGAAGATGGGGAAGACGGGAGGCGCTGAGTGCAGGCTGTCGCCCACTACGGGCGTCTCCACGGGAGAGCGGGGCGGATCATCAGCGGGGAGCTCGCTCAGCGACGAGGAAGCGCCCACTCGCCTGAGGAGAGCTCGGCTAGGCGATCGATCCCGACGAGTGTGCTATCGACGACGCGGAGCTCATCGGCTGCGCCATACATACGCTCGGCACGTGCTATCTGCCCCTGCAGCATCGTGATGCTGTCGGGCACAGCCTGACGGCGGCGCTGGAGGCTGGAGATATACTTGGAGAGCGCTGTCGAGGCGGGGCCAAACTGATAGGCGTGATAGGCACGCTCCGCCTCACGGAGGAGCTGCTCAGGGGCTCTGCGTGGGGAGCCTTGGGCTCACGACCTCCGCCTCACCCCATAGTGGGACGAGGACGAGGGCAGAGAGAAGTAGGATCGATCGTAAAGACATATCGAATGATTAGAATACGAACTGTGCGCGTAGCTGCAGGGTATGGTAGCTCAGACCATCGCCATTGCTGGAGCGCAGACGGCCGAGTGCGGTCAGCATCCTTATGAAGGAAGTGAAGGTATAGCTGAGGCCGAGCATCATCGCGGTATTGGGATACCAGTTCACCGCTCCAAAGGGCTCATATGCCTGCCCCATATAGCCCTGGGTATCGATAGCGCTGGCACCGATCATAAGCTCGACATTGCCCCAGGCTCCACCTCATTATTGACATTAGAGAGACTGCACCCGCTATTGGAGTAGCTACGCTGCTTCCCACGGAGCATATAGGAGCCTACGAGATATCCGCCCCAGAAGGAGACACTCTCACTACCATCAATATTATACGTCTTCTCTCCATTCGTAATAACCCCTGGTCTTTCCTTTGTGGCAAAGGTCGAGCACAGAGCCTCACCCTGGACGAAGAAGCGGTCATCACGGTAAGCAGCCTCAGATCTGCAGATGGTGTAGTGGTCGATCCCCTGAGAAGCCACCAGCGATGAACTTGCGGTTCTCTACGACAGAGCCCGAGCGACCGCCCAGGACGACGATGCCGTCATCCGACGTCACACGCTCGGGGGTACGAGCTACAGCCGAGAAGCCGAAGTGCACGAGTCGTCTGATCCGTATTGATGGGGCGCCAGACGGCACGTGCCGAGACACCTAGCCCTCGCCCATATGGTTCTCACGAGCATTGACACGCTCGCTGCTACCAGCGAAGAGACCTGCGCCGAGCCAATACTTATCCCCCAGTGCGTACCAGCAAGACCCCAGTGACGGGTATGGGGATGAGGAAGTCGAGGGGCAGTGGCGTCGTGACCGATCCGTGGCGCGTGGAGGTATTCATCCCGATGCTCAGCGGCTCGAGCTGGTGCCCGAGGACGAGGCGCGTCTGAGGGACTGAAGGCATAGGCTGCGTAGATATCACAGAAGGTGATGCGCTGCCCCGTGTAGTTGACATCAATGCGTCCCCGTCCAGTTGCCATAGCCGCCGAAGAAGCCGAGGCGAGCCTGTGATGGAGGTCCCAGCCGCCATACGGAAGGGCTCTCTTGGGTCGCCCTGCTGGAGGTAGGTGAAGTTGGACTTTATCGACGGGCGCGAAGGCTGCCGCATCGAGGGTCAAGCGACCGTCGACACCGAGGGTCACCTCGTCAGGCTGACCGAGACGCAGGGCGATACCCGTCTGGGCAGCTGCCTTTGTGGACGAGAGGAGGAGGCCACCAGCTACGATGACCGGAAGCGATAAGCGCGTAGTTCTTTTCTTCTATTCGACGATGCCATTAGAGAATGCGTATTTGTTTACCTTAGACAAAGATAGCCTTTTCTGCAGTACAACGACGGAGAGGAAGCCCATACAGACAGCGTCCCCACGGGGGAGGAGGATAGCTAAGCTACCAGCCTCACCGTGGGGACGCCATATTTATAGGAGGGATGGACTTACGGATCGACTACGAAGGACACCACTTCGCCCGTCTCGGGATAGAAGCCACGCAGCTGGAGGGCGGAGCGACGTGAGCGGCTCTGGCTACCAGCCTTGTCGAGAGCGGAGACGACCTGATTGAGGTCGCTCTGCGAGCGCAGAGGCACGTTGTTGAGCCGTCAAGAGGACGAAGCCTTCGCGGACCCCAGCCTTACGCAGGGCGCTATTCGACTGGAGGGACTGGACGACGAGGCCGTAGGAGAGACCGTAGGCACGGAGCTCATTGGCACCCAGCTCCTTGAGGGTAGCACCGAGGCGGTTGTTCGCCCCATTGGGAGACTGCTTGAGGAGCTTAGAGCCACCTTCCTGATTGCGCAGCGTGACCTTGTAGGTCTTCTCTGCGCCCTTGCGGTTCACCGTGACCTGCACAGCGTCACCAGGACGGAAGCGGGAGAGCTGCTCCTGGAGCTGAGCGAAGGAGGTGATGCGGTGGCCGTCGATGGCGGTGATGACGTCACCCTTCCGATACCAGCAGCCAGTGCGGCGCTGATCTCTGCGAAGTCAGCGACATAGAAGCCTTCGTTGACCTTCAGCCCTTCCTTCTGTACGAGCTCGCTGGTGACATCAGCCCCTGCGACCCCGAGCATACCACGCTGTACGGTACCGTACTTCTTGATATCGGAGACGACCTTAGCAGCGATGTTGATGGGCACTGCGAAGGAGTAGCCGGCATAGTTCCCCGTCTGAGAGTAGATCATCGTGTTGATCCCGACGAGTTCGCCTGCAGCATTGACCAGAGCCCCACCACTGTTACCAGGGTTGACGGCAGCATCGGTCTGGATGAAGGCACCTACACCGAGCTGGTCGCCCGTGGCAGCGGCACGCGACTTAGCGCTGACGATACCGGCCGTGACGGTGCTGGTGAGGTTGAAGGGTTCCCTACAGCCAGGACCCACTCGCCGAGACGGAGGTTCTCTGAGTTACCGAAGGGGATCGTAGGTAGGTCCTTAGCCTCGACCTTGATCAGTGCGATATCGCTGGAGGGGTCGGGCCGATGAGCTTAGCCTTGAAGGTACGGTTGTCATTGAGCGTCACAGAGAGCTCGTCACCACCCTCGACGACATGGTTGTTCGTCATGATGTAGCCATCGTTGCTGATGATCACACCCGAGCCATAGCCTCACGACGGGCTCGCTACGACGCGAGCCGCCACGAGGATCGCCACCGAAGAAGAATTCGAAAGGGGTCGATCATCTGCTGGGACTGCACCTGCTGGGTCTTCTTCACCTTGATGTGGACGACCGCCTTCACCGAGCTCTCGGCGGCAGGTGTGAGGTCTGGAGCATTACCTATCTGGCGCGAGCCTATGGCGTAGGCTGTATTCTGGAATCCATATTCATTCGCTGAGGTCACACCTCGACACCCTGACTGAGCGGTATAGCTACTTGAGCTACCACCATTGCGGGTCATTACGTGGACCGTAGCAGCCGAAGCTGCAATACTTACCGCTACCAAGCCCTAAGACAGCGGCTGATTTCTTCAATACCTTGTTCATAGTCGTTAAGTATAATTCTTTATCTGATTAAAAACACTCCGGAGCTCCTCACCGCGGGCTCGAGACGTGCCGTGCTTCGTAAGGAACGGCTACGCACTCGACCTCAGATATAGGTGGGTGGCGGGGAAGCCCTTTACCTTATGAGAGTCAAAGAGGGTGCCAATGTTTAATCCACCCTACAAAACTTCACATTCTGCCAAAAGCGCAGACTTTTTCTCGGCAATATGACAGCATTTCTCCGCCCCCACATAGCACAGACATAGCGGATGCCCCGCGACGAAGCATCCCCATCGGAAGGGCAGGAGTATGAACCTATATTGGTCGGCGGGCAGAGCTATATAGCTTTGGACTGATCCCAATACAGCTTTATGAAGTGACCTATACTTAGGTAATTGCTCCGCGTAGGGATAAAAGTTGTGGACGAATGGCAGATAAGTGTGGACTACGTACGTGGCTCTAATATCTACGTACGTAGTCTTTAGGATTTGCGTACGTAGTCTTTAAGACCACGTGCGCAGACAGAGGAAAACCACTACGGGAAGGCGCTTTTTTCTTCGCGAGAATGCCACTTTTCCCTCCGCTGGATGAGAGGAATACGCGCGATAAAGCGAAGGGCTTGCGTATCACTTCGGAGAGGCGTATCGGGGAGCTGGGCGTACGATACCTTAGCACTCGAAATAGAGGACTGGACTCGCGGCAACAGTCGTCTATATAGGTTCACCCAGCGACCAATATAGGTTCGCATCATCCCCTCACAGAAGAGCGGAGCGTCACGCTCGTCAGGAAGGCAAGTACGATCAATGGGAAAAACTGAAGCCCAGCACCTTAGCGAAGGGCACACGAGCAGGGAGAAAGTGCGACGGAGAAGGGACAGCGATGACACCTCTGAGGGCTGCAGTAGTCGGTGTGAAGCTGGAGGAGGGCCTGCGACTCCTGAGCGGAGCGTGCGGTGAGACCAGCTTCGGCGAAGAGGCGGGTCACGTGGTTCGCCTCCGCAGGGAGCTTATCGAGACGCAGCTCTTCGCCCACCTGCTCCCCTACCCGCTGGTAGTGGGCATGCCAGGCCTCACGATAGGGCACAAGGACGTTGATAGCGATATGTGCTACGGCTTCCTCGGAGAGCATCCCGCTCCCTCGCCACTTCCCACCACAGTAGTGTGCAGGAGGGGTGGCGCAAGAGGGTCATCAGCGCCTCCATGCTCGGCATCTCGGGAAGGTACTCCCCAGAGTGGGGCATGCACGATGAGCGTGGCGAGCTGGAGGAGGCGATACTCGGGAGGCCCGTGGGGCGAGTTCGCGCCCGACGGAACGTACCTTGCGGAAGAGGCGTCAAGCCATACTTATGTGCGAGGAAGGCATATTCTCGCTGCCGCTCCTCACGGAGCGCTTCGTCGGGGAGGTAGTCGATGAGGCCTGCTGAGCCGAGGAGGAGCGCCTCGACCTGCGGGAGCTGGTCGCGATGCTTGAGGAGGAGATGCAGGGGCAGGGCGAAGGCCAGGCGCTCCATCGCATCGCCATTGAGCCCGAAGCCCAGCGCACGGAGGAAGAGCGCATAGAGGGTCTGCGCCCAGTCGCCTTCGCTACGCTCGAGGAGCTGACGCACGGCCGAGACCTTGCGGGAGAGGCGGCTACGCGAGAGACAGGAGAGCCACATACGGCGCTCTTCTTCGGGGACGGATGCGAGGTGGTCTGCACAGGGGAGCTTTGGCCTCAGCAGAGAGGAGGGCAGCCGCCTCGGGACGAAGCTCTTCGGGCACCATCAAGAGACAGGTAGGTAGTGCCTCTCCCGAGGGGAAGATGACAGGGCGATTGTCCTGCTCGACGACGTGGAGGATGACGGATCGGTAGGCGGGGATCGGTATCGTGATGATGCTGGTGCCACTCGCTCGAGGCGTGGTGGATCTCCACCGCACCTACCCAGAGGAGGTCATCGATCCGCACCTTAGCGGCGAAGAAGTCAGAGTCAGCATGCACATTGAGCACCCCGGATCGAGGACCTCAATGCGGGCACCTACCAGAGCACCCTGCGGGATCAGCTCCGTATAGCGGCGGTGTGCCCATATATAATGTAGGAAGGCTTCCATGTGTGTGGGTATTAGGCGGTAGGGGAAGCTCCGTCACTCTAAGCTATCATAGGAGGGGAATTCGGAGAGGAAGGTATAGCTCATCGTGTCGTAGTCGATACGGCAGACGAGATGGTCGAGGCCGTTGCTCAGGACGAGGTACGGCACGCGCAGGACATAGTTGTAGCGGACGATCTGCTGCAGCACGGTCTCTGTCAGTGCGACGTGGGGAGCCTTGTACTCGAGGATCATCTGCGGGCGGAGCGCCTTGTCGTAGAGGAGGGTGTCGCATCGCTTCGAGGTCTCACCGAGGCGCAGGGCCACTTCATTCTGCATCAAGGGCTGGGGATAGCCTAAGACATCGATAAGATAGTGGACGAAGTGCTGGCGCACCCACTCCTCGGGCGTGAGGCGGACGAACTTACGCCGCAGCTCATCATAGACATAGGGCTTGCCCTCACGCTGCTCCAGACGCAGGCGACACTTCGGCAGGTTTAGCTCGATCATGCTTATCTTTGTAGAGAGTACTTCATTGGGCTCATACCCACGAAAGTACATAAATATAGTATAGATGCCCACGTACGACGAGATCATCCGTTCGCTCAAGCAACGCAAACCCCAGCGAGTCTACCTGCTCGCTGGCGACGAACCCCTCTTCATAGACCAGATAGCCTCCTTTGCGGCCAAGGAACTGATCCCCGCCGAGGAGCAGGACTTCAATCAGAGTATCCTCTATGGGGCCGAGGTCAATGCCCGCACGATACTCCTCGAAGCCCTGCGCTTCCCTGATGATGGGCTCGCAGGTCCTCGTCTTGGTGCGCGAAGCCCAGCAGGTGCGCGACCTCGACACCCTCGCCGCCCACCTCGATGAGCTCCCCGAGAGTACGTGCCTCATCCTCTGCTACAAGAAGAAGGCCGACAAGCGCAAGGCGCTCTACAAGGCCATCAGCGAGCGAGGGGGCTTCTTCGAGTCCACGAAGATGTACGACTCGAAGATCCCCGACTTCATCATCAAGAGCTTCGCCGCACGCCAGCTCGATATCGACCCACGCACGGCCCATCTGATGGCCGACAGCACGGGGAACGATCTGGAGAAGATCCTCAACGAAGTCGAGAAGATCGCCCTTGCCCTCTCGGAGAAGCGGCACCTGCACCGTCACCCCCGAGGTCATCGAATACTACATCGGCGTGAGCAAGGAGTACAACAACTTCGAGCTACTCACGGCGCTCATCCGCCGTGACGCTGCCCGTGCCTACCGCATCGCCCCTGTACTTCGCCTCCGACGAGCGCAACCATCCCATCCAGATGACGCTCTCCACGCTCTTCGGCTTCTTCTCGAACCTTATGGCGGTCTACTACATCGCCCAGCCCAACGAGCGGAGCATCGCCTCCCTCCTCGGCGTGCAGCCCTTCGTCGCCCGCGACTACGATCTGGCACGTCGAGGCTACTCGGCCGCACAGACCTTCGCCATCATCCACCAGATACGCCTCATCGACGCTTATTCGAAGGGGGTAGATGCCAACATCCCTACGAGCCAGCTCTACTCTGAGCTCGTGTCACGTATCTTGGCCGCCCTAAGCATGCAGCGCAAAGAGTACCTTCAGGCCTTCATCGCCCATACCAACCGCAACATCTTCCTCACGGGGAAGGCTGGCACGGGGAAGACGACCCTACTACATTATATCAAGGAGCACACCTACAAGAGCTGCGTCATCGCCGCTCCCCACAGGTATCGCCGCCCTCAATGCAGGCGGTACGACCCTCCACTCCCTCCCTACAGCTCCCCTATCGGCGCCTTCATCCCCGACTCCATGGCTCAGCTCCCGTCGACGCCCAATCAGCTACTGGTCACGCCCACGGGACTTCCGCCGACACATCCATCTGCAGGAGCGTAAGATCCGCCTCCTCCGAGCCCTCGAGCTGCTGGTCATCGACGAGGTGAGTATGCTCCGTGCCGACACGCTCGACCTCATCGACCTCCTCCTGCGTAGCGTCCGTAGAAGCCCGCTGCCCTTCGGCGGTGTGCAGGTGCTCTTCATCGGCGACCTGATGCAGCTCCCGCCCGTGGTCAAGCCACAGGAGTGGGACGTACTGCGCCAGTACTACCCCAGCCTCTTCTTCTTCCACGCACACGTCCTGCAGAAGTATCCCCCGCTCTATATCGAGCTCACACACGTCTACCGCCAGCAGGATGCCGGCTTCATCGACCTACTGAACCACCTGCGCTACAGCGCCCTCACCCCCGAGGATATGCAGTGGCTCCGTGGGCGTATCAACCCCGCCTTCGACCCCATCAAGAGCGAGGGCTACGTGACGCTGACGACGCACAATGCCCGTGCTGACGAGATCAACCGCAAGGCTCTCGAGGCCCTCCCTGGCGCATATCAAGACTATCACGCCAGCATCGCAGGGACTTCCCCGACCACCTCTACCCCATCGAGCCTATGCTCCGCCTGAAGGTCGGCGCACGTGTCATGCTCATCAAGAACGACCTCCAGCAGCCCCGCCGCTTCTACAATGGCATGCTCGCTACCGTCGAGGAGATGACCGAGAAGAAGCTCATCGTACGGCTGGAGAATGGCGAGCTCCTCGACGTACCCGCCTACAGCTGGGAGAATGCTCGCTACCGCCTCAACGAGGACACGGGCGATACCGAGCCCGACATCCAGGGCGTCTTCAAGCACTTCCCTATCCGTCTGGCGTGGGCGATCACGATACACAAGAGTCAGGGGCTGACCTTCGACCGTGCAGCCATTGACCTCGAGGCCGTCTTCGCTTCGGGGCAAGCCTACGTAGCGCTCTCCCGTCTGAGAAGCCCCGAAGGCCTTGTCCTCCTCTCTCCCTTAGGCTCCGACACGCTCTCCGTACCGCCCGAGATCACGGGCTACGAAGCCACCCGCGCCAGCGACGAGGAGCTACGTCAGTGCCTCATCGCCGACAAGCTCAGCTATTGGCTCCAGCAGGCTGTCCAAGCCTTCAGCTGGAGCGATGTCGCCGATCTCTACCGCCAGCACGCCTACAGCTACCGCATGGAGAGCGAGCGTAGTCAGAAGAGCCACTTCGGGGACTGGGCGCATGAGCAGGCCTTCAAGGTCGATGAGCTGCGTCAGGTAGCAGACCGCTTCGTCCAGCAGCTCCACAGCCTCTTCGCCGAGGGGAATCCGCCCCTACCCACCATCGCCGAGCGCACCCGTAAGGCCTTCGCCTACTTCCTCCCCGCTGGACAGAGGTCTTCGTGAGCCTGCTCGAGACCCAGCGCGATGCCCGTGGCATGAAGAAGGTGAAGGAGTTCATCGCCGAGCTTGACCTCCTCTACGCTGAGACCGTACGCCTGATGCGCGGCCTCATACGCATCGAGAGCTGTACTAGGCACTCGCTACGGGTGAGCCGCTCAATCGTGATGACCTCCAGATAGACGAGCGCCTCGGCAAGTGGCTCCAAGCCGCAAAGGCCGAGGTCAAGACGCCCTACATCGTACCCGACAGCGGCACGCCTTCCCCAAGACCAAGAGCAAGAAGAAGACCGCTGAGCGAGAGCCCCGAGTGAGTACTCAGGAGCAGACGTGCCACCTCATCCGTGAGGGGAAGACCGTACTCGAGGTAGCCAGCATCCGTAAGCTCAGCGTCGGCACGATCTACGGGCACATCACGCAGCTCCTCGAGAAGGGCCTTCTCACGGAGCAAGAAGCAGGTATCGACAGCCATCAGCTCGACGAGCTCGCGCCGCTCTTCGCCAAGATGGGTGATGAGGCGGGGCTGAAGGACATCCACGAAGCCCTCAAGGGTCGCCTTGACTACTACGAACTGCGCCTCTACCTCACCGCCTTCCGACAGCATCGGACCCGCCGATAGAGGTAAGTCGGAGTCCATTAGGACAATACACCTTTTTCATTATCTTTGATAGGCGCTACACCTGACACTAATAAGGCGCTCAGATAAGATATGAAGCAGTTCAGCCAATTAGCCATCCGCATCTTCCAGGAAGCTATCCAAGCCTACGAGCTACGAGGCAGCGTGGACACACCCTGCACAGGCAACCCCCTACCCCGAGCACATCGATCGAGCATGACCTCTTCCGCAAGAACTGGATCGACAACGCCCAGTGGTGCCTCGAGGACATCATCCGTGACCCCGAGATCGACCCCGTCGAAGCGCTGAAGATCAAGCGCCGTATCGACCGCAGCAACCAAGAGCGCACCGACCTCGTAGAGCTCATCGACAGCTTCTTCACACCCACTTCGCGGATGTGAAGCCCCTCCCCGATGCCAAGATCAACACCGAGAGTCCCGCTTGGGCTATTGACCGTCTCTCCATCCTCGCGCTGAAGATCTACAACATGAACAAGGCCGTCCAGCAGGCTGGCTCCGACGAAGCACTCCGTGAGAAGTGCGCCTCCAAGCTCCGCACCCTGCGCGAGCAAGAGGTCGACCTCACGACGGCTATCAACGAACTCCTCGAGGACATCGCCGCTGGTCGTAAGTACATGAAGGTCTACAAGCAGATGAAGATGTACAACGACCCCGAGCTCAACCCTCATGCTCAAGGGTCAGACCTTGTAGTCTCACCACCCTACCCGCCATCTGCAGCCCGCTACTTCATCATCCGCCTCTCCGCCATGGGCGACGTGGCGATGCTCATCCCCCTGCTCTACGCCGTAAAGACGAGCCAACGAGCAGCATGAGTTCATCCTGCTCACCCAGCCGTTCTTCACGGAGCTCCTCTCGATGCCCCCGACAATGTCGAGGGATGGCTATTGACATCCGTCGTGGCGAGGAGCGGCTTCCTCGGACTGCTGCGCTATGCTCGGCGCCTCAGGCATGAGCACTTCGATGCGGTACTGACCTGCACGACGTACTGCGCACCAAGGTACTCCGCTCGATCCTCCGACTGACGGGCGTACCCACGCAGCACCTCATCAAGCCCCGTGAGGGGCGACGCCGCCTCGTCGCCGACAGCGCGACGAAGGATCTCACGCCGCTGCCGCCGATGTGGAGCCTCTATCAGCAGGTCTTCCGCTCGGCGGGGCTGAGCGTCCCCGAGGCCATTCCTCCTGTGGCCATCCACCCCACCCTTCGTGCGACCTTCGAGCGGCTCCACCCGAGCTGACTCAGCCTACGCCAGGACGCCTGCGTCTCGGCATAGCTCCCTTCGCCTCGACACGGGCGAAGACCTACGACCCCGAGCTGATGCAGGAGGCGCTTCACCTCATCGAGGAGAGCGAGCGCTTCGAGATCTTCCTCTTCGGTAGCCGTGGCAAGGAGCAAGCACAGATAGAGCAATGGGCTAGCCGACCGCACGCACATCCACTCCGTCGCTGGGCGAGCTTGACCTCTCGGACGAGCTCATCCTCATCGCTTCGATGGACGCTATGATCTCGATGGACAGCGCGAATATGCACCTGGCGTCTATGGTCGGCACGCGTGTCTTCTCCGTCTGGTGCTGCACGCATCCCGCAGCTGGATTCCTCGGTATAGGCCAGCGCCTGGAGGATTGTCTACAGCCCGAGGATGCTCCTCGCCGTCCATGTAGTATCTTTGGGGACAATAAGCACTGCCACACGGGGCCCGACTTCGCCTGCTCAAGGGCACTTCGCCCCGAGCGCATCCTCGAGGCAGTCCTCACTCTCAGCGAAGGCGCAGCTTCATAGCGCCACCCTTTTCCCGCCCTTTCTCCACGAATGAAACTACGTATCAATAAGCTGATCAGCGACGCTGGCCTGGGCTCTCGACGTGATGTCGAGGAGTATATCCGCCTCGGTCGCGTCAAGATCAACGGGCGTCGCGCCCAGCTCTCCGACCTTGTCTCGGAGACCGATGTCGTCTTCTTCGACGAAGTAGACCTCCCTGTCAAGGAGCTTATCCAAGAGCATGCCGCCGAGGAGAAGCTCCAGACCAAGCTCAAGAAGGATAGCGAGCGCCCTCGTACCCGCGACCGCCGCAGCGAGCGCGCCGAGAGCCAGCGCATCCTCTCCGCTCCGAAGAGCGCTGCTCTGCAAGACGAGCAAGAACAACCCCGAGAACAAGCGCGCCCATAAGGCTCGCACCGAAGGCTGGGGCGACGACGAAGAAGTCTTCGACGAACGCCTCCTCCGCCACCACAATAGTGGCCGCCGCGGCAGTGCGCGCAACACCCGCCCCGCACGCTCTGAGCATCGCGGGCGTGGTGGCAAGCGCCGCTCCTTCGACGAAGAGTAGTCCGCACGGCGTGCGGGCTTCATCTCTTCACGCTCTTATCCCCACACATCTTTATGCACGTATATATTGTACGCCACACGTCTGTCGTCCTCGACGGCAATGAGACGTGCTACGGCGATATGGACATCGACGTACGCCCCACCTTCGAGGAGGAGGCCAGCGTCACACGCGCCGCACTCGAGGGCCTTAGCTTCGACGGCGTCTTCTCCTCGCCCCTACAGCGCGCCCGCAAGCTCGCCGACTTCTGTGGCTACGGCTTCGCCACCCTCGATGACCGCCTGAAGGAGATGAACTTCGGGGATTGGGAGGGGCAGCCTTGGGCCGAGATCATCAAGGACGAGCCTGTGGATCAGTTCTTCGCCCGCTACATCGAGGGCGTCCCCCCTGGCGGTGAGTCGCTGATGATGCAGTATGCTCGCGTACGTGACTTCCTCCTCGAGAAGCGTCGTGAGGGCTATAAGCAGATCCTCGTCTTCTGCCACGGCGGCGTCATCAACTGCGCCCGTGCGATCACCGGTGAGGTGCGCCTCGTCGATGCCTTCGCCACCCTCCCCGGCTTCGGCTCCGTCACACGCCTCGACTTCACCCATCTCGAGGACTAATCGAGATCACGAAGGACGCGGAGCGAACAATTATGCCCTGTATCTTGTACTTATATAAGTAGGGATCCTGTGGGCACATATACCCGATGGGACTTCCCCATACAGACAAGACGCAAGACCCGCTATTTTACTATTATCACTTCTACATAAACAAGACAATGAAATTCTCAGAAAGAATGCAGTCTGCTATCAATGAGCAGATCAACTTCGAGATGTTCTCCGCGAACACCTACCTCTCTATGTCCGCTTACTTCGCTCAGCAGAGGGCCTCGACGGCTTCTGCTCACTGGTACCATATGCAGTACAAGGAGGAGCTGGCTCACGCCGAAGACATGATGCACTACGTCATCACGCGCGGTGGCAAGGTCGAGATCAAGGCTGTCGCTGCAGTAGAGACGGAGTTCAACTCTCCCTGGAGATCGCCGAAAAGGCTTACCACCACGAATGCCTCGTCTCCGAGAAGATTGAAAACCTCGTGCGCATCGCTTCTGAAGAGAAGGATATGCCTTCGCAGGACTTCTTCTGGAAGTACATCCGCGAGCAGGTCGAAGAAGAAGCTAACGCTACGAACCTCATCGACCGCGTCCGCATGGCTAAGGATGCCGCTATCCTCTTCCTCGACAAGGAGCTCGCTGCACGCCAGTAATCCCTTCGTCCCCAAACGACGAGCCGCCAAGTCACCCGCTCAGGGTACTTGGCGGCTCGTCTGCTTTATACAGCGACCGCTCAGAGGTGTAAAAGCTCCCCAATATACCTCTCCAAAGTGCTACGCAAGCCCTTCGCTTTATCGCACGTATTACTCTTATCCAGCGGAGGAAAAGTGGTATTCTCGTGAAGAAAAGCGCCTTCACATAGTGGTTTTCTCTATCTACGCACGTGGTCTTAAAGACTACGTACACAAATCCTAAAGACCACGTACGTAGATATTAGAGCCACGTACGTAGTCCAAACTTATCTGCCACTCGTCCGCAACTTTTATCCCTACGTAGAGCAACAACCTAAGTATAGGTCACTTCACAAAGCTATATAGCTTTACCCACGTACCCATATACCTATGTAGGGGACCCCAGCGAGAAGGCCTACCCGTCCCTCTGTACTAAGGCTATTTCGCCTATATTTGCAGCCATGAAAAAGATATTACTCTCTCTTATCCTCCTCGCTTGCCTCGGGGTCAGCCAGCGCGCCACTGCGCAGAACGAAGACCGCGTACACTCCGCCACCGTCGTCGAGCCTCGGCCTACATAGCCGCTTAGCTCACCACCAAGCCCCTACCACTGGGACTGGTGGCGAGCGCACACGTCGGCTACTGAGCTCCACACCAACCCCGTCGGCTTCCTCGACAAGGAGAATAGTGCTCCCCTCGAGTACACCTTCCCGATGCTTCTCCCACGGCGGGCATTGAGCTTCGCTGGTACACAGGGCGTGAGAAGAGCCAAGAGGAAATCAATAGCGGGCTCTATGTCGTGGCAGGTGGTGACGTGCAGACGCGCACCGCAGGCGTCGTCTTCAACCGCCTCTACCGCGGTCCGTGGCGCTATCGCTACGGGGAGCAAGGCAGGCCTCGGCCTTGTGTCCGTCCTCGGCGATGTCATCTACGCCAAGATCGAGATCGGCGGACGATACAGCAGCCCCTTCCTCGGGAGCCAAGGCAGCGAGTACTTCGCCCCCTACGGCGACATCGGGATCGGCATCAAGCTGTGAGACGGCTGGGAGACGGACTTGATATGAAAGCTCTATCTTTGATCGTTTCGCTTATATAGAGTAGCATCGATCATTATGAAAGCAAATAAGATCCTCCTTGGCTTAGCACTAAGCCTCTCCGCCCTGACTGCTTGCAGTAGTGGACGAAGCGAGCAGTCCGCACAGGATAGCACTGCTCAGCCTCAGCCAGCGTCGTCGCGAACCCCGACAGCCTCCCCTACCGCATCGCGAAGAACTACTTGCTGCCGAAGACTCGCTCCCCTGCGACGCTCACGAGCGAAGAGGAGCTGAATCGCCACCTCGGCATGGCTACGACTATGGCGGACAAGCCCACCGAGATCGACTGGCAGCGTGAGTTCGTCATCCCCGTCGTCCTCCCCGCTACGACGATCTCACGGAGATCCTCCCGTACGCTCTGAAGAAGGACGCTGAGGGCAACCTCTGTCCTCACCTACAAGGTGCAGCGTGGCGAAGACATGAAGACCGCTGAGATACGCCCTTCACCGCGATCATCGTATCACGTGACTTCCTCGCTCCTGTACGTCTCGAGGAAGCTAACTAACCTCCTTATTCCCTATTAAATAGAGCATGCAGCCCGCTCCCGAGCCTTCGGGAGCGGGCTGCGTGCGTCTATACAGCCGGCTCTCGGAGAGGCAGTCGCAGAGTGTATGAAAAAGACAGTGACAGTGGGGGATAAGTACGTGACTTTTTCGTACATTTGCGCTGACTTTTTGCGGGGGTAGTGCATCGCTTGATGTCCACTTTGCTGGGTCACAAGTCATGTGCTATGCACCAGCAGAAGCACTCGTGTGTAATTCATAGTAAGTTTAACAAATGGAAAATTTGAAAGAGATCAAGCCCATCGCGGACTTCAACTGGGATGAGTTTGAGAAGGGAGAGGTAGCGTGCTCTGCTTCTCGTCAGGAGCAGGAAGCCGCTTATGATGGCACCCTGAACAACGTTAAGGATCAGGAGATCGTCATCGGTACGGTTACCAAGATTGGTAAGCGCAGTACTCGTCAACATCGGCTTCAAGAGCGAAGGTGCGATCAACTCAGCTGAGTTCCGCTACAACCCCTGAGCTCCAGGTAGGCGACAAGGTCGAGGTCTTCATCGAATCACAGGAAGACAAGAAGGGACAGCTCGTCCTCTCACACTGTCAGGCACGCGTCGCTCGCTCATGGGATCGTATCAACGAAGCCCTCGAGAAGGACGAAGTGGTACGCGGCTACGTCAGAGTGCCGCACGAAGGGTGGTATGATCGTCGATATCTTCGGTATCGAGGCCTTCCTCCCCGGCTCACAGATCGACGTCCGTCCTATCCGCGACTACGATGCTTATGTCGACAAGACTATGGAGTTCAAGATCGTCAAGATCAACCAGGACTTCAAGAACGTCGTCGTATCGCATAAGGTCCTCATCGAAGCTGAACTCGAAGCTCAGAAGGCTGAGATCATCAGCAAGCTTGAGAAGGGTCAGGTCCTCGAAGGGTCGTCAAGAACATCACCTCTTACGGTGCCTTCATCGACCTCGGTGGTATCGATGGTCTCGTCCACATCACCGACCTCTCTTGGGCCGTGTATCTCACCCCAGCGAAGTTGTTAGCCTCGACCAGAAGCTCAACGTCGTTATCCTCGAGTTCGACGAAGCTAAGCGCATCGCTCTTGGTATCAAGCAGCTCCAGCCACATCCCTGGGATAGCCTCGACGCTAACCTCAAGGTGGGCGACAAGATCAGAGGTAAGGTCGTTGTCCTCGCATGACTACGGTGCATTCATCGAAGTTGCTCCTGGCGTAGAAGGTCTCGTCCATCTCTGAAATGTCTTGGACGCAGCACGTCCGCTCGGCTCAGGAACTCCTGAAGGTCGGCGACGAAGTCGAAGCTGTCATCCTCTCTCGACCGCGAAGAGCGTAAGATGAGCCTCGGTCTCAAGCAGCTCAAGGAAGATCCATGGGAAAACATCGACAAGCGCTTCCCCATCGGCTCTCGCCACACGGCTAAGGTCCGCAACTTCACCAACTTCGGTGTCTTCGTAGAGATCGAAGAAGGTATCGATGGTCTTGTACACATCTCCGACCTCTCTTGGACGAAGAAGATCAAGCACCCCAACGAGTTCACGGAAGTCGGTGCTCCTCTGGAGATCGTCGTCCTCGAAATCGACAAGGAAAACCGTCGTCTCTCTCTCGGCCACAAGCAGCTTGAAGAGAACCCCTGGAACGCCTTCGAAGCTGACTACCGCGTAGGTACGATCCACGAAGGTACGATCCGCGAATTCGTAGAGAAGGGCGCTGTCATCTCTCTCCCCGAAGGTATCGAAGCATTCGCTACGCCTAAGCACCTGGTCAAGGCCGATGGTACGCAGGCTGTCAAGGGCGAAACGCTCCCCTTCAAGGTCATCGAATTCAACAAGGATTCTCGCCGCATCATCGTCTCTCACAGCCGCACCTTCGAAGACGAAGCTAAGGCTGAAGCTCGTGCAAGCGAGCGTGCAGAGCGCGCTGAGCGTCAGGCTCGCCACCAGGATGCTGCCGCTGCCGTCGCTGCTACCAACGCTGCTACGGAGAAGGCTACCCTCGGTGACCTCGATGCACTGGCTGCCCTCAAGGAAAAGCTCTCCTAAGAGACGCTTCGCATAGCCTACCCGTGAGGTAGGTGCAAAACAACGGACGCCCCGTCTTCCACTGTGGAAGGCGGGGCGTCTTCTTTATATCGCTGGCGTCTACCCCTATCGCTTCTGCGGCGCAGTGCGCTTGCGGGAGATATGGGCAGTGCCGCACTCGGCATCCTTGTCATAGCTCAGGCGAGCAAAAGACGGGATAGTGGTCGGAGGGAGCGCGACGCACGTGCTTCTTCAGGCGCACCTCGGCAGGAGCTTGGCTGCTCCCCTCTTCGGTGGCGTCCTCACGCTCCGTCCAGTAGCTATCGGTACGCACGGCATAGCGCAAGACACGGTAGTTAGGTGAGACGAAGATATGGTCGATACGGCTCGGCGTCTTCAGCTCGGTGTCGAAGGCATTGAATGTCCCGTTGGGTGCCAGCTTACGCTCGGCGATAGCGTACGAGTCGCGAAGGAGGGCTGTCGAGGTCAGTAGGCCATAGACCCTCATCGGTCTGAGTCGACATTGAAGTCACCCGTGAGGATGTGAGAGGCACCCGCGGGCACAGAGACTCCGGATACGGCTCATCACGAGGCGAGCAGACTCCATACGCGCCCGACGCCCGACGTGGTCGAGGTGGAGGTTGAAGAAGTACAGACGCTGATGGCTGCGCAGGTCTTCAAATTCGCCCCACGTGCAGATACGGATGCAGGCAGCATCCCAGCCGAGGGCAGGGGCGGTCGGGCGTCTCGCTGAGCGAAGTTCCCTGAGCGGATCTTCTTCAAGCGCCTTTGTGGTAGAAGATGGCGGAGTACTCGCCTTCCTCACGCCCATCATCACGGGCGACACCGATGTAGTCGTATTCGGGGAGCCCTTTCAGAAGGTCGTGGATCTGCCCGACCTTCGCCTCCTGTGCCGAAAGATATCGGGGCTTTCGTAGGAGAGGATTTCGCAGATGACGGGGCAGCGCTGGCTCCAGCCATTGCCCTGCTTGGCGTCGGGTTCATTCTGGTAGCGGACGTTGTACGTCCCGACGAGGAGCTCTTGGGCCTGCACGCCGAGGACGGCGACGAGGCTAAGAGCGAGGGTGAATAGTCGCTTCATGCTGATTGATTCATGTATTCAGTGTGTATCTATACAAATATACGCCATTCACGAGACTGCTCTGACGCCCGCCATCGTACAACACTGTCCTCCTCTGATTCTGGAGGCGTGACGACCTATATTGGTCACTGAGCCGACCTATATAGGTCCACGTCGCGACCAATATAGGTTCGTATGCGGACCAATAGTGGTTCACCCGCAGACCAATATAGGTTCATACTCCGATCCAATAGTGGTTCATACCACGAACCCCGTAGTACTTCCACCGCAAACCAATAGTGGTCGAAAATAGGAAGCTATGTAAAGTTTGCACCCTACATCCTCAAGTAAGTCACTGAAATATAGCGGGCTAATCGAGTGCCTTTATCGCCCCTTCCTCACTCCACCAGCGAGGTACGAGCAGGCGTAACTCACCGAGCGAGGAAGTCGTACCTCCGCCCCTTCCTCACCCCACCCCCCAGGAGCGCGCGGGAGGGCTAAAGTCTGGATAACCACAAGAATAGTCGTACCTTTGCGCCCAAGAACAGATAACTGATGTCGACAACACCTCATCCCTCCCCCTCATCCCATCGGCGGCACGTGCCGGCCTGACCTTCAGGCTCATCCTCGTCGTGATGTACACCGCCCGTATACTGAGCTTACAGGTACCCTCCTGCAGATCTCTACTTCTTCAGGGGTCATCATCGTGCCCATCGTGGCTATCGTGGTGCCCGAGCTTATCGAGATTACTTCTACCCCTACAGGGCGCCCTTCAAAGGCTGGTCAAGGCTTCAGCTACGTCGTCCTCCTACACGTCTTCGGCGGTATCTTGGCCTTCATCCCCAGTACTTCTACTTCCGCTATGCGATGCCTGCGCTCCTGGCGGCTTTGGGAAGAAGCCCCTGCGCACGACGCCAGGGGCGACCGCTCAGATGCGTGAGATGATCCTGCAGATGCAGGGTATCACCCTCTGGCAGTGGCTCTGGACGGACTATTGCCTGACGATCATCCTGGGCGGGATCTGGGGCCCTCATCACGAGGGGCTCATCCTACGTCGCAAATAAGATAGATACATGGACATCTCTGTCGTAATACCCTATAACGAAGCCGATCCCTGCCCGAACTCGAGGCATGGATCCGACGCGTGATGGAGGAGCATGGCTTCTCCTACGAGATCATCTTCATCAACGATGGTAGCACGGACGACTCCTGGCGCATCATCCAAGAGCTTCGCGAGAAGAACCCCCATGTGCGGGGCGTGAAAGTTCCGCCGCAACTATGGGAAGTCCCCCGGCCTGCAGTGTGGCTTCGCCCGTACCCAAGGCGACGTGGTCATCACGATGGACGCTGACCTGCAGGACAGCCCCGACGGGATCCCTGGCCTCTACCACGCATGGTCAAGGAGGAGGGCTACGATCTGGTCAGCGGCTGGAAGCAGAAGCGCTACGACCCCGTCCTCAGCAAGAACCTCCCCTCCAAGCTCTTCAACGCTACGGCGCGCAAGCTCTCGGGCATCGACAACCTGCACGACTTCAACTGCGGGCTCAAGGCCTATCGCTCCGAGGTCGTCAAGAGCATCGAGATCTACAACGACATGCACCGCTACATCCCCTATATGGCGAAGGTGGCGGGCTTCTCACGCATCGGCGAGAAGGTCGTCCAGCATCAGGCGCGTAAGTACGGCACGAGTAAGTTCGGCCTCAACCGCTTTGTCAATGGCTACCTCGACCTCATCACGCTGTGGTTCACCTCGACCTCGGCCGCAAGCCCGATGCACTTCTTCGGGCTCGGCGGAGCCCTGATGTTCATCATCGGCTTCCTCGCGCTGGCCGTCGTCCTGTGCAGTAAGCTCTTCCACATCTGGACGGGCACGCCTGCACCGCTCGTCACGGACCGCCCTACTTCTTCATCGCACTCACGGCGATGGTCATCCGGGACGCAGCTCTTCCTCTCGGGCTTTGTCGCAGAGCTGCTGGCACGCCAGTCGCAGGACCGCAACGACTACAAGATCGACGAAGAAATCTAACTCCACATACACATATCGCTATACCACCTACGCCACGTAGTACTGGCTGCTGCCCTTCTCCTCGGCTTCGGCTCGTGCCAGAAGTCTGGGAGCGGTAGCGAAGGCGACTACACCAAGCTCACGGGGAGGTCTTCACGACGACCTTCTCCATCCAGTACAATGCCCAGAAGGACTATTCGGAGGCCGTCGACTCGACCTTCCATGCCTTCAGCCACTCGCTCAATCCCCTTCGACTCCACGAGCCTCATCTCAGCGATCAACCGCAATGAGTCGCAGCTCATGGACTCGATGCTGCGCGAGGTCTTCCTGCAGTCCGTCGTCATCTCGCGCCACACGGGTGGGAGCTATGACGTGACCTGCGCCCCACTCATCAACCTCTGGGGCTTCGGCTTCGAGAAGAAGACCGACAGCGTCACCCCGAAGCTATCGACAGCGTCCGCGCCTTCGTGGGCTTCGACAGGGTCACCTCGACGGCATGCGCATGATCAAGGAGGACCCCTCGCATGAAGATGGACTCTCCTCCATCTCCAGGGCTACTGCTCCGACCTCGTGGCACGCATGCTCAAGCACCGTGGCGTGACGAGCTACCCTCGTCGAGCTCGGCGGGAGATTGCCTTCGAGGGCACCAACTCACGAGGTGAGAGCTGGGTCATCGGCGTCGACAAGCCCATCGCAGACCCTGCGGGCGTCATCAATGACTTCCAGGTGCGCGTACAGCTCCCCACGTACCGCTGGCGGGCTGGCGACCTCGGGCAACTACCGCAACTTCAAGGTCGTGAATGGCAAGAAGATCGCCCACACCATCGACCCACACACGGGCTATCCCATCCAGACGGATGTGCTGAGTGCCACGATCATCGCCCCCACGTGTATGCTCGCTGATGGGCTGGCGACCGCCTGCATGACCCGCACGGCAGCCGACGTCCCCGCACTGATACAGAACTTCCCTGGGGTCGAATACATGCTCATCCTCGGCGACGAGAAGACGGGCTTCGCACGGTGATGTCCCCCGGCTTCGAGCGCCTCATCCTCCCCGACTAAGGAGCATCGCGCTCCCGAGCACCAAGAGTCAGGGGATCCAGCCGCACCGCTTGCAGCTGGATCCCCTGATTCTTCTCCCCACTCCCGCCTGCCAAGAGATTGGTATCATATTTGCACGTAGGTAGATAGCTCCGCACGGCACAGCACGATCGGGAGGATAATGATAGCGCCTACACCGCCCTCTCCAGTGGTGTAAGCCACCAATACATAGCAAATAACAATAAATAATATGAGCGAAGAAATCAAAGATCAAGAGCTGGAGCGCGACGAGCAGACAGCCGCAGAAGAGCAGACAGATTGTCAGACAAACGAGCAGGCTCAGCCTCAAGAGGAAGAATTGACCGAGAGCCCAGCCGAGGAACTCTCGCCCGAAGCCAAGCTTCCAGGCTGAGCTCGACAAGCTCAAGGACACGCACCTGCGTCTGGTCGCCGAGTACGACAACTACCGCAAGCGCACCCTCAAGGAGAAGAGCGAGCTCATCCGCAGCGGTGGCGAGAAGGCCCTCACCGACCTCTTGCCCGTCGTCGATGACCTCGAGATCGCCCTGCAGAACCTCGACAAGGCCACCGACCTCGATGCCCTCAAGGAAGGCGTGCACCTGATCTACTCAAAGTTCGTGGACTACCTCAGCCGTCAGGGCGTCACAGCTATCCCCACCGAGGGCGAGAGCTTCGACGATGAGCTCCACGAAGCCATCGCCACCTTCCCCGCCCCCGAGGAGAGCCTCAAGGGTAAGATCATCGACTGCGTCAAGAAGGCTACAAGCTCCACGACAAGGTACTACGCCACTCCTCTGTGGTCGTAGGTCAGTAAGGAAAGGAGAAACTATCTATGGCAGAAAAAGAGATTACTATGAAGTCCTTGGCGATAGCTAAGGGCGCTTCGAGCCGAAGAGCTGAAGAAGGCTCTACCGCAAGCTCGCCATCAAATATCACCCCTGACAAGAATCCGGGGACAAGGAGGCCGAAGAGAAGTTCAAGGAGCTTGCTGAGGCCTATGACGTACTGAGCGATCCAGAGAAGCGCCAGCGCTACGACCAGTTCGGTCATGCCGGCGTCGGCAGGCGCGCTGCCAGCGGTGGCGGTGGCTTCGGCGGAGGCATGTCGATGGAAGATATCTTCAGCCGCTTCGGCGACCTCTTCGGAGGTGGTGGCTTGGTGGCTTTTGACTTCGGAGGCTTCGGCGGTGGTGGCGGCGGTGGCCGTCAGGTCCTGCGCGGCTCCGACCTTCGCGCTCGCGTCCGCCTCACCCTCGAGGGAGATCGACAAGGGCGTAGAGAAGAAGCTCAAGGTGAAGAAGCAAGTCGCCTGCTCCCACTGTCACGGCGACGGCACCACGGAGAAGGACGGCAAGAAGCAGTGCGACACGTGTCACGGCTCAGGCGTCGTCATCTCCGCTCAGCGCAGTATCTTTCGGTATGATGCAGACGCAGTCCGTCTGCCCCACCTGTGAGGGTACGGGCGAGGTCATCACCAAGCCCTGTAGCTTCGTAAGGGAAGGGGACGCAGATCGGCGAAGAGGTCGTGATCCTTCCGCATCCCTGCGGGGTCGCCGAAGGCATGCAGTTCTCCGTCCAAGGCAGGGGAACGCAGCTCCCCGCGGTGGTATCCCCGGTGACCTGCAGGTCGTCATCCAGGAAGAAGAGGATCCCAACTCATCCGCAACGGCAATGACCTCATCTACAACCTCTCATCTCCGTACCTACAGCCGCCCAAGGTGGCTCCGTCGAGGCACCTACGATCGGTGGGAAGGCACGCGTGAACATCGCCGCAGGTACGCAGCCAGGCAAGGTCCTCCGTCTGCGTGGCAAGGGACTCCCTCCGTCAATGGCTACGGCAGGGTGACCTGCTGGTGAACGTCAACGTCTTCATCCCGAAGCTCAACGAGAAGGCTGACGCCTCCGTCCTTGAGACGATGTCCGCACCCGCCTTCGAGCCCACGGACGAAGCCCGCAAGGAGATCGATACACTACCGTCAGATGCTTCGATAGTCCCCGCCACAAAAAGGGAACTCTATAAATAGGGCAGGCCGCGATCATCAGATGATCGCGGCCTCGCTATCTTTTGTGTATGTTCGTGGAGAGGTCTGTGTCCTACTGAGGGCCTTAGGATTGGGGCTGTAGGCATTTCCTCAGACTCGCTGTCTTCTATGAAGAGGAAGAGCAGGGTAAAAAGCACCGAGGGATGAGGGATAAGCCCAGCGAGGATATAATACCCGGGCTTACCGACATCATGGAGACGCCGCACACTCACAGCAAGACTGGGGAGGGCGAAAATAAGAATACGATTTTCGGTAAGACCAGGCCGAGGTCGAGGAGAATATCGATGAAGAGTAAATACAGGCAATGATACTAGTAGAAGAGTACATATCCCCAGTATTCACGACGGCGTGCACGACCATCAAAATCACATCTGAGCGTGATACAATCCGTAAGTACTCAGAAGAGACCTTTTTCTTGCATAGAGTCTTTTTAGTTATTTGCGGGTTGATGAATATGATTGGAACGTGCACAAAGGTACAGATATTATCGACCGCCAGCAAAGGTCATAGCAGAAGGCATAATGAAGAGAGAGTGAGGCCGCGATCATCAGATGATCGCGGCCTCGCGATCGTTTTTGTGTATGTTCGTGGAGAGGTCTGTGTCCTACTTAGGGACCCTAGGGTTGGGGCCCGTAGGCGTTGTCATGCCGGCTGTCCCTTCCTGCACAAAGAGATAGATCAGGCAGAAAGCACCGAAGGGATGAGAGCAATAGAACTACGTCCAGTCCTTTACAGGTCGTGAGAGACGACGTACGCTAAGGCCTGGGAGGAAGAAGGCCAAGGCATAGGATAGGAGAAAGAATACTTGCCCAGACCGATGCGACCATCGATGAAGCCTACCGCAACCAATAACGAAGGCGCAGAGCACATAGCTCAGTATTCACGGCGTGCACGCACACTGAAATCATGTACTTGGAGAGTACACCTTCCTTGAAGTACTGAAGATACCTTTTCTTGCATAAGTTTTTAGTTGTTTGTGGGTTGATATATCACACTATAACGTGCGTGAAGGTACATATTATTGACCGTCCACTAAAAAGTCATTGAGGAGTATGACGCATAAGAGAGAGAGGCGGTGATCATCAGATGATCGCGGCCTGCTGCCCATTTTCTGCATTCCACTGGGGATGTCCTCCTTAGAAGATCTCCTTAGGGTTGGGGCGTAGTTTTCTCCGGCTCGCTAACGAAGAGATAGGATCAGGCAGAAAGCACCGAAGGATCAGCGTTCAGATAGAGGAGGACATTTCCAGTCCTTACCGAGGTCATGGAGACGGCGTACAGCGATCGCGAGGCCCTGAGGAGAGAAAGCAAGGCTCAGATAAGAGATAGGGACGATGCTGCGTAGACCGATGAGGCTCCCCATCAATCGAGACTGAGCTACGAAGCCAGATGACGAAGGCGCAGAGTGCATAGCTCCAGTATTCGCGGCGACGCGCACGCCACTGAACTCGATATACTTAAGAGTTGCACTCCTTGAAATAGTCGAAGATACTTTTTCTTGCATGAGTCTTTTAGTTGATTATGGGTTGATATATCGTAATGTATAACGTAGGTAAAGATACGGATATTATCTACAGGTCAACAAGACGATAGCCCACAGCACTCATAGTGAGGCGTGCCCGCACCGACCTCATGGGGGTCAGGTGCGGGCACGCCTTGTATAAGAGGTGCGAGCCTCAGGGCTTACTCAGCCTGCTCAAGAGCGAGCGTACGTGAGGGCTGGTCGCAGAGCTCGGGATCACCGCAGAACTGGATGGGCCCAGGGTAGATGAAGCACGTATCCTCAGCCCACTCAGCACGGTTAGCTGCGTAAGCAGTTAGGGCTCTGCCTGAAGGTCTACGAGAGCTTTCTGGATCACAGGCTTCATTTCGCCGTGACGACGCTCCATATTCATCATCATCTGTCGGGATACCACCAGACGATCCACTCAGCAGCGGGAGCCGTGAGGTTCTGTACAGAGCTCATGTAGCCCGTGACGCCGGAGGCGATGAGGCAAGGCCGCGTACGACCGAGGGCGTAGCAGTAGTCCGTGTCGAAGTTCGAGGCATAGCGCAGCGGCCTTCGTAGCCGAAGAAGTGCGTGAGGGAAGGAACTTACCCGTGAAGCGACCTTCTTCCTTCCAAGCAGCGAGCTTAGTAGCGACCATCTCAGCCAGGAGCTTTTTCCGTCTCGATGAGCGACACCTGGACGTTGCCGGGGGGTCACGGTCGAGCGTCGCTCGGCGAGCTACCGTAGCGGGCAGGCTGGCGTAGAGAGCTGTTAGCAGCGCTGAGGTGCTCAGCGACATAGGCACGCTGCTCGTCAGCGGGGACAGTGCGAACTCTGCCTCGTGGTGGCGAGGTAGTCGTTGAGCTCAGCGATGAGCGCCTTGAAGGCAGGGATGAATTCGATAAGACCTCTCGGGGATCAGTACCGTACCGAAGTTCTCACCCTTAGCAGCACGAGCGGCTACGACCTCAGCGATGTGGTGCACGTCGTCGAGGGTCTGGTTCTTAGCTCTACTTCTTCGCTGATGATAGCGACGTTGGCTGTACTTGCAGGGCGCACTCGAGGGCGATGTGCGAAGCAGAGCGGCCCATGAGCTGATGAAGTGCCAGTACTTGCGGCAGAGTTACAGTCGCGCTGGATGTTACCGATGACTTTCAGCGTAGACCTTCGTAGCGGTGTCGAAAGCCGAAGGAGGTCTCGATCTGCTGTTCTTCAGGTCACCGTCGATGGTCTTGGAGCTAATGACCTGGACGGAGCGCCGATGCTCTTGTAGTATTCAGCGAGGACTGCAGCGTTGGTGTTGGAGCCGTCACCACCGATGATACCAGCGCACGGATATCGAGCTTCTGAGGATCTCGAGACCCTTGTCGAACTGAGCCGTCTCCGAGCTTCGTACGGCCAGAGCCGATGATGTCGAAGCCGCCGGTGTTGCGGTACTGTCGATGATGTCGGCCGTGCAGTCGATGTAGCTGTGCTGTACGAGACCGTCAGGACCCATGAGGAAGCCATGAGAGACGGCTATCGGGATGGATCTTCTTCAGACCGTCGAAGAGGCCTGCGATGACGTTGTGCCCACCAGGAGCCTGACCGCCAGAGAGGATGACACCGCCATTGATGGGCGTGCCAGAGGTAGCCTCGCTCGAAGCTTCGAAAGGTGAGCTTGGGGAGACCGTATGTCAAGGGGAAAGCTGGCGATAGCTTCCTGATCGCTGACGCTCTGCGTAGCTGCACCGAAGACGGTCTTCACGCCACCTTCCAGTGCTGCTCTAGGAGCTTTGAGCTGTACTGTACTACGAGCCTGCTGGAGTGCACTCTTAATCATTATTGCTTGTTTGGGTATAATAGAACCTATGGATTTGCGGGTACAAAGATCTTAAAGACATCTTCATATAGCCCCCACTTTTCCTCTTTTTGCCCCGTAGATAAAGGCCTTTTTAGATGCTTCGCGCCCGCCCGCGAAGGCGATTTACCGACCACCCACTCCATTTTTCGCCCTGCTCCTCCTCGTCTTCACCCCTCCCAAGCACCTCTATCACAGCGTCTCCCAGGGTCGTCACAGCACTGACCTGCAGCTCAACGCAAATTTGACCAGTACTGGTCGTTGTTCTGACCAGTACTGGTTGCTTTCGTGACCAGTACTACTTACTATGGGTGACCAGTACTGCTCGCCGTCCTGACCAGTACTGGTTGCTTTCATGACCTATATTGGTCTGCGCAGGACTCTACATAGGTTCATTCAGCGACCTATATAGCTTCACTGACGACCTATATAGGCCCACCACAATATAGCTTACACACCACCCCCACTCCACACACCCAAAACAACACAACAACCACCAAAACAAAACAAAAAAACAAACAAAAAAAACACACCAAACAAAACCACCCACACAACCCCCCACCCACAAACAACAAACAAAACACAAAACACCAAAACAACAACAACCCACACACCCCCAAACCCCCAAACAACCCACACAAAACAAACCCCAAAACACAAACAACACCACACAAAAAAACACCAAAACCCAAACCACCCCACACCAACAACCAACAAAACCAAAAAAACAAACAACACCCAACCCCCAAAAACAACAAACCAAACACCAACAACCAAAACAAAAAACCAAACCCCCAAAAAAACCACACCACACCCAAAAACCACACAAACACAACAAACACAACCCCACCCCCCCAAACACAACCCCACAATACATACAGAAGCAAACCACAACAAAGATCTTTCCGTACCACCTTCCACCCTGACTACGACTATGCGAGCGTCTGCTAAGTCTGAAAGTAGCAGATAGCAAGAGTCACCATCACTGCGAAAGCGCCTGGAAGCATTGATCGGCGCATATGGAAAAGTATCGACAAGAACTCCAAAGTATCGCCATTGAAACGAACTCAGATAAGATCCTGCCCCAGCCAAAATACTGAAGCTCAAGTCAAGAAAACTATCTAGACAGCAAATCCCTATAGCAGCGTCTACAGGAGAAACCATCCTATGATGAATCAGCTATTGCCTGTTAGGGGATACTAGAGAATAAGGGATTATAAGCGATGATCACCAGCACCCATGCCTACGCTCACAGGTCTTCACCAACGCTTATGTGCGTGCTTGGGAGCATCCCAATGAGAAGGCGTATACCCTGTGATCGAAGAGACTCAACCGAGGGAACTGCGCAGCATCTGGCGACCTCTTCCAGCTCCTGACCGCAAGGATGATGGAAACCTCGAGTACCCCTATCCACGCAGACAATGACTCTGCACTACCTGCAAGACACTCTAGTGGTAATGCCAAGCGGTGGCATTGCGGGAGGCGCTTATGCCCGACCCAGCAACTCCACATCATCGCTACGATGAACACCTCCGACCAATCTCTATTCCCGATGGATAGTGCCTTCAAGCGCAGATGGGACTGGGAATATATCCCCATTAACTACAGCGATGAGGTAAAGTCGGGGCTAGTTTGAGATTACCATCAATGATAAGAACTACAGATAGGGTAACATTCCTCAAGGCTGTCAATGAGCATCCGGATTTGACACATTCAGAAGATAAGCAGATGGGCAACTTCTTCGTCAAGAACTCCATCATGAGAAGGAGGCGTTCAAAAGCAAGGTAATGGCCTACCCATGGCACGAGGTCTGTAAGGATGAATACGGCACGCAAGGCAACTTCTTCCGCTCTGGAGAAAGGGCTGGCGATGGAGAGGAGTTCAGCTTCAATCAGCTGTACGATGAGGGAGATCTGATAGCACAAAGCTTCTACAAGGCTTCATGACCTACCTCGATGTTCGAGCGATTGGTGAAGAGAGTGCTGGAGAAGAGAACGAGTAATTGATACAGCATAGCCGAGATGAAAGTCCCTCATCGAAGACTATCATTACGCCCAACTGAGCTCCCTGAGCTGAAGGGCATTGACCCAACGGAACTCTCGGGAGGGCAGATCAAGCTCCCCTTATGTAGGCTACTACCATGACGGAGAGATGGATGAGACGATCTTCATCTTGCCTAAGGTCTTCATCGTCGGAGGGAAGGTATTCGGGCGATATGAGCCTGAGCTTCTACTGCATATAGATAAGGAGAACGAAACAACTTACAGACGCAGACCATACCTTTGCTTCGAGCTATCTGCTGGGATCTATCAGGCCATAGCACTCTTTTCTGCGAGCGCCACCCTCGAGAATGAGATCACCTCTCACCGCGAGCTGGCTGGAGTCATTGGGCAGCGGAGAGATGGTGAGACGACTTTGCTTTGATCTCATCTCGCCCTAATCCGCTTTTCGGCAAAGAGCATCAGTCACTCTTCACCTACATCGCCACGATCGCACACAGCGGGCGCCACAAGATCCATTGGACGAAGACGATACGCACGACATCCCCAGTCCTGCAAGATGGCAAGCCCTACTATCTCAAGTGTAAGACCAAGGAGAAGACTATCAACTATGACGAGGAGCTGATCTGCCTTCTTCTACTCCATCCCTGATTATCTGAAGCAGAGCTACCACTTCGCAGCGAAGCGCAACCTCAACTATGGAGACCGAGCGTCCCTCACCGCATAAAGAAGCCTTATTGAAAGCGGCAAGGGCACTCGCCGCCTCCGCCAAATAAGAGGGAAGTACTTCACTGATGAGCTGGTCCAGCTCTGGCACCCACTCTATGCCTTCTACGAGCGAGCCGAAGAGGCTGCCCAAGGAAAGCCCACGATGAGCGCTCTCTAGTACGCAACTTCAACACCATCTTCGAGGACATGATCGATAGTCTGATCGGAGAAAAGTCACTCCCTCGGACTGAAGGAGCAGAAGGATGGCAAGATCATCGACCATATCTATCAGGACAAGTCCCTGATAGGAGATGGGGATATCTACTTCATCGGGGATAGTAAGTATTACAAGGAGGACAACTCTGTAGGACAGCACTCCAGATACAAGCAGTTCACCTATGCTAAGAATGTGATCCAATATCACATCGACCTCTTCCACGAGAAGGCGCAGACCTTGCGCTATCGAGACGAGCTCACCGAGGGCTACAACCCGACTCCCAACTTCTTCATCCGAGGGACTACTGATGAGAAGGGCTTTATCCTATAGTGACCATCAAGCTGACACACTACCAAGAGGACGAGAAGAAGTGCAGTAACAAGCACTTCGAGAATCGCCTCTTCGACCGCGACACGCTCCTTGTCCTCACCTATGAGATCAACTTCCTCTACGTCCTCTCGGCCTATGTGCTAAGCCATGGCTATAGCTCCAGCACAGATAGCTTCTACGGGAGCGATTCAGAGAAGACGTCATCCAGGCCTTTGAGGAGCTGTATCGCTTTCATGAGCTATGGCCCAAAAGCTCTGCCAGAGAAAAAGAAAGCCTTTGTAGAGCAGCACTTCAACGACTCCTTGGTAAGGTCTATCAGACAGAAGACGAAACACTGATCTTAGCCCCTAAAGAGAGAAGGCATGAGACGGTCATGGATGAGAGCATCCTCGCCCTCATCCCTGAGGACCAACGCAAGGGACTATCCCCTCGGCTAAGAGTCAGGTGCGGGCAGGTATGCGGGCATGGCGTATCTTGCGACAATAAATGACTCAGCCAATGGCAGACAACCACTCCACCCGCCCCTATCAGCTGGGCTCGCCCTCAGTGGCGGCAGCATCAAGGGCTTTGCCCACCTCGGCGTCTTGAAGTACCTCGATGAGGTAGGCCTACGCCCCGAGATCATCGCTGGCACCAGTGCTGGCTCCATCATGGGCGCCTTCTACGCATCGGGCTATGCGCCTGAGGAGATCCACGAGCCCTCTCGCAGACGGGCTTTCATGCAGATGACCAGCTTCACCACCAAGGGGCGGGATCTTCAGCACGACGAAATTCCTCCATTTGCTTAAGAAGAACCTCCGCCACCGCAAACTGGAGGATCTACTGACCCCCATGCGTATCGTAGCCACCGACCCTAAACCAAGGAGAACCACACGTCTTTACTGAGGGTCCCTTGGCTAAGATTATCTTAGCTTCATCAAGCATCCCCATCCTCTTCTGCCCTGTAGAAATTGACGGTCACACCTACGTCGACGGCGGGCTCTTCCGCAACTTCCCCGTCACGGCCATCCGCGAGGACTGCGAGGAGGTCATCGGATGAACCTCGGCCCCATGCAGAGCGCAGAAATCCCCATGAATATAAAGGATATCGCTAACCGTCATGGAACCAATCTTCCGCCAGAATACCACCCCTGACTGTGCAGCCTGTGATTATCTCCTTGAGACGAGCGAGGTAATGAAGTTCGGGATGTTTGAGGTCAGCGCTTCCGAGCAGCTGATGAAGATAGGCTACGAGCTGGCGAAAGCTGAGCTTGCTCCGCTGGTCAAAAAGAAGAAGGGCACGAAAAAGCCTTAGCCCCACCACCCACCGACACCTATGCAGCAGAAGATCGTCATCTACTCCGCCCTCACTCGACTCTGGGGAATAAGAATACGACCCGCCAGCCCCATGGCACACTCTCCGAGAACGGCTCGGGAAAGCTCCGTGACTTCACGCCCCGAAGCCTCGCCTATATCCGCAGTCTCGGGGCAACCCACGTCTGGTATATCGGCCTGCTGGAGCACGCCACGAAGACCGACTACAGCGCCCAAGGCATCCGTCCCGACCACCCTGACACGGTGAAGGGGCAGGCTGGCTCGCCTACGCCGTCGAGCGACTACTACGACGTCGACCCCGACCCTGCCGAAGATCCACACGCGACAGGCAGAGCTGGATGCCCTCATCGAGCGTGCACCCACCAGGCAGGGCTGCAGGTCTTGATGGACTTTATCCTCAACCACGTCGCCCGCACTCATCACTCCGATGCGTGCCCTGAGGGCGTCGCAGACCCTCGGGGCTACGGACGATGTACAGCTGGCGTTCTCCCGCGCAACAACTTCTACTACCTCCCTCGACACTCACTTATCCCTACCTTTATCCACAGAGTCATCCCCATACACCGAGTGCCCAGCACGCGCTACGGGCAACGACTGCTCAGCCCCTACCCCAGCATCACGGACTGGTACGAGACGGTGAAGCTCAACTACGGGTGGACTACTGCGGAGGAAGTGGCTACATGCTGACCCCATCCCCGACACGTGGGTGAAGATGCGTGACATCCTCGCTACTGGGCCAGCACGTGGTGTCGATGGCTTCCGCTGTGATATGACCGAGCTTGTCCTGCCCGCTTTCTGGCGCTGGGCGATCCCCTGGTACGTGAGCAGTATCTCAAGACGCTCTTCCTCGCAGAGATCTACCAGCCCCACCGCTACGGCGAGTACCTCTATGCAGGCTTCGACTACCTCGTATGACAAGGTCGGCGTCTGCGACTTCCTCATCGCTCTCGGCAAGGGCGCACGCGACGCGAGCGGACTTCACCGGTGTGCGTGATGCCGTCGGTGGCGAGCAGCCCAGCGATGTGCTACTCACGGAGAACCACGACGAGCAGCGCTCGCCTCGACTTCGTCTTCGCTCGCTCCCCGTCAGGGCTTCTCACACGGCTGTCGCAGCCCTGAGTGGTGGCAACTCTACCCTCTACTTCGGTCAGGAGCTGGGCGAGCAGGCATGGACAGCGAGGGCTTCAGCGGCGTGATGGCCGCACGACGATCTTCGACCACTGAGCCTGACAGCTCCAGCGCCTGCGAGCTGGTGGCTACACCCCGCCCAGCTGACGGACGAAGAGGCCGGCCTACTCGGCGACCACCAGCGCCTCGCCTCCTGCACACCGACCCCATCATCAGCCGAGGGAGCTACTACGGCCTGCGTGCCGAGGGCTCTGGCAGAGAGCGTGTCCGCCTTCACCGCGCTTCAGAGGAAGGACCTCACTCGTGCTGGCGAACTTCTCCAGCGAGCAGGCTGACATTGCTCTCCCCACCTGCCGAATTCTTCGCCGCTACGGGCATCACTGAGGGCACAGCCTTCCGTGCCGCAGACCAGCTCACGGATGCAGTGGACTCCTCTGCCTCACCACGCTGGCCCCTTCGCCTGAGCCTCGCCCCCACGGCCTGCAGATCCTCCGCCTCACAGCGGTGTAAAGCAAAGCCCCCCGCACATATCAGAGAGAAGATCCCGCCGGCTACCTCCTCGTGAGGCGTAGCCGGCGGGCTTATTATGGGGAGTAGCTTCTTAGTGCAGGGTAGCCGAGCGGACGATCTCGCAGACCGTGGGGTGTGGGAAGACGATGCGAGACAGCTCAGAGAGCTTCATACGCTGCTCGACAGCCATGATCGCAGGCACCAGGATCTCCGAAGAGCCATTGCCGAAGAGGTGCGCACCGAGGATGACACCCTCCTTGTCCGTGAGGAGCTTGCAGAAGCTTTCATTGCCCTGCTCGTTCTCGATGATGAAGCGACCAGAGAGCGTCATCGGCACACGATGCACCTCATAGTCGACGCCAGCCGTACGCAGCTCCTGCTCCGTCTGGCCGACAGCAGCGATCTCGGGATCGGTATAGACGATACCAGGGATAGCGCGGTAGCTCATCACATCCTCCGTGCCGGTGATGTGGTGTACAGCGACCTGCCCTTCGCGAGCAGCCGTGTGAGCGAGTATAGACGTGCCATTGACATCACCGACGGCATAGATACCAGGTACTGAGGTCTGGAGGTGCTCATCGACGACGACAGCCCCACGCTGGAGCTCGACACCGACCGTCTCCAGTCCCAGACCATCGGTCACAGCACGACGACCGACGCTGACCAGCAGCTTGTCGAAGGGGATCTCCAGCATCTCGCCCTCATGCTCAGCGATGACCTTGCCCTCACGCACGGCAGTGACCTTCGTGGAGAGGTGGAACTTCACCTTGCGCTTCTCGAAGGCCTTCTGCAGCTCCCCAGAGAGCTCTTCGTCCATAGGCCCGAGGATCTTGAGGCATCTCGACGACCGTCACCCACGCCGAGCGTAGAGAAGAAGGGACACGAACTCCATACCGATGACCCTGCCACCGAGGACGACGAGGTTCTCTGGGATCCTCGACCCTCAAGCGCCTCTCAGCTGTCCAGAAGGGCACGTCGCTCAGCCCATCGATGGGTGGGATGAAGGCACGGAGCCCGTAGCGATGATGACGTGGCGTCGCCGTAGGTCGCCTCGCCTGCAGCGATGGTGAAGCCCTCATCACCGCGCCCCGTAAGACGAGTCTCTTCTGGTGACGATCTCGACCTCGTGACCCTGCAGACCGATACGGATACCCGCACTGAGCTCTGAGGATCTTCGTCTTGCGCGCCATCATCTTACCGAGGTCGACAGGCTGCTTGGGATCGTAAGACCGTATTTCTTGCCATCGAGGGCTTCGGAGAGGAGGTGAGCTGAGTGCAGGAGGCTTCGTAGGTACGCAACCTTCGTTGAGACAGACACCACCGAGCTTATTCTTCTCGGAAGATGACGACGCGGAGGCCGTGGGCTTGCCGTGTTTCTGCAGCGTCGGCTACTGCCGCCAGCACCGATGATAGCTGCATCGTAGTTCGCGAATTTGAGTGTAGTGAGTGAGTTATATAGGTATTATTACTAAGACCCTCGATGTGTCCATCGATGAAGTCTATCTTTTTCTGCTTGGGGGACGCGGGGCAGACCGGGCATACGCATCAGAGCGCTGGAGGACGAGGACGATCATCTCAGCACCCTGTGTGATGACGACGTCGCGCACCTCGAGGTCGAAGTCACGCACGCTACCATAGGCCGTGGGTCGTCGCTGAAGGAGTACTGCGTCTTGGCGATACAGACGGGGAACTTCGACCAGCCGTGGCGCTCGATACGCTCTGAGCTGGCGCTGTGCCTTCGCCGAGAAGTGGATGGAGCGTGCACCGTAGATGCGCTGAGCGATAGCCGTAGCCTCTCCTCGATGGAGGCGGTAAGAGGATAGGTGAACTGCAGGGCTGCGAGGGCTTCTGCTCGATGGTCTCGACGACGAGGCGAGCGAGCTCTTCCGCACCAGCACCACCTTCGCCGAAGGCGGTATTGACAGCGAAGCCCACACCAGCGGCGTGGCAATGCTCACGCACCAGTGCGATCTCTCCTCCGTATCGGTAGCGGAAGCGGTTGAAGGCAACGACGACCGTCTGCCCGAAGCTCTTGAGGTTCTCAATATGGCGGTCGAGGTTAGCCAGCCCGTGGCGGACACCCTCGATATTCTGCGTCTTGAGATCCTTCTCATCGACACCTCCGTGCATCTTCAGCCCGCCAAGGGTAGCCACGAGGACGGTGAGTGCAGGCTGGAGGCCTGCCGTGCGGCACTGATGTTGTAGAACTTCTGCGCCGAGATCCGCACCGAGCCAGCCCGTGATCGTGTAGTCGGAGTGCGCCAGCGCCATGCGGGTAGCGGAGGATCGAGTTGCAGCCGGGGCGAGAGCAGCAAACGGGCCGCCGTGGATGAAGGCAGGGTATGCTCGGTCGTCTGCGCCAGATTGAGGCTTGATAGCGTCGAGGAGAAGGACGGTGATCGCACCCGCTCACCCTGAGGTCACGCACGGTGAAGGGCTCCCCCTGCTTCGTGTAGCCGAGGAGGATATTTCGATACGGCGACGCAGGTCTTCGGAGCGAAGTCGACAGACAGAGGATCGCCATAATCTCCGGAGGCAGGCGTGATATCGAAAGCCCGATCTCGGCTGGGATACCATTGACCTGACCACCGAGGCCCGTGATGATGGAGCGCAGAGAACGGTCGTTGACGTCGAGGGATCATCGCTTCCAGAGGACTTCGCTGAGGACCCTTGTCCGTATTGCGGTTCTGGTAGATGAAGCTGTCCAGAGCGCAGGATCGTATACAGCGCCGAGGTGATGGCGTGAAGTCACCGGTGAAGTGCAGGTTGATCTTCTCCATAGGAAGCACCTGAGCGTAACCACTACCAGCAGCACCGCCCTTCATACCGAAGCAGGGCCGAGAGAGGGCTCACGCAGTGCGACGACCGCCTTATGACCGAGGCGGTTCATACGAGAGCAGAGGCCGATAGAGACCGTCGTCTTGCCGATACCAGCCTTCGTAGCGGTGATGGCGGTGACGAGGATGAGCTTGCCAGGCTTATGACCAGCTTGGAGCTCGGAGAGAGTCTCACCTTGGCGAGGTACTTGCCGTGTGCTCCAGGTGGTCGGTGGGATAGCCACCTTGGCAGCTATCTTTTTCGATCGGCTCGAGGGCCATCGAGCGGGCGATTGATGTCAGTCCCTCACTACCAGAAAGAGAGTTAGTGGGTCAATGAGTGGGTAAAAGAGCCCTCATTCGGGAGAGAGATGGGGTGAAGAGCGCGAAAAGGACCGTAGAGGGACAACAGTTCTTTCGCACGGACATATGAGGTTACTTGAGGTACTTATCAAGCCAGCTGAAGACTGCACGCTGCCAGAGCAGGGCGTTCATGCGGCGGAGGATCCAGTGATTCTCATCGGGGTAGATGAGGAGCTCGGCAGGATGCCACGGAGCTTAGCCAGCGTTGGAAGGCCGCCATACCTGGCCTGCGAGGATGCGGTAGTCGCGCCTCGCCGTGGATGACCAGTATCGGCGTATCCCAGTTACTGAGCTTGTGGGGAGTTGGCGAAGGTACTGCTGAGCGACCGCATTATCCTTCTCCCAGGAGCACCGCCCATATCCCAGTTGGCGAACCACATCTCCTCGGTCGTCATAGTACTGCATCTCGAGGCTGAAGATACAGCGTGGGCGATGAAGGCCTTGAAGCGCTTCTGGTGCACGCCTGCCAGATAGAAGACGGAGTAGCCGCCGTAGCTGGTCACCGACAGCCGAGGCGCTCGCCGTCGACCCAAGGCTCTTCTTCAGCTCATCGACCGCGGTGAGGTAGTCTTGGATGTTCTGCCCGAGTAGTCGCCGCTGATCTGCTCGTTCCATGCCCACCGAAGCTGGGGACGCCGTGGCGATTGGGAGCGATGACGATATAGCCTTGCTCAGCCATGAGGCGCATATTCCAGCGGTAAGAGAAGAACTGACTGACGGGGCTCTGTGAGCCACCCTGACAGAAAGAGCAGCGCAGGTACTTCTTCGTCTTGTCGAAGTTCGGTGAGGAGGACGACCCAGACGAGCATGTTGCCCCTGTCAGTCGTCTTGACCCAGCGCTTCTACTGAGATCGGAGCGAGGCCGTCGACGTGGACTTATTCTCTGCCGTGAGCTGCTGCTGCACCCGTCTTGACGTCTCACGATGGTAGAGATCCGTGGGCTCGATGTAGCTCTGACGGCCAGCGAGGATCTTACCGCCCCTGCACATCCAGCGAGGTGTAGTCGTGCATACCCGTGGTGATCTGGCGGATCTTACGACCCTTGAGCGCGATCTCCCAGAGCTGAGCTTCGCGTGCTTCGTCGAGGAAGAAGAGCTCTGGCTATTAGCCGCCCACTGGAGCTCATCGACATCGTACTCGAAGCCGTCGGTGAGGAAAGGGTCTTCGCCCTGTCTTCAGATCCTGGACGAAGAGGCGCTTGAGGTCGGCTGAGCCGTCATCGCGCCCATGCTGATCCAGCTGATGCGCTTGCCATCAGGCGGCAGCGATGGTGTCGACAGCCGCCCATCCCTCGGTGATATTGCGAGTCTGCCCCGAGGCGAGGTCGTAGAGATAGATATCGGTGTTGGTGGAGAGGAGTACCCATGCCCGTCTTCTTGCGGGAGGAGTAGGCTAAGGTCTTACCGTCGGGGCTCCAGGAGAGCTCTTCAGCTCCGCCGAAGGGCTTCGCAGGAGCTTCGTAGGGCTCACCTTCGAGGATGTCCTCTACCGCCGTGATCGCTTCGCCTCCGACGGGGGCGATGAAGATATGGGGATCGTCTCACCCATTCGTCCCAATGCTGTGTACATCAGATCGGTGACGATACGACCTGTAGCCTTAGGCAGGTCGGGGTAAATCTCCTTAGTGCTCTTCCCGAAGGGAAATCTCCTTGATATAGGGCCAGCTGCTTCTCATCGCGAGAAGAGGTAGTCCGAGAGCCCGCCCTCGATATTGGTCATCTGACGGCGGTCCGTACCATCGGCTGCCATCGTCCAGACCTGAGGAGCGCCACTCCGAGGAGATGGCTGATACGACGGCCTGCTGGATCCAGCGAGCGCCATGCACGCCAGCGACACCCTGGGTGATCTGGCGGCGTGCGCTGCCATCGGAGGAGATGGTGAAGAGCTCGGTGCGGATCTTATTGTCCTTGATGCTGGGGAAGCCCACGCTGTAGACGACCGTCTCTGCCGTCGGGAGAGAGGGCGGAGGCACCGACACGAGCGAGCGAAAGCATCGTCTCGGCGTCGCCATGTGCTGCGACTGCTTGAGCCACAGCAGGCAGGGTCGCTGAGAGGGGCTGCTGCCGTAGCAAGAGCGGTGATGTGGCTTCTTGATCTTCATAGCGATATGCGTATTGCATAGGCATAGTGGTCTGGGATTAGGAGAAGCAGGCCAAGGGCTTCCTTGAGCTTGCACCTCGGGGCTGATCTCCGCGAGCTGGTTGAAGCGATCCTCTTGGGTGAGGACGATCTGCCTGCTCCTCTACGGTCTTCTGCGCAGGACGAGGTTTGAACTTACGATCTCTGCAGCGTCGTGCGGAGGAACTCTACGAGCTGGGGATGACCCATCACCCGTGGTATGGATGGCCTCACCTGGTGGGAGGAGATCTCTGCCTGCACACTGTCTGAGAGCCTGGCAGCTCGGGGCGCAGTGATATTGCGGTAGAGATCTGTGAGGCTGTCAGCTCCTGCTCGACGAAGCGCACCCAAGCTCGCTGGAGGTCATCCTCCGTGAAGTCCTTATCCTCGACGAGGGCAGGGCCTCAGCTGGAGCTGTAGAAGTGGCTTCGCTGGGAGCGTCTGCACGACGGCGTGCTCGAAGAGACGCTTAGGAGCGGACGAGGGGGAGCTGGGGGGAGGTAGTCAGCAGATCGCTGCTGGTGCTGGTGCAGGTGCTGACGCGGGTGTCGGTTCAGCTGGTGCCGCTGGAGGAGGCGTCACCGCCGAAGGGCTGGCTTGGGAGCGCCTGCGTGCGGGAGCTGCTACGGGAGCTGTCTGCGCTTTGGGCGCAGGAGATAGCTGGGGGTGTAGTCTGCAGGGGCGTCCGAGGAGCTGCCTGTGGTGTAGCCGTCTGAGGTGCAGCGGGAAAGGCGCAGCAGGAGATTGAGGTCGGAGTCCCGCTTGAAGAGAGGACCATGCTGAGGAAGCTCAGCTCGACTAAGAGGCGCTTATTCGTTGCCCCGCGATACTGCTGGTCGGCCTGCACCAGAGTCTTGAGCGCAGCAAAGAGGCTGGCAGGTGCACTGCTGGGCAATGGTCGTACAGAGGCGACATGGCATCGGGCTTCTCCAAGAGCTGGAGACCGTCTCGGGATGCTGGGCTACTATGAGGTCACGCACGAAGGCGGAGAGCCCCGTGAGGATCGTCTGTCCCTCGAAGCTCTACCCATCAGCTCATCCAGGAGGAGCAGGACACTACGATGATCCCCGCTCAGGAAGAGCTCAAAGATGCGGATGAAGTAGGTATAGTCGAGGACATTCAGACTCTCCAGCGCGTGCTGGTAGGTGATATGCCCGCCGGCGAAGCTGGCGATACGGTCAACATCGATAGCGCATCGCGCATCCCCCATCAGCCTCTCGGCGATGAGCCCGAGCGCCGTCTCCTCGGCATCGATACCCCCGCTATCGGCGACGTAGCGCAGATGGCGGGTGATATCCTGTACGGTGATTCGCTTGAAGTCATAGATCTGACAGCGCGAGAGGATGGTGGGGAGGATCTAGTGCTTCCGTCGTCGCTAAGATGAAGATAGCGTACGAGGGGGCTCTTCGAGGGTCTTGAGGAAGGCATTGAGCCGCCGCCGAGAGCTATGCACCGTCGATGATATAGACCTTTGTGAAGCGACCGAGAGCGGGTGGCATCTGCACCTGCTCGGTGAGCTGGCGGATGTCCCCTACGGAGTTGTTTCGACGCAGCTCGAGCTCGAAGATGTTGAAGGAGCGCTGCTCCTCGAAGGCCTTACAGCTCTCGCACTGCCCGCAAGCCTCACCTTCGGCGGAGAGGTTCTCGCAGTTGATCGTCCGCGCTAAGACGCGTGCCGCCGTCGTCTTCCTGACCACGGGGGCCACGAAGAGGTACGCGAGGAGAGCTTGCCCGAGCGAACAGCGGTGCGTAGTGTGGAGGCTATAGCCTTCGCCCGACGATACTACGGAAGGTATCGGGGCGGTATTTGCGTGCGGAGACGACGTAGCGCTCTGTCATTCTCTCGAGGTCTGTGCTGGATCTATTACTGGTAGGACAAAGATGCGTATTCCGCTCCAGCCTATGGAGTGCTATCTATAATAGTAAAGAGCGCCCCCACCCGGCGGATCTCAGTCCGAGGGATGGGGGCGCCTATTATGTGGGAGGGAGCACCCTTAGCTTACTCCGTGAGGCCACGGAAGCGCAGAAGGCTCGACATATCGGGCCCGTGAGGCCGGTGAAGTTCGGGAAGAACGTGCCGACAGGGGCGGTATTCCGCGTGAGAGGACCATCTCACGGAAGCGCTGACCATTCTCACGCGTCAGCTGCCGTGTGCGGCGAACCACTGTAGATATTGTGGCCGAGGACCTCCGTCCAGAGGTAAGATGTAGCCTGAGCATAGCCACCGAGCGAAGACGCAGGTAGTAAGCCGAGCGGTAGCGGGGAGGTACGAGAGCGAAGTCGAGACCAGCACGAGCGAGCAGCTTCACGCTCGAAGGCATCTACATCGCTCACCGTCTGACCAGCGGGGAGCATACGAAAGCCATATCGATCGTCACAGCAGCGAGGTTCTCAGCCAGTGCATAGGACTGTCCGTAGGTAGCAGCAGCCTTCATCTTGTCGATGAGCGCCTGAGGCTAGGCTCACCCGTCTTGTAGTGGCGGGCGTAGTGGCGCAGGACGACAGAGTCCGTCATCCAGTGCTCGTTGAACTGGTGAGGGTATTTCCACGAAGTCACGAGGCGTATTCGTACCTGAGAGCGTCTCGTACTTCGCGAAGCGAAGAGGCCGTGCAGAGCGTGGCCAGAACTCGTGGAAGAGCGTCTCAGCATCCGACGAGGTGAGGAAGGCGGGAGCGCTTTTGGCAGGAGCCTCGAAGTTGCAGACGTTGTAGATGAGCAGGCTTCGTACCGAAGAGCGTGCTCTGCTGGACGAAGTTCGACATCCAGGCCTCACCCGTCTTCGTTGGGCGACGGAAGTAGTCCGATAGAAGAGAGCCAGTGGGGTATTAGTCCTGTCGAAGACCCTCGTAGACCTGTACGCCATCGAGCATCAGACAGGGATACTCAGGACGGGCTTGAAGGTCAGACCATAGAGTTGGCTGGCTGCGTAGAAGACTCCCATTCTTCAGCGACGCTATCCAGCACGAGATAAGGCTTGAGGTCGGCTTCGTTGAGGTCGTACTTAGCCTTCTTCAGGCGCTCAGCATAGCAGTCGAGGTCCTGGCAGCGAGCTTGAAGTCCTTTACCCTCAGTCTGCTGAGCGAAGGCTTCGAGTTCGGCGACATCATCAGCGACCTTTGGCACGAAGGGCGGGAGCCAGCTGACTGATGAGGCGCCCACGGCCTCGGGACGACCAGCCATCTGGTCGCTCAGCGCCCAAGAGGCGAAGCTGCAGCCCGAGGAGCTTTTGGCCTTCGGCGCGCAGGGCAGCGATGCGGGTGATCGTGGCGCGGTCTCGTGCTATCACCGCCGAGCAGCGGAGAGCTGAAGCCTCGAGGACGCGACGACGGACATCACGATTGTTGAGCGCTCGGCAGAGGCACTGGGCGTGACGTGGTTCGTCTGCTCCAGCAGGTACTTTCACCCTATGGCTCAGCCTGCAGTAGCCGCCTCAGCAGCACGGGCGATCGCTCTTCGGGAGGCATGCTCGAGCTCCCTCTGACCTTGTCGACGAGGACAGCGCTTCCTTCGTGCCGGCGTTCACCTGATTCGTGAACTCTGGTCTGCAGCACAGCGATCTCGCTATTGGATCTTCTTGAGAGCTCCCTTGTCGGCAGCTGAGAGAGAGCGCCCTCATGGACGAACTGATCATAGAGGACCTCGGTGAGGCGCAGGTCTCGCCCTCGAGGCTGGAGCGCTGGTCGTAGACGGCCTTGATATGGGCGAAGAGCTTCATTCAGGAGCAGCGCATCCTGGTGGCGGAGAGCATGGCGTCGTCTCGTCGATCTTCTGCAGCTCCTCGGTGCCGTCAGCAGCCGACTGAGGCCCTGAGAGGATGAGGTAGCACGTGCGAGGAGGCGACCGACTTCATACGCTAGCACGGTGTTCCGAAGGTCGGAGCTCGGTATTGCTTGGTGATGCTGTCGATCTCGGGCTAGTTGGATACGGATCCCTCCTCGATAGCGGGGACGAAGTGCGCAGGCGGATCTTACCGAAGTCGGGTAGCTGGTAGTCAAGCGTGCCTCGGTGAGGAGGGGTTCTCCTTGTCGAGCATGGTGTGCAAGCAGTGAGCATAGCGAGGAGGCTCAGAGTGGCAATGAGTCGTTTCATAGGTGTCGTGGGGAATTAGAGGTGGGAGGTCGCTGGGGAGCTAGAGCAGAGGCTGGGGCTCACCGATCCAGGCTGATGAGCCTCATCGATCGTGCGGATCTGAGGGCGTAGAGGAGGCGTCGTGAGGTCTTCGATAGTGTCTTGACGCAGTAGTCCCCGCGAGACCTGCAACGTCGATGCGGCGCGCGTTCATGCAGGAGCGTCGGCACAGCGTCGTGGAAGGCACTGTAAGAGTCCTTCGTGGCGAGTCATCGCCTTGAGGGATGAAGAGGACATCTCTGACGCTTGCGTCCATGATCGCATCAGACAGAGGAGGGTAGAGAGCAGCCCCGTACGGTGATAGCGGACGCAGTGGATGGCCACTGTCCACCATGTACATCGAAACTGCACAGTGGTCCGCAGTGACGCTGGTCCACGTGATGATGATGGCATCTGTACCCGGCATGGTGCTCTCGATCGCAAGCGGTGAGGTAGTCCATCGCTGGTCGCGCCTTCGGGACGCAGGGTGAGCCGGTGATGAAGTCGTTCTGAGGGTCTCACGATCGCAGTAGTGCAAGATCAGAGGTCGGTGTGTTTTGAGTAAGAGTGAGTGATAAGATGGTGAGTGCGGGGAAGGCGCCTGAGTGCTCTGACCTGGGCCTCACGAGAGGGCACCAGGCGACGGCTACAGCCTGTCATGCGTAGCTAGGGATCAGAGCTCGAGATCGCAGGTCGAACTGCTCATGCCAAGGGCAGACCTCTGCTTCATGAGCTGCTCCATGAAGGGATCTGATCGAACTCCTCGACGTTGTACACGCCTGACGGCGCCAGTAGCCCTTGAAGAACATCAGCGCACCGATCATGCGGGTACGCCCGTCGTGTAGCTCACGCCCCTGAGCGCCGGTCTCCTGATAGGCAGCCTGGTGGCTGCAGTTGTTCCATACGCAGTAGGTCTCTCCTCGCCGTCCTGATCCGCGGATAGTGACAGCTCGATGGAGGTCTCGCCGGTGTAGTTCTCACCGAGCTCACAGGGGTTGGGGAGGATCGCCTGAGGAACTGGATGGGGACGATCTCGACGCCGTGTAGAGGACGGGATCGATGCGGCGTGATACCGATGTTCTGCATGACACGCAGGTGGGTGAGGATACTCCTGCCCGAAGGTCATCCAGTAGCGTGCACGGCGGATCGTGTAGTTCTGTCACGAGCGACTCCAGCTCCTCGTGGTAGAGGAGGTAAGACCACGGACCCCGATAGCGACAGGTCAGTGGCTTGTGGATCTCTTTGTGGCTCGTCTCGCGCCACTGTCCATCTTCGTAGTACTTCCTTCTGGAGGATCCTCGCGATGTTGATCTCGACTGAAGTTCGTAGCGAAGGCGCTCTGTGGTGGTCTCCCACCGCTGCAGCTCACGATGTCGAGGTAGTGGATCTCGTCGAAGTGGTGCTTGGCAGCGTAGGCGGTGAAGACGCCCGTGAGCACCGGGGTCGAAGCCACAGCCCGAGGATAGCTGTCGCCCATGCTTCTCGAAGCGCTGCTTATAGGCCCACCGCCAGCTGTACTCAAACTTCGCTCGTCGAGCGGCCCAGCAGTTCGCCGTGTCGAGGTAGCTGACACTCGCCTCGAGGCAAGCATCCATGATATGGAGATCCTGAGTAGGGCAGCGCGACGCTGATGACGAGCCTGGTCGAAGGACTTCATACCAGAGCCGACGAGCTCGGGACGTTATCGCGTCGACGGCCGCCGTCGATCTTGACGTTGGTGATCCCGAGGCGATCTTATCGCACTTACCTTCGTGCGGCCAGCGAGCAGATCTCAGTGGAATACGCCGCCTCAAAATATTACTGTGCTACCGATGTTCAGAGCCGACTACGCGCTTTGCGACTATTTCGCGACGTCACCGACAATGAGGACATATACCAGTGACCGAGGCCACCGGTCGTGAGTCTTCTTACCACCGTAGGCCTTTCACACCGTAGCGGTGGTGGTCGGTCTATGGACGCAGCTTTAGCTGCACAGGTACCAGCCCAGCATCCTTCGTACAGCTGTAGGAGTGTAGAGCCACGCACGCAGCCCTCACGTGTGCGCTCGTTCGCATCCGCACGCGGGAGCTGCTTCAATAGAGTATGTCACCACCTCAATAGAGGTCACTTTCAGCTAAAGCTGCAGTCACACTGTCGAGCATCTGCTTCACCATCGACAGAGTCTACCCACGCTCCGTACAGCGATATATGGGACCATTGCGAAAGGGCACCTTTACCCGCTGCTACCATCCTGACCCACAAAGAGCAGAGGCGGGCCATCTGCCAGCATGGACGCCCGCCAGAAATGAGCAAGAATGCGTGCTCTTCTTCGTCAGCGAGTACTCGCGATCGTGAATCCTCGTAGTCCCGAGTAGGCACTCTTATAGCGTCACCTGAAGGAAGCAGTGCAGGCCGTGATGCCTCTTTTCTGCAGCCTGAAGGCGTGACGTACAGGGTACCACGAGAGTCGGCAGCCACGTAGCGGAGTAGGTGTGTAGTCAGCTCGCCCACGTCAGTCACGCGGCCCGCCATCAGCACCAGGGAACCAGCCAGCATACGAAGCGAGGATGAGCGATGCCGTCAATCTGGGGCTTCGCGGAGCTCCCGTGGCTTGATCGTCAGCGTATTCGTCTTCTTCGAAGGCTACTGAATATCAGCAGTTGCGCCCTGCAGGATGAAAGCCCTTTAGCTTGGTCAGCGATGAGCTGACATCCGCCGTCTTCGTCTCCCCTGATAGTGGAGAGTTACAGGTCAGCGCATAGTCGCCGAGCACCGCCCGTAGCCGAGCGGGCCATACACCGTATCATGGAAGCCTACTGTAGAGGTCATCAACTTCAGCGTAGCCCGCTCGCGCTGGAAGACATTTGCGTTTTGACCGTGAGGAGGAGCTTCTTCCTCGACCTTGAGCGATCGCCCATTCAGGCGAGGCCCTCGTGCTGCCTCGCTGGGACGGATATCGCCCTGACGAGCGTCTGAGCTCGACGGCGCTGCCACTTACGCTCGTGGTGTAGGCCGACCCAGATCGGAGACACAGTGCCGTGGGCACCGAGGCACGGGAGATGGCGACCTGCTGGGTCTCGATACGCCTCGCGTGTGGGGATGATGGGGCCCGGTGCGAGTCGTGGGCTCAGTGAAGGTGCGACGGGTGAGGGTTGCAGCCTTCCGTACCCTCGCAGTTGGCGCCAAGGGTGATCCAGCGGGTCTCGGACTCGCGGTGACGCCTCAACTTCGGCTGAGCGTAGATCGTCCCCGTCACACCCGCAGCCGTGAAGTTGTGTTCTGAGGAGAGGACACGTAGCGCATAGCTCGGTCTTCGTAGCAGGGTCTCGTCCTTGCGGCAGGAGCCGACACCCACGAGGGCGTGTAAGCGACGCCAGGATGAGCGCCCGGAGCGAGCGATAGGGCGATCTTCACATCTCTTACTTATTTCTTAGTGAATACGGGCGAGGTGGAAGCGAGAGTCACCGAAAGGACTTTGTATTCGCCGCTACACCGGGCTTCAAAGGTTATAGGAGCTGCTGAAGGTGCTCAGACACCGTATTATGGGCGAGGCTTATAGCGCTTGCCCGTCTGTATAGGCTCTCATCGAGCTTGCTATACATACCGAAGCCTGTACCACGAGAGGTTGGGCGACTAGGGCAGCCCCTGCGAGAAGGCACCACCCGTACTCTCGAGACTTCTGCGTCTTTGATCTCAGCGATCCTTAGCTGCGTCGTGGGTAGCGTAGATCGTGAGGTTGGGCGTGCCTGCCCGTGAATACGATAGGGTTGTGCGGCAGCTCGCGAGAAGGTGACGGCGCGAGGCGCCGTCCAGCCCGTGCACATCAGGTCATGCCTCACCGAGACGAGTGCGAAAGCCAGCGTAGTCGTCCGGTGCGTGCCGTGAGGCTTCTCGCCCGCAGGCAAGCTGTGGCTCCTGTCTGCATCCTATCACAGCACAGCGTGGAGACGCCGCTGCGCCAGCTGTGGAACTGCGCAGGCCATCAGGCGTGTGGGCATGACCTCCGTCTTCTTTGCCCGTCTCAGCATCCTCGATGGTGAGGATATTGCAGCGCTCATTATTGAGTGCAGGCGACGATTAGCCTTGCCTCGAGCTCACCGTCGCCGTAGAGGTGCTTGCTGGTACATGCTCTTTCCGGAGGTATAGGCGCGAGCTTGGGTCGAGGACCTGCGCCATGAGTATTCCTTAGCAGCCACCTGCGGGCAGGTTTAGCCATGCGTGACGACTGACGCTTGCATGCCTTCAGATAGAGCGTGGCATCGGGCAGACCGAGGCGAACGAGGTGAACTCATGGTCGTCTCAGGCTCTTCTCCCTTCGCTCAGCATGCAGGACTTATCGGCCACGTAGGAAGAGGTGCAGGCGGGTGAGCCATGCATGCGTCGGGGCTCAGCGAGCACCATCTTGTCCGGACGTCATGACGGTAGTTGCTCTGGGACCTCTGCGTAGGTGGCTTCCACGCAGCATCCGCCATGCAGTGCACTTCGTTCTTAGCGCCGAAGCACTGTCACGGGATAGCCGTAGAGGGAGGCTGGGTAAAGTGAGGATCAGTACCTCCAGCACCCAGCCCGTGGAGGAGGCGGTGAGGTCTGCTTGCAGCTCCGTGAGTGAGGCACTGACATCGCCGAAAGACATTTGTCGAAGATCGCATCAGGCTCCTGACGGCATGAGGGTACGCGGACCTGAGGACACTGCCTGCTGCAGCGAGAGGGCCAAGACGGAGCACCCTGCAGGACAGCCCGCCCTATCGCTATATTCTTATTCATCGTCGTCTGCGAATTAGGGGTCTGACGATGAGCGGAAGTAGCTGGGTGCATGACCTGGCATAGCGTGGTCTTGCATGCTCGCGCCTGTAGCTCGCGAACTTCGGGTGGCGCATCAGCCCCTCGACGACAGCATCGCGAGCAGCTCGTCAGCGCGAGGCATACGGGCGGCCTGTAGCATCCCGCGGAGTGAAGAGCCGAGGAGCGTTGGCCAGAGCTCTCGATGAGCGGCAGACTACCACCTCCTCGAGGCGGCGCTGGGCGATACCGGCACGGAGGCTGATCCGTGTCAGATACCACGTACCCTCTCATGTAGCCTTCTTGATGATCGTCCATCATCTTCTTATTGAGCTGCGCGGCCTTCGTCACCTGCGGCACTCATCACCGCATCACTGACTCTTTGGGGTGGGTGGATGTAGCAGCCGTCATCTCAGCGATATCCTCGCCGAGGCTGACTGCTGGCGTAAGCCGTGATGAAGCCCAGAGGTGCGTAGTCGCTGGAGCTATCGCGGTTGAACCACGAGGTGGGGACGCTAGCCCTCAGAGATGGCGTCGTACTCCGTCGCAGGCCAGATCTTTATTCTCGGTGCGTGATGGCGACTGGAACTCATGGTGCACGACCTGGAAGAAGGTCGTATTGAGCTCGCTGAGGATCGTGACGTGAGCCAGTTCGCCTGGTAGAGCGTGACCTTCGCCCACCTTGGCCATCGCCGCAGCGAGAGATGGTGCCATCGCCGTTCCACCGGAAGCCGGAGCCGACGATGAAGAGCTGACGGGCGTGAGGCCTTTGCGCATGAAGTCCAAGGCGCTGTAGACTTCGCCATAGGCGCCATACCGTTACGCTGACGGGATGATCTTGGCGAGCTTCATGCATGCGTTCTCGAGCTTGGCGCGCGCGTTTGCATGGAAGCGGTCGGCCTCGATATCATCCAGTATAGATGTAGACAGCTGACGTTGGCATGCCGTCCGGCATAGTTCTCTTTGAGCCAGCGGGTCGAAGCTCGTCATCTCCTTGCCTCTGCCTTAGAGACGTGACGAGAGGGATCATGGTCGCTGCTCATATCTACCACCACCGAGTGTAGCCACGAGGAGGGCTGCCTGAGGGAGAGCTGGATTCATGTAGATACATAGTGTCTGATCACTGGATGAGGGGTTCGTGTTCATCAGCCACAGGTTGGGCTCTACGCCTACCGAGGCGGATGCTGGCAGGATCTGGAGGCACCGCGATGGTCAGTCGGTCTTGAGCGTCATCGTCTCGCCCGTAGCATGGGCGCGGTGATCTCGGATGCGTAGCGCCTTTGATATCGTCCCAGCGCGCTGCGTCGTGCATGCTGGACACGGCGAGCGTGGAGCACGATGCGCATCGCGTTCGGCCCGTGCATACCTGGAGCCGATGTCGGAACTCAGGATGCAGGGCTTGGAGACCGTCTCTTGCTTGCGGATCATCGCCGCGTACATCGTCAGGATCGTGGGATTGATGACGACGTTGCAGTAGTCGGAGATCTGCTGAGCCCGTGGCGGCCTGTCCTTCTTCGAGAGACGTACCAAGCGGAGAAGGTCGCGCAGCACCGTCGAAAGTCGGAGAGCATCCACGAACCTCAGCTCTCCACAAGAGGCGCGGTCCACCGTGAAGGGGAAGCGCCACGACGCTGACCCGTGCGGCACTACGACGTCATGTGATCCTCGAAAGAGCTCACGACTGCCGCAGGAGAGCGCGCATAACTCGAGCGAAAGAGGCGGTCGTAGACGGGGAAGTAGCGTCTGATGGGCCTGGGCTACGGTAGGTCTGCGTCGAGGCTTCGATATACGCGTGGGCGTAGCGGGTAGGACGTCAGCAAGCACATGTACCCAGAGTGAGCGCGTGACGATGAGCATAAGGTTAGCAAGGCTCCGTCGCCGCGATATGAGGCATGCGCAGATCTCATCTGGCGTTGGTCAGCTTGTCGTGCTTCGACATGTCGCGCAGGTTGGAGACGGCACCTGTGACCAGCACTTCGTCAGCATACTGCTTGGCTCCTGTCACTTCTCGTAGTGAAGGTGAACTGCGTGGCGAAGGCGGCCGCAGCTCGCGTCGTGAAGTGGAAGATGGGCTTCTGCTGCCAGCGGTCGTCATTGATCAAGCGGAACACCCTCCTCGATGTCGCTTAGCGACTGCGTCAGACCTTCGCCACAGAGACGGTGGGTACGGCACGCCTCGAGCTTCGTCTCGCTTCGTGAAGTAAGGGATACCGAGATCCTTGTCGCTCGGTGCGGCCGTTGTAGGCCTGACCGAAGACATTGACCCAAATGAAGCGGGTATAGGTACGGCAGGAGCGCTCACCATGGCGGACTCAGCTCCTTGGGGTTGCCAAGTCTTCGATGGACTTCAGAGCTTGGTTGGCAGTACCGACCATGCTGTAGCAGGTGCTCCAGAAGTTCTGTCTCATCATCCTGCCGTCCCACCTGGAGGGCTCCCGAGAAGAAGGCTTTGCGATTGCTAATGTGATTATCCCCGAAGAGAGGGCTGCTGTCCTCGACGTTGTCGGTACGGTTCTCCGTGAAGCCCATAGGTAGGAGCGTCGATAAGCCGAGACGAGGAGATGCCTGATCCGTGTCAGGCGGTTGGAGCTCTGTACGGGTATCGGGCATAGTATCTAGGAAGCAGCGATTGCAGCTACCGAGGGCGCCTGCCAGAGGCAGAGGCCAGCCATTCATATAGCATCGTTTCATAGTGTACATGATCCTATTGCATTATTAGAAGCCAATGTGCACCTGCAGTCGACTCGTTAGGCAGCGGGGTAGCTCACCTCCCGAGCGGGAAGAACTCAGGGTCTTGGCCATAGAGTCTTGTCGGCGTACAGCAGAGCGAGTTCGTGCCCGCACCTTGAAGGAAGCACTCTTGAGAAGCCCAGGCCTGACGAGCGCGTAGGCAGGGGTATAGGGTTGCGAGACCTCCTTGAGGCGGACGAGCTACCATCAGCGACACGAGCCGTAGAGTAGTTGTAGGCTGCATAGCCTGTACCGAGGTTGGAGTAGCTATAGTGGTCGCGCACCGAGGCGATGACAGGGATATCCGTCTTACGCCTCATCTCGAGGGTCGTCCAGCGATTGCGGTATTCCTTGCTGTAGCCCAGAGGTCGGAATAGGAAGCATAGAAGGAGGGATCCAGGGCGGAGCTTGTTACCACCGAGTAGGTGATGAGACGTTCAGCTTGAAGTTCTTGAACGTGAAGACGTTCCCCGAAGTTACCATTATAGGTAGTCTGACGAACCTCGTACTTGAGGAAGTCGAGATCATCGACCTGCTGGAAGTTGATATCACGATAGTTGCGACGGGTGACCTGCTTCCCATTGACCATGAAAGGTGGGGAAGCCTCATCATCAAGTCCCGTGAAGGGGACTGAGAAGAGGAACGTACGGGATAGCCCCTGACGAGCGAAGCCGTTACCAGTGAGAAGTTGAACATGTTGCGCTTCGTATCGAGCTCAGTGACCTTATTGAAGGTCGAGCCGAAGATGAAGTCCGTCGTCCAGCTAAAGGTCCTTTCGACCGGATATTCTTCGTCGAGACGGGAGAGCCTGAAGCCGTGGTTCTTCATCGAAAGCGACGTTGCCCCAAGCGAGTCCCCCGATGGTATAGGCAGCACCGATGAGGTCGAAGTTGTCATACGCCAGTAGATGTCAGCAGTGATACGCAGGCGGTTCTTCAGCGACCCATATCGACACCGAAGTTCAGCTCATGCTTCTTCTCATAGGTGAGGCTCGTTCTCGAAGCTACCGATGTGAGTTACGGTTCTCCGACTGCCCTGCCGAGGGTCTCCAGGCCGCGCGGCTATAGATGATGGCGCGGGAGTTGGTGACGGCTGGGGGCAACCTCACGAGGGAGTACGAACCTGAGCGTCAGGTGGTGAGAGGAGGGCGCTTTCGAAGAAAGTCTCGCCGAGCATTCCATGACCCAGAGATATTCCAGGTGGGGAGCCAGCGAGCCTTGCGCGCGACCGAGTCTATTCGTCCCTTCGAGGCGGGTCGTACCCGTGATCGTATAGCGACTTTGTAGGGAGTGGTGGCATTGGTGAAGACGACCGAGCGGCCGGGAAGCTCTTCGACAGGCAGTAATCCCAGTTCTTCTCCGTGAGGCGCTTGAAGGCGCGGTAGTCCCAGAAGCGGGCGTCAGACCACTGTCGTACCGCATACAGCCGTCCATCCAGCGCGAGACGGGTCCTGTGAGTTGACCGGAGCCGAGGTAGGTATTGATGATGGTGGTCTGTTGAGCGTCGATTGTACGTAGCAGGCACGGAAGCTCATAGCTCTGCATGGTGCGCGCCTCGTATTGTAGAAGCCCCTGCAGGAGGCGCGATGGTCTCAGGCAGTGAGTTGGCTTGTCCTGATCCTTCCAGAGGTACTGGCTTTCACTGCGGTACGGTAGCGTCCCTGCATAGCGCGAAAGCGAGTCGCGGTTACAGACCTCCGTGACGATGCTCTCCATCGTCGTACCCGGAGTCCTGTAGGTACCGAGCAGAGGCGAGAGTCAGCCCTTGATGGGCTTCCACTTCAGCTCGAGCTGGAGCTTGATATCCCTTCACACCGAGGTCGATGTAGTGTTGTCGAGCTCGTGCTTGATATTGAAGGGAGCGTGGTCACGGTGTAGAACTCATTAGTCGAGCGTGCGGCTCGTGGCTGAGCGCGTGGGAGAAGGGTTGATGTCGAAGCACGTGACACTCACCAGTAGTGGTGCTAGCATCCTGAGTGACCGTATTCTGGAGCACGCTCGCATGCGGGAGAGAGGTTGATCAGGCAGATACCGAGAGCTTGTGAGAAGGTGTATAGGTAGCGTTGAGGTTCTCGTGTAGCGGCGTGCATGTGCTGGCACGCATCCATCCTGGGTCGAGCATAGCGAGACGGATACATAGGTCTGAGAGTTCTTCGTCCCCCGAGAAGCTCCAGTGAGTGATTCTGAATGAGGGAGGGAGAAGAGTTCGCTGAACCAGTTGGTATTGCGCATCTCTGCATCGCGGAAGGTAGTCTACAGGCTCTCAGGGCGTGTTCTCAGCCCGAAGACCCCCGTCGTCGTAGTCGTGGGTCAGGTGGTACATCTTCCCGTAGATACCTCGAGGAGTCTGTAGTTGTAGACGCGAGCGAAGTTCAGCCAGCCCTTACGCTCCATCTCGTTGTAGACCCCATCTGGTCCTGCAGAGTTCATGATATTGTAGTGTCGCGGCTGGGCTAGCAGCGCGCGAGTGAACTCCCCGTATAGGAGTAGAGCTGCTACCCGAGCGACCCTTCTTCGTCGTGATGACGATGACCCCTGCCATAGCCTTTTGCCCGCATAGATGGACGTTGCTTTCGAGCCGTCCTGAGGATCTGGAAGCTCTCGATGTCGTCGGCATTGAGGCCTGCGATAGCAGAGCTGGAGGAGCGTCGTCAGTCCCCCGAGCTGAGGTCATCAGCGCCGACGTCGCATGACATCCTCCTGGATGACCCCTGTCGACGACCCAGAGGGGCTTGGACGAACCCATGATCGAGGTCGCCCCACGCACGGATCTCGGTAGCTGTACGAAGGTCCCCTGGAGGTTTTGCACGGAGATCTGCGGACTTCCTTCGATACGCGGCTGATGTCAGCCATACCTGCCATCTTCACCTTGTCGGCCTTGAGCTTGTCGCTCGCCCCCGTGAAGAGACGCTTGTCGGTGGCGACCATACCCGTGACGACGATATTGTCGAGGGTGGTGGCTTGGCCGAGCTTGATGACCATGCCGTCATAGCCGTGACGGTCTGGCTCTTGTAGCTCACGAAGCGGATGAGAGCTGGTTCTGCCAGCAGGGAGCTTGATGGTGAAGTCACCCTGGTGTTGGTCGTGACACCCACCTTCGTCCCAACGACTAAGACGGAGGCCAGCAGTGGGGATCTCTTTCGTCGAGGACCTTGCCTCGGATGGTCTGAGCTGTACCCTGGGCTAGAGGTCGCCCCCTAAGCCAATGACCAGGCCTATCATCAATAGTCTCTAATCGGATCCAGCCCATGCCCAATCGGGAAGTACTCTTTGATTGTTCATAAACAGTGTGTAGTTTGTTTGTGTAGTGCATTAGCGTGTATGCATGGCGATGTGGGCGAAGCAAGGCACAGAGCTGGGTGCTCGGATCAGCTGAGGGATGCACTCCGTCCCATGGTATCGTGTAGCTATTTTCTTCATACAGTATCGTTTAATCGTGATGGTGTCCGGTGACAGAGCGGGAGGTCAAGGGTAGCTCATACTGTGAGACCACTCCATGGTACATACTGGGCATGACGCCACACCTTCGATTGGCGTGCTCTATCGTTGTCAAATGTATGGATTTCCTTTAGACACCAAGACTCAGGCTAAATAAAATTTATGCTAGGTGACGTTGCCGAAAATATCGAAATTCCTCGCGCTATCAGGCTTCCCAGCCAATTGCCTCATAGCTAAGGACAAAAGCAGCACTCACACCATATTTAGACGTGCTCACCCTCACCCCAACCCCTACAGATTGTCATTATTTCAATGATCTGTGGCACAGACCTCACCTAAGCACTCAATGAAGAGGTAAAGGAAAGCACAAATACCTCTTGTATTTCAATGCATTTGCCTCCTTCGGGGTATTCTTCACCTCAGAGAGGTTTTCTGAGGGCCAAGCACAGAGCAATACGAGGGCGCGGAAAAGTAACGACTACTTGGTTGCATCTACCCCTCCGAGCGAGTTGCAAACAAAGGGGTATCCCGATGACGGCCCCCTTACTATAGAGTCAAGAGAGTAGCTACTCTCCACTATAATCGTGGCTGCTACGTATTGAATTCACTATGACCTGTGGCTACAGACTCCCTACACGGTAGATCGTGGGGTTGATGTCGCCTAACATGCGCCGACCCAGTAGCCAGCTGTTCCTTTGAGAGTTCCTCGACCTGCCTGTCCCCGTCAGGATGCCCGCAGCCTACCAGCAGGGTCAAGAGCTTCTTACGCCTGGGCTCGTGTTGTTGAGCCGTCGGATGCCCTCCGTCGCCTTGTTCGGCAGAGGACTCTGCACATCGCTAAAGGCTAAGCATCCAAGAAAGCTCGTAACCTCAAGGCATGGACGGACGTATAGCGCCCCGCACGCAAATCCTTCGCCAGCCTCGATGCTTCGCTGTAGCATCTTCTTCATGAGGAGTCAAGCGTTTTCATTCAGCGCTTCGGCTTTCGTCTTATATGGAGCATCTGCCCGAGTAACGTGATAGTTTCGCTGGAGCGCTCCGAGGTAGCGTCTACCCCTTTGCAAATGCCTCGCTGGTGCTACCGTTGTCATAGCCATAGTTACCTATCATCGCAAGAGTAGCGCACCTCTCGTAACATCGCGAGACCATCGCCGCGAGTCCTGTCCTTCATTTAGAGTGCTAAGGCATCGCGCGCCCAGCTCCCCCGATATGCCCTCCGTCCCTGCTCATTGCGCAAATTTCATCCAGCGGAGGAAGAAGTGTCCTTCCGCGAAGAAAAAGCGCTCACGCAGTGGTTTTCTTCGTTCACGCACGCCCAAAGACCAGCACGTCAATCCGAATATCCACGTACGTAGATATGGTTACGCACGTGTCCAAAACTTTTCACCACTCGTTCGTAACTTTTATCCTAATGCAGCAAACGACCCAATAGAGGTCACTCACAAAGCGAGACAAGTATCTCCTCGCCATCCCAGTCTAGCGTGTCCACCCCGACGCAGGCATATACCACCGAGACCTTGCGCGCGTCACCCTTCTGCCTCGGACCACCTCCCAGCTGCCAGCTCTCTTCACTGCGCGCCCCTCGAAGGACGACCTTCGGGGCGCCAGCATTGTATATATGCATAGGGCTCTATCTCGCTGAGGCAGACGTCGAGGATGGCTGCCAGCCGTGGCACCGCCGCACCTCGCCGGAAGGTAAGCACGGGTACGTGCCTCATGCTCTCGCACTCTTCTCCGAAGAGAAGCGCTGGAGGAGCTGGCGAGAGCTCCCGCCCGATCGTGCAAAGATGAAGCCCGACGTCAGCGGCGCATCAGCTCGCACTCACGGTGCTTGCGGATCTCGGGCCGAGCGAAGACGGGGATAGCCATATACCGCAGCCTCAAGTACAGCACGCTTTTGCCGAAGCCACCGCCACATAGCCCACGTGCCATGGCGGTAGACCGAGGAGAGCAGGTCGAAGCAGTCGATGATGATGGTGCTGTGCCCTCAGGCAGACCCTCTTCGCTTCGTCATACTCAGGGAGAGGCGGACTGGATGGGCGCTTGAGTCCCCGACTCGATAGCCTCTTAGGTGCTCCTCGTGATCTCATGCGGTGCCAAGACCAAGGCGAAGTCCTCGGAGCCTCCCATTGAGTAGGGCGGAGGATAGCTTCGTCCCGGCCACGAGCTACCGACGACCAGGAGGCGACGGCCACGAGAGAAGTCTCGCTACCGCAGGGATATCCTTTTCGCCGCACGGGCGATCTCCTCGACACGGTCGAGGCGCGTATCCTCGTGACCTTGACCGACTCGATACCGTGCTCCAGAAGCAGCGTGCGAGCTCGTCCTGCACGTAGAGACGCGGAAGAGGTGCAGCAGACGCAGGTACCAGCCTCCGTAGCTACGGAAGAAGAGCTGGTCGGGGCGGAAGATCGCTTAGACCAGGTAGGTAGGATAGAGCGCAGCCAGCCTGCTGAGCATCGGGGCCAGAAGTCGTACTTGATGAAGATAGCTGACCGCAGGGTGTGCCAGATCAAGGAAGCGGCGCACCGACGAGGAGCGATCCCGAAGGCAAGTAGACCACGACATCTGCCCCAGCATAGTCCGACGCACCTCTACAGCCTGAGGGCTGAAGAAGAGCAGGATCTGATACTGGGGTGCGCCTCGCCACGCCTCCATGAGCGGACGGCCTTGCTCGAACTCTCCCAGCGACGAGGCGTGGAAACCACACCACGGGACGATCCGCCGTGAGACCCTTGAGACGCTGAGATCTCCCCGACGCCCCTCGATGATGGAGACGAGCCCGATGGAAGGGGCCACCAGATGCGAGCAGCGCCGAGGGTTGCTATGCCCAGCCACGCTATAGAGTGATTCATGCAGTGAAAGTACGACCGCTTAGCCCAGGACTCGATAGCACGCTGCAGACGCTGGAGGTCTCCACGGCCGAGCAGTGCAGTGATATCAAAGAGGGTGGGACCCTTAGCGCACGACGAGTGCCAGACGAAAGCAGTTTCATCACCGCACCGAGGCTGCAGCTCTTTCTCCTCGATCCAAGCCTTGACGACTCTCTTCGGTCGCTTCGCTGGGAGGTCTCGGCTGGTGGCGAGGAGTGCAGCGAGCTCGGTGAGCTGGGCTGCGGTCTTCCTTCCAGCCTTCTTCACCGTCTTCAATGTAAGCCGTGGGGGCGGTGAAGAAGCAAGCGATCTGCCCTCAAGCTCGAGGGCGTCTGAGCAGCTCCTTCGTCGGCGATGGCGCGAGCCACATAGTCTGCGTCGAAGGTGATGCCTGCGAGCCTCGAGGCTGACGCAGAGGTGCAGCCAGACGCTCATTGCTGGAGACCTGATATAGTGATGGTTGAACCACTTGCCCTCTCGTAGTCGAACTTAGCGCCAGCCTTGCTGCACTTCTCGATACGGAAAGTAGCGGATCAGCTCTTCCATGCTCATGACTTCTCGTGGTCGTTGCCGGGGTTCCAGCCGAGGAGTGACGAAGTTCACGACAGCCTCGAGGAACCGCTCGCAGTAGCCAGAGGCACCTCACCCGTCTCTGGGATCGACCCAGCGCAGGGGGAAGACAGGAAGCCAAGACGATCGCCGTCACGCTTGCTGAGCTTACCGTTGCCCTCGGCTTGAGGAGGGCGCCGGCGAGCGAAGCGAGGCATCGTGCTCACGCCAGCCGAAGGCTTCGTAGAGAAGCACGGCAGCGGTGCGCTGGGCAGCCACTTCGCCACGGATGACGTGGTGATACGCATCAGATGTGTCGTCATCGATAGTTCGCCAGATGGTAGTAGGCAGGTCGTCAGCACTCTTGTAGAGCACCTTGTCATCGAGGACGGAGCTCATTGAAGGTCACGCGACCACGGATCATATCGTCGACCCTCGACCTCACATCAGGCGTGACGAGGAAGCGGACGACATACTGCGCACCGCTCATGCGATGAGAGCATCGACCTCTCACGTGGCAGGACGAGCGAATTGCGCATCGAGGTGCGGTCGTAGCGTCGTACTCGAAGTTCGCTACCGTCTACGCTTCTCCTCCAGTTCCTCGGGCGTGTCGAAGGCAATATAGCTCTGCCTGCATCGAGGAGCTGGACGTACTTTCTGCGGTGACATCACGCGCGCTCGCTCTGACGATAGGGCCGCAGTCCCCACCATAGCTCACGACCTTCGTCGAAGCGGATACCAGAGCCACCCGAGGGCCCTCGATGATATCAGCCCTCCGCCCCAGGGACGAAGCGCTGGCTATCCGTATCCTCGATACGCAGAAGGAGCTCACCGCCGTGAGCCTTCGCGAAGAGATAGTTATAGAGAGCTGTGCGGACACCGCCGATATGCAGCGCTCCCGTAGGGCTGGGAGCAAAGCGAACGCGTACTGATTCGTGTGACATGCGCTATGGTGATATGCTTGTTGTGTGGATGCTGATGTGACTCACCGCCCATCGCTCGGATGGGGTCTGGAGCGTCCAGCCCTGTGTGCTGTCGAGTTCTGCTGAGGAGGGTGAGGCTCCTCAGCCTCGCGTGCCCTTCACCAGGGGCAGGTGGGGAAATGAGATGTGGCACCCTGAAAGCGAATATCGTGCGCTCCCCTTCGCAACGAAGCGAGCTAAGACGAAGCTCCCTGGCGATGCTCCTCGATGAGGACCGAGTGAGTCGACCAGCGCCGGAGGCGCAGGTGATGGCTGGCACAGCGAGGCTGGGGAGCGAGGGACATGGGAGTGTTGGGAGCTGCAGCGGAGTCATCGCCAGAGAGCTCCGTAGCGGGCTCATCGGGCTGAGGCTCATCGGCTGGAGTGGGTGTAGGCTCGGGAGCACCCGTATAGCGGACAAGGCTGAAGCTATCGACGACGAAGAGCGGGCTCTTGCTCTTCGGTAGGCGACCACGCAGCAGCCCATAAGCCGCACGCATCGTCTTACCACTGGGTATGGTGATGGCGACTTGGTTGAGGCCAGGATGTGGGAGGGAAGGGTCTCGGCTTGCTGCGCAGAGTCTGCATACTGCAGGCGGGAGCTGGAGCTGAAGCGCGGAGGGAGATGCCCCGCTTACACGGACGATGGAGCGGAGCTCCGTACCGCCCGTATAGCTGACGCTGGGCTCGAGGGCGAAGGAGCGCTCGACGTAGCTCCCTGCGAGGTAGCGGCTGGCACTATCGCGTAGGAGGTTCACCGAGTCGATCGTGCGCCGCCCACAGGCCGCGACGTCGCTCGGATGCGGTCGAGGCTATCGACACGTACCTGCAGCGTCGCTTGGCGGGACTCCAGCACCAGAGCAGCGTGCTCATAGAGCTTCTGATACTCGACGATCTGATGGCGTCCGTACCAGACGAGCGAGCTATCCCAGTCGGCTCAGCGCATAGCCATAGCGGCTGAGGATAGCTGAGCCCACGATACGCAGGCTGTCCCTCGAGAGCCCGCTGGTTGAAGGAAGCCTCTGCCGTGAGCATCTCAGGCAGGAGTTCCTTGACCGTCTTGAGGTCGATCTGCTTCCACTTCCCCTTAGAGCCACCGCAGGCACTCCCCCCGACAAGGAGAAGCGCCAGCAAGAGAGCCTTCAGTAGGCTGCGATGCAGGGCAGGGTGAAGCGAGACGACATAGTGCAAGACGACTAAGCTACTCCGTATCCGTCTCCGTCGACGTATCCTTGTCCTTTGAAGGGAAGAGGGTATCCAGCGCCGTGAGAGAACGTGCGGCGATAGCAGAGGAGCAGGAGCGCCACACCTACAGAGATGCAGGCATCAGCGAAGTTGAATATCGGGCTGAAGAAGACGAACTGCTCACTGGCATGGATAGGGACTCCACGAGGGGTAAGTCGTCTGGATGATGAAGTGCAGCATATCGACGACCTCTGCTGCAGGAAGGTGCTGTAGCCTCGCCCCAGGGGACGAGCTGTGCCACTGCTCGTGGCTCGTGGAGAAGATCTCCCGTGAAGAGGCAGTCGATGACGTCTCCAAGTCCACCAGCGATGACGAGACCAAGCGTCAGCAGAAGCCGAGTGAGAAGCGACGTAGGCGCAGCAGACGCACCAGATAGTACACCCCTGCACCCATCGCCAGTATGCGGAAGAGCGTCAGAAGGAGCTTACTACCGAGCGTGATCCCGTAGGCCATCCCTTCGTTCTCGACGAAGTAGATCTTGAACCACGAGGTGATCTCGTGCATCTCCCCCTCGACCATTGAGGTCTTGACCCAGATCTTCGAGGCCTGGTCAATGACGAGTAGGAGGACGATAAACGCCGTCGTCCAGAGGGTCGTCTTGGAGCTTCTTGTCATCAGTCGCGTGGGGGCTTACTTCTTCTCTTGGAGCTTCGCCTCGATAGAGAGCGTAGCATGAGGCACAGCACGCAGACGCTCCTTGGGGATGAGCTTACCGGTCTGGCGGCAGATGCCGTAGGTCTTGTTCTCGATGCGGCGCAGGGCTGCCTGGAGATTGTGGATGAACTTCAGCAGACGCTCAGCCATGCGACCTGCTTCACCCTTGGAGAGGGAAGCAGCGCCGTCATGGACTGCCTTGAAGGTGGGCTGTGTCGGCTACATCATTGCTCTGATAGTCGACGGCACTCTCACGCAGGAGATCGTAATCGCGGATAGCTTGCCTGAGCTCTGCATGATAAGCTCACGGAACTCCTGGAGCTCCTCGTCTGTGTAGGAAGTCTTCTGGTCACTCATTGTATAGTTATCTGAATTGTAGGCAGGGCGGAAGAGTACACCCGCCCTGCCCGTGTGTTAGTTTGCCTTTTCTATATAGATGGGGATCATACGTTCGTCCAGATCAAGCTCCAGCGTGGGTGTGAAGCCCGTCTGCTCCTCGATGGAGACTGCCTGCACCTCCTTAGCGATATAAGCCGAGTAGACGCTGAGCACACGGTGGAGCTCTTCGTCCTCGGGCAGGAGGATGCGTACCTTGTCACTGACCTCGAAGCCGCTCTGCTTACGCAGGTTCTGAATGCGGTTGATCAGGCTCACGAGCTGCACCGAGGCGCAGCTCATCGGTCACGGTGATATCCAGAGCGATGGTCAGCGTGCCTTCGTTGGCCACGAGCCAGCCAGGGATATCCTCTGAATAGATGTCGACGTCGTCGCGGAGGATCGTCACAGGAGTCCCTTCGACAGTGAAGTCGATCTGACCCGTGCGCTCGATCGTAGCGATCTCGTCCCTGCGAGAACTGCCACGACAGCAGCGATAGCCTTCTGGCGATCTTGCTCATAGCGTGGGCCGAGCTTCTGAAGTCGGGCTTGATACGCTTGACGAGCACTCCTTCGCCATCGGTGACGAACTGGAGCTCTTGGAGGTTCACCTCACTGAGGATGAGGGGCACGATGCGCGTGATCGCCTGATGGTCGGCCCTCGTTGACGATGGGGATCATCAGACGCGCGGGCTGACGCACCTTGATATTGACCTATGACGGCGGGCCAGCACCATCGAGGATGCCCTGCGCTGGTGCATGCTGCGCCCAGGCTCGTTGATCTCCACGGCAAGCTGTGGGGAAGTCAGCCAGATGCACTGAGGCTCAGCACCGGTGCCCTGCTGGTGAGGTCGCGGTGTAGAGCTGGATCAGCGAGAAGGGAATGCGTGGCGCCAGTGAGGCGAGCCACCGTGACCAGACAGCGGTAGAGCGTCTGGGTAGGCAGGGAGAGCTTGTCCGTGGTCATCTCACCAGCCCGGTAGCGGCGGCGAGAGAGGCGCACGTACCAGTTGCTCAGCTGCTCGGAGACGCAGTCGCCGATAGCACGAGCGGCACGCGAGGGCTCGTAGTCCTCCAGATCGCCATCGACCCTCGAGGATGTGGCTACTGAGTGTGGAGAGGATCCAGCGGTCGATCCGGGACGCTCAGCGTGCGGGAGCTCCTCACGAGCCGTAGGATCAGCTCATCGAGGTTAGCATACAGCGCAAGAACTGATACGTATTGTACAGCGTCGCGAAGAACTTACTTTAGCGTACCTCATCGATACCCTCGACGTCGAACTTCAGGTTGTCCCAAGCGACGAGTTGCTGATCACGTACCAGCGCAGGGGTCAGAGCCGTACTTCGATCGTCTCGAAGGATCGACAGCATTGCCCAGACGCTTACTCATCTTATTGCCATTCTCATCGATGCACGAGCCCGCTGGAGATGACAGCCTTGTAGCTATTCGTCCCACGCACCATCGTAGCGATAGCGTGGAGCGTGAAGAACCAGCCGCGCGTCTGGTCGACCCCTTCGGCGATGAAGTCCGCGGGGAAGGCGCGACCGCTGTCGAGCAGTTCCTTATTCTCAAAGGGATAGTGGAGCTGCGCGAAGGGCATAGCACCCGAGTCAAACCACACGTCGATGAGGTCTGTCCTCACGGCGCATGGGCTTGCCCTGAGGGCGAGACTAAGATGATATCATCGACATAGGGGCGGTGCAGGTCGATCTTATCGTAGTTCTCCTGCGTATATACCCCAGGGGTGAAGTCCTTCCAAGGGTTAGCCGTCATGAAGCCAGCTTCTACCGAGCGCTCGATGGCGTGGTAGAGCTCTTCGACGGATGAGATACAGATCTCTTCACGACCATCCTCGGTGCGCCAGATAGGCAGGGGCGTACCCCAGTAGCGGCTACGCGAGAGGTTCCAGTCCTCGAGGTTCTCCAGCCACTTACCGAAGCGACCCGTACCGGTGCTCTCGGGCTTCCAGTTGATGGTATCGTTGAGGCGCATCATCTCCTCACGGCAAGCCGTAGTGCGGATGAACCAGCTATCCAGCGGGTAGTAGAGTACGGGCTTGTCCGTACGCCAGCAGTGGGGATAGGAGTGTACGTGCTTCTCGATCTTGAAGGCACGACCCTCGCCCTTCAGCAGAAGGGCAATAGTCACATCTAAGGTCTCATCCTGATCGGTGAGCGCGTCGTCGTAGGCGTTCTTGACGTAGCGTCCCTGCGAACCCTTATATATCTACGTTGACAAAGTCCTTGACGAAGGCGGGATCCATATCCTCCAGACGGAAGAGACGGCCCTGCATATCGACCATGGGGCGCACATTGCCATCACGATCGAGGACGGTCAGCCCTGCGATGTCGCTGGCCTTAGCCACCTTGTTGTCGTCCGCACCGAAGGTAGGTGCGATATGCACGATCCCCGTACCATCGCTCGTGGTGACGAAGTCGCCAGCGATGACGCGGAAGGCATCCCCATCGGGGCGCATCCAGGGGAGGAGCTGCTCATAGCGCGTACCTACGAGGTCCTTACCCTTCCACTCGCCGACGATGACGTAGGGGAGCTTCTTGTCGCCAGGCTGATAGGCTGCGAGGGCTTCTTCGCCTTCGTGCTCCTTGCTGAAGAGCGTGTGCAGGAGTGCACGAGCTACCACAGCCGTGATAGGCGCACCCGAATAGGGGTTGAAGGAGCGGACGGCTACGTAGTCGATCTCAGGACCGACGCAGAGAGCGGTATCTCGAGGGCAGCGTCCAGGGGGTCGTCGTCCGCAAGGAAGATGGCTTCACCATGGCCCGTCAGCTCGGCACGTGGGTCGATGATGCGGAACTGTGCGACGCACGTCGTGTCCTTCACATCACGATAGCACCCAGGCTGATTCAGCTCGTGCGTACTCAGCCCCGTACCTGCAGCAGGCGAATAGGGCTGGATCGTGTAGCCCTTATAGAGGAGGCCCTTCTTATAGATCTCGCTGAGGAGGTACCAGAGGGTCTCGATATAGCGGTTGTCGTAGGTGATGTAGGGGTGATCCATATCCACCCAGTAGCCCATGAGGCGGGTGAGCTGCCCTCACTCTGCGTGTACTTCATCACCTCACGGCGACACAAGCAGCATTGGTATTCGTCGACGCTGATCTTCTTGCCGATATCCCTTCGTGATGCCGAGGCCTTCTCGACCGGAGCTCTACGTGGCAGACCATGGGTATCCCAGCCGGCCTTGCGGTCGACGCGGAATCCCTTCATCGTCTTGTAGCGACAGAAGATATCCTTGATCGAGCGCGCCATGACGTGGTGAATACCAGGCATCCCGTTAGCCGAGGGAGGCCCTTCGTAGAAGACGAATGAGGGCGCGCTCGCGCAGGGCAAGTGTGCGGCAAAGAGGTCTTCCTCCCGCCACTGATCCAGCACCTTCTTATTGACCCCTCGAGAGCTGGAGGCGTTATCGTATTCAGGGAACTTGGCGGCTCATACAGCGTCTATATTATATCGTCGTCGGGAGGAGCTGATGGCCGAGTACGGCTACACCCCCATCCTCAAGGTAGTTCAAAAAGTGATACAAAGATACTGCTTTCCATCGACGCAGATTCTATGCGCTGCATCCGAAGCATGCCCGCACCTTCCCACCTCTCTATAAAGTAAGTAAGCGCCTCCACGTAGCGTAGCATAGATACGCTATCGCGCTGGAGATAACGGAGCGACAACATTGCGCAGGGCGCACCTACTTCACAGCTAGCTGGTCGGTGCTCGATAATAGGATAGGGTGCGAGGGTGAGCTATATAGATGGCGAAGAAAGCTATATAGCTTTTGTGAAGTGACCCATATTAGTTGTTGCTCCGCGTAGGATGAGCTGTGGACGAGTGGCAGATAAGTTTGACTACGTACGTGGCTAATATCTACGTACGTGGATATTTGGATTTACGTGCCTGGTCTTAAGACTACGCATAGATAGAAGAATACTCACTACGGGAAGGCGCTCTTCGCGAGAAGGACACTTTTCCCTTCGCTGATAAGAGGAATACGCGCGATAAAGCGAAGGGCAGTTTGCCCGCATCACATCGGAGAGTGTATCGGGGAGCTGGGCGTGCGATGCCTTAGCACCTCAAATAGAGTGACAGGACCTGCTGCAACAGTCTCAAACCACTACTGCTTTGCCCATGACCACCAGCTGCCTCCCACAGAGCAGTCCGTACCGCCTACATGCAAGCCCTCTCTTCCCTACCCCCAAAGACAAGAGAGCTTCCCGCCCACAGACGTCACTTGTCTGCGTGAGCGGGGCTATCCTGCAGGGTATTTTTCATCGACTACGCTCTACAGCTTCAGTAGCTCAGCGTCACCAGCGCATTGGTAGGCCTCGTTGGGGAAGAGCTGCGTACCGTTCAGCACCGAGGTGTAGTTCTTTGCATTGAGGACATTGCGCACCTGTACAGCGATGCCGAAGCCTGCGGGCAGGCGATAGGAAGCGCCGAGGTCAAGCTGCGTGTAAGCAGGGAAGCTCAGCGACTGCGATACGTTGTAGCACATCGCATCGCGATAGCTCAGGCTATAGTTCAGCGAGAGCTGCGAGCGCACCACGCTGGAAGTCATAGTTCCCATAGGTAAAGAACTGCTTGCGGGGTACCCAGCTCATCGGCGTACCATTATGCAGGTTCAATAGCTTAGTCACCGCTGTTTCCTTGGCATCGGCTACGTGGATATCCGTATAGCTATAGCCAGCGACCAGCTCAAGACCAGCCACGGGGCGATAGGTCAGATCCGTTTCGAAGCCATTACCCTCGGTAGCACCCACCTGAGCCACGATGCTATAGCGCTTGGGCTTGCCGTCCTCCTGCTCTGTCACCGAGGTACGCTCAAGCTCGTTATTGCGACGGATATGATAAGCGGAGAGATTGAGCTGGAGCACATCAGAGAGCGTGTAGCGAGTGCCGACCTCGAACTGGTAGCCCGACTGAGGATCGAAGTAAGCACCACCACGGCGACCCGTGATCAGCTTACCATCCTTATCGTAGAAGCGCTGACGGTTCGTATCCAGCGTAGTCGTCTTGTCGGGGATATAGAAGCTACCCAGCGACGTATAGAAGGAGAGCGCCTCCGTGGGCTGATAGACGAGACCGAGGCGATAGCTGATAGCGCCGTCCGAACTCTTGTCATACTTATCACGAGCGATATCATCATAGCTATGCTTACCATCCTTGATCGCAAGACCTGAGGGTATGACGGTAGCTGTAGTGATCATAGCGGATCGCAGCCATCAGCCTTGATCTTCTCCGAGAACTCAAAGACATTAGAGAGCGCAAAGCCGTGCACCCACGTGTGCTGAGGCAGAAGCCTTAGAGAGTGTCGTCTTTATGTGCCCATTGAAGCTGGGGTTGTAGGTCGTGTTCTCCGAGAAGGTGAGCGTTTCACCATCACTATCGAAGGTACGACCTCCACCCCTGGACATCCGGTCCGTTGTACCCCTGTATAGGGTAGTACGCTGCAGGTACGTGGTGCTATAAGCGAAGCGCAGGTTATTCTTCACCGAGCCAAGGAAGAAGCTACCCGTCAGATCAAGGGTATTCTGCAGCGTCTTAGCGATGTGCTCGAAGCGCAGGGGGAAGGTGAACTGGACGTGATCCAGATCGTAGTACGTCTTATTCCCGTCTTCATCCTTCGTATAGTAGCCGTACTTAGCACCAGCCGTAGAGCTCGTAGGGATAGCTCAGCTCTTCCGTGCTGAAGTAGTCGATATCATCGAGGCATACGAGACGTAGTCGGAGAGCTTCCAGCCCGAGGGGAGCGAGAGCGTGTACTTGAGGCTACCATTGTAGGCGCGGTTGTACATGAAGTCCGAGGCATCGTTGTAGCGCCATTCGCGCTTGAGACCTGGAAGTCATTCACCCTTCTTGAGGTAGAGCTTATCATCGCTCACGCGATACATATCAGCCTCCATAACAGGGGCAAGACCCGCATCGGTGCCGTAGAAGTCATTACGACCTTCGAGGCGCAGGATGAGGTTGTGAATCCCCTTCGTATAGCTGAGAGACGCGAAGAGCGAGCGGTTCTTGTCATTCGTAGAGCGCCACTGCTTGCCTCAGAGAGGAAGCCACCAGCGTAGAAGTGCAGACCATCGGCGATCTTCCCCCCGACATTCGCACCCAGGTCGAAGTAGCCCAGTGAGCCACCACGGACGTGAGCACCGAGGATAAACTTCTCCGTAGGGACGCGACGCGTGACGTTCACGACGCCACCCGTAGCAGCATAGCCATAGAGCACCGAAGCAGGGCCCTTGAGCACCTCGATCTGATCGACATTGTAGAGGTCACCTAAGGGATAGGAGTTCAGCGTAGAGCGTTCGTCACGAACTCCGTCAACCATGTAGACCGTGTTGTAGAAGCCACGGACAGAGATCTCACGGAAAGCGCCAAGCTGGACTTCATCTGCACGGCAGGCACGAAGCGCAGAGCGTCCTTGACCTGCGTGATAGCGCGAGGGAGAGGGTGGAGTCCGCGAGCGAACTAATCGTAAGAGGGAGCTTCTTGGCAGGGACACCCAGCGGGTTGATCCCTTGCTCCTGTCGTAGGCGTGCTGTCACTTCGACACCTTGAAGATGGCGAACGGAGTCGGCAGGCGTGCCTGTCCTGCCCACGCAGGCAGCAAAGAGCACAGCGCGCTCAGGAGCGAGACGGTAAGAGTCTTCACAATGAATCGTCAAAAATCTAATTTAGGGTTGATGTAAAATAGTTATCGGTCTTGGTCTGCTCGGGTGAGAGGCGAGGCCGTAGGCTTAGCACCTCCTGAGCATTTCCGCACAAGGTAGCCCTTTATCCCAACTTCCCGAAAAGATATCCACCAGATAAAAGCCTCAAAGGCGCTACACTCTGGCCTCTACAAGCACACTCCACGCTCCTCAAAAGCACTACCTTTGCGCTCGGCAAGGCTCATTCCAACGCCCTTTACCCTTTCAATGAAGCAAGAGCAAATCATACTTCTCCGTGGCGTCATGCCCAGCGGAAAGAATAGCATCCCCAAGATGGCTGTCCTACGCCAGCACCTCGAAGAGGCGGGCTTCGAACGTGTACGCACCTACATCCAGAGTGGGAATATCCTTCTACTTAGCGACCTTCCCAAAGAGCTACTTAGCCAGCGCATCCATGCACCTCATCAAGGAGCGCATCGGTGCAGACCTCGCGGCACTCGTCTTCCTACCCGAAGAGCTGCAGGCGTGGGTAGACAGACTACCCTTCGCAGATGACCTGGATCCCAGTCGCATCTTCTTCACTATGACCATGGCGTGTCCCACAGCCGACCGCCTACAAGCGCTCGCCGAGAAGACTTGGGACGAAGAAGGCGGCCCTTCACCTCACCGAGCGCTGTGCCTCATATACCCCCCAAGAGCTATAAGAATACCCGTCTCACCAACAATGCTCTGGAGCGCTACCTCGGTGTGACCTGCACCACACGCAACCTCAATACCATCCGTTGCCTCCTCTCTCTCTCCCGAGGCGAATAGCGAGCAAGCTGCCCCTCGGCATCTCTCCCATCCTCCTTCAATAAAAGCACACGCAGCACGCGCCCTATGGGACTTCCATCGGGCGCGTGCTGCTATAATGGGCTCGAGACTATCACATCCTACCGGAGGATGTCCTTCCCTCCGACGACAGCTTCGCGCGTAGCGTAGATGAGAGCACAAGCCCAGAGCCCATACCACCACCCCAAAACGGAGCAGTACTGGTCGCCCGAAGCAAGCGCTGGTCACGACACAAAGCAGTAGTGGTAACAGAGTAACCACTACTGGTCCAGGCACGCTGACCACTACTGGTTCGTTTCTGAGAACGATAGTGGTATGTCCTCAGCAAAGAGATGGGGCAGACACCTTCATCCGGCAGGCGTATAAACGACGATAGGGTGACGAAGCCATCGGCTCCATCACCCTATCGTATATCTCGTGTGTATGCCGTTTGCTGGATGTGTCATCTTGCGGCATGCTGTGGCTGTGCACGCATGCTGGATACGACATGGCGGTATGCCGCATGCACTAGCATAGCTGCACGTGCATAAAACGAAGTGGGTGTGTATCGCCGTAATCACACCCTCTCTTAAAATAGCGGCTACCTACTCTCCCACATACGCAGTACCATCGGCACGATTGAGCTTTAACTTCTGTTCGGAATGGGAAGAGGTGGAACCCCAACGTTATAACCACCCTAAATATCTCTATATTTAGACAATCATTGACCTGATAAAAACGCACGATACTCACTCATCGTATCGCTAAGTCGGTATACAACCATCAGCGCAAAAACTTTCGGGCTATTAGTACTACTCGGCTATGACGTCACCGCCTCTACACCTGTAGCCTATCAAGGTCATCGTCTGTAACCACCCTTTTATAATGAGATCTCAATCTTGAGGCAAGCTTCGTACTTAGATGCTTTCAGCACTTATCTCAACCGAACGTAGCTACTCGGCAATACGCCTGGCGGCATAACCGATAAACCAGCGGTCTCGTCCAACACGGTCCTCTCGTACCAGTGTCAGGCCCCTCAAATCTCAAACGCCCACAACAGATAGAGACCGAACTGTCTCACGACGTTCTGAACCCAGCTCGCGTGCCACTCTTTAATGGGCGAACAGCCCAACCCTTGGGACCTTCTCCAGCCCCAGGATGTGACGAGCCGACATCGAGGGTGCCAAACCGCTCCGTCGATATGAGCTCTTGGGAGCGATCAGCCTGTTATCCCCGGAGTACTTTTATCCTTTGAGCGATGGCCCTTCCATACGGAACCACCGGATCACTATGCTCTAGTTTCCCTACCCTGTGCGACTTGTTAGTCTCCCCAGTCAAGCACCCTTGTGCCATTACACTCTACGACCGGTTACCAATCGGTCTGAGGGTACCTTTAGAAGCCTCCGTTACACTTTTGGAGGCGACCACCCCAGTCAAACTACCCACCATGCAATGTCCTCGCTCCAGCGAGTTAGAACCCAAATAACAAAAAGGGCCGTATTTCAACGGCGACTCCACGAATACTGGCGTACCCGCTTCATCAGTCTCCGGCCTATCCCTACACATTTGTTACCCAAATCCAATGCAAAGCTATAGTAAAGGTTCACGGGGTCTTTTCGTCCCGTTGCGGGTAATCGGCATCTTCACCGATACTACAATTTCACCGAGCTCGCGGTTGAGACAGTACCCAGATCGTTACACCATTCGTGCAGGTCGGAACTTACCCGACAAGGAATTTCGCCACCTTAGGACCGTTATAGTTACGGCCGCCGTTTACTGGGGCTTCAATTCAATGCTTCTCTTGCGATGACATCTCCTCTTAACCTTCCAGCACCGGGCAGGTGTCAGGCTATATACAGTATCTTTCGATTTAGCATAGCCATGTGTTTTTGTTAAACAGTCGCCTGGGCCTATTCTCTGCGGCTCACCGCCTTCACTGTGAGCGTCCTTTATCCCGAAGTTACAGGACTATTTTTGCCTAGTTCCTTAACCGCGAATCACTCGAGCGCCTTTAGTATACTCAACCCAACCACCTGTGTCGGTTTATGGTACGGGTAATCATGCAATATGCTTAGCGGATTTTTCTTGGGAGCACCGTTACAGTTGTCCATATCTCCTTGTGCAAGCACTCAGAGTACTGTCAGGTTCAGCTCTCGAGGCGGATTTGCCTACCCCAGATCAACACCTACACCCTTTAACCAGCTATTCCGTCAGTTGGCAGGACCGTCACATCTCCGTCTCCACATCGCTCACATAATTAGTACCGGAATATTAACCGGTTCGTCCATCGGGTACGCCGTTCGGCTCCCCCTTAGGCCCCGACTAACCCTGATCCGATTAGCGTTGATCAGGAAACCCTTAGTCTTTTCGGCGAGGAGGTTTCTCACCTCCTTTATCGTTACTTATACCTACATTTGCTTTTTCCAGAAACTCCAGCAAGAGTTGTCCTCTCACCTTCAGCGTCGCTAGAATGCTCCCCTACCGATGTTTACACATCCCACAGCTTCGGTAAATAGCTTATGCCCGATTATTATCCACGCCAAAGCACTCGACTAGTGAGCTGTTACGCACTCTTTAAATGAATGGCTGCTTCCAAGCCAACATCCTAGCTGTCTTCGCACTCTGACTTCGTTTGGTCAACTTAGCTATTATTTCGGGACCTTAGCTGATGGTCTGGATTCTTCTCCTCTCGGACATGGACCTTAGCACCCATGCCCTCACTCCGTGGATCTTACTTAACGTGCATTCGGAGTTTGTCTGGACTTGATAGCCGGTGAAAGCCTCGCATCCAATCAGTCGCTCTACCTCACGTAAGAAACTCCACAGGCTGCACCTAAATGCATTTCGGGGAGTACGAGCTATCTCCAAGTTTGATTAGCCTTTTCACCCCTACCTCAGTTCATCCGAAAGCTTTTTCAACGCTTACCGGTGCGGTCCTCCAGTTGGTTTTACCCAACCTTCAACCTGACCAAGGGTAGATCACTTGGTTTCGCGTCTACTCCCTCTGACTAAATCGCCCTATTCAGACTCGCTTTCGCTTCGGCTCACGTGACTCTTCATCACTTAACCTTGCCAGAGAAAGTAACTCGTAGGTTCATTATGCAAAAGGCACGCAGTCACAGCTCAAAAGCTGCTCCCTACCGCTTGTAGGCAGACGGGTTCAGGGTCTATTGCACTCCCTCTGTTCGAGGTTCTTTTCACCTTTCCCTCACGGTACTGGTTCACTATCGGTCTCTCGGGAGTATTTAGCCTTACGGGATGGGCCCCGCAGATTCACACAGGATTTCACGTGTCCCGCGCTACTCAGGATACCTCTAAGTCCAACGAAGATTTTCGGATACACAGCTTTCATGTTCTATGGCCGGCCTTTCCAGACCGTTCTCCCTAATCTTGTCTTCCCTATATCGAGGTCCCTACAACCCCAGACTTTGCCGAAACAAAGTCTGGTTTTGGGCTAGTCCCCGTTCGCTCGCCACTACTAAGGGAATCACTTTTGTTTTCTTCTCCTATGGGTACTTAGATGTTTCAGTTCCCCACGTTCGCTCACCGCTCTGCGGTGTGATACATCTTCAATGTACCGGGTTGCCCCATTCGGAAATCTACGGATCAATTCGTATGTGCCGATCCCCGTAGCTTATCGCAGCTTATCACGTCCTTCGTCGCCTCCGAGAGCCCTAGGCATCCACCGTCTGCCCTTATCTGTTTTTTTGCGCCTAACGTACTCCCAATATTGCTACCGAAATACGCAGGTTGTATACTAACTTATTATATATGCTCTACGTTGTTTTTCTCGTTTGTTTTTATCAAGTATGTCAATGATCGCTAAGAGGGCCGCTGGTAGTGAACCTTGTGACACCTCTTTGTAAGTCAATCATAAGTAAGTCGCCTTACTTATATCGTCGTCGCCAACGTCTCTCTTCCCTTCCTCAGCCACCTCGCTCGGGTCAGCTCTTCTTCGAGGCGGTTCGTTTCTCGCTGCGGTTGCAAAGATAGAGCAAAAACTAAATACAAACCAAATCTCAACGCAAAATATTTCTATACCGCCTGTTGAGTTGCATTCATTTTCCCACAAGCAAAGACGACTTTACAGGGGCATTCATTCTTCTTTGGGAAAGATGATTTTCTGGGGGAAGAACGAGGGGATTGAGCGGGGAAGAGGTCTGGCTAGGGTGAATGAAGGGCAGAGATGGCTGGGTGGCTGTGTAGACGACATAGGGAGCGGCAAACCAATAGTCATTCGGGTGAAGCAATAGTGGTTTGAATACCAACCACTACTTATTCTGAGTAGCAAAACGAGTAGTGTCAGCACTTTCAAACCAATAGTCGTTTGATCCCCAAACAACATGAGGCACAAGCGCACCTTCTGAAGTAGGGCATAGAGGGGCAATAGGAGTGCGCAGTATTTGGCGGGGATGAAAGGCATGTAGAGCGAAAAGCTCCCATGCTCCCCTCACCCCTCCCAATACATACAGGCAAGAGTGATATCAACCCATATTGGTCGGCGGGTAGGTGAACCTATATAGGTCGGCGCTGCGACCTATATAGATTGCTTTCGTGACCCATAGCTCGCGCCGACCATCATAGCTTCACACCACCCGACTAAAGGTAGCCTTTCCTCACTACCCCACCGAAGAGAAGAGAGTAACCAGTACTGGTCACCGTCCAACCACTCACTGGTTGCTATAGGCTGACCAGTACTACTTCGCCGGCTGACCAGTACTGCTCCCGACCAGCCGACCAGTACTGGTCGTTTCTCACCACATAAAGCGTCCGCCTCACCCACAGAGGGATAGGCGGACGGCGTTGCTACCTCACCCATATTATTAAGGGAGCGGGATAGAACTGATCGAGGCGGTGACCAGCTGAGTAGCCAGTCACCGCCTCGCGAAATGGGTGAGAAGAAAGATATCGACAGCGTAGCGAGTACGCACATTCGAGAAAACCACCCAACTCATCTCTGCACGTGCATACTACACTAACTATACTAAAGCCCATTTTCAGAACTCCAGAAAGGAGAGTTCCAGCCGCAACCTTCCGGTACGGCTACCTTGTTACGATTTCTAGCTCCCAGTCACCTGCTGTACCCTAGCCGACCCGCGGTTACGGACTTTCAGGTACCCCAGACTCCCATGGCTTGACGGGCGGTGTGCAAGCGCGAACGTATTCACCGCGCCATGGCTGATGCGCGATTACTAGCGAATCCAGCTTCACGGAGTCGAGTTGCAGACCTGATCCGAACTGTGATAAGGGTTTGAGATCCGCATCCCTGTCGCCAGGTCGCTGCCCCTTTGTCCTTACCATTGTAACACGTGTGTCGCCCCGGATGCGAGGGCCGTGCTGATTTGACGTCATCCCCACCTTCCTCACGCCTTTACGACGGCAGTCTCGATGAGTTCCCAGCATTACCTGATGGCAACCGTAGACAGGGGTTGCGCTCGTTATCACTAAGCCGACACCCTCACGGCACGAGCTGACGACAACCATGCAGCACTCCACATAGATGTCCCGAAGGAAAACTCCTTTCAGGAGCGGTCATCCACATTTCAATCCCGGGTAAGGTTCCTCGCTATCATCGAATTAAACCATATGTTCCTCCGCTTGTGCGGGCCCCGTCAACTCCTTTTGAGTTTCACCGTTGCCGGCGTACTCCCCAGGTGGATAACTTAACGCTTTCGCTTAGGAGCATACTGTATATCGCATACGCCCAGTTATCATCGTTTACTGCGTGGACTACCAGGGTATCTAATCCTGTTTGATACCCACGCTTTCGTGCTTCAGCGTCAGTTAGTACCTTAGTACGCTGCCTTTCGCAATCGGAGTTCTGCGTGATATCTATGCATTCCACCGCTACACCACGCATTCCGCCTACCTCATCTACACTCAAGCCCTGCCAGTATCAATGGCAAGTTTAGGAGTTAAGCTCCAGATTTCACCACTGACTTAACAGGCCGCCTACGCACCCTTTTAAACCCAATAAATCCGGATAACGCCTCGTATCCTCCGTATTACCGCGGCTGCTGGCACGGAGTTAGCCGATGCTTATTCATAGAGTACATGCAGCGCTCACACGTAGCTCTCGATTATTCCTGCTACAAGAAGTTTACAATCCATAGAGACAGTCATCCTTCACGCGACTTGGCTGGTTCAGGCTCTCGCCCATTGACCAATATTCCTCACTGCTGCCTCCCGTAGGAGTCTGGTCCGTGTCTCAGTACCAGTGTGGGGTTCAACCTCTCAGTCCCCCACCCATCGTCGCCTGGTGAGCCGTTACCTCACCAACTAGCTAATGGGACGCATGCTCATCTCACATGCGAATATCTCATTTCCTCACATTTGGATGCCCAACATAGAGTGTACGCAGGTATTAGTCCGTCTTTCGACGGGTTATCCTCTTAGAGGCAAGTTGCATACGCGTTACGCACCCGTGCGCCGGTCGCCATCAGTCTTAGCAAGCTAAGACCATGCTGCCCTCGACTTGCATGTTAAGTTTATCGCTAGCGTTCATCCTGAGCCAGGATCAAAACCTTCATTGTCAATATTTTTATTGTACTTGTTCTGTTTGTCTGTGCTCGAAACGATTCTTGCTTCAGATTTATTAGTGTATCTCTACCTCAAGTAAAGGTCGTACTGACGGTTAGGTCTTCATTTCTCAAACGTTTGTTACTACACTTCTGTTTGTCAATATCAATTATTCAAAGATCTCTAAAGTCAAACTACTGCAGTCACCGCTAGGCTGTCTCGTTTCTTTTTGCGAGCAAAGGTAGGAAAAATCACCCAAACTTCCAAATAAGCACGCAAAATTCATGCGTCGACAAGGCGCTTTCTCACCAATTTGCGCGTACATTATATATATGCGATCAGAGAAGGTTTGATATTTCTTCCGCCCCATACACCTCACCCCACACCTAAGCAGAGGACGGACATACACCGCGAGGCCTGCATCCGCCGATCTCTACGGATGAGACTTTGCCTAGAGTCCCGTACTTTATTTAGAGTAGAAGGCATCGCGCGCCCAGCGATACACACCTACCCAAAGTGACCGAGAAAGCCCTTCGCCTTATCGCGCGTATTCCTCTTTATCCAGCGGAGGAAAAAGCATCGTTCGCGTGGAGGAAAAAGCGCCTTCACGTAGTCTCTTCCTCTGTCTATGTACGTAGTCTTAAAGATTCAGGTACCGTCAATCCGATATCCACGTACGTAGCCATTAGAGCCAATGTACGTAGTCCATACTTTTCTGCCACTCGTCCGGCAACTTTTATCCCTATGCGGAACAACAACCTCAATAGAGGTCATTTCAAAAGCTATATAGGTCCGTGTGACGACCTCATACTGGTTCGAGAAGCAACCTATAGGTCAACCCGACGACCATATAGGTTCACACTACCCCCCTCATATAGATGCACCCGTAGATTGCAGGGAGCATACAGCACATCAGCTGTATGCTCCCGCTTGTATGGGTGGAACTTGGCTTCGCTTAGACGAGGTCTTGTCCAGGGCGGAGACGAAGCACTTCCTGGGGACGGCTTACAGATCACCCGCTCAGGCGGTCGACGACGGCGTGACGCACATAGTCGCGGTGATGCACCAGTGTGATGCAGCGTGCAGGACGAGGCAGAGCAAAGGGGCGAATAAGCTCGCTCTGCTCGGCACTCAGCGTCTTCGCCGCCAGCTCAGGCACGAACGTCACGCCATTGCCCTGCTCGACGAAGTGCATGAACGTCTCCAGACTCCCCACGGCTATAACTGAAGCGCTGATTGGGCGCATTCTTCAAGTGACAGAACTTCACGAGCTGGTCGCGGAAGCAGTGCCCTTCGTCCAAGAGCCAAAGCTGGTAGCGCCCGACTTCAGCCGAGCGGATCGACGTCTCTTCAAAAGCTCGGAGCGACGGGGCACATAGCCGAGGAATTCCTCGAAGAAGAGCTGACGATCGACGAGCAGCTCATCTTCCGACGCCGAGGCGATCAGCGCGACATCGATCTGCCCTGAGAGCAGGCTGGCGACGCATTCGCTGGTCTTGAGCTCCGTGATCGTGATCTTCAGATCAGGGAGATGCTTGCGCAGCAGCGGCAGGACAAGTGGCAGGAGATAGGGTGCGATGGTCGGCAAGACGCCGAGACGAAGTGACCCCCGTGAGAGCCTCTTGCTCCTCGCGAATGACTTCCTTGACCTGTGCAACCTGCAGGAGAATGATGGCGGCTTGATCGAGGATGCGACGTCTGACTGCCGTCGGGATGATGGGCTGGTGACTACGATCGAAGATCTTGACCCCGAGTTCATCCTCGAGCTTCTGGATCATCGTGCTGAGCGTCGGCTGGGTAACTTGACAAAAGTCGGCGGCCCGCCCGAAGTGACGGAACTTATCCAAGGCCTGTATATACTGGAGCTGCTGTATATTCATGGGTGGAGGGATATAGCGATAATCGAAAGGATTTTACTTAGCTGTCGTTCAGCAAAAGAGAGCCTCCCCACTGCTTCATGACATTATCGAGAGAGAAGCGCTCAGAGTTGAGCTGTGCAGTTGTCTCATCTGATGACGGAGGTCATCGTTCTCAATGAGTGTCCCTCAGGCGCGCGCAAAAGATCTTTCTGATCTCCTGGCTCTACAAGGAAGCCATCCTTACCCTCCGTACGATATCACTGGGGCCACAGGACAAGCATAAGAGACAAGGGAAGGCCCACGACTCCGCCTCAACGAGACCAGAGGTAGTCCAAAAGCAGAGGGTCATGACATGACAGAGGCTGACAAGTAGTGTTTGAATCTCTTTGTAAAGGGACAGCTCAAAACTGATCCTCCAGCCCGTACTCCTTGACCTTTCTGCAGGATGCGCGTATCCGTATAGCTTCACCCACGATACGCAACTTCCAGTCAGATAATCCTCAGCCACCAGCGCCCAGATATCTATGGAGCTCGAGTTCTTTTGATTATCTAAGCGCCCAACAGCTAAGATCACCCTTGATTCGTCAGGGACTAACCAAATCAGAAGACTAAAGATGGGATTAGGAATAACGCGGTCGTTGGGCAATGCACAGTAGGTCTTATCTCTCGGTCAAGACAACCAAACGATCAAACTGACGGTCATATCCCCCTGTTTATAAGTCATCGTTACCTTACTCGTACGGAGCTAATACTTTGAAAAGCGCGTAAGCGGTGTCATGTCCAAGCTCTCGCAAGAAGACGATGGACACATGGCGACATTTGAATGCTCCATCCATGATGCTCAACTATCTTCTTACTGCCGTCCTTGAGCCGATAGGAAGGAGCCTCATGCCATCCAGCGGCAACCGCGATATCAGGACGAATCTCCGCGAAGAGCTTTTTCAGCTCCTCCTTATGCTTACGATACTGGTTTATTACGGCGATACACCGTGAAGCGAGAGAGCGTACCAGGCTCATCATAGCAAAGCCCCAAATCGATATGCTTGATGCTCGGATGTAGTGGATAGTAAGGCGGACGACCTGCATGACCCGTCGTCACGAGGTACACTGCACCCATGCTCCCGCAAGCCAATTAGCCTTAACCGTAGTGACACGCTCAATACCTCCAGTAGAGTAGGTACCAAAGAGACAATAAGCAATCTTCATACTGCGCATATATCACACGGCGACAGTGCACCCTGTTTCTCCACAAAGATACAGATAAATCAGGGCAGCAAACCTCCACGACACACGGAAGCCTACCACCAGCCAGGGGAGAAGCGAGCAAAGCAGCAAGACACAAAGCATAAGCACTGGGGGAGGGAATGAAAAAGAGAGGTATCACACGCCGCTGCGCCGCAATATCTCTTCTTTCTTTGTGGTGCCACCAGGAATCGAAACTGGGGACACAAGGATTTTCAGTCCTTTGCTCTCACCAACTGAGCTATGGCACCATCATAAGTCTTAGCAACTCTAACAGCGGAAGCGACGAGATTCGAACTCGTGGCATGGTTGCTCGTACGGCAGTTTAGCAACTGTTGGTTTCAGCCACTCACCCACACTTCCTTGTCGCTTCGTAGTCTCTCTGAATTGCAGCAAAAGATAGTACACATCTTTCACACTACCAAATTTCCTCGACGATTAGGCGAAACATCCTGCTACCGATCGGCTGACATTCACCTTTGTTTCAATGCATAAAGCAGCCCTATCCGTATAGTGCTATTCCTCGCGAGATGAGGAGAAAAGCTACCGAAGTCATATACAGAGAAAGCACGTCGAGCGGTGGTATTCCTGATCCAGTACGTGACATAAATCCAGGCACGAGAATCGATAGGACTACGCACGTGGATATTAGGGACCATGCACGTGGATGAGCTTTATCGGAGTAGAGGTCGGCGGGTTTATTCCCGTAGTAGTCAAGACTTTTCTCTCCCGAGGGGCGCAGCACGACCCTATACGGAAAGAGGGAGGCATTCTCACCCCCTACCCTCATACTATAGGTAGGTGAAGAGCGGGCGAAGGGCTTACTATCGGAGATGCAATTTTTCTCTATCTTTGCCTGTGGCTCCCTGCAGTGGAGCCCAATGAGATTTCGAATAATCGACCACCTCTAAAAAGAACTACAATGGAAAGCGGACAACAGCTGGACTGGAAGAACCTCGGGTTCGGCTACCACCCCACAGACTATAATGTACGTTGCTACTATCGCAATGGCCAGTGGGGCGAATGGGAAGTATCCTCCTCAGACATGATCACCATCCCCATGGCCTCGACCTGCCTTCACTACGGGCAGGAGTCCTTCGAAGGCCTGAAGGCCTTCCGCGGGAAGGATGGTAAGGTACGCGTCTTCCGCCCCGAGGAGAACGCTGCCCGCATGCAGCACACCAGCCGAGGCATCCTAATGCCCGAGCTGCCCACCGAGCGCTTCCTCGAAGCCCTCGACATGGTCCTCCACCTCAATAAGGACTTCATCCCCCCCTGCGAGAGTGGCGCATCGCTCTATATCCGTCCCCTGATGATCGGGCTCGGTAAGCAGGTCGGCGTCAGCCCTGCGAGCGAATACATGTTCCTCATGTTCGTCACGCCCGTAGGTGCTTACTTCAAGTCGGGCTTCCGCCCCAGCCCCATGGCGATCATGCGTGGCTACGACCGCGCTGCGCCCTCGGGACCGCAGCAAGGTCGGGGGAACCATGCCGCCAGCCTCGCTCGGGCGTCCCTCGCCCACGACAAGGGCTACTCGGCCGTCATCTACCTCGATGCTAAGGAGAAAGCTCTACATCGATGAGTGCGGGCTCATGAACTTCTTTCGATCCGTGGCAAGAGCTACATCACCCCTAAGAGTCCCTTCGATCCCTGCCCTCGATCACGAACAAGAGCCTCATGCAGCTGGCCGAAGATATGGGCCTCACGGTCGAATGCCGCCCCGTCCATGTCGAGGAGCTCGCTACCTTCGACGAAGCCGGTGCCTGCGGTACGGCTGCTGTCATCAGCCCTATCCTGCGCGTAGATGACCTCGACGAAGACAAGAGCTACGTCATCAGCAAGGACGGCAACCCCGGGCCTATCTGTACCGCCCTCTACGAACGCCTCGAGAGCGATCCAGTACGGCGACTATCCCGACAACCACGGTTGGGTACGCCTCTACGAGGACCTCTAAGCTCGACGCACTCCACGCGTAAGCACATAAAAAGACCGCCCGAAGCACTCAGCGTGCTTCGGGCGGTCTTCGTATATAGCTATTGGATAGAGCGGGCTACTGGACCTCGTAGAGGTAGAACCACGCCTTGTCAGCGTACTTCACGCTGGTGAGCTTGTAGTAGGTAGCACCTGCAGCGTCCGTCAGCGTCTCGACGGTGTAGGGCGCACGCGTAGCGAGGCGGCTCACCCAATACTCAGCAGCCGAGGCATACCAGTACCACCACGTCGACTCATTCCCGTCGCGAGCGATGATATCGACCTGCGTGGGTCATCCCCGACAGGACGAAGTCCACCCTCATAGGAGAGGCGCGTGTAGCTACCGTTGGTCATGCTCATGATGGGCATCGTGAGGAAGCCAGCGACCTTCGTATCATTCCCCACAAGGCCTGCCGTCTGGTCGGCTGCGGTATTCACACCGAAGTAGGTGCGAGCCGACATGCGAGCCTGACGATTGCGGTAGAGGGTGATTGACACGCGCAGAAGGAGACTAAGTCATCCGCAGCCGAGTCGGTCTTGAGGTAAGCGACATAGCTCTTATTCACGGATCAATGGGAGCGAGACCACCGTCGTGGTGACATCCTTCGATAGACGTGACGCTCGTGCCGTCACTGCTGAGGCGGAAGCCGAGATCGTGACCCCACCGATGGTGATCGGCTCGTAGAAGCGAAGGCCCTCGGTCGTGTAGGCAAAGGCCATCTTCTGCGTGGTCGTCGTCTCTCCGCTCGTGGACGTGTACTCCAGCTGGCGGTAGGTGGGAATCAGGCGGAAGGATACCGAGCCAGCCGTACCGATGGAGACGGGAGCAAAGTTCTTCCCTGGAACTTCGTAGCCATGGCCTGCAGCGCTGCGATCTCCGTCGCAGGGTCGGTCGTCATCGGGACGAGGCTCATCTGATTGCCGTACTTGCGCCCCTGCAGGAGGATGCTGTCACCGCGCTGCCCCATCAGGAGGAGCTCGAAGTCACCGCCACGGGCATTACGGAAGTACTCGGTAGAGGTGATGAAGTGGTGGAGGACATTGCTGCGCGTGTCGAAGGCAAGCGTCGGCATATCGATGTTCTTCACCGAATAGGTTGAGTTCGTAGAGGTCGTCGAGAGCTCGGAGAGCGCCGTGACACGGCCGTCCTTGAACTGGACATACATCGAGTAGCCCCCGTAGGCACGCTTCGTGTCGGGGTGTAAGTGAGGCGCCAGTAGCCATCGTGCCCTCGAGCTTGGAGACCGTCTCACTGATCGCCTGCTGGGTGCGGACGGCATGCTCGGGGAGCTTATCAAGGTCGCTCGAGCTGGAGCAAGAGCTCATCCAAAGGAGAGCGCCCGTAGCGAGGGCGAAGATCTTCGTATAGTTCATTGCTGTGTCGTGGATGAGGTCATTGTAGTGAAGTCCTGACGAGCGAAGTTGGGATAGTGAGCGTGCAGCTGCGCACGGAGCTTATCCATATCGAGCCCCCAGGTCGTGAGCATATAGTCCTTGATGATACGGATCTTCTCCTCGATAATGGAGCGACCCGAGCGGGTGCGTCCTGCGGGGATCACGTCAGCAGAGACGAGCTAGCCTCCCACTCATCGGCACTGAGGATGACATAGTTCCCGAAGAGCTCAGCGAAGTCTTCGTGAGGTTCCTGGCTGGCGTAGGTTGGTGATGAAGCCATACTCGACGGACTTCTTCCTTCACGCGTCCAGCCGGAGATCCAGTCGGCCTGACGGTAGTCGAGCGAGGTGATCTTGTCGAAATCCGTCGTGGGCTCGACTCTCTGGTGGAAGGTATGCGCTGCCTCGTGGTACATCGTACGGAGGTAGACGTCCTTCAGGCGCTCGAGGTAGGTGGAGTTCTGTCCATCCAGCCAAGTCTTCCACTCGATCATACTCTGCCTGCACGGAGGTATCGGTCTCCAGCACAGTCTTCAGACTATCCAGCGTGTGGTAGTACTGCTTGAGCGAAGGGAAGTCGAAGCTATTGATGTTCATAAAGATGATCTTGACCCCATTGACCGTCGAAGCACGCGTATTCGAGTTGCTGGGCGGTGGGTTGTAGGCCAAGAGCCCCGTGAGCACGAAGGCCTGCGGCGTGAAGCGGCGTACAAAGTCCACACCCATCACCTCGGTATAAGGCTCGAGGAAGAGGTACTTGAGGACGTTGACGAACTGGAGGCTGTTGTACTCGTTGGCGGGGGAGGTCACCCAGTTACGGCCGATCTCACTCTCGGTATAGCGATAGTAGATCTGGATGTTGTAGGGCGAGGTGACTTCGCGCTCGATGTACTCGTCCATTGCCGTGCGGTTCGCAGAGGCATTGAGTACGGAGGTCGAGCTAATATCTGCATCCACTTTGCGGCAGCTGCCGAGGGCCATCGTGAGAGCAGCAAGGGCCCACAGGGAGGCTTTCCTTAGAGTCATATTCATAGTGTGGCGCGATGAGGCGAGCTTGAGGATTAGTTACTAGTGCGGGGAGTAGCTTCGAGGCCAGCGTTGCGGACGTTCTGCGGGATCTGGAAGGTCGTATGCTCATCGCCCGGGGTGAGGGTCTTAGCTACGGTGTACTTCGCGCGGTCCTTCGTGTCGTGGACGAAGCGGTAGACCCTCGATGCCATAGCGGCGGATGTCGAACCAGCGCAGCTCCTTCGTGAGCCGTAGCTACACGGCGGCACTGCAGGAGGTGGTGAAGGAGCATCTCCTGATCTTCGCCCCCATCGAGGGTGAAGGCAGGATTCAGCTTCTTCTTCATCGTAGGAGCTGTGGCGGAGTTATAGTCCAGAGCCTTGTAGAAGGCGATGATCTCATCCTTCGTGAAGGTATTCTTGGTCGTATTGAGGTAGGCAGCCGTCCAAGTGTTGAGGTCGGCGACAGCAGCATCGTACTGCTTCTTGATGATCTCAGCTTCGGCACGTACCAGGAGCGTCTCTTCAGCGGTGAAGGGCACGACGAGCGTGTTCCCCTTCTTACTTGCGTAGTAGGGGTACTTCGACTGGTTGATGACGTCGCGGTAGTTGGTACGAGGACGACACGAAGGGCACCTGCCAGTAGTCGGCCTGCGGCGTCGTGGAGCTGCGCCAGATATTCTCCCCGATGAAGACTTCTTCAGCCGTGCGGTGCGTCATAGAGAAGCGCTTCAGCTGAGCGTAGGAGAAGTACTCGACCGCATTGGAGGCGACGGGCTGTAGGAGGAAGTTCGCCGTGACCGACTCACGAGTGAAGAGCTTAGCGTAAGCATCCTCCGTCTTAGCACCGACGATGCTGGCGACCCTGAAGTCAGACCAACGGCGGGGCGCCTTCCCGTCGAGCGCCTTCGTAGCGTGCTCGATTGCCTTGTCCCACTGCTCATAGTAGAGGTAGAAGCGAGCGGCGAACGCTTCGGCAGCAGCCTTATTGAAGTGGTAGGCCTTCTGCTTGTAGTAGCTATCCGAGATGAGGGGAAGCCCTTCGGTGAGGTCCTTGTCGATAGCCGCATAGACCTCAGCGACGGTATTACGCGTGTACCGGGGGTTCAGCGTCACTTCAGGGGCCGTCATATAGGGGACGCCTAGGTCGGTGGAGCTGGTAGAGGTATTGTAGTGCTTACCGAAGAGGTTCACCAAGACGAAGTGCGAGTAGGCACGAGCCACGAGCGCCTCACCCTTGTGGGGGTTGAGCTCTGCACCTCCGCCGAGCTTATCGATAGCCTCCAGCGCGGCATTGGCGTGCTGGATAGCGAGGTAGTGAGCACGCCACAGAGCACGCATACCATCGGACTGGTTGTACTCAGGGCCGTCATTCCAGTAGACGAGGTCGTAGGTGAACTTCGTAGTTCGGGTTGTCCGTCCCGTAGTCATCGACATTATCCGTAGACATCTCACAGGCGTAGGCGAAGGAGGTGATAGGATAAGCGTTGGACAGTGCCAGGCGGATCTTCTCATGGAGTATCAAGCTGCACACGTTCGTCGGGTAGCTCATCGAGGAGCTTGTTGCAAGATCCGAGGACGAGGGGAGCCACGAGGGCCACGAGGGGCACGAAGAGTCTATTCATCATAATAGTATCTCGCTTAGAGTCCGACACGCAGGGTGAGGATGAGCTTTAGAGCGGTGACCGAAGAGCTGTACATATAAGCAGGGTCATCGCCACGCAGACGAGCATCCGAATAGAGGAGCATAAGGTTCTGGGCCTGCAGCTTCACCGCGAGGTTCTTCAGCGGCGTGCGACGCAGGAGGGTCTTCGAGACCGTGTACTCCATAGAGATCTCCTTGAGGCGTACGAGGTCCGTGCTGACGATACGCGCCGTAGAGGCACTGTAGGCATAGAAGCCGTTGATGAGGTTGTCCGCCCTGTACTGGTCGAAGGCGTAGCTGGTGGGGATACGAGGATATCCGTGTGGGCCTCGTCACCAGGCTTCTTTCCAGCGCTGAGTCAGCTCACGTGGGAAGGCTGAGAGTCGTCCGTGTTGGAGATACTACGCAGATGCGTCACAGCGCCGAACTCATAGTTGATATTCGCCGAGAGGGTGAAGTTCTTATAGCGGAAGGTATTGGTCAGCGTACCGACATCCGTTGGGTCAAGCGTACCGCTGTACTTGAGGAAGTTGATATTGCTGCTCGAGAAGTTGAAGTCGCCGAGCGTCTCTACCCCACGCTCGTTGTAGAAGCGAGGCATACCTTCGTTCGTCAGACCGAGGAAGGGATGGAGAAGACGGAGGAGAGTGGATAGCCTTCGTAAGAGAAGCCAGAGCCCGAGACCATCGTACGGACCGTGGGGCTACTCAGGAGCGAGGTGATCTTATTCGTCTTGTGGAGGTAAGAGAAGCCCGTCGTCCAGCTGAAGGTCTTCGTCTTGAAGTTCACCGTCGAGAGGGTGAACTGCAGACCCGAGGACTTCAGCTCCGCGACGTTACCATTCTTCTGCGCGACACCACCGAGCGACTGCGTGTAGATAGGACCGACGAGGTCATAGCTACGACGGCGGTAGGCATCGATCTCAGCTGAGATACGGCCCTTGAAGAGGCCGAAGCCGAGGCGTGCACCGTAGGTCATCGTCTTCTCGTAGGTCAAGTCGTGGTTAGCGAGTTCACTATACGCCAGAGCGATTTCCTTCGAGCTGGGGACGCCAGGGGATATTGGGATAGATCTCCTCGAGGGAGTTAGTGACGGAGGGGTTGTCCGCGACAAGCCCGACATAGGTCTTCAGGCGCATCGAGGAGAGGGGCTTCAGATGACGGAAGAAGTTCTCACGGTCGACACCCCAAGTCAGCTCCACATTCCACGTGGGGAGCCAGCGGACATAGCGCGAGGGACCGAAGCGGTTGCTGGCGTCGAAGCGCAGCAGAGCATCGATGGAGTAGCGGTCGTCGTAGGTATAGCTGGCGCGGGTGAGGAAGCCGAGGTTGTTATTGACCTTATTGCGGATGGTGTAGTAGTCCTTCCCCTGCTCATAGAGGCGCTGGATAGCGTCGGGGAGATAGTAGGAGTGATAGCCCAGGTCGTAGAGGACACCGTAGTTGATGTTCCAGTTGTTCTGGACGTTCCCCTGATTGAGCTCCATACCAGCAGCAGCGAGGACGTTGTGCTTGCCGAAGGTCTGGTGATAGTCGAGGTCGAACTTGAAGCTATTCACATAGTTCTGTACGACGCGGCTCTCACGGATACCACCCTCGGGGAGTACGGAGTAGGGAAGTGCGTAGGGGTCGTTGGGGTCGGTACGCAGGTTCTTATTGTTATTGCGTACGTTGGTCGTCTGCATAGCGCGCATGCTACGGGCCAGGACGGAGTGCTCGGTATTATCGAGGAAGGTCACCGTATTGGTGTACTTCACGTCGGTGACGAAGGTCGCACGTAGCTGCTTGAGGATATCCCACGTGGCAGTACCCTGGATACCGAGATAACCCCTGAGTGTGGTGCGGCGGCTCACGGAGCTCGTCGAAGATATTGTAGGAGACGTAGTCCTTCGTATAGCTCTCGTGGGAGCAGTGCGCGGCTCGTCGTATTGGCGTACTTGACAGCTGAGGTAGCAGGCTCTTCGGAGGTGTTGTACTCCCCGATGATATTCAGCCCGATCTTCAGCGTAGGCAGGAGCTTGTAGTCCGCACTCATACTACCCGAATAGGTATTGGCACGGCTACCGATGGTCCACCCTGGGTCGACGCGAGCGGTGAGCGAGGCGAAGAGGTTCGTCTTATTCGTACCGCCGTTGAAGCTCAGCGTATGGTTATGGACGATGGTATTACGGTAGAGCTGCTTGAACCAGTTGGTATTCGCACGCTCAGCGGTGCGGAAGTAAGCCAGACGTGAGGCCTCATCGTTGGACAGAAGGGGCTTACCCGATTCGTCAAGCTCGTTGAAGAGCTGATACATGCGGCCGATGAGCCCCTGGTCCTTAGACGTCTCCAGCGTGTGGATCGGATACATCCCCCCGTCGAGCAGATCCTGGATGAGGGCCACGTGCTGCTGGGAGTTCATCACGTTCAGGTCGTTGTACGTGGGGATGGGGCGGTAGATATATTCCCCACGATAGCTAAGGGAAGAGACACCAGCAGAGCCAGACTTCGTCGTGATCTCTACGACCCCAGCGATACCGCGCGGACCGTAGCTCGAGGTCTCCGAAGAGGTGGTAATGATGCGTACCGAGGCGATGTTCTCAGCACTCAGACCTGGCACGAGGCCTGCAGCGACCTGCTTGGGGTCTGCCCCAGCGAAGGACTCCAGGCTACCGTAGTCGCTACCGAGGACGACGCCATTGAGCACCCACAGTGGGCGCGCCTTCCCCGTGATCGAGGTAGCCCCACGGCTCGAGGTCGAGAGGATCACATCGTCCTTCCCGTCGCCCGAGTGCGTAGCGGTGGTGTCGGCCTTAGGCTTCCCCTGCTCTGGGGCTTGCACTGGGAGCTCCACATCCACCTGTGGCTGATTCGCCACGACAGTCTTGAGGACCTTACCGTTGAGGATGAAACTGAAGGGTCTGGCCCGACTCGAGCTCGATGACGTAGAGTCCTTGCTCGGTAGTTGTCATGCTGCGACCAGTCTCCTTTACGACGACTTGGACTTTAGGGAGCACTGCATTCGAAGCATTAGTGACGCGCCCTGTGACCAAGATTTTCTGCGCTGAGGCCATACCTCCACCCAGGAGGAGTGCAAGGGCCAACGCTGAGAGTCTTGTCTTCATATACTCTAGCTTTGATATCTATTTGTGATCACGAAGATAACATTTTTATGATACACGGAAGGGGTATCATACTGAATGACTTAATCATCTCTCAAGAGGCACTCCCCCACACAAGCTATCCAGCCTAAGCACAGATAGATAAGAAGAGAGGTCATCTCCCCGTTGCAGGGAGATGACCTCTTGTATCTTGGCGCACTCTTGGGGACGCTTGTACTTCACGTCACCAGCGAGGGCTTTGTCCGAGTCGACGATTACTTCTTGCGGTTGCCGTAGCGGCTCATGAACTTATCCACACGACCAGCCGTGTCGACGAGCTTAGCCTTACCAGTAAAGAAGGGTGCGACGTGCTGGAGATTTCCACCCTGATCAGAGGGTACTCTACCCGTCTACGACGATCGTTTCCTTAGCGGGCATCGTCGAGCGCGTGATGAAAATGTCTCGTTAGACATGTCCTTAAATACTACAGGACGGTAGTTCTCAGGATGAATTCCTTTTCTTCATTATCGTTATAACGTTATAATTTGTTCTACTTTTTATCGCTGCAGCCGAAGCTGCTGGGTTGGTAACCGTAGGAGCGCTAATGGACTGCAAATATAGACATAATTTATTGTATCTCCCTACCCCACCCGCCCATAGCACAGTCAATCACCCTCTAAAGACGCGTCTGGAGCCCGCATTCATCACCCTCGCTCGCAGCACCCTCAATGAGGTGCACGACGAGCCACGGAGAAGGGGACACCTACAATATCAAAACTGTTGCAGTAGAGCCCTGTCCGCTCATCTTAGAGGGCTAGGCATCGCGCGCCCAGCTCCCACGATATGCCCTCCCGAAGAGATACACAGCTCTTCGCCTTATCGCGCAGTATTCCTCTTATCCAGTGAGAGGGAAAAGCATCGTTCTCGCGAAGAAAAGCGCCTTCACGTAGTGGTTTTCCTCATCTACGCACGTAGATCTTAAAGACCAGGCACGTCAAATCCAAATATCCACGTACGTAGATATTAGAGCCACGTACGTAGTCCAAACTTATCTGCCACTCGTCCGCAACTTTTTATCCCTACGCAGAGCAACAACCTAATAGAGGTCGGGATCGGACCCATATTGTCGGGCGTCAATCTATATAGGTCAGCTCAGCGACCAATATAGGTTCAGACCACCACCGAATACGGAGTGGTATCACCATGCATCTGAGCGAGGGCGCAATAGAGAATTATATACGCTATTTATATCGGTATATATGGCGCGAAATTGAGGCTGTAAAAAGGTTGGGCTACCTTTGCATCACTAAATCGAGAGCACCCCTCTGGTGCGCTTCATCACACTTTCAAGAAATTCAGTTATAGATTATGTGTTACATCAACAGCCAGCTCCCCTGAGTTCAAGGTCAACGCTACCGCAAGGACAAGGGTTTCATCCAAGTTTCTAACGAAGACCCAAGGGCAAGTGGAGCATCCTCTTCTTCTACCCTGGTGACTTCACCTTCGTTTGCCCCACCGAACTCGCAGACCTCGCAGACCACTATGCTGAGTTCCAGGCGCTCGGCGTAGACATCTACTCCGTCAGCACCGACTCTCACTTCGTCCACAAGGCATGGGCTGACGCTACCGAGACGATCCGCAAGATCGAGTACACGATGCTCGCTGACATGACCTTCGAGTCCTCAGCTGCCCTCGGCGTCCTCGGCGAAGAGTCTGGTCAGGCTTACCGTGGTACCTTCCTCTTCAACCCCGATGGCGAGCTGAAGATCGCTGAGATCCACGACAACGGTATCGGTCGTGACGCAAGCGAACTCCTCCGCAAGGTCAAGGCTGCTGTTCGTTCACGAACACCCAGGCCAGGTCTGCCCCGCTAAGTGGAAGGGAAGGCGACGCTACGCTGACCCCCAGCATCGACCTCGTCGGTAAGCTCTAAGAAGCACCTCTACCCCCAGCCGAAGGTCTTACCTTCACGAAGGCAAGGGCTCAACACAAACGGGGGAGGTAGAGTCTCACGACTCTACCTCCCCGTGCTTCATCTATACCATATATACGTCCTCACTCATTCGACTTACTCTTATGCAGCTCGATCAGAATATCATCACTCAGCTTCAGGGCCTCTTCGCTAACCTGAAGCACCAGTACACCCTCGTCGTCGACAACGCAGGCGACGCCAAGAGCGAAGAGCTCGCCACGATGGCACGCGACTTCGCCAGCACCAGCCCCCAGCTCTCCGCTCGAGGTACGTCCCCGCTGACGTCCTTCGCCTCAGCATCCTCCGTGATGGGCAGGCTACGGGCATCTCCTTCCGCGCTATCCCTGGCGGTCACGAGTTCACCTCCCTCATCCTCGCCGTCCTCAACGCTGACGGTCAGGGCAAGAACCTCCCCGAAGAGGTCTTCATCCGCCGTATCGCTGCGCTGAAGACGCCTCTGCGCCTCACGACCTACGCTTCAGCTCAGCTGTACCAACTGCCCCGAAGTCGTCCAGGCGCTGAACGTCATGGCACTCTACAACGAAGGCCTCGAGCACGAGATGGTCGACGGCGCACTCTTCCAGGACGAAGTGAACGCCCGCAACATCAGCTCGGTCCCCGCCGTCTACGCAGGCGACACGCTCGTACATATCGGTAAGGCTTCCCTCGGTGACCTCCTCGCCGCCCTCGAAGAGAAGATCGGCGCCGAGCCCGTCTCCGCTGAGCCTATCCGCCGTAGCTATGACCTCATCGTCGTCGGTGGCGGTCCCTCAGGTATCGCTTCGGCTATCTACTCCGCTCGTAAGGGTCTCCACGTCGCCGTCGTCGCTGAGCGCATCGGTGGTCAGGTGAACGAGACTACGGGTATCGAAAACATCCCCTCCGTCAGCGCTACGACGGGTACGCAGCTCGCTGCTGACCCTGCGCAAGTAGCGGAGAATCTATCATATCGACCTCGACAACCGCCGCGTCGAAGCCGTCATCGATGGTGAGACGAAGCTGGTGAAGACGAACCTCGGCGAAGAGCTCTCCGCCACTCAGGTCATCCTCGCCACGGGTGCCTCTTGGCGTAAGCTCGGCGTCCCTGGCGAAGCCGAATATATCGGCCGTGGTGTCGCCTTCTGCCCCCACTGTGATGGTGCCTTCTTCAAGGACAAGGACATCGCTGTCATCGGCGGTGGAACTCCGGTATCGAGGCAGCTATCGACCTGGCTGGTATCTGCCGCAGCGTCGTCGTCCTCGAGTATATGGACACCCTGCGTGCCGACATCGTCCTGCAGGAGAAGCTCGCTACGCTGCCCAACGTCACCGTACGCAAGGCCGTAGCTACGAAGGCCGTCCTCGGTGATGGCACGAAGGTCACGGGCCTCACCATCGCTCCACGTGATGGCGGCGACGAAGAGACGATCGCCCTCGATGGCCTCTTCGTACAGATCGGTCTCGCAGCCAACACCAAGCCCTTCGAGGAGCTGGTCGAGCTGCGCCGTGGTGAGATCGTCATCGACGAGCGCTGCCGCACCTCTGTCCCCGGCATCTATGCTGCTGGTGACTGCAACGACGGTGCCCTCAAGCAGATCGTCATCGCTATGGGCGAAGGCGCGAAGGCTGCACTGACCGCCTTCGACGACCGCATCCGCTCGGCGAAGCATCCCCACCCTATCTTTAGTCCATAGATCGCTGCAGGCCCTCGCTCTCTGGAGCAGGGGCCTGCACTGCTTTTGGGGCGATCTACAAGTCCTTTTTCAAAAATTTACGCTGCGATTAAACGCGCCCTCCAGCTCGTACTCTAAGAGAGAAAGCAAACTCAAGAATACAGCATTTATGAATAGACCTGCAGCCGCCCCATCATCGGCCTTATGAGCCTCCTGCTTTTGCTGCTTGGCCTGCCTGCAGGCCTGCGCGCTCAGGACTCATTGTACACGATCACGGGCCGTGTCCTCGACGAGAAGAGTGAAGCACTCCTCGGTGCCAGCGTGAGCCTCCTCCAGAGTGACGGCAAGCTCAAGACGGGTGCCATCACCGCCAAGGACGGCGCCTTCCACCTCAAGGGAATCGCCGCAGGAAGCTACACGCTACGCGTCTCCTACGTCGGGTACAAGGCCCACACTACCCCCATCCGCCTTGAGAAGCAGTCACTCACCCTGCCCACCATCACCCTCCAGGCTGAGGGCGAAGTCCTCGAAGGGGTGAAGGTCGTCGGGAAGACCAGCGACGTCGTCATCAAGGGCGACACGATCGAATTCCACGCTGGCAACTTCACCACGAACCAAGGGGCGGTCGTCGCTGACCTCATCAAGAAGCTCCTGAGCCAGTATCGATGAGAACGGCAATATCACCATCAACGGAAGACCGTCAGCAGATCATGGTCGACGGCAAGCGCTTCTTCGAGGGTGACCCGAAGGTAGCAGCCAACAACCTCCCTGCCGAAGTCGTCGAGAAGGTACAGGTCCTCGACCGCGATAGCGAGTCTGCCCGCCTCTCAGGCTTTCTCCGACGGCAATGAAGAGACCGTCATCAACCCTCACCATCAAGGCGGGGAAGAAGAAGGGACTCTTCGGTACGGCCTACGCTGGAGCTGGTACGAGCAAGCGCCACGAAGCGAACCTAACCCTCAGTCGCTTCGCTGACGACAACTCAGTCCCTCCATCATCGGCAGTCTCAACAATACGAACAACGCGGGCTTCACCGACATCAGCCAAGACGGCAATCAGCTCGGCTTCATGATGGGTATGGGTGCGGGTCGTCGTGGCAACAGAGGTGGTGGCGGTATGCCCCGCCGTGATGCCAATGGTATCCTGACCTCAAGAATGCTCGGTGGCAACCTCAATCAGACGCTCTCCTCAAAGCTCCAGCTCAATGCCAACGTCCTCGGTGGTCGCAACACCACCAACAAGATCACGGACAGCTGGCAGCAGAATCCACCTCTCTCCGGCTCAACGACGGAGACAGGCAAGAGCACGGAGCGCAGCGACAAGGACTCCTACGGTGCCAACATCCGTATGGAGTGGAAGCCCGACAGCCTGACGGAGGTCATCATCTCCCCGAGCTCCGCTACGGCCGCAGTCAGGTACCTACACCTCCACGACGAAGACCTCGAGGATGCTACGAGCACGCTGATCAACTCCAGCGACCTCACGCAGAATACCCCTACAGAAGAATCTCAACGGGACGCTGCGCCTCGATGGTAGTCGCCGTCTGAGTGCCGCAGTGGCGTACCCTCACGCTCTCCACGCGCTTCGGTATCGAAGATGAGACGGGCGAGGGAAGTACTCTACAACCTCTTCGACCGCACTCGACGACGAATCAGTCCGTCGACCAGCGCATCGACAGCCGTACGCGTACCACGAACCATCAGGCACGACTGGCTGGGTAGAGCCTCTCGGCAAGGGCTACTTCACGCAGCTCTCCTACCAGATCAAGGGCTCACAGAGCAATAGCTCACGCGACGCCTTCGACCCCGACGCTACCGGAGCCTACACGGTGCACAACGCGACGTACAGCAATGAGTTCCGCTCAGAGTACCCTCACGCATCAGGCAGGTGTCGCACTGAAGAAGAAGGGCAAGACCTACGATGTGACCGCTGGGGTCAACCTCGAGTCATCGAGCATCAGCAGCCACTCCGTCGTCGGCGGTATCACGGCTACGCCTATCTCCCGCACGACGCTGAACTTCTCCCCGACCCTGCGTATGAGCTACAAGCCTCAGCGTGGCACGGAGCTTCGCCTCGACTACTTCGGTCGTAGCTTCGCCCCTACCAACGAGCAGCTCTCCCCCGTACAGGATGTGACGAATCCCCTCATCTCCTACGTCGGGAATCAGGACCTGCTCCCAGGCTTCCAGCACAACCTCTTCGGACGCTTCAGCAAGTACTGGACGAAGACGCAGACGTCGCTCTCCGTCTTCGGTCGTGCTCAGGTCGTACAGCGTGATATCATCCAGCGCTCACTCTATGATGTCACGACGGGTAAGCGCACCATCGACTATACCAACGTAGACGGCAATGCCTCGGTCGGTATCGGTGGCTTCCTCACGCAGACCCTCCCTGGGAAGAAGTTCTCGATCCGCGTGGCTTTCCTTCAACGACCTGGCTCGCAGCAACACCTATATCAATGGTGACAAGAACCGTAGCCTCGCCCTCCGCCTGCGTGAGGAGCTCGGTCTGAACTACCGCGTCACGGGCATCGATATGACCCTCAAGGGAGGCTTCGGCTACTACAACGCCTCGAACACGCTGGCCTCAGCCGTCACTCCCGCGACGAAGGACTACTCGCTCGGCTATACGACCAATATCACCCTGCCGCTGGGCTTTGCCTTCGAGGGTGAAGCGACCTACACCACCTCACGTGGCTACGCCGCTGGCTACAATCAGGATCAGGTCCTGCTGAACGCGGGTCTCTCCTATAGCTTCCTCGCTGGGAAGAAGGCGACCATCCGCCTCAAGGGCTACGACCTCCTGAATAGCCGCCGCAGCATCTACCAGAGCATCACGGCGATGTCCAGCACCATCGAAGAGTCCAACACGCTCGGCTCGCTACGCTATGCTCCACTTCATCTACCGCTTCGATAGCTTCAGCGGTGGCGGTAGCAAGAGTGATATGAAGCGCCAGGGCCCTCCAGGACCACCCCCATTCTAAGAAAGTGGTAGTGTATTAGAGAGTGTATTTTCAGTGTATATGTATGTGTGTGATGTGTGGCGGTGGGACTTCGGTCTCATCGCCACATTTCTTTGCTATGCTCCTCGATAGTGAAGCGAGCTATCCTATTATAGAGAGGTGATGTAAACCACTATTGGTGCGTGGTCGGACCAGTAGTGCTTCCCGAGCGAACCAGTAGTGGTTCACGCGCAGACCAGTAGTGGTTCGTGGTAGTGACCAGTACTGGTTTGACTGCGGACCAGTAGTGGTTCATACTACCCCCTCTTAGGGAAGTCACTTCTGCAGGCAGAGAAGCACCCCATCTAACGGAGTAAGAATAGGCATTATGAAGGGGCAAGCAGGGGCTTCTTCTTGCAAGCACACTCCCCAATTGCTTGGACTAAGATTTGTACCTTTGTAGCCAAATAGATACATAGTAATTACCGATGACCTCCTCGTCTACGTCTTCGGCCCTCACGCCGCTCGGCGCTCAGGTCCGACTTCTCCTCCTGCGCTTCCTCCTCTCCTTCGTCATTTACAGCATCTGCCGAGGGATATTCTGCCTGTACAATCAGGATCTCTTAGAGATCGGTTCGGCAGGGCAGCTTGCCCTGATGTTCTGGGGCGGCCTGCGCTTCGACCTCAGCGCCATCGTCTACACGAGCCTGCTGCTGACGACACTAAGCCTCCTGCCCCTACCACAGGCCTACAGCCGTGGCTACCAGCGTATGCTGACGGGGCTCTATCGCATCGTCACCAGTCTGGCGATCATACTGAACCTCGGTGACGTCGTCTACTATCGCTTCACGCTGAAGCGTACGACGCTGGCGGTCTTCGAAGAGTTCGGAGATGAGAATCCATTCCAGTTCCTCCGCTTCTTCGTAGACTATTGGGGGGTAACGCTCTTAGGGATCGGACTTATCATTCTCTTCTGTATCATCGAGGGGAAGCTCCCCCGTCCTAAGCAGCGCCCCACGGGGCGTATGTGGGCCTTCTAACTCACGTCACTGATCCTCCTCGGCGGGAGTATCTACCTCTCCATCGTCGCTGGGCGCGGTGGCTTCACCAGTGAGACCCGCCCCATCACACTGAGCAATGCGAACATCATATACGCCGCCCTCAGCAGCGTGCACTGGTGCTGAACACCCCATTCAGCCTCATCCGCACCATCGGCAAGTCAAGCTCGCCAGAGTACCAATATATGCCCTTCGCCGAGGTGCCGAAGTACTTCAACCTGTCTACACCCCTGGCTCGACGCCCGTCTCAGGGAAGTACAAGGGCGCAATGTCGTCCCTCATCATCTGGGAGAGCTTCGCACGCGAATGGGTCGGCGGGCTCAACCAAGATATCCCGGGTTACCAAGGCTTCACGCCCTTCATCGATTCGCTGATGCAGCGCTCCCATGTCTTCGCTAACGGCTACTCCAATAGTCAGAAGTCCATCGATGCGATGCCTGCGATCTTCGCCCTCGGTCCTCAGCTCCCCACGTACCCCTTCTGTCCCATCGATCTACTCAGGGAACAATATCACGTCCCTACCCGCACGCCTCGACCTCGATGGGCTACTCGACCGCCTTCTTCCACGGTGCGCCGAACGGCTCTATGGGCTTCAATGCCTTCGTAATGCAGGCAGGCGTCAAGGAATACTATGGTAAGACGGAGTACGCCAATGATGCTGACTATGACGGCAAACTGGGGTATCTGGGATGAGAAGTTCCTCCAGTACGTAGCTCGCCAGATCGGCTCGCTTCGTCAGCCCTTCTTCGCAGCGGAGTTCACGCTCTCCTCGCACCATCCCTTCCGTGTGCCTGAGGAGTATCAGAAGGTCTCACCAAGGGCATGATCCCGATGCACCAGGCCGTAGCCTACACGGATATGGCGCTGCGGAAGTTCTTCGAGACGGCGAGCAAGCAGCCGTGGTACGACAATACCTTCTTCGTGATCGTCGCTGACCACGCCGTACCAGGTGCGCTGCCCCAGTACAAGAACTCGACGGGTGCCTTCCGCATCCCCATCATCATCTTTGACCCACGAGGCGAACTCGTCGGCCGCGATACGGAGCACCTCGCCGCCCATGCCGACCTACTCCCCACGATCCTCGACCTCGTCGGGGATGATAAGCCGATGGTGACCTTCGGTGGTAATCCCTTCGACACGACACGCCCCCGCTTCGTCGTGCAGGATATGGACGGCATCTACCAGATGATCGAAGGGGACTACGCCCTGCACTTCGACGGGCAGAAGGTGACCGCCCTCTACAACCTCAAGACCGACCCCCAGCAGCTCCACAACATCAAGGACCAGCCTGGGACGCCTCTCCCCACCATGCTTCTCCGCCTGAAGGCCTACCTCCAGGACTACGCTTGGCGTATGAAGTACAACAAGCTCACCGAGCTCCACCCTCAGCGATAACCCCCATAACAGCCTAAATGCAAGACAAGATAAGAGACCTCACCCAAGGCGACCTCTCGAGCCATCTCTACCGCATCGCCCTGCCGATCATGGGAACGAGCTTCGTGCAGATCGCCCTACAACATCACCGATATGATTTGGCTGGGGCGACTGAGCTCGCAGGCCTTAGCAGCGGTGGGTGCGGCCTCCGTCTTCCTCTCTGGATAGCTGCTCCTTCGCACTCATCAATAAGATCGGGAGCGAAGTGACGATCTCACAGGGTATCGGGTGCTGGTCGTCGACGAAGCCAAGAGCTACGCCTCACAGAACGTCTGTATGAGTCTCCTCCTGAGCGTGGGGATGCTGGCGATCTACCCTGCTCTTTGCAGGCAATCTCCTCGACCCTCTATGCGCTCATCCCAAGCGTACGTGCCGAGGGCTGAGCTACCTCTATCTCTCGCTCGTAGGCTTCCCCAGCATCTACCTCACCGCCTCCTTCACGGGTATCTACAATGCGATCGGCGATAGCCGTACGCCCTTCCGTATCTCGATCCTCGGGCTGGCGACGAATATGCTCCTTGACCCGCTCTTCATCTTCACCCTCGGCTGGGGGTATCGGGTGCGGCACTGGCTACCGTCGTGAGCCAAGGCTTAGTGCTACCGCTCTTCCTCTATCAGGTGAAGCGTGACAAGCTCTTCGGGGGCTTCCCCTTCCTCGTCCGACTACACTGGACTCAGATACGACGCATCCTACAGATAGGTGTACCGCCTGCCTCACTGCAGGTCCTCTTCGCCTTCGTCAGTATCTATATCGGTCGTCAGGTATCCACTCTCGGTGGGCATATCGGCGTGGCGACGATGACGACGGGTGCGCAGATCGAGTCGCTGACGTGGAATACCGCCTCGGGCGTCACCGAAGCCCTGACGACTATCGTCGGGCAGAACTTCGCCGCTGGTAAGCTCCGTCGCGTCTATACGGCCTTCTGCCGAGCCCTGAGCTTCACGCTCATCATCGGCGTACTGGGACGATCCTCTTTGTCTTCTGGGGTGAAGAGATCTTCGCCCTCATCGTCCCCGAGGAAGCCGCCTACAAGGCAGGTGCGGTCTACCTCGGCATCGTCGGGCTCTCGCAGGCCTTTATGATGCTGGAGATCACTGCCGAAGGGCTCTTCTACGGGCTCGGACGCACCTACCTCCCCGCAGCGGTCAGTATCGTCGGCACGTACCCTACGCATCCCGATGGTCCTGCTCTTCGCCTCGTGGGGCTGGGGATCCGCGCTGTCTGGTGGGCGATCTCCATCTCCTCCATACTCAAGGGGCTCACCATGCTCTACTTCTTCCTGCGCTGGAGACACCGCACTCGAGAGGAGCGTAGGCAGCAGAGCCTCGCATAGCGAAGCCATCCTATATATCAACCAGTATTCAATTCTAACTTATTCCTCTTATGAACCCTCTTTTCTTCGCACAGATACTACCAGCTGACTCGGCTGCAGGCTCCGAGCTCAAGGAAGCCATCGGAGCTGCCACGCAGCCCCTCAACCTCGACATCAAGCACTGGTTCAGCCGGAGCATGCTCGAGGAATGGCTCAATGCTGGTATCAACTTCGGGCTGCGCGTCATCCTCGTACTCGTCCTCTTCTGGCTCGGTAAGATCGTCATCACCCGCCTGAAGAAGATCTTCAACGGGATCCTCCGCCGCCGCAATATCGAGGGAGTAGCCGTCTCGCTCCTTGACTCGGTCTTCACTGCGATACTGTACATCGCCCTCTTCCTCTTCTTGGCGGGTGTGCTCGGCGTGAAGTCCGTATCCTTCGCCGCTGTCCTGGCCTCTATGGGTCTGGCTGTCGGTATGGCTTCAGTGGCAGCTGCAGAACCTCGCTGGCGGTGTCATCATCATCGTCACCAAGCCCTTCAAGCTCGGCGACTTCATCTCGTCGCAGGGTACTGATGGCACGGTCAAGGCCGTCCGCCTCTTCCACACCGAGGTACTGACGCCCGACAACAAGACGGCCTTCATCCCCAACAGCCTCCTCAGCAGCAACAGCGTCGTCAACTACTCGCACGAGAATACCCGCCGTGTCGACTGGACCATCGGTATCGAGTACAACGAGGACTTCGACCGCGCTCGCAACCTCCTGCGCAGCATCATCGAGTCCGACTCACGCATCCTCAAGACCCCCGACTACACCATCGCCCTGCTGTCTCTCGGTGCGAGCAGCGTGAACATTGTCATCCGTGCTTGGACGGCAAACGAGACCTACTGGGACGTCTTCTTCGATATCAACGAGCGTATCTATAAGGAGTTCAACGCCGCTGGTATCGGCTTCCCCTTCCCACAGCTCACCGTCCATCAGGCGAAGTAATCGTCCTCCCTCAGGTCTCATCCAAGTCCCCAGCAGTGGGTCATCTCCATCACCCGCTGCTGGGGATGAAGGTGACCCACCTGCTATACCCCTCTATCTCTCCATCTATGTCCTTCAAGCTCACCTCACGCTTCCGCCCCACGGGAGACCAACCGCAGGCCATCGACGAACTCGTCCACGGCTTTGAGTCGGGTGTCCCCTTCCAGACGCTCTCGGGGTCACAGGGCTCGGGGAAGACGTTCACCGCTGCCAACGTCATCGCCCGCCTCGGCAAGCCCACGCTGGTGCTTAGCCACAATAAGACCCTCGCAGCACAGCTCTATGCGGAGTTCAAGGCGTTCTTCCCCGACAATGCCGTCGAGTACTTCGTCTCGTACTACGACTACTACCAGCCCTGAGGCCTACATAGCCGCCTCCGACACCTATATCGAGAAGGATATGGCGATCAACGCCGAGATCGAGAAGCTCCGTCTACGTGCCACGGCTTCCCTCCTCTCGGGGCGTGAGGATGTCATCGTGATCTCCTCCGTCTCGTGCCTCTATGGTATGGCAGACCCCAAGGCCTTCGAGGAGAAGATCCTGCGCCTACAAGAGGGACAGCGCTACAGTCAGGAGCAGCTCAAGCGTGACCTGGTCCTCAATCACTACGTCAACGACCGCCTGACCTTCACCCCGGGTTACTTCCGTGTCAAGGGCGACACCATCGATATCTTCCCCTCCATCGAAGGCTTCGACGGTGTGGCGTACCGTGTGACCTTCTGGGGCGACGAGATCGAGCGCATCGCCTCCTTCGACCCACAGAGCGGTAGAGAATACGGGCCGATGACCCGCCTCATCGTCCACCCCGCGAACCTCTTCGTCACGACGCAGGAGCAGGTCAACTCCGCCGTCGGGCAGATCGACGTCGACCTCGGTCAGCGCGTGCAGGAGCTGGAGGACGAAGGCCGTGCCTTCGAAGCCAAGCGCCTCTACGAGCGTACCACCTATGATCTGGAGATGATCCGCGAGCTGGGCTACTGCTCGGGTATCGAGAACTACTCCCGCTACTTCGATGGTCGTCAGCCTGGTGAGCGCCCTTTCTGTCTCCCTCGACTACTTCCCCGAAGTGACTTCCTCCTCATCATCGACGAGAGCCACGTGACCGTGCCACAGATCCATGCGATGTACGGGGGTGACCGCTCGCGTAAGACGAGCCTCGTGGAGTACGGCTTCCGCCTGCCTGCTGCGCTGGACAATAGACCGCTGAAGTTCGAGGAGTTCGACGACCTCACCCCACGCATCCTCTATATCAGCGCGACGCCCGCCGAATATGAGCTCACCAAGAGTGAAGGCGTCGTCGTCGAGCAGCTCATCCGCCCCACGGGCCTTCTCGATCCGCCTATTGAGGTACGCCCCACACTCCATCAGGTCGACGACCTCGAGCATGAGATACAGATCTCCATCGAGCGAGGCGAGCGCGTGCTCGTCACTACGCTCACCAAGCGCATGGCCGAGGAGCTCTCCGAGTACCTCATCAAGCACGGCGTCTCATGTAGCTACATCCATAGCGACGTCGACACGCTGACACGTGTGCAGATCATGGAGGACCTGCGTAAGGGTGTCTATGACGTGCTCATCGGTGTGAACCTCCTGCGTGAAGGCCTTTGACCTACCTGAGGTAGCCCTCGTCGCCGTCCTCGATGCCGACAAGGAAGGCTTCCTGCGTAGCCACCGCTCGCTGACGCAGACGGCAGGGCGTGCCGCGCGAAACGTCAACGGCCGCGTCATCTTCTACGCCGACCACATCACCGAGAGTATGCGCCTGACGATGGACGAGACCGCCCGCCGCCGTGCCCAAGCAGATCGCCTACAACGAGGCCAACGGTATCACACCCCAGCAGATCGTCAAGAATAGCCCTCCGCCTTCCCCGACAAGAAGGGCAGCGACGAAGCCATTCCCCTACATCGAAGCTTCGCCCGAGGCTGCTGTCGAAGATCCCCATCGAGCAGTTCCTCATCGCTCGACCAGCTCCGCGAGCTCGCCGAGACGAAGCGCAGCGAGATGATGGCTGCAGCCAAGGAACTCAACTTCGTCGATGCCGCCCGTCTGCGCAACGAGCTACAGCGCCTCGAGGAGAAGATCTGCCTGCTCCAGTAGCCCTCCCCTATCCCCCAAAAGCATTACGCCCCGCCATGCTCACTCGTTGGTGAGACATAGCGGGGCGGGGTGTATTAGCGGATATCGCTCGCAGCGGGGCTATCGATTGATGCGGTAGCTGACGCCGAGGTTGAGGTAGACGTGGCGGAGCGAGTAAGGCATGACCTCGAAGCTTTTATCAAAGATCTTCGGCAGGCCTACGTTCATACGCGCCGTGAGCCCCCAGTGCGGGATCGATCTGATAGTCTGCACCGAAGCGCACACCGACGTCATTGCGCACGAGGAAGTCCCCGAGGCTGAAGGCAAGTACCGCGCCCTCCTGATAGACACGACCATCCATGAGGCCGTCACCATCGAGCTTAGCGGTGAACTTACGCTTGAGTGCGTGGGCATAGTAGCCCCCAGCCATGAGACGGAAGGAGCTATTAGGCAGAGCGTAGCTCACCCCCACGGGCACCACGACGTAGCGCGTATCCATCTCGACACGCTGGTAGCCCGTGTAGTGCTGCTCCTTGAAGTCCTCACTCTGATAGCGGATGGGCATATCTTCGGCTTGGACGGTGGTGCTAAAGCTACGGATATCGTACTCCAGCCCAAGGAGGAGGGAGAAGGGGCTTGCAGGCGTGAGGCGGTAAGAGAGGTCCAGCCCCACGTTGGGCGTACCCCTCAGGCATGAAGGCCGTGACCTTCTTGACGGGCTTGGGTACGGAGGGAGGCAGAGCACCACCGATGTTGAAGCCGAGGTGCACGCCTACACCGAGGCGTGAGGGCTGCTCGTCACCCGTCTCAGCGGCGCGAGCGGGAGGCGAGGAGGCCAAGAGAGAGGCCGAGGAGGAGCGTTCGAATCATCTTCATACGGCAGGACTAATGATGGGGCTTAATGCGGTCCTGGAGCTTGACCTCGCGCAGGCGCAGCTCGCTACCCACAGCACCGATGTACTCGGCACCACGGAAGCTCGAGGAGAAGACCAGAGCCAGACGATACTTCTTCGTCGTGAAGTCCACGGCTTTCGTAGCGTGCTTCGTCGACGGGCGTGAGGCGCAGGCGATAGGTCTGCCACGTGCCAGCGGGAGTCGTAGGCTCCAGCTCGACGTAGCCCTTCGCCACGATACGCGCGTCCGTCTGCAGCGTCACGCCATTGAGGTAGCTCATCATCGTCGGTGACTTGTAGAAGACAGCCGAGACAGCGGCACGGTCTTCGCTGGGAAGCTCGACCTTCTTATCCTGCCCATGGATGACCTTCTCGCCCGCCTTGTACTGGTAGGTGAAGTCCACGATCTCGGGGATACCGCTGGAGTAAGGCTGACCGAAGAGCGTCGACTCGAGGGGCTTCCCCACGAGATTGCGTGCATCGACCTGCCCCGTATAGAGAGCACCAGCGATGACGTTCGTCCCGATACCGAAGAAGTAGAAGCCCTTGATCGAGCGAATGATGGCACCATGAGCGGCTCCATTCTCCTCCAGTGGCACGACGGGATAGTCCGTAGGCGAAGAGGCGAGCATGGTGTAGCTCTGATTGCTGGCCGAGGCTCAATAGGTATTCTTAGCGTCTTCGTCAGCGCTGATAGCGGGCAGACGATAGGCGCCCTTGCTCACATCGATCCAGCGCGTGAAGTCGAAGCTCTGGCTGGCGGTGAGTACGCCCTCCTTGTACTGGCGATCGATGAGGCTGCGCTCCTTGCGCGTGATGGGGTCATCACACGAAGCGAAAGCCACGGCAAGAGCCATGAGGGCAAGTGAAGTGGAAATTCTTTTCATCAACATCTATGTGGATATAAGCTGGCTATCCCCTCGAGGGGATCAGCAAGGATCAGCCCCATCACCGAGCGTGTCGGCGATGGGGCTGTATGCTTGGCATGAAGGCTGGGGCACCCTGTCCGCCGTGAAGCGGAAGATATCCCCGAGGTCTTCTTACTTTCAGCGACGTAGCGGCGCTCCTTGATGCGCGCCTTCTTACCGGTGAGGGCACGGAGGTAGTAGAGCTTAGCGCGACGTACCTTACCGAACTTCTCGACAGTAATCTTTTCGATGAAGGGGCTTTCAATCGTGAAGATACGCTCTACGCCTACACCTTCGCTGATCTTACGAACCGTGAAACGCTTCTTGTCACCGTGACCGCTGATGCGGATGACGACGCCACGATAGCGCTGGATACGCTCCTTACCCCTTCGCTGATGCGGTAGTCAACGGTGATAGTGTCACCACTACGGAAGGCGGGTGGCTCTTACCAGTAGCGAAAGCTTCGTTGACGATCTTAATAAAGTCCATTGTTTGTCCTTTAGCTTATTTGATTAGTACTACACTAAACGCAATATAACAGGCCACACTTATTCATATATTCCTGACAGAGATTACGCAAAGCGTCGCAAAGGTACAAAAAGCGCGCAATCACAAGGCCTTATCACGCAACACGTACGACGATTCACCTCGACGACCGCCTCCCACCCAAGGGGCAGGAGGAAAAAGCAACCAGTAGAAACCATTGTCAAGCTCCCATCTCATCACAGCTTGCACCTTCCTCATCAAACTTCGGTGTCTTTAGCAGAGAAGTGAGATGCCTGTCTCCCTTTACCCCATCACGGGAGGAACGAGTGCTTTCATGCGGTCACGACGCACCTACGTATAAACTTGCAGGAAGCTCGGAGCAGATTCGGTCTCTTTGGCAGGAGCTATATACGACTGCCGTGGTTATGAAGACACTAAATGTCAGCGACACACAAAGTACCCCCCGTATACCTTGGAAATACCGTGCAACGGTCTCAAGAAACCAGAGTTCGGTCCAGTCTTTCTATGAATCCTATCCCTCTCACGTCTTATTACCTGAGTCACACTTGTCGGCGAGCACATAAAAGGAGCCATCCCCTAACGTTTTACTAAAGCATCCTCTTCGTTAGCCACTGGCGTCTGTGCAGTTCTCGTTAAAGTTCACAGCCCTTGGAGGAGGTACACTCATAGAACATAGCGTCTGAAGCGAAACAATTTCTGAAGGCAAAACTCAAAATCGTCGTCAACGCCGAACAACCCGAGAACATGTCACTCATATTCTTCACCTCTGAAGTTTGGAAATTCGACAGGTCGAGCATGGTCAAACCTTACAATCCTTAAACATCGCGTGCATGTCGGTCACCTTCGCAGTGTCAAAATGAGCTGGTTGAGCGCAGACAGCGTAGCACAGCCCGAGAACATCGCGTGCATGTCCCTCACCTGCGCTGTGTCAAAATGAGCCAAGTTGAGCGTAGACAACGTAGTACAGCCCGAGAACATCGCACACATGTCCTTCACCTGCGCAGTATCAAATCGCGAAATGTCTAGGTCCACCAATGCCGAACAGTCCGCAAACATTTCGCCCATATTCGTCACCTTCGCAGTGTCAAAATGAGCCAAGTTGAGCGCAGACAGCGTAGCACAGCCCGAGAACATCGCACGCATATCCGTCACTTTTGCCGTCGAAGAAATACAAATCAAGTTCCGTCAAAGATGCGCAACCAGAGAACATGCTGCTCATACCCGTCACCTGAGAAGTGTCGAATCTCGAGACATCAAGCGAGCGCAGCGCACTACATCCAGCAAACATACGACTCATGTCGGTCACTTCCGAAGTGTTGAGATTATCTCAACCCACGTATTTCTGTCACTGCTGAGAAGCCCTCAAACCAACTCGCTGTGGTCTTAGGCACAACGTTTCGGAACGATTCGTCAATGACTATTTGGGTAATCTTCCTTCGATGCCACCTCGCTTGGGAGGGATTCACAACATCTCCGTACATATCTCTCCCTATCGAAATAGAACGTTAGTGTTTTCTTATCAGCGCTGACTTGTACATAAGCCTCGTCCTCTTGCGGCAACACGTTCTTGGTGAAATATCCTGTTTCCGGATTTGCCATGCTTTACGTCGTATCCGACATTAGTCGCCGCACCTCTAAGAGAATTGTAGCTCTGAGAACATATCATCTGAGTGTCTGGCACCCATGATAAGTTGCAATAAATCGTGGTCAAAGATCCGCATCCAGAGAACATCTCTCCATATCCGTCACCTTTGAAGTGTCAAAGCTGGTGAAGCTCAAGAGAAGGCAAAAGATCCGGCATCCAGAGAACATACTGCGCATATACATTTCCCACCCTGAGAAGTATCAAAGCTGGAGAGGTCAAGAGAAGTCAAACGATGCGCATCCAGAGAACATCTCCTCCATATCCGTCACCTTTGAAGTGTCAAAGCTGGTGAGGTCAAGAGAAGTCAAAGATCCGCATCCAGAGAACAGACTGCTCATCTTCGTCACCTGAGAAGTATCAAAGCTGGAGAGGTCAAGAGAAGTCAAAGATCCGCATCCAGAGAACAGACTGCTCATATCCGTCACCTTTGAGAAGTATCAAAGCTGAGAGGTCAAGAGAAGTCAAAGATGCGCAACCAGAGAACATCCTGCTCATACCCCACACCACTGAAGTGTCAAAGCTGGAGAGGTCGAGAGAAGTCAAAGATGCGCAACCATAGAACATATATCCCATGTCCGTCACCTTTGAAGTGTCAAAGCTGGAGAGGTCGAGAGAAGTCAAAGATGCGCAACGAGAGAACATCTCCTCATGTCCGTCACCTTTGAAGTGTCAAAGCTGGAGAGGTCGAGAGCCGTCAAAGATACGCAACCTGAGAACATCCTCCATACCCGTCACCTTTGAAGTGTCAAAGCTGGAGAGGTCGCGAAGTCAAAGATTTGCAACCAGAGAACATGCCCCACCGCATCATAGACATTGATGCTACATTTGAGGTATCAAAGCTGAGAGGTCGAGAGCGACAAAGATTCACAACCAAAGAACATCCCCTTCATATCCTTCACCTGCGAGGTATTGAGGTGTTCCAATCCTTCTATCGCTTTCAAGTAAGTTGAGCTCATAAAACCATCCTGCCGTGGTGGTGAGGGCGAAAATCACGGAACGAAGCATCAAAGACAGCAGTAAGAACAGTGGTACTGCGAGAGTTTCGATGACCAGCCCAAGCGGAGCAGGAGAAAAAGAGAGCAGGTTTCCTTTCATCACTTATTCCCCACGTTGTGCCGTTGCGATCGGCACGGAGGTGTCGTAACAGAAGGTGAGGGTTGTTTTCGTCTGTACTGAGGTGTACGTAGGCTTCGGGAGTGGTGGTCATAAGGAAAAGGGATGTAGATGGTGAAATGATGGGAGGAGGTTTTTTATCCTTCTCTTTTTAGGGATGATCCCAGCAGAGGGACTTCAATGCACAAATATAGATGATGTTTTTACACATGAGCAAGATACAGGGCAACACGTACGACGCACCCCCGACGACCGCCTCCCGCGCCCAAGGGATGGGAGAGAAAAGGCCGATGAAGCCCCCTCCTCACCGTCCGCTACCCCACCTCTCCGAGGGAAGGGTGTGTCAACCTATATAGGTTGCTGCTCCGACTCTATAGGTCAGCGCGTGACCAATATAGGTTCGTATGCGGACCAATATTGGTTCACTCGCAGACCAATATAGGTTTTCACATGCATTCCACTATTGGTTCGCATATGGGACCAATAGTGGAATGAGCACAGACAACTATTGCTCTGCCCCTCCCCCACTATTCCACCTCCGCCACGCCCCATACAAGCTCCCTTCAGCAGTGCATCTGATAGAGTGCACTGCTGGAGGGAGTAAAAGCAACCAGTACTGGTCAGCGTCGTGACCAGTACTGGTAAGTGGTGGTGACCAGTACTGCTTGCTGAAGTAACCAGTACTGATCCGATCGGCGACCAGTACTGGTCACTTTTGTCCCTCCCGAGAGGCACTCTACCTCAGCCCGTCAGGAAGGAGAGCCAAATGAGCGAGCAAAAGTGCCCACTGCGACCGAAGTCACAGCGGGCACTCGCCGATAGAATATCGAAGGGGAGCTACTATTCTGCGCTTTCAGCAGCAGGAGCTTCAGCCGTAGCCTTCGTAGAGCGGCGTGAACGACGCGTCTTAGGAGCAGCCTTCTTTTCAGCCTTTTCCTTGAGCATGTTCTCGTTGAAGTCTACGAGCTCGATGAAGCAGACAGCAGCGTTGTCACCGAGGCGGTTACCCGTCTTGAGGATACGAGTGTAGCCACCGGGACGGTCAGCGATCTTCTCAGCAACGGGGCCGAAGAGTTCTTGACAGCAAACTTATTCTGCAGCTCAGCGAAGACGATACGACGTGCGTGCGTGGAGTCTTCCTTAGCGCGGGTCAGCAGGGGCTCGACGTATACGCGAAGAGCCTTAGCCTTAGCGACCGTGGTGAAGATGCGCTTGTGCAGGATGAGCGATGCAGCCATGTTGAAAGCATAGCCTCGCGGTGCGCCTTCTTACGACCGAGATGATTGAATTTCTTATTATGTCTCATCTTTCTACTTAGTCATTATCTAAATTGTACTTGCTAACATCCATCCCGAAGGTGAGTCCGAGTCGCTCCATCAGCTCGTTGAGCTCGTCCATAGACTTCTTACCGAAGTTGCGGAACTTGCTGAGCGTATCAGCGTCGAGGACGACGAGGTCGGCCAGACGGAATACGTTGCCGGAGCGGAGGCAGTTCTGCGCACGGACGGAGAGATCGAGATCCTTGAGATCAGTACGGAGCAGCTGAGATACGCGATCGATCTCCTGCATGTCCAGTACCTCCTCGTCGCCTTCCTCGATGACTGCATTCTCTTCTACCTCGACAGGGTCAGAGATGAAGAGGCTGAAGTGCTCGATGAGGATAGCTGCTGCGTCCTTGAGAGCCTGCTGGGGATGAATGCTCCCGTCAGTGGTGATCTCGAGGGTCAGCTTTCCGTAGTCAGTCTTCTGCTCTACACGATAGTTCTCCGTGAAGTACTTGACATTACGGATAGGCGTATAGATCGAGTCGATAGCGATCGTCTGCAGCTCATTCTCCTGAGCCGTGTCGACCAGCTTCTCATCAGCGGGGATGTAACCACGCCCCTTGTTGATGGAGAGCTCGATAGTAAGGGTATACGCCTCATCGATGTGGCAGATGACCAGCTCGGGATTGAGGACTTCGAAGGAAGTAAGCTTGCCGTTGAGCTCGCCAGCGAGGAACTGCTGCTGACCAGAGATCGTCAGGCTGACGGTCTCCTCAGTAGCGTCCTGGACGAGGGCACGGAAGCGGACCTGCTTCAGGTTGAGAATGATGTTAGTTACATCCTCCAAGACACCCGGAATAGTAGCAAATTCATGATTGACACCTTCGATCTTGATGGTCGAGATGGCGTAGCCTTCGAGTGAAGAAAGGAGTATACGACGCAGGGCATTACCGACAGTGGTACCATATCCCGGCTCAAGAGGGCGGAACTCGAACTTAGCGTACGAGTCCGTCGCATCCATCATGAGGACGTTTTCGGGCTTCTGAAATGCTAATATTGCCATGTGAGTGAGATAATAGGGATTATTACTTAGAGTATAGTTCGACGATCAGCTGCCCTTGATCTCTCTGGGATGTCTTCACGCTGAGGAGCGCTGAGGAACTTACTGGGAGAGAAGCCTGATTCCACTCGAGCCAGCTGTAGCTGCTGTAGCTACGACCAGCCAGAGAGTCGGTGATGACCTCTAAGCTCTTCGCCTTCTCACGGACGCCGACGACCTGGCCGGGCTTGAGGGTGTAAGAAGGATGTTGACTACCTGACCATCGACGGTGATGTGACGGTGCGAGACGAGCTGACGAGCAGCAGCACGCGTCTTAGCGATGCCGAGGCGATAGACGACGTTGTCGAGGCGGCTTTCCAGGAGCTGGAGGAGGACTTCACCCGTGACACCCTTCGTGCGCTGAGCCTTTTCGAAGAGGTTGCGGAACTGACGCTCGAGTACGCCATAGGTGTACTTAGCCTTCTGCTTTTCCTTGAGCTGGATGCCATATTCGCTCGTCTTACGACGGCGGTTGTTGCCGTGCTGTCCAGGAGGATAGTTCTTCTTGGAGAGTACCTTGTCGGCACCGAAGATAGGTGCGCCAAGCTTTACGGGCGATCTTTTGATTTTTGGACCCGTATATCTTGCCATTGTCTTCTATTGTTGAAGCAGTACGAGCGACCTCTCGGGGAGAGGCAACGCTGGAGGCAGAGAGCAGCGGGTGGCGGGAGGGAGGCGGAGTGCAGCCGCGACCGGTTATGAGGAGAGGATAGATATATGAAAGCATAGCCAATCTTTCACTCGTCGTCTACCTCGGCGCCTTGCTTAGCTCAGGACTCTAGCGTTCGCTCGCGCCCTTGTGCTCGATGGAGGGAGCACGGTGAGCGAAGCGTCTCTGGGAGTGTACTGCGATCTTTATGAAACTACTCTGTGATCTGAAGCGAAGTCAGGGATTAGACGCGACGACGCTTAGGAGGACGGCAGCCATTGTGTGGCATTGGGGTCACGTCGACGATCTCAGTGACTTCGATACCAGCGCCATGGATGGTGCGGATAGCAGACTCACGGCCGTTACCTGGACCCTTGACGAAGACCTTGACCTTGCGCAGACCGAGGTCGTAAGCGACCTTAGCGCAATCCTGGGCCGCCATCTGAGCAGCGTAAGGGGTGTTCTTCTTAGAGCTACGGAATCCCATCTTACCAGCCGAAGACCAGCTGATGACCTGACCTTCGTTGTTGGTCAGAGAGATGATGATGTTATTAAAAGAAGAGTGGATGTGAGCCTGGCCCACAGCGTCGATCTTGACGACCTTCTTCTTTGCGACTACTTTCTTTGCCATATCAATCTCTATTACTTAGTAGCTTTCTTCTTATTTGCGACAGTCTTCTTCTTACCCTTACGAGTACGAGCATTGTTCTTCGTACTCTGACCGCGTAGAGGCAGACCGATACGGTGGCGGACACCACGGTAGCAACCGATGTCCATCAGTCGCTTGATGTTGAGCTGGACTTCGGAGCGCAGATCCCCTTCGACCTTGTACTCGGCACCGATCACCTCACGGATAGCGGCAGCCTGGTCGTCGGTCCAGTCCTTTACCTTGATATTGCGATCGACCCCAGCCTTATCGAGGATCTTGGTAGCGCTGCTACGACCGATCCCGAAGATGTAAGTCAAGGCAATTTCTCCTCGTTTGTTTTGTGGCAAGTCGACGCCAACAATTCTGATAGCCATACTTATCTTAGTTCGTTAAAATATAGTCCGATGGTTAGAGACTACCCCTGGCGTTGCTTGAACTTGGGGTTCTTCTTGTTGATTACGTACAGACGCCCCTTGCGACGAACGATCTTGCAGTCGGCGGTGCGCTTCTTGAGTGATGCTCTTACTTTCATATCTATATAGGGTTATTTATATCTGAATGATATACGCCCCTTAGTCAAGTCGTAGGGAGACATCTCTACCTTGACCTTGTCACCTGGGAGGATCTTGATGTAGTGCATACGCATCTTCCCAGAGATGTGGGCGGTGATGACGTGTCCGTTCTCGAGCTCGACCTTGAACATAGCGTTCGAGAGCGCTTCGAGGATGACACCGTCGAGTTCTATTGCTGCTTGCTTCGGCATATACTGTGGTTGCGAGATTAAAACTCTCTGTCTACCAAGACTTCCTTGATAAAAGTCAAACGAAGAGAGGATATCGGCCTTGCCATCGCGGATAGCGATGCAGTGCTCGAAGTGGGCTGAAGGCTTGCCCGTCTTAGTACGGACGGTCCAGCCATCGCGATCGAAGATGACATTCTTCGAGCCCATGTTCACCATTGGCTCGATGCAGATGCACATCCCAGAGCGGAGCTCAGGCCCCGTGCCACGGCGCCCGAAGTTGGGCACACCTGGCTCCTCATGCATATTCTTCCCGATCCCGTGGCCTTCAAGTTCGCGGACGATATGGTAGCCACGTGCCTCACAATACTGCTGGACCGCAGCGCCGATATCACCGACGCGCTTCCCCGCTACAGCATGCTCGATGCCGATGTAGAGGGATTCCTTCGTCGTGCGAAGGAGAGCCAGAGTCTCGGGAGCTACCTCACCTACAGCGAACGTGTAGGCGGAGTCCCCAGTGAAGCCTGCGAGCTTCGTGCCGCAGTCGACGGAGACGATGTCACCGTCCTTGAGTACGACCTTCGAGGAAGGGATCCCGTGCACCACATGGTCATTGACCGAGGTGCAGAGACTCCCAGGGAAGCCATTGTAGCCGAGGAAGGCGGGAGTCGCACCGTTGTCACGGATGAACTCCTCAGCGCGCTTGTCCAGCTGCAGGGTCGAGACCCCAGGAGCTATGATCTTAGCGACCTCGGCGAGCGTACGACCGACCAGGAGGTTGGCCGCACGCATGAGTTCGATCTCTTCGTCTGTCTTTAAGTAGATCATCTTAGTAAGCAGCTACAGAGCCGGTACGTCCCTTGATACGACCACTCTTGAGCAGACCATCGTAGTGGCGCATCAAGAGGTGGCTCTCGATCTGCTGGAGCGTGTCGAGGACGACCCCGACAAGGATCAGCAGTGACGTACCACCGAAGAACTGAGCGAATCCCCCAGAGATACCGATGACACGAGCGAAGGCAGGCATGATAGCCACGATAGCGAGGAAGAAGGCACCCGGGGAGGGTGATGCGGTCCATGATCGCATCGAGGTAGTCCTTCGTAGCCTTGCCAGGCTTCACACCGGGGATGAACCCATTGTTACGCTTCAGGTCGTTGGCCATCTGCGTTGGGTTGATCGTGATCGCTGTGTAGAAGTAGGTGAAGAGGAGGATGAGGATCGCGAAGACCAGGTTGTACCAAATGCCCGTATTGTCCATGAAGGCCTGTACGAAGCCGTTGGCACGGTCACCCTGTGCCCAGCTGAGGAGCGTGATAGGGAGCATCATGATCGTCTGCGCGAAGATGATCGGCATGACGTTAGCGGCATTGACCTTCAGCGGGATGTACTGGCGAGCGCCTCCGTACTGCTTGTTCCCGACGACGCGCTTAGCGTACTGTACGGGCACACGACGCGTACCCTGGACGAGCAGGATAGCACCGGCCATGACGGCGAGCAGGAAGACGATCTCGAAGAGGAACCACACGAGCCCCCCAGCACCGCCAGAGGCGCGCGTCCCCCATTCGGCGAGCACAGCTCCTGGGAGGCGAGCGATGATACCGATCATGATGATCAGAGATACACCGTTGCCAAGACCCTTGTCTGTGATACGCTCACCAAGCCAAAGGACGAACATACTGCCTGCAGCCATGACGACGATCGCATAGATATCGAACCACAGTCCTTCGGGCAGTGAGCCCCCTGCTTGGCGCAGCTGCATGTTCAGGTTGACCAGATAGGCCGAACCCTGGACGAGCAGCAGGACGACGGTTAGATAGCGTGTCCACTGGTCGATCTTGCGGCGCCCGCTCTCCCCTTCCTGCTGCAGCTTCTGGATAGAAGGCACAGCGATAGCGGCGAGCTGCATCACGATAGACGCGGAGATATAAGGCATGATCCCCATAGCGAAGATCGAAGCATTAGAGAATGCTCCCCCTGAGAACATATCAAGGAGTGCCATCAGACCTTCGCTTGTCTGCTTGTGCAGGGCGCTGAGCTGGTTAGGATCGATCCCTGGGATGACGATGTACGATCCCAGGCGATAGATCAGGACGAAAAACAAGGTGGTGAGGATCCGCTGACGCAGCTCCTCTACCTTCCATATGTTTTTCAGTGTCTCTATTAAGCGCATGAGCTATTAGAGTTTTACTGCACTACCTCCCTGTGCGATGATAGCTGCTTCTGCGGACTTGGAGAAGGCGTTAGCCTCGACCTCGAGCTTCAGGCTGAGCGTACCGTTACCGAGGATCTTGACGAGGTCGTTCTTACCGACCAGGCCAGCCTCGATGAGGTCTGCCTTAGCGATGCGAGTCAGGCTCTTAGCTTCTGCCAGGCTCTGCAGCGTGGAGAGGTTGACAGGTGCATATTCGACGCGGTTGATATTCTTGAAGCCGAACTTAGGCAGACGACGCTGGATAGGCATCTGACCACCTTCGAAGCCGATCTTCTTAGAATAACCCGAGCGGCTCTTAGCCCCTTGTGACCACGAGTAGAAGTACCCCCGAGACCAGAACCAGGACCACGACCGATGCGCTTACGCGTCTTGACGGAGCCCGCTGCGGGCTTCAAACTTGATAAATCCATTTTTCTTCTGTCTTTCTTTATAGGGTGATTACTCTACGATGCGCACCAGGTGCTTTTACCTTCTCGACCATCCCGCGGATCTGGGGATTGTCCTTGTGCTCGACCGTCTGGTTGAGCTTCTTCAGACCAAGTGCCTGAAGCGTGAGCTTCTGAGTCTTGGGGCTCTTGATCTGGCTACGTACTTGCTGGATCTTTATCGTTGACATTGTACTTAGAGTCTATGGATGATGATTAGCCCTTGAAGACCTTTTCGACAGAGACGCCACGCTGACGAGCGACCATCAGAGGCGAGCGCATCTGACAGAGAGCTTCGATCGTAGCCTTGACGAGGTTGTGAGGGTTAGACGAACCCTTGCTCTTAGCGAGGACGTCCGTTACGCCGACACTTTCCAGGACGGCACGCATAGCACCCCCAGCCTTAACCCCGGTACCGGCAGAAGCGGGCTTGAGGAAGACGCGAGCACCACCGAAGGATGCGGACTGTTCGTGAGGATCGTACCCTTGTGGAGGGGATCTGCTTGAGGTTGCGGCGAGCAGCAGCACCACCCTTCTGGATAGCTGCGGATACTTCACCAGCCTTACCCAGGCCGAAGCCGATACGGCCTTCTTCGTCACCGACGACGACGATAGCTGCGAAGGTGAAGGTACGACCACCCTTGGTAACCTTAGTTACGCGGTTGATGGCCACGAGGCGCTCTACGAGCTTATCCTTCTGCTCGGTATCTCGGTTTGTCTTTGTGCGATTATCTGACATTGCGATAGACAGTATTAAAAGTTAAGACCCTGCCGCACGTGCAGCATCAGCGAGCTCCTTCACACGGCCGTGGTAGAGGTAGCCATTACGGTCAAATACTACGGTGGATACACCTGCGGCCTGGGCAGCCTTAGCTACCTCCGTACCTACGAGTGCTGCGATCTCCTTCTTCGTACCTTCAGCATTGAGCTTGAGGGAAGAGGCGCTTGCGATCGTGACGCCATCGACGTCGTTGATCACCTGAGCATAGATCTGCTTGTTGCTTCGGAATACCGTCAGGCGAGGACGCTCTGCCGTACCGCTGATCTTGGCACGTACACGCGTCTTGATCTTCTGTCTTCTTATTTCTTTCTTCAACATGATTGCTTTATACGTGTTTTAAGCGGTTACTTACCAGCTGACTTACCCGACTTACGACGGATGACCTCACCTTCGAAGCGAATACCCTTACCCTTATAAGGCTCTGGCATACGGAAGGAGCGGATCTTAGAGCACACCTGACCCAGCAGCTGCTTGTCAGCAGAAGAGAGGATGATCAGGGGGTTCTTGTTACGCTCAGTCTTCGTCTCCAGGTTGATTTCCTTAGGGAGCTGGAGGAAGATGTTGTGCGTGAAGCCGAGGCTAAGCTCGAGGATCTGACCCTGGTTGGATGCACGATAACCGACACCGACCAGCTCAAGCGTCTTGGTGAAACCTTCGGAGACACCGACGATCATGTTGTTGATGAGGGCACGATAGAGGCCGTGCAGTGAGCGCTCCTGGCGATCATCGCTACCGCGACGGACGACGACCTGAGCATCTTCTACGGCTACTTCGATACGAGCATCTACGCTCTGAGTGAGTTCGCCCTTAGCGCCCTTTACAGTGACGACACCATCCTTCACGGACACCGTTACGCCAGCAGGGATGCTAATGGGGTGCTTACCTATTCTTGACATAGTTTGTACCTCCTTGCTTTAGTAGATGTAACATAGCACTTCGCCACCTACCTTGAGCTGCGAAGCTTCCTTATCGGTCATGACACCCTTCGAAGTAGAGAGGATAGCGATACCGAGACCATTGAGTACGCGGGGCATCTCACGATAGCCGACATACTTACGAAGACCTGGGCGAGAGACGCGCTTCAGGGCCTTGAGGGCGTTCACACGACCCGAGCGGTCGTACTTCAGAGCCACCTTGATGCTCCCCTGAGGGCCATCTTCGACGAACTTAAAGTTGAGGATGTACCCCTTGTCGAAGAGGATCTTCGTGATCTCTTTCTTTAGATTAGACGCGGGGATCTCGACCACACGATGGCCAGCCTTCACTGCATTACGCAGGCGCGTCAGATAATCTGCAATAGGATCTGTCATTAAATTGAGAATTAAATTGATCCGGACGTCCCGGACAATATTTAAACATACTGCTTAGTGCCTTCTCTGCGACCAAGTGCCCCTCAGGAAAGGAGCACATCGGCGCATAAAAAGCATGCAAATTTACGAACTATTTGCCACACTTGCAACTCACACAAGCATAAGCATATCGCATCAACTCAGCGCAGCCTTAAGACACCCCCTATCCGAGGTATTCCCCAACCCCTCCGCCACAACGGAAGCGCAACCTTCGTCACCACACGCTCCACCTACCGCAAAGGAGATAAAACCCTCTACCTCACCCGCTAATCCTTCGTAAGCCCTCCCCCAAGCTACACGACCCTACTACCAGCCATCGCCTTCCTCTCCCAAAGAAACCGCCCTCTCGACAAGCCCATAGGGGCAAACCACTATATGAAGCCTGTTGCCGCGAGTCCTGCCTCTATTTATCGATGCTAAGGCATCGCACGCCCAGCCCCACGATATACCTCTCCGAAGTGACACGCAAGCCCTTCGCCTTATCACACGTATTCCTCTTATCCAGCGGAGGGAAAAGTGCCGTTCTCGCAAAGAAAAATGCTCCTCCCCGTAGTGATTTTTCCGTATCTACATACGTAGTCTTAAAGACCAGGCACGCAAATCCCAAATATCCACGTACGTAGATTTATCGTCCACGTACGTAGCTCCAAACTCATCTGCCACTCGTCCGCAACTTTTTATCCCTACGCGGAGCAGCAACCTACTATGGGTTTGCACCGCATACCACTACTCGTTTGCACCCCACACCAATAGTTGTTTGCACTCCTCCCCGCATAAGCAGGACTAAAGAACAACGCCACCCTCGGGAGACAATCCCGAGGGTGGCGAACTAACAGCGCACATTACTATCACAAGATGCGTGCGCGGAAAGCGGAGACCCCTATAGCCTATTCCTCTTCTACGGCTTCCCGCAGAGCCCTACAGAGCCGGCTGATCATCTCCTTCTCATGCTTGGCACACGCTGACTGCCTCCACAGCTTCGCTGCCACTCCAGGCTTTTTCTGTCTTACGCAACAACTTATCTATTATCTCCCCCATTTTTCGGAGCTTCAGGCTACCCTTCTGCACCATAACCCTATAGGTATCCATCTTCGATGCTGGCGAGAGATTAGAGAACTTGGAATTGACACTGCGAGCCCCGAGATGATGCACAGATTGCCCGAAGATATCTATCCATCCCATAGCTCAAAATGGTACCATCGGAGGGATGCTGGGATACCAGTGCTCGACAGAATTGCGAAACTCAAACACAAAGTCTTTATACGCCTCCTTATCTGACTTCCACAGCAAGTAATCTAAGTAGTTAAAGACAATGTGTGGAGTCCTCACGCCGAAGGCATAATCCTCCGACTTATATTCCTGAAGGTCATACGCTCCCATTTCCTCAAGCGACTTCTCAAAGAAGCCCTCTGCCACAGCCTCTGCAGCTATCCGCTCCGCCCTATCAGACAGCTTGGGCAGCTCAGATTCATCGTCAAACAACCACACCAGCAGCTCCGTTATCCAGTGCATAACCTTAGGAGAGGTATACGATACACGGAGGGCAGATTGTATCATGAGACACTCCTTATTACGTGGTGCATAGGTCTTCCCACTCATTCGGATAGCGAAAGTCTTGTGATTGATATAGTAAGGTCCTTCTGCTTCCCTACCCTGAAGTACATAGTTCCTTGAGGCTCCAGACTCCTTCTTGGTCATCACCCGCATATTCACGCTTAATAATAAACTGATCAAATAGGAAGCGCGAACGCAACAAGAACAGAATAAACTTACGAGCGAAGCTCGCCTCATTCTCCTTGATAGGCTTACCACCCATTTGTCCACAAGTGATCACCTTTATTGTAGTCTGCAAGCAAGCGCTTGTCATCAAGCAAGCTGCCCAAGCCACTTCCTTCACTTAAAGACACATTCTCAACACGAAGAAAAGACCCGGAGGACATGAAGCAAGAAGTGAGGGAAGCCTATGATACTATCGAAACGTATCGGAGTCCCGTCACCCTCCTGCACTCCATCGGCCGTCTCGACTCTAAAGCTGGGCTTGATAATATCCATGATTGAGACCTCCCTTATCAGCACTCTGCCCCATCTTTCAGGCAACCTTAGTGAGATCAACTCCCAGTCAACTGATCAGGCGCATGTCCATTTCATCGCCAAAGATTTCTCTCTCTCCGCTTTTAGCAAAGTGCATCTGCACATAGCCCTGTCATATCACTACAAGCAGTCCCACACCCTTGAGAAAAACTCCTGCTCACATCTCTTACTGAGGCATTCCCATGAGCTGAGCCTTGAGAATATCATGCTGCTCCAGCTGTTCACCTCGGGTATTCATGATCTCAAAGTAGCGATTGAGATCCGTATGTTCGGGGACCTCTATTCGATAGAGAATCACCTCCTCAAAGCGCTCGACGAAGTCATCCTACATCAATAGCATCTCCCGTCTCAAACTTCTGATCAATTACCTTGAGTCCGTTGGAGAATAGACTGCTCCAGCTCGATCCTCATCACCTACGAGCAACTTCTCATCAGAGAGTAGATCTCGAAGATGCGTCAGCGTATAGTTCGAGTTCGGACGGCAGTCAAACGAGAGGTCTTCCCTCACCGCTCCTAGCCATCTGATGACTTCAGGTAATGCAGCAAGAGATAGAGGGTAGTTAGACGCTGTTGGCCATCCACAACCTCATACAGTCTCTTCCCTTATCCCTTGACCTTCGCGACAACGAGCGAACTGATGTAGTAATCTCCGGTGGAGTCATTGATATCATCGATGAGCTGCACGATCTCCTTATCCTCCCAGGCATAAGCACGCTGATAGCGAGGATCACATAGTGCACCTCCTTATCAAAGAGGGTCTCATCATCAAGTATTCTCAGTTCCTGTATCATCTTACTTATATCCGTTTAATAGTAGAAGGTCTTCATACAGCCCCTGCCACTTCTCGGCCTCAGCCTCATCATTATCTCGTTTCACCATCAGAGGCATCCCTGATATCTCCGTATGTCTACGAGCCGAAGAGATCAGTGAAATTACGGGCTCAGAATTGGTATACTTATCATTATCCTCAAAGCCAATTGCATACCGATTAACGGAATCAAAGCCCAAATGATTCATATCGACTCGAAGCATCATCGCCCATGTAAACAGCTTCTTCACTGCCATCAAATCGAAGTTATGGAAGCGATCGTAGTAGCAGAGCAGAGCGCAAAAAAACAGATTGCGAGCATGATTCATCCCCGTCGATGAAGACTTACAAGCCTTATCTAAATCTGCTGGAGTTTTGATCTGCCCCACCTTTGACTTATCATCAATGAGTAGCTCCTTGATGCGTGCAAAATCAGGATTGTCAATAAGCTCCAGCTTGATGCTATGAAGCATTTGCATGTAGTGGTCTACCATCTCGAAGAAATCCCCTCCTGAGATCAGTGGCTCCGAAAGCAGGAAGTAAGGCATAGCCTTGTTAGCCCGGCGTGCATAAGTGTACCCCGAACTCTCCTCAATCCCCTTATAAAGATCTATTTCAGCTGCAGTGAAGCGGCTAGACTTCCGCCGCTTGGACCAATTCCATAGCGGAAAGAGATAGTTATCGAAGAGCTCACGAATAGCCTTGGGATCCTTAGACTCCCACTTCAAGACAGCACGCTGCATATCATACTTATCATGAATCTCCCTAAGGTGGTAAGCCTTGAGTAAGTCATGGGGATACAGCTCACGCCCTCGAGTATTCTGTGAGTCAAAGAGCTGAAAAGCCTCACTCAGTTCATTGACCGTAAGGACAACTACCTCGAGCACCTCACTGAGAGCCTTATCAAAGGCCTCCTTGACCCCGGCATCTACAGAAGAACACCATTCACGGATTCTATCTGAATTACTATGAAGATTACCCAGAGTAACCTTATCCGAGAACGTGGCAGATAGGAGACTACAGTGTAAAGTCTGATTCAGACACAGCTTCAATAGCAGGAACGAGAGAATACGCTGTTGCCCATCGACGATCTCATAGGGCTTCGTATCATTTTCCTGATAGAGAATCACAGTCCCCACACGATACTTGAAGTTCGGATACTTGTTTGCATCCTCAATTCCCTTCTGAATATCAAGAATAAGCTCTCTGATATTCTTTTTCGGTCCACTTATAGGGACGTTGGTAGCTAGGGAATAACTAAATCGAGCTTTTAGCAGCTCTTCAACTGAGAGTATTTTGGCCTCACTCATCTCTTCTACATCGATAATCTATAGGGGAGGATTTTTACTTGGGGGAAATTAGCAGAGGCATGATGGCGAACAGCGAGGTCATCAACCTCCGCTTTCGGCAGGCAAATATAGGCAACTTCACCCCATAAAACAATCAACTACCCCACAAACACTTACACACTACACATGACTCCCTGACCAAAAGCATTATACACACAGCAAAAAGACAACGTTACATCATCCGAAATCCCCATCATAGCGGGAGAAGACCCCAAGCAAGTCCAGGAGGAGGTATCCCTCCCTACTCTACCGCGCAAGGTGGCATCTCTCCCGAGGAGGAAGAAAAGGAGAAGCTGAGGAATGGAATATCAACCTATACTGGTCGGCAGGGCTGACCCTATATTGGTCCACGCAGCGATCTATATAGGTCACGAAAACGAATCTATATAGGTCAGCCCGCCGACCAATATAGGTTCACACCACCCCATCCATAGAGATCCCACGACGAAGCTGTACAGACAGACCGCATACACTTATAGCAAAGCGAGATATACCGAGCTACGCAGCCAGCCCGACAAAGGACTAGCTAAGCGCCAGCCCTCTGAGAGAGCTGGCGCTTGGCGGTATTTGGATGGAGCGGAGCTATAGCCCGCCACCAGTAGAGGTCGTAGACGCGGATCTCACTGCGCGTACCTACGCGGTAGGTCGCACCCGCCGAGCCGATACCTGAGGAGATGACACCTCACGCTCACCCACAGGGCGCGTACCCGAGACCATACCATAGCGCCACCAGACCATCAGTTGGCCGGGCCAGATCTGTCCGCCGTGGGTATGACCACAGAGGATGAGATCCACGGGGCTATCGCCGATGCTATCTATCGAGGCGGGCGTATGCTCCATGAGCACGACGGGCCCACGCAAGGATCCGCTTCGTTGGCGATGACCTCGAAGGGCTTTCGGTTGCCATTCACCCAGTCATCACGCCCGATGAGCGTAAGCGGGCCATTCCCAGGGAAAGCGATACTGTCGCGAAGGAGCGTGCCACCGACTTCGGAGACCCAGCGGATATTGGCCTCCAGATCGTCATCGATATTCGTGATTTCCCAAGACATAGTACACACCCAGAGGCGCATGGAGCGAGCGGGAGCGAAGCCATCACGCGCGGATCATAGCGTAGACGGCGCGGTGATCGATGAAGTCCCCACCGCAGAGGATGAGGTCAGGCTGCTGGTCTTGATGAGCTTCACCGCACGAGCGATATAGTCGGGCGTCATCGCTTCGCCGATATGCAGGTCGAGAAGAAGACCAGACGCATACGCTTCGGGCTGTGCCCTTCGGGTACTAGACGCTTGACGGTGTACTTCGATACATGACGCGCGGGTAGCGCACATTGCGGTGGCCGATGACCATCGTCGTGAAGAAGACCGCAGGGTAGCGATGAAGGCGATGACCTTCACACCCTGCTTTACCGCAGGGCGAGCCGAAGCGTAAAGCTTGAGCGTGCGCGCATCGATATAGCGTAGGATATTCACCCCGACGACGACGGCCGTGGCGTACATCGTAGAGAAGAAGATGTACATGCTACCATTCATCACGGCACTCATCCAGTCGGCTTCGAAGCGACGATGAATGAGGAGCGCGATGGAGAAGAGGACAAAGATCAGCACCAGCAAGCCCCCAGAAGATGCGGCGCAGACGTGGGCCCCAGCACTTGCCCCTGCGCGCCACCCGAGGTACGGGAAGAGGAAGAGGCAGCAGAGGACCGAATACAAATAAACCATAGTATAAAGGGAAAGTGGCGTGCGACCTTAGAGCCCCTCGGAGGAGAAGTTACGGTCGAAGATCTTGAACTGATAGTACATCAGGATCATCCCCAGCACACCCGAAGCGATATCCGAGAAGGGCAGCGAGCCATACACCCGTAGCATCCCAGAGCAGGGGAAGAGGAAGAGCGCAGGCAGGAGGAAGAGGATCTGATGCGAGAGACTCAAGAAGCGCCTTACCCCCGAAGCCGATACTCTGGAAGAACTGCGTAGCCGTGACCTGAAGCCCACGAAGGCAAAGCCATAGAGGCAGAGGCGTAGCGCATGGACAGAGGCCTCGATCATCTCAGGCGAGCTGGTGAAGAGGAGGCGATCAAGCCTGGTGCCACCACCGCACGACAGTCACGAAATGCACCGATACCGAAGTTCGTCAGACGAGCAGATCTTGAAGGCCAGACGCACACGATCCATCGCACGGGCTCCGTAGTTGTAGCCCACGATGGGCTGCATCCCCTGAGCGATACCGAGCATGAACATGAAGCCCACAAGGGCTGCGCTATTGATGATCCCATAAGCCCCCACCGCTCGGTCAGCCATCAGAGAGTTCTCTGCATAGCGTGCCAGGGTGGAGTTGATGAGGAAGGTGATACCACTACTGAGGAGCTGCAGGAAGAAGGGCGACATACCGATAGAGAGGATCGCCAGGATCTGCTCGGAGGAGAGGCGCATATTGCGTCGGCGGAACTGCACCTCGCTCTTGCTACTGAGGAAGTGCTGCATCACAAACGCAGACGACACTGCCATAGCGATCACCGTAGCCCAAGCAGCCCCTCGATACCCCCAGTCAAAGCCATAGATGAAGAGCGCATCGAGGAGCGTATTGAGCCCTGCCCCGATGAGCATCGTGACCATCGCCTTGTAGGGATATCCCGAAGCACGCATGATCGCATTGAAGCTGAAGCAGAGCGTCGAGAAGATATTCCCCGGGATCATGATCTTCAGATAGTCGTAGGCGAAGGGGAGCGTGCGGTCGTTAGCCCCCAGAGCACGGAGGATTTCGTCGAGCCAGATCATCACCGGCACTAAGGTCAGCACCTGCGTGACCAGAGTCAGCAGAAGGGCATTACTCAGGATACGCTCGGCCTGATCGTGCTTGTTCTCGCCGAGGAGGATGGACACACGAGATGAAGCCCCGACGCCGATAAGCATACCAAAGGCTTGGAGGAAGATCAGGATAGGGAAGGTCAGAGCAAGCCCCTGTGATAGCAAATTCACTGACGCCCTGACCGATGAAGATGCGGTCGACGACGCTGTAGAGCGCGTTGACCATCGTCCCCACAATAGCTGGGACACCATAGTGAATGAGGAGGCGTGGGATGCGCTCGTGAGCTAAGCGCTCGATGCGCTCGGTGTTTTTTTCTACCTGCGTAGACATGAAGATCTCTGCTTTATAGGGTCGGCACCGCTACTGATAGAGGCGCGGTGAGGTGAGTTAACTCGGAGGTCGCGAAAAGATAAGAGGCTGCCCGCTTGCATTGCATGGGGCAGCCTCTTGTAGGTGTGTGCTACACTCGGGTAGCGGCGGTGGGTGCGACCTCTATAGCGAGGGCAAAGCACCCGACGAAGTTCGTTCGATTAAGAGAAGAACTCCTTGACGGCTTCGTTGGGGACCATCTCTTCCTGGAAGATGTAAGCACCCGTTTTAGGGGACTTGACCATCTTGATGACCTTAGAGTAGGTACGACCGTCGGCCTTCTTGAATGATGCGACTGCTTTCTTTGCCATTGTCTTGTCTCCTCGTGATTACTTGATTTCCTTATGGACCGTCATACGCTTGAGGATGGGGTTGTACTTTCTCAGCTCAAGACGCTCGGTCGTATTCTTTCTGTTCTTGGTCGTGATGTAGCGGGACGTCCCTGGCATACCACTCTCCTTGTGCTCCGTGCACTCGAGGATGACCTGTACTCTGTTTCCTTTAGCTTTCTTTGCCATGATCTTCCTACTACTTTACTTTGATTTCACTTAGGTAGCCATTGTTTGCAGCCTGACGCACAGCGGCATCGAGACCGATCTTGTTGATGAGGCGGAGGCCTGCGGCAGACACCTTCAGGACGATCCAGCACCCTTCTTCTGGCCAGAAGAACTTCTTTGGTAAACAGGTTGACTTTCGAAGCGGCGCTTTTGTCTTGCGATTGGAGTGCGAGACATTGTTGCCGACCAGGGCTTTTCTTACCTGTAATCTGACAAATCTTTGACATTACTCTTATATTTTAGTTTGTTATTTCTAACGTAATCAGCGACTTGTATCTTCACCTCCCTCAGGAGGACTCTACAATCGGTCTGCAAAGTAAGCAAAAAATACGCACATAAGCAACCCACTATACTATGCAGACGTAAAAAATCGTCCACCACTACGAGAGCGATGAGCGTAGCTCGCTGGCCCCGCGAGTGGAGAGGAAAGGCGCGAGCTACGACTCCTCGATGGTGGGATCTTCGGAGAGGGGTTCGTCGCTGAAGATGATGGAGGTAGCACCGAGCGTGAGCACGTCTCCGGGCTGGAGGTAGCGCCACTCCTTCGGGGCGAGAAGCTCGCCTGCGAGGAAGGTCCCCACACGGCTATCGTCGTCTGCCACAGCGAAGCGGAGCTTACCCGTGCGCCCCTCGGTGACCTTGATGATCGCATGATGGCGGTCCATGCTGGGGTCGGAGGTGATGATAGGGATATCCGTAGCGGTATCCTTGTTGCGACGCCCGATAGCATTCACCCCGACGTAGAGGGAAAGAGCTGCTTATAGCCGAAGACATTCTCTACCACGATGATATGCCCGACGGAGGTGCGCTGCTCTTGTCGCTTCGTGCTCTTAGTCGAAGGCAGGCGCAGACGCAGGTTGAGCTGATGCGTGCATTGCGGGCAGATGATCGAGAGGCGATCCTCTCCCGAGGCCTGCAGCTCCTCGATACGCTCCCTCCTCAGAGGGATTGCCGTATCGCACTTGGGGCAAAAGATTTTCTTCATCGCACTACTTCGCTGTAGGGGTAGCGGCGGCCTTAGCCTCGGGGCGGCTCAGGACCTTCGTGTAGCGTGCGGGATCTGCGAGGAGATCCTCTGCGGCACGCACCATCTTGTCCTCGGCGACACTGCGCTCCAGCGCCCCCCTATTATAATAGTAGCGGGTGAGGATAGCACCCGTCAGGTACTGCTCGATGAAGGGACGATGCCCTCGAGGTCGTGCTTTGAGGTCGGGGACGAGGAGCTCTTCAGCGCCCTCGAAGGCCTCACGACTCTTGTTGTAATAGCCCTCGAACTTCGCCAGGTCCTCCAGCTTCTTCAGCTCCTTGCCACTCTGGCGGTCGTAGTCGAACTTCTTCTCGATCATGTGATTAGAGAAGGAGGCATAGTCTGCATCCGTGAGCTTGAAGTCACGGGGTGAAGCGATCGTGCGGTGGCTGCGCACATAGTCGGTGATCCAGTCGAAGGCATCGTTATTGACACGCAGGTAGTACACCATCGTGGGCAGAGAGTCATTCGTGAGAGCGATGTCGGGGAGGATACCACCAGCATCACGGACCTCACGGCCTGCTGCGCGCATGGAAGACCTTCGTCAGGCTGTCGGGCAGGATCGTAGCACCCTTACCCTCACGCAGCGACTGGTAGTTGATGCGCTGGATACAGCGACCACTGGGGATGTAGTACTCGCTGTCGTGAGCTTGATCGTCCCGTCGTAGGGGAGCTGCATCGTCGTCTGCACAAGCCCCTTACCATAGCTCTTGACACCCATGACGACAGCACGATCGAGGTCCTGCAGAGCACCACTGACGATCTCGGAGGCCGAGGCTGACTGCCCATTGATGAGCACAGCGATGGGGATCTGCGTATCGAGAGGCTTGTCGGTCGTGCGATAGACGACCTCCTGACGGCGGGCATTACGGCCACGCGTCGTCACGACCTCCTCACCTGCGGGGACGAAGAAGTTGACGATCTTGATGGCTTTCGTCGATGAGCCCACCACCATTGTCGCGTAGGGTCAAGGATGAGCCCACGGAGCTGGTGCTTGACTCTGAGGTCCAGGAAGGCCTTCTTCACCTCAGCGGCAGCCGTATTGGGGAAGCCCGTGAGGGAGATATAGCCCATATCCTTCCCGATGACACCGTAGTAAGGCACGGGGCTGACCTGAATCTTCTGACGGCGGAACTCGATACGGCGAGGCTTCGACTCCCCTGGGCGCTGGATGAGGAGCACGATCTTGCTCCTCGGCGTACCCTTGAGGGCGGCACTCACCTTTTCGCTGGTCGACTTACGGAAGTCCTGACCGTCGACCTCGAGGATGACGTCACCAGCACGCAGACCGGCCTGCGCAGCGGGCATACCCTCCATGGGGTCGTTGATGATGATCGTGCTATCGGGGCGCTGCGAGATGACTGACCCGATACCGCCATAAGCCCCAGTCGTCAGGAGACGGAGCTTGTCGGTATCCTCCGACGAATAGTACTCGGTATAGGGGTCGAGGCTCTCGAGCATACCGTCCAAGCCGATACGGCTCAGACGCTTGATATCGATGGAGTCGACAAAGTGGCGGTCAAGGAGCGCCAGTGAGGAGCCGAAGATATCGACAGCCTGCACGTAGCCAAACTTATTATCCTTCTTCTTCTCTTCCTTGCCCTTCGTCTGAGCCGACGCAGGCGTGAGGAGGAGTAGGCCGAGCGCGAGGCTCAGGATCTTCGTCCAGTAAGTCATAGATGGATTGCTAAAATTGAGGTAGGAGCCCTCTCCACGCTGGGCAGCGGGGCGAAGACACCTCGATATATACTATGCGCGGTCTCCGAAGATAGCGGAGCCGACACGCACCAGAGTAGCGCCCTCACGGAGTGCCAGCGGATAGTCTCCACTCATACCCATAGAGAGCTCGGTGAAGAGCTCGGGCTGGAGGAGCACTCCCGAGGAGCGGATCTCGTCGAAGAGACGATGCACCGTGGCGAACTCACCTCGGATGACAGCCCTCATCATCGACATTGCTCGCCATAGCCATCAGACCATAGAGAGCGACGCCACGATAGGGTCTCTGGGGCTCGAAGCGATACGCCCGAGGAGCTCGCGTAGCTCATCGGGGGAGAAGCCACTCTTCGTCTCCTCACGAGCTACATGCACCTCGAGGAGGATGGGAATGGTGCGCCCCACACGCTGGGCCTGACGGCATATCTCCAGGAGGAGACGCTCAGAGGTGACGCTCTCGATCATGTGGATGAAGGGAGCGATGTACTTCACCTTGTTCGTCTGCAGCGGCCCGATGAAGTGCCAGACGAGGTCGGGATAGCACTCACGGAGGCCCCTCCCACTCTCTACCAGCTCCCTGCACACGGCTCACCGAAGAGGCGCTGGCCCTGCAGCGTGCGCCATCTCGATATACCCGCCGGTGGAACTTCGACACGGCCACCAGCCGCCCCACCCGTCAGCGTGGAGCGTATCTTATCGAGGCGCTCAGCTATATCCTCACTCTCAGGGGCTTCATATTGGAAGACGTCTAAGATCTGCGTGTCGGTGACTGCAGCGATCTCGTAGCTGGCCATCTGGCTATCGAGCTGAGCCTTCAGCTCTGGTGACAGCGTTAGGCAGCGAATCGGACTTGACGATCATCGTAGCGGAAGTCTTCTTCCGAGCCACTCTTCTCATCAACGGTGATGAAGTTCACCCTTTAGCACGGAAGTAGCGGTCGTCCTCGGCCCTCATCGTTGAGGAAGAGCTCAGCGACATGCGCACGGCGGATATTCACCACCTCCAGCTCACCGACCGAAACGAAGGGTCTAATCTCCTTGATGATACGCTTCTCTGCCTCTGTGAAAGAGAGGGCATCTACCAAGTAGCTTTCGGAAACCTTCTTCATACCCATCGAGTCGGCCTGGCGCTCGTAGGAAACTTTGCATTCGAACCAATAGTTCATCGTCTGTATCTAATTCTTGTATTTGTATTCTGTATCAGGGTGTCGAGGCTACCCTCGTACATGTGGGCGATCTCGCTGGCGTAGTGCTCAGCGACGACCTTACGGCGCAGCTTCAGCGTATTGGTCAGCCTGCCACTCTCCAGCGTGAAGGGCGTCGTCATCAGGTGGAATTTCTTCACCTCTCATACTGCGCTACGGAGCTGAGAGCAGCCTCGACGTGCGCCATCACGAGGCGGTGTACCTCATGCTGCTTACTGAGCTCCTCTTCGCTGAGGTCACGAGGCACGCCACGCTCGGCAGCCTCACGGCGCAGCACCTCCCAGTTGGGGTAGATGAGCGCACTGACGAACTTATACCCGTCAGCGATGATAGCGACCTGCTCGAAGAGTGGATCGACCGTGAGCAAAGCTCCTCGAGCATCTGCGGAGCGATATACTTACCGTTGGCAGTCTTGAAGAGGTCCTGATACGCTCCGTGAAGTAGAGCACGCCATTCTCCATACGACCAGCATCCCCCGTGCGGAAGAAGCCGTCTTCGGTGAACGCCTCTGCGTTGGCCTCGGGATTATTGTAGTAGCCTGTCGTCACAGTCGGGCCCTTGATGAGGATCTCACTCGTCTCGGGATCGATTTTCACCGAGGGCGGGCATGATCGTACCGATTGACTCGAGGTCGAAGCCCACCATAGGCTGGGAGGACACCGTCGCCGTCGTCTCCGACAGCCCGTAGCCCACACACATAGGCACATTGATCGAGCGCAGGAAGCGCAGAATCTCGGGCGAGACCGAAGCCCCTGCCGTGGGGAAGAAGCGACCGCGCTGCAGACCGATGGCCTTCTTCACCTTCGCAAAGAGCGTCTTATCGTAGATCTTATGGAGGAGCTTGAGGTAGAGTGGCGCCTTCTTCCCTCGTTCACGAAGTCGAAGAAGTAGCGATCTCCTACCTGGATGGCATGGCGAAGGACATAGCGCAGGGCTTGGGCGAGCGATTGATCTTGTCCTGCACACCGATATACACCTTCTCCCAGAAGCGGGGCACATTGCTCATCATCGAAGGGCGCACCATCGGTAGCGCCTCGAGGATACGCTTTGGGTCGCTGAGGACAGCCACCTGACAGCCCATGCTGAGGCAGAGGTAGCTCCATGCCTTCTCGAGGATGTGATTCAGTGAGGAAGCACATCGAGACGTCACGATTCGTGATGAAGGGCGTCTCAGCTGGTGCGCATAGAGCTGCTCGATGAAGCTGATGATGCAGCATCACGCCCTTGCTCTTACCCGTCGTACCGGAGGTGTAGATGATGACTGCCAGGTCGGTAGCCAGGGCTTGGCTTGCCGTGACGTTCGCCTTGTTCTCATAGGTGACGGAGTCCCCACGGCGCACGAACTCATCGTAGTACATCGAGGTCGTGTCCCCAGGGGCCAGTACCACCTCGTTGTCGAAGATGATCAGGCGGCGAAGTGACCCGCCACGCTGCTGCACCTCATAGGCATTGTTGTACTGGAACTGACCGCCGACGAACATCGTCTCGACGCCAGCATCCTCCACGATGAACTGCACCTGATCGGGCGTACTGTCGCGTAGAGTGGGCACTGAGACGGCGCGCATCATGAAGATCCCCAGCTCGGTAGTGATGCAGCCCACACGGTTGGGCGAATAGATCGCGACTACGGTCGCCCGTCTGGATCTGCAGGTAGGCCAAGCCCTTGGCTGCCGAGAGGCAGAGGTTAGCGACCTGCTCGCCATTGAGCTTCTCCCAGCGCTCATTATGCTTGTTGTAGTAGCGCATAATGGTCTTGCCTGGGTAGCGTACACGGAACTGGTGGGGGAACTCCGCCAGGTGATACTTAGGGTATGGAGGTGTCATTGGTCTGTCTCATACAAGTGTGGTCGGGGTGGGATGCCCCATTAATTCTTCTTACAAATTTAGCCTATTCTTCTCGTCCCGCTCTATTTTGCTGATTGGGATGCCGTTTACAGAGAACCTTTTGCTCAAGCACGCCTTGCTTGAGGAGGCGAGGTAGGATTACATTTCTCACATGATCCTTTGTCCGATGTAGGTAGTCAGCTATCTCTTGAGCAGTCCGCCATTCGATGCAGAAGCAGCAAACGAATCGCTCCGTCTCCTGTGCACTGAGCTTACGCCTGTAGCTTGCATCATTTGATCTTCTGAGCTTGCATTATTGAAGGCGCAGCTTGCATCATTTGAGCATCCGAGCTTGCATTATTTGAAGGCGCAGTCTTGCATCATTTGAGCTTGAGCTTACATTATTATGAAGATAATAAATGCCCCCTCACACGCCACAAAGATACAACGAGCCCCACTGATCCTGACATCATACTCCAGACTGCCTCAACTCCATCCAAAGCCACTTACCCTTAATAAAACAATGACTTAGGATCAAAAAAATATCCGTGAGAAGACTTTTCTCCCCACGGATATTTACACCACACTGTAGCTATAGGAAATTACCCTCTGATTTTTCAGCAAGTAGCACTCACTTGCTTTGTCACCTGCGAAGCTGCACTAGAATGTGGGATAGTCTCATGCAATGGTATACGCACCAAAAAAACGAAACCAGACTTATCTTCATGCGGAGTACAATGAAGCAGAGCACCAAAAATCTTTTGGCTCGTACCTTCAGGAAGTTTCATCTGCGATCAAAAGCAACCTGAGGCGACGATAGTTTTCAGCTCTAATAATCTGCATCTATCTCATCATCGTCATCCCAGACTTAACTCAACCTGCTCTAACGAGCTCCGCTGCAGTTACACTAGGAACAGCTACGTTCCCCAATCTATAAGGGAAGAAATCTGGCTCTCTATTTACCCGTCTAAGCTTCTTCAACGGATTTTTAGAAATGCGATCTCTAGACTCTTTGATATCTGCTCTCATCAAATCCTTGATTCCCTCAGAGAATTTATACCCTCTAATTCCAGCCTCAAATAAGGAATTAGTTTCATTATAGGATCGTCCATAAGCTCACGAATAGTACGCCTTCTTTATTCTCTTCCTTCTGCTGGCACCCTGTCGTAATCATCTTCAACATTCCCATCTGAAGGACACGTACTAAAATAACGCACAGCTTTGTCAATTACATTTTGATTCTACCTCTGATTGATTCTTACCTCTAAGCTTTGCTCTTCAGTATGAACGAGAGCAACTCCCCTCGTTCTCTGTATCTACATCCGAATCGCTTCCCAGGAGTCCCTAATTTAAGAACGACATATATGATTCCCCTACTGCCAGTGCTACAAGAAGAATCCACAGCCACCAGAGAGAGAGTTTCCTTCGCTTGAAGCTGTTGAGGCTGATGCCAGCGCAGGAGATATTACCGTCTGAGTCGTATCTACCTCTACCTGTCTATATAGATCTTGTAGCGAATTGATGACATACATCTGCCTCATTAGCTCTAAAGGCATCTGCCAACTCAGAGCTTGAATGCGGGATTCAGTAGAACAAGATATGCATCCTTCTTCTCACCCCTTCCAAAGGGACAACAAGGCACGCAGACTATCCAGGCTATACTTCCCTACTGTTGTGCAGGGCATCTGTGATTAGATAAAGACGGCTACCTGAAGCATCCGAATTAAGGGAGTCCAATGCAATCTTCCATGCATTATAAATATCCGTACGCCCATCAGCCGTACTCAGGCGCTCCACATGGGAACTGACTATTGAGGAGTCCTGTGGCAGTTCCACAGACAGGCTACCACGCACCTTATCAGAGAATGGGATAAGCACAGCTTTCGACGGCTTTTGCTTTTACCGAAAGCAGAGCTTAGTTCGCGCTTGACATCGTCAAACACATTAGGGGTTGAGACATCTACATACCCTTTGCATCGAGCGAGAGACATCAATCAAGAAGACGTCTTTCTTTCACTTGAGAGTATCAGCCCAACCAACGCAAGGGAGAGTGCTTCGAGCAACCCGAGAAGGCAACCCTTCGTCAGCACAGATCGTAAGTTTTTCAGCATAACGACTTAACTATTAGTTATTTTACTTGAGACTATGGTAGTCTTATTCACCATATATCCTTATACAGAGATCTTATATGAAGAGACGGGGAAAGAAGACGCCCCACCCTAAGCGCTCGAGGGATACTCAGCAGTCCTCATCAGCAACTCATTCTTAGGTATTTTTATTGCCGTAAAGATAAAACTATTTTGAGTTGGCATCACTATCTATCTGAAATCCTAACTCTCACCTGTACACCAACCTATCATCTCACAGCCCTCAGACTCCCACACATCACCACATTTATATGATTAGGAGCTATAGGAAGCAAACATCAATCCCTATAGAAGAGAGACATCGAGGAGATAAAGAAAACCTACAGCCTTACAGAAGAAAAGGTGCGGAGCAGCAGGAGATTTTTCCTTCGTCCACGTACGTAGATATTAGGACTACGTGCGTGGGTGATAGGGGTTAGGTGCGTGGACGACAAATCTACGTGCGTGGACAGAGGAAATACGGCGGTGCTGCGGGAGAAAATCCATAGTCGGGGTGAATTATCCCTGTAGTCATCGGGAGGAATAGACGTAGTGCTCGGGCGTGAGGATGAATAGCAGAGCAGAGCTACAAGCGGGCGAGAAGCTGGCCGCCACCCCTACGGGGCGGGGCCGTCCGCCCGCAGGACAATGGAGGTATTTCCGTAACTTCGTAGCGTATAAAAAAGAATTGATCACTTATGAGTATGGATAAAGATTGGGGAGGATCAACCCTTTTGGCCTCACGTAAGCTCAAGGCCGGGACCAGATACTATTACATAGACGCTAAGCTCGACAGCAAGGGCAATAAGTACATCGTGCTCTCAGAGACCAAGCTCAAGGAAAGCGAAGGTAAGCTCGAGCGTCACCGTATCTTCATCTACGAAGAGGACTTCGCGAAGGTCTCAGAGGCCCTGCGCCAGACCATCCTCGAGGTCTCCGACACCGCCCTCGCAGGCGATGAGCCCACTGCCGACGAGGCAGGCACCAGGCACGCTCACCACACAGAGGCCACGACCGAGGGCTTCACGACGAAGACCTCCAGCTTCAGTCCTTCGATATCGAGTGGACCGACGAAGCTTAACCCCACACCCTTCAGTCCCCCTACCTCTGATGACCCACCGTCAGCTCTATGGGCTCGCTGCCCTACTCTGGCTCATCGCTGGGGTCAATGTCCTGCGCATTGGCCTCGTGAACTGGACCAGCGAAACGAATATCCTCGTGAGCATCCTCTGGCTCATCGGGAGCTTGGCTTTCTTCGCTGGCTTCATCTTCCCCCGTGTCGTGAAGCGCAATCTCACCGCCCTTGGACAGCGAGCCGAAGGCACCCTGCGCTGGTACCAGCGTTCTACACCTCCTCATGGATCATCATGGCGGTATGATCACCCTCGGCATCATCCCTGCGCGCCCTTGACCTCGTACCTCACTCCTTCATCACGGGCTTCTATACGGGGCTGGGACTCGCTCATGCTCTCCACTTACCCTATCTCCGCCTTCTCTTCCGACCCAAGCGATGACCGATACCTCTGTCTTCGAAGACAAGAAAGCTGCCTACTACACCCTCGGCTGTAAGCTCAACTTCGCCGAGACGTCGACCATCGGGCGCTCGCTGCTTGCCCAAGGGGTGCGGAGCGTGCGTCCGAAGGAGGTAGCCGACATCTGCGTCATCAACACCTGCTCGGTGACGGAGCTGGCGGACAAGAAGTGCCGCACGATGATCCGCAAGGCTGCCCGTGAGCATCCTGGCTCCTTCGTCGTCGTGACAGGCTGCTATGCCCAGCTGAGCCCCGAGGAGATCGCAGACATCGAGGGCGTCCATCTAGTCATCGGCTCGGAGAAGAAGCTCGACATCGCCGACTACCTCGATCTGGAGCGCCCCCGCGATGCGGGTGCCAGCATCGTGAGAGGGCGTACGAAGGACATACGTACCTTCCGCCTCAGCTCGTCCTCCGACGAGCGCACGCGCCACTTCCTCAAGGTGCAGGACGGCTGTGACTACCACTGCACCTACTGCACCATCCCCAAGGCCCGAGGGCGAAGCCGTAGGGCTCGATCGCCGAGATCGTCGCCGAAGCCGAGCGTATCGCCTCGCGAAGGAGCTCGCGAGATCGTGCTGACGGGCGTCAATATCGGAGACTTCGGCAAGGGCCATCCAGGCGAAGACTTCTTCCCTCGTCAAGGCCCTGGATGAAGTCGAGGGTATCGAGCGCTTCCGCATCGGATCCATCGAGCCCAACCTCCTCAGCGAAGAGATCATCCGCCACTGCCACCTCACGGCGCATCGCCCCCACTTTCACATCCCCCTCACAGAGCGGCAGTGACGAAGTCCTCCGCCTGATGAAGCGCCGCTACGACACAGCGCTCTTCCGCCCCGAGTGGAGCTGATCCGTGAGCTGATGCCCCATGCCTTCATCGGCGTAGACGTCATCGTCGGCACCCGTGGCGAAGAGGAGCGCTACTTCGAGGAATGCTATCAGTTCCTCGAGAGTCTACCCTTCTCCCAGCTCCACGTCTTCAGCTACTCCGAGCGCGAAGGCACGGCAGCCCTCTCCATCGAGCATGCCGTCACACCCCGCGACAAGCACAAGCGCAGTCAGCGTCTAGCCCGCCTCTCCGAGGAGCGTCTGCAGGACTTCTACCGCGCCAACCTCGGTCGTGAGCTTACGGTCATCTGGGAGCACGGCAACTATGATGGCCGCATGATGGGCCACAGTGAGAACTATATCCGTGTGGCGCAGCCCTACGATGAGGCGGCTATCGGCACGACGACACGTATCACCCACAGCACCTCGATGCGTCGGGGACCTTCGTCTATTGAGCACATACGAGAGATGACTGAGCAGCTGACCTACTACCTCCTTCGTGCCCTCTTCGGCCTCTTGGCACGCCTGCCGTGGGTGGTCATCCACGCGCTGTGCCATGCGACGGCCTTCCTCATCGGGCGCGTCGTGGGCTATCGCCGTGCCGTCGTGCGAGACAATCTCTCCCGCAGCTTCCCCGAGAAGACGATAGAGGAGCTGCGACAGATCGAGCGGGACTTCTACCTGCAGTTCGCCTACAACTTCCTCTCCACGCCGAAGCTCCTGCACCAGAGTCCCGAGCGCCTCACCACGGAGCACTTCATCATGCCCGACCTCTCCCCCCTCGTGGAGGCAGCGAAGGAGTATGACTGCGTGCTCGTCGCCCTCGGGCACTACGGCAACTGGGAGCTCTTCTCCACGGGGCAGATCCAGCTCGCCACCATCGGCTACAGCATGGATCAGGTCTATCGCCCGCTGAAGAGCAAGGCCCTTGATCGCCTCTTCGCTGAGCAACGTCAGCGCTCGGCGCACGCCTCGTCGCCAGGGGACAAGATCGCACGCCACATCGTCGAGTATGTATGCGCCAGGACGGCCGTCACTGGTTCGTCGCCACGATCACGGACCAAGCCCCGCATCGGTCACGCCACCCTACTTCACCGACTTCCCTCCACCAGCCGACAGCGATCCTCGACGGCATCGAGCGCCCTCGAAGAAGTACCGCCCACCCATCTTCTACTTCGACATTGAGCGAAGAAGCTCTCATCCAGTTCGTAGGGCTACGTGCCTATTCTACGACCCAGCGGAGGGGCAACCTGCCCATCTATACTGTCACCGAGCGCTATGCCCGCATGCTGAGGCCAACATCCAGCGCACCCAGCAGCCTGGCTCTGGTCGCATAAGCGCTGGAAGCGCCCTCGAGAATCCACCCGAGGCCGCACGCAGTGCCCGACTCAAGCATCCTTGACTCTGAGCAAGACAACTAACTATACTACACGCTATGCATCCTACCACACACGCCGAGGTGGCTGTCCTCGTCCTCAACTGAATGGCCGTAGCCTCCTGGAGACCTTCTCCTCTTGGGTGCAACACACCCCGCAGGCGCAGACCCATCATCGTAGACAATGGCTCGATTGACGACCTGCAGCCTTCGTCCGCCAGAGCACTATCCCGAGGTGCGCCCATCTCTTCACCGAGAACCACGGCTTCGCAGCGAGGCTGCTAACAAGGCCATCGCCGAGCTGGACTACAAGACCGTCGTCCTCCTCAATAGCGACGTCGAGCTCAGCCGAGGCTGGCTCGATGAGCCCCTCCGCCTCCTCGACTCCGACCCCACAATCGCGCTCGTCCAGCCGACCATCCGTGCACAGCGTGACCCGAAGAGCTTGAGTACGCCGGTGCTGCTGCAGGTGGCTTTCATCGATGCTGGCTGTCGTTTCTGTCGTGCCGTCTCTTCGGCACGCCTCGAGGAGGACCACGGGCAGTACGCTACCCCACGGATCTCTTCTGGGCATCGGGTGCCTGCCTCATCATCCGCCGTGATGTCTATCTCGAGGTCGGTGGGCTGGATACGATCTTCTTCGCCCATCAGGAGGAGATCGATCTGTGCTAGCGACTCAATGCCCGTGGGCATCGCATCGCCTTCGCCCCCACCTCGGTCATCTACCACGTCGGTGGTGCCAGCCTCTGGCAGAGAGCCCAAGGAAGGTCTCTTCTCAACTTCAGGAACAACCTCCTGATGATCTACAAGAACCTCCCTCGCACCCCGCCTACACCGCGTGCTGCTCTGCTCGCTTTTCCTCGACGTCTCGCCGCCCCTTGTCTACCTCTCTTCAGCCTCAAGCCCCGCCACTGCTATGCCGTCCTCGAGGGGCTGGCGCTGCTTCACTGATCAAGCGCCAGCGCCACGAAGAGGTACGCAGGGAGAATATCGCTAAGACCGTCCGTCCCTCCCCAGCCAGCCTGATGAAGCCTCACAGCCTCCTGCAGTACTACTCTGTGGACGCCGACGCCACAGCGATCTGCCCTCAATAACCCCTGCCTAACCGCCCCACTCCCCACCCTATGACCACCCTCAGCCGCTGGTCGAGCGCATGCGCCTGACGAGCCCTCGAGCACTACTTCCGGCCAGTCCCACCTCGTCGGGCCGCAGGGTATCTTACGCCCCTATGATCGAGCAGCAGCGCCTCCCGTCGCTGATCTTCTGGGGCCCTCCAGGAGTGGGCAAGACGACGCTCGGAGATCATCGCCCCGCAGCCTCGATACTGCCTTCTACTCGCTGAGTGCCGTCCACCTCGGGCGTGAAGGATGTGCGCGAGGTGCTGGAGCGCATCCAGAGTGAGCAGAGCGGGATCTTCGGCCTGTCGGTACGCCCCATCCTCTCATCGACGAGATCCATCGCTTTCAGCAAGAGCCAGCAGGACTCTCCTGGCGGCTGTGGAGCAGCAGTATCGTCACGCTCATCGGCGCCACGACGGAGAACCCCGCAGCTCGAGGTCATCCGTCCGCTCTCTCCCGCTGTCAGGTCTACACGCTGGGCCCCTCTCCACTGAGGAGATCATCGGCCTCTAGCACGCCATCACGACCGATGAGCTCTCTCCCAGCGCCGCATCGAGCTTACTGAGACCGCTGCACTACGCTACGCTGGTGGTGACGCACGCCGTGCGCTGAATATCCTCGAGCTGGTCGCCCCATCGACGACCTCCGACCCACTTCAGGTCACGGACGAACTGGTCAGTCAGCGCAGACGAACCCTTGGCCTTCGATATGGGCGCGTGAACTCCACTCACGACATCGCTTCGGCACTCATCAAGAGCATCCGAGGAAGTGACCCCTGACGCTGCTATCTATTGGCCTCGCACGCCTCATCGAGCGGGCGAAGACCCTTCGTTCATCGCGTGACGCCGACTGATGATCTCCGCTGCCGAAGACATTGGCCTTGTTAACCCCCAATGCCCTCCCTACTCGCCACCCTCCTGCGCCGAGACCCTCTTGAGCGCATCGGCTGGCCCTGAGGACGCATCCCCTGGCCGAGACGGTCATCTACTTAGCTTGTAGCGAGAAGAGCAATAGCGCCTCATATGGCGATCAACCGCGCCTCCTTCGTCAGCAGACGGGCAACCTCCCCGTACCGCTCTCACCTATGTAATGCGCCCACGAGCTGATGAAGGACCTGGGCTACTACGAAGGCTACCGTTACCGCACGACTACCCAGAGCACTCTGCACAGCAAGCCTTTCACCTCCCCGAGAGCATCGGGCGGGAGCGCTTCGGCAGTCGACGAGTCCAACGGTGCCGAGGCGAAGATGATGGAGCGTCAGTGCTCGTGCGCTGGCAAGGCCGCTTCCACGCCCCCTGACAGAGCCTCCGAGAAGTAAGCACACCCATCATAAAAGACACGGAGCGAATCATTGTCCCCAATGATCTGCTCCCAGTCTTTTCCCCGCCCCTGCAGCCGAAGCCTGCGGGGCGTCGTCGTATCGTCTCCCTTAGCGCAGCGGTGCGAGGCGACCGAGTAGTCTCGCCGAGGGCACTCTCTCCCCGATATGCTGGAGGATGATCACATAGGCTATGTCGCAGTCGCCACGGACCTCTCAAGTCCTGCGCCTGCACACGCTCACCGCCGCCGCCGAAGCCCGTCATCGCCGAGAGGGAGAATTCCTTCTTCGCGCCGGCTAGAGCTCGCGGTCCAGCCTCGACGACCGAGCTACGCCAGCGCTCAACGAGTTCGGCGATCTGCTCTGCCGTCACTTCCGGTGAGATCAATACCATAGAACCCTGGATCTTGTCATACGCCCACGTCCATTCGTACTCGTAGTAGTGGAGGTGTAGGTCGGCAAGGCGCTGCTGTAGCTCGCTGATAGCCTCGATGCTGCGCATCTCGATGTCCTCGATGATACGCAGCACCTCGGCCTTCGGAGCGATGAGGCCCGAGAGATCGACCCAGTCCGGTGCCCGATGGAGGCGGGGCTGTAGGGCTTGGCGCACGACTTCGATAGAGGTACAGTCTATGCCCTCGAGGCGCTTGATGAGCGAATTGCCGAGGAACTTATGGATCGCCAGCTCGTAGAAGTGGATCCCCTTACGGAGCGAGGAGGCCTTGATCTTCGCGCCTGATAGGAGTAGATCTCGGAGGTCACCCCAGCGACACGCCTTAGCTCGGTGAGGATCGTGCACCCGTTGAGCATCTTCTGGATGGCATAGGCTCGCGAGGCTGTAGTTGATCTGGTCAAGGCGATGCGGCCGGTGCGCGTGATCACGGCGTGGCCACTTCTGCGCATCGCGGATCGTCCCCACGCCTTGGAGGTGCTGACCCCAGGATGAGGAAGGCCGACGCACGACTCGATAAGGTAGGAGAAGGGAGGTCTCGACAGGTCGGGGTGCGTGCGACGACGCCCCATGACGAGCGCGAGAAGGCACCGATACGCGAGGCCAGAGGATATAGGAGTCGGACGAAGTTCTCGCACCGCGCCCATGATGCGCTCTGATGGATGGGCCTGAGCTTGTACATATGGTTGCTCTGATTCGAGCCTCGAGCCAGCGTTCATGCGAGGAGAACTGGCTACGACGAGTAGCGGACTTGTGGTGCGTCACGGTGAAGGGCCCAGTCGAAGATCGCACAGGCTCGCCATCCTCCTCGTGGCAGTTGCTGAAGAAGAGCGAACCGAGGTGAATAGCCGTGAGCGAGCGCGACACGCCTCGCCCCGATGAAGCAGCGGGAGCGCGCCACTGCAACACTTGAGCCCGAGGAGATGATGAAGTCCGTCAGACAGACGCTGTAGCCAAGCCTGACGGGCGCCTTCACACTATTGATACTCCCGTTGTAGAGGCGGCGTGCCGACGATGCTGGTATAGGGGCCGATCTTCACGTTCGTGATATTCCCCACATCTCGTGATATGCGCGTGGCGCCGATCGTGCCGTGGGCGGAGCGCAAGCCATCGATATAGCCCCAGATGAGGTGACGTAGCCCGAGATGAGCGCAGGACGGTGGCGGTAGATCGCTGCGAAATAGGCTTCGTGCGCTGAGAGCTGGTCGTAGCTCAGCACCTCACGCCCGCCCGTCTCATTGAGGACCGAGACCTCAACGCCATTGCTGAAGTGTCGTCTCGCCATCGACAGTGATGGTATCAACGTTGCTGGATGAAGGACCTTCGCCGATGGTGTAGCTGGCGATATAGTTAGTTGACATGCTCGATGCAGCAGCTGTCGCCGACCTCGACATTGTGCAGGTAGGTGGTAGAGCCCTGAGTGCTTTGAGATACCCCAGGTAGGTGCGAGGTCTTTCAAAGAGCCCCTAGGCGACCCAGCCCCGAGAAGTGCGTGTTGAGGATGTAGCGGGGACGAAGCCCTCTGACCCAGACCTGACTCCAGTCGTCGGCGGAATTGGCGTGTCGCGAGGACGCTGATCTCTTCAGCTGTCAGCGGGCGGTATTCTTTTAGTGAAGTGCGGTGCTCATTGCCTTATATTTATAAAAGTACACCACAAATGTACAGACTTTCATACAAGCGCTCTCCCCAGCATACCCCCAAGATACTGCATTATGATCTCGAGGCATATTACAGGTGTACCGTAGCGGTTCGTAGACAGCTGGGTGAGGTCTGGATGCGCAAACAACTACTGGTTTCAGGTACGAACGACTATTGGTTTGTCTCTCAATCGACTATTCGTTCCTCATGCGAACCACTCACTGTTCGCACTCTGAACAACTATTGGTTTGAAGACAAAACCAATAGTTCTATCAGCTCTGACTACCCTGAATCCTTTGATAACGCACCAAAGGACGAATGTCGTTAGTGACAACCGCCTATGAAGAGATGTAGGTAAGTCCCTGCAGTAGGAGATAAATAGCTATTTTGCCGCACAAGACAATCCCTCTTTATCCCACATAAGAGCTCCTATGAGTAAGACCCCATGTCCAGCTTCTCTCGCAGTCATCACAGCGCCAGCTTCCTCTGATCATCATGGTCGGCCATTCACCTCATTTCAGACAAGCTAACACTACCTCAACGGGTGGCTCCGAACTGGCTCTACATCTACGCCAGCGAATCTCCTGTCACATAGCCTTCCCCGCATAGCCGTCCTGATGTTCTTCTTCATCCGGCCTATTATGCTTTCTATAAGAAGGACTGAGTCACAGCTCCACTCTGGATGCAGAGCTGAAGCAGTGTGAAGACTTTGCTCATACCCTATCTATTGTGGAATAGCATCTCACCGTCATACTCTTGCGAAGACAACAGATGGACAGTGATTGGCTTCAAATAAAGGACCCCTTTCTATATCATGAGCTCACGCAGCTCCCTCAGCTATTACTGGGGGATGTCATCGTTCACCCACTCTGCATATCCGCGATCTGATTGTGCTTCTGCGCTTTGGGCCCCATCCTCATCAGCCCCTTTCTTGGACTAGAGGCTATATCCTCCTTCCCTACTCGTCCTCTCTCTCATAGGATGGGGAGTGCGGAGTCGCGGGCTTCGGTACGGTGTTTCACCTCTGCTTCTACCGGCGGCAGCTCGGACATGGTCATAAACTTGACCCACTGGAGGTCATCCAGCGGGTCAAGTATCTGCAGAGTCAGGTTATCGACGGTCTTTTGCCCTACCTCTACTCAGTGGATGGGTACTACATCGTCGCCACAATATCTATATCCTCACAGGTTCAGCATCGCCTTTTGATGCAGCATATCGGCAGCAGTCCTGAAGTAATCCAGCGCCCAAGGACCTTAATAAATACGTCTTCATCTCACGCAAACACGGTACTCCTCGTGAACTGGCCTCGTGGTATCGTCTTCCGCGCATCATTCCTCCGCCAAGATGGCTCTGGCGCAGTCCCAGGCTACCCCTCATCGGAGTGCTTACCGGCATTCCGAAGCCGCCAGCTATGCCATATTGAAGAAGACCGCCCCACACACCTCGCGCATCCTCTCAGGAGGGCGATAGCGTCGCAGGGCGAAGCTCATTAGAAGACGCCATGACCCGGTTTGCTCAGCGAAATAGAGGTAGGACAGCCCGCCAGCATTACTGCCACTGGCGGTAGAGGAGCGTCGGTGCGACTTCGTCACGCGCCTGTCAGCCGCCTCGCCAACCGTCTCTTCGCCGACCTTCTGAGGTACGATGGACGAGCAGTGGAACCCATGCCCACGGTATTCATGCCCCCAAGACGGAGCTTGCAGGCCTGCGCACACGCCCTCCATCGTGGCCTCTTGATCCAGCACACCACACATCGGGTAGGCCTTCCTCCTCATCTACGGATAGGGTACGACAGAGGCATACTCATCCCCCACATTCGGCTAAGACACGCCTGCCAGCGAAGCGGCACAGCAGCGATAGAGCTACGTGATGCGCTCTGGCAGCAGCCAGCTCGCTGAGGTAGAACTCGATAGCCACCCAGGCAGGTAGGAGGAGAATGCACTGGAAGTGGCCTTGATCCCTTTGAGCGGAGAGAAGAAGCACTTTCGCCCCTGCAGCGAGCGTGGACGATATTCTCCTCGTAGATGAAGTTGAAGTGCTTCTGTCACAGGCAACGGCGATCTTATGCCCAGGGGCGGAGTGGCACGGCCCTCCGCAGGGAGTGCAGGGCGAGGGCGCATGCACAAGCCCTCAAGCAGGCGATCCACATCGACGATGCTTCGATGAGCGGCCACATCTTCGGGAGAGCGTGATCCAGCTCCTGCAGCTCGCGTACGGGAGAGCCAAGGTATGCTGGCAGTACTTCAGGAGCTCTCTGCCGGATATAGCGCCGAGGGGAATGACCCCTGAGCATCTTCGGCAGCCCCACGCAGGAAAGCGGTAGTGATTCTCCGAGGCTACGCGGTTGAAGACCACCCGACGACCTCCGTATTCCTGACGGAAGCGCTTTGAGCTCGCATAGAGTGCCTCGACGGAATAGGCGGACGAGCGTGATCTGACGAGCAGCACCGTCGGGATACCCATTTAGTCTTAGCGACCTCAGCCGACGAGCCATGCATACGCACATAGCCATCATACAGCGATCACCCCTCGAGGACGAGGCATCAGCCTCCTGCGTGTGGCGTGCATAGACAGCGCGCACATGCTCGGGGCTCACTGAAAAGCGTCAAGATTGATAGAGGGGGCGACCGCTGGAGAGCTTGTGAACTGTCGATGACGGGGCTGCACTTTGAAGCTCTGCACGGTGAGGCCACGACGCTTGAGTGCACGCAGTAGGCCGAGTGAAGGCTCGTCCTGCCACTGCTCGGACGAGCCAGCTGCCACAAGGAGCTGGGGAATGGATGTGAAGTCACAAGGAAGGTCTTGGTAAGGGTCGTTAAAGCCTCGTAGAGGAAGTAGTCTGCACGGCGGAGGGAGTCGAGCTGAGGGCTGAGTGACAGGGCGTGAGCGCTGCACCCGAGCCCGTTATCAGGGCAAAAGTCGGCACCTCATGCATAGAGCTCATCCTCGATCTGAGAGGACGGGATGATGAGGGAAGAGGCTTGCCGAAAGTCATTGAAGAGGCAGTCGCGCCCACTCACACGGGGCGCACAAGCTCCCTCAATGGGAGTCTCTGTGGGCTTGAGCGGAAGAAGCTCACTGGAAGGCTCTGCCAGTAGAGATATGGATGGAGGCTTGACGATGCAGGAGGGTGATAGCCCTTGAGATCGAGTGAGCAAGGGGAGGCGATCTTGCCGATGCCCTCGCCCCACGGCAGGCTGATTGCGCATGAAGATGGGGGCAGTCGCGCCGAGCGCGAGTAATGATGGCCCCAGCCCCTGCAGAGAGACCGAGCTGGCACAGCTCATTGATAGCAGTTAAGAAGGAAGCGTCCGCTGATCCGCCACCCATGCCTGCACCTGAGGGACTCAGCTTTGGTAAGGCGGAGTGCACTGAGGGAAGGAGTGCAGCTGACGCAGGCGCGATGGCGCGTGAGGACAAGGTTGTCCTGCAGGGCTCCTGTCTCACCCCACCCTGTACGATGAGCCTCGTCTTCAGCGGCATCAGAGAGCCGGAGCTCCAGCGTGTCGCATAGCGGCACAGGGAGAGGCGTCTCCAGTAGGTGATAGCCATCGAGCGGCGCCCGTGACGCAAGAGCCCAAGATTGAGCTTTGCATTAGATAGACGGATCATCGTACGTACGTATGTATATATGAACGAAGAGATCCTGCAATGTATTCTCGAGGAGTCTCTACTCTTTTCTGTACGCGGATGACTTTGAACCTCACACGCCGTAACCGGCACTACCCTCAAAGCAGCTGTCTACCACCCTCACCACCCGCGATTTGAAGCTTTGCAAACCGAGGACGCTGTGCGTCAAGGCTGTGCCTAGGACAGAATCGAACCTGCACGTCTTTTGAACACTCGCACTGAAACGAGCGCGTCTACCACCCGCCACCTGGCTGACCTGTACTGCACCGCAAAGGTACAACAAAAATTTGATATCACAAATGCCAGCCCAAGTGGTGGCTACAAAACTCCGCTATCAGTGGCTACTCATCGCCACCTCCAGAGAAGGTCTGATAGCTGTAGAGCGCTTGTTCCCTGACCACGTGCGCCGCCCTCTTCATCGCGGTAGAAGCAGGATCATTAGGCCACAACTCTCTCATTTTCGCGACGGCCTCCTTCACGGCGATCTCACGGACGGAGGTCTGAGAAGCTCGGATCGACCATCACGACGGCCTTCGCGGCGAGATCTTCGCGGCGTGGGTGGGTCTGAGAAGCTCGGACGATCACCCTCGTACGGCCTCCTTCGCGGCGATCTTCGCACGGGACGGTTCTGAGAAGCTGATCATCATCACGACGGCCTCCTCACGGCGATCTTCAGCGGCGGACGGTCTGAGAAGTCTGATCGATCGCCATCACGACGGTCTCCTGCGTGCGGTCTTCACACGGGGACGGTCAAAGCGACGGGCCTCTCGGAGCGAGGGCCACGTCCCACGCTCGACGTGGAGCACGAGTACACGCCTTCGCCTTCGCCACCGAGCACGCTTGAAGTCCTCACGCTTGCCAGCGCGAAGAGTAGCGCGCAGCCCACACCCAGCGAGCCGTTGAGCATCTTGATGCGGTCGCCGTGGCGCAGACCGATCTTATCGAAGTGCTCGAGCTTGCAGGCTGCAGATCCAAGCCGTCGATCCGGCATAGTTGTGCTTGAGGCGCCCGCCGATCATGCGTAGAGCCTCGCCATCGCGCAGACGCAGAGACGCCGTGAGGGCGGGTTCGTGACGATGAGGGCGGGAGCCCCGGGAGCGGGGCAACCTGCATAGCACGATGGCTGACGGTGATGAGGTTTGGCAGCCTGCAGTACGACTGTGACTGCCACCTTCACTGCCTCGATGGAGCTCATCCGAGCCTACTAGATATGGTGGGCAGCAGTTCAGCTCACGGCACTTGGCCTCTACATCAGCGAAGAGGCGTGATCATAGTCTGCCCAGCGCTGAAGAAGTTTCACGGAAGGAGCCTGGCGATACCACGCGGGCGATGAGAGCCGCCCTCAATGAGGGAGCGTCCCTGAGCCACATGGGATCGATGAAGTCCGTCTCACCCTCGCCAGCCAGCCAGCAGCAGGATACGCGGGAGGACTCGTCTCAGCGGAGCCTGTCTGCGCTGCTTCCAGCCACGCTTTCAGGCAGGCTCTCACCCGAGCTATCGAGTGCCAGCGTCACCCTCGTCGCGAGATATGGAGATGGAAGAGGCGATCGATTGTCCGACGCACCATGAAGCGCCTTCCCACGCTCGGTGAAGAAGTCGACGAGGGCATCTCAGTACGGCAGCCGACGTACTTGCTGCTGGGGTGAAGGTCTCTCGAGCAGACGACGGTGTCGAAGGCAAAGGTGTCACCAGCCTGCATCCACTTCGGCGAGTCCAGACGCTTGAGCCGCGACGACAGAGCCCGTCGGGCCATTGGATGCGGGAAGAGTATGATAGGCAGGAGGATACGCAGGGCACGTGCGCAGACGATAGTCTGCACGGTAGAGCACCTTCTGTCTCCAGTGAAGGGAGACCATACGGCGCCTGCTCGATATCGGTAGCCCTGAGGCCTGAGTCTGTGCCAAGACGGGCCCAGGGCCTGCAGTGTCTCAAGGATCATCGGATTCTTGCCTCATTAGTCTCATTGAGAGAGGGATGGAGGCGACGCCCCGCAGCGCAGGGTACGGCACCGGCGCTGCCCAGCCCTCTCGGAGATGATGAACGAAGGAGGCCTGATGCAGTGCCTACATCAGACCTCCTTACTAGCGTGTCGGGATACCAGGATTCGAACCTGGGACCCCTGCTCCCAAAAGCAGGTGCGCCAACCGGACTGCTGCCACATCCTGAGCTTGGCTCGAAGAGAAACGCGCTCACCTCCTGTGGAGAAGGGACAGTCTTCTTGGCAGGCGACGGACTCGAACCTGCACCCCCTGCGTGACAGGCAGGTATTCTAACCCGAGCTGAACTACTACACTGTACTTGGCCGTTTCGCCTTTTGATGCGCAAAGATACAGTATTTCTATCACACTACTAAGAGGTTTAGTGTCTCGGGCAAGGATTCGAACTCGACAAACAGAACCAAAAACCTGTTGTGCTACCATTACAATTCACGAGACAGCCTATGATCACTGCCCACCAGCAGAGGGCGGGAGAGGTGATGCAAAGATAAGACATTGCCCCTAACTAGGGCAAGCGGCGTGCGAGAAGGCACTGCTGACACCACCCCAGAGGGCACTCTCACTGGATCGATATAGAGCCCGCGCCCGGCGACGCTGCGGGTCAGCGGAGGGCGGGCGTTGGGTGGTGAGCGACAGGGCTCACCTTTAGGGAGCTATGAGCGAGATCACTCAGCGCCCGTGAGATCGATATGGTTCAAACGTTTTCGTTGTAAGGCTGTACCGTGCCACCTTCCAGTCGATCTTCAGACGATCGCGAGAGATGCCGTACTTCTTGACGAGGATATCAGCGACAGCTTCTGCACGACGCTTAGAGAGAGCCGAGGTTGAAGCGAGGCTTACCAGTCTGGCGGTCAGCATAACCAACGAGCGCGATCGTCTCGGTGTTGCTTTCAGCGTATTCCGGCGACAAGGTAGACGTTGACCATCTGGTTCTTGTCGAAATACAGCGCTGCTGATACGGGAAGTAGATCACGTTACCGATGACCTCAGAGTCAGCTACGGGACAGCCACGTCAGGCAGTTGACAGGGCGCTTTAGCGAGCTCAGCGTTCTCAGCACGGGAGAGCGTTGATCTGGCTGCTGAGGCCAGCGATGAGCGCAGGATCGTTAGGCGATAGCTTCTGAATTCCTTGCGACCGAGGTGTGGAAGCGTAGCACGCATGCCTGAGCGATGAAGCCAGTGTTGCTGAAGCCTTCATGGCCGTACCAGCTACACGAGCTTCACCCGCAGAGGGAGACGCAGTTCGCAGCCGTGACCCCTACCTTCGAGGTTAAAGTTCAGCTGACGCGTGCGAGGTGAACTTCAGCTGAAGACCAGCATCAGCCTGAGGGCCGAAGCGGTGGCTGTTATCCCTGACACCAAGTACCGTCTGATGCTTGTAACTCACACCAACCCCCTACGAAGGGAATGAGGTGGAAGAAGGATCTTCCTTGTAGGGGGAGAAGCGCTGATGACGTCGAACATAAAGTCATACGAGCGAGCCGTAGATGACGTCCGTACCGAGGTAGTATGTGCAGCGGGGTTCGAGATATGTCGTAGAGCTTACCACCCTGAGCTGAGGCGCATCCCTGAAGGGCGGAGTTACCCAGCGACTGACAGCGAGTGTTAGCGATGAAGCTTAACGCGATCGCTGAACTTGACGTCGTAGTTAACCGCTGAGGCTGAGAGCAGCAGCGTCCCCGAGTTCGAGGAACCAGTGCGCCTTCACTACCTTGACGAAGGCAGTCTGTGCGAAGTTGCGTGCTGAGTGCCCTGAGTTTCTGCAGGGCACTCGTCGCTGCGAGAGCGCAGAGGCAAGCGTCACATTTTGCGTCTCATTAGAATTGAATGTCTCTGACTTGAGGTGATTACTTAGAGTGACGATCACAACGCGTTCCAGCCCCTGCTGGCGCGCCATAGGGAGCTTCACCAGCTTCCTTCCATTCGACGGTCGATCACGCCGATACGCCATACTCTCCGTCGAGGAGGTAGCGACAGCCCAGTAGACGCTTTCTCGGCGAGGCCTGCGTAGCGGCTTTGTTCTTAGCTACATAACCTGTAGACGACGAGTTCACCTCGCCTGTTGACGAATCTGGTGTAGCGTCGAAGACGATGATAGCTGGTCGCCGCGACAGCAGACTTACCCCGAAAGAAGAGACAGACTCATCAGCCAAAGCGATCATTAGCAGCGGGAGCCACAGCCCCTGACATCGGGCAGTGCTCGCGCTTAGCGAGTCGCCAGGTTCTCAGCACGCAGCTGATCTGAGACCGACCATCGATGAAAGCCTGATCAGGGGCTCAACAGGAGCGAAGCCCTGACGACCGACGTTGAAGGTCAGCCTCGCGATAGCAGACAGCTGAGTGCTGGAGAAGCGTCAGAGCGTAAGACCTACGGATGTGGAAGTTGCCATGTACGTAGCTTCACCCTCGACAAAGATGTTGACGCGGGAGCGACGTGAAGGAGAGCTGAGACCACCGTAGCGTAGCAGCGTGCGTTAGGGCAGACTGGCTACGCGTGGTTGAACTTGTACCATAGCCTCACCCTTTCACGTAAGGAATGATGTGAACACGCTTTGTTGTAGGTAGAGAAGCAGTTCACTACATCGAACATGAAGTCGTAGTGACCATCGACGGAAGTAGTCGTTATGAAGTGTAGAGTTGAGCTTGTTGTGGTGGGCGCTTCACCACCGACGACCTTCAGACGGGTAGTGGTAGGGTTGTGCCACTTACCGAGAGAGAGGGCTGCCGTCCAGAGAGAGACGATCGGTGAGCTTTCGGGCGTGTTGTCTCTTCGAGGAACATGTGGCGCCTGGCACCACCGGCGAGCGAGATGGCGAAAGGCTGCTCGGCTCGTGAGCGAAAGCTACACGGTGAGCGGGAGCTTGATCGTTGTGGGCTGCGAGGTCGGTGAGCCTGTGCGGCTAGGGAAGAGATCCTCTGCAAGACTCAGCAGCGAGTACTTGAGATTCATAATTTAACCATACTATTAAGCGAGTTAGCATATATAGGACGATACAAAGTTAACCGATTTTTCTCTATCGTGTAATTGTGCTGATCACGCTTCTTCTTTTTACAATTCACACTATCGCCCACTATATGCACCCGTTTATAATCAACGCGTTAGAAAGTGAGTCCATCGGGTATTCGCTTGCGCTGTCCCTATCTTGCAAACCACTGACAATATATAATAGTAAACCAGATGAAGCGATTCACTACCTTTTACCCCGCCTGGGGCACCCGCCTCACAGCCTGCTCCTCAGAGCCCGAAACGGATGCTCCTCACCATGCACGGTCTGACCATCCTCAACCCCACGACCACCCGGTGGCACCACGACGACGATCGACGTCACCATCTCCCTTCTATCCGCAAGGGCCGGTCATCGAGGTCGGCTATGGGAGTTCACCCAGAACTCCAGGATGGGGGCTCTTGATCACGAAGCGCGTAGCCCGGCCACGATGTCTACTGAGCTATGTTCACCGCAATGGTGCTCGTCCACCCGAACCGCCCTACCTACCCTCTCACGGTGGGCAGAGCATCATGCACCGAGGTCAGACCATCATCAACTGCCTTGAGGCCGATGCTGCCGCGATATCAGGCTGGCACGATGACCTTCAACCCACGGACAACGCTAAGCGCTCACCGCTCACCTCAAGTCGAAGAAGCAAGCGCTCGCCCACTCAGACGCCTCCGCACTGCGAGCTACTGACCTGGTGCGGCGCTATCCGTTTCACCAAGAGTTCTCTGCAGGAGCGGTAAAGCTCCCAATCCGTAGTGCTATTCCCTCCGAAACGCGCGAGCTATTCCTTGGTCTACGTCATGATCTAAGGTCCATGCACGATGTTCCTATGGATCTACGTACGTAGATGATAAGACCAGGCACGTGATCAAAACTATTTCAATGATTTGACCACGTTTTCTCCGCCTCAGGCCGCCCTTTTTCTCGCGCCTGGAGAAGGATCTTTCTTGGAGGAAGCGCACACCTCGATGAGCGTCACCCACAAGACAGGAGTGAAGAGCGAGCCGTCGTAGAGCGCCCAGCACCTGAGCTGCACGGCGACAGGTGCTGCGCGTGACTCCTTGTATCATGCATCGGGCTGTCCAGATTATGAGAGATTTTTCATCGCTCGAAGCCAAGAGGAGGCAGTGTCCCTGCCGTTTGCCTATCACTAAGAACTGCAAAACGAGAGCAGGCTCATGCAATATCCCCGACGGAGCTGACCTCTCTCCACAGCTGGTGTGCGAGCTGCGCTGTCGCTTTACCCAGCGCTCTGACCTCAGCCCCACCCGTCACCGCGGTGCGGGTAAGCTGGAGGAAACCGGCCTCGTCGAGGAGAATGAGATCGGTATCGACCTCGACGCGTGAGCCCAGCAAGCGAGCTTCGTACATTGAGCAGGCTCTGAAGGCCGGTGATCCTTGGACCGCATCGAGCCCCATCCTCGATATCTCGCCCCTCGAGCCAGCGACGGCCTGCCGCCAAGACGCAGGTCGAGCTGGCCTAGTATCGCGCATGCTCGACCCCGTCACCGTGGACGCACCTGAGCGCCAGCGCGAGGGGATGCGGCCCGCGGGACGCAGTCGAGACCGACCGCCGGATTATCCAGGACCGTACTCGCCCACCCGGCAAGCCGAGCTGGAGTCTCATCGGACGCGTGATGCCATGCGCAAGAACGGTGCGTATCGTCCGCGGCGCTGCCGTCGGCTGTTCTAACGCAGGGCAAGTCCACGCTGATGAACGTGTGCTAATGGCGACAGAGCGCGAGAACAAGCTCTCGCCACGCTCGGCCACGACGACCGTCCGCAAGTGCACATCGTCCAGCAACCTCCTTCCTCCTATCCGATCACTGTGGCTTCGATCCGCAAGCTCCCCACGGAGCTCATCGAAGTCCTGGCTCATCGAGTCATCGCGTCGCGTGGAGGCGGACCTCCCACACGTGGTGGACATTGCTCACCCGAAACTTCGAGGAGCATACTGGGAGGCCGCCCCTCGACGCCGTGCGGAGATCAACGCTGGCATTGATCAGCCGACGATCCCCGCTCAATAAGATCGACGCCTTTCACCCTTCGAGGAGCGTGATGCCGACGACCAGGCGTGCGCGCACCTGTCGCGTAAATATCAGCCGCGAAGAGCGCAGCAGACGGGATGGCGAAGTTTCGGTGAAGCGGCTGCTGCTTCATCTCTGCCTGCACAGGTGAGGGGATCGAAAGAGCTGAAGCGAGTTCTCTGACGATCACCGCGCCTGCAGAGATCCACGTGCAGCGCTTCTACAATGACTTCCTCTTCAGGGATTTTAGCACTCTGCCGAAGGAGATGAAGCATAGTACGTCCATCCTCAGCTCTGCAGATGCGAGGACGACACGTCACGCGCCTCTGCGGGCAGAGTCCGCTGGGCGCGCCCACGCTCCTCCGAACTCCAGGCCTCTGACGTCCGTCCTCGACGTGCGCGTCACCACCGCGCACCTTCCCGCGGACCGCCGATCATCGGGATCAGCTTTCACCGCCGCTGCTTACTTCTCGTCCATCGCTCATCGTAAATTTCGTCGTAAAGCCGAAGTCCAGCGTGAACTACCGCACGAGCAAGATGCCGACAGCAGAACTTCACCTATCTCCACTCCTGCCTTCGACAGCCTAGCAGTGCCTGCCGAGCCACGCCGTGAGCCCGTGGCGGTAGGGATGCGCTATGGCCGCCCAGGTACGGGCGAAGCCTTTGTGAGGCCTTTTCGCGCTCCTCGACATCGAGGAGGTCAGTCATCGTCCCACTTTCACTACCTGGCGCGCGATAGCATGCGAGGACTGCGCGTGCTCGCTCTTTGAGTGAGATCCGCCGTCCGCCTGACGCCCGTGGCGCGCTCATGCGTCTGCAAGCGCTCCTTTCTACGGGAGACGGCTCACGCACGGCCTCAGTCGATAGCGTCCGGTGAGCATCTCACGGAGCCCTCGACCGCCCCTGGTCACCTCAATGCACGGCATACGCGCTCCTCATCATCCTGAAGCGGGCGGCCGGAGCACATGCACTCACCCACTGCGCCGACCGCCGCAGCTGGCAAGGAGCGCCACCGGCGAGGAGGGACTGCCACCGCCTCGCAGTGTGGAGGATATTGAAGACGCCACCGCCCAAAGACCCGAAGCCTCGAGCCAGAGCGCGCTGAGCTGGCCCACTCAGTCCGCCATGGCTTCCCACGACTGGCTCCCAGCCGCATGTGCGCGCGCCGTGGTGTGAAGGAGTTCGCCTTGCGGCGGCCCGAGAGCGCATCGCCGTCGTCTGCCCTGGTCTCAGGACTGCTCTGAGACGATCCAGGAGATCAACGACGAGGGCCGCGGTGCACAGGCAGGAGGCGTAAGAGCCCACCCACACTCCTGGTCTCACAGTGCATGCCTCGCACGGCCCAGCACCCTAATCACTTGGAGCAAAACTGATAGCTGGAGCCCTCGGCATCTCCTCGAAGCGCAGAGAATCAGCGCACACACAAACACTAATCCACACTCCATCCCACTTTTGCTGAAGAAGCTACCTGCTGACTCGCACTGCTACATCCTCGCCTCAGCCTCGCATTGCGTCGGGCACAGAGCAAAGCACCCGCCCGTGGTCCATCCTGTTTTGTCCCTACACGGCGCCCAGATCGTAGTGCAGGAGCTGGAGACTTACGCCTCGTCACCTCATTCTCAACATCTTCAGCTGCGGAGGGCCATGGCGCACTGCTAAGACCTTCTGCCCTGAGCGCCTCGCGACACCGAGCAGTGGGTGCGCACGCCTGCGCGCCGGCATGAAGGGCGTCAATTCCTCAGCGCTAGCTACCTGACGGACGGTTTCGGGCCTCTGGTCTACGAAGACCACCGAGTACTCGGTGAAGAACAGCCCTTGAAGCGATGTGGCAGGGCGATCCTCGTCCGCGTAGCCTGAGCGAGTCGTGCCGCAAGTCACGGCTCTGCCTCGCCCTCACCTTCTCCCTATTACGACCGCACAGCGTACGCGGTCAGCCCGAGCATCAGGAAGATCTTCCACGAGCAGACTGCTGAGTCTCACCACGCAGTATGCGGCAAGCCTCTCGAACACTGAGTTCGACGGTGCCAACGGCGTAAACGGCTGGTACGGCGGCGCAGACACCACGCGCCCAGATCGACCCGTAGAGCCACGCCACCGCTGCGGAGGCTGCCGCGAAGAGCGCTCTGCGCGTACAATATGGATATCACGATCTTCGGGAGCGGTATTGCAGCCCACGATCCGCTGGATCGGCAACGCAGGGTTGAGCTGGCAACAGACCAACTGGGCCGCGTACCGCACTTGAGGATACACAGGGCGGCTTACTGCGCTGAAGCCTGCGCGCGCGAGCGACGCTAGCCACTGGCCCCCGTGGCGCAGTCGATGCGGCGATCCGCCCAGACGGTTCTGTACCACCGCGTACATAATCATCAGGTCCGCCCGTGGCTAACCCTCGTCCGCTCTCTATTACCAGAGCGTCGGCCGGCACGCCAACCTCCTCCTGAAACTGCCCCATCGACCTGGCACACGCCGCATCCCCTGCTGGCGACCTACGCGCCTACCGTTTACGCCAGTACCGACCATCCGCCAGGAGCTCTGTGACAAAGTCAAGCCCGTGAGCGTCAGCTGTCACCGCATCGAACCTCCGTAGCGGTGATGGCAGTAGTTCGCCCCCAACCTCTCCAACGACGGCAAGAGACGAAGACCCACTGGGCTATGCGGGCTGACGGCATGACGATGGCTACCTCTTCTACCGCTTCTCCCGCCCCACGCGCCTGGCACCACCTTGTCCCGCAGGAGTACATCGCCCTCGGGCAAGCGTGGGGTCAAGCGCAGCATCGAGACGAGACGCGAGCGGTGTCCGGAGCCCAGACGACCTCCGTAGGCCCGATCGACCATCGGCTGGCGCGCGTCATCCACGTTTCCTGCTCGAGCGACTGCAGACGAGCCCTGCGCACACCTCGAGAGGTGTGGGCACGTGGCCCCGTCTGCACAACAAGCCGAGACGCTTACCTCACTCTGAGGTGCTCGAGAGCCTCGGATCCGCCGTGTGGACGAGAGCCGACAAGGGTGCACATCACCTCCAGTCATACGCCAGACGTCGCCAATCGAGCACGCTTACTCGAGGAGTGCAAGACCAGCACACCTGCGGGCCGCTGGCAAGTGCCATATAGGGCCCTTCACCTCGAAGCGACGACCACGCTACGATCCGCTGTCGCAGTTCTCCATCGTCGACCACAGCGACCGCCCTGAGACGACGAGGCGTGCCTTTGGCTTCGCTGCCTCGCAGATCCAGACGCCTTCGCTGGGCGGCAGATGACCGCAAGGGCACTGCTCGATCGGCAACGGTCACACGACGGTCACCGCCTGAAGCTGCAGACTTCACTCGAGCTGTCAAGCGACGCACGTCCGCATCCAGAAGCCCAGCCCATACGCTCTTCAGCAGCAGCGTGATGCCTCGGGCCAGCGTCCGCTCGGCAGCAGCACCCACGTCGATGCCGGGCAGAAGGTCGCTTCGGGCACCCTGACAACATCCAGAATACCAACCTCTATCAGCAGTCCTCGTACTCCCGCAGGTACCTCGGGCTCACGCATCCGCTCGCCGCGTTGAGGCGGATCGTCGGCCAGGGTGGGCACGCCGCGCGCGGCGACCCTGAGCATCGAGCAGTGTGCGTCCACGTGAGTCCACAGCCTCCCGCCGTGATGCGTCCCTCTTCATCTGCCCTCGGCAACACCCGCCGCAGTCTCATCAGCCGAAGTGACTCTTCCGCCACTACGTAGTGCGAGTCAGGCGCGAAGGCGACCACGAGATCGGGACTCCCAGCCTCGCCTGCTCACCACGTAGCGCGAGCTCCTCGACGGACGCATGCGTGCTCACGCCGCCCGTCGCTACCCTCGAGAGTCGTTTCTCCAAAGTCCCGATCACCCAGCATGAGATCTCTTCCACTTCGACTATATCATCGGTATGGACGAAGCGGAACTGGAGCGCCTACCGGAGCTGGCAGCACCCACCGAAGAGCTGGCGCGCCAGCGATCGCCTCCTCCCCCGAGTGCGGGAGAGCGAGCGTGCCCACGCGACGCCGACGTCCCCTCGATCCCGACTACGGTGGGCGGAAGGCTCGAGCACGTCCTCGACCCCTCGGGAGATCTGCCTGCCTGACCTGTACCTGAGCGAGCACCCGGCCCCACCGCATAGGTGAGCGGGCCTCACAGTGAGGGCGCGCCGTACCACCTCGCGGGTAGGCCGGCGCTTCTTCTTGTGGTGACCCCTGACAGGATCTCAAACCTGCAACCTTCTGATCCGCAGCAGATGCTCTATCTCAGCTGAGCTACGGATGCCATTCCGACCTTCTTAGTAGTATCGCCTTCATCTCCTCGAAGTTGTGACCCTGACAGATCTCAAACTCAGAAACCTCTGATCCGCAGCCGATGCTCTGTCTCAGCTGGAGCTCACGAGCCATTCACTTCGCGAGGACTTCCTACAGATCATTGCTTTTGCAAAGATATCACCTACTTCGCTCTCACCAAAACGAATCCAGCAGAAAACGACAAGACAACCGATTTCACAAGCCGAGGGCAGATCGGAGGAAGTGTCACCAGCCGCAGCGATTTCGCGCAAGACGCCCTGCTTCCTGGGCAGCAGCCTTTTGTCCCTCACGCCCACCGCGCCCATAGCGACAGGGACGAGGCGGGCTTACGAGCACTGTTCCCAGATGAAGTACTATAGGAAAGCACTCCGAACCACTAGCGTCAGTGCACCAATACTGGTCGCGGCAGACCCATATTAGATCGTTGCCCGCATAGGACAAAGCTGCAGACGAGCAGCAGATAAGTTTGACCACGTACGTGGCTCTAACATCTACGTACGCGGATATTTTCGACTTTACGTGCCTGGTCTAAGACTACGTGCGTAGATACAGAGAAAAGCACCACGGAGGGCAAGCCCTTCCGCGAAGGTTTAGACGCTCTTCCTTCCAAGTTGATAAGGCAAAATACTCACGATAAGTCGTAGCTTTGCGTGTCACTTCCGGAGAGGCACATCGAATGGGCGTGCGATGCCTGTGGCGTCAAGTAGAGGACAAGACCTCCACAACAGCTCTCGATAGTGCTTGCTCAGCGAACAACCCATTGCTTCTACTCACTCACCACGTGACCCGCAATACCAGAGTGATAGGCGTATAGCGAGCGTGACACAGTACGTCTCACCGACAGGACAAAGTGCTGTTGTCGGCGGGCGGTTGCTACGCTTATGCGGGCTTAGCGTGCGAGTTCCTTCGCCAGCGCTCGAGGGCAAAGAGCTGCTGCTTCTGGGTGCGCGTCCACGTGGTCGACCTGCAGACACGGGTGGCACGCCATAGTAGGCTCGCAGCACTGCAAGGGCAGGCCCTGCACGAAGGCAAGGAGCCTTCCCCGCCCTTATCATGCGTCGTCGGGCGTGTGCGCTTGCACAGCTCTAGGCGCGCCGTGAGGATGGCGCGTGCAGAGCGAGCGTGCAGGTCGATGACGCGCCCCGCGGCAGCAGGTGATCCATCGTACCGGTGGCGGAGCACGGCAGCCCGCTCCCGTAGCGAAGACGCACGGGCAGACCACTGATCGCCCTCGACAGCGCGCGCTACGCCGCGACGACGGAAGCATCGCTGCCGCCGTGCTCGGCGAGCATATCCGTGATGATGCGCTTGCAGGCAGCGCCCGATCGAAGACATCCGCGTATGCGAGGAAGCGCCAATCGAGGTGTTTCAACAGATGGCGCCCGATGGCACTTACCAGAGTTTCGCAGTTAGCTGACGAGGAAGATGGGCCGCATGCTACTTCGTCGGTGTTGAGCGTGATGCGCCGCTGTACATCGTCTTGAGGACGCTTTGCGGTAGACGACTTAATTCCGTGCATATCGTGAAGGCAAGCGGCGTATCGTCCAGTCAGCCCTTCGGACACGATACCATCGGTTTCGATTCTAGCGATGAGGACTACGGATGCCCTCCCCGGTGTACCTGCCGGAGACTGCGCTCGAGCGGCCCTCTACGCTGTCGCGCGTTACGAGGATCTGCCCTTGCGTGTTAGGGCTCGACAGGTGAAGGGTTTGGGTCGACGACCCTGTCGGGATGCTCGTCTCGTACCGAACATTGAACAGAAGTAGCGTGGCGTTGCCAGCCCGTGGTGCGTGCGTGACGTACAAATGACGGGATCGGGCAGACTGGTGCTTCTGCGCCAGAGCGATCCTGCCGAGTGACGACGACGTGATGATGAGCGCCGCACTCGTGTGGTAGGTGAGGCACCAGCTGTTCGTGTCGAATCTCCGTGAAGAACCCAGGGTGGAGCATCTTCGATATCGGCAGAGCGCCCTGTCGATTGAAGCGGTATCGCCCTGACCTTCTCGTGGAAGCGGCGTCGCAGCTGCAGGAGAGAGACTGGCATGAGTGCTGGAAGGTCTCGGAGCGATCTCCGACAGCTTCCCGGCAGCGCGGCATATTCTGCATCACCTAGCTCGACCAGACGCGCACGCTCGAGCATAGCCGAAGATACGCTCGATCGACGAAGGGCGAAGATATAGAGAGACACCAGGAGATGGAGAGTTCACCCGATAGAGGGAAGAGCTGATCCAGCTAGCCGCGTGAGATAGTCTCGCGCCCCACTTCGGACGATCGAGGCGCCGGATGAGCAGACGTAGGAAGACGGAGGAAGGCGGCGCGTACGATCTCGCCCGCGTCGACGTCAAGTTTCTGTGGGTGAGAGAGAGCGCGGAAGCCCGCCGGAGAGCTGATAAAGATGTGATGACAGCGGTCTGAAGGCACGGGTAAGCACGCTAAGAGGCAAGGGATCGTGAAGAGATAGGTACTCAGCGCCAGATGCGTGAGAACGCACGCAGGTGATGAGAAGTCATCGCGCACGATCACCTTGAATGGGGAAGAACTCCGTGAGCCTCGCAGCTCCGTCATCGGGCGATGAGAAGGCAAGAGAGCAAAGGTGAGCGAGCAACACGCAAGATCGCGCGGTTGCCGGAGTGAAGCGCTGGCAGAAGAGATGAATATAGGCTAGACGCGAGGATCGACAAAGAGCAGTAGCAGATAGAGGAAGAGCCCGACGCTGACGATCGAGGGTGTATCTCCGTCAGGAGAGGATCGACCGTTTGAATGTCGCCTGGCGCGCGCGAGTGACATTATGATATGTGACGGATCTCCCCACGGTCGACGATACGCTCACCTGCTGCACCATCCCCGTAGTGCCGAGGCCGACAAGGCATCATCCAGCACCGCCGTACTCTTTGTCGCGGCGCACGTTGTCCTCGAGGCAAGAGGCGAGCGCAGCTTCTGCGAGCCGAGCGCTGCAGCCCGCTGTCTCCTTCCGCATGAGCGAAGACGCATACCACAGGCACTTCCTTCTGACGCGGCAGTAGGTCGTGATAGCGCACGCGGTACAGCAGCCATACATTGTCCGCCCGAGCAGGCTGACTTCTGGTGACGTCTCGTCCTCGAGCCGCGAAGAGAGCGCCGTCAGCCCGCCCATACCCGAGCAGTACTGGACGGCCTTCCTGAGCAGCTTTTCAGTGGTGGCACCCACGTGGCAGCGTCTGTCGAGTTCCGCTCAGTAGTCGCCGCAGCGCTGGGTCGAGCTTTGCGTAGCAGAGCCCGCATTGCAATGCGCACGGGCAGCGTTCTCGACGTGATGCTGTCCTGCTCCATACGCAGCCGCTCAAGCGACCTGTGTAGATGAGCTGGCCATGCCGTGAATGTACGCCGTGGCCACTGGCTCACCTTTCTGCTGGGCTGGGTATACTGGAAGCCCACGGCTAGGCCGGTGAGGTGAATAGCGCAGGCCAGAGCAGGAAGCGCCAAGAGCACGGAACGCCCGTCTTGACGATCTGTGACCGGAGGTTTTAGGAAGATCATTCAAAGTGTGTTGCTTCGTTGTTAAAGATACGAAAAAGTGCCTGAGAGCGCTACGGCTACAGTTTTCGCCTGCCCGTCCTCCTGCACCCGCCTGAGAGCTGGCGAAGTGGGTAACAGTGAAAACGGATCGTCTCTGGGCACCAGCATGGCACCAAGGGCAACTCTCAGGACAACTCCCGTGGACCCTCATAGCATGAAGACAGCGACATACTTGCCCTCGTGAGGCCACACACTCATTTTGATACTATTCTGCTAATCAACGCGGCCGACAGAGTGCCCTGCTGTTTAGTCCCTCGCTATCACAGTTGCGACTGCAGCTGTGACCAGGAAGCCTGCATGGTGAGTGACACTTTACTAATGAAGGCGATGGTGGCGGGCAGCGTGTCTCATAGCGTGCATGTGGAAGATGGCCGATCTCACTCACAAGCACTACCAATGGATGAAAACAACAATGAACACGTAGCAGCCTACCCTCCAAATTCTGCAGGCCTGTGGCAGGCATCACTACCCAAGCCCTCTGCACTCACGAAGAGGAAAAGAGTGTCCTGCTACCCACAAGCAGCAGGCAACAAGCTCACATCATCAAGCACCAGAGAAAAGTGCACCCACCGAAAAACCCCGTCCTGCGCCAACTTCCTATCCACGTACTCAGTGCAGTATCGCACTGCACGTCCTAAAGACTCACGCACGTATCTCGTTGACCTGGCACGTGGACTCAGGTCCACTTTACGCACGTGAGGGGCAATAAATACCCGTGAGCTGGCTACGACTGCCTACCCTCCACACTCCAGTCAGGCAGGTGATGGATGCATCTCCATAGTGAGCGCTGCCGCGTGCGCGACATAGTTGCTGCTGGCGAGCTGAGGCTCATCAGGGCGGGAGGCCGTATGCGAAGGACTCGAGAGCCGTCCGCCTCCGCGACAAGGCCATCCTGACACGCAGGATGTAGCGCTCGTTTGTAAGGAATAGCCTCGGTCGAGCAGAGCATCACGTCTGGAGGAACGCGCACCGTGCTGAACTCCCTCGACGCCGCTGCGCTAGCGCGCCAGGAGATCTAGCGGCCAGCTGAGCCGTGGAGTCGGTAGCCGCAAAGACTCCATGCATCGGAGCAAGCCACAGCCGTGGACGCAGATCCAGCAAAGGGCGTGACCCGGACCACGGACGGGCAGATAAGCACGGTGAGATGCCCACAGACGTGATCACTGATCTACCGTCTGGCCACAGCGTTAGATGAGCTGCACCGATGCTGAGGAAGAGGTTTCTGGACTGAAGTTTCTGCAGCCACGAAGGCGGCGAACAGCCCTGCATGCTGGCGCTCGATGGCCCGATACTTGCAGGCACCGCACCAAAATGCCAGCTGGAGACAAGGCGTAAGAGGCTCTTCAGAGAGGGAAGCCTTCCGCCCTGTGAGTACCTGACATGCCTCTGAAGTCGGAATAGTGATGAGGAGTGAGCCATTCACGGAGGCGGAATCTTCACCTGCGTAATCGGAGCTCGACACTGACTTTAGATGACGAGGCCACTCTTGAGGTAAATGAAATGCAAAAGCTGCGGCCTCGGCCAGACAGGGCAAACATATGCGCGCCAGGAGGGGAGAGGAAAGTAGACGTTCTATAGGATACAAAGGGGGTGAGTCTGCAGAACAGTCTCCCCCACCTCTGGCAGAGACAGAGGAGTGACCTCGTGAAGTATAGGGCAGTCGTGAGAGGCTCGCCTGCGATCTTTCCTCGAGCGTACTGCAGTAGCCGTCTGCAGTAGCATACGCAGGCTTTCGCCTTCGTGGAGGCGGAGGGCCTTCTTCAGCAGTGCAGCTCTCAGCGCTGAGCACTGCAGTGCAGGTAGAGGTCGCCCGTCATGTTGACTCGCAGAGGTGTGAAGAGGTCAGCAGGCTCACCGTGCAGCTGGCTCGTAGTTGAGGACCGACAGCATCAAGCCTTTCAGAGCGGACCATCCGAATGGTCGCGATCCATGCGTAGCGGGAGCGTTGTGTCTGTGCAAGAGGGCTGATGAACTCCATCGCTCATACCTTCTGTGTGACAGGCCTCACCATGCCTTAGCAAGGGCCCGCAAGCCAGCTGATCGTCAGAGCGGAGCCGACCCGTGTCTCTCAGCTGCCACAGATCCTCCGTATAAGAGGTGATGAGCGCACGTAGTACGCAGCTGCTTCAGCGGCAGTGAGGATCCTCATTGCAGCCCGGCCTCGGTCTTCTCGCAGACACTGAGCATAGACATCATCGTGGCATACTCCACAGGAGAGCAAGACGTCGAGTCGAGGTGGTAAACAGCGCAGAGGCGTATTGACATTGCGGATCGCCAGGCAGACGCGCCAGGCGCCGACGACGACGTAGGCGAAGAGCCTCCTGGGTGAGTCACCCCATCGGCAGCCTGAGCGCACTGGCTGCGCAGTGGCTGGTCGGCAGAGAGGGCCCCGGCCGAGGAGCCATCACAGCCTGAAGCCTTCTGCTGAGCTCTTTAGGGCGACACCTGTGGTAGCGAGGGAGACCAGAGCTCGCTCAGTCTGATAGAGGTGGAGATCCTTTCAGGACGTTGATTAGCCACATCTGACACATAGCGCGCAGCCCGATCGAGATACCTTTCGCAGCAGTTGCAGCATGCTGAGCCTCCCTGTCGCGGCGAAACCACTTCACCCAGATGAGCTGATGATGCACTTTCGAGGTTCTTCAGCCCGAGGGTGCTGGCAGCGATAAAGGTCTGACAGGTCTTCCTCGACAGAAGAGGGTCGTAGCGGTGGTCACCGACCCGCTGCAGGCCAGCGGTACCGGGGTCAGCGTGCATGCCTTCTCGGCTAAGTCTCATTGAGAGAGCTGATCGATGGGACTGCCCATACGTCAGCGGCGGGAACCAGTCGATCGCACACGTATCGCCGCGTACCGTGACGGCAGGGAGTGCTGAGGCTCACAGCACGGTCTTCGGGCTGGCCAACAGGCCGCAGCGACAGTCCATGATCGAGTGCGCCGTCACCCGTGCACTGCAGCGACGAGGGCGGAGCGGAGCGAGTCGATAGAGCATGCCGATGCAGCTGCTATTGTGCATGAAGCCGGAGGGTATGCCCGATCTTCAGTGCGATGACGTACCTGAGCGACTGGACATCAGGCGAATGGGGAGCTTTCCATCGCGCGACGAGAGAGAGCTCGACCTGAGCGTCGATGAAGCTGCCGTTGTTCGAAGCTTCGAGAGACATCACCCAGCATCGAGCACCGAGGCATTGATGACCTCACCGTACGTCAGCCCAGCTGCCCATAGCGCCCTCGGTAAGCGATGGGCACGTAGCGGTGATAAGTTGTGCGTACTGGAGGTTGCGGCGCAGTTGGGGTCATCCGTGAAAGCTCACGCACCCTCGATAGCGTCCTGCAGCCGGATAGCCCTGCAGCGTCTCAACTCTAGCGCGGCAGCGTACTCATCGCAGCCTCCTCCACACCGTGGGAAGGCATTCTCTACGCAGAAGACGATGGGCTCTTGAGTAGCGAACGAGCTGACCAGCCTTGTAGGCAGCGACATCCGAGGGCTCGAGGCGCCAGCGCGCTTGAAGCTGCGCACGCCTCGGATCTGCTGACCTGCCCAGGTATTCTCGGAGATGGGAAGACCCTGGATACGCGCAGCGCCAGCCAGACGGGCGTCATCGGCTCCTCGGGCAGGCGGGAGGATGGTAGCATACTGCCCCGAGAGTCACGGGGGTCCTTCAGCGGACCTCCTTGCTCACGCGAGGAATTGAGAGCGATGCGGCGCATGGTCGAATCTTTGCTGGGAGAGAGCATTGTCCTCGAAGGCCTGGATCTCGCGGATGTAGCGAGGCCACTCTGCAGGCTTTGACTGCACCTGATAGAGCCGAGGCTTTCTTCCTGATCAGCGGGAAGTACTCTGATCCTGCGTGACGAGTGAGAATGTCGAAGACGACGGCGACTTATCCTCGTTCCACGCCTTGATGGGGAACTTATAGAGGTCAGAGGTCCGTGTAGTCAGGAGCGAAGCGCGGACGAAGCCCTTCTTCTCCAGCTGCGGCGAGGTAGGGATCGGAGTCACCGCTTTCGAGCACGATAGCGCTGTCACGCTGAGTCGAAGGCGCACGCGCGGGGTTGGAGTTCTCAAAGCCGACCATCCTGGTGCCGAGGATTGGAGGATGGAGGAGAGGGTGACGGCGACGAGGATTTCGCAAGCGATGGTCTTGACAGGGAGCCGATCGCGGAGCTTATGGTTGTCCGTCTTGCGGTGAGGTGTCGCCTTACAGAGACGATGGGCTTATCGGGAGGATCTTTCTCGTAGGCACTCTTCCCCGGGTGCCTCTCCGTCTCGCTTTTCTCCTCGCTTTGAGGAAGTCGGAAGATCCTGCATGGGCTGTGGTGCAGTGAGCGCGTGAGGGCTGCCGCTACAGCCAGGAGTGAGCGCCATCTTTCGATTGATCATCTTCGGCAGTCTCATTTCTAGACATCGAGGGAGTCATGCACTCCTGGCGCGCGCGCGAGCACCGGCAGTGGGCCCTTGAGCGTGCGGTCCGCTGCGTGGAGGCAGCAGACAGCGCTCGAGCAGGGGCGTACCTTCAGCAAGTGGCATGTACATATACTGCCTGCACGTGCGAGGGCAGGGACGTTGGCCAGGATACAGACAGAGTCGTCGAGCTCGCCACCAATTATAGCTGGACGCGGCCAGACTTGAGAGCATCGCTGTGGTCGTCGCAGGAGGTGAGGCTACGAGCCTACACCGACAGAGGCGGGTGCACCAGCGTAGCTGTAGGCACACTCAGGCGCAGCGTTGGTGGGGATTGACCGCACCAGCGACAGACTGTCGGCGCGCGCGATCTGCAGGAGACGCTCCATGTGGCTGGGGCTCATGCCAGCGATGGTCGAGGCTAGGCAGTCGATAGAGTCGTCGCAAGCATTTCGCCGAGTGAGCTAGACGTCTTCGAGTCTACCTGCGAGGCGAGGATGACAGTGAGTGCAGGTCACGGTAGTTATCCTTGACGAGGAACTCGAGGAGCTGGTCGCAGGCAACTCACGCCCGAGCGAAGCCCTCACGCCCGAAGTTGCGGTGCGGGCCTGTCCTGGAAGTCCTTTGCCGACGGAGATGCTTGCACGGGAAGGCTTCACGCCGCTTAGCCTTTAGGCACGACCTGACAGCGTAGGCAGGCTCATGTCGAGAGGCGGGTCTCCTGACAGACGAGACACCACCGGACGAGGCTCATCGCATCTCTTTGAGCTGGAGGTAGTAGCCCTGTACTGACAGCTCGATAGAGGCTCTTCTTCTTTTGCGGCTGGTCAGGTCAGCAGGATCCACTCTGAGAGGTCTCGACCTGGATGGAAGGCAAGTGCGTTCTTCATCGCAAGCTCGGGCTGTCTTGATAGGATCGCGCCGAGGTCTTCGGTACGTGACGCAGGGCCGTGACGGCGTAGCGCTGCTCAGGAGCATAGCGGGAGGTAAGGCTCATGCAGTCATCGCCTGTCGTCGACGCGGCTCAGCAGCCCTTAGCCTCGCAGCGTGGATCGCACCTTTGAGGGCGTAGTGAGAGGATAGCCCGAAGTCGATAGCGGTGAGGCCGCAGACACCGAGCTGGCTGTTGATGACGCGTCACTGAGGGCTGAGCGAGGTTGCTGGTGGTCACCGTCGAGGACAGTGGTGGAGCCCGACCTCTCTCGTGAACTCCAGCCGAGCGGAGCTGGTCCGTGTGTAGTGATGCCGAAGCAGCGTGAAGTTGTGTGTAGCAGACCGAGGACGCTCCCCCATCCCCTGCGTGTGACGATGCTGCGAGTCGACTTCTTCGAAGAGAGCTCGTGGCAGGCGAGACGAGCGTACCTGGGTCGACAGCAGCTGTACTGGACGGAAGGCTGCTCAGTATTGAGCGCCTCTACATTATTAGAGATCGATGGAGGTTCCTGCTGGCTATCTCCACCCGTATGGGGATCCGCCCAGTCGGACGAAGTGCCACGGTCTCCGCATTATTGCACGTAGCGGGAGCAGAGTACTGAGGTTGTCGGGGTCGTCCGTTATCGTTCTCGAAGTCACGGCACCTCGATAAGCATCGTGCAGCCAAGGCTCTGGAAGGCTTGTTCCAGCGCAGGGACACCGTTTACGGGGCGCACGCCAGCTGGCGGGGAAGGCGCCATCCAGATAGGAAGACGATCTCTCTCTCGCCTCGGTGAGCTGACCTCATGCGTAGGCCTTCATCCTGGGGACGAGCTGCGCGGGTGCCAGATAGATAGTACGGGCTCCTGGTCATCGAGGCAGTCGAAGGAGATCTTTGCGCGGCCGTCCGATAGCCTCACTCGTGCACCAGCGAAGCGGGGATGGCAGCTGGAGGCCTTCCTACGCTGGAGGATCAGAGGGCCTCAGCCCTGCGTCAGAGTGCATATCCTCAGCTCACGTGAGCAACCGCCATGAGCGAAGGGTTCCACGGGAGAAGTTCATCCTCGACGACGCTGGAGCGTTGGAGTCGAAGGCCATCAGCTGATACGAAGTTGCCAGGCTGCTATCGCGACTGCCAGAGAGGTGATCTTGAAGGGACGCTGCGAGGGGACCAGATCCTGAAGCAGGCTGGACCTCCGTGACGAGCGAGAATTGATCTTCAGGACGACAGCGGAGCTATCAGCCTGCACACCCCGTGGACGACCTCACCGACCATGGCTGCGCAGTCAGCCTCGCGAGTGCCTTCTGCGCTGGGCGAAGCGCCAGCGCGATGGCGACGATGGAGTTGGGCAGCCGCCGATTTGGCTGACGGGCCGTGTCCCGCTTCTCGAAGTGGAAAGCACGATAGGAGCGGAGTTCGAGCGGCTGACAGCCGACATCGGGGGTCGGTAGTCGAGGTGATCTGGCATCCATCATCAGCCTCCTGCCGAGGTCTCGTGAGCTCGAGGCAGACATTACCACTCGATCTCGTGGAGGGTAACGGTCTCCCGCGGCGGTGTCCCGACCTTCTTGTCCTGAAGAACTCTCGTGTACTTGTCTTCTTTCTTCTCCTGCGCCGCCACCGAAGGCGCGAAGAGTATGAGAGCCGAGAGCCGCAGCGAGGAGGCCCAGTGAGCCCGGCAGAGATGGCAGAGATGTAATGAGCAGGCATCGAGACACAACTCTTGCACGTACGATTGTAGCGTGATACCAGATCTGCAGTGAGGTGAGGCTGGCGGCCTCGCTCTGTGCAGTGCTTCTCGGCTGCTGTCCGCAAAGGACGACTCGCAGCAGCCTATCGTGAGGTAGCCGTCAGCATTGAGAGCGAGCTCTCCGCATGCGGTGGCAGTGGGAGGAGGCATGATGTCGAAGGCTGGAACCACGTGGTGACGATCGCTTTGATCTCTCTCACCGTACACCTTCCTTAGACTCAGAGGGAGAGGACGGGTAATGCCCGCCAGCATTGTGAAAGCTGCAGATCGACGCCAACCGAAGCCTCGCGCCCGTGCTGTTCGGCCCCTGGATGAAAGAGGTGCTGGTCCGAGCGTGAGGCCATCGACGCACCGTCTGTTCTGCGAGGGAGATCCAAGCTGGGTGGCTCGCCGCTGTAGCGGTTCGCCGAGCGCATTGTGAGCGAGTCACCTTTGGTCCGGCAGTCGCTACGAGCGCAGCTGCCACTGAGGCTCGCATCAGGTGAGGCAGGTGCGCGCTGCTGCACCTGAATGCGGACCATGGCATCGCACCATCGACACTCTTTGCGACTGAGGAAGTCCCCAGCCGTGAGGCGAGACGGCGAAGCACGCTACATCCGAGTCGTGCCTGGAGCAGCAGCAGGGTGTAAAGAGAGACAGTTCCTTTCACTCTGGCACCTTCTATGCTCGACGAGCGTCACACCCCTCGAAGGCCCGTCTCCTGAGCTCCCACCGGGAAGCGTACTCGCCGCAAAGGTACGCTGCTGCACGTGACTTGATCCAAGCGACCAGATGCAGGCTACTTCCGCATCGTCGAAGAGGCCATGCCTCACCGATGCGCGCATGCCGGACTGCGCTGCACGCGGGTGCAACGAGGCCAGCGCGGCGAGAGTAGCCCGGAGCGACAGGCGAGAGACATTTATCATGCTTCTTTTCTGCAGGACATTGCAGCCCTTCCATCTCGCAGACGTTAGCCGCGAGATGGGCGCATTCTCGACCGTAGTCTGACGTAGCGTCAAGTGGCTGAGCTACACAGGTGGTCTGTGTGGAAGGGAGATACGAGGCGAGGACCTTCAGCGAGTCAGCCGACACACGATGAGCAGGTGCGGGAGGCCGAGGGCAATCAGCGATGAGAAGGCTGATGCTGCACCCGCACGTCACATAGCGGTAGAAGAACACTCGACTGGGGATCTCGTCGTATCGCACAGCGGTTATGCGCCCGCCCAAAGGTCGCGTCACAGGCATCCGTCTTCCTGCCAGGTGCAGGCGGAGGATGATACCTCCTTCACAAGGTTGCGCCGCCAGACGTACAGCCTGTCGACATAGCGTGGTGTGGGCATGCGTACAGGAGCGTGGTGTAGCAGCACGCCAGGCGGCACATACGCAGACGGGCATCGCATGCCAGCTAGCTGGGCCATAGGGAGAGGTCCTTCCAGAGAGACGACTCACGCCATCGACGACCAATGCACAGCAGAGGCGTCACAGATGCGCCCGTCGTGATGGTGCATGCGGGCGACGTGATCACGGGTGACCTCTACCCGGAAGGCAGCCGCCTGCACTGAGGCGATGTGGCTCTGCATTACCTGACGACTGCCAGAGTGGTGACTCGCCATTGACCGAGCGACTCTGCAGCAGGAGGAGTAGAGAGCGAGACAGAGAAGGCCCAGTGACTTATAGATCTATGGACGATCTTCATCGTACTCTGTGAGGTTAGCGATACTGAGAGAGAGCTCCACCAGCTAGCTCCCTTGCCATGCTTCATCCATATACTCACTGAGGCGGAGCAGGAGGGAGGCTGACAGTAGCAGTGCAGAGGCGCGCCCAGCTGCACGCTTCCCATCTCTTGGGGAGGCCGGTAGGCATTGATGGAGCGTTACGGTATTCTCACTATACTTCCTGAGATAGATCATCCCGTGAGGAAGGCCCACCAGAAGGGGATTCTTGAGCTGGTCTGCCCGCACGAGGACGACCGTAGGTTTCGCTTATTGACCGCCGTCCGCAGGTCTGCCTTGCGGGAGCATGGCAGCGCGATCGTGTCGTACTTCAGGAGGTGTGACATCACCAGGCTCCATATCCGAGAGCGTCACTGAGGGTGGGTGACACCGTCACGGGTGACGATACATTTCGCTGTCTCCTGCTGACGGTCGGAGACCCCTGGCGCTGATTGCCGCAGGGTGAAGGGAGCCCTTGATGGAGTCTGCAGGACGTATAGGTATCCTGAGGCACTCGAACTGCTTGCCTGGACGTAGCGGTAGAGCGAGACTATCACCGCTCACCTATAGCTCAGGAGGCGAAGAAGAGAGCTCCAAGGAGGTTCACTTGGAAGGCTCTATGTGATCTTCCCATTGCTGTTCCTCGGAGGAGTGCGAGGTTCTGTACGACGACGGTATCTTTGCCCTCGAGTTAGGGAAGTAGATCACACGGTGACCCCATTGTGGTAGTAGCCATCCTGCTGTGCTCCGTCGTAGATGTCCGACCTGCTGAGTCAGCGCTGAGGAGGCTGAGATGCGCAGGGCAAGCGAGGCCAGTGAATATCTTCTGTTCATTGTCGTAGGCTTCTCTCATACTCGTTACCGTAGGCGAGTTCTCATCCCGGAGGGCCAGGGCAGGACAAAGATGCTGGAGCGCTTGACTGCACCTTTGCGCTCAAGGAGATCGAGGAAGCTGAGGAGTGAAGTGCTTTCAGCGCAGGGAAGATCTGGCCTTCACCCTGGCATCACGCACATGTGCCCTTGACAAAGCTCAGCGCTTTGAACTCTACCTCGTGTAGGCAGTGTCGCCTCGAGAGGTGAGGGAGGGTGTCTGACCACGGTATTGGCTCGCGCGACCTTGTTCATAGAGCGGCAAGCGCTGCTGTAGGATCGGAGGAGAGAGGGCTGGGGCCTCGTATGCCGTAGTGCACTCTCGGCAGATGTGATCAGCGGTCAGCCCGCGCCAGCTGTCGCCAGCCGTGGCTTCCTCCGAGCGATGCGAAGCGATGAACTGCTGCAGGTATCTTACTCGCGAGTAGAAGGCTGCCTGACGATTGTCGACGGCACCCGCAGCCGCTCCCGGTGACAGCATAGAGCTGGTCGAGGATCGCCTGGCTGTGTGCCTGGACCTTCATCGGTACCCCGCGATATTCTTCTTCAGGAAGCGAGTAGCGTTGGCATCGGAGGAAGTCTATCTGAACAGGAGCCCGAAAGATCAGTCTCGCCTGCAGGAGGGATGCGCGCAGACTCGAAGAGTTACGACCTGCGAGATTGAAGCTCGCCGCATGCATCGGTGACCTTCCTGGCATACTCAGCGGCCTTTGCTGAGTTCCCCATCGCCCGATAGACACTGGCCTGCAGCGCGCAGACCGTAGCGCTTGTATTGGGCGGGTGCGGCACGGCGTGACGGTAAGTCCGGCTGCTGGTGGTACTCACCGAGGCTCACCTGTCCCACCTGATATCGAGAGGAGAGCGCTCTGCCTGGTCAGCAGGTCCTCGAGGATATTCTCATAGGTCCTCGCGAGTGACGGTGTAGGACCGCCGTACGGTTCTTGAGAGTGGCTGAAGCCATATCGAGTAAGCGATAACGCTGAGTCCTTGCTCAGCGATAGTCCTCATGGCAAGAGGCGCACGAGGTCGAAGTGCAGTGAAGGCACGCAGACCGGAGTGCCTCTTGAGCGAGAGGTGGCTGCTGCCATGAGGGTGCGACTTCGAGGTTCAAGCCAGACATTATTGACGTAGGGAGATGTACTCGTACCGATCGGAGCTACAGGCTGTAGATCTCAGCCTGCACAGACACGCGTCCGTGTAGTTGTAGCGCGATCTCACGCTGAGGTCGAGGTCGCACCTGCAGAGCCAAAACATCTGAGCGGAGCTTCCGTCGACGAAGCTGTCTCGCCCGTGCATGCCTGCAGAGGTCTTGATTTTCGAAGCTATCGTCCCGTAGACACTATAGGAAGCGTAGCACTCGCAGTGCTGGAGTGAAGAGAGAGAACTGACGGTCCGCAGAGGGCATATCTTTCAGGCTGGACATCTGAGGAACTTATTGCACGCAGGCAGAGCCGCAGGCTAAGGCCCGAAGGCTGGTACATGCTAAAGCTGTCTTCTTCTATAAACACACTCTCTCATCTAGGGTTAGAAGGAGAGACGCAGAGACATCTCTGCGCTGCGAAGTGTGAGCAAAAGGATCTCAGACCACGCTCACGCTTGACTCGTGGAGAGAGGTAGAAGAGGCTGCTGGGTGCAGGAGCTCTCGATGCAGTGTCTCGGCGTATGTGGAGCTTCTTGGACCCAAGTAGCCCTCGGTCTCATAGGGCCAGTGAGAGAGACTACGCAGCGTGAAGTGGTATTCCTTTCCGGATGAAGCGACGTCTGATAGGGGCTCTGCAGAGGCAACGTCACGATAGCGGTGACGTCACCGGCCTGCTTCCAGCGCGGCCTCCAGGACGCGTATTTCGGTCACATTCTGCTGAGCGTCGCACCTTCCAGACACGAGAGGCGTGAGCGCAGCGTTGTAGACCCGCCCGCGCGAGCGAGTAGCCGAAGTTCGCATTCAGCGCGAGAAGCCTGCTTTGTACATCAGGGTACTGAGGTGAGAGCGGTTTATAGGCTCCGGCGGTGACGATCGCCGAAGACGCCACGGTCATTAAATAAGTAGGTGAAGCGTACAGGCACGATCGCGCTGTGATGAAGATCTCCACCCGTAGCGCTCGATACCAGCCGAGGGAATGCTTCAGAGCAGAAAGGAGGGACCCACCCTCCTGCAGAGAGGTAGGGGCGTCGCACCGCGGTTGAGGGAGCCGACACCGAGGTTCTCTCTGGTTGAGGCCGCCCTGAGCGCATCTCTTCACCACCTCTCTGACCTTATTGTCGTGTAGGAGTAGTTCGCGAGAGTGACCACCGTAGGTCCTTCTGTCTGGATGGGGACGACGACGCGCCTGGAACCCGATACCATTGTTCTCACCTCCCCCACATTCGGACGAGCGGTGACAGACTGATTCGAGGGAGCCATGAGAGAGACGTCGAGTCATGAGGTAATGTCCGTCAGTCTTCTGCAGGCATCGTGAAGCGAGGGTCCCAGCGATTCTTGGAAGAGCGTCGTAGGTCACTGACCGGATTGCCCGCTGGAGCGTACCGCCCCACTTCAGCTCGGGGTTCCTGATAGCCAGGGGCACGGAGCCAGCATTCACGATATAGTTGATACTGGGATTACGTGCAGGTATAGGTCGAGAGCCTGATAGGGCCGAAGCGATATTCCAGATACCCGCCACCCGCACGGAGCTTAAGTAGCTGGATATCTATTGCGGTTCGCTGAACTTCCTACTGTGGATGTTCCGGGGTCACCGAGTGACCAGAAGGGAGCGAAGGCTGGTCATTCCCTACCGAACTCGAGGAGTTTCGTAGCGGTAGACGACGTCCACCGAATAGCGGTTGTCGAGATGGCAGTGCTCCCGGCGAAGAAGAAGCCGGCAGCCGCAGCCAAAGGACCTCAGAGAGTCTGAGGGACGAGGCACACCATAGCCGAGGGCGAAGTTAAAAGCCTAAGGACGTCAGGAGCAGAGCTGAGGGCATGGTAGCTAGCTACGTTCGTCCGTCAGTGGTAGACCTCGAGGCTCGAGCTCGCCACGACGTGACGTAGAGCCTTCGCGAAGAAGGTGCGCTTGTAGGACACCACCAGCTTGCTCGAGGAAGCCTGGTGAGACCACGACCGAGGTTCGGCCATCGAGCCCCTTCTTCGTCAGGTCGCCTCGGTACGGAACGTACAGGGAGAGGCGACCTGAGCTACGCGAGAAGTTACGTGCCGCGGCGAAGGAGAAGTCATCGAGCATGGAGGTTACGCTGATCGATCCGGTACTGCGCCGTCGTCGTATTCAGGAAGTCCATGCCCGTGCAGCACGATTGAAGCCACCTTCGAGTCGAGGCCTACAGAGCGGGATTGCTCCAGATTATGCTCGAGCTTTGTGAGCAGCCCACTTCCGCACTCGTAGGGCGACTAGTAGGACTCTGCTGAGAGGTGTGCTGAGCAGCTGACGCCGCTGGGATCCTGCGACGAGAGCGTTCTCACCGCTCGCTGTATTCGGAGGCGGTGAGAACCTACCCTCGTCGGTTGTAGAGAGCTTGATGTCCCTGAGAGACGCTCACGAGAGGACTGCATCATGACTGTCCCATTGCGTTAGCGGAGCGAGAGGCCGAGCAACATACTTTGGAACTCTGTCGGCACTGGACCGTGGGAGAGTGTGAGACACCTGTACGCAGTGCTTTAGCGAGCCAAGCCGGTGGCCTGTCACCACCTGGATCATACGCACGATCGCGTATCTACGGGATCAAATCTAAGGAGTGCTGGGTGTCATGAGGTCGCCATCGCCGTACCACCAGCCCATGCAGAGCCCCGCCAAGTCCTCGCATACTGGAGCTTCCTCTGGCCGCGTGAGGAGGGTGGTAACGCTGAGGCCCAGGGCATCGAGGACGTACGGCGTACCGCTATAGTTCACAATGATAGCGCCTGGCTGATGGGTCGGTCGTGATGACGATGACCCCAGCAGCCTTAGAAGACTCATAGAGCGCCGAGGCCGACGCATCCCTTGAGGACGTGTGACGTCTCGATGGCGTTCATAATCCATATCAGCAGATATACTCGACATCCACGATCGCCCTGCCTACGACGAAGAGGGGGAGTGTTGAAGCTGCACTGCGAAGGCGAAGGTGCAGCACGACGACGGTTCAGCCTGGCGCGTGCGTTGGGGTCCGAGCCGAGGTGTATCTGCTGACGACCTGCAGACCTGGGGACGAAGGCCTCGAGGCGTGCAAGAGTTCTTCAGGCCTCATGAGAGGTGAGCTGTTTGACTTGATGAATGTCTGCGCTCCCTGCATAGCTCTTTTCATCTTTTCCTTTCGTGAAGCCGGTCACGACCACCGATCTGATCGTCTGACGGTTCGGGTCTCGAGGTCGACACGCCGCAGGGGCGTGCCACCACGCAGGTGGTGACGGCCGAGCCTTGTACGCAAACTATGGAAGCGTGACGCAGACGCGCTGGTGGCACCTTTCGTCTCTAGAACTCGAAGCGTTCCTTGCTATCGTGATGGTGCCACCAGCCCGACCTCAAGATCTCGACGGTGCGATCGGCGCATAGGCTCACCATTCTGGTCACATTTCGCAACCGCTGGGCTATCTCGAAAGCGAAGACGTGTTCCTGCTGCGTAGCAGGTACCTCCCCGATGCTGTGGCCAGGCTGGGAGAAAGCGCTCGCGGTGACGTACGGAGCTTGATCCACCCTCCCGCAAGTAACATTGTAACCAATCTCATGCGACCTCGGACTCGCATTACTATGGTTCTACTCAGTTGCTCGCTCATACCCACCACGCGTGCTGGCGCTTTGCCTGTTAGCACGTGGGGTTCAGCATCCACATAATAATGTGACGATACGGGAGCTCGTCGGGACCTCTGTATATGTGAATCGCATTAGTATGGGGAAATGGACACGTCTGCAGCTAACTATAAAAGTAGTAATTTTATCATTAAATATGCAAAAATCAGTCAAACACATGGACGTTTAACTAAACTTTGAGCATTCCACAGGCAACTGCACACTTTCCAGTAAAGATCGAACCTAAAACACAGGTTCACAACTCTCCCCATCTCCCATATTCCTAAAATCAACCCTTGAATCGCCCCGATCACACAATTCATGAGGTGGCATAACGCCCTTCCTAAAACCCCACACTCCCCACCTCACGTCGTGGAAGCCCTTCCCATAATCCTCGCCACAATAGCGGCACGCATCGCCCCGCGGAGCCTCTACGAGAGCCTCTGTTGCCGCAAGCCCTCATCCTCTATCAGCGCACTAAGGCACTCGCACGCCCAGGCCCCCTCGACATATTCTCTTCTCCGAAGTGATCAGGCAAAGTCCTCTCGCCCGATCACGCGATTCCTCTGACCCTGCGGAGGAAGTGTCCTCTCTGAAGAAAAAGCGCCTTCCTGTAGTGGTATTCTGCACTCACGCAATGTAGTCTTAAACGACTCAGTGCATCGTAAACCCAAAGATCCACGTACGGAGACATTAGAGCCATGCACGTAGTCCAAACTTATCTCGCCACTCGTCCGCAACTCTCATCCCTAAGTGGAGCAACAACGCGGTGAAGGGAAAAAGCAACCTGTACTGATCACTTCAGCCGACCAGTGCGTTGGTCGGCATTAGCCCCTGTACATGTCCTATACCGCAAGCTACTTTACAGGGAGTACTCTCGTCGCGTGCGTACGGATGCGCCAGTGCACGATATTTGTAGCAGGTAAAACAAACCGCACGCCTCCTCATCGTTATCCCATAGGCAGTCTCACACCTACGCTCGCTCCGGCAGGCTTTCTCATGAGAGACGTGAAGCACCATCTTTTCCGCAAGGCCTTATCACGGCTGTTTACTGCAATGCGCCACTTTTGCGATGGCAGGTCAGGGACATAGCAAGTCACACTCCTCGCCATGCCCTTTCGCATATGCTCGTCCTCAAACACGGGACGCACGTACGGATGCAAAGATGTACCTTCATTACAAAACCTCTAAAACAAAGAGATGAGCACGGACTCGCTCAGCAGGCCCTCCTCATACGACGCGTCTTCTCGGCCTGCGCTCAACCCTCGATGTTGCTCTTCTCGGCGACCATCATCGCCGAGGCACCGCGAACTCCCTGAGCGCCGCAGGCCACGAGCACTTCCTCCACCACCCCGTCCACCGGTGCATCGAGTCATGCGGCCGGCCTGGGCCATCACGGGCCGCTATCGGATGACCATCAGTCAGGGTCGTCAACGATGCCCCTGATGGCGATCTTCTTCTCGCCGGGCTGGAGCTGGCACAGAGTCTCGTCGGCGAACCTCTTCGCCCAAGAAAGCCATCCTCCCCGTCATCGCTGCCTCTCGCATGGTCTCCTGTCCTCTCTTCCTCGGCGCGTGACCCCAACGTCACCCTGAGAGACTGCTGCTATCCCCATGGCGACGGATATATCGCCTTCGCTTTGGCCGTCCTCGGCCTCATACCGTGGCGCGCCGCAAAGCAGCCCACGTCTTCCTCGCCACGCTGGCCGCAGCAGACGGCAACATCGGCGGGATCATCGTCATCGCCTCCTTCTGCAGCAGCGTGGGCGTACTCGCTCACCCGCGGTACTGGTCCGCGCCCGTCGCCCTTCCTCCTCCTCCCGGGCCGCCTGCGCGCCAACCGCGTCTCTTTGAGCCCACATCATCGCAGGTACTCGCCGTCTGGGCACCTCTTCCTGCAGTCAGTCGGCATCCATCCCCACGATCGCGCGCGTACTCTGTAGCCTCGGCATCCCGCAGGCTCGAAGGTCCCACATCCGCGAAGCGCCTCACGCAAGCCACGAGCGCATCCGAAGGACCTCTCTACGAAGTTTTCGTGAGGCTGAGCGTGTACGGTCCTCCTCTCGCACGACCAGCCTGAGCGCATCGCGTGATCACATGACACCGGCAGGGCAGCTATCAGCCCTGTCCAGACCCCTCGGAGCATGCACCTGCCTGGTCAGACTACTATCTACCTTCCCTCTTCGCCTTCGTCAATGCCGGCAAAGTGCTTCGAGTGTGTCTCTTGCCGGCTGGGCGTGTCTAGGCCTCACCTCTGGCTATCTTCCTCGGCCTCTCCTCGGGAAGACCGTCGACACAGCCCTTCACCCACGTGGCTATCCGTGAAGCTCTGCGCTTCAGCCCAAGGCATGAACCCCCCGCCTCATCAGCCTCGCCGTCCTCGGCGGTATTACCACGGTATCGCTCTTCATCGCGAACCTCGCCTCATGACGGCCCCTGGGAGATGGCACAGCTCCTCAACGAAGCTAAGCTCGGTATTCGCCGAAATGATCATCCCTGTATCGTGGGCCACAGCTCCTGCAGTCGCTTCCTCTCAAGATGAAGCGAAGTAACTGCCCAAACCCTTAGAGATACGCAACGCACTCAATCCCCAATCGAGTGTAGTTGGCCCTCTAAACAGGTTTCATCATCTTTGTCGCGCAGAGCCTTTGGATCTCACCAGAGTTCCTCTCGCGATTTTCTCACACCACTTATCCCTGCGTTAATGTTCAAGAAAGTATTCTCTGCTGCACCTGGCTCATCGGAGGTCAGGCCCGCCAACGCCTGGTAGCCATTCCGCAAGGTACCACGGCTATCAACGCTGGTAATCGGTCTCGCCTTACCACCAGGGCTCGCTCTTCCTCCCCTCTCTGTAAGCCCTGACTACGGGTGTCACTGGCAACATGCATCAACGGCAACAACGGCCCATCTCGTAGGCTTCTCATCACACCGCCATGAAGAAGTTCTACGGTGATGCTGGTGCTTCATCGCTCGTCCCTCGGTGCTCGTGTGCTTTCATCATCAGCTCTGCCCTCAAGCTCGACACCCACGCTGGTATGACGATCTCACGACATCATCTCTACGCCTGATAGCTAGCTAATCTATGTCTGGAGCTACGGCAGCCATGCTGACTGGAGCACTCTTCCTGCGGTCGCTACTTTCACGGAGGAAGACTCGGTGGCTTCGCTGAACTCGGCTACGGCTTCTACAACCTGAACCTCGGTGTTACCTTCAAGCCTAACTGAAGTCGTGAGCCGAAGGTCACAGCTAGCAGGAAGCGGCTGCGACTCGGAGGTCGCAGCCGCTCTTTTATATGCTATTATAGTACGAGGTCTATCGCTTGGGGGCGAAGGCCACGAGGCGCTCAGCCCGTCGACGATGCGGTCAGCAGCCCGGGAGGCGAGCTATGGACTCTCTTCGGAGAGCGAAGCACTGCGCGCGTCCCGCACGAGGGCGATGGCGCGGGCGTCAGCCTCGTCGCGTGCCTTGTCGTCGGGATGAGGAGCGCGCCGAGCGCGCTGAGAGCGCCAGCGCGTTCTTCGTCTGCGGTCTTCGCGCTGCTGCGCGAAGGGACGAGGACGGCAGGCTTACTCGAGGAAGCACAGCGGAGATCGAGCTAGCGCCAGCACGCGGCACACCACGACGCTCTGCCACAGCATGCTTCAGATCCATACGCTGGATGAAGGCCGATGAGCAGACGTAAAGTCACGCCTTCAGGAGCCCCTGCGCCCAGCTTCGAAGCCCCTTACCCGTCTGCCAGATGAGGGCGACGCCCGACTTAGTCCACTCAGCGAGGCGCGAAACCGATACTCTCGTTGATGCTCAGAGCACCGAGACTCCCGCTCGATGACGACGACGACACGCTTCGTATCAGCTGGCAAGCTGAAGTGACGCAGCGCTTCTCGCGAGCCTCGTCCCGTATATATCTCGATAGCTGGGACGCAGGATCTCCCGGTCAGCACGATCTTATCCTTCGGAAGAAGCGCTCCATCTCGGGGTACGCTACGCAGATGCGGTCGGCACGATGAGCGAGTGAAACCTATTCGTCACGCCAGCATAAGAGTTCTGCTCTGGATGAGCGTGGGATGCCGAGGCTCTGTGCAGCCTCAGCGTAGGTGTGCGTTGGCATAGCCCCCGACGCCACGATGACGATCTCGGGGCGGAAGTCTGGATGATATCGCGGCCGTGATGAGCGCACGCAGGAAGTCACGGATGACCCTGATATTGCGCCAGAGGCGCTGTACGGGTCAAGGCCGCGGATCTTCAGACCGCGGATGGGGAAGCCCGCCTGGGGCACATCGCTCATTCCATGCGCCCTTCGGCACCGATGAAGAGGATATCGATCTCGGGTAGCGCCGGCGAAGGCTTCGGCGATGGACAGCAGGGAAGATATGCTCTGTGCCACCGCCGCTGATGATAGCTCGCTGGATCATATTTCTATACGTAGTCTTTGTGTGTCGGTATCGAGAAGAGGGCTCTTCCACGACCTCCTCGGTCGCGGTGACCTCAGTGAACTCTGCCTCCGTGTGGGCTCACGCTTGGCTTATCAACGCGCGAGGCGCCGATCATAATGCCGAAGGCCATACTTGTCGCCAGGATCGACGACCCCCGTAGCCGATGAGCGGGAGCGTTCGCTGTGGTGATGATCCCCGGAGGCGACGATCATATTCACCAGCGCCTGCAGCGGATAGAGGATGCCGAAAGCCCTGATGAGGTTGCTGCGGAAGACGTTCGTCTGCTTGCGTGCCTCACGATAGCCGATGAGCATCCACACCACGACAGAGCGATGGATGAAGAGCAGACCGAGGATGCCGTACCCTCGATGATGATGGCGAGAGGTAGTCGGAGTAGGCCTGCGAGAGGGAGTCACGCAGCTTGTCATTCTAGGCCACGACCGACGAGCTTGAGTTGGCGATCAGCCATGCGGCCCATCTGCTCCTGACGACGTTCTCGCCGGTGATAGCGAAGCGGTTCGCGCCTTGACGGCGCCATCAGACGGTTGTGCCACGTGACGGCACGACCAGGCAGCATGCTCTCGGGCGCCAGCAGAGGCAGGCACCACCCAAGACCACCGCTATGGCACCGATAGCCGTGATGGTGGTACACAAAGCGCTTAGGCGCCTTGAGTACCCACGAGTAGAGGTAGAGGAAAGAGAAGATGATGAGGAAGGTCGATCAGGTTGCTCAAGAGCACCATGATCGAGAGGATGAAGATCCATCCTCAGTATGCCCAGTAGCGAGGCTCTTCCGGTCTTCCACGACATCCTTACCCGCGACATACGCCCAGATGACGATATAGACACGCGTGAACTCGGCGGGCTGATGGGTGATGAAGCTTAAGTCGATCCAGCGCCTGCCCTCATTGGTGCTCTGCTCCTAAGAAGAGCTGCGCAAGAAGAGACCCACCAGAGGGAGCGCTGAGAGCGGTGGGTAGGGTAAGATAGCGATAGAAGCGCTCGAGCATCGGCGTTTCTCAGCAAGATAGCCGAGCAGACACCGATAGTGAGCATGAGCGCATGTTTCTGAGGATGGGATTCAGTCGCCCGACGGAGAGGTTTCTATGATCCTCGAGCTCAGCGCGCCGATACGGTGTAGAGCGCAGACCAAGACGAGTAATGAAGTAGAGTGCCCACATGAGGCCGTTGCCCGGCGAAGATGCGGCGCAGCCACGAGTCCTTCGGCTGAGGGAGGTCGTCGATCGTTAGCATGGCTTCTCAGCTTGATCAGGCCCTGTACCATTTCGCGAAGCGGTCGCCCGATGGATGTGCTGAAGAGGTCAGCTCGCACAGGCGGGAGAGAGCAGGACGGTGTCGCCTGGCTGAGCCATCTCACGAGCGTGCGATAGCCTCCTGCGAGAGAGCTGAGGCGATCTGAGGCACCTCGCCGTGGAAGCTCTTGTACAGCTTCAGCACGTCGGTCGTGAGGAAGACGAGCCTCACGCGCCCTAGAGGTGATGAGTCGGTGGATATCCATGTAGTCATTCCCTTTGTCTGCCGCCGAGGATGAGCACGTAGGGCGTGGTCATCGCGGAGTGCATAGTAGGTAGAGCTGACGTTGGTGGCCCTGGAGTCGTTGATATAGCGCACGCCATCGTAGCACCCTGACCTCCTCGAGGCGGTGGGGGACGTTCACGAGTCGCTGAGCGCACGTCTCAGGACACTGCGCGAGACGCCGAGACGCAGGGGTCAAGTGATCGAGGCGGCCATAGTCATTCTGCAGGTCAGTAGCTCTGGAGTGCGAGCTGATCGACGGGGGAACCCAAAGCTCTTCCCGTCAAAGCGCAGGCGCATGGCATGTCGTCCGACTTCTGTCAGCAGCAGAGCCTACCTGCGTGATAGGTCGCGGAAGGAGAGCGTCTGCATCGGCATAGCTGGTGGCCTGCGACGCGGGAGACGCAAACTCATCTTCACCCCTAATAGATGAAGGCATCCTCTGCGGTCTGGTTCTGCAGGATGCGCATCTTCGCCATAGCGTACCCTCGAAGTTGTAGTGATAGCGGTCGAGGGTCGGGGTGATATTCATCAAGAGGGCGATATGCACGCGAACTTGTGACAGTATCATCCAGCTGGAAGCTGCTCAGCTCGACGACGGAAGCAGTCGGGCGTTGCTCTGTCGGGGATCACCTGACGGGCGAGGCCAGCCTGCCCCAGCCAGTGCGGGCTTCATACCCGCCTCGGTGAGATATGGCAGCCACATCGTCGTCGTGGTCTTCCTCATTGCTCCCGTGATACTGATGACCTTACCCTTGAGGTAGCGGCCTGCCAGCTCGATCCTCAGAGATGACAGGATGCCACGCTCACGGATAGCCACCATAATAGGTGCCTTCAGGGATACCAGGGCTCTTGACGATCCCCTCGGCACGCAGGATGAGTTTCTGTAGGGTACATCTCTTCGTAGGGGATGCCATTGGTCGAGCTCCCTGCTTGTACTTCAAGGATATGCCCAGTCCGAGACCATGACGGATATACCACGACTCTGGTATAATAGCTGCGCCGACACCACTTTCGCCAGCGCCCAGGACGACGGCCCGAACTTCTTTCATCATCTTATTTGTCTTGCTATGGTGCAATGAGGTAGGGCAGCGACCTTCCAATTCACTCCGATATAGCCTGCTTTAGACTACACTCGTCATTTCGCCCATATATGCAAGTGTATGCGTGCACTAGCTGGGGAAGGAGCGCTCACACCTCTGCACAGAGGGGGCAAATAGTCTGCTTTTTCTCCCCACCTTCGATGCGAAGAAAAGGAAAAGCCACCCGCCCCATGAGCATTTAGACAACACCCGAGTATCATATATCCCCTACCTTTTTACACCCATCAAGTACAGCCCCAGATACATCAGCAAGACAGCATGCAGCCACACGAGTGGACGACCAATGACTTCAAGGGAGAGTCGGCATAGACTACCGCGACGACAAGTTCTCTTTTGCCCATAATTCCCCACACACGTCCCCGAGCGGATGATAGGGGCTCGCATGCAATTCGGCATGGTGATCTATCGTCAGGGGACGATACAGATCGCCATTGACGGGCCGCGTATCGCCTCGAGCAAGGGCGCAGAGGCTAGCTACCAAGGGGCCTTCTATCGAGGAATGCCCTCCTCAGCGATGCCGATCTGGTCCCTGCGGACTCATGGGAGCTCATCGGCGACCGCAGCGCTGAATACCGTATGGAGCATCGTGACTAGTGCGCAGGTCGCCCATCTACACGCTGAGCGAGGAGCCGACCCGGCCCTCCACGATCTATCACCAGCAGATCTGCCGCTCTGTCACCGCCCAACCCTCTCCGTGACGAACTCCCACACATCCATATCCAGGCGCCCTCTACGCCTTCATCCGTGAGGTCAGCGAAGAGATCCGCCAAGCCACCCGCAAGACCTGACCCGCGCCAGCCAGCAAGCTTACGCCCTTCTTCGACCTGCTGGCCATGTGACGCGGGCGCATACGCTCCGTCTCGGAGATCGCTACCTGATGAACCTCGCCGAAGCACCTCTCACGCATCATCAAGGGAGCAGACGGGCGAGACGCCCATCCACTTCTCATCCATCAGTACATGATGCGTGCTATCACACAGGAGCTTTGGCCACTCGACGAAGACAGCCAGGAGATCGCCCGCCAGCAGGGCTTCGCTCGCCTTCGGAAAGTTCGTCAAGCAGCGAGACGGGCTCACGCCCACCGAGTACCCGCAAGAAGCTCCAGACAGGCGAAGCCGGACACCGAGCTAGCCACGACACACCTGCCCGCCCCAGCGCAGCAGGCCCTCTTCCCCGCTATAGTCCGAGCCCCGCCCATCGCGGGATTTTTCTCATCCAGCGGAGAAAAAGGACATTCTCCTCGAAGAAAAAGCTCCTTCCTTCACGCTATATTCTCTGTCCACTGTACGTAGTCCCAAGGACTCGGGCACGTATCTCTATGATCCACGTACGTAGATTTTAGATCCAGGCATGGGACAAAGCTTTTCACTACTCATCCGCAACTCCTCCCCGCACTCTGGAGGAGGTTAGTCCACCACTGCTACCAGCTTTTCTTCCCGAAGAAGCCAGCACCAAAACCATAGCAACATTCAGTCCGAGTCCCCTCGTCTCACCTACCTCTGGTAGAGACTCCATGCAAGTTTATATAAAGATGGAGGGGAACCTATAGCCAATAGGATCTTCCCTAGCAGCAATGTGCAGGAGGTTCTCAGACGATCTGTGCCAGGATTCTCCATCGACCACATCCGATGGGTTATCCGTCCTCTTGTTTGTATGATTCTTAATCAACTACATTTGCTATTGAAACCTCCATAGAGCCATGTCCCATGAAACATCAAGGAGCTAGTTAGATGGAGATTGACACACGGAAGTAACACACTCATACTAGCGCTCACTATGCAGATTTTACTACCACAGAGTTATTGCTCTCCTCAATTGGCGAGACCCATTTACACATCGCTCCTCCTTGTTTCCATCCTCTTGCTGGATGCCGAAGTGATGCAGATATTGAAACTCAACCAGCATCGCTGCCTGATCAGTTGGTCGGCACAGACGTTTAACCATATAGGCAGTGACTGATCAGACTGTACAAACAATGGAGTCAATAGCAACTGCCAGTAGCCAGTACATGGCGACTCACCTTCTGGTGTCAGGCTACGTTTAGTATGGCAGGCATCTCACATGTAGGTGAGGTCGGTGTTAATGAGATAGTTTAGATCCCGATCCATATTCAAGCGGAGAATGAGATCAATTGGATTTGGCAATTTACTCTGACCACGGGACTCAGATCTCATCAGAGTTCCTAAAATCGAGCAGAGGTTTCACGATGATCACCCTATGGCTCTTGACCACCCTTACGCAGAAGGGGCTAGGACATGCTGCCAGAAGTGTGTACTATGCTCCACCGTCTGGGAGCACGGAGCTTGCGAAGAAACATAAATGGGAAGCTTTATGGAGTGCACTCTGTGCTCATAGCTTTACCGTGGGAGATCTTTTTATGATGATCGAAATGAATGTTGTCGATGGAGGCTCGAGTACTCGATCTCCACTCTAGAGAATTGTGTCCCAGCCTTTAGCTTTGAAGATTTTGACGCTGGCGGTCGCTTCTCCGGGTCCCCGTGGGCTTTTTGGGGACGCTTTAGTAGAGCAGAGTCAGTGAACCAGGTATATCCTCAGAGAGGCATACATGTATCTCGATACGCCCCATAGTCGACCTCCCATCATTGAGTGAACATCGACCCTATTGGTATTGGGCCCATTCTGCCACCTCCATGTGGGTGAGACTATCGGATGAAGATCCAGGAACCCCAAATGAAATCAGTCACATCAAGAGCCTCTTTTGATTATGTCAGAGTGAAGTAGCTCGATGGCATTGAACGAGCGTTTATACAGCTTTCTGATGGTAGCTTTAAGGATATTCAAGTGTAAAGGATGCAGTTCATGCTCCCTGCAGAAGACGTTATCGGTATTATGCATACACATATATCGCAAGAACTCTTCTGGAACAGACAGGGGTGAGTACTCAACTCGCCTCTCTCGTTAGCTGACATCTCGTAGTTTTGTTGCTCATGTGAGTAAAAAGCATAGCGAAAGAGCTTATGAAGAACTCGAAAAACAGGGAGTCCTGTAGAGATTGATTTATCTAAGTATTACTCAGGAATCGTCAGTAAGCATGGAGTGTATATCCTGAGTTTTAACAAGAAGATCAAGACTTTTCAGAGTTCATCGACTTATTTGGGACCAGTAAACAGCAGCGAAGTAGTCTAGGGATAGTGCTTTTCCCAGGACTTTAATAGAAGATCAGGACAGGTGGATAGAGCGACTGACGTGTGACCAAATCGAATGATAATAAATGAGAACAACATTCTCGCCCAAGAAGAACAGTATATCCTAGATCACATAAACGAGTACTATCCTTCTCTCAAGGCAGTCCTAGGCTTGATGTTCTTTGACTCTATGAAAGAGGGACCCTAGTTTTTCTGTCTATGATCAAAGACTCTGAGACCCAAGAGTAGGGTTCTAAGCAGTTCACTAACCGAAGTTATTTTATAACCGACATGATCTGCAAGTGATGTAAAAAGACGAAAGAGCCTCTTTTATGATGAGAGCGCTATCTATCTTTACTCTTTCTGCTTCCTCCCCTAAAAGAAGGGAATGCCTAGAGAAAGTCGCAGTCTTGCTGCGACTACCAACGAGTATCAGCAGATAATCGAGACAATCCCCAGGGGCTTTCTACTTTCGAGGACCAACACCACGACCTCAGATAAGTCTCGCAGGTGAATGGGAAGGCGTTGGCTTTGGAGACTACCAATGGCGTGTCCGTATCGCTGTACAAAAGAAAGTAGACTGCCACAGCTCCTATTGGTCCGATGCCTCGGCTTAGAGCTCCTTTCAATCACGAAGGATAGCAAGCCTGCTATCACGCCGACTGAAATCTAATCCCTGGAAACTCTTTTATCAAAGCGATTTGGGCTTAGATGGGACATAGAGAAGAGGTCTGTAGACCCTAATATCTATAAGGTTCTCTTCTCTTACGGGAAAGCTGATAGGCCTTTATCAGGAGAGTGTCGAACTGCGTCTCTATATCAATGCTACCCACGACACGATCGTGATATGGCGGGGATATACTATCGAGATAGAGTACAGTGCAAACATCCCTGATTATATCCCCTCTGGGGCTATCTGGCTGAGGTCTGCACGCTACGACGAGTGAGGGAGATAGGAGATTACATCACACAAAAACAACATACGCTCGATACTCTATGCTCCGACCCATCGCCTCTACCATTAGGCTCGCCTTACTCCTTACCTCTGCCTCACTCTGTCCTTTCTTTCAGAGGTCTCCCATGCTCAGACGCAAGTCATGCGGCTTTACGTGAGACTCTGCGCGTAGGGATAGCAACCGTAACGACCCTGAAGAAGCGACACTTTGAGGACCGACATCATAGACCTCGATAAGTCTCACAGGAGAATGGGAGGCGGCTTTCGGTAACCACCCCTGGCGCGCGTATATATCGTCGTGCTGAAAAAGGCACTATTGCGACCTCCTATTGGTCCGATGCTCTTGGACTGGAGCGATCAATCGCAAAGCGATGGTAAAGCGCATCACTCCTCACGGGCTCCCTTCTTCCCGGAACCTCTCTATTACAGGCTGGGCTGCTTATCTGGGACACAGCGAAGAGGTCGCCATGACTCAGATGTTTACAGAGTACCGTTCACCTATGGCAAAGCTGACAAGCCTTATCAGGAACGCGCCAATATGCTTCTCTGCTTGAATGCGGCACACGATACGATAGTGGTACGCCGAAGCCACTTGGTCGGAATCGATCGTCCTGTGATCATACCCGATTATCTCTCTGTCCCGTATGACGTTGAGGTCTGCACGCCATGAGCGCGTGAAGAAGTAGCCCGCTCACATAGCATACGGAAGCCCACCTGACACGGGGGCTACCTCATGTCAATAGCAGGAGCAGGCAATCGCCTTCTCCTGTCTTGTCTTTGGCACTTTCCCTCGCTGATGGGCAAGAGGATGTGCAGAGGTCGCGATGAGCAAGAGGAGTCGACGCGCAGACAATGTGACGTATGGACGCTAACGGCACGGGAGGATTTCGATGCGAAAGCCCTGCCGACAAGGTCAGCGCCCCCAGAGGCACGGGGCTTTTTCCTTATCTTTGTAACCCAACAGCTATTTAATCGATAGAAGAAAACCTACTTTTTACTCGACATGCAGCGCAGCTTTCGAACCCGCCCCATGCTCATCGATAGCCTCACATGGCACGCGGTGCCTCACGTGACCTCTTAGCGGGGCTCATCGTGATCGTCGCCCTACCTCATGGCCATTGCGTTCGCTATCGCCAGCGGGGTATCGCCCGAAGTGGGCTTGTGACCGTCGTCCCGGGGGCTCATCGTCTCGGCTCTCGCAGCTCCTGTACAGATCGGGGCCTACAGGGCGCCTTCATCATCATCGTCCTCGGCATCATCGGCGAGTACGGTCAGGGCGGATCCTCATCGCCACGCTGATGGCGGGATCCTCCTCCTGCTGATGGGCTGCACCGAGCTCGGATCGCTCATCAAGTTCATCCCCATCCGATTATCTTAGGCTTCACGGCGGGTATCGCTGCGACCATCTTCACCACGCAGGTCAATGACCTCCTCGGCCTCTGGGCTGACGGGGTCTACCGAGGAGTTTGCACCGAAGTGGGCGTCCTGCTCTCCTCGCTCGGCTCCGTCCACCTGCCCACGCTCGCCATCGGTCTGGGGAGCATCCTCCTCATCCAGCTCACCCCCACGGCCGACGAAGGTCGTCCCTGGCTCCCTCGTCGCCATCATCGTGATGACCATCGTCTGCTACCTCCTCAAGGAGCATGCTGACGTCACGGCCTCGACACCATCGGCGACCGCCAGACGATCTCCTCAAAGATCCCCGACCTCGTCGTGCCCGAGCTGAGCTGGGCGACGATGCAGCACCTCATCGGCCCCGCCTTCACCATCGCTCTCCTCGGTGCTATCGAGTCCCTCCTCTCAGCCAGCGTCGCTGACGGGTCGATCGCGAGCGCCACCGCTCGAACACCGAGCTGATGGCGCAGGAGTAGCCAATATCATCGTGCCCTTCTTCGGCGGGATCCCCGTCACGGGAGCTATCGCCCGCACGATGACCAACATCAACAACGGCGCCCGCACGCCCATCGCAGGCATCACGCACGCTCTGGTCCTCCTGCTGATCTTCCTCTTCCTCATGCCCCTGATGGCCTACATCCCCATGGCCTGCCCTCTCGGGTGTGCTCGTCGTCATCTCGTACAACATGAGCGGATGGCGCTCGGTACATGCTTCGCTGTGTGGCCCGAAGAGCGATATCAGCCGTGCTTGCCGTGACCTTCTTCCTCACGGTACTCTTTCGACCTCACCATAGCTATCGAGCTGGGCTCCTACTCCATGCTCTCTTCATGCGCCGTATCATCGAGTCCACGCGCATCGTCGTCTCCCGCCATAAGCCTCCACGTGCACAGCTCCGAGGATGACGGCCAGCTCGCAGGTCGAGGAAGCCCTCGACCTGCCGGAAGGTGTCGAGGTCACATGAGATCGAAGCGCCCTTCTTCTTCGGTATCGCCAACCGCTTTGGAGGAGATCGTCCTCCTACTGCTAAGCGCGCCCCGAAGGTGCGCATCCTGCGTATGCGTCAGGTGCCCTTCATGGACCTCTACGGCCGTCGCGCAACCTCCGTATTCTCATCGAGACCTCTGCAGGCTGAGGGCATCCAGCTTGTCCTCTCGGGCGTGCGCCCCAGCGTCCATGAGACCTCATGTTGACAGGCATCGCTGACCTCATCGGCGACACCTACATCTGCCCTCAACATCCACGAGGCCTCTCACGACGGCCTCCCAACACTAGCCCAGCTAAGCGAATCAAAATAGTACGGTTGATCCTGGGAGCGCCCCACTACTGGCCCCCATGGAGGATGTGACGGATGCCTTCCGTCTCTCTGATCGCCGCTTCGGTGCAGACATGGTCTACACCGAGTTCCTCAGTCGCTGATGCCCTCATCCGTCAGGTCGCTGGGCACGAGCGCAAGCTCGAGATCGCGCCGAAGAGCGCCCTGTAGCCATCCAGATCTACGGCCGCGAGGTCGAGCCCATGGTCGAGGCCGCCCGCATCGCCGAGGCCGCCGGCCCCGAGGTGCTGGACCTGAACTTCGGCTGCCCCGTCAGGCGTGTCGCCGGCAAGGGCGCAGGTAGCGGTATGCTTCGCTGCCCCGACGTCATGCTCCGCATCGTCAGCGAGATCGTCAAGGCCGTGAAGATCCCGTCACCGTGAAGACCCGCCTCGGCTGGGACAACGATAGTAAGATCATCGTCGAGCTGGCTCGAAGCCCTCCAGGACGTGGGCATCCAAGCCCTCACCATCCACGGCCGTACCCAGCCCAGATGTACACCGGGTTCGCTGACTGACGCTCATCGGCAAGGTGAAGGAGAACCCTGCATGCACATACTATCATCGGCAATGGTGACATCACCACGGGCGAAAGAGGCAGCTGCCTTCGACACCCTATGGCGTCGATGCCGTGATGGTCGGGCGTGCCACCATCGGCCAGCCCTGGATCTTCGAGAGATGAAGACTATCTCCAGACGGGCGAGCCTGCTCCCCGCCACCCGAGCCTTCTACGTCGACGTACTTCGCCAGCTCGTCGACAACAACATCCGCAAGCTCGACGAGCGCCGTGGCATCCTCCACAGCCGCCGCCATATAGCCGCCAGCCCGATCTTCAAGGGTATCGATAACTTCCGCCCCGTACGCATCGCTATGCCTGCAAGCTGCCACACGCGAAGAGCTCTTCGTCGAGGTCGCCCGCGCTGAGGAGATGCTCCTCGCTACCGGCGAGCACTGGGACGCCCCCACACCTAATAGCCCCATCTATCACTACCACACGGCAGACAATGAATAAGACGAAGCTCCGCCTCTCCCTCCTTCTCCTCCTCGGCTCCCTCGCTCGGCTCCTGCTCCAAGAGCGGAGGCAATGAGTTCACCGCCGAAGGCACCATCACCGATGCCGCAGGCAAGACGCTCTACCTCGAGACGACCGACACCGACGAACCTCAGCTCATCGACTCCGTGACCCTCGACGAGAAGGTCGCTTCCGCCTCCGTCACGAGGCACATAGCTATCCCGCCTTCACCGCCTGCGCCTCGGGGAGAGCTTCATCCCTTCGCAGCCGACTCCGTCACGCACCTCACCCTCTCGGCTTCGGGCAAGGACCTCTTCTCGACCTACAAGATCGAGTCGGGCGACGAGGCTAATAAGCAGATCCGTGAGATCGGTCAGCTGCGCACCGCCACCGACAAGGCCATCGAGGCGATCCTCACACAGCTCAATAATGGCACCCTCGACCGTGGCGTAGCTCTGGCACGTATCGACTCGCTCTCCACGCAACTGAAGAATACCCTCACGAGCAAGTACATCTTCAGCGACCCCAAGGGTGCTGCTGCCTACTACGCCCTGTTTCCAGAGCTACCTCGGTGGGACGTACTTCTCCATCGACCATCCTGGCGATGACCGCGCCTTCGCCGCTGTCGCTACGGCCTACGATGCCTTCCACCCCAATGCCCCCTACACGCCGCTCCTGAAGCAGGCAGCCCTGCGCTCCATCGCCATGGCAGTGCTCGTCAGCGTGAGGCCCATCCCGACACGACGATGACGGCCCCGTGGAGGTCGTCGCCTTCCCCGAGATCCGCCTGCGTGACCAGAAGGGGCAGATGCGCTCCCTCACCGCTGAGGCTGCTAAGGGCCACCCTGTCCTCGTCTGCTTCACCGCTCACGCTGGCGACTGGTCTCCCGCCCTCGTCGCCGAGCTGCGGGCCCTGCAGTCCGCCCACCCTGACCTCATCATCTTCGAAGTCTCCGAAGACCAAGACGCTCATCTGTGAAGAATGCTTCACGCGCTCTGCCCTGGATCTGCGTCCAAGACCTCAACCATACCGCAGCTCAGGACTACAAATGCCCAGAGCCTGCTCCTTCTATGCTATCCGCGGTACCGAGCTGAAGCGCCTCGCTGAGCCCGCCGATATCTTCCGCTAATCCGACATCCCACTCCGTATGAGTAAGCATTCAGTAGCCCATTACCAGCGGCTCAATGGCCGACGCTCCTTCTCCTCGCCCCACCGCAGTCGTGGCCGAGGTACGCGTCTTCGTCATCCTGATCCTCATCATCATAGCCGCAGCAGCCCCTCGCTGGTGGCTATCTCTATACCACACCTGCTGGTCGCCCCGTCACCGACACGACCTACCTCCTCGTAGCCCCAGGGAGCAGCTATGCCGAGCTACGTGAGCAGATGCAGAAGAAGCTCTGGCTGCGCTTCCCCCGTGTCTTTGATCGCCTTGCGGCAGTGCAGGGTCTTAGCGAGACGGGCGACGCGCTGCGTCCCAGGTCGCATGCCGTCCTCCGCTCCACGACGATGCAGGAGCTCATCACCCTCCTCAAGGAGGGGAAGGACAGCCTGCTGAAGCTCACGCCTCCTCCGTACGTGCAGGACTCTGAGCTCGGAGACTTCCCTCGCCCAGCACCCTCTGGGTGAAGGCCGACACGTCTGCACGCTCCGCTGACTCCGCCCCTCACTGGCACAGTATGGCACGCAGCCAGGCGCCTTCTACTCCAAGGTCATCCGCGAGCCCCCACACCCTGCGCTGGGCCGCCTCAGGCGCGAAGTCTCGACAGCCCCATGCTCACTACCAGATCTTCTGGAAGGGTAAGCGCACCGAAGAGGCAGAGCGCCTCGGGCTGAGTCCCCGAGGTGACGGACACCTGCCCATCGCCGAGAGCGAATCAGGCAAGCGCGACGAGTACCGCCGTATCGCCGGGCTCCACCTCAACCGTCTGCGCAGGAGATGCGCCCTGCAGTCTGACCCACGGTCAAGTACGCCCTCGGCAACTTCGACCTCAGCGCATCCGCGGCGAGCACCCCATGGTGAACTCCCCTACAACACTCTACGAAGGTCACGGGCCTGCCCCGACGCCCATCGTCCAGCCCCGCACGAGCACCACGACTAGCGTCCTCGCTGCCGAGACACGACTCACCTCTATATGTGTGCTAAGGAAGACTCTCAGGCTACTACAACTTCGCCTCCTTCGCCGTACACATGCTGAATGCTGCGCTACCAGCAAGCCCTCAACGACCGAGGCATCCAATGAACCAACCCCCAGCAACAGACTCCTCCCGAGGCGTGGACCGAGCGTACCTGCCTTCCTCTTCGGTGACGAGCGCGCGAGCGAGCTCGCCCAGTGTCACGTCCTCATCGTCGGTCTCGGCGGTGTCGGTGGCTTCGCAGCCGAGCCTCATCGCCCGCGCAGGCGTCGGTCGTATGACCATCGTCGACGCCGACATCGTGCAGCCTCGAACATCAACCGCCAGCTCGTAGCCACCACCGAGACCATCGGCGAGGCGAAAGCCAGCATCCTGGCGGCACGCTCGCGCCATCAACCCCCCATCCAGCTGGAGGTCATCGAGGCCTTCCTCGAGGATGAGAATATGATCGATGCCCGACCGTCACCGCTACGACTACGTCGTCGACGCCATCGACTCGCTGAGCCCGAAGGTGCATCTCATCGCCAAGTCCATAGAGCGCGGCCTGCCGATCATCAGCTCCATGGGTGCAGGTGCCAAGAGCGACCCGACGCAGATCCACCAGGCCGACCTGAATAAGAGCTACAACTGCCGCTGGCACGTGCCCTGCGCAAGCGCCCGCGTAAAGTTCGGCATCCGCAAGGACTCGTGGTCTTCCACGGAGCTACCGACCCGACGCCGTCAAGGAGATCGAGGGCGAGCAGTGTAAGCGCTCTACCGCTGGCACCGTCTCCTATATGCCCGCGCTCTTCGGCTGTCATCTGGCGGCCTACGTCATCCAGCATATCCAGCATCACCCTCACCACTGGAGCCTACCAGCCTATGATCATCGAGGCTACCCATATCCATAAGAGCTTCGGCTCTCTCGAGGTCCTCAAGGGTATCGACCTCACCGTTGCGCCCCGAGAGATCATCTCCATCGTCGGAGCCAGCGGTGCAGGGAAGACGACCCTACTCCAGATCCTCGGCACACTCGAAGCCCCTGCCGAAGGTGCTTCGCTGAAGATCTGCGGGGAGGAAGTCACCCGCCTCAGCGCCCGCCGTCAAGCCGAGCTCCGCAACCGCCAGATAGGCTTCATCTTCCAGGCGCACCAGCTCCTGCCGGAGTTCACTGCACTGGAGAACGTTATGCTCCCTGCCCTCATTGCTGGAGAGTCCCGCTCGAAGGTACGTGAGCGTGCCCTCGGCCTCCTCGAGCGTCTCGGCCTTGCGGAGCGTGCCTCGCACAAGCCTGCCGAGCTATCGGGTGGTGAGAGCCAGCGTGTCGCCGTAGCCCGCGCCCTCATCAATTCGCCTGCGGTCATCTTCGCCGACGAACCATCGGGGAGCCTTGACACGGCGAATAAGCAGAGCCTTCACCAGCTCTTCTTCGATCTGCGCGACGAACTCGGCCAGACCTTCGTCATCGTCACCCACGACCCCGACTTTGCCGCCCAAGCCGACCGCATGATCGTGCTGCGCGACGGCCGTATCGAGGCCAGACACACCCGCACCGAAGCCCCCACCGAGGAGCACGTCGGCTAAGCCACCCCAGCGATGCGTCAGAGGAAGACCACCACGAGCCGCAGTGAGCGCCTATTCTTACTCATCCTCTCGCTCATCACCCTCTCGGGGCTGGCACTCTACGCCTTCGCCCCGCACAGCTCGCCTGCCCCACAGCGCCCTGCAGGCGACCGAAGCGGGAAGCACCTCCGAGAGCAACGCACCCAAAGGACAGCAGCCCCACCGCGATAGCCTCATACGTGACCCCACTAATATGTCGGCCCGCCAGCAGGAGCTGCAGCACGAGGGGAGAAGTTCGCCCACTACGTCAGCCTTGACCTCAACCGTATCGACTCGCTGACGCCCTGCGCGCCCCAGGTATCGGGCCTGCCTATGCCCATCGCATCCTCGCTCTACGTGAGCGACCTCGGTGGCTACCACACCGTCTTACAGCTGCAGGAGGTCCATGGTATGGATGAGGATAAGTTCCTCGCCCTTGCGCCCATGGTTCGTCATCAAGACGCCGCCGAAGCGCTTTTCGCCCCTCCCCCAGCCCGTGCCGACTCCCTCCCTGGCATCCCCTACCTCTCGAGAGCAGAGTGCCACCCTGCGCAAGCTCATCCTGCGCCACGGCAAGCATCTTAGCTGGGCAGTCCTGCGCTCTACGGGGCCTTTCTCCCGCGAGGATAGTATCCGCCTCAGCCCCTACTTCGTAGACGGTACGGCAGCACACACCACAGATAGTATTCCTAATCAACCATAAGCCCTATGTATCCAATCAGTCGTCTGCGTCGCCTACGCATGACCCCCAACCTCCGTGCGCTCGTTCGTGAGACCGCTCTCGAGCCTGCTGACTTCATCGCTCCCCTCTTCGTCGTCCACGGCAGTGGCATCCGCGAGGAGATCAAGACCATGCCTGGGCAGTACCGCCTCTCGGTCGATGAGCTCGTCAAGGAGTGCGAAGGCCTCTACAGTGTAGGCGTACTCTCGGTGATGCTCTTCGGTATCCCCGAGCACAAGGACCACACCGGTAGCGAAGCCTATTCACACAACGGCATCGTACAGCAGGGTATCCGCGCCCTCAAGGCCGCTCTGCCCGACCTCATCGTCATCGCAGATATCTGTATGTGCGAGTACACCGACCACGGCCACTGCGGTATCCTCCACGACCACTACACCGTGGACAATGACGCTACCCTGCCCTACCTCTGCCGTCAGGCGGTCCTTCGCCGAAGCAGTGCCGACATCGTCGCGCCCGACATGATGGACGGCCGTAGCCGCCATGCGTCAGGCCTCACGAAGCTGGCTACGAGCAGCTCCCCATCATGTCGTACGCTGCAAAGTTCAGCCCGCCTTCTATGGCCCCTTCCGTGATGGCAGCCGACCCGCCCCCAGCTCGGTGACCGCCGCAGCTACCAGATGGACCCCTGCGAACATCCGTGAAGCCATGTGAGATCGAGCGCGATATCGCCGAAGGTGCTGACATCGTCATGGCGGCTTCGCGCCTGCCCTACCTCGACGTCATCCGCTGGGCACGTGACCGCCACGATCTGCCCTTGGCCGCCCATCGGTCAGTGGCGAATATGCCATGATCCAGGCTGCTGGTCTCAATGGCTGGACGGACCGCGAGGTACCAGCGACGGAGAGTCGCCTCGATGGGCGCGCTTGGTGTCGACCTCATCCTCACCTACTGCACGCGGTTGCTGAGCCCTTCGCCGCTAAGAGCCGACCACCATGGCCCACCGTCGTCTCTTGACCCCTGACGCAGATGGTCGTCATCACCATCCTCTGGCTGGCGCTGGTCATCTGATCATCTCCTCTGGCCCGCTCTCGATGGCTTGACGATCCTCATGCTCGCCTTCTCGGGCGTCACGGTCTTCTACCCCATTATCAAGAGCCGGCGCGAGCGCAAGAAGAAGTAGCCCAACCTCATTAAAGTTACCGCGTCCAACATGAGTGGACGGGGGCGGGCTGCTTTATGGAAGGGAATAGGTTAACGATATGCCGATTTGCTTAACATATCCGCTACGATAGGTTAACGAATGCCGTTTTCGTTAACCCATCCACCTCGTGAAGGGAGATGCTTTACCTGCGGGCGAGGTCGTCGTGCGTCAGCTGGAGGAGCGCACGGCCGAGGGCTGTGCGGCGCCCGAGGGTGGACTCTACCTCGATGCCACGCCGCTGACATTGTCCATCACCGTGACGCCCGTGCGCGTCGACGAAGCCGAAGCCATCATTGAACGTGTAGTAGGCGAAGCGGATAGGTATAGTTCGGCGCAAGGACAGGCGAAGGTGAACGAGCGGTAGCTGAGCCCGAGCTGCGCCAGGAGCGTCGCCGAGAGGTCGGACTGCGTCATCAGCGCATCGACGACACGGGGCGAGCGCACGGCACCACCGATCCAGAGCAGCGGGATGTGGTGCACAGCCGTACTATTGCGATCGTCCGAGCCGAGCTCCGAATAGCCGTGATCCGCCACACAGATGATGAGGAGGTCCTTCCACTGCGGGGTCGCCTTGAGACGAGCAACGAAGCGTCCCAGCGACTCATCAAGGTAGGCAAAGGCATTCGACACGGGCGAGGGCAGGCGCTTGTACGGCACGTCAAACGGCTCGTGACTGCTGAGCGTGAGCATCGTCTTGTACCACGGGCGGTCCGCAGGCATACGGACGATCTCATCATAGAGGACGTCAAGGCAGGGCTGTCGGGCACACCCCAGTTCGTCCGTGGGAGACTACGAGGGAGCGTGTGGTCGTCGGTGACCTGCTGGTAGCCCGAGCCGAGGAGGTAGCCCTTCATTCCGGTGAAGTTCGCATCCCCCCCGTAGAGGAAGCTCGTCGCATAGCCCGCCTCACGCAGACTCCCCGCGATGGAGGGCAGGGTACGGTCTTCGCTGAGCTCATCACCGAGTGCGTGAAGTCGTGCAGCCGCCATGATGGAGATGATCGCACGGTCGGTGCGGTAGCTATTGGCATAGCAGCGCGAGAAGAGGACACCCTCACGAGCCAGGCTATCGAAGTGCGGGCTGACCTCGGGATTCTCACCCAAGACACCCGTATAGCGTGCGCCGTAGCTCTCGAGGATGAGGAGGACGATATTCGGTCTGCGGGTCGTCAGCAGCGTATCACCCTCAAGGGACTCGGCGGGGAAGAGGTCTTTGGTCAGCTCGCCGAGCGTCTTCTCATCGAAGGCATTGTACTCGGCATCATAGTCCTCTGCCTTCCCCAGCGAAGAGAAGAGGCTGAAGAGCGGATTGACGGCTGCGTGATTGAGGTACTGGCGATCGCTGAAGCAGACCTCGCCTCGACATTGGCGGTAGCTTGACCTCACGCCCCCACGGATCATAAGGAAGGTCGGGCCTAAGAGGAGGACGAAGGGCAGGGCGTAGAGTCCGCCACGGCGAAGCTGGGGCCAGCGCACCCTCCATCGTGCGGTCGAGGGCGAGCCACTAGATAGGCTGATGACGATGACGAGAGCCAGGGAGAGGAGGATGAAGCGAAGGCTGATCATGAAGGCTTCTGCCTGGCTGGTCCAAACAGAGGAAGATCGAAGCATCGAGCTTGAAGCCCCCAGGGATAGAGCCGCACTATCGGTGATGCCCACGATGCTGATGAGGGCAGCCGGAGGATGTGATAAGGTCGGAGGGCGACGGGCGGGGAAGGCGGGGAAGAAGCAGCTCACTGCCGTCGTCAAGAGGGGTAAGGACTGAGCAGGCAGCCCAGCACGGAGAAGTCCAAGCTCAGCCTGTGATAGAGCATAGCGAAGATGTCCCCAGACTCAGCGCCCTTCGGCTGGGACGAGCAGGAAGGAAGCATCCCTTGAGGACGAGGAAGCTCAGCAGCACCACGAGGGCGAAGCGGAGGAGGTAAAGGAGTCGGAGCGCATCGTGCGAGGAGATCAGGCTACTTTATCGCCCTTCATAAAGCGCTCGCCGACGAAGCCCCTGTCTCTGTCCCTGCACGCAGGTCAAAGTGGCGCAGGATCGGTGGTGTCGGGCGCAGGTCATAGTGGTCTATCACCCGATGTGCAGAGCGAAGTAAAACCAACTCTATCGTAGCTACTATAGAGGCGGGACAGGACGGGATTGTTGTCATAGATCCAGCGCTTGCACTCATCATCAACATCGAAGTCGACATTCCCCTCACAGCGCACGGAGACTCTTGCACGATCTGACAGCGAGTATCTCTACGTGGGATTGGCTACCAGCTGGCTGTAGACCGCCTTTGCGTCGAGGTGGCGAAGTAGAGTGTCGGCCCTCATGGCGCATGATTTGGAAGAGACGGAGTCATGGCGTTATCTTCGCACGTGGGCGAAGGCTACCTCACAGTGCCCTTCAAGCAGTCGAGCGCAGTCTGCATACGATCCTATCTCTTGTATCTCGCTGATGAATGCGCACGGCGCCCATAACTCAGCTCACTTATCACCTTATTGTATAGAGTGGAGTAGTCTGAGACGACACTCGAACTTGACCAGGCAGTCCGAGATCGAGTGCAAAGCGCCCACGTGCACACTCGATCTTATTCTGCTCCACTCACGTTGCTGCGTGACATCCTCCGAGCCCTGGTCTCGCCACGGCAAATATGCTTCACGGAGTCTCTCACGGAAGGCCATCGCCCAGTCGTCATACCGCCTGCGTGCTGACATAGGGTCACGTGGTAGCTTTGCGTAGACCTCATGATCTCTTGCTGCTCCAGCTCTTCGGCAAAAGCGCTTCTCGACACCTTGACTATCTACCACTACGAGGTCATAGAGGGATTCTTTTGTACTCGAGTGCATCAATGCCGATACGTCCACGGAGCTCCTGTTCGGAGAAGATATCAGCCTCGTACTGCTGATCCATCTTGTGGTACGCACATGCTCGATCACGGCTCTGGACTTCCGCTCATTGATGATTTTAAGCGCACAGAGTGATGAACTCTTCGGGATTCTGTGATACATGCCTGAAGGTCTCAGGCTTGTGCGCTGTAGGATCGTAGCGATTGTACCTGCGCTTTGAGCCCCGTACAGCTGCACCAGTTCCTCGGAGAAGGTCGTAGCGGACACCAGCGGCTACGGCCTTGAGCTTGATATGGCGTGTTGTCCCCATCTGCATTGCCTGACCGGCCTGAGCACCTCCTTTAGACTGAGTGTGCTCCAGACGGCCGGAGGTGACGGCGATGTAGCGGCTCTCATGGAGCGACTCATTGAGCTCCCGCAACAGCCTTTGGCTATCAAGTCCTCCGGTCCCAAAGTCCACCCTGTAGTAGGTCTTGGATTGATCTGCTGCCGCGCTTGAAACCTTTTCTTTAGCAAAGCGATCTTCTTGAAGCGTGCTGTCTCCTTTACCACGTCATTCTCGGGGCGAAGGCTTGCGGAATCAAAGACCCTGTCTAATACGGTGGTGATTGCCTCAGTGATCGGCCAGTCCTCCAGCTGTAGCGCACCCGCAGCCTTCTCGGGTAGTACTTCGGTGAGCTTTTGTCTCTTGACAGCCCGCAGCAACAATGTTCCTCCATGATGGTAGCCGCCTGCGCGGGCATCAGCGCCGCTGCTCGCCGCTGAGGTAGTGATGGTCTTCCACGCAAAGAGTGCCTCGTCACCAGTATGGCCGTGACGTGATGCTCTCAGCCAGCTCTTCTGTAGGACCTCGGAGAAGTCTCTATAGCTTGCTGGCGATGACCGTCAGGACGTTCGTCCTATAGACGGCATCCCGTACGAGGTCGCTGTCCTGACGCTCGTCCCCTTTCGTTTCGACGCACAGTGCGCTCACGCCCCTACTCCTGACGTTTCTTGACCTCGCGTCGCTCTGCTTGAGGGCAGATCTAAGACTGAAAGCGGTCCTACCCTTCTTGAGGGCGGAGGTGAGAAGATGAAGCGCACGGGGCTCAGCAAAGAGAGGCGCCCTTGTCGCGCATAATGAGCTTGATAGGGCATCAGGCTGGCTAGTCGTCGCTCCCCCACGTGCGATCTTCGAGTCGATTAGCTTCCCTTCTTGTCCTGAGAGAAGTAGTCGCATGTGTCTCCTCAGACCAATACCCATGAGATAGCGCATATAATCCCGCCCCAGAAGAGGTCTCGACTCATTGAGCACCGAGACGTATTCTCCTCGAAGATCTCCGCCCAGCGCCCCTTGCTTACCCGCCTCCGGGCTTCATAGACGCGTACTTATCTACGGCATCGGCGAAGAAGATACCAGCACCTGACACCTCTGTCGATAGAGCTGGTGCTCACGCTCGAAGTGCTTCTGGATCGTGGCGCGGATCTGGATACGGCGGATGGCCTCCTCGGAGACGGCACCGATAGCCTGCCCTTCGTAGATCTCCTGACCACTACTCAGACGGATACAGCCCTTTGACTCCATCGATACGCTCGATTGTGAAGCCGTCGCGATAGGGCTCCAGCTCGCTACCTTGCGTGCAGGTCAAAGCGCCTCCTACGGTACGTGTCACCGTGCAGCCCCACACGACCTGATGCATCAGTTGATCTCGACGGGGATTTGCCTTTGGTCTTGATAGGACGATACCTCAGATGGAGATAGCCATTGGTACCCGTGGTGCCCACTTGCTCCACACCCATCACTTCGATCTTCTTGACCAGGTGCTTGTTGAAGGCATCGATGGCATCCAGTCGATAGACCTGATTGTAGATATCATCCCTGCGGTGCGTCGCACCATAGAGCAGGGTGAAGACGGATTGAACCGCTGAGTCTGGCGCCTCACGCTCTTCTGTCCGCCCCGAGTACGCCCTGAGGCTCGTCGATGAGAGATGGGGCGCGCCTCCCGATCACATCACTGGTCGGCGCCAGCCGAATCCCTCCAGCTGCATCCCGATACGCCGAGCTGCTGCGCCCGTAGCGTTGAACGCCTGCGTACTGATGACCATCACATGGAGCTTCGAGTCGGAGGCGAACTGATCGATGCCCGAGGCGTGAGCATATCGTAGACGAAGTGCCGCACCTCATACCTTCGCAAAAGTGGTCAGCCATCGTCTCCAGACTCTTGATGACTCTCACTGATCGCCACACTGGTACCACGATGATGAACTTCGTCCAGCCATAGTGCTTGTGCAGCTCGTACACCGTCTTGATATAGGTGAGGTCTTCCCGCGTACCTGTCTCCATCTCGACGCCTCAGTGCCAGCGTGCACGCGTCGCGCCGCACGTGATCGATGAGGCTGAGATCCTGACGGATCGGATCGTCCGGATATTCGGTCAGCCGCGCACGCTGAGAAGGAGGTCTTGATTGCGCCCTGCTCTCCAGTGCCAAAACTCCTGGCCTGCATCCATACGGTAGGCAAAGGCATCCTGCAGTGGCGTCGAGGAAGGCATCCACCACGTGCGCGCGCTGCTTCGCTGGAAGCTCTGGTGCTTGAAATTGTAGTTTCATCTGAGTGCCTCAGCACGAACTGATGCAAATGACGAGTTAAAATAAGAAGTCCATCGATAGACGACTGATAATGGGATGCTTAGGCCATCCACAGGTGTATTACATCACCAAGGCAAAATGACCAGCAACAAAAATCAACCATATCCCCCAGTAAGGTCTATATTTTCATATGATCCCACAGTCGACTACATGACATGGATATGGCGGTAAGACTCTCGGCACCCAGCACAGAACTGCTTGAACTGCTCTGTGAGATCGTTGAGCTTGTCCGCATCGCTCGCAAAAAGCACGACCGCATGGAAGAGCACGCGAGGGGCTCCAGAGCTGCTATCGTACGGATCACTTCGAGGTCAACGTCCCTTCGAAGCAGCCACCAAAGCCCCGTCGTTCACGATGTGCAAGCGCGCTGCCGCGACCTCCTCCTGACGAAGGGATGACTCAGCTCCACACCCCAACCCACCATACAGCCGAAGAGCAGGTCAAGACTCACTGTGATCTTCCTTCACGCCATTCACCTGCCCAAAGAGATGATCTGTTGCAGCGCAGCTGCGTCAGCACACCTCCTCCATATCTCGACGTGTCGACACGAAGCACACGGAAGCCCGTATCTATGTCCACGCCTTCGGCCTCCTTGATCTTCTTGCCTGCCCTGCGGATGCGCTCCCTACCGATCCGCAGATGGTGGAGTAGCCCGCCCATGTGCCCTCACTATCCTCAGGCGTCTGCTCGGGCAGCCGCACGCAGATGTACTTTCGCGCCACCGCCATCTCTGCATTCAGCTGCATCACGGCGTGCCGGAGGCTGAGCCAGAGAAGAAGTCAAGGATATGAGTCGGAGAAGAGTTTTCAATCGCAACAGGTGTCTCTATAAGTTCTTTAGGCTTCGAATAGTCAAACAGCGAAGCCCCATCAAATATATTTTGAATTGCACGATTAGCACTGCCACTTCTGTCCCTGAACCATCATAGCCATGTATTTGGAATCATGCCTGGTAGCTCAGACAAGTGAAATCTTAATACGAGGTATACCTTCTCCCCCGCGGATTACTAAGGCCCTTCTTTAACATATAGATTGAAAACTGTCTCTTTACTACAACCCATTTAGCTGTGATCTCTCCCATTAAAGCATCGTTAAAGCATATGCTCGATCAGGGACGAACTTGCTGACGCCAATGGGACCACGTTTGATAAGCCCTTCGACTCATTGTCGGACTTTGAGAATGTCTGCGCATATATTCAGCTGTACAAGGAAGTCTATTTAATCTGATCTTGGCGATGTCTTTTGCATAGCATAGAATATACTCATGTACAGTTGAAGCATTCACGGATAGGTTTGCTTGTGTTCGACGTCTACGCCAACAGAACTGATTTACAAAGTTGCTTGCCCCGAACACCCCATCGCGTGATTTTTCTTAGGTGGTGCACCTGCTGTCGTCTATAGAGATGAAGATCACGCCATCATTGGCGAGCAGGGTGCGCGCCACCAGCAGGCGGCTGTAGATCATCGAGCACCAGTCGGAGTGGTAGCGGGCTGGAGTCGAGGTTGCGGCGCAGGCGGTTGCCCTCCTCATCGAGGCTGTCGGCAGCATCATCTATGTCCCCACGACTCATCGCGAAGTCGTCATCGTAGACGAAGTCATTACCGGTATTGTAGGGCGGATCGACGTAGATCATCTTGACCTTGCCGAGGTAGGCACGCTGCAGGAGCTTAAGCACCTCGAGGTTATCGCCCTCGAGATAGAGGTTCTGCGTCGTGTCCCAGTCCACACTCATCCTCGAGGACGGGGCGGGTCTTGCGTGGTTCAGCGGCAGCACGCTTGCGTCCTGCTTGCCCACCCAGTAGCTCGAGCGCCCTCATCGCTGTCGAGGATCTTGATCTCGAGGAGCCTTCAAAACCTCAAAGTCAATCTGTACGTGTCAGCCTGCCCTGCTCATCACGCACTTCGCGTGAAGGCTGATGGGCTATTTGCCGTGAGTGCTTTCGAGGGTGAAGTCGGTGCGATGCGGAGGTTAGTTTGCTTCTTTGATATTCATTATATGCGTAGTGTGGGACCTCTCGTACTCGGTAGGGGGCATGTGCTGCCCTGAGTAAAAAGGCATGAAGATACCGACTTTATTCGCCATCAGAGGTACATAGATGACTGACTGACAGGCGGTACTGCAGGGTGAGCCCTACGACTTGTGGTTCACCACCCACCCTCCGACGCACGTCCCACGGCTTGGGGTGGTATCAACCTATACATTGGTCAGCGGCAAGTTATAGGTTTGATGTCGAGCTATATAGATACATACCATGATCCTATATTGCTCGCCTCATTGACCAACATAGGTCGCCACACCTCCTGCGGAAAGTCATATCTCAGGAGACCATTGCGCAAGGCCCTCACATATATGTTTGCGTAGGTAGAGCTATATAGCTCGATTCCATATAGCTTTTGTGGAAGTGATCTATATCAGGTTGTTGCTCTGCGTAGAGAAAAGTTGTGGACGAGTGGGAGAAAAGTGTGGCTACGTACGGTCCCAATATCTACGTACGTGGACATTTGGATCGACGTGCCTGGTCTTTAAGACTACGTCGTAGACAGAAGGAACCCACCACGTGAATGCGCTTTTTCCTTCACGAGAGCGACACTTTTCCTCCGCTGGATAAGAGGAATACTCGCTATAAGGCGTAGGACTTGCGTATCTCTCTCGGCGAGGCATATCGGGGAGCTGGGCATATGATACCTTAGCCCCAAATATAGAGAGACAGGATCTGCGGCAACAGTCGCATCCAGAGGGCGTGCTGGGAGGAGAGAGAGAGGCCCCACGGCCTCCTTCGTGAGGGAAGCCGTGCTTTGGTGTGGTGTGACCTTGCCGAGTGGCTTAGCTGTGTGCGATGATCTCGATCTCGACGAGGCCGTTCTTTAGCAGCGTCTTCACAGCTACGGCAGAGCGTGCGGGAAGGTGCCCGTGAACCGCTTCTCGATAGACGGCATTCATAGCAGCGAAGTCGCCCATATCAGCGAGGGAGCTACGTGGTCTTGACGACCTGATCGATGGTGAAGCCTGCTTCAGCGAGGATCGCGTGATATTGCGGAAGGCCTGCTCGGTCTGAGCAGTGACGCCTTCGGGGAATCCCGCCCGTAGCGGGATCGATACCGAGCTGACCCGATGCGAAGAGCATATTCCGACGCGGATAGCCTGACTGCAGGGCACGATAGCGGCTGGTGCCTTGCGGTGGCAACGACTTGCTCATGAGTAAGAGGTTGTATCTAGAGTGATGAATAGTTGACGATGATTACTTAGCGTTGAAGCGGTTCTACTCGTAGAGGCGATCCTCCAGGCAGAAGGCGATGGAGGCGTCGGACGAAGGTCTCCAGACGCTCTGGCATCTGCAGCCTCTTCCTCAGGGGAGAAAACGCCCTGAGGACGTAGCTTTATTTCGGTGCGCCCTGTGGAAGCTCATTCCGATACCGAAGCGCAGGCGGGCATAGGACTGCGAGCCGAGGAGCTGAGCGATATTCTTCAGCCCAGTTATGAGCGCGCCACCCCCTTGCCCCTTGAGACGGAGCGCACCGAAGCGCAGAGCGAGGTCGTCGACGATGACCAGCACGCGCTCGATGGGGATCTTCTCGTGCTCATCCAGTAGCGGACAGCTTCACCGCTGAGGTTCATATAGGTAGAGGGCTTGAGCAGGACGATCTGTGCGCCTAGCACGACCCATAGCGACATCGCCGTAGCGCTTCGTCTCGAAGCGCACACCCAGACGTAAGAACGATGGCATCGGCTACACGGAAGCCGATATTGTGGCGGGTCATATCGTATTCAGCCCCGATATTGCCGAGGCCTACGATGAGGTATTTCATTGAGTGGGGTAAGGGGGTTATTCGTAGGTGAGGAGGACGTTCTCATACACGGCAGAGAGGTCCCGAGCAAGGCGCTCGGCGTGAAGCGCTCACATACTCGCGCCGTCGGTGATCATCTTCTGACGCAGGAGATGTCGATGAGACGCGGGTCGATCATGCTGGCGAGCATCGTAGCGTCACTGGGGTCGGTGTAGAGGCTGCTGGGGCCACCAGCTTCCTCCAGACAAGAGCCCGTAGCACCGATGACGGGCACACCAGCATTCAGAGCTTCGATGAGCGGGATACCAAAGCCCTCGAAGCGCGAGGGGTAGACGAAGACCTTCGCCCCGGCATAGATACCAGGAGCATCGCCGAGCCGACGCCGTGCGAGGTGCAGGCGGGAGGACGCCCGCGGCGGGCGCTATCGACGACGGTATGCACATAGGGCGTCTTACGGCCGACCGCCACGAGGTGGATGTCCTTGTCCTGAAGCTGCGCGTCCGACGATGAGAGCGAGGTTCTTACGCCCTCGATACTCCCTGGACGAAGAGGACATAGCGCTCGGGGAGATCCAGTGCTGGCGTGCGACTCAGATCATCCTCCGGGCGTCACCGCCGCGGCTTCGGAGCACCCCGATAGACGGTCGTCACACGCTCCTCCTCGATGCCGAAGATATCGATGACATCACGGCGCGCCTGGTCGCTCACGGTGATGACGTGGTCGGCATAGTCGGGCCGAAGCGCCGTACTTTTTGCGGTAGAGCAGGCGGTCAATGGGCTTGTAGAACTGTGGGTAGCGGATGAAGGCCAAGTCGTGCATGGTGACGACCGTACCTATGCGCTGGGCATCAGCAGCCCGATGGGAAGCTCGTTGGTCAGCCTGTGGAAGAGGTCGACCTGCTCCGTACGGCAGCGCGAGGCCACGGAGAAGTGCAGCAGAGATTGCCCCCTGCGAAGGCCAGGTGCACGATGGGGTGTGATGAGCCGCACGAGCGATGGGACAGCAGCGCTTGTAGAGCGAGGGTCACCCGTAGAGGGCGAGAAGAGCAGATAGCGGTTCTTCGTCGGAACTCCGTGAGCGTATCGAGCACGAAGCGGCTGTAGTTCCCGGAGGCCGGTAGCATTGTGTGTAATGCGCTTGGCATCGAAGGCGATATCCCATCGGCCCAGTGAGGCCACAAGAGGGATAAGGGTCGGGAGACGGGTGCGCTACTCGCCTCGGTGGCGGTATTGTAGCGGAAGAGCAGCGCAAGAGCACGGCTACGAGCAGCAGGGCAGCGAAGACGTACCAGCCATGCTCCAGCCCTGCGAGGATCGCCGTCGTGGCCGCTCCGTGTGGACGAAGTGATTGACCACCGCCTGCGCACCGAGCGAGCCGAGCGTCGCACCGATACCATTGGTCATGATCATGGAAGAGCCCCTGCGCACTGGAGCGAATCGAGGGGTCAGTCTCTCGTCCACGAAGAGCGAGCCCTGACACATTGAAGAAGTCGAAGGCCACCCTGCAGACGATCATACTCAGCAGGAAGAGCCATACGCCGCTACCAGGGTTACCAAGACCGAGGAGGGCAAAGCGCAGGACCCACGCCACCATAGCGATGAGCATCACACGGCGGATACCGAAGCGACGCAGCGCAGCGATGAGCAGGATACAGAGCAGTCTCGGAGCGTGCGAAAGGGAGATGAGGATATTCGCGATTTACGCCGAAGGTATCATGCATAAGCAGGGATCTCGCCGAAGGTGCTGATGAAGGGGTTAGCAGCCATTGGTGATCTGCAGGCTGGACACCGAGGAGCATCGAGAAGATGAAGAAGAGCGCCATCTTACGCTGCTTGAAGAGCACGAAGGCATCGTAGGCCGAGGGCTTCGACAAGGCTCTTGCTCTGTCCCTTGGGAGCCGTAGGGCAGTTGGGTAGCGTCTGCGCGTAGACCGCCAGGACGAGGCTGATGATACGAGACAGCGAACTGCCCACTGTAGCCTTCGAGACCGAGCAGGCTCACCGTGATCATCGTGCAGATGCAGCTTTCCACCGCACCGAAGACACGGATCGGAGGGAAGTCTTCACCAGATCCAGCCCCGCCTGATCGAGCGAGGTGTAGGCGACGGAGTTGCTCAGTGCCAGCGTCGGTATGTAGAAGGCGACACTCAGCGAGTAGAGCGCAAAAGAGGGTGGGATAAGAGGGCGCGTCGGTCTGCGTGTAGAGGAAGACGCCGAGCATCAGCATCCCAGCTAAGGCATGGCAGAGACCCAAGAGGCGCTGTGCTGGGATCCAGCGGTCAGCGACGATACCCAGTGAGAGCAGGCATGAAGAGCGACACGAGACCTGTACGGCGTAGAAGTTCCTGATCTCGGAGCCGAGCCTGCGGTACCGGAGGTAGCGCCCCATAGAAGCAAGGTAGGCCCCCAGACTGCAAACTGAGGAAGTTCATCACCGTCAGTCGGAGCTTGATGGAGTGACTGTATAGACGTAGTCGTATAGGTACTTAGGTAGTAGAGGACGCCCAGAGGGCAGGGGGTTCTCGGGGTGACGAGGCCTGTTCTCTGTGGGCGTCAGATAGGGGTTTACTGCTGCTGGAGCTGTACGCTCACGAAGCCTCACCTGAGGTCCGTGGTAGCTCTTCGAGAGGCGGAGGAAGCTCGGACGGATGAGCTCAGCGATGCTTGCAGAGCCGTTGGAGCGCGGCGACGTCACCGAGTACGGGTCACGAGGCTCAGCCCAGTGGCGTGGAGATCGTCCAGCCCGTAGCGGCGGAGTAGGTGGCGTACTTCGCCAGATGCTCCGTGACGATGCGGGCGATGTTGTTGAACTTAGTACGCCTTGTCGCTGGCGGCGTACTTCTCGAGAGGTATGACTTACCCGACTGGACGGCCCTGCACATCGGCCGAGAAGAACTCCGTCACCTTGTCAGAGGAGGAGCAGGAGGTAGTCGGGCTGGTTCGTGCGCTGCCCTTCAGGGCTATTGACCTGATGGAGAAGTTCGCATCAGCGAGCATCCAAGCGCGCCGATGAAGTCGCTGGGCACAGGCGTCGTGGTGGGCTTAGGCGCGAAGCGAGGAGCTTTCTGCAGCCTCGCTCACCGAGAGCGTGTACTTTCGTCAGTCACGACAGCGGGGCCCTTTGACTAGGCTATACTCCGTAGACGGAGCCGGAGGCTCGAGATGTCGCCACTGCTCAGGGCATTCAGGCGGAGGTGCTTTCTCGCATCGACGAAGGTCTTCACGTACTTCACGTGCTCGGCGGGCTTCTCCTGCTGGGGCACACTGCAGTGGATCATGAGAGCGACCTCCGTGACCTCGAGGAGCGAAGCCACGACCCGTGACAGGTGCTACGGAAGCTAGGGAAGATCCGCGTCAGCGCGATCAGTGAGTTGAAGCGCACTTTCAGCGTCGCCGAGCGCGCCGCGATCGAAGAAGTGCTTTCCGAGGCTCACATCCAGAGGGACAGTGAAGTAGCGCATCGTAGAGTTCTGCTGATGAGCGTCCCAGCGCTGGCTGGATGGTGGCAGAGCCCAAGAGCGTCGCGCCCGTGCGGTACTGGCTGAGCGTCTGGCTCGAGGCACCAGCCGTGGTGACGGGCTGAGCGAGCTGTAGACGTTGACCTTGATCTGGGCATCTGCATTCCCCTCGGTGCGGTCCGAATAGATACGGAAGCAGACCGAGTCAATGGTTAGCTGGCGTTGTCAGCATCCCTCAAAGGCAAACCCCTTCGGCAGTACTGGATCTGCTTGATGAACTCACCCGTGACGGTCGAGCCCTGTCCTGTCGATGCGAGCGTACCGAGGAGCGAAGTCGTACCATCGGTATGAGCGTAGGTGGCTAGCGCGGTGCGCGTCGAAGGTGATCGTCGTCGCACGCCCGGTGACCTTGTCGAGGTTAGGCTGGATGCTCCTCACCGATACGCGTAGGAGGCTGTCCTCGGCGCAGGAGGAGGAGAGCGTCACAGGCCCAGCGAGAGGAGGCTCTACATATAGAGCTGAAGCAAGCTTCATCATGCGGGAGAATCTTCTTATAGAATTCATTATACACCTCCGCACCCTTCGACAGGAGTATAGGGGAGGAAGTGCACCCCACTCCGTCGATGTACTGCTTGAGGCTGGCGAGATCTCGGCGCTGCCCCTGTACGACCCTCGTTGGCGTAGTGGATGGCCAGGCGGTTCAGTGCCTCATAGTCTGTCTTGCCATCGAGCACGGAGAGTGCTGCGGGCTTGATCTTGTCGAACTCAGCACTCGAAGACGTAAAGTCGGGGATCTCACGGGAGCGGGCTCATCGTAGAGCGAGTAGATGATCTTGGCCTCTCAGGCAGGATCATCGTGATAGTACTCTTCAGATAGAGCATACCAGCGCAGGAAGGTACCGCGGCAGTGGATGATATCGGGGACCAGCGGAGCTTTGATAGCTTCGAGGGCACCACGCACGAAGAAGATCGAGCGCCTCGTCGTTGTCGTTGCTCACCTGGGGTCAACGTCGAAGACGGTCTTACGCTTGAAGAAATCATCAATATCGGCGAAGTATACCTGGCAGGCGGGCGGTCGGCGGAAGCGACCTTGATGATCAGCGGATGGTCATTGTTATTGATGATCATGTTGATCCCTCGAGAGGCGGATGACTTCATGCAGCTGATTGCGGCGCTCTGTTGATGACACCGAAGCGGGCAGCGAAGATGCGGATATCATTACCCAGCCCTGAATCCTCTCGCGCAGCTGACGCCGTCGTCGCGATATCGGATCTGGGAGGTAGGCGAAGATCTCCGCGAGATATACAATATTCGTCTTGATTTATCTGTCCATCGACTTATACTTTTTGATGCAGCTCCTGAGGGGGCGCCGTAGTAGCCCTCGCCGCTGGTAGGGCATAGAGCTTTCTACAAAGATACGGAATTTCCTCGGAGCGCACTCTACCGCCTGCTATGGGGGTTACCCTTTACCGCAGAGCTTGCCCCTATTGAGGTCACATTCTATGCATCATAAGCACATCGTGCCCATATCATGTAGAGTAGAAGCGAAGCACCGACATACTCACGAGGAGGATGTCGGTGCTTCTTGCTTGCAGCTCCTGGGGAATTGAACCCCTTTCAAGAATGAAAATCTTGCGTCCAACCGATAGACGAAGGCTGCCTGAATTCTGTCTCACTCACCCCTGAGGGGAGGCGCTGACAGCAGATGGGGAGAGTGGCTACCTTAGCCGAGTGCGCGGATCTGCTTAGCGAGCTTAGTTCTTGAGGTTTGCAGCCTCGTTCTGTGGATGATCTTTCTCGCCAGCGAGGTGTCGAGCATCGAGCTGGAGCTAGCAGAGCTGCGCGTAGCTTCAGCAGCATCGGTCAGCGCATCGGAAGCGACGCACAGCGTTACGAGCCGTCCCGGCGTAGTAGCGGTCTGTGCAGACGACGAGCGCTGGTCTGACGGATCTCTTGATGGATGACTTGTGATTTGCCATTTGTATCTTTTCTTTTTGTTGTTATCGTAGCCCATGGGGAATCGAACCCCTTTCAAGAATGAAAATTGATGTCCTAACCGATAGACGAATGGCCTCCCAATGTCAACCGCCTACCACATGAGCAGCATTCAGTTGCGAGTGTAAAGGTATAACAAATTATTTATCCACCAAACACCTTGAGCAAATTCATCGCCCTTACCTATGTACATAGGGCTACCTGACTACGCTTCCCAAGCGGTATAGCTGGATATTCTCCGCACCATAGCCATGAGGAAGACCATCGTGTAGATCGGGTAGCGAGAGTATAGCGGACGGGTGAAGCACCAGCGTAGGGAGAGAAATCACCCCTGCAAGGTACCAAGATAGGCACCTTTGAGGGGCAAAAAGAGCAGTACTGGCTGCAAGCGTCCCATCCTCTATTTGTTCTGCTAAGGTATCGCACGCCCAGCGATACGCTCTCCGAAGTGATACATGCTCCCTCGCTTCTTCGCAAGTATCCCCTTATCCAGCGGAGGGAAAAGTCATCGTTTCACGAAGAGCGCATTCTCGTAGTGGTTTTCCTCTGTCATGTACGGTAGTCTAAAAGACCAGGCACGCAAATCCAAATATCTTCGTATCGTAGATATAGAGCCACGTACGTAGTCCAAACTTATCTGCTACTCGTCCGCAACTTTTATCCTGACGCAAAGCAACAACCTAATATTGTCATCACGCAGCTATACGGTTTCGCCCGCTGACCAATATAGGTTCACATCACTCCCCCACTCCATATAGCAGAGACATCCCCACGGAGTAGCTCCGTGGGATGACAGTCCCGCCAGATACGGGCGGAGATGAAGGATGGGCAGTGACTACTGCGTGACCTTACGATCGGTGAAGAGATGAGGCGGTCGCCTGGGCGCACCTTCTCGGGGACAGCGATCGAGCAGAGCTGACCCCGACGGCCTTTCCTCTACAGGCTCCATGCCCACGCGGATCTCTTCGACGACAAAGCGCGACGAAGCCCCGTCGTCGGCCCCGTGATGATGATCTCCTTACCGACCTTCAGCTGCAACACTTTCGACGGCGAACTCCTGACACCGACCCTACTGAAGTACTTCGTCGTCTTAGCGACGTCAGACCTTCTGCTTCGTAGCCGAAGAGCTGTAGCTCGACGTCCATTCTGCCGAGGCGCTGACCGAGATAATAGCCGTCCCAGAAGCCGCGTTGAAGACCCGCCCGAGGTGGGTTGTCCCACTTTCTCGACATTGTCCGTGGTGAAGTTCTCCCTGCTAATAAGTATCGACGGCCTCGGCGGTAAGCACGCACGACGGTATCGACATACTGGACCAGCACGGCCTCGATCTGAGGAGCGCACACCAGCATCAAGCATCTTGATTGAGGAAGTGAATCGTCTTCAGATCCTTGGGCGACATGATGTATCTGTTGTCGATCTCCAGCTCGATACCCGTCTCTTATCCTTGACCTCGTAGAGAGCGGCGGCAGATTCATGAGCAGGAGCCACGGTTAGCACTTTCACTGCTCGTGCAGGCTGAGGTAGCACTTACCCGAGACGGCCATAGAGGCGCCGGGCGAACATCCGATACGGATGGGCTCGCCAGCAGGACCGACGATGGGCTCTTCGATGATCGCCTTTATGGATGGCAGCGACCCGATCCATATTCAGCTCACGCGCTACACCACGACGTCAGCGAACCGCGCATGCAGCGTAGCGCCCTCGACGTTGGTGATATTGAGTGGCAGAGAGATGGACTTACACCGATACTACGCGCCGAGAGCATGGGTGCGACGTCGGCAGCGATGATAGCCGACACGTCGGCAGCCTCGCCGAGTCGATGATTCAATGCACAGCGCAAGGTCTTCGTCGGATGATGGGTATTGACGGTGAGATAGTTTTGACGTCATGTCACGGCATATCGCCGCGATCTTATGGAGATCTCGTGGTGAGTTATCTGCACTCTTCGAGCGCTATTGAGGCCTCTCGATACGAAGAGTGGAGTCAGCACCTGCATTGATAGCCGCCATGAGCGACTCCATAGGAGCTCATGTATGCTATAATCGCAAATCTTTCCTGTTCATTTGTGTGATAAATAGAGATATGGAGTGCAAAGATAGCTCAATATAGCTCCACGAACCTCGACCTCCATGAGAAAAGTCCCATCAGCACCTCTATATAGCATTCGCGCCCGATACCAGCTGTATCGGGCGCGGATGTAAAGGGGGTATTCTGGAGAAAGAGGCTATCTGCGCGCGCCGTGGTGGCAGGGAGTGAGGCAGTCGCAGTCGGGCTGGAAGGGTCGGTGATAGGATGCCCGATGCAGCCCGAGGGAACACGCAGGTCTTCAAGAGAGCTGCTAGCGTAGCGGCGATATCCGTGATATACGTCTCACGATAGAGATGGCCTGCACGACGACGCCATGCTCCCATGAAGATGAGGGAGGCGTATCGAGACCATACGCCGCGTCGTACTCTTGAGGGAGCGAAGTGCCAGACTTTCGAGTACCACCCGGATCGGGTACGATGAAGATATCACCACTGCGCTCCCCTTGCGGTAGCTTTCATTGATGATACGCGCTTGATCGCATCGGGGATCGCAGCCGTAGCCACTTCTTCTGGCAGGTACAACACGCATACACTCAGGAGTTTATCCTTGAGCGCCTTGTAGATCGCCCGACAGAGGCCGGCGGTTGACGCCGAGCGAGTCGATGAGGTCCTGACGGAAGAAGACCTGATAGTTCTATACCCACGGATGATCTGAGCATCACGGCCGATGTGCACAGCTGCGGAGTCAGCGATGCGGCGAGCTGGGTCGCTACGGAAGGCCTGCCCGGGGATCTGTGATCGCGTCGAAGGTGAGTTGTGCAGCAGCGTGGTCGGCAGTGAGGATGAAGAGGTAGCCGCCGCCGAGCGACCGCTCTATCGAGGTAGCGGTGAAGTCAGCGAGGTCCTTGTCCAGACGAAGGTAGGTATCCTCTGTCTCGACAGCGAAGGTACCGTAGCGGTGCCCCAGCATAGTCGGTAGCCGAATGGCCTGAGCGAGAAGTCCGTCTCATCAGCACGCGAGCCGAGGCTCTTCGATAGCAGCCTCAGCCATCTCTGGAAGGTCAGCGTGATTCTCATAGGCGTGGTGCGGATGACACCAGGGCCCTTGATCTCGCCAGCTCAGCAGTGCTGAGAGGAGGTATCAGGGAAACTCGCCATCCCTTATCCCAGGCTGCTCATAGGACACCGAGTCGGCCGTGCCTCACGATAGGTATTGATAGAGAGAGCGGATCCAGCCGTCCTGAGGAGCTCTAGCGACACGACCACGAGCGCTGAACTTCTCACCCACCGCAGGTCGTCATATAGTAGGTGCTGGTGATGTGGTTGCCCGTCTTGTCGTCCAGCCAGTAAGCACCCGGTTAGCCGTGTGGCCTGCGGGGGAGGATGGAGGCGCGTCCCTGATAGCTACGCCGATGGTCTTCGAGCGGAAGTTCGAAGATGCGCAGCTCCATCGAGATGGTCGTCGAGGAGGCTGGTGGGAGACATCTTGCCCGCTGACGCCGTTGGGTGCACTTTACCGAGCTTACCGTCGTGTCCGTGCGTAGATGGGGCTGCCATCCTGTAGAGTCATTCTCGCGATACTGTGGATCGAGGGACACTACCCGTGGGACGGAGCCGTGCCGATAGCGGTATAGCGGGGATGTAGTTGATGCGGCATTCTCGGTTGAAGCCCCTGCGTGAGGAGGCGCTTGCAGCCACCTCGACGAAGCGAGCCCGATAGCGATAGAGGTAGTCCCACGTCATCTGGTCGACCATCATCGTGATCGACGATGCGCGTAGTTGCGTCGGAGCGGCCTTCTGCCGCCACGGGCACGGTGACGTGAGCGCGGCACAGGCGAGGGCGCCAAAGAGGTTCTGCGTATCAGAATGGTGTAACGTCGTCTTCGTGGCTACAGGAGGAGTAGCCTGATCGGCTCCAGGCTGGCGCACTCTCGCCACTGACGAAGGTGAGGCCAAGCCTTCGCCCGAGCACGCAGGGAGCGGTATATCCTCCTCGGTAGCCGCTGAGAGAGAGGCGAGCTACCAGGAGCATCACCGCGTAGCGCGAGGCATGTCCTCTAAGAGGATGTTGCGTGGATGTTACTAAGATAAGGTCGTAGCCCGCGCGTCCATCGAGTAGGGAAGCATCTCCTGCAGCATCTCGTCACTGGTGACGCCTGGAGAGTGTGGCGGCCTCCCGCATTCATTGGCATAAGCCCGGTACGATATCAATCGCCGTGAGGATGCGCCACGCTTGAGAGCGATGAGATTCAAGGATACCCGTACCGGCAGCCTATATCGGAGCACACGCTGTCCTGAGACGCCGCGAGAGGATCCATTCCCCGACGAGGGAGGTCGTCTCGTGATTGCCTGACACGAAAGCCATCTTGGGGTTGATATGATCTCCAGAGACACCCGACGTGGGGTCATGAAGGCACGGATTAGTACGCGCCATCGCCGAGGAGGATGGGCTGAAGCAATTTCTTCCCCACATTTTCATTCCAGTTGATGCTGCGCTCCTCCGCTGTAAGCGCATAGGAGAAGCCTGCGACGGAAAAAGCCATCATGGAGGAGCGCTAGTGGCGGGTGGCATCGTACCGCTCGTAGGGACGAAGGCCTTCAGCCTGTACGAGGCTTGCTCAGTGTGGTCGAGCTTGCCGCCACATCCCGGCGATGAGCCATCACTGAGGTCTTCGTCACGGGAGCTCAGTACGCCGTATCGTAGTGAGCTGATAGTCAGCTGTAGTATTGTATAGGATAGATAGATGAATAGGGAGAGCGGTTAGCCTAAGACTCTGAAGCACCTCATCCATAGCGGTAGCGGTGGTCGAAGTCCCTCACGGCTGTGAGCCATCGAGAGGAAGATACACTCAAACTGTGAGGCAGGTAGATCCCACGCCGATCAGCGCCACGGAAGTAGCGGGCATAGGCTCGTGTCGGAGCGCTAGCATCGGCATTCGAGTGCACGCCACCGGGTGCGAAGAAGATCGTCGAGAGCGAGCCCACACGATTGCATGCGAGGAGGCGGTCGGTCAGAAGGGTCGAGGATAGACTGATCGTTGCTCGAAGGCCCGCCCCTCTCCTCAAGACGGGATAGAAGTCCGGCTCGGCGAGCGTCTGGAGCATCGTGATACCTGCTGCCAGAGCGAGCGGATTGCCCGAGATGTCCCCTGCCTGATAGACACGTCGAGCGGCGCCAGCTGATCCATGATGTCGGCACGACCACCGCAGGCCCCTGACGGGGAGGCCCCCACCGATGACTCCTGAGGCAGGAGGTCAGGACGAATACCATAGAGTTCCCTGCGCACCACCACGGGCAGCACGGAAGCTGCTGATGACTTTCTGTCGAAGATGAGCAGCACGCCCTCTTCTCCGTCACACGGCGCAGCTCCTCGAGGAAGCCTGGTGCGGGAGGATGAGCCCCATATTGCCCGGTGGCGATCGGCCTGGAGGATGATAGCAGCGACCCCCACGATGCGCCTCGAGGTGCGGCGCACGCCTCGACTATCACGGTAGCTACTCAGCGTGTCCTCGATGATGTGCTTTCGTCACACCCCAGCGCTGATGTCTGACCCAAAGTAGCCAGCCCGAGCCCGCTGAGATGAGGAAGGTATCGGCATGGCGTGGGTAGCAGCCCTCGAACTTGATGGATCTTGTCGCACCCGTGAAGCTACGGTGCGCGACGGATGGCACTCGTCGCCTCCGTCCCCGAGTTCACCATGCGCACACTACTCTACCGAGGGGAAGAACTTTCGCAAATAAGCTCAGCCATCTCGACCACGCGCATTGCACGCCCCCGTAGCTTTGTCTCCTCTCCAGCTCACGGCGGATAGCCTCCTGGATGGGAGGAAGCGCCTGAGGAGGTGGGGTCCCCAGGAGCTGATGTGTCGATCGTCATATCGACGTCAAAGACGTGGGCGCCCTGCCGTGATCGAGGGATAGAGTGAGGCCTACCGAGCGGAAGGCACGCACGGGGCTATTGACCCCGCCAGGATATAGTGTCAGGAGGCGCGCCGAAGAGCAGCAGATGTATCGGTTCGTCTCGTACACATATATTATAGTGTCGAATCATCGGGATGTTGAGGCATCCACGTGGAGACCAGCACTACAAAAATTAGGCAAAAGCCGAAGGCAGGATCGACTGCGAAGTCGCCAGCTCCAAGGGTAAGGACTAAGAGAAGAACTGCTAACTTGTATAGAGCGATACATGATAAACTTGTCACCAAATGCATCTACCTCGGAGAACCTCTCAGGCAGGGGGCTGAGGCTACGCCCAAAGTATCAACAAACACTCACCCAAATCACACAAGAGCTACAGCCATGTTAGGATCAATTGTTGGAGACATCGTAGGAAAGCATCTACGAGTTTGCTAACATCAAGACGAAGGACTTTGAGTTCTTTCAGCCCTGAGATGGAGCGTGCACAGACGACTCCATCCTGTGTATCGCGATCTGCTGACTGGCTCTTGCACGGAGGGGATGTGAGCCATTATTATAGTCGCTATGCCCTGGAGTACCCTTTCATCCCGATGGGAGGCTACGGTGGAGCGTTTGAAGACATGGAGCAGCAGCACGCCAAGGCATCCATGAGCCGCATAATAGCGTGGCAATGGGCGCGATGCGCATTGGCTCCCGTGGGCTGGGCTTTGAGACTGAGCGTGAGGTTCAGCGGCAGCCGAAGTCCCTGGCGAGCGTACGCACAATCATCCAGAGGGCATCAAGGGGCGCAGGCGACTGCTCTTTTGTACTCTTTTGGCGCGACAGGCATACGCCGACATTCGATCATCGGATAGAGCGAGATTTTCGTTACGACCTCGATGTCGGTCAAGGAACTGCAGCAGACGCTATTCGTGGCAGGGCATCGATGCGTAGATGGCGGTATTTGCCAAGATAGTGTACCGCAGGCTATCATTTGCGCCTCCAGGCTAAGGACTTTGAGGATTTATTGCAATGCGGATAAGTATCGGTGGGGAGATAGTAGCACCATCGGCTGCATCGCCGGAGGTATCGCTGAAGCCTCTACGGCATCCCTGAGCCAATCAAAGAACAAGCGTGACGTATTTGGACGAGACCGAAGCTGCACCGTCAGGAGCTTATCCAGAAATACAGCATCTAAGCAAGGAGCACTCCACCTGATTAATAGCAAAATTGGGGGATAGAACCAGCGTTCCCCATCCCAATTGTCGCTTTGCGGAGGCGATTTCGCAGTCTCTTCCTCCCTGTGGAGAAGCGGGTGTCGTTGCGGGTCAGCGCCTGAGAGGACGAGCAGGACGCTCACATCGTGGGGCAGATACCCGGATGCGCGCCGCTTTGGCCGATGGTGCGGGCGGATACGTCTGAGCTTCTGCTGCCTCCGTACTCAGCGCCGGTACGGCATAGTCGAGTCCCTCGGGATGAAGATACCCAGACGCTCGAGCTTCGGCCTGCTCACGCTCACGCTGGATATAGCTGCCGCACTTGATGAGGATCTCAGCACACTGGCGATCCCTCGCGACGCGATAGGATGGCTTGATGGCACGTCGGAGGGCGGGACCATCTCGCTGAGGTCGGAGAGCGTCAGTTGGGGCGCAGGACGAGATCAGCGAGCTACAGCCCTGACAAGCGAGCGAGCTTTCCACGCGCCCGAGCTGAGGATTGATCTTGCCGTGGGCGGATGAGCAGCCCGAGATGAAGCGATGAGTTCGCCGCGCAGGCGGATCTTCTTCGAGAAGGCGCACACGCTCCCTCCGCAGCTAAGCCGATCGATCGGCAGCACGGGGCGTGAGACGCACATCGGGCACCATCCCGTCGTAGGAGGAGGTGCGGTACCGGCGCGAGGTGGTCACGCAGGCCTATCCACGCCCTCGTGACGAGGTCGCCGATGACGCTGATATACGCCTCGGAGCGGCTGAGCGTGAAGGGAGGAGGCCGCACCTGCTGGGGCATTGATACCCGCGGCGAGCCCCGCCTGCTGCTTTCCGTAGCCGGTGGTCCTGTTGACCTGACCAGCGAGGAAGAGGCCTGCGATGACCTTGCTCGAGCGTATGGTGGCAACTGTGTGGGTCGAAGAAGTCGTACCGGCTGGCGTAGCCTCAAGGATAGAGGCGACATCACGCAGTGGGGATCTGTCAGGGCCTCGAGCTGCACCCCTAGGGCAGCGGGAGGAGGAGAAGCTCATTGAGTAGTACTCATTCGTGCGCTCGCCCTCGGGCGCGAGGAAGAGCTGATGACGGTCCTGCTTCGGCAAAGGTGACGATTCGTCTCGATGCTCGGGCAGTAGCGGGGCCGATACCTGGATCTGGCCATTGTACAGTGGAGAGCGATCGAGGGTTTCACGCAGGACGGCGTGGCAGGCTCACTGGTAGGGTATAGAGGCATATGGGGAGCTGACGCAGCGTCGAGCGTGAGGGCGTACTGGAGGTAGGAGAACTTATGATGATCGTCCTCACCTCCTGCACGCCCATCTCATCGAGGTGCAGGCTACGGGCATCGACATACGTGGGGGCGTGCCTGTCTTCATACGGTCGGTGCGGATACCCGCCTCCCGCATGCTCGGAGATGCTGTAGGCTGGCTCGGAGATACGACCACCCGTGATCTGGTAGCTCGCCGAAGTGCATCAGCCCCTGAGAGGAAGGTCCCCGCGGTCAAGATGACGGCATCGGCAGAGAAGTGCACCAGCTGGCTGTCTCTAGCCACGCACACGACCTCCTCAAGAGCGAGGGCGCGTGACGGTGTCCGCCACAGACGAGTAGCGGCTCACTATCCAGCCTCCTCACGCCAAGCTCTCCATGAAGCGCATGCGGTCACTCTGCGCGCCGAGGGTCTCACATATGCGGGGACCTGCTGCGATTGGACATGCGGAACTGATGGAGGTACGGTCGGTGATAAGTCTCCATACGTCCCCGAGGGCATCGGGATCCGGCGATGATCTGTCCTTGGGCGATACCGCCCACAGCGGGTTGTGAGCTCATCTGCCCGATCTTATTCATACATCGGGCGTGATAAGAGCGAGGAGAGCGAGGCGTGCTGCAGCAGCGGCAGCCTCACAGCCGGCATGGCCAGCCCCTGATGACGATGATGTCGGTGGGGCATCAGACGTTGAGCGCGGAAAGCTGATGTCCCCATCCTGCACGACGTAATCCTTGCTCTCGACAGCCATCTTACCGGCCTTGACAGCCGACCCGCTGCCACAGTGGAGGAAGTCCTCGTACTTGATGACTCGCACGGATGAAGCCCTCTCGAAGTCGGTGGGGATAGTGGCAGCGGCACGGGGCGCCTTTGCTGCCCTTGGTATAGGTCCAGGCACGTACCTCCTGCACCCCAGCGGTGAAGTAAGTCTCAGATCGAGGAGCTTGTGCGGCCTGATCAGACGAGCCACGCCTGACCTCGAGACCGATCTCAGCGAGAACATCTGACGCTCCCTCGTAGGTCTCCAGCTCGGCGATCCCTCACCGGATCTTCGCAGCGACGACGAGGAGTTCGGCCCTTCGCTGGCGGCAGCCAGCCTGACACGCTCTGCATATTCGTTGCCCGGAGACAGCGAGGCCCCATCGACATTGGGTAGACGTAGAGCACGGGCTTTGCTGGTCAGGAGGTAGAGCTCACGAGCGACCTTCTGCTCGTCCTGGTCTCGAAGGAGACGGTGCGTGCTGGAGTCCCCTGCTCGAGGGCTTCCTTGTAGCGCATCAGTACGTCGCAGGCGAGCTTTGAGCTTGCTTGTCACCACCTGTCTGTGCCTGCTTGTAGACCTTTCAGGGCGTGCTTCGACCGTCTCGAGGTCCTTGAGCTGTGCAGCTCGGGTCGTCGATGATGGACTTGTCAGGGATCGACACCGCCATCGACGTGCGTGATGTTGTCGCCATCGAAGCAGCGCAGCACGTGCAGGATCGCATCCGTCCACGGATGTTGAGGAGGAACTTATTCCCCAGCCCTTCGCTCTGCTCGCGCCCTCTTCACCAGACTTCAGCGATGTCGACGATCTCGACGGTCGGGGACGATGCGCTCGGGGCTGGATGATCTCAGCCAGTTTCGTCAGGCGCTCATCGGGGACGCGACGACCTGACGTTGGGCCCGACGGTGCAGAAGGAAGTTACTAGCGACTGCGCCTTCGCGCTGGACAGGCAGTTGAAGAGGGTGGATCTACTGACGTTGGGCAAGCCTACGATACCACTTGTAGGCCATTATGCGTATTGATTATATACCTTATTATAAGGTGCAAAGAGTGAAATGCGAGGAGGTCTCTAAGAGAGCCCCTCGCATCACATACAGTGCAACGCTTGAATCAAGCGCTTTCATCATCTACATATCCTACAGCTTACTCACCCTTCCACTTGAGGAGAGGGTGTGACGACGCCATCTTTACGGAGAGCTGGAAGCTCACCCAATACCTCCCGGCCTATTCGGCAACGAGAGCTGATGAATAGGCTATCCGCTATAGATCCCCCACCAAGAAGAGGATTTTTTGTCCCATTGACAAGCAAGTCGAATTATTAATCACGGGAGGAAGAACTCACACTCCAGCTCTGCCTCCCATTGGCACTCAGCACGCGCACAAACGAGCGGTCAATCTCTCAAGAGGGTAGAAACGCGTGGGGCTAGCACCACAATCGAATTGTCCGTCACATCCAAGCTGTCCCTGGCAGCCCATTCGTCTTCCCATCAACAAAGCCTCAAGAGATGTTTGATACACCTCCGCAGTAATATCCTGCTGGGATGCTCATTGACGACGAGGATATGGACATCACTTACAGGGCGTCGTCGATAGGGCTCTCATCCATCCCCGTGACACGGCGAGGAGTATCCTTGTGACAAGCGCAGTAATACCATGGCTATCAGCCATAGCATCATCAGACGGGAGATTGTTTTCATAAAATAGGAACCTTGAGTATGATAGCGACGAAGCCCAACCACACTGAGGATTTTGCTGCTTGTAGACGGGCGTTTATTCTCATCAAAACCAGACGTCATCAGTCGCAGGTACCACCCGTTTCTCCATCGGGTCCCCATCCCCAGTTCATATAGGATGCGATCTTCATATCTGTCCACGTCTTAAGCTTGATGAATAAGAACTCTTCAGACCCTATGAGCCTGTTCATAATATCCATCACAGAACCAGATATGACCATCATATCCAGTGTCATTCCTGTAGCCTATTAGAAGAACTCTCTATGGCAATCCAACCTCCGATCACCATAGATACGATCCTTAAAACGAAAGGTTCTTATGAGAGTGTCTCAATATCATAATTCACACGGTCTGCATCTGAAAGTCGAGCTTACGCAATCCTCTAACGATCGCGTCACAGGACTTGCTCCACTCAACATATGGACTCCAGTGAAGTTCAGATGCCATCTGCTATCTGACGCGAAGAACCCCTGAGACCTTTCTTCCTTGGATGTTATTTGGGTGCAAACTTAGCATCATAGCGAACACTTGAGTTATGAAGTGTAGCTACCATTGATACGATGCTCACAATCGTAGAGTAACATCCCCACAGCAACTGCAGGGCATCCGATTAAGCTCCCATCCTTTGGCAGCAGAATTAAAGTTCCCAGCTTGCTGACCAATTAAGATCTTTCCTGCATGCGGGTATATCGCTGGCTTGCCAGATGAATATTCTCTGAGTTGATCATCCCCGCAACAGGCGCAGTGTTCTCCGTGACTATTTCATATTCATAGTCTCTTTCCCGTCCTTCCACTTCGAAGTAGGGGAGTTAACCCGACTGGGATCATTGATATTTTTCGCTTTATCTATGTAGCCCTGAAGTGCTCCATACAGAGGATTTTTCCACGACACTTCAGAGGACACAGTCCCTTTATCTGAATGAGCAACAATCGGGAATGAGCTATTATCACCTGACAGGATCATGAATCCTCCAGTTTATCCTGTAGTTAATTGCATACAGTAGCGTATCACGCCCTCCACGTAGTACTAATATCCGAATCTCTCGTGGTACAGAAAGGATAGATCTCAAGTTTGTGAGGACGAGAGATACTATCCTCATGCTTGAGGAACATAGTAGCGCACATACGAGCTCCTGCTGTCACCGAGCTGAACACTCGTGGCAGCTTCCCTTTGAGGGAGCTTCTCTTGATGCAGGAGTAGGGAGCTTGGTTACAGGAGATCACGCCCTGAGCAGGGTCATGGACACCTAACAGAGAGCGGGACCAACCGAGATAGTTTTTCTGTTTCATAAGACTAGATTAGTTAGTATGTGAATTAACGAGCAAACGTAACCATTATCCCCAGACTACCAAATCCATAGGCCCCATCCTAAAAACCAAGGTACGCACTCGTCTGTATCGACCGAAACTGGCGAATTTCTGGTAAGACCGCCCGCTTCGTAGAAGCCCGTTGCACCGACTATTGCTTTCAAGACCATATTGGTCAGCGGGCTGACCCATATTGATCCGACGATTGTGTTTACTAGGTCTACGACGACCTATAGGATGACGAAGGAAGCCATAGGCTTTGTTAAGTGACCTCTATTAGCTTGTTGCTCCGCGTAGGATAAAGTGCTGTGACGAGTGGCAGATAAGCTTGGGCTACGTACGTGATCGTATAGCTGGCGCACGGGGATTTTTGACCTGAGTGCCTGGTCATTAAGACTACGTGCGTAGATAGAGAAAAACCACCACGTGAAGGCGCTTTCTCCTTCGCGGAATAGCACTTTTCCTCCGCTGGATAAGAGAAAGCATTCAAGCGAGGAGGAAGGCCTTGGTGTGTCGCTTCGGAGAGGTATATCGGAGAGCTGAGCGTGCGACGCCCAGCACACCAAAATGAATAGTGTGCAACTGCCATTTTCTTTATTCCGCGGTAAAAGCGTAACTTTGGTACGAGGAATCAATGAGCACAAAGATGAAAGACCCACCACTCTTTGCTATGCAGCTCCTACGTGAGGAGCCCAGCTCTCGAGGGGAGAAGCCCAGCATGTATCCGTACTGCGCGCGAAGGAGCGATGAGTCTCGCTCACCGATGGCTGTGGCACCCTCGAGACCGCGGCGCCTCAGGCGTAGATCGTCGTCACCGCCTCCCCTCGATAGAGCGCGGAGCCCTGGCAGAAGTCACTGAGAGGGCACTGGGCCGCAGCTGTCGCACCGAAGAACATCGACCGCCCTGAGTGGACGCTCGAGAAGATGGTCGAGTAGGTCTGGATGAAGTCTACCCCATCCGCACCCAGCACCTGAGCGCAAGCACGCCAGCGCCGAAGCGTCCGAGTCTTGTATCATCCAGAGCGCGGCGAGCAGTCCCACAAGGCCCTCCTCGCCCATCCCTGACGTGCCCTTTTGCCCAGCTCCCTCGAGATGACAGCGGACTCATGACCTTCGGCCTGCGGCCCACCGCCGTAGCACTGTCGGCCCCGAGCGCCGCACCATCGATCACTTCTTCCGCCCCGAGGCGAAGCGCCCTGATGGTCGGGGCCCGAAGGAGACTTCTCCGTCGAGGAGATCGAGGAGGCAGACCCGCCGCGGTGCCAGCCCATCACCCTCGGAGCGAGCCGCCTGCGCACCGAGCACCGCCAGCCCATCGCCCCTGCAATGGCTACACACACTGATATGACCAGCCAGCGCACCACACACACACGAGAAATAATACACGAAATAATCCCCTTATCAATAACTCACCCTTATGGCACAGAGAGAAACTAAACTTCAGCCTGGTCTCACGTGACATGTGTGGCAGTCCTCAGGGAAGTACCCAGCCTGCAAGGACCAGCTCGAGCGTATCGCCCCCTGTCTTAGCTCGAGATGGGCTGCCTGCACGCGCCGGAAAACCAATGGGGGGCCCCTCGAACAGGTCAACCTCTACGGGAGAACCCCAACAAGGCTGTCCGCGCTCACTAAGTCTCCTCAACGATGCTGGCATCCAGACGCACATGCACCGTGGTCTCAACGGTCTGCGTATGTCTCCCGTCCTGCTGACGTACGTCGCCTGATGTACAAGGTCAAGAGGCCCAGGTGTCGTATATCACCTGGCACTTTCGACGGCCCAACGACCCCGCAACGTCAATCCCTCCATCCACTACGCGAAGGAAGCTGGGATGATCCCACAGGCTACGCTCTGTATCACCCACCCCCGTTCGACCGTCGTCGAGTACTGACGCCGACCTGGCAGACCAGTTCATCGCAGCTGGTGCCCCTGAGATCTGTCTGCTGACATGGCAGGTATCGGCCGTCCTCGCTTCCTCGGCCGCCTGGGTGAAGGCCATCACACTCAGCACCCTGAGGTCATCATCGAGGCCACGGTCACCAGGCCCTGGCTTCTCCGTAGCCTCCATGCTCGAGGTCTGCGACAACGGCGCTGACGCCCATCGACGTAGCCAGGAGCCCTCCTGGGGTAAGATCCACCCAGACGTCATCACCTATCCGCGCGTAGATGCTTATCGACGCTGGCTACAGGTCGCTGACATCAACATGGACGCTCAGCACGGAAGGCTCGTGCCCTCACGCAGGAGTTCATCGATGACTTCTCGGCTACTCATCAACCCCGCCAACCTCCTCACTTCGTCCCTCCTCGTGCTGCGGTCTCCCCGTGGCAGGCGATGGGCCTGATGACGGCTGACCTCACGGGCGTCACACGCTGGAACAACATGCACCTGCGTAAGAAGGGCGAACCTGAGCTAGAGCGTCGACGACCTGCTCGTCCGCCTCTTCGACGAAGTCGCCTACGCATGGCCTCGCTCGGCTATCCCTCACTGTCACGCCATTCAGCCAGCACGTCAAGAACGTCGCTTGATGAACGTCTACAACCCTCACCATCGGCAAGGGTCGCTGGGAGGCTATCGACAACAACACGTGTAGTGATCCTGGGAAGTCTGGCTGTCTGCTCGGCAAGCTCGATCAGGAGATCATCGACTTGGCGAAGGAAAAGGGCTTCGAGTTCACCACCGAAGATCCTCAGGCCATTTCTGACTACCCTGACGCGCCTGGATAAGTTCCACGCTGAGATGAAGGAGACGCGCTGGGAGCTCGCTGAAGACGACGAAGAACTCTTCGAATTCGCTATGCACGAAGCTCAGTACCGCGACTCACAAGAGCTGGTGAGCTAAGAGCGCTTCCAGGCAGAGTCGATGAAGGCCGACACTCGATGCCCCTCGTCAAGAAGGGCCACAGCGCCGAAGATGCAGTGAAGATCATGCCAGGGCACCGAGCCCATCAGCTCCTGCCTCTGGTCAGATCTACTCTGGGAGGTCGACCCTCAAGACTACTCTACTGCTCCCTGCCCTCGGTACCTCTTCATGCATCAGACGGTGAGCCCTCGTTACATCCAGATGGCTGCAGGCTACTCGAGCCCGCGTCATCTCGAACTCACCGGCTCGCCCCGCTGAGGTAGCGGCTCAGGGTGCTACCATCCGCAAGGGTGAGCCCCTCGCTACGTCCGCCCTGCTGAGAAGGAAGAGCCTCGTAGAGAGCGAACCCGAACGTCTGCGTCGCGGAGCAGAGCTCGAAGAAGTTGCCACGTCATCCGTGCTCGCCGCGCCAAGAAGTAAGCGACACCGCCCAGGGGCACCATTTTCTCGGGGGCTAGCACCCAGCACTTAGCTGATGGTGTAGCCCCTGAGCCCTATATCTCCTACTATAAAGCTACGCCCTTCGCCATGAACCTTATATATCTATACCTCCTGCACCCCTTCACGGGCCCCTCCGCCACATTCCCAGCACTGACCGGAGTATTTCATAGGGACTCACACCACGCACACGCCCCTGCACAGCCCTACCAGAGTCAGGCGATGCACCGCCTCTCGCGCCTCATCCGCCACGCGACACCACTGAGGGAGAACGCAGGTACGAGCCATCACCGACGAAGACGACCAATAAAGACCACCCAGTCACCCTGCCCCATCTACTCTTTGTATCGCTCCCCCAGAGGCGGAGCGCCCCCAGAGAGGGCTGTATTCTCTTTATTGATTGACTCTATGTACACCACCATTCCGCAGCCGAGCACCTTTTACCTCAGCTCCTCCTCCGGGCTCTATGGCTGTGCTTCACACCACCGCACGACACGCGGTAGAGCACGACCGAGAGCCACACCACGAGCGAGCTACAGCGCACCCTGCACACCACTCCAGCAGGAGCACGCCTCGATACCCCTCACGCTGACCTCACCGAGGTTGCAGCCCCTCCGCACACTGATACTACCGCCCTCCATAGGGCGCAGGCTGACATAGCGCACATCATCTCCGACAGATCGCGGCATCAGCGACCACGACGGGCGCCTCCACAGGAGGTCGATAGCCCTCGCTCCACGACCGCGGAGCAGGAAGACGACCACGTCGCACAAGGTCACCAGCGAGTCCCTTTACGCCCTTCACCGGCGTCACCCTTCCCCTTCTTCTCGGAGCCATCTACCCTACATGTAGGAGGACCAAGCGATGAGACCCACCGACATCCGCTACATCGTCGTGCACTGCAGTGCCACGCGTACAGCCAATCCTATTGCCTGAAGCTCTGGAGTGCATGACCATCGTGCCTGCGGCTTCCGCTCGGCAGGCTATCACCGACATCCGTCGCTCAGGTGCTATCATCCTCTGCGCCCGCTGGAGCAGATAGGCGCTCACGCACGGGCCGCTACAACCGCTCGAGCTGGCGGCGTCTGCTACGAAGCGGTGGCTTAGATGACACGGGCCATCCAGCAGGGTACCCGCACCGCCGAGCACAGCGCTACGGCCTCAGGTCAGCTCCTTGAGCACTCCACACACTCGCCCCATCACAAGTTACCATCCTCGGCCATCGTGACCAGCCCCTGACTGCACGGCGACGGGCCGTATCACGCCCGACGAATGGACTGCTTATGCCCCCTGCTTCGATGCCCAGAGGAATATCACGACATTCCATCAGCCCAATAAGCCATGCAACCAAATAAATCCAAGGCGACACCCAGCTCGTCATCGCCACCTGCTCAGCCTCGGCATGTGCTCCTCGGTGCAGCCTGTCACCGCTCCCCACCTGGGAGATTCACCCAGCATCTCATTGCCTATGGCGAAGGATGACCTCTCGCCGGCGCTCCTTCGGCATCGACTACCACTACTGCCGGTAGTCGATGCCCACGCCTCGCCACCTGCGTCACCCTGCACCGCACCCTCCCACCGCCATGCCGACCGCGCCCTCCCTCTTCCGCACGTGCACTCACCCCCCATCTCTGCACCACAGCCATCCTTCTACACTCCCCACCCCTTCGCGGGAAAAGCTTGTACCCCCACCGAAAGCAAGCAGTAACCCATCTGTGGAAAATCTTTCTATTCCAGAAGAAGAAGACTTATCTCAACATCTACCCCTGACAACATCGTGTGGATAACTCTGTGAGTAGTCTCTGCATAGCGAAGAGAAGGCCTGATCGACAAGCGCCTAGAGTGACATCGCAGAAGCTCCTTCTGCGGAAGTGTTGCGGTAATCGTCTGAGAACAAAACCTGCATAGAATTAGTAGGAGAAAGCAAAGACTCAAGGCTGTCTCTCCGCACTTTTGCCAAACTTCCTGCACCAGATAAGAGGTCGCACAAGACACTATACCATCACCATACGGGCACAATGCATAGGCACACATTATGGGCGAAAACCACCTTGTGGATAACTCAACATACAGCAACTGAGGCGCAGCAGCAGAGCGCCTTATCACCGCGCCTCGATGCCCCGCTGGCTCCTAAATATAGCAATGCCCGGTCCACGACTCGACGTAAGGCAACCCCATGCAAACGAGACAACTCCTCCTTCTCGGGAGCAGCCCCAGCAATGCCTCCAGATCACAGCGCCGGCTCCCAGACTGTAGACGCTCCAGCGCTGGTCTCGCTCATCCGCCCGCTCACATCGAGACGCGCGAGGATGGTTAGGCGTTTGAAGCGCCGTGCTCGATGCGGGGTCCCTTCGAAAAGTCTTGGCTGAGTGGAAACCTCGCACAACGGCGAGACCTTACTCAAAACAGAGCTCAGAGCGAGGTCTCTCAGGGCCTGAGATCCACCTCAATTTCGCCCGTAGACGGCTCGCCAGCCTGCACCTCAGCCTGTTGGCGCGACATAAGACTGCTATACGTCTCCCAAAGGACCTCCGCTTTTGAGAACACCTTCACGTGAGTGCTGTAACCGCGAGGCCCCGCATCGCTGAGCTGGGCCGCGGCCGCATGCCCCGGGCAGGCCCATGAACCACCTCACCCGCGGCCCCAGTGGCGCAGGAGACCTGCACCTCTCGCAGGCCGGCAGCGCGCCTGCGGGAGCCCATCCACGATGCGCCGCCTGCTGCCGTGTCGAGCTCAGTTCGAAGCGACAATTGTCCGTGACAGCCTGATGCGCGGTCCCGCATGTTCAGACTTCCCACCAGCAGATGGATATGCTCATCATCACGACATCCAGGGCCTATCGTAAGACGAAGACGCAGCAGGCGTCTTTCGATATCTTCAATTTCACCTCCCGGCGGCAGATCATCGTCACCTGCGACGTCCCTCCCAGGACCTCAAGGGTGGGAGACGCGCATCATGACGCGTATCCAGAGCGCGATGATACGTATCAATGCCCCGACCTGAGCGCCGCCGCAAGATCCTCCAGCCGTGCGTCGCCGACAGCGGAGTCGTGAGCTCGAGAAGAGTGCGTGAGTTCATCGTCGAGAGCGACGTAGACAACGTCCGTCAGCCTGAGGCCATCCACGACTATCACGCACCTCGCAGTTCTCCGATCATGGTGCAGTAGACCTTCGAGGCCACGCGCCCGTATCGTCAGGGGTACCGTCTCATCGGCGCAGGTGACACCGTCCATCCTCGATACCGTCTGCTCCGTCTTCGGCGTCGAGAAGGCACAGCCCTGCACACCTCACGGGCCGTCCTTGCCCTCAAGGCCCCGCCAGGTCACGCCGATGTACCGTGAAGAGGCTATCACCAGCGCGCCCTACAATACGATCGCCCAGCTACTGAACTTCGCAACGACCACACGACGATCAGTGCACGGCTGCAGGCTATCGAAGGCCGCTTCTCCCTTGAGTCGTTTCGCGGAGCGCATCGAGCAGTCGTTTTCACCGCTTAAAAGACATTACAGAGAAGATTCTCACCCCTTAATCGTGAGGGCCGCTGCTTTTTGCCTTCAACGATAAGCGTCCGGCTTATTTCAGCACGGTAGCCGATGAGATCCTGTAGCTGAATGACGCTGGGTGATCCCAAGGCTAATGAAGGCGAAGTTTAGCGCCGGGAGGTGACACCAGCGACCGCCGCCGCCCCTGGCAGCATCGCCAGTAACGGCAATTTACAAGGAAGCAGTACTTTTACCCAGCAGCACCGCCTTCGGTGCGCATGCGCGAAGAGGTGCAGAGAGACGCTGATGAGGGAGAAGGTAAATAGAGAGAGGAGCACCGACGCCCATAAAAAGGAATAGGTTCAAGCACACAGAAATCTCAAGAGGCGGAGTTATAGTGGGAGGAGAAGCAAATATACTGGTCGCTGAGCATTCTATATAGAATGAGAGCGCGAACCAATACTGTCTAATGACGAACCATCCGATGACGAAGCCATATAGCCCATTCCACGGCGTAGTATTTCCTGAGGCACCATACGCCCATGGTAGAGATGCCACAGAGGAAGCGGGAGCAGCGTTCGAAAGAGAAGAAGGGTATCATACCACGATATAGTGCACATGTCCTTCCCCAGGGTTGATAGCTGGTGCCACCAGCTGGCCTCTTCACCGCAGGACCGCAGAAGCCATCCTGGCTTGAAACTGACATGAGAGATGCCGAACTGCGCATATAGCCTTGGGATGACCCGGCCGCCGCAAACGGCTGTGGTGACGCACGGGAAGGGTTTCAGGCAGAGCCTGCTTCGTGTGTCCCCTTCGGCTCCTGTGAGCTGAGTTAATGGCTTGGCAGCATACTTATGACGAGCTTTTGCACGCTTTACTATACCTTCAGCTGATTCCTTTCTAAGCATAAGTATTTAGCTGTCTTTCTTATGTTCTTGAATGGGAGCCGAACCTGAGGAGGTGTAACCTTTCGTCAGTCTGACATGAGGTAACGAACGTATGTTCATACCGAGGATCTGGTGAGGCCGTCGAGGTTGATCTCAGGAAGATGATCGCCTGGGTTGATACGAGGCGGTAGTTACCACGACCAGAACTTGCTTTCGATCCCCTTGGTCACGGATACGGGCAGCGATACGGATCAGACGCTCGAGGAACTCGTATGATCCGCGTTTCGCGGCGCAGGGAACCATATAACATCGATAGGCATCTTCTTACGGGCTGCGTTGAGATGTCCTTCTTTCGAAATCAACAGTTTCGACCGTGATGGCAGAGTTCTATGATATTACGTTGATTAGATCTTTCACAGCCGTACTATGGCCTGAGGCCCTGGTTCGATGACTATCTTCGCACGCAAAATGCACGCGAGACCACAACCGAACTGTCGATGAGGGCGGAACGATGCGTTCCTTGAGGCCTGTTCTGACTTGACGGTGCATTGCTCGGCTACTTAATCTCCTCTCTCCTGACTTTTTGGAATAACGGGCCGAGCTCTTCGCTGCTGAGACGACGATTTGATCGATACGCGTAGCCTACCCGTCTTGTGACTCCGACGAGGTTGAGCTTTAGCTGGAGCGGATAGGAGCTTCCTTCTTCCTCGATCCCTCCCCGAGGGTTCTTTGCGTGCTGGGCTTAAGCGTGCCGAAGCGACGATGGCATACACCTTCGACGATAGCGCGCCGTTTGTCTGGCTGAGGACTTCAGCAGCACACGGCCCGTCTTCCTCAGACCACACGGCTGGAGATCAGACGACCTGGTCGCCCTCTCTGATATGTAAATCACTCATTTCTTCTTTCGTCTTTGGCGGTTAGAGGACTCAGCGCGCGAGAAACCGATCTTCATATTCACGGCACGCAGCTCACGAGCCATGGGCCGACAAGATACGGCCACGCACGCATCGCCAGCAGCATTGAGCAGGACGCGCCGTTGTCATCGAAGCGGATGGAGCCGTCGACGACGGAACTTCCTTCTTCGTGGCATGGGACGATGATTGCCTTCGATACGACAATCTCTCTTCTGGGTCAGAAGAGGGGATGACGCCTCTTGACAGCAACGCGACGATATCACCGACAGAGGTAGGTTAGCGACGGCGCGTCATTCGCGAGGACGCGGATACAGAGGGCTTCCTTTGCAATCACGCTATTGTCTGCTACGCTGAGTCTGTGATTCTCGTGGATCATATACTCACTCAGGCTCTTTCAGATATTATTGACCAATCTCCATCCCTGCACGGCCCGCAAAGGGCGAGTTCCGCGATACGGACCGGTGGTCACCGATGTTGCACCTCGTTCTTCTCGTCGTGAGCATGGTACCCTTTCGTCTTGTTGTTGACGAAATCACCATAGATAGGGTGTTTTCTTCTTCCACCTCTTGCAGCAGCGGACCGCGCCGTCTTGTCCATCTGCTTATTGGAAAGAACGACGCTCATATCGTTCTTTTCTTAATCTTCTGTTCCATCGGGAGGACACATTAATTGTTGCTGGAGTTTCGCGCCACGAAGATGGTCTTCATCTGAGTCGATCAGTGCGGCGCATGCGCGGATCTCGTGCAGGTTGTCTGCGCGCGCACGGTCGATGCACTTCTTTGCTGCGCCGCCCTTCGGCTACTACATCGCCTCTGTAGCCTGTGCGCAGGGAGCGCCTCGATCTCAAGCACTTCACCCTTCTATTGCAGTGTTGGGTGTTAGACATATCAGTCGCGGCGGACGACGAACTCAGTCGTCACGGGGAGTTTCCAGTGCAGCCGGGCGGAGCTTCCTTAGCGATCTCGAAGGATACCCTCGATTTCGAAGCAGCATACGGCCTGGAGTCACGCGCCACGAAGTCTCTCGGGCGAACCTCACCTGCTTCCATTCGGATCGTCGGCAGGCTTCTTGGTGATAGCGTATCGGAAGATACTGTACCCATACCTGACCCCTGACGCTGCCAGTTATATAGCGAGCGTCACAGCGATACGAGCGGTCTCGATCTGGATGACCGCGATCCAGCGCGACCCAGAGGACGATCCCGAAAGAAACCGAAGGCGAGCTGGCTGACACTACGCTGGGCGTTACGAAGCGCGCAATTCTTCTGGACTCTCTAAAATCCTAGCTTTTCTTTAGGTTGTAACATCGTTGTCTTCGTTCTTTATACGCGATGAGCGACTACCCCACGTCTGCCACCACGTGAGCATATCACGACGCTCATCACGATCGTTCCGCGCATACCGCCTTCGCGGCAGACCACCATGTTCCTGGGCTGGAGGGCTGGTGAATCGAAGCTGAGCAGTCACCGTCGCTTTGGCCGCAGACCCCCACCCTTCGTAGATCCACACCTGATACCAAGCGATACCGACCTTCGTCAGAGCTTCAGCCTGAGCGCAGTCACTGTCTGCACGAAGCGCAGTGCAGAGGCGTACGGCCTTCCTTGTACATCTCGGAGCGAGCGATTTCTTGCACACATTCAGACGACCAGAGCTCTGGTACCCTTCTTGATCCTTCTCGCCCCACCCATGTGCGCATAGCAGCGCCACTGCACTTGACCGCGCGACGGTAAGCCGATCTTCTCCTTCGAGCTGACGAGCGATGTTGCTGCGACAACGCAGCATCGATATCTGGACGACGAACTCAAAGATGCTGATCTGAACATCCTGCTGAGGATCTTTCTGAGCTTCCTTCCTGCCGCCGTGTCTACATCCTGACCGCGTCTCACCGATCACGTGATACCGCGAGCCGTGCAGATCGTGATAGTGTGACGTGCTTGAGCACGCCTCGATGACGACACGAGGCATACTTGCTCCAGCCAGGACGGACGCTCAGAGCGACGCAGACGGCTCATCTTCAAGCAGCTTTGTCACCGTACTTACGACCGCCATATACCAGTTGGAATCATCCACGGACGTATCTCAAACGACTGCCGCATAGGATTAATCTTTGTCCCATCTGGCGTGTTCTCGACTGGTTATTGAATCGACAAAGATCGTGACGTGGTTCGAACGCTCACGGATACGATAGCCATCGACCCTGATGCGGGCGCATGCAGCTTGACCGCTGTTGCAGCAGCACATCGACGAAGATGCGGGAGAGAGAGTCACCGTCTTCGCCTGCAGTCCGTCTCTTCTCTTCCTGCAGTTAGCGATAGCTGAGCGGGAGGAGCTTCCAGCTGCAGTGCAGCGGCACTCCCTGTTAGAGAACCTGGAGCACCCCAAGAGCACGACCTACTTCGCATGCCACGCACGAGGTCAGCTTACGAGGCGCATCTACGAGGCGATGACGTAGGGACGTTGCGTGGAGCGCAAGCGAAGCTAATGCAGACTTCAGGGCTTCGCTTTCTTCTTCGGCTGGATATTTTCTTCTGCAATCGGCTGTTTCTTTTCTTTCATCAAAGGTCTGACCACTTCCAGCCGAATCACTTCTTTCTTATTACCGCCGTGACCACGGAAGGCACGCGGCGGGAGAGAACTCCCCGAGTTTGGGGACCTACCATGTTTTCAAAGGTGATGAAGACGGGATGAAACTTATTCCTGTTGTGTATCGGCACGCACGACCGGACGGTGTCAGGGTTGGAGCGTCGGTGTAGCCCAAGTCTTGATGAGACGACCTCTTGCTTGCTGGATCTCATTCGATCGCCAAGACCTTCTTCTCGAGCTCTACAGGTTGATAGGCATGGACCTCTCTTTAATGAACGACCCATAATTCTTTTGATTAATCAGCAGTTTACGTGGCCGTCTCGATGATGTACTTTCTAGACGAGTGTTTTAGGAGCACGAGTCTTGAGGACCCTCAGCGTAGAGACCCGTACGTGAGCGTGGGTGACCACCTTAGCGCGTGCCCTTCACCACCACCCATCGTGACTCGACAGGGTTCACGACGACACCACGGTTGTGTGAGGACGACGGCCGAGCCAGCGGCCGCGACCGGTCTTTCACCGGAGCGCCTTCGAGAGCGTGGTCGGAGTTGCCTACGGCAACAACCGCTAACAGAGGATACGGCGCGCCCGCCCGAAGGCATCTTGATGACGGCGTAGAGACCTCAGTGGAAGTGGGCTGATGCGAAGACGCCAGCAGAGCGGACCTGATCTTAGCGCCCCTGACCTGGACGGTAGCTCAGATGTTGTGAATGATCGTACCGACAGGGATGTTAGCTGCGGGAGGTTGTTCTCACCTCCCAGGCGCAGCTTCTGCACCTTTATGGTCACTTTCTCTCTCTGACCTACCTGCAGGCCGTTGGGGAGCGAGGATATAAGCCGCACCATCAGCGTAGTACAGCAGAGCTGATGCGAGCTGCACGATTAGGGTCGCATCACTTGATGCCTCTGGACCGTGCAGGGATACCGTCCTTATTTTCTTGAAGTCGAAGGAGACGAAGCTCTCGCTGCACCACCACCGATGGTAGCGTGCATGGTCATCTGCACTCGGTGTTGTTACGACCACCGGACTTCTTCTTACCTACGACAAGGGACTCTTCTGCAGCTGGCAGTGTTATCGGAAATCCAACCAATAACCTTGTATGTCTTTCGCCCCGGCGTTGTGGGGCTTGAGTTTACGCATTGCCATTGTTGAACCTAGATGTTAGCGCGTAAAAGTCATCGATGGTCTGACCTTCTCGGAGTGTAACGACAGCCTTCTTAAACGCAGCGACCTTGCCGCTGATGAGTCCACTCTGCAGTATAGTGAGCCTCTGCGTTTACCGCCATAATTCACGGTGTTTACACCTCGGACCTTGACGATTACAAGCAGCGCCCTCGCATGGCCTTCTTGATCCTGGGATCTTGCTGGCATCAGGAGAGACACGGAAGACGTAGCGTTCAGCAGTCTCTCTCTGCAGGGCAGCTGTCTTCGCTGCTAAGATAACCGGCTTGATGATAATTCGCATGACTCCGCTTCTCCTATTGATTGCGCTCAAACTGTTCGTTGATCGCAGCAACAGCAGCCTCGGTGACGATGTGAGCTTGCAGTCGAGCACCGGTGGCGGTGTTCAGCTGGAAGGCGTTCATCACGCGAGCAGTGTGCGGAGGTTGCGTGAAGAGAGGACGAGGTTGTCCTGAGAGAGCTTCGCACGATACGTAGTAGGGCCTTGTCATGGACCCGAAAGAGCCTCTCGACAGAGCGACGATAAGTCCTTAGTCTTGCAGCGAGCTCGAAGTTTTCGACTACGACGATCTCCTGCTTCTGGAGTTCTGTAGGTCTGAGCCGAGCTGCGAGCCAGAGCCCTACCTTCTTTGGCAGTTGAGCTTGAAGCCATAGTCACGTGGGCAGGCCCTGAAGACGCCACCACCACCGACGAGTACGGGAGAGTTGATATCCCACGGCGATGCACCGCCACTCGCTTCTGGCGGTATGAGCTTGCAGCGCTCACTGAGATTTCGCCACGCCCCTTAGACTCCAGCGTACGGCGCCGGCTGGCACAAAATTGCTTTTACGCCCGCGGTAGATGGCGTGGTCGTTAGGCTCGAGAGCGGAAGATGGCATCACTCGAGCGTGATCTCACGACCGGTATCTCCTCCTTGATGTTACATACACTCAGTTCCATTTACTTTTTCGATTACAACGATTGAACCTTTAGCACCTGGCATACCTGAGGAGAAGGAGGCTGTGCTCGGGCATTACGTCTGATCACTTCGAGTGCAACCTGACATCGGTTACACGCTCATTACCCGTCTGCCCGCCACATGCTATTCTTCTTGAAGACCTTAGCAGGATACGAACACGCACCGCAGACCTGGGAGCACGAAGACGGTTAGTATGACTGCGCGTAGCCTTGACCGACACCGCCGACGCGTGACGCTTTGACTACACCCTGAATCCTTGTACCTTTGGAGGTACTGGACGACGTCGACGACGTACCGTCCCTTCTGAAGAAATTCACGTCGATCAGCGGTCACCCAGATTATACTGGCTGCAATCGGAACTCCTTGAACTCGGCGTGTCGCTGGGAGCAACGCCAGCTTCCTCTGGAAGTGACTCCGAAGAGGCTTGGTCGTGCTTTCCTCAGCATCAACGAACCCAAGCTGAAGTGCCTTGCGCTCAGTCCTTCCTTTCCAGAGACTTTGCGTGATCTGCGTCACCACGCAAGGACCTATCATTTCAATAACAGTGCATGGGATGTTTCTTTCTCGGCACCGGAACACGGATGTCGATGGTCCGATTTTCTTTCCACAAACCGCATTTCCAAGTCTCGCATTACATCACACCTTTGATTTCACTTCACACCGCTGGGGAGCCTCGAGCTCATGGAGTAGCGCCTGATCGTCTCAGCCGTGGAGTTGCAGATGTCGATAAGTCGCTTGCGAGCGTTAAGCTCGAAACTGCAGCGTTTCTCCTTCTTGCCGACGAAGGTCGAGCGGTTCACCGCAGATACGCTCGTACCAGCGTGGGCAGGGGAACTGGGTCCGACCAGCAGCACCATTGTAGGGCCTTGATCGGTCTTGACGATCTCTCTCTCCGCCGACTTGCCGAGCAGGGGTGACTGCAACGACTTCAACTTAATTCTAATCTTTGGCTCATATCTCTGTTATAGCACTACTTCACTTCGATGAGATCTACACGGCCGCCTACTTCCCTCGGGAGGACCCATGAGCGATAGAAGAGGATACTGCTTGTAGTGAGAGGAAGGTCACGACGTAGGTAAGCACGACCGGAAAGTGATCGTAATGGAGGCCCGTCAGCTGCACCGAACATCTTCCGTTGGGGAGAGGCACCTTTAGCCTTTCTTGCTAAGGCGCGCACCTGAAGGAGTAAGCCGTCACATACCTCTTCACCTTGACCGCGACGCTTGTTGAGGTCACCGATCACGTCACCCCATGCTTTCTTCTCAGGCGTATCGACTCGGAGCCCTCATGACAGCTCGAGGAGAACGGGACCTGCGCGCAGCAAGGCGTCTCTTTGAGTCGCCCGGATAGCGCAGGAGATTGAAGGAGTAGCTGTGTCAGAGTCCACGGGCAGTGCAAACGATCCATCGAGGAGCGTCACCTTCAGCTTATCCAGCGGTTACGCCTGCGAGGGCCACCGTTACTGCGTCAGCAGCCTTCAAGCCTGTACCAGAGGGATGACATCTTAGGCATCGTTACCACCCTTTCTGACTTCGCTCCACGAACCGCAGATCGCCTTCGAAAGCCTCTCGTCGGCGGGCTTGCATACTGGACGATGATGTCAGCGAATCCTACCGCCACCACCGTCTGCTTTCTGTAGACTCTCACGGAGCCCAACGCTTCAGCGATAGCCTCGCTTTATAAGATACCTGGGGCTTACGGCCAGCCTCGACCTTGAATTGCGCTCAGACGTGTCGATAATGACTCTCCAGGTGTAGAGCTCACCCATGCGCTGATGATTTCGGTCTGACGACTGGTCTCTTCGTTGGTCTGCTGGTACGACGGAAGCTGTGGGGTCTTCTTTCGAGCGAGTTTTAGCCAGACCGACACCCATCTTGTCCATATCCTTCTGCGTCTTAGGCTCGACAGCGATACCTGATAAACGGGCCTGTGGACGTTTTGACATTCGAGAATGATAGGAGCATCTTCGGCGCAGAGCGTGCCACCCGTACGGATATCCTGAAGCCTGCACCAGCACCGATGTCACCGCAGCCGATGACCTCATGGGTTCTGCTGTTGAGTGCAGACTGAAGCAGGCGTGAGATACGCCCCTTCGCCCGAGCGAGAGTTGTAGACGTGAGGCCTGCAGCAGCCTCACCAGCGCGCATACGCCGTACGGAAAGAAGCAGAGTAAGCGACCTGCATACAGGGGTCCGTAGCGACTGAGAACGCCAGAGCCGTCAGAGGCGAGAGCTGTGGGTCTACCCGGCTGGATGATTTCTTTTCAGGATCATCGGGTCGGTACCGATGACTTCGTATCCATAGGGCTGGGCAGGTAAGCTGCGACAGCGTCGCAGGAGTGGCCTGGACACCCTTGCTCTGAAATCGGTGTACTGCAGAGCACGCTGACCTTCATCCAGCGTAGCCCTTACCGCGCAGGGCAGCGCGATCTCGCCCTTCGGTGATCGTGAGGATCGCGGGCGCATTCCATGAGGACGTCGTCGCAAGTCAGCGAGCGTCCTGGAGCATCTTATCACGCCATTCTTCTGGCTTCAGCCTGCAGCTCAGCAGGATATCGATCGTGTCGGTGAGCACCCATCGTCGCGTCATCCGGCATACAAGAGCCTCTCACCGTGACGAGGTCAATCGACACCGCGGAAAGTTTCTTCCTGACCGACGATCTGTTGAATGGTGTGTGGCAGTCTGAGGACGTGCTTTCTGATCTGACGTACTCATCATAGAAGCTAGCACCGGAGCGGTCACCTGTTGACGTGCACACACGTACGCGTGTACTTTGTCAGCCTGATCGCATACGGTTCTTCACTCTGGGCTGTAAGCACCACCGGACAGCACAGAACGTAGTCGAGAGGCACCCATCGAGTGATACGGAGCGAGCGCTCTACTTTCGCGGCGAAGTCAACGTGCCCTGGGTGTCGTGATGAGGTTGATCTGCACCTCGTGCCGTCGTAGTTCCAGCGTGTCGGCAGCGGAGGTCACCGTGATACCACGCTCCTGCTCGCTGCCCATCCAGTCCACTTCCGTAGCACCACTGCTATCGCACTTTCACCGATCTGTGTGTCGACCTGCATAAAAGAGCGATACGCCCAGACGTAAGTCGTCTTTACCGGCATCGGGCGCTGCGATGCCGATATTTCTCGTGAGCTCTGCGTTTGTTGTCAGCCATTGTCTTTTTGCCATTCTTAGAATCGGAAGTGAGCAAATGCGCGGTTTGGCTTCTGCCATACGGTATATCTTCCTTGCTGCTGAAAGGCGGCACCTTGGCTATTGAATGCATCACGACCTCGCAGCAAGCTTATCTGCCAGGGTTCACGACACGCTGCGGCAAAGAGGATGAGGTTCTTCATGGAGATAGATTCCTTACGCTCGGCGCGATTTCGAGGCACCTGGAGGTAGCGCACCACCGATACGGCGGCCTTGACTTCTACCTGAGGAGGATGTTGTCGAGGGCAGCCTTCCAGACTTCCAGGGCAGACTTGTCTCCTGCTGGATCTTCTGCCTACAATCTCGGCGCGTGTAGAAGATGTCGAAGGCGATGCTCTTCTACTGTCGTACATCAGCAGGTGATTAACGAACTGTCACCTAACGTCACCAAATACGGGATCAGGAGTACCTGTCTCTTTTGGGCTTTAGCTCTCGATTGCTTAATGTAAATTGTGTTTCTGTCGATTGGCTAGCGGTGATTCTACTTCAACGCTCCCGCGGAGCATTTACTCAACCTTGATAGCTCATCCAACGAACCCAAGAAACGTGGTTCTATTGATCTCTAGCTTGGCGCCTATCACATTATATATGTGGCGGGCTCGCCAGGTGAGAGCTGCACGAGCTCTGGGGTTAGAGATTTTCGCCGGAGGAGGATTACTTACCTTGCTGGCAGCTGCCTGACCGGGCTTTAGGGCGCTTAGCACCATACTTGAGCGACGCTGCAGACGGCCATTGACACCAGCTGGAGCGAACCACGTACGATGTGATAACGTACCCCTGGGAGGTCCTTTTACACGACCACCACGTACCAGCACGATGCTGTGCTCCTGCGGTTGTGACCTTCACTGGATGTAGGCATGGGACTTCTTTACCATTCGTCAGGCGGACACGAGCGACCTTACGCATCGCAGAGTTTGGCTTTAGGGTCGTCGTGCACACACGCACACAGACGCCTCGGCGTTGGGGCAGAGTCCAGAGCAGGGCTCTTTACCCTTCTCGACGAGTGACTCACGTCCCTTTCTAACCAATTGTTGAATAGTTGGCATTTCGTTTCTACTTATGTTTGGAATAACTTATCTACTCTTTTAGTAGTCGCAGGCACACCACAGGCATACCACGGTGCACAAAGGTACACATAATCTGCGAATATACAATACTATACAATTGATTTTGTGGAGGCATCACGAGAGACGTAGCTATACCTTGAGTAGAAGGCCGAGGACAGGTAAATTCACCTGAAGTCCTCGCAGAAGCGAAGACCAGCGGAGGTCTTCAGCTGATTGCTTGTGTGCCAGCGGAGCGTACCGTCCTGAGCAGCCTTCACCATCGCCTTGCTGGGAGTGATGACTCGACACGGCGGTTTTCGCGACCGGCAGGCGGTAGAGTTGTCAGCGACAGGGCTCGTAGCTACCCCTTTACCCTCGACCTTCATACGCGGCGAAGAGACACCCGCTGACCAGCGAGGAAAGAGCGGACGCTTGCAGCGCGCAGCGAGAGGGGTTGTTCCACGCGGTCCGTACCTGTGTTGTCGGTAGACCGATGATCATCAGGGTCCGTATCAGCGTGCTCAGAGAGTTACAGCGAACTTACGCAGGGGTAGCTCTGTGACGTAGAGCTCAGCGTAGCCGAAACCCGTAGCGAGAGGATACCGCTATCGAAGGTGACGCGGATAGCCTGACCGTCGTTGACAGACTCTGATCTTAGCATCCTTGACGGGCGCCCAGTTCCTTCTTCTGGCTGTCCATCTTCTCACCGATGAGCGTACCAGCCGTACCACCCACGACACCACCGATGACAGCACCGACGGCGGTATTACCAAGTACGCGACCGACACCAGCACTCGATAGCAGCACCACCAGCGGCACTCGATACCAGCGCCCTTGACAGCGTTGCTTGCACCACAGCTTGAGAGGGACGAGTGCGCCAGCCAGGAAGGCTGCCGCGAGATTGCTCATGTAATTGTATACTACTCTATAATTTAATTCTGTTTCTCTGACGACACCTTTACTCTTTAGTCCTGAGCGGCGCGGCATTGAAATACTCATAAACTGAATCTGCTCAAAAAGACTTGGGCCAGCTACGGCTCCAGCTCAGACGACCACGGCTCCGAGGCTCAGTAGCCGTGCTTTCGATCATCCAGTGGCGAAGACCTTCAGCGCCTCTGCGACAGCAGTGGCACCCTGCTTTCATAGACCGCCGTAGCCATCTGCGCAGTATCGGCACCCGCCAAGAGCACCTTCGTTAGCTCCCGCAGTGTAGACCCCCGTCGAAGCAGAGATACCCACATTGGGGACGCAGCCACGGATCACGCCCGTGAAGCGAAGCGTCTCGGTGAAGTCGCCCTCGTGAGAGAAGACCTCACCACCGATGAGCTGCTCGCGATTCAGATCGATATCGACCTGGTAGGAGCGATTGAAGAGCTGTCACAGCAGCAGCACCTGCAGCACGGAGCTTATCGGCGAGCATCGGCAGATTCGTGTGGTAGCGCGAGCTTCACGATGATAGGGAGCCCTTGCCAGCGAGTGCCGTGACGATGGAGACGTAGTAAGCCTCGATCTCAGCTGGATCTGCGAAGAGCCCGTCCTGAGACGCATCACATTGATCTCCAGGGCATCTGCCCTGCATCACGCAGACGCTCTGCAAACTCGACCCAGCCACCCGCCCTCGGTGCAGTTGATACTGGCGATGACCGGCACAGTGGAGCTTAGCCTTCGCCTCGCGCACGATACGTATATAGTCCTCGATAGCTTCGCTCCGCACATAGGAGGAGATATAGTCGCTAGCCTCGGGTGGCTCGTTCTTAGCGACGAGGGTGCCCTGTCTGCATCAAGATCTGCTCTTCGAAGAGGCGACGGAGGATGACAGCACCCACGCCAGCCTCTACCAAGGCGCATGTACGATCTACGTTGCGGGTAAGCGGAGTCCCCTAAGGATAAGGGGGGCTCTGCAGTGTGAGCCCAGCAAACGAAGTGCTTAAATCGACCATCATAGCAAGTCCGAATTGTGAACAAATATGAACATAGCGTCCAAGCAAAGGTAAGATTATTTCACAAACAAGCGTATACCTTCGTCATATCGGCGGTACTTTCTCCCAAAAATCGCACGCCACAAGCTCCAGTAAAAGCGCACCACTCCCCCAGCTTCGTACCCACCGGAGAAACTATATTCCCCACGAAGCACCGATATACACACTATAATAAGGTACTATTCTCCTCCTCGAGCTATACGCCCCTACACTACATGGGAGAACCCCACTCCACCACTGCTTATCCACGAAAGCAATACAAGAATAACTCCAGAGCAGCACAGAGAAAAATCCCGACGCCCGTAGAGCCAAAAACCTTCGTCCACGTCGTAGTCTTTAGATCCAGGCACTGCAGATTTTAAGAGTCTCATCATGGATTTTTAGAGCCACGCACGTAGACTTATTAAAATCCATACTCCTTCACCAGTCATTTTCTTTTAGATAAACACAAGTTTTCTCGCACGTGGCAAAAATGCTTCCTGTAGAATGACACCTGAGAGGCCATAGGATTAAACCTTATTCAAACTAAACACACTCAACCCATATGAGAGCGATCATTCGAGAGTCTATAGCGCTGTACACACCCCCTCCTCCCGAGGCAAAAATCCCTCATCTATGGGTCGACGGGAGGATCAATATGAGAATCACAGGAAAGTACATTCGCAGAAATCAGCGGAATAAAGTCGCTATAAAAAGCGAACATATTACTGAGAGCTATGTATTATTTCGGAGGAAAATAGTAATCTCGCACATTAATTCGCTTCATTTTTAAATTATATAAATTACTATGGCACCAAAAGATCCGCACCTCACCCGCATCGGGATATTCATGACGGCAACTATTTTCATGGCACGTCAGTACCTTCTACTATCAGTTCCACGAACGAAAAAGCCGTCTGAGCGTCGGGGCCTACACCGCTTCCTGAGTATCAGATCGCCCAACCTCAGGGGACTTCTCCCGAGCTGTGCAAGATCGTGACGCATTACTTTCCGTGGACGCCTGTCAGCAGCCGAGGCCGCGAAGGCTTCGGGCGATGTGTCTCTTCTATGAGCGCCTCTTGACGATGTCCTGAACTCGAGGGTGTGATGATGCACCACCCGCCCCTCTCTCGCACGGGCAAGGGCAATAAGAAGAAGGAGAAGGGCGTCGATGTGCTCTTTGCTCTGGAGGCTTATGAGCGTGCATTGCAGAATCAGTTTGACGTCGTCGTACTCATCGCTGCCGATGGAGACTATATCCCCTTGGTACGCAAGCTCCATGCCCTCGGCACTGTGTGATGATCCTCGGCTGGGATCTCGAGCACGAAGGTGACGGGCGCCGAGACAACCGACGACCTCACACGTCCTACGAGCTCCTCGAGGAAGCTACCACCCCGTGATGATGAATGAGCTGATCGATAGCCGCGCCTTCCGTAGCGACCCCATCGTACGGTCCTCTTTGTGAACAAGGGTCAGAGCGAGAGCGCAATCGTGAGGTCGAGGGTCGCCCCTTACTAAGCCCCACAGGCTCGCAGCGCCCCATTGACCCCGCCACGGTAAAGAGCGCCGAGGAGCCCACAGCCCTCGCGTAGAGGCAGAGACTGATACCCTCACTGCCGAGGCCACCGAGACCGTACAGCTCGCCACAGGCCCCGGAGCCCGAGATCACGCTGAGCGTGACAAGACTCGCTGGAGACGCCCGGTGAAGGTCATCGGTCATATCGATCTGCCCGACACAAGCCCGCCCTCGTCCTCGGCGAAGAGCTTCATGATGGCCTCGTCCGTGGCAGATCAACGCCCCTCAAGGCAGGCTTTGGCTTCATCGATGTCGGTGTGAAGGAAAACGCCTTCTTCCACCAAGAGCCTGAACGGCATCAACTCAACGACCTCCTCGTCGGGGATATCGTCGAGGCACGCCTCAGCCGCAGCGAGAAGGATCAGCTCGTCGCCTCGGATGTAGCCCCTCATCGAAGAATAGTCCGTGCAGCGCACAGCTCCGACCTTCCTAAAAATATTTAGCCTCGCTCCACGGTAGGGATCCCCTGCCGTGGAGCGAGGCTTTTACCTTACCCTGAGAGCGATATACACTCTCACCACTCACAGCGTGCATATTAAGCACACAGCATACGCGCAGCACGGATATAGTCTCGTTTGCACTTTTGTCCGTGATTACATACATTTGTTTCAGTGAATAGAATGGCTCGAAGCCACACTCCCTGCGCCTTATACAGATGCACGCGAGGGGAAGCCACTGAGGAATTTTGGGCCGATAACTACGACCCCTCACCCATCAAGACTTCACCACATGAACGGAACTATTAACGGACGGAGCAGCGCCCGGGGATCGTCACAGCTATATCCCCCGACATCGTAACCGTCCAGATCCAGCAGCAGAGCGCCTGCAGCGGCTGCCACGCACGCGCCCTGTGCGTGAGCTCGGAGTGCCGTGAGCATCTGCTCCAGCTGAAGACCTACGGACAGCACTTCTCTATCGGAGAGCAGGTCATCGTCGTGGCTCGCCGGAGCGTAGGACGCCCAGCAGTCCTCCTGGCCTTCATCCTGCCCCTCCTCCTCGTCCTTACACTGAGTATCGCACAGACGTTCTCGCCCTTAGCGAGGCTACGGCTGTGCTTGTCGCTATCAGCCTACTCAGCCTCTACTACCTCGTGCTCTACACCCAGCGCCGTCGCCTCGAGGGACGTCTCGTCCTCATGGTGGAGCCCATCACCCCACACCACGAATAGCACCCTACCCCATGGTATATCACGATCATCGTCCTGACCCTCATCGGTGTGATCGGCGCCGGCTTGCTGTACGTCGTATCACGCAAGTTCGAGGTCAGGAAGACCCCGCATCGCGGAGGTCGCTGAAGTCCTCCCCAGGCCAACTGCGGGGCTGTGGCTTCCTGGATGCGCCGCCTTCGCTGGCGCCTGCTGTAAGAGTGAGACCCTCGAAGGGCTCTTCTGCCCCGTCGGAGGTACGCCCGTCATGGAGAAGGTCAGCGGGCATCCTCGGTGTCGCCGCCCAGAAGCAGGATCCGCTGGTCGCTGTCGTGCGCTGTAATGGTACCTGCGAGCGCGCCCACGTACGAACATCTATGACGGTGCCAGCAGCTGTACCATCGCCGCGCGCTCTACAAGGGCGACACCGACTGTAGCTGGGGCTGTCTGGGACTGGCGGACTGCGTCCACTCGTGTAACTTCGACGCCATGTACATGGACCCCTGAGACGCGCCTGCCGGTCATCCTCGAGGACAAGTGCGTAGCCTGCGGCGCCTGCGTCAAGGCTTGCCCGAAGTACATCATCGAGCTGCGTAAGAAGGGCCCAAGAGCCGTCGTATCTTCGTCAGCTGCGTCAATCAAGGATAAGGGTGGGGTCGCTAAGAAGGCCTTGGCAATGCCTGATCGGCTGCTCGCTCTGCTTTCATGAGTGTAAGTTCGAGGCCATCACCATAGCCGACAACCTCTCCTACATCGACCACACCAAGTGCCGCCTCTGCCGTAAGTGCGTCTCCGTCTGCCCGACGAACGCTATCCATGAGATCGGCTTCCCCCCTCCCAAGCCCAAGGAAGAGGCTCCCAAGAAGGAGGCCGAAGCCTACACCTACTCCGGCGCCTGCAGCACCTACGCCTACAGAGACCCCCACTCCCGCCCAATCTGTAGACCTCAGCCATACACGTTTATGCTTCGCACATTCAGACTCGGGGGATCCACCCACCCGAAAAACAAGCTCTCAGCTAAGCAGCCCCATCGAAGAGCTCCCACTGCCTCGTGAGGTCATCATACCCATCGGCCAGCACATCGGCGCACCCTGCCACCCCAACCGTACAGAAGGGCGACCTCGTCAAGAGTAGGTACCATCATCGCTAAGACGTCTGGCTTCGTATCGGCCAACATCCACTCCTCCGTCACCGGCAAGGTCACGAAGATCGACAGCTTCTTTCGATGCGGGCGGCTACAAGCGCCCCTGCCATCGTCATCAGCCGTCACACGAGGGCGAAGAGGAGTGGGGAAGAGGGCATCGACCGCTCCACTGACCCTCGTCAAGGAGTGCACCCTCGAGCCCAAGGAGATCATCGACCGCATCAGCGCCGCAGGTATCGTAGGGCCTCGGCGGTGCGACCTTCCCACGCACGTCAAGCTCTCCCTCCCCAGGGGCGAAGGCTGAGGTCCTCATCATCAACGCCGTCGAGTGTGAGCCTTACCTCACCAGCGACCACGCCCCTGATGATGAGCAAGTCCGACGAGATCTCGTCGGCGTCGAGATCTCAAGCGTGCCCTCGGCGTGAGCCGTGCCGTCATCGGCGTGGAGAACAATAAGAAGGACGCCATCCTTCGCCTCTCGCAGACTCGCTATGGACTGCACCCGGCACCGGGGTCATGCCCCTCAAGGTGCAGTATCCCTCAGGGCGGTGAGAAGCAGCTCATCGACGCCGTCCTGCGCAAGCGAGGTCAAGAGCGGCGCCCTGCCTATCTCCGCTGGCGCTGTCGTGCAGAATGTAGGTACCGTCTTCGCTGTCTACGAAGCCGTACAGAAGAATAAGCCCCTCGTCGAGCGTATCACGACCGTCACCGGGTAAGCACCTCGAGACCCCTCGAACTTCCGCGCCTCGTATCGGTACGCCTATCGGGCCACCTCATCACCGCCTCAGGCGGCCTGCCCGAGGACACGGGTAAGATCATCGGCGGTGGTCCGATGATGGGTAAGGCACTTCTCTCCACGGACATCCCCGTGACCAAGGGCACGTCAGGCATCCTCATCCTGCCCACGTGAGGAGTCGACCCGCCGCCCCATGCGCAACTGTATCCGCTGCGCTAAGTGCGTCACCGTCTGTCCCCATGGGGCTGAACCCCGCCTTCCTCATGCGCGACGTCCAGTATGCCGACTGGGATGCTACCGAGAAGGGCTACATCGTCGACTGTATCGAGTGCGGATCGTGCAGCTACACCCTGCCCTGCTAACCGCCCCCTACTCGACTACATCCGCACCGGGCAAGCAGAAGGTATCCGCCATCATCCGTGCACGCAAAAGCTAACCCTGCCCTATGGATCGCCCTCATTATATCCCCCTTCCCCCACATCCACAGCGGTGACAGCGTCGAGGCGCAACATGTACGCTGTGCTCATCGCACTCGCTCCAGCGTGCCTCGTCTCGCTGGTGACCTTCGGCCTCGGTGCCTTCATCGTGCTCGCCGTAGAGCGTGCTAGCCTGCGTCCTCACCGAATGGGTCATCACGAAGTACCTCTACAGCAGCCCTCCACCATCGGTGACGGCTCCGCCATCCTCACGGGGCTCCTCCTCGGGATGAACCTTCCCCTCGAGGTCTCCCCTGGTGGATCATCGTCATCGGTGCCATCGTCGCTATCGGCGTAGGTAAGATGAGCTTCGGTGGGCTCGGTGGGAACATCTTCAACCCCGCCCTTGTCGGCCGTGTCTTCCTCCTCATCGCCTACCCCGCACAGATGACGCTGTGGCCCAAGGCTGGGCAGTACTTCAGCTATACCGACGCCGTCACGAGCGCCACGCCTCTGGGCATCGCCAAGGGCATACAGGCTGGCACGCCTGGCATGAGCTGGGATCAGATACCTGCGACCTCGGACCTGCTCTTCGGCATCCACGGAGGTAGCCTCGGCGAAGTCAGTGCGCTGGCGCTGCTCCCTCGGCCTCGGCTTCCTGCTCTACCGCCGCGTGATCACTTGGCATATCCCCGTAGTCGATCCTCGCGACGGCATTCGTCTTCGGCGGGATCATGCACCTCGTCAACCCCGCTCTCTACCCCGCACCGCTCTTCCAGCTCCTCACGGGTGGTATGATGCTCGGGGCGATCTTCATGGCTACGGACTACGTGACCAGCCCCATGAGCGCCCGCGGTCAGCTCCTCTACGGTGCACTCATCGGGCTTCTGACGATCCTCATCCGACTCTTCGGTAGCTATCCCCGAGGGATGTCCTTTCGCCATCCTCATCATGAATAGCTTCACCCTCCTGATCAATATGTATATCCGTCCGAAGCACTTCGGCGGGCGCTAGCTATGAAGAAGCTCAGTTCGACACTCCCCAACATGCTCCTCTCGCTCGGGGGCATCTGCGTCCTGGTCTCTGGGATCCTCGCCGTAGTCAACAAGGTCACGACCGCGCCTATCGCCGAGGCAGAGATGCGGGCGAAGGTCGAGGCAATACGTGCCGTAGCACCAGCCTTCGACAATAATCCCTTCGCGGAGAAGCTCATGGTCCCTACCCGAAGGCGAGACCGACAGCCTCACCGTCTACCCCTGCGAAGAAGGGCAGCACTCTGTCGGCTTTCGCTATCGAGAGCTACACGCAGAAGGGCTTCAGCGGCCTCATCCGCGTGATGGTCGGCTTCGATGCCGAGGGACGCCTCGTAGACTTCTCCGTCCTCCAGCACTCCGAGAGCCCAGGCCTCGGCTCGCGTATCCCCGAGTGGTACCACGAGAAGAGCGAGACGGGCGGCATACGTGACATACGTGGCCTCGATATGAAGCCTCGGCTCCGCTCACCGTCTCGAAGGACGGCGGGAAGGTAGACGCCATCACCGCTGCTACCATCAGTAGCCGCGCCTTCCTCGACGCTGTGAATCGCGCTGGCGCACCTTCTCCTCCCTCGAAGGCACCGCCACAGCACCCGCTACGAACTCTCAAGAATAGTCCTTCCTATGAAAACCACTCGATATCATTCGCAACGGGATCGCGACGGAGAACCCGACCTTCGTACTCCTCCTGGGATGTGCCCCACGCTGGCGACCACGACCTCCGCGCTCAACGGGCTGGCGATGGGTCTGGCCACGATGTTCGTACTCATCTGCTCCAATACCGCTATCTCGCTCATCAAGCACCTCGTCCCCGACGCCGTCGCATCCCGAGCTTCATCGTCGTCATCGCTGGCTTCGTGACCATCGTGCAGATGCTCATGCAGGCCTTCGTCCCTCGCTCTACGCTTCCCTCGGCCTCTTCATCCCGCTGATCGTGGTGAACTGTATCGTCCTCGGGCGTGCCGAAGCCGTAGCGGCTAAGCAGGGCGTACTCCACAGCGCACTCGACGGCGTGGGTATTGGCCTCGGCTTCACCCTCTCGCTGACGCTGCTGGGCTTCGTCCGTGAGTTCCTCGGTAGCGGCTCTATCTTCACCCTCCAAGTCCTCCCCAAGCAGTACGGCGCCCTGCTCTTCGTCCTCGCTCCTGGGGCGTTCCTCGTCTTAGGGTTATCTCATTGCTCTGAAGAATAAGCTGAGCGCAAAAAAGTAAATCTCATGACTCACTATCTCCTCCTCGTTTGCGGCGGTATTCGTCAACAATGTCGTCCTCTCGCAGTTCCTCGGTATCTGTCCTTCCTCGGCGTCTCGAAGAAGGTAGACACAGCTATCGGCATGGGCGCTGCCGTGACCTTCGTTCTGGCGCTCTCGACGATGTGCACCTTCCTCCTGCAGAAGTTCGTCCTCGAGCCCTTCGACATGGTCTATATGCAGACCATCTCCTTCATCCTCGTCATCGCCGCCCTCGTGCAGATGGTCGAGATCATCCTGAAGAAGGTATCCCCGCCTCTACCAAGCCCTCGGCGTCTTCCTCCCGCTCATCACGACGAACTGCTGCGTCCTCGAGTCGCTATCCTCGTCATCCAGAAGGAATACACGCTGCTGGAGAGCGTCGTCTACGCGATCTCGATCGCTATCGGCTTCACACTCGCCCTCGTGGTCTTCGCTGGTATCCGCGAGCAACTCTCGCACCGAGCTCCCCGCCTCGATGAAGGGCATTCCCATCGCCCCTCATCTCCGCCGGTATCCTCGCTATGGCCTTCATGGGCTTCAGCGGCATGGTGAAGATGTAAGACACGCAGACTCCCTCATAAAGCCAAGGGCAGTTCACGATGAGTGAACTGCCCCTGCTTTTATACTTAAAGCCTAAGGCTATTTCTCCTCTGCCTTATCCTTCACATACCTAAAGTAGTACGGGAATGCCTCCTTGCTGCGAATTAATTTCAAATCACCATAAGATGGGAGATCATTCATTTCTTCCCGCCCAATAGGGCTTATCAAGAAACATTCTTCTTAGCAAGAGTAACGCATCGGGGGAGTTCCCCAGAATACGCTGCATCTCCTCATTCTGCACAGAGTCTTTGAAATTAAGGAGGTGATCATGCACCCATAGTATAGCATCTTGGCGTCGTGCAAGCTTATTGTAAATCGCGAGATACCCATACTGCAGCAATGAGAGCAAGAAGAAATCGCTGGATCCACCTTTGCTATAAACCTCCCTATATCTTGGAAGAGTTAGGTTAACATACCTTTTTAAGGTGGCGTACAGAGCCTAAGATCTCTGTTATGATACTGTCAATGTACCCCAGCCCTCTAGCGCTCTCTCCTTTTTCTTCTTCTGAAACCTCAAATAGATGATCCTCTAAGTAGGACTTCATCTTTTCTTTCAAGATCTCCCTATCAATCTCGGGCAGAGTCACCTCCCAAGTCACATACTTATCAATGAAGCTATGATCTAAGCCATGATCCAAGTGCTTCCTCAGCACATTATTAACGTATTCCTTGTCGTACGCCATAACAAAGACTACATTGTTGAAAGAGGCATTGCGATCAACAAGCTTCAAGACCTCGATAATCTCCTCTCCTGTCAAGCGGTCAAGGTCATCAATCACTACGTACACACGTCTACCGATAGTATAGAGAGCTGCATTAATAGCCTGCTCATCCTTCTCTGGGAGGAGAAGCGTCAGCGAACTCTCTAAGGGCCGTGTCCATTCATACTGCCCAAGTAACCCTAAGCGCTTGGTATATCGTCCAAGTAAAAAGCCGAGCCCATATAGTACTTGGACAACACCTTAGCAAAAAGCATCAAAGAAGTCTTCCTGAATTTGAGCCACATTCTTTGAGTTGCGGGGATTGAAGCAGACAACAATATCCCCCTGCTTTTTAGCTTTCGCCATCAGCAGGTTGATAAAGGAGCTCTTCCCTTTACCCCATTGGGCAATGACCCCCAGCGTCAAAGAAGATGGTTCCTCCTTGAGTTCAAGTGACTGTAGGACATCAAAGAGCCTTTTCGACCTGATCTGTAAATCCCAACCAGTCCTCATCCTCCAAGTTGATGGGCTTATCATTCTCCACAGCGTGTATCCCCAATGCCCATAAAAGAGGAGGCCTCGCATTTAAAACTTTTCCTCTTAAAGAAGAACAAATATACGCATCGTTGCAAGGCAAATATGACAGCCCCAGGAATTATCAATAAATCAACAAATGCTATCTGTGGATACTCCTCTACAATCATCCAAAAGTGGCATGATGGACAGAGATGGCAGTAGTAGACATAGAGTCCCACTATAAGAAGTGCTAAACCAAAAGAGTAGACAGATATATCAGCCTTCCAAGACTTCAGAATCCAATAAAACTGATAGATAACGACAAGACCTATCAGTACGCCAAACCAAGGCATCAGATGATGGTCTAGAAGGAATTTATGAAGTTTATCAAGGTGTGGAAAAGAGTTCTTGCACAGGGATATAAAGGACTCTATAAGGCACACCACAAATATAGTCTTGAGGCTACGCTTGATATAGAAGTTCCAAAAACCAGATAGATGCATCTTTGAGGTCACGCCAAAGGCTGTAAGAAGAAGTAGTAGTCGTTTTACTCATACGCTGAGATAAGTGAGTTGGTATTGAGGTTGTAGCATCAAGCGGGGATGCTGTATTGCAAAGGTAAAGAATTCGCGCTGGGTCTTGGAGGACGCACGCTACAGGGTATTAGACCTTGGCGATAAACGCACTACGCCCCGCCTTCGATAGGACGAAAGCGGGCGTAGCTATATGTACTCGGAGTGTCGCGGGGGACGGCTTACATCATGCCGCCCATGCCACCCATACCGGGGCTCATAGCGGGCATAGCGGGGGCATCCTCCTTCTTGTCGGCGATGACACACTCGGTCGTGAGGAACATACCTGCGATCGAAGCAGCATTCTCCAGCGCTACACGCGTGACCTTTGCTGGGTCGATGACGCCCGAAGCATGAGGTTCTCGAACTGATCAAGGCGAGCGTTGTAGCCGAAGTCACCTTCGCCATCCTTGACGCGCTGTACGATGACAGCACCTTCCTTACCAGCGTTGGCGACGATCTGACGTAGGGGCTCTTCGACAGCACGGCGGATGATCTCGATACCCGTCGTCTCATCTTCGTTCTCCCCGACAAGGCCGTCAAGAGCGCGGACAGCACGCAGGAGCGCCGTACCACCACCAGGGACGGTACCTTCTTCGACGGCAGCACGCGTAGCGCTGAGGGCATCGTCGACACGGTCCTTCTTCTCCTTCATCTCGACTTCGCTGGGTGCACCGACGTAGAGGACGGCGACACCACCGGAGAGCTTAGCCAGACGTTCCTGGAGCTTTTCGCGGTCGTAGTCGGAGGTCGTGTTAGCGATCTGTGCCTTGATCTGAGCGGCACGCTCGCGGATAGCTTCCTTGTCACCAGCACCATTGACGATGGTGGTGTTGTCCTTCGTCACGCTGATCTTCTCAGCCTTACCGAGCATGTCGAGGCTGACAGCGTCGATGCTGAGGCCGGTCTCTTCGCTGATGACGACACCATCGGTGAGGATAGCGATGTCCTGCAGCATAGCCTTGCGGCGGTCACCAAAGCCAGGAGCCTTGACGGCACATACCTTCAGACCACCACGCAGGCGATTGACGACAAGGGTAGCGAGGGCTTCGCTGTCGATGTCCTCAGCGATGATGAGCGAGGGACGACCCGTCTGGACGGTCTGCTCGAGGATAGGAAGGATCTCCTTCAGCGTAGAGATCTTCTTGTCGTAGATGAGGATATAGGGTTCTCCAGCTGGGCCTCCATCTTCTCGGAGTTGGTGACGAAGTAAGGAGATATAGCCGCGGTCGAACTGCATCCCTTCGACGACCTCGACAGTCGTCTCGATACCCTTAGCTTCTTCGACGGTGATGACACCTTCCTTGTTGACCTTGCGCATGGCCTCGGCGATGAGCTGACCGATCTGTTCGTCGCCGTTGGCGGAGATCTTAGCTACGTGCTCGATCTTCTCGAGTTGTCACCGATCTCCTGAGCCATGGAGCGGATCTCAGCGACGATCTTAGCGACAGCCTTGTCGATACCGCGCTTGAGGTCCATGGGGTTGGCACCTGCGGTGACGTTCTTCAGACCCGACACCGATGATGCTCTGGGCAAGGATCGTAGCCGTGGTCGTACCGTCACCAGCATCGTCGTTGGTCTTCGAAGCGACCTCCTTGACGAGCTGAGCACCCATGTTCTCGAATGGATCTTCGAGCTCGATCTCCTTAGCTACGGAGACACCGTCCTTGGTGATGTGGGGTGCACCGTAGGTCTTACCGAGGATGACATTGCGACCCTTAGGGCCGAGGGTTACCTTGACAGCGTTAGCCAGAGCGTCGACGCCGCGCTTGAGGCTCTCACGTGCCTCTATATCGAACTTGATTTCTTTTGCCATGATTGTATCTGATATCTATATTTCTTACTTAGCGAGAGGATTAGATCGTAGCGAGGACGTCGGACTGACGCATGATGAGGTACTTCTCACCTTCGTGCTCGATCTCGGTGCCAGCGTACTTGCCATAGAGGACGACGTCGCCAGCCTTGAGGACCATCTCTTCGTCCTTCGTGCCACCACCTACGGCGATGACTTCGCCACGCAGGGGCTTTTCCTTAGCTGAATCGGGGATGATGATACCGCTCACGGTCTTCTCTTCTTGGGCAGCGGGGCGAATGAGTACGCGGTCTGCCAGGGGCTTAATGCTCATGATCTAAGTAGTTATATGTGTTGTTTTATATTCTTCGTTTCGCTTGGGGCTGGGGTATAAGGCTCCCCGCCCACGTCCTCTACCGAGCAAGGAGCGTGCCAAAGCCCAGCAAAGCCCCATTCTGCGCACCTCCTGCCAATATGACACACCGCCCCCACCTACTGCTGTCAGCGTGTACGACATTATATATATCAAGCGGATGAAGGAAGGGGTATAAAGGAGTGAAGACCAAGGGAAGGACCTCCTATCCATACGAAGAAAAGTTGCGAACCCATAGTAGATAAGCTTCATCTACGTGCGTGCTCTAATATCTACGCGTGTAGTCTTTAGGATTTACGTACGTAGTCTTTAAGACCACGTGCGTAGACAGAGGAAGATCACTATGGGAAGCTGCTTTTTTCTCCACGGGAATACCACTTTTTCTTAGGCGGATACGCTTCCCTTGATATAAGCCTTCGGTCTGAATTCGTTATATTTGCAGCAGTAGCACCTCGCACAAGATTATGCAGACCAACGAGCGATATACCCGCCGGCTGGCGACCCTCTTCCTCGGGCTCTTCCTGAGTCTCCTGGCGATGGTCAGCCTCCACGACTTCAGCCACCGCGCTGACGCCGTGCGGGACGTCGTGTCTACAGAGGGCTACACCTCCCACGTGGCGAAGACCGACTGCTCGATCTGTCACTTCGTCCATACCCCGTTCTTAGCTCGCCATCGGCACGCTGCTCGCTGCAGTGGCTCTCGGCGTGCCTCCTCGGGGTGCGCCTGGTGCGCCTTGCCCACTCGATCCGCAGGGATGCGGTACAGCTACGGGCACCTCCGCCTTCGCCTAAATCACTCACCAGAGGCTACTTGTAGGGTAATCTTTGCCCTGCCTCTACCCCCTATGTATCACTTATAGCGTGCTCCCTGCCTGTATGGGAGTGCTACGTATGGCCGTGTAGCTCGTGGCTACAGCTGGCTATATCCGCAAGAGGACCGCTATGCCATAGCCCTCTTCCCGCCCCCTTCATCCATATCATCCTTTTCCTACCTATGTGCTATCTATCACTGGCAAGATGGCGCGCGTCCTCCTATCTCTGGGGTTGCTCCTCGCCTTTGCCCTGGGTGTATGCCCTGCGTATGCTCAGAGCCGTAGCCTCATCATCCAGGTCCTCGACGATCGAACTGGAGAGCCCCTCCCAGGCGCCGTCGGCCACATCGGCCGTCGCTCCATGCAGACCGACCTCAAGGGCCAGCTGACCCTCGCCCTCACGGGGAGCGAGGAGGACGGCCTGCACGTCCATCTCGTCGGCTATCACGAAGGCTTCATCCCTCTGGACAAGCTCCGCAGCACCCCAGCCCCTTCACCCTGCGTCTACGCCCTGAGGAGCGTGACCTCTCTTCAGTGAAGGTCGTCGGTACCCGCCGTCCTGTCTCCGCCAACGTCGTCTCCTCAAAGGTCTCTACCGAGCGCATCGAGCGTAACCTTGGGCGCAACCTCGCCTCCCTCCTCACCGAGGTCAGCGGTGTCACGAGCCCTGCAGACGGGCACGACGACAGCGAAGCCCGTCATCCACGGCATGTACGGCACGCGTGTACTCATCGTCAATAATGGCGTCCGCCAGTCGGGCCAGCAGTGGGGCGACGACCACGCCCCCGAGGTCAGCGTCGACGCCAACGACCAGGTCCACGTCGTCAAGGGCGCCGAAGCGGTACGCTATGGAGCAGAGGCGATCGCTGGTGCGATAGTCATGAATCAAAGCTCTTTGCCCTACGATGAAGCTGGTCTAAGAGGAAGCATAGCAGGAGCGTACGCCACGAACGGGCACCGCCTGAGCTCGTCCGTACGCCTCGAAGGGACCTTCCCAGGCTACACGCCTTTAGCCTACCGCCTGCAGACATCTTACACCAATGCAGGGGACCGATCCTCAGCCCACTACTTGCTGATGAATACCGGGGTGCGTGAGCTCAACAATGCCCTCACGCTGGGATGGAGAAAAGATCAGCTGACGATCGAAGGTCTCTTCAGCCGATATCAGAATAAGACGGGCCTTCTGCCCTCGGGCCATCTGCGTAGCCGAGAAGGCATGGCGGAGCTCCTTGAGCGAGGGAAGCCTGACCTCTTCCGCCCCTTCTCCCGTGCGATCAGTAGCCCCTACCATAGCGTCGTCCACTATCTAGCTCGGCTCAAGGGGACTTGGAGCAATGAGCATCTCGGCTCTTCACGCCCAAGGCTCCTCCAGCGAGACCGCCGAGAGGAGTACGCCATCCGCAGAAACAGTGCCTACTCCGCAGTACCGACCCTCTCACTCTCTCTAACCTCCCTTCAGACCGATGCCTCATGGCGCAAGCACTTCCACCACTGGGATAGCGAAGTCGGATTACACGGCGAGTACCTTGACAACTACAGCAACGCTGGCACTGGCTTCACGCCACCGATCCCGAACTATACCCAAACCTCTTGGGGTGGTTATGCTCTACAGCGCTACCAAGCTGACCACTTTGGCCTTGAAGCAGGGCTTCGTCTCGAGCAGACGAAGATGCGTGTCGCAGCTACAACATCGCAGGGGAGTATCTCTGGGGATCACAACTTCACCAATCTCACTTACACCCTCGGTGGACACCTCACACCTGTGGAAGGGCGGCAAGCTGACGAGCAACGTAGGACTCGCCTTCCGTGCACCACATGTACAGGAGCTCTACAGCCCAGGGTAGCCAGCACGGCTCTGCAATCTTCGTCTACGGAGACAGCACACTCCGCTCGGAGCGCGGATATAAGTGGGTGACATCACCACGCACCACTCCGACAGATGGGACTTGAACATCGATGGCTATCTCCAGTGGATGGACGGATATATCTACGAGGAACCTCGAATGAGTTTGCCCAGACACTTGCTGGGGAATATCCCATCTTCCGCTACCGCCAGCGGGATGCTTTCTTCCGTGGATTCGATATCGATACCCGCTACTACATACTGCCCGGAGCGACTCTATGCTCGTGTCAAGGGCTCTATGGTCTGGGCCGAAGAGCGTAAGACCGGTCGCTACTTCCCTACATACCAGCCTCCGTCTGTCAGAGGAAGTGGGAGTACGCATAGACCTACCCAAGAGCTGGCAGAGCGAGCTGTCGGTCAGTCATCTCTTCGTCGACCGACAGCACCGCTTCGATAGGGACACGGATCTTACGGATAGCCCCAGCCTCTACCACCTCTTCGGCCTTGAAGCAAGCCTCTCAAAGCCCCTCCGTGGCCGTCAGGCTCTTCGCCTCACCCTCGGCGTAGACAACCTCTTCAATACAGAGTACAAGGAGTACACGAACCGTGCACGCTACTACGCTCACGATGCTGGTCGCGATGTCCGCCTGGCACTGCACTGGCACTTCTAACTGATCAACAACAAGACTTCCACACTTAATCTCCACTTAAGACAATGAACCGATTCCCTCTACGTCTCCGCTTCGAGCACTGCCGTCCTCCCTCGTAGCTGTCCTCAGCAGCTGCGGTAAGACTACCCTCAAGGTCCCCACCGATGAACGACAGAACAAGGGGCATGACCAGCCCACTATCGCCCAGCTTACCCTCACCCAAGGGACACTCAAGGCTGGCAAGACCTTCTCCGCTCAGATGAGCCCAGACGATGTCGAGCTGGACCGTGTACATCAAACCATCGAGCTTGACCAGGTAGCGGTCAGATCAAGTACACCGAAGGTGCGGGCTACGTACGACGCTTCTCGGTAGAGAGCACGACGAAGGTGCCTAACCGCGTCTACCTCCTGACCATCAACTATAAGACTGCTACAGGCGAATCTATGGATGCTCAGCTCGTATCTGATGAGCAGATCAACCGCCATCAGCACTTCTTCAAGCAGATCCTCGGCTACAGCACCGACGGGAGCAATGCCCCCATCTTCGCCCGCTACAAGGAAGCACTGAGCTACGACTACGCTTACTGCGACCGCATCCCCCGTAAGCAAAGCAATGGCTCGGAATATCTCGACGCCAACCCCGTCGGGCTCTCGGGCTTCCTTATGTTCGTCAAGCCCGCCAATGGAGCTGAACCCAAGGAAGTAACTATGCTCATCACGCTGGGGCACTTCTTCAATACGAAGTTCACCTCCGCTGGCTCCAAGAGCATCCGTCCTTTCTACTCTACCGTCCTGCCAGGTGCAGACTCGGATATCAATATGACGATCCACTTCGACGTCGCCACCAACTAACCCTCTCGACTTCATCCATTATGAAAGCAACATTCATCAAGACCCTCGCCCTCAGCCTCCCTCGCAGTATGACGCTGGGCCTCTCTTGTAAGGGAGATGATACCCCAATGTCCCACCCACCCTTCTCCTCTACATCTGGAGAAATCGCTCGCGCCACTATCAAGCTGAGCATGGGGCACCTACATGGGAAAAACAGGACTTCCACTTCGTGCCCTCGTCAGGCAAGTATGACCTTCGAAATATCTATGATATCCAGGAGTTCACCTTCGTCAAGAATGGCGATACCTGGAGCTTAGCACCAGGGGCACCTTACCTGACCTCATCGCCTTCCAGCTCTTTGCCTGGGATCCTAAGGTCTCACTCTCTATCGCTCCCGACTATGGAGCTATCATTGAGCTCCACGATGCCGAGGGCAAGCTGCTCAATGACCAATACACCTCTGAGGAGCTTCTGCTCACAATATCAGTCTTTCTCCTACCCCACAGAAGCTACAGACTTTGATGGCAAGCCCATAGCAGTCAATGCTGTGACCCCACCAGCATCCTACGCTATGTCTACTGCGACACCAATGTCTGGAATCAGTCTGCCTCTAAGAGCCCCCACAGATAATGCCGGGAAGAAGCTCTACTATTTCCTCCCCTGAGACGGAGCCTATCGGCATCAAGGGCTACTACCAGTTCCCCGAGACAGGCCACTTCCTCCTGAACATCGACCTCTGGCATAGCCCCAAGGGGAAGCTTGAGGGTGGTAAGGCTTCGCCCTTCTTCGCCCCCAACGCTACAGTGAAGTCAGGCAAGCGACTCCTCCACCTCACTCTCCCCGTCAATATCGCGGCACAGAAGCGCTTCATGGATGAGGTCATCGAGGGCATCCAGAACGATTACAGCCGTCGTGTACGCGAAGCTGAGGATAAGGACAAGGACAAGGTGCGTATCAAGCTGTTCCACTCGATCAGCTCACCTCACCCTAATGGCTACTTCACAGACGAAGAGATGCGTACCTTTGCTAAGCGCATGATGAAGCTCCTCGGTACGACGGACTGGGAGCGTGTCGCCATGGACTTCTATCGCTACTACTCTTCTACGGGCGATGAAGGGAGCAATAAGGGCTACTTCTAGCACTCTCTCCCATTCGTATCAGATACAGACAACGCTGTAATCCCACTCCATAGCGAGCGGCGGCAGTCCCCGATGAAGCTGCCGCCGCTCATTATATGATAGCTGTACGTCTTCTTCGAGAAAAAGCCTCGACCTCTACGAGAAAAAGCTGCAGCACTATGCTCAGCGTTGTCCACGCACGTAGATCTTAGGACTACGCACTGGATGATAGGATTTTACGCACCGAGATTATAAATCCACGTACCAAGACGAAGGAAAAAGCTATAGGAGCCGACTTATAGCACTGACGGGGACGGCCGTTTTCCTCCTACACTTCGGGGAAAAAGGCAATATAGCTCGCTCACCCCCATCATCGTAGCGGATAGCTCCTGCACTGGATAGGGAATACCTCGGCTAACTACTACGAAAGAAAAATATATCCTCCCGAAGGGGAGGCTCATAATCATACCTTCAGGACTCCTTTACTTTATTTATATATCGCTACCTTTGCTCCAGATTCTCAACCCGCTGATAGTCCCTGATAGGGGCTTAATAACTCAATAAGACAAATGAATCCACTCACATCGCTCTCTCTCGCCTATCTCAAGGCAAGGCTCGTCAAGATTACGACTCCATTCTCCCAACCTTCCCAGAAGGTCAGAGTATCCCCAAGCATATTTGGCGCATCTTCATTACCCAAGGAACAAAGAAGGTGCCTCTCCCTGAGATTGCAGATACAAACAGAGCAAATGCTTTCGTGAATTGAATCCCGAATATGAGATTACGGTGGTGGATAATAAGTTCATTGAGCCATTTATTCGGGAGAACTATGGTGATATCGTTTGGAACTATTATCTCCGCATAGATCCAAGCTACGGAGCTGTACGAGCAGACTTTTTACGATATCTCATCCTCTATAAAGAAGGTGGTATATATACGGACCCTCAAAGTCTCAGCATCCAAGCCCTTTAGGGAGACAATCAAGGAGAATGACTGACTACTGCTCTCCCATTGGGATAATTTACCTGGGGAGGAGCATGAAGGATGGGGGCATTTGGAAGGCTTGGAGGCTATTCCAAGAGGTGAGTATATCATGAGCTTCATCACTGCCGCGCCTGGACATCCATTCTTCCGTGAGCTCATCCTTGAGGTGATGCGTAATATCGATACATATAATCCATATATCCATAACACAGGATTCTCTGGGACGCTATGGCTTTACTGGTCCTGTACCATACACCTTAGTAGCAATGAGAATGCAAAAGGATGGACGTCTCAACAGAGAGTCAGGCTGTTGGCGCTAAGTAAGCTTTTGCTCATGATCTGGGAATGATCTATACGCAAGTCTTCCTCAAAGGGCTATCTAACTATCGAAAGAATGCAGCTCCGATCATCCCTGTATCTAATCCCATCGTATCGTCACTTAACCACATGTACTTCAACCTCCTCAGCTGGTATCGTAGGCGTATTCTCAAGCAGGGCTAATAGCTTTTACGTAAGAAAAGGCTTCAGATTACCACTACTAATGAACTTCCACTAAGAACCTAGCCAACCACACAGCGTAGGAGGCTCTGTAATGTGTCAGCCGACGAGCTCAGTAGCATTAGCCACTGAGCTCGTCGTTTACATCCCAAACCATTTTTAGGAGTACTCTATTCAGACAAGGTAGCCGCTCAAGCGGAAGAAGCCGTATTCTTCTTGTACCTTTGTAGCGGGAATTTCGGTTCCCCGTGCCTCTTTGGAAGGCACACCTATCCTAATGTAATCACGCATGACCAAGCCTTTACTACTCCTTGCGTGCCTCCTCATGCTCTTGGGGAGCTGCACAGGACACTCCAGCCAGCGCACGGCTGCCACAGATAGCATCGTCGTCGACAGCGCGGACTTCGCGCATGCCGTGCACTTCGACCATGCCAAGGGCATCCAAGTAGCCAACCATCCTGGCTACAAGGAGGTGTTTATCTTCACCCCCGACGAGCCCGACACCCTCGCCCACTACATCCCTCTACCCCGCGACCATAAGCCCGAGGTGAATGCCCCTGGCGCACGCTTCATCGCTGTACCCGCGCGCACCATGGGTACGCTCTCCACGACAGAAATCGGGGCGCTGACGCTCCTTGACCTGCGTGACGTCCTCGTGGCATGTAGCGACCCACGCAACATCAATGACAGCATCCTCGCCGAGCGCACGCGCCGTGGCGAGATCGCCGAGATCGGCCGTGGCATGGGGCGCAATGTCGAGCAGATCATCGCCACCCACCCCGAGATCATCATGCAGGGTCTACAGGACTCCGATGCCAAGGACGAGGACATCCGCGCCTCGGGCATCGAGATCGTCTTCTTCAACAACTGGAAGGAGCAGAGTCTCCTCGGGCGTGCTGAGTGGATGAAGTTCATCGGGATGCTCTTCGGGCGCAATGTCCGTGCCGAAGAGACCTTCCAGCGCATTGAGCGTGAGTACCTCGAGGCCAAAAAGATCGCTGCGCAAGAGCCCGACTTCCTCCCCGTCCTCTACGGGCAGGACTACAAGGGCTCGTGGTACGTCCCTGGCGAATACTCCTACGTCACCTCGATGCTCACCGACGCACACATCAAGTATGACTTCATCCCTGGGCAAGTGACGAATAAGCCCATGAGCTTCGAATACGTCTTCAGCCGTCACCGCCACGCTCCCGTATGGCTCAGCATGATGGTCGGCAAGGACATCACCCTGAAGGACTTCCTCTCGATGAACGAGCGCTACCAGCACTTCGACGCAGCTAAGGCGGGCAACGTCTGGATCGACCGCAAGCGCGTCAATGAGTACGGGGGTAATGACTACTGGGAGAGTGGACCCACAACCCGCACCTCATCCTGAAGGACCTCATCAAGATCACACGTCCGCACCTCCTCCCCCGACTCACGAGACGACCTACTGGGTCAAGCTACAGTAGCCCATGCGCGACGTCACCGATCCTCTTCCTCCTCATCTCGCTCGGCATCGTCGTGGCCTTCGTGCTCGACATCATGTGGGGAAGCGTCTCTCTGCCTGCGAGCGACGTCATCGACACGCTCCTCGGCCACGGTGAGCATACGACGACGAGCTACGTCGTCCTGAACTTCCGCCTGCCGAAGGCGCTCACCTCGCTCATCGCTGGCGCAGGGATCTCTATCGCAGGCCTGCAGATGCAGACGCTCTTCCGCAACCCCCTGGCCGATACCTCGATCCTCGGGATCAATAGCGGTGCAGGCGTGGGCGTAGCGATCTATACGATGGCTTATACGCTCTTCCCTCGCTCCTCTCTACGGCAGGCGTGGCGGACGTGGGGCATCATCCTCGCTGCCTGCATCGGCGCACTCAGCGTCCTCCTGATGATCTCCGCCGTCTCGAGCCGTCTGCACGACATCGTCTCGGTGCTCATCGTCGGGGTGATGATCGGCTTCCTCGCCTCGAGCGTCATCTCCATCCTGCAGTACTTCAGTGACGAAGATACGCTGAAGACCCTACCTCATCTGGAGCTTCGGTAGCGTGGCGGGCACGACCTGGCGCCAGCTGCAGCTCATGCTCCCCGTCGTCCTCGTCGGGCCCATCGCTGCCCTCCCTCATGCCGAAGCAGATGAATGCCCCTCGGCCTTGGGAGAACTATGCGCGCTCCGTCGGGACGAACATCCGTCTGGTACGCCGCCTGCTCATCATCATCACCAGCATCATCACGGGCCGTATCACAGCCTTCACGGGGCCTATTGCCTTCCTCGGCATGGCCGTCCCGCACTTCGTCCGTCTACTCTTCCGCACGGCCGACCACCATATCCTCGTCCCAGCGACGATCCTCTCGGGCTCCTTCCTCCTCCTCGTGTGTGACCTCCTGACGCAGGCCCCAGGCCATCAGTTCGTCCTCCCGATCAATGCGATCACCTCGCTCCTCGGCGCCCCCGTAGTCATCCTCGTCGTCCTGGGTAATAAGCGCGCGATGCCTTCAAGTAAGACACAGCACCTCACGATCGAGCTCCGCCACCTCCGCACAGGCTACACGGAGCGTCACCGTAGCGTCATCATCTCCCCGACCTCAGTCTCTCCATTCGCCCTGGCGAGATCGTCATGCTCATGGGCCCCAACGGCAGTGGGAAGTCCACGCTCATGCACACCATGGCAGGCCTGCTCCCACCCCTTGCAGGCGAAGTAGAGCTGGGTGAAAAGCCCCTCTCCAGCCTCACGATGAAGGAGGTCGCCCGTCAGCTGAGCCTCGTGCTCACCGAGCGCATCCCTGCGGGCAATATGGACGTCTGGGAGGTCGTCACCATCGGTCGCTACCCTTATACGGGCTTCCGTGGTGTGCTCAGTGCCGAGGACAAGCGGATCTGCGAAGAGGCACTCGCCACGTGCCGTCTCACGGAGCTACGTGAGCGTATCTTTGACACGCTGAGTGACGGCGAGAAGCAGCGCGTGATGATCGCCCGTGCCTTAGCACAAGAGACCCCGCTCATCCTCCCTCGACGAGCCCACGGCACACCTCGACCTTCCTTCCCGTCTGGAGGTGACGACGATGCTCCGCACGCTCGCCCACAAGCTCGGCAAGAGCATCCTCATCTCCACGCACGAGCTGGATCTGGCCCTCGGCTGGGCAGACACGATCTGGCTCCTCGACCGCTCGGGAGCTATCACAGCTAAGGCACCCGAAGACCTCATCCTCGATGGCGATATCGAGCGTGTCTTCGGCGACCCACGTCTGCGCTTCGACCAGGAGCGAGGGGAATTCTCCATCGCCGAAGAGCCAGGTCAGCAGATCCATCTCACAGGCGAAGGCCTACGCTACAGCTGGACGTGCCGTGCGCTTCACCGCCTCGGCTACGGCATCATCTCTGGCGACCTACCGCCCGAGACCAGCAGCATCACCATCAGCGAAGCAGGCTGGACGCTCCGCACCCCTACGGGGATCACTACCCAGCATCACTCTATCACCGCGCTCCTCTCCGCCCTCGGAGAGCGCAGTGCATCTGTATATTAACCAAGCAAACAACGTATGAAACAAAAGCTAACACTTCTCATCGCGGCGGCCTCACTGGCCCTCCCTGCTCTCAGCAAGCACCACGGACAGCCTCCGTACCGCAAACATTGACGAGGTCCTCGTCTACGGTACGCGCTCCATCCTTCCCCTGAAGAAGGTGCCCAGCAAGATCGAGGTCATCAGCGCCGAGACCATCCAGCGCTCGGGCTTCACGAGCCTGCCCGACCTCTTGAAGAACTACAGCAGCGTCGACGTCATCCAGTACCCTGGCTTCAACGCTACTGTCGGTATCCGCGGCTTCAAGCCTGGTAAGGCCTATACCACCGTGCTTATCAACGGGATCCCCACGGCGTCGGAGAACATCTCCACCATCGCCCTCTCGGACATCGCACAGGTAGAGATCCTCAAGGGGCCCTTCTCCTCGGTCTATGGTACGAATGCTATGGGTGGTGTCATCAACATCGTCACTGTACAGCACAAGGAGCAGCTCACGGGCCGCGCCTCCGCTACGGCTGGTAGCTACGACAACTATGCCGGCACGCTCGCCCTCGGTGGGCGCATCGTCTCGGGTCTGTCCTTCGACCTCAGCGCCGGCTACACCAGCGAGCACACGAACTACAAGGCGGGTAACAACGATATCCTCCGTCACAACAGCCTCGCCAAGGCTATCGTAGACCCCTGAGACGCGTGGCGCTACGATGCCTGGTAGCACCTATGGTGTCTACACCGGTAGCCTTCGCCTCGGCTATGACTTCTCGCCTAACTGGTCGGTGAACGCCTACGAGAACCTCTTCATCGGCGACGCTATCCGCACCGGTGGTAGCATCTACGGTGTCTACGGCCCTCGCAGAAGGATATCACGCGCTCGCTCACTTCGCTCGAAGTCCTCGGGCAGGTCGGCATCCATCGCCTCGCACTGCGCCCCTATTACTCCTTCGAGGTGTCGCAGAACTACGACAAGGCTGGTAGCGGTGCTATCATCAAGTACCGCCGCAATGGTCAGGACTACGGGGCTATCCTGCAGGACGACATGACCCTCGGCGCACACCGCCTGACCCTCGGTGCCGACTATAAGAAGAGCGACACGAAGACCAAGTCCTTCGACGCTACAGGTGCCCAGAAGGCGAGCTACAACCCCTGACTCACTGACCTCCAGCCTCGGCTTCTTCGCTCAGACGAACCTCAGCGTCACCGAGCGCTTCATCGTCTCTGCTGGTGCACGTCTCGACCTCATGCGCTTCGACCTCAGCGCCGACAGCCGCCTCAAGAGCGAAGCTAAGCACGAGCAGCACCTCGTCTTCAGCCCCAACCTCGGCCTGAAGTATGAGCTCGCCCGTGGCCTGCGTCTGCACGCCTCTGCTGGGACGGCCTTCGCTGCTCCTGACGCCTACCGCAAGGCGGTCAATACACCAGCGGCAAGACGACGACCGTAGGGAATCGCGATCTGCGCCCCGGAGAGCTCGCTGACCATCGACGGGGGATCGGCTATACCAACTATGAGAAGGGTATCGACCTCGACGCTACGTACTTACACCGACCACAAGGATATGATCGTCGACAAGGTCACGACAAATCCCGACAAGACGGCTACGAAGACCTTCATCAATAGCGACAAGGCTCGCATGCACGGCCTCGAGCTGATGGCCGCTCACGACTTCGGTAGCCTCGTGGACTACGCCTTCTCACTGAAGGCTTTACGCCAACGCACGCTCCTTCTCCACTCGAAGATGAAGCTCGCCGCCGCCAGCGACTGGACGCCCTATCAAGTATGTGCGCTCGCAGAACGTCACCTTCGGCCTCGACTTCACCACACGCGAGGCCTGCAGTTCGGCCTCTCGGGTCGCCACATCGGTCAGCGCTGGGAGGACAACTGGTTCGGCTACTACCCCAATATCCGCACGGGTCTCGCTGCACGTGTAGCTGCTGAGCAGCCCGACTGGGGCGGTCGTCTCCAGTACCCCTCGGCACTGATCTTCGGTGCTTCACTGCACTACACCATCAAGCAGCGCCTCGGCCTGGGGGTCAACGTAGACAACCTCTACGACGAGCACTACACCGAGAAGGACGGCTACCACATGCCTGGCCGCACGGTACGCTTCAAGCTTAGCTACCAGTTCTAAGCCCCCTGCTAAGGACTTCCCCTAAAGATGTATCCCCACGATCCGCTCGGGTCGTGGGGATACTTATATAGGTGGGCGAGGCGCTTAGTGCTTCTTCTTCCCGCGACGACGCAGGAGACGGCGTAGCATAGTCGAAGGCGAGCATCAGCCCCTGTCAGCGAGGTGATGAGCCCGATGAGCATGAATGCCCACATCACGACGGGCCATGCCCCTGGGGTATTCACCAAGGGAGCGAACTGCAGGCGGTGGAGCTTCATGAACATCCACGCGTCGATGCGCTCACTATCCGCATACATACGCCACATACCCGTCTTGGGATCGACGTAGTAGGTGTGGTGGTCCTTCGTGTCGATAGCGATGCGCCAGACGGGCAAGGGGAGCTTGCCAGAGCGGCTGATGTGGTACGTGTCGTACTTGTCCATCAGCTCAGCCGTGTAGTGGTGCCCTTCGCCGAAGACCGTGCGGATCTCGGTGATGATCTCGGCGCTGTCGAGGCTGAGGCGCTTGGGTGCTACGGAGCGACCATCATAGTAGTGCGCCTCCTGCCCATCAGCCTTCAGCACGGGGATATGCCCCAGCGAGGTGAAGGTCAGAGCGCGTAGCTCGGGCTCTGCCTGACGCAGGGCCGTGAGGTCGGTGCAGTAGTCCGTCATACCGAGCGGGCGCCCCTCCAGCTGCTCCACGGGGTAGTCCGTCGTCTCGGTGTGGGGGAAGTGCACGACGGAGAGGAGCCCCGTCAGCACCCACGCGATGATGAGCACACCGCCGACGGTGCCGAAGAAGTGGTGCCACTGGTAGCGCTTGCGGGGGAAGGGCGAGAAGAGCTTCGCCGCCTTCTTCTTCGCACGGCTACGGTAGTGCACGATGCCGAGGTAGAAGCCCGTCAGCGCCATGAACGTACCGATAGCGCCGAGGACGATGATGACCCAGCGCCAGAGGTCGGCACGCGAGCGGATGTAGGTGAAGTAGATCCAGTGGGATAGCGCCAGCCCAGGCCCAGAGACGCTCGCTGCGGGTGGACTCCTGCAGCACGTCGCCCGTCACGCTCGAGACATAGACCTCATGCCCGGCGCCACCAGTGAGAAGGAGGCGTGAAGGGAGGTCCTCCTGAAGGCTCGAAAAGGGCGTCCACTGGTCGAGATCTGTGATGGTGTCGATGCGCTGATGCGCTGCCCCCAGCGTGCGGCGATGGTCTCCAGATACGCTCTATCGAGCTGGAGCGAGCGTAGGCTGTCACCGTCAAAGGCCAGCTCACGCTCCCCCTCTACGGGAGGATGACGAGGCAGCGCGCGGCTGTCGGCATACGTCCCGCCAGAGACCTTCAGGCGCTCCAGCGGCACGGTGTCAATCTGGAGGGAGGTGAAGAGGGCGTGCAGGCTATCTGCGTGGGCAAGCTCTCGGGGAGACGGGCGCTGTGCTTCAGCTCCTCGTCCATCGAGTACTTGGGATAGGCGTGGTAGATAGGGACGAGGCCTGAGACGAACCAGGTCACGAAGAGGATCGCTCATCAGCGCACCGAGGAAGCGGTGCGTGCGCGTCATGAAGGAGCGAAAGGTCATAGTTAGGTCGAGGTCTGTGCGGTGGTGGTAGGGATAGATAAGGGATCAGCCCCCCACCATACCATCGGCATAGTGGGGGGCTGATAAGAGGTTTATGAACTCGGTCGGGGGATTAGCCGTTGACCTTAGCCATGTGAGCTACGAGGTCGAGGACCTTGTTGGAGTAGCCGATTTCGTTGTCGTACCAGCTGACGAGCTTGACGAACTTGTCCGTCAGAGCGATACCAGCCTTAGCGTCGAAGATAGACGTACGCGTGTCGCCGAGGAAGTCGCTTGATACGACATCTTCGTCCGTGTAGCCGAGGATACCCTTGAGTTCGCCTTCAGAAGCCTTCTTGATAGCTTCGCAGATCTCTGCGTAGGTAGCAGGCTTAGCGAGGTTGACCGTGAGGTCAACGACAGAGACGTCGAGGGTAGGAACGCGGAAGCTCATACCGGTGAGCTTACCGTTGAGTTCGGGGATGACCTTACCTACAGCCTTAGCAGCACCCGTAGAAGAAGGGATGATGTTGCCAGCAGCAGCGCGGCCACCACGCCAGTCCTTGACAGAAGGACCGTCGACAGTCTTCTGCGTAGCCGTCGTAGCGTGAACCGTGGTCATCAGACCGTCGGTGATACCGAAGTTGTCGTGGAGGACCTTAGCCAGGGGTGCGAGACAGTTCGTCGTGCAAGAAGCGTTAGATACGAACTGCGTGCCCTTGACGTACTTGTCGGTGTTGACACCGCAGACGAACATAGGCGTGTCGTCCTTAGAAGGAGCAGACATGACGACGTACTTTGCACCAGCGTCGATGTGACCCTGAGCCTTGTCCTTAGAGAGGAAGAGACCCGTTGATTCGACGACGTACTCAGCACCGATTTCGTTCCACTTGAGGTCAGCGGGGTTCTTTTCGGCGGTGACGCGGATCGTCTTACCGTTGACCACGAGGTGGCCATCCTTGACTTCGACCGTACCGTCGAAGCGACCATGCATCGTGTCATACTTGAGCATATAAGCCATATACTCTGCATCGAGGAGGTCGTTGATACCTACGATCTCGATGTCGCTACGCTTCTGGGCAGCACGGAAGACAAAACGGCCGATACGTCCGAAGCCGTTGATACCTACTTTAATCATCTTTATTATTCGTTTCGTTAAACTGATTTACTGAATCTCTCTGTTGCTGGATGATAGCCCCTTGGTGAGGGGAACATCTTGCGATACAAAATTACAGAAATTTATCCACACCTATGGTTTATTTCCCGAAAATATTTTGCAAGTGCGCCCTTACCGCCCATTTTATCCCGCAAACCACCCCACAAAGCCCCACCAACGACCTGCTGACGCCCTGCCCCCGATGCTCCTTCGCCCCCTTCACCAGCCCCTTTGCCGATGCGCCTTCCCGAAGGGTAAAGCAACCAGTACTGGTCACTCGGCTGACCAGTACTGGTCGCAGCACGAAGCAGTAGTGGTTGATATCAGTTACCAGTACTGGTCACGTCGGCGACCAGTACTGGTTCGCATCCCCCTCCCGTCTTGTCGTGGTAGCTTTTCGCTATAGCTCTATCTATGATAGACACCGCTTGCACCACCACCCTACCACAGGGTGATAAATCAACCTATATGGGTCGAGCGGGCTGACCTATATTGGTCCGACGACGAAGCTATAGAGGTCAGCGATGACGACCCATATAGGTCAGCCCACCGACCAATATGGTTCATACCACCCCCATCCGCAAGCCCGCATCCTCCCCCATAGCTCCCCGCCGTACTCCCCGTCGAAAGGATTAACTTTGACGACGAAGAAGCCTCGCCTTTAGGCTCTTCATGCGCCGACAGCTCGAACTAGGGCGAGACTGATTGTCCGCCTTATGTCGTGTAAGCTCAGCAAGCTATACAGCTCAATAATAATAGTCTCATGTATCGCCTCAGGCATAGTCTCCGTCTTTTTCGGGAAATGCAGTGCTAAGGGATTGTCAAGAAGTGAGCTATTCCAGGATGCAGACACGTTGTTGTGATAACCGAATAACATAGACATGAAAGTATAAGGAAACCAATAGACTGAGCGAATGTTTGTGGGATTTGACCCACAAAGTGGGTGTTATTCTTTACACAAGATGAAAGGGAATACCTTAGCTTGTGTGATGAACTTTTTCAGAAAGATGAGGCACCCTTAGAGATAAGGACCAAAGGAGAGTTTCTGTACCTATGGTATGCTTCGGTTGGTAAGTTAGAGATCTATTTTGAATAAGAGAGTATTAAGTTCAGTGGAAAAGAACACTTATTTGATTGATGGAAAATCCTTGTATGTTGGATATAGCTCTGGTTTTGATGAGTACAATCTATTGAATCCCATAACAGGAGAATTCTCGCTAAGTTCCCATATCCCTTATGAGCTATATGTGGAAGATGATGTGCTAATAGCATACGATAATTTTTCATAAGAAAGAGATTAGGCGCATTGATAATAGGACTGAGGCTCTATGGTCTTTTTCCCTTTGAGGATCTTGGTGAGGATAATATCTATACGCCGGACGAAGTAGATCGCATCTCCAAAATATTAGGTATTACTGAGAATTTGCTTTGGTTCTCCACTCAGTTTGGCCGTTTAGTTGCTCTTGATGTAGCTACAGGGAAAGTGGTATATCAGCTTTCAGGGCAATCCTGCAGATCAGGACAAAGTAGAATACACTCAAGTAGCAGGACTCGGAGATTGTTTTTATCGGGAGTCTGATAGATCTATTGTTTGTATTAGTTACTTGGGCTTTCAGGTGATTGACGCCACTACAGGTGACCTTGCAGAGAGTCGTGTCTTTTTAGAGGAAGATCCCGATGGTATTGGTAGGTTTGATTATATCTACGCTCCCAATCTTCAGGGTGATCACTTTACCTTTCTGGCGGAGATGAAAACAGATCGGTACGGCATAGGCCGAGTGGGCATCTTTGATTTGAAAGCTCGCAAGCTACTTTGGACAGAGGAGATAATTCCCTTTGAGGAAAGAAAGGCAACCTGTAATCACTTGGTCACACCCCAACCACTCTATATATCAGGCGATAAGCTGTACATTAAAGATGTGAAAGATACCCTACATATCTTCCAGAGAGAGTAGATGGTGTAGACGATTTTGCATCGTTTCTAATATATAAGTAGATATATATCAATGTAAGATTGGTATTCTTCATCGCTCACTCTTACTTGGAATCGTTGTCCGTGTATACGACATCGTAGCTGATGAGAGAAGGTTGGGATATCGACTCCGTGCATATTGTCGGAGACCGAATGATCGCCCACTCCCATGACGAGGTACGCATCTACCAGCGAGTAGGCCGATTAACGCGTCTTGCCCAGAAACTCCGAGGGGCACTGCTTCACTTGACCTCCCCCTTTACCTCAGGTCGATAAAGCAACCACTATTGATCAGCGTGCGAACCAGTAGTGGTTACTACTACAAACCAATAGTGGTTTGCACTACGAACGAGTAGTATTTTGCACTCGTACCACTATTGGTTCGTACCACGAACATATAGTGGCCTGCATCTCCTCCTCTGCAAGCCCGCATCCTACCGCGCCTCTGCGCAGCATACTCCCCGCCGAAAGGGCTAACTTTGATAGCGAACTCCCCCATCATCCCCCAAAAGGAAATAGCTTATTCAGACGACAATGATAGCCTACAAAGAGATTGCCCAAATCAAGAATGTGAAGGGCGTTAACCCCTGTCACGGGAGACTATTCCTACGAGGAGAATGGGCATGGCTACCTCTATATTGATGGTGTCTTGCTTGAGAAAGAGAGAGCCAGCAAGTCAGCTCGTCTCCGTAGGCGAATACACCTACGCTTGGTATAGCTATGGCTGCATAGAAGTCTATTCGGGGCATACTTTGCTGAAGGTATTTAAGCAGAAGGTTCGCCTACTTAATGGAGAAGCAGGCGCGTACATCGGGCATCATACTTACGATCCTAAAACCTTAGAGACGGGTGAGAATATCCTTTCAGTCCCAGACGGGCAACCTCTCTTAGCACAAAACGTCCCTTACCGCTTGTATAAAATGGGAGAGGAGATCATCGGCTATAGGGACTTCGAGTCTAAACTCAGTCGCTTGAATTCCTCGGGAGAAGCGCTTTGGACCTTCGACCTACCCCTGCGTGATAGTAGTAGCAATGACCCCGACAACCTTGATCACCTTGAAAAGGTGCTGGGTATAGCACAAGGCCGACTCTGGATCTGTACCCGCTGGTTCCGACTTATAGCTCTGGATCTGGAGACGGGTAAGCCTATCCGTCAGTTCTCGGGAGAGTCTGTATTGAAGATTATTCCTCCAACTATACTATCATCGACAGTCTGAGGTGGTGCTTCTTCCGTGAAGCTGAAAAGGACATCGTATTAGTCAGCAATTGGGGAATATGCATCATCAACGCTGCTACTGCCAGGATCATCAAGAGATATGAGTTCTCTGAAGTAGACCCCTATGGTAGAAAGGCTTTTGATACCCTCAATGCTCCACAACTATACGGAGAGCACCTTACATTCATAGCAGAGCGACACTACGCACTCGATGGATATCGCTGCGCTGGGATCTTTGACTTGAAGGCTCGCAAGTTCTATTGGATAGGGGATATAATCTCGAAGGAAGAGCCTATAGGTAATCACCTGCTTGCGGAGTTCCCATTGCAGATGGCAGGAGATAAGCTCTACATCAAGGATGCTGAGAGCACTCTGCATATCTACCAAAAGCAATGGCGCTTACATGCGCAGTTACGTCCGCAGAGCGAGGTGATCTCCACCGCTGCACAGTACATCACCCCCAGCCGTATCTGCTACCCCACCGCCTACAGAGGGAGATAGGCCTACACCTCTATTCATCATAAGCCTGTGCAAAAAGATACCCAGACTGCTACCGTACCTTATCGTCTTGCTTCTGGGGATGCTTATCTGGCACTTCAGGCTGGATATATTCTCTCCATCTCACGAACACTCCACCTTAGCAAGTAGCTTGATCATAACTCAAGACACAAAGTCTCAGGTAGTGCTTCTCAAAGAAGCCCCTACTTCATGCGTAATAGGCAGAGGCAGATCGAAGAGATCTTTTGAGCAACATCTCAGTCGACACGCTGCTTCGCTACCCTCATTATAAGGTCTATTACTTCCTGCAGACGGAGCGCCTCGAGGATAAAGTAGGTGAGATCGGAGTGATAATGCGGGAGGATAGTACATACATTTATCATATGCAGCTCCAGAGCCCTGGCATGGGATTCGATCGCATAGATCACATCTTCTCCGCCGTGAGCCACTACTACTCTCTTCAGGAGCTCTATGCGAGCAAGTGTGAAGAACTCGGAATAAAAAGTGGACGCTAAGCCCTGCGCATCTACCAGCGGGAGTAGCACCTACGACCGAGAAAGCACAAAGCGCCCACGGGCTCGGCAGCCGATGCTACCGAGCCCGTGGGCGCTTTGAGAGAGGTGAAGGGCAGGGCTACGCTTCGTCTTCGATGAACTGATCTCACGAAAAGCGACGTGCCGTCCCACACCGCAAAGGAATTGTACTGGAGCCAGTCGCCGAGGATAACGATACGCTTGTCGCCACGCAGCGCCAAGTCGATCAAGAGGTGACGATGCCCGAAGAGGTAGTAGTCGATCTCGGGTGCTCGGCAGCATAGGCCTTGGTCCAGCGCACCAGCCACTCCTTCTCGACGTCGAAGTAATCATTCTGATAGGGCGTGGGGCACCTCGCCGAGGGTGGCACGCTTGAGGCCTTTCTTACGGCTACGCAGCGAGCAGGAGAGAGCAAAGCCTACCGTCCAGCGGGGGTGGACAGCGGCATAGAGCACCTGCGCCAGACGGCAGCGGAAGAGGCGGTAGAGGAACTTATCCATGCGGCGGTAGCCACAGTACTCCTCGTCGCCATGCGCCAGACGGAAGGTCTTGCCATCGAGCTCGATGACCTCGGCGTGGTGGTGGACCTGCGCCCCCAGCTCCGTCTGCATGTAGTCGGCGAACCACACATCGTGGTTGCCCGCGAAGAAGTGGATCTCGATACCACGGTCACACATCTGGGCGACTTGCCCGAGGAAGCGCACGTGTCCACGGGGGACGACCGCACGGTATTCGAACCAGTAGTCGAACATATCCCCGAGGAAGTAGACCGCACGCGCCTCATCCTCGATACTGCGCAGCCAGCGCACCAGGCGTTGCTCTACGGCACGAGGATCCGCATGATAGCCCGAGCCGAGGTGGGCGTCGCTGGTGAAAAAGACCTTCTTACGCTCGCTCATCGCTGCTAAAGGAAGCCTAACTCCAGCATCGCCTCTTCGCTCATCATATCCTTGTTCCACTCGGGCCTCGAAGGTGAGCTGTATCTCGACACCCGTGACGCCCTCGACGTCCTCGACCTTCATACGCACATCCTCGAGGATGAAGTCGGCGGCGGGACAGTTGGGTGCCGTGAGGGTCATCGTGATGGTGACGAACTTCTCATCGGTGAGCTCCACGCAGTAGATCAGCCCGAGGTCGTAGACATTCACGGGGATCTCGGGGTCGTAGACGGTGCGTAGTGCAGCTACTATATCTTCCTCTATACGGAGGTATTCGTTCTCTAATTCTTCTTCCATAAATATTCATTGAGGGGAGGGTAAGGCTCCCCGTAGTATAAACAATTAACGTAGGGAAACGGACATCTTGCTACAGCTGTAGCGTGCGGTCACAGACCGCCGCGACGTCAGGATGGTGGGTGATGAAGATGATAAGGCGGTCCGAAGCGTGCTCACGGAGGTTCTTGAGGAACTGCGCTTCCGTCGCTTGGTCAAGCGCCGAGGTGGCTTCATCTAGGAGGAGGATACGCCCAGGACGAAGGAGCGCGCGGGCGATAGCGATACGCTGTGCCTGCCCTTCGGAGAGGCCCAGCCCACGCTCACCGATGGTCGTATCAAGGCCCTTCGGCAGGGTCAAGCACGAAGTCCGCGATAGCCAGATGCAGCACCTTATGCAGGTCGGCCTCCGTAGCGGACTCATCACCGAGGAGGAGATTCTCACGGATCGTCCCGCTGAAGAGCGAGCCGCCCTGCGGGACGTAGACGAAGTTGGAGCGCGTCGTCTCGCTCACCACATAGCTACTGCCACCCGAGTAGAGGCGGATAGCCCCCTCGACAGGCGTGACGAGGCCGAGCAGTAGACGCAGGAGCGTGGTCTTACCAGCGCCCGTACGCCCCATGAGTGCCACCATCTCGCCCGTCGAAGCCTCGAGGGAGAAGTGGCGGTAGATCCACTCTTCGCCGTCGGGATAGTGGAAGCCCATATCCTCGACAGCGAGGCGGATAGGGCTAGTGAGCTGGACACTGCGACCGATCTGCTCGGTCTTGAACTCAAGGAGATGCGCCAGACGATCCAGCGAGCTCTTCGCAGAGATGAGTGTCGGCAGGAGGCTGATAAGCGTCGTCAGCGGGCTCTGGATACGTGCCACGAGCTGGAGGAACGACGTCATAAGCCCGAAGGAGATCGTGCCACCATAAAGCCCGCGAGCACTCCAGAGGAATGCCACGAGGTAGCCACACGAGAAGGCTCCCTGCATGATGAGGTTCGCGAAGACCGAGACGAAGGTCTGGCGCTTCACCGCACCGAGGTACTGCCCTTGGCGCATCGCCAGATGGTCGATGGAGGAGGCTTGGTGCTCGAAGGTACGGATGACGGTCTGGTTCAGCAGCGACTCCTGGATGTGCGCCGTGATCTCGCTCTCCGACTGCTTCATCTCATCGGTGTAGCGACGCATACGCTTGTAGTAGACCTTGCTGAAGACTGCGAGCAGCGGCATCCCCACGCCGAGGATAAGGGCCAGCGGTGGGCTGAAGTAATACAGGAGACAGAGAGCGCCGACGAGCTGTGCTAAGGCGATGAGAGCTGACGGCAGGGACGTGACGAAGAGCGCGACAAGGCTATCGGTGTCCTTGAGCATGCGCACGACCATATCACCGCTATGCATCTGCCTGAGGTGCGACCAGCGCGTGTAGAGCAGGTGTGCAAAGATCTTTCGACTGCACGGCATTGCTCATGCGTGCAGCGGTATAGTTCGAGAGACGGACGGTGATGACTCGGCAGAGGACCTGCAGAGCGAGTGTGAGGATGAGCGCTACCGAATAGGTGTGTATGGAGCCACCGCGCTGGTGTACGGCGATATCAATGACGCACTTCGATAGCCAGATGAAGATCAGGTTCGTGGAGACCGTCCCCAAGCCAAAGAGGAGGATCAGCAGGATGCTCCACTTATGCCCTCTAAGTATGAAGCGTACGAGGTCGATCATCTCCGCCGACGGATCATAAGCATGAGGTGCCCAAAGACAGAACCCCAGATGATGCGCGAGGCATGGGTCGGCGTGATGGCGTAGAGGCGACGTGAGCGGCGCATCTTGAAGCGGAACTTACGCCAGTTGGTCACCCACTTATTCTGCGCCTTGATGGGGCGCTGGGCGAAGCCGAAGTTCCCACTATGTATCACGTCACGGATGATCTGCTCAGTGTGCGGATCATCCTGAAGAAGCAGGGGGAAGGGAAGATCTCCGGCGAGACACGCAGGTAGCGGATAGCGGCCTGCGCGAAGAGCTGCATGGGGTAGAGGATGTCGAGATCCTTCGCCATACTGAGGATCTTCTCTTCGTCAAGCTGTCCCTTGAGGCGCGTCATCATCAGCAGCCAGTCGCTGTACTGACGGAAGCCAACGCCCCAGTGAAGCCAATGGAAGAAGAGATGGATGAAGATATAGACGACATTCAGCTCGTGGGGGAGCGTCTTGATGGTGTAGTCCCCATGATGCTGGGTGATGAGGCTCCCACTGCTGATAGCCTCTTGGACGAGGGCATCGAAGTGTCTATTGTGGCGCTTGTGGTCGAAGAAGACGGCACGAGCGTGGTTCTCCACGATGGTACGGCCGTAGGTGAAGGCCGTATGGCCATAGCGCACCTCGGAGTCGTCGTGGAGCTTATGACCGGCCTTGCGCAGGAGCTCATTGCCTCGCTCGTAGTCGGCATCCGAATGGAAAAGGATATCCAAGTCGCCTCCAGAGCGGAGGGTGGCATCGGGATAGAAGCAGCCAAGACTCAGCCCCTTGAGTAAGATGAAGGGCAGGCCTGCAGCTTCGTAGGTCTTCTGTAGCTGGCCTAAGGCTTTGGTTAGATAGGCATTGCCCCGCCGTGTGAGCTCGATCTCCGAGAAGATCATCAGGCGCATATCGCGGTTGGGCAGGGCTTCCTTCGGCAGGGTAAGTATACGGTCCCCTGACGAAGGCCGGCACTGCATGCGACGTCGCTAAGCGGTGGATCCTACGCCACGACGCTTCCTCCAGACCCGTGAAGTCACGAGCCTCGGGGAGCTCTGAGTGCAGGGCACAGCTCAGGAGCTTGAGGAATAGCTCCTCATCATGCGAGAGCGGGGCTATTTGGCTCAACAGATGATCCCGGCCTCTTTGAGCATTTGCGAAAGGAGCTCGACGTCTGCACGTGCCTGCTCCTGGCTCACTTCATAGCGGTCGGTGAGTAGCTCGACCCAGTCCTCGAGGGTGAAGTCGCGCTCACGCACGCTCTCGATGAGGTAGGCTGCACTATCGTTGAGGCTCACCGCCTGCGTGTAGTCCAAGCTATCTCCCGAGCCTGCGATCATGATGTACTCATCCGCAATCTTACGTAGAGAGATGTGGTCTTTAATTCTCATTATCTGTGATACGTTTGTCATTTAGTCGTCTGTAGGGGTAGCTAATCCCAGTCCTCATCCCAGTCGAAGAGGTCGAGATCCTCAGGCATATCCTCGGCGAACTGATCCAGATCGCGGCGGTCCTTCTTCGTAGGACGCCCAAGACCCTTGGCCCGATCGACGAAGCCCGAGATACGCTGCAGCTCGAGCAGCTCATACTGTGCGGCGGGCGTGACGTTCTCCATGAACTCAGGCACACGCTTAGCACCAACACGGCTCGCGAGGAGCTCTACCACCCGGAAGGAGTATTCGACCGGCGGCTTACGCACCGAGACGATGTCACCTCGCTGGAGGGTACGTGAGGGCTTGACTGTCACTCCGCCGATGCTGACGCGCCCTTTCTTGCACGCGTCTGTGGCCAGCGAACGGGTCTTGAATATGCGGACGGCCCAGAGCCACTTATCGACGCGTACTTCTCCCATGCTTTGTCGTATATAATTACAGCAAAGATATGTATTCTCTTTGAAGAAGTAACATAAGTAGTACTACCCTGCGTTCTACCGCGTGCGCACGCGCCCAGTTCCCCAGTTCCCTTATATAATAGGTATAGGCTACGGCATGAGGGCGTAGGCGTCCTCGTAGTGCTGATAGAAGAGCTTCCAGTCAGCACAGCGCGCCAGCTCGTAGGCTTTCTTGCGCTGGATCTTCTGCTCGTCGGGCGTCAGTGCAAGCTGCTCGCCGATGAGACGGGAGATCGCCTCGATGGTCTCGGGGATGTTGGTATCCGTGCGCTCGACGATATGCACAGGCTTGTGCGGGGCGGAGGCGAAGGGCTTCTTCGTCTGCTCTTCCTCAGCCCACAGGCCGAAGCCCGCCAGCGTCGTCGTGATCGTAGGCACGCCGTAGCGCACACTCTCCAGCGGTGTATAGCCCCAGGGCTCGTAGTAGCTGGGATAGATAGTAAGGTCCATACCCACGAGGAGGTCGTAGTAGCTTTGGTCAAGGATACCGTCGAGCCCATTGAGATAGCAGGGCACGAAGACGACCTTCACACGGCGGTCGGTGCGGTCGAGGCCACGATGACGGATGTGGCAGACGGCACGGTCATGCTCGGTATTGTAGAGCCAGTGGCTGAGCATAGGGTACTGCAGGGGGCTCTCCTGCTCGTCCTGTGGATGTGAGAGGAGGTACTGCAGGTCGGCACGGGGGCCTGCCTGCCATGCAGGCACGAGGAGGAAGGCCACGATGTCACGGTCACCCGTATAGCTCTCGGCGAAGTGGTGCAGGGACTCGATGAAGAGGTCGATCCCCTTATTGCGGTACTCATAGCGCCCACCGAGAGAGATGAAGAAGGAGCGTGCAGGATCGATGTGCTGCCCGTAGAGGCGCGAAGCCACTGCAGCGAGGAGACGGCGTGACTTACGACGCTTCGAGAGCATGGGGGCAGCGAGGGGGGAAGTCCCGACGTGGAAACCATTGGGCAAGACGACGGGTTCGCGCCCGAGGAGCTGCTTGGCTTCGCGGGCGGTGAGCTTGCTGACGGTAGCGAAGACATCGGCCTTGTGTGCGGCGAGCTTCTCACCTCGTGCTTGGCTTCGACACCGAGCTCGCGTGCCATCTGGTCGCCATCGTAGGCATCCATATAGGTGTAGAGCTCCTTGTCATTCCCCTGCAATAGAGCGGCCGACGGTCGTGGCGTGGGTGATGAAGAGCGTGCGGACGCTGGGGGCTTGCTGTCGTAGGGTAGAGCAGACCCATGGCGGTCTGCCACTCGTTGAAGATAGCGATGGTGCGCTCATCGCTGCGCCAGGCGGCGATGCTGGCCATGAGAGCGCGGCGGCGATACTGAAAAGACTGCTCTCGTCATAGTCCCCATAGCCCTTGTCGCTCTCGAGGCCATAGGCCTTCCACAGCTCGAAGTAGAGATCATCCTTCTCCCGCCACAGAGGCTTGAAGTCCACGAGGAGTACTGGGGGCTCACCCTCGATACCCCAGCGACCTGCTACGACACGCAGACCGAGGCTCGGGAGGACCCTCTCGTGCCAGCCTTGGAGCTCGGGGATCTCTCCGGGGTGAAGTCAAGGGGCAACGCCGCACCTTCGTCGGCGAGGAGTGGCCCTGATAAAGCATACCTGTGCGGGGTGGTGCTGGGTCATCACGTCTGCACGTGAGGAGAGGACGGTATAGATCCCTCCCATCTTATTGCAGACTTCCCAACTGGTCTCGAGGATCATAATCGTAGTACAGTGAAGGTAATGAATGTATCTTGCCGTGAGGTCCCAGCCAGCCAGGCTGTAACCTTTGTCTCAAAGTTAAGCATTCGCCCCAAATTACCACATCTCCTTATTACATTTCCTTAGTAAGCCTCCACCCCACCCACGGGGAGCACCCTACCCTATCGAGCGCAACACGCTCTACATCAGCGCTATCAGCACGAAGAATACCCATCACTTGAGCCACTTATCACCACTCGCAAGAGGTACTTCGTATCGTACTCTTGCTCAGGAGTCTACGAAGGCGGAAAAGTAACCAGTACTGGTCACTCGCCCGACCAGTACTGGTCGCAGCGCGAAGCAGTACTGGTTGATATCAGTTACCAGTACTGGTCACGTCGGCGACCAGTACTGGTTCCCATCCCCTCCTCATCTTGTCGTGGAGCTTTTCGCTACAGCTATATCTACGATAGGTGCTGCTTGCGCCACCACCCCTATCACAAGGAGGGGAAAGCAACCTATATAGGTCCACGAGCTAACCTATATTGGTCCGACGACGAAGCTATATAGGTCGCGATGACGACCTATATAGGTCAGCCCGCTGACCAATATAGGTTCACACCACCCCCATCCGCAAGACAGCATCCTTCCCTCCCATAGCTCCCCCGCCGTACTCCGCGCTGAAAGGGCTAACTTTGACAGCGAAGAAGCCCTGTCTTTAGGCTATTCGTAAGCTGACGGCTGGTGTGGCTGTCAAGATTGACCGTCAGCCCTCGCATCATCACTCTCGCGGGCAAGCCCACCAAAAGCCTTACCTTTGTACCCAATAGCTAGTGTCAGAGAGACGCTACCAAGACAAGTCTCCCCTCTGACTACTAACTGAAACCGACTTAATGAAACTTCATCATAGCAGACAGTGCGCTCCTGCTATTATGCCTCGTGCTACTTCCTCTGACTAAGGCTTGGGCTGCTGGGCATATTGACAGTATCCACGTCCTCGAAGGCTGTGGTCGTCACGGAGCGCTTGATCCCGAAGGATGTCATACCCGCACAAGTCTTGGGCGGGCGCGACCTCCAGCGCCTTAGTGCCGTGAGCGTAGCTGATGCCCTTACGCTACTTCGCCGGCGTCCAGATCAGGACTCACGGCGGCATCGGGGGGCGAAGACGGTGAACGTGCGCAGCATGGGCTCCCAGCATGTGGGCGTCTTCTATGATGGCCTGCAGCTGGGCAATGCGCAGAACGGGCAGATAGACCTCGGGCGCTTCTCTCTCGACAACATGGAGACTGTCTCCATATATAATGGTCAGCGTAGCACCATCCTCCAGCCTGCCAAGAGCTTTTCTTCGGCGGCTGCACTCTATCATGACCACGCGCCGCCCCTCCTTCTCTCCCCAGCGTAAGACCAACCTCAAGACGGCGCTCAAGGTGGGCTCCTTCACCACCCTCAATCCCACCCTCCTCTACGAGCAACGTCTCTCCCCACAGCTCGACCTCTCGGTGAGTGGCGAATACCTCTACACCTCGGGACGCTACCCCTTCTCCTATCGGAAGAAAGATGGCGCTGACACCACCGCCGTGCGTCACAATGGCGATGTGCACTCCCTGCGCTTTGAGTCGGGGCTCTTCGGTCGCTTGGATGAAGGCGAGTGGCGCGCCAAGGCTTATCTCTATCGCTCTGAGCGTGGCTATCCTGGTGCCTTCGTGCGCGAAGAGCCGGGGAAGTTCAAGCACGAGGACCGTCAGTGGGACACCGATGTATTAGCACAAGGCTCGCTGCGCAAGACCTTCGGCAGGTACACCCTCTTGGCCAATGCGAAGTATGCCTACGACTACCTGCACTACCTCTCCGACCCGCATCTGGATGTGACGACGATGTACGTCAATAACCACTACCACCAGCACGAAGGCTACCTCCACCGCCCATCAGCTCGCCCTCGGCGAGCGACTGGCGCATGGCGTTAGCTTCGGATGCGCAGTACAATACCCCTCACGGCTGACCTCCGGGACTTCGCCTATCCCACACGCCTCACCCTGCTGACCTCGGCGGCAGCAGACTACACATACGGGGGCTTCAAGGCGCAGACCAGCCTCCTGCATACCTACGTCCATGACTGGACGAAGGCTAAGGATGGACAAGCCCCCGAGAAGAGCGTATGGACTCACCCTTCATCGCCAGCTACAAGCCCTTGGCTGAGCACGACCTCAGCCTGCGTGGCTTCTACAAGCGCATCTTCCGCATGCCCACCTTCAACGACCTCTACTATACCTTTCATCGGCAATCAGTACCTACACCCCGAGTATACTACGCAGTACGACCTCGGGGCGGTCTATGCCAAGGCGTTTACTCGTGGGGTGCTGCGCCGCTTCGAGGTGCAAGCCGACGGCTATCTGAACTATGTCGACGACAAGATCATTGCCGTACCGACCTCGAACCAGTTCCCAGTGGACGATGATCAACCTCGGGCACGTCCGCATCCGTGGTATTGACCTCACCTCGAGACGCAGTGGCTGCGGGTGCCGTCACCGCCTCGACACGCCTCACCTACACCTATCAGAAGGCCCAAGACCTCACCGATCCCTCCGACAGCTACTATGGTGGGCAGATACCCTATATCCCTTGGCACAGCGGATCAGCCATCGTCACCCTCGGCTGGCGGGGCTGGGTGCTGAACTACAGCTTCATCTACACGGGCGAACGCTATGACTCCAGTGCCAACATCCGCGAGAACTATGTCCGCCCGTGGTACACCAGCGACCTGACGCTCTCGCGCCCCTTTGCCCTCCGTCGCCACCAGCTACGCCTCACCGCCGAGGTGAGCAACCTCCTGAACCAGCAGTACGAAGTCGTACGCTCCTACCCCATGCCGGGGACGAACTTCAAACTGAAAGCCGAATACACCCTATGAACCGCTTCCGAGACCTCCTACTGAGCCTCCTCGTGGCTATGGTCGCTCTCTCATCTTGCCGCAAAGAGGAAGAGATCATTCCTTCGTCCCGTGTGCGTGTCGGAGCACCAGGCCGCCCAGGAAAGATCAAGGGCTTCTTCCTCCTCAACGAGGCGAACATGGGCTCCAACAAGGCCACCCTCGACTACTACGACTACACGACAGCCTTCTATACACGCAACATCTACGCCGAGCGTAACCCCAATGTCGTCAAGGAGCTGGGCGATGTCGGCAACGATCTCCAAATCCACGGTAGCCGTCTCTATGCCGTCATCAACGTCTCAGGACTCATCGAGGTCATGGACGTGCGCACCGCCAAGCACATCGGCAAGCTCTCCATCCCTAACTGTCGCTACATCACCTTCAAGGATGGCTTCGCCTACGTATCCTCCTACGCTGGTCCCCGTCAAGATCGACCCCAACGCTCGCCTCGGCTATGTAGCCAAGGTAGATACCGCCACCCTCAAGGTCGTAGCCGAATGCCCCGTAGGCTACCAGCCCGAAGAGCTTCTCATCCAGGGAGACAAGCTCTACGTCGCCAACTCAGGCGGCTACCGTGCCCCCAACTACGACAAGACCATCTCCATCATCGACCTAAAGACCTTCACCGAGGAGAAGCAGGTCGATGTCGCCATCAACCTTCACCGCCTTCAGCTGGATAACTACGGGAAGATCTGGGCGTCTTCGCGCGGTGACTATAAGGGAGTCCCTTCCCGCCTCTTTGTCTTTGACCCCAAGAGTGAAAGCGTCACCAAGACACTCGAGGTCGCTTGCTCCAATATGGCTCTCTCCGGTGATTCCCTCTTCGTCTACAGCTCCGAGTGGAGCTACCTCACGGGGAAGAACACCATCAGCTACACCGTCATCGACACCAAGAAGCAAGAGGTCATCGACCGCAACTTCATCAAGGACGGCACGGACAAGGAGATTCAGCTACCCTATGGCCTGGCCATCAATAGCGAGCAGGGCGAACTCTACCTCACCGACGCTCAGGACTACGTCCACCCAGGACAACTCCACTGCTATGACCTCAAGACGGGGCGCCGTAAGTGGAGTGTCAAGACGGGAGACATCCCTGCGCACATCGCCTTCACGACCCAGCCACTTCACCCCCTTCATCACTAAGGATACGACAATGACACCGCATTATATACATCGTACCTTCACGGCGCTCACCCTCCTTATCGTCCTCGCTTTCGTAGCGTGCAAGAAGGAGACACCACGCCCTGAGCCTCTTCCCGACACGCATAGCCCCTACATCAGCGCGTCCTCGAGTACCTCCCAGCCGTGGGACAGTTCACGAACGAACTCCCCAAGTATGAAGCAGGCGACACGCAGGAGGATATGAACCGAAAGGCCTTGGATGAGCTTAAGGATAATAAACGAGGCTTGGTCACTCTCGGTGGCTGGGGCGGATATATCGTGGTTGGCTTTTGACCACACCATCACGAATGTAGCTGGGCAGCGCGACTTCCGTGTGCTCGGCAATGCCTTCTACAGCAGTAGCAACAAGGAAGCCTTCGAAGCTGGGAGCTGTGAGCCGGGGATTATTATGGTCGCCTACGATGCCAATCACAACGGCCGCCCCGATGAAGACAGAGTGGTACGAAATCGCAGGGAGCGCACGTCGATCCCACCCAAGAGCCATGGTATGCCTTCCTCAAGAGTCACGCCCCACAAGCAGACCTCAACTGCTACCGAGACTTCGAGATGACCACTACCGTCCAGCCAATGAACCTGCGTCCAACGAAGTGTGGAGCACCTACATCCGCTGGCAGGACAACAAGGGCAACTCCGGCTACAAGGTCAGAACCCGTTTCACGCACAGCCTACTTCCCGCAGTGGGTCAAGGGCGACAAGCTCACCTTCCGCGGTACGCGCCTCCCACAGAATGGCTACAACCAAAGCAGCGAAAGCCCCTATTACGTGCAGTGTAAGTTCAGCTATGGCTACGCCGACAATGCACCGAGCGACAGCAAGGATGCCACCATCGACATCGACTGGGCTGTCGACAAGCAGGGGCGCAAGGTGCACCTCCTGGGGTAGAACTTCATCAAGATTTATACGGGTGTCAACCAAGAGAACGGTAGCCTCGGCGAATGCTCTACGGAGATCTCGGGCATCACGGACCTCCATCTCCTCAGGGAAGACATCCCTAACTAACTTCACGAACCTCCTCCACCATGTACAAGAAGATTCTCATCGCCAGCCTCGCTCTCATCGCTGGCCTCGCCTCCTGTAAGAAGGATGATCCCACGCCAAGCCCTAATCCTCCCTCGGCTCTGACGATCGACGGAGTGGCAAGCAACTTAGAGTTCTACCAGCTCGACACCGCTCACCTGAGCGTCGCTGGTGTAGCGAAGGACGCTGCTGCCAAAGCCGTATGGGCAGTGAACGGCGCGAAGGCTGCCGAAGGTGCTACCTTCGACTTCACCACCGCTCATCCTGGGAAGTATGAAATCACGCTCACCGTCGACGGCAAGAGCGCTAAGCACACCTACACTGTTGCTCCCCTGCTTCTCCGAAGGCGCTTCCTCCTCAACGAAGGAACTCCGGCAATGAGACGGGCTCACTGACCTACATCCATCCCTCCAAGAAGCTCGTCATCGATCAGGCTTACTTCCACATCAATGGCACGAAGCTCGGGAACGTCTGCCAAGACCTCGCCTTCGGGAATGACCAGGTCTATATCCTCTCACAGCTCGGTCCTAAGAACGGCGGTGAAGGTCTCCTCACCATCGCGGTAGCAACTCCCTCGAGAAGGTCAAGGTCTACAACGACGAGGCTCTCGCACAGAGCACCCCTACACATATCGCTGTCCTGCGCGACCACATCTACATCTCGCACTGAGCGTGATGGGATCTTACGTGGCTCCTCAGAGGGAGGATTCACACCTATCACTGGGACAAAGAAGGCGCTGAAACAGCGTATGGCACAGATCGGCGAGCGCCTCTTCGCCCTTACCTCCGACAGCAAGGTACTAATGATCCAGGGTACGCAGGTCGTCCGTGAGCTGGACCTCTCCCCCGCGAAGCCTTCGGGTATAGCCGTCAGCCACGATGGTAAGCTCTGGGTATCTACGACGAGCCCCAATGCGATCCTCAAGGTAGATCCCACCCCTGACAACTTCGTCGCCCTCGACACCCACATCCTCGACAAGTCCATTTCAGCAACAGGCTCCCAAAGTTGGGAGCGTACCACCTCCTCTGCCTTCTTCGCTCACGGCGACAAGCTCTACTTCACGGGCCAAAGCTCCGTCATCTACTGCCACGACTTCGCTACGAGCAAGACCTCTCAGGTCATTGATGTCAAGACGATTGATGGTGTAGGTACGTCCGCTAATATGTACTACAACAGCCTCGGCGTCGACCCTGCTACAGGGCGAACTCTATTACGCTGCCTTCGAGGGACTACGGCACCTACAACAAGAAGAACGTGACGATGGTCCTCAAGGCCGACGGCACGAAGCTCCTTCTGAAGGAGAAGGTAAATTCCTTCCCCGCAGGCTCTACTTCATCCCCAATGCGGCCAGCCGCACTGGGGCCAACCTATGATTTACCCTAATTAGTTCACTAATATTCACCTAAAATGAAGAAAACTCTCCTCTACCCTCGCGCTTATCGCCCTCGGTGGAGTCGTCACCAGCTGCGGCAAGGAGCAGAAGGATGCGCCTCAGCCCGCTGGCAACACCAGCGCTCGCGCTACGGAGCTCCACGCAGGCGAGACGATCACGGGGTCGATCCAGACCGACAGCCTCGCGCCTTGCAGACCTCTACAAGAGCCTCGACGGGATGGGCTGGTCGCACTCCAACAACTGGAATAGCTCTCGCCCCGCAGCTACTTGGGCGGGCGTCCAGGTAGCGACGTCGCAGGCGCACCTCGTGTCACCGCCCTCTACCTCGGCGGCAACAAGCTCCGTGGCACCCTGCCTAAGAGCATCGGACAGCTCACCGCTCTGCGTTCGCTCCAGCTGCAGTACAACCGCGAGCTCACGGGGACCATCCCGCCGAACTCTATCAGCTGACCCACCTGCGCTCGCTGCGTCTGCGCTTCACGAGCCTGACGGGCGAGGTATCTCCCGCCATCGGCAAGCTCACCGAGCTCGATACCCTCGACCTCCAGCAATAGCCGCTACGACCTCAGCATGTGGTGGAATGGTGACCCTGCTACCGCCAAGGAGCACCGCCCCAACGGAAGACCCTCACCGGCTCGCTCCCCCGCGAGATCGGTCAGCTGACGAAGGCACGCATATCGACCTCTCCTTCCAGGGCTTCACGGGTACGCTCCCCACGGAGATCGGCGCACTGAAGAGCGCTCAAAGTACCTCTCCCTCTATGGCTGTCACTTCTCAGGTGAGCTCCCTGCCTCGCTCGGCGCACTCGCTCAGCTCGAGTACTTCTCCGCAGGCCTCAATGAGTTCTCGGGAAGCCTCCCCGCCTCCCTCGGCTCGCTGAAGAGCATCCGCGAGATCCACATCTCGGGCAACAAGCTCACGGGCGCTATCCCCGCCTCGCTCGGTGCGCTGAAGACGCTCCAGCAGCTCAACCTCGCAGGCAACCAGCTCACGGGCACGATCCCTACTGAGCTCGCACACCTCACGGGTATCTACGTCATCAACCTCAAGGGCAACAAGCTCTCAGGTACGATCCCCACAGACCTCGGTGGCGCACAGCAGAGCCTGCTCATCTCGGTAGACCTGAGCGACAACGACCTCACGGGCACGATCCCGCACGCATCAAGCGCTATCTGCCCGATGCAGCTAAGTACGCTGGCCTGCATGGCCTGCCCGACTACGGCTACACGATGTTCGTCCTCTCAGGCAATAAGCTCACGGGCAAGATCCCCGCTGAATACCTCGCTTATCCCAAGACGCTGCAGCTCCTGCTCCCTCAGCAGACGACTACGGCTTCTCTAACGAACCTAAGTAACTCCTCCCGCACACCGCCCTTAGCTCTCGTAGTATGAGGGCGGGCGTGCTCATATTTCACCCCAACCCACAACTATGATGAATAAGTTTCTCCCCCTTGCCTTAACCCTCACTCTGGGTCTCGCCTCATGTAGCAAGACCGACACGCCCGTCGTGCCTCAGAGCGGTATCACGATCACGAGCGGCGTCCTCTCAGCCTATCCCGAGAAGGAGATCGCTGCTACGGGCCTCGTCTCCCTCCCCGAAGTCACCGAGATCTCTGCCAAGGTCTTCGAGGGCTACAAGACGCTGAAGACCGTCAAGGCGCCTAAGCTCACGAAGATCGGTGATGCTGCCTTCAAGGGCTCGGCACTCACCAGCCTTGAGCTCGGTGCTACCGTCCCCACGACGAGCGATGATGCCTTCGAAGGGACGTCCGAAGAAGGACCTCATCGTCCCCGCAGACAAGGTCGCTGACTTCGCTGACTTCGCAAGAAGCACCACTTCAAGACCATCAACGGTGCGCCCATCCTGGCACCGAGATTGAGATCAAGGATGGCGTACTTCGTCACCCTATCCCTATTGACAAGACCCCCGCAGATGGTGTCGTCACCCTCGAGGCTACCGTCACGGAGATCGCTGATGGCGTCTTCCTCGACAATACGAAGCTCACGGCTATCCACGCCCCTGGTGTGAAGAAGATCAGTAGGCAGCCTTCAAGAACTGCTCCGCTCTCATGACCGTTGACTTCGGTGGTGCACAGCGTCCACCGCTGGCTATCGATGAGACCGACAAGACCTACGGCACGGCTGAAGATGCCTTCTGGGGCACGCCCGAGGAGAAGGTCCTCGTCTTCGATGAGAGCAAGAGCCCGAACTTCCTGCAGTACTTCGAGTTCATCGCACGCCACCACTTCGCCAAGCTCGACGGTATCACCATCCCCAAGAGCCTCGACAGCAAGTACTTCAGGTCAAGAGCGGCGTGCTGACGGACATCACGAGCGCCGGTCAGAGCTACCTCGCTGGTCAGGGCCGCAATGGTGTCCTCGTCCTCCCTCGAGCATCACACGTATCGACAATGGCGTCTTCACGCAGCGATTCCAGAACTTCAAGGCGATCTACGCCGAAGGGTGACAGGTAAGTCAGCTTCGCCTTCCAGGAGACGGGTAGCCTCAACTTCGCTCACCTGCCCAAGCTGAGAAGCTCGGCGAAGCAGTCTTCACCGACAACGCTTCGCTGACGGCTGTGAACTTCCCCCTCCTCGAGGAGATCGGACATATCTGCTTCAATGGCGGCTCTAACATCAGTGGGAATGGTCTCAAGATCACCTACATCAGCCTACCAGCTGTGAAGAAGATCGGTCGCGGAGCTTTCCATGGCAATTATAAGAACTCTGGTGTCGCTGTCCTCCTTGGTGCTATGCCCGAGGTAGACTTCACCCCCTACAGCGATGATGACCCTTTCCACGATGGTAGCGTAGCCTTTTGGTCAGATGAAGGACCCCATCCTCTACGTGACCCCTGCAAATAAGGCAACCTATCAGATCACCGACGGTAAGTGGAAGAACTTCACCGTCAAGGAACTGAAGTAATCCCCCTATAAGCAAAGGCGAGGCAGTACCACACCCGTGGCTGCCTCGCCTTTCTTCCTCTCCGACCCTTAGATACACGCCTCGACTATGAACTACCGCATCTACAGCGTAGCCCTTGCCCTCAGCCTCCTCACGGCCTGCGGTGATAAGCCTACGCCCCTCCCAGCCTACGCCGACACCAACGCCTGTACCCACACCGACACCAGAGCCCACCGCCCGCCTACAAGGACTATGAGGGCTATACGCCTGATCTTCAACCAAGGCCCTGCCGCTGTCCTGACAAAGCCAGCCCGATGGCGTGGGCGTGGCCTCCAGCCCTAAGCCTCCTCGACCGCGAGGCGAAGCCCTCCTCCCATCTTCTCCGACAAGGACACCCCGCTTAATAAGGGAGTACGACGGCCAAGGCTACCTCTGCGAAGGCACGCTGAGCGAAGCGGGCGACTATCTGGCCCTATATGGCGAAGTACGACTTCACCGACGACAGCGAGCACGCCTCACGCCTCCTCCTCTTCGACCGCAAGACGATGCGCCTCACGAAGAACCTACGCATCACCCAGCCCGACGGCGATGAATGGGTGCGCCACTCCTTCACCTTCGACGACGGTACGACTTACCTCTCCTTCGACAAGAAGCACTTCTACCGCCTCGACCCCGAGACGGGAAGATGACCGCCCTCACAGGCATCTACGGCTACCCCACGGGCGCAGCATCTTGGCAGGATAAGGGCTACTTCTTCGTACGCTACGAGTCCGCGGCCTTCGCCTTCGACAAGGGAAGCACCGCCGCACGCAAGGTACCCATTGCCCTCTCGGGAGCGCAGATCAAGGAGATCTTCCGTATGGGTGCTCAGGTCGTCCTGCGCGACACGGCGAACCGCTATTACCTCTTCGACCTCGCTGCAGGGAAGCTCCTCGCTGTCTTCACGCTCAGCGAACCCATCGGCCGCAGCGTCACCATCGACCCCGCCACGCACCGCATCTATTACTCGGGTGGCACGCCGAACCTCAACGGCGCCGAGGCCAAGGAGCGCAGTGTCTACACCGCCACCATTGACACCAGCCGTCCCGCAAGTGAAGTACAGGGCCTCACCTCCCAGCTCCTCTATACGATCGCAGGGCGCACCGAGGCGGACAACCGCCAGGGCTTCAAGATGCAGGTAGGCTATCACCCTGACCTCAAGGCACTCATGGTATCGTACCTCGACCAAGGCCGTTCGGGCCCCCTCCTGCGACCCTGACGAAGCTCCTCCTGCTCCAGCTCCCCGACCCCCAGCGAGGCGTGAAGGAGCTACGCACCTTCGACCTGCACTACGCCTCTGACGTCAGCCTCTTGAGCGTCATGCGCCCCTCCCCACGAAGTAGCCCTCTGATAGGGCTCACTTCTTACTTGTGCTTTTAGGATCTCCCCGAGGATGCGCCTTCCGCTCCTCGGGGAGATTTCTTTCTCCGCTGGGAAAAAGGCGCTCCGAGCGAGCATACCACAACGCTCTGTACTACAACCCCATACCGCACCCCTACAGGAGGAAAAAGTAACCAGTACTGGTCACTCGTCTGACCAGTACAGGTCGCAGCGCAGTAGTACTGGTTGATATCAGTTACCAGTACTGGTCACTTCGGCGACCAGTACTGGTTCGCATATCCCTCTCCTCTTCTTGTCGTGACAGCCTTTCGCTATAGCTATATCTACGATAGACGCTGCTTGCACCCCCGACTACAGGGCGATAAATCAACCTATATGGGTCGGTGAGCTAACCTATATGGATCCGACGACGAAGCTATATAGGTCGCGATGACGACCTATATAGGTTGACTCGTGAACCAATATAGGTTCGCATACCCCCTCCCATAAGTATAGTCAGCAAGCCCCCAGACGTATGCGGATAGCCGTGCGTCAGGGGCTCTTTCTTTCGCGCATTTGCAGTGGTGCTTTTTGCTAAGTTTGTGGTAGATAACTGAGTCTGAGGGATCCTTCGGCTCCGAGAGGCTTCACCTAACGCATCACCCGCCTCCCCTGCCGCATGAAGGCCTCACACCCTCACACCTAAAAGACAATACACCACGCGATAAACGCCTAAGGTGCGCCACGATGAGGGCCACCCCATACCACGCTAACCCACGATCACCCTACCCCATCAGAAACTATGAGACTCGTAAAAGCCTTCCTGCTGTGCTTATCAATGCAAGCCTTGACGCTGTCCGCCCAGATGTTCATATTCCCGACCTCCCTACGGGCCATCGGATAAGTACCAAGTAGTCGATACCGCCAAGTATGAGATCACCTATCAGATCGCAGCTAGCTCAATCCCAACCCTAAGTATAGCCACGTCTCCTATAAGGACACGCAGACGCTACTCATCGGCAAGCGTATCTCTGCGACCTATAGCCGTGATATCCTGCAAGCCCGCGAGAAAGCGGATATCGAAATAAAGCAGGGTGCGAAGACGGTCGATGACTTTAGTGGTATTACCTTCCCCGAAGATATCTTCAAGGGCTACCCCAAGCCAGGCGCACTGACGACCTCCTACCGCCTCTTCCTCGGCGCGGGCTATGGGCAATATACCGAGGCATTGCCCGACTTCAAGTGGCAGATCCAGCCGGAGACCAAGAAGATCCTCAGCTACACGTGTCAGAAAGCCCTCGGGGAATTCCGTGGGAGGAAGTACATCGCTTGGTTCACCTCAGACATTCCCCTCTCTGACGGCCCGTGGAAGTTCTGCGGACTGCCGGGGCTCATCCTGGCGGTACAAGATACGGAGGCATACTTTGTCTTCACCTGCATAGGCGTTGATAATAAGAGCACACCGATCCGCTTCTGGACCTACCCGCACACCAAGTCTACGCGTGAGAAGCTACGCGCGACCATCCTACGCATGCACAAGCAGCCGATCCTCTTCTGCGAGCAGTCGCTTGGCATCAACATTTACATAGGGAATACCAATAAGAATCGAGACTTCTCCTTCCCTTGGCTATGGCTGGAGGCAGAGTAGCTCCCGCCCTTCACTCACCTCACTACCAGTGCTATCATGAAGCGACACATCCTTTTCCTCCTCACCCTCCTACTCTCCCTGTCATCCTCCTACGGGCAGAGTATCATCACGGGGCACGTACGCACCCTCCAAGGGGCGCCCGTAGAGTACGCCCGCGTGCTGGCCTTAGTGCCGACGGACAGCACGATCTTAGCCTACACCTTCACCGACGCACTCGGCAGCTACCGCCTAAGCGTCAGCAGCACGCAGCCCCAGCTCCTCATCAGCGTAGCGAGTATGGAGATCGAGCGTATGGACCGCCGCGTGGAGAACGTCAGTCAGACCTGCGACTTCCGAGTCAAGGAGTCACGCACCCTCCTAAGAGAGGTACAGGTGAAGGCCCGTAAGATCTGGGGGAAGAAGGACACGGTCAATTACTCCGTCGGCGCCTTCATCGGGAAGAATGATGTGGTCATCGCCGACGTCCTGCGTAAGCTCCCGAATATAGAGGTCTCGATGGACGGCCTCATCAAGTACCAAGGAAACCGATCAATAAGTTCTACATCGAGGGACTGGATGCCCTGCAAAAGGGCGCTACGGCATCGCGACGAACAACATATCGGCCAAGGACGTCGCCACCGTGCAGGGTCCTCGAGAACCACCAGCCCGTCAAGGCGCTCGAGAAGACTCAGCCCAGCAGCGATGCCGCCATCAACCTCAAGCTGAAGGACGAAGTCAAGGGTACCTTCAGTATGACGGCGCAGCTCGGCCTCGGCTATGACGGCAGGGGTGAGGCGCAGCGAAGAGCTGATCGGGCTATACTTCGCCAAGCTGCGACAGCACGTCTTGACTGCCAAGAGCAATGATAACGGGAGGACATACGCCGCGAGCTGCGCTCCTTCACCGGGGGCTCTCCCCTACCCAGCCTCACGATGACCTCGCTACAGCAGCCCGACGAGGCCCCGCATCTCGCCCTCGCTACTATGACAACGACACGCACGCCTTCTCCTCCAACAACCTCTACAAGCTGAAGAATGAAGCGGAGCTGAATGCCAACCTCATCTTCTTCCACGACCGAGAGCGCACACATGGCGCCTCGCAGACGACTTACTTCCTCCCCGAGGGCACGAAGGTCATCAGCGAAGACCTGCGCAATCGCGGTACGATCGACCAGCTCGAGGGCGAGCTACGCTACAACATCAATAAGGAGCAGCTCTGCTTCAACAACCTCCTCGAGCTCAAGGCCTCGTGGGAGCAAGAGCACGGCATCGTCTCAGCGGGAGAGGACCTCACACAGCAGATGCGCCAGCGCTACCTCTCAGCGACCAACACCTCACACTGGGTGCGGACGAAGGCAGACGGCAAGGGCGGTGAGATCCTCTGGCGCAATGCCGTAGCGACCTCCCCGCACCGTCTAAGCATCCAGCCAGGGCTCTACGCTCCCCGCATCAATAGCGGAGCGCCCTATGCCGAGCTCACGCAAGACGTACGGCACCGCGCCTTCCTCAGCTTCGCCGAGCTCGCTCTACTCTCTGCATGGCATATCGGGGGGCTACAGATCAGCCCACGGCTCTTCCTCCAAGCCCAGCATCAGGCACTGGATACCGAGCTGGGAGCGACGAGCCTCACGGGTACCTACCAGCCACTCCCCTCGCGGGATATGCACAACGGGATCAGCTTCACTCGCCTTGGCGCTGGGCTGGGTCATGAGCTGAGCTACAAGTCCGAGGTCTTCAGCCTCCACGCCGTACTCCCGCTCTTCTACTACCACACGCTGATGCAGGATGGCTTCCGCCCAAGCGAAAGGCTCTCGGAGGGGAAGCTGTACTTCGAGCCGCGGGGCTGGGTGAGCTATAAGTTCGCCTCGGACTTCACGCTCAAGCTGAATGGCTCGATAGCCCTCACACAGCCCAGCCTCAGCTCGCTCTACGCAGGGTATATCATGCAGAGCTACCGCAGCCTGACGCGTCACGAGATGCGTCAGTTCAGCTCGCGCACGGCCAGCACAGGGCTCACACTCAGCTGCAAGGACATCTTCTCGATGCTCTTCCCTCAGGCGCGGGGGTCAGCTACAGCCACCACCGTAGTGAAGCCATCTCTTCGCTGAAGATCGAGCCCCCACTCACCGTCGTAGAGCGCCTTCCCCTGCCGCACTCGGGGCAGAGCTATTCAGCCAATGCACGCTTCAGCAAAGGCTATGACTGGATTTCCCTCTCGGTGTCTGGGGATGCAGCCTCAGGCCAGAGCGAGGGTAAGAGCTACCTCGAGGGCAAGCTCCTCGGCTATACGAGCCAATGGGCCAGCGCCAGTGAAGTGCTCCCTCAAGCCGCTATCATGGCTCACGATGGAGTACAACGTCGCGTGGGGCCTACACCGCAGTCGCCTCGAGAGGGACACCTGGCTCGCACCGATACAGAGCCTCAGTCACAAGGTCATCTCCCACGTGAATGTCCTCGAGGATGTCGCTATCAAGCTCACCGCCGAGCACTACTACAACGATGCAGTGACTCAAGGGAGGCACTTCACACTCGCTGACCTTGGACTCGCCTACACGTGGCGGAAGGTGCGCCTCACCCTCGACTGGACGAATATCCTCGGTGCGCGCCTCTACAGCTCGGGGACGCTCTCCGACCTCGTCGCCTCGCACAGCTACTACGACATACGTCCCTCAGCCATAATGCTCAAGGCGCGATTCAAGCTCTTCTGATACGCATAGCAAGACCCTACAGACGTATGAAGGACACCATCTCTATGAAGTCAATAGCGCTCTATGCACTATTACTGAGCCTCGGACTAAGTCTCTCCTCTCGTGCTCAGAGTCCCTATCGGCAGTATACATCCCTTCGATATCAGGAAATACACCGTCCTGGACTCAGCGAACTATCGCATTGACTACAAGACGACCTGCCTCCTCGACCCGAAGAAGCACGACAAGGTGACGAACGAGATGTACCTCCTCGTCGGGCGGAAGATCTCGAAGTTCGGACACGTCTGCGTCCTGGACAACCAGCAGGAGCTTATCGCAGCAGAGAGCCAAGAGGCTGGACCTGGTATCGAGGCGCGGGGAATGGGAGGTATGGAGGTCTATAAGTACCTGAGCGGCACCAAGCCCTATAGCGAGCTTACCTTTAGGCTCTTCGTCTACTACTACCGATATACCCTCATCTACTCTGATGAGCTACACCCCCAGTCATGGACACTCACCGATGAGCGCAAGGACGTACTCGGCTATTCTTGTCAGAAGGCGACGGCACGCTTCCGAGGCCGTGACTATACCGCTTGGGTAGCTACGGATATCCCCATCTCTAATGGCCCGTGGCTCTTGGGTGGCGCTCCTGGCCTGATCTTGGAGGCTTATGATGCCAAGAGGGAGTACATCTTCGAGGCAACAAGTGTCTCACAGCTCCCCAAGGCCTTGCCCATCGTCAAGTATAAAGACAACTACAAGCGCACAGATCGGAGCAAAGTCCGTGATCTATGTAGGCGTATGCATGCCGATATCGTACAGACGCTCACGACAGCGTTCCCTCGTGCAGGCATCCACCTTAAAGACCCGACCTTCTACTACAACCCCATCGAGCTGGAGTAGCTGATGGGATAACACATCATATCAGACTGCCTTATGCGAAACCTCTTTCTCCTCTTACTCACCTTCGTGAGCATCAGCCCCCTCGGCCTGCTCGCACAGTTCCCTGCTATACCGATGCGCCTGCAAGCAGGGAAGATCCTCGGGAAGTCCGAGTACTTCGTGGACTCACCTACCGCCACAAGACACCTGCCGAGAGTAAAGACTTCCGAGAAGACATCATCCGCGTGGAGCTGGGCAAGGCGCTTGTCAAGTCCTACAGCTACAGACTCTGGCAGGCAGACTCTGCTCTTACTCATGATGCCAATAAATACGGTCCGATGCTGATCCCCGAAGACGGTCTGTCTCCCTTCTGCTACTACCGCGATCTGACCAATGGCACGACGCAGGGTCTACTACAGGACGCCTCTCTCAGGCCCCACGCTGAAGTACACCGACACCCCGACGTTCTCATGGACGCTGACGGGTGCGAAGAAGGTCATCTCTGGCTACGAGGCACAGCGTGCCACGTGTCAGTTCCGCGGGAGAAGCTACGAAGCTTGGTTTACTCCCAGCATCCCGATCTCCGCTGGGCCCGAACTTCTTTGGCGGCCTACCTGGGCTGATCCTCGAGCTACACAGTATGGATGGAGCGCATCACTTCGTACTCGACGCCCTATGTCAGCGTAGTGCGGACATCGTGGAGTGGAAGATTCCCTTGTTGAAGTCGGTCAGTCGCTCACAGTTCAGGGACTACTATCAGCGGCTACACAAACATCCGATTCAGACCTTTGAGGCCAATGGCCAGCGGGTATATCCACAGGATGCGCAGGGGAATTTCCTGACGAAAGCCGAAGCACTCTCCTGGACGATCCCCTTCAATCCCATCGAGCTGGAGTAGCCTCCACCTCACAGCAAACCGACGATCCCACCTCGGGGAGATTCTTTTTCTCAGCAGGGGAAAGGCGCTCCAAGTGAACATACCACAACGCACTGTACTATAGCCTCATACCGCACACCCGCACAAGGCGAAGAAAGTAACCAGTACTGGTCACTCGTCTGACCAGTACTGGTCGCAGCGCAAGTAGTAGTGGTTGATATCTGTTACCAGTACTGGTCACTTCGTCGACCAGTACTGGTTCGCATACCCTCCCTTCTTGCCGTGACAGCTTTTCGCTATAGCTATATTTGCGATAGACGCCGCTTGCGCCACCACCCTACTACAGGGCGATAAATCGACCTATATTGGTCAGCGGGCTGACCTATATTGATCCGACGACGAAGCTATATAGGTCGCGATGACGACCTATATAGGTCAACCCACCGACCAATATAAGTTCACACCACCCCGTCCCGCAAGCCCGCATCCTTCCTCCCATAGCTCCCCCACCATACTCCCCTTCAAAAGGGCTAACTTTGATAGCGAAGAAGTCCCTCCTTTAGGTGCTTGCGAGCCAACGGCTTTGCGCGAGCGAGCGCACCATCTTTCCCTTATCTTTGTTGTATTAGGGGCGACTTTGCCCCACCTCCCTCAGATAAGACACGATGACGCTCGACGAAATACGCAAGATCCTCCCTACGCTCCCCGAAGCCCCCGGCTGCTACAAGTACATCGGCCAGGAGGGCACGATCATCTACGTCGGGAAGGCGAAGAACCTGCGTCGCCGCGTCAGTAGCTACTTCCAGCGCGACGTACCCAGCTCGAAGACCCGCCTTCTGGTGCGCCAGATCCGTGGTATCGAGTATGTCGTCGTGGGCTCGAAGCTGAGGCCCTTATCCTGAGAACTCCCTCATCAAGGAGCATCAGCCCCGCTACAACATCCTTCTCAAGGACGACAAGACCTATCCCGAGGTCGTCATCCGCCATGAGCCCCTTCCCCGCGTCCGCGTCGAGCGCCGCCCCGCCCACGATGGCTCGGTGCGCTTCGGCCCGTACCCCAATGTCGGTATGGCACACGCCGCCGTAGCCATGGTGCGCGACCTCTACCCTATCCGCACCTGTGACCTCGACCTCTCCCCGCACAAGATCGCCCAGGGCAAGTACAAGGTCTGCCTCGAGTACCACATGAAGAAGTGCAAGGCGCCCTGTGTCGGCTACCAGACCGCCGAGGACTATGCGCACAACATCCGCGAGATCACGAGCCTCCTGCGTGGGAACCTCCGTGACGTCATCGACCTCTATCGTGAGGAGATGCTTCGCCTCAGCGAGGAGCTTCGCTTCGAGGAAGCGCAGATCTACAAGGAGCGCCTTCAGTACCTCGAGAACTATCAGGTCAAGCACACCGTCGCCCCGCACCACATCCACAACGTCGACGTCTTCAGCTTCGACGAGGACGAAGATGGTGCAACCTACGTGAACTTCATGCACCTCACCCAAGGAATGGTCACGCAGGTCTATACCATCGAGTACCGTAGCCTCATCGAAGGCGAGACGCGCGAAGAGCTCTTCGCCAGCGCCATCACCGAGCTGCGCCAGCGCTTCGCCTCACGCGCCAGGAGCTGATCCTGCCCTTCGACCCCGGATGGCAGGGACGATGCCAGCGTGACGATCACCATCCCCCAGCGTGGAGACAAGAAGAAGCTCCTCGAGCTCTCCGAGCGCAACGTCCGCCAGTACAAGGTCGACAAGTACAAGCGTGCCGAGCGGCTCAACCCCGACCAGCGCCTCATGCAGATCGTCACCGAGCTGAAGGATCTCCTGCATCTGGACAAGCTCCCCCTACATATCGAGTGCTTCGACAACTCGAATATCCAAGGCTCCGACCCCGTAGCCGCCTGCGTGGTCTTCAAGCGTGGGCGCCCGTCGAAGAAGGACTATAGGAAGTTCAACATCCGTTCGGTCGAAGGGCCCGACGACTACGCCTCCATGCGCGAAGTCGTCACGCGCCGCTACCGCCGCCTGAGCGAAGAGGCAGGAGGCGAAGGTCTCCCCGACCTCATCCTCGCCGATGGAGGTAAGGGGCAGATAGGCGCCATACGCGAAGCCCTCGCCGAGCTGGGCCTCGCCATCCCCGTAGCGGGGCTGGTGAAGGACGACCGCCACCGCACGGCAGGGGCTCCTCTTCGGCACGGACACCCTCGACGAGATCCCCGTGCGCCACCACAGCCCGACCTTCCGTCTCCTCGAGCAGATCCAAGCGGAGGTGCACCGCTTCGCCATCACGTTCCACCGCGACAAGCGCAGTAAGAGCCAGCTCTCCTCACGCCTCGACTACATCAAGGGCATCGGCCCGAAGACGAGGACGAGCTCCTCACGGCCTTCCGCAGCGTGCAAAGCCATTGCCTCCGCGAGCCTCGACGACCTCACCGCCGTCATCGGTCCCGCCAAGGCCCGCATCATCTACACCGCCTTCCATCCCGAAAACTAATATTTCATAACCACTAAAGCCCAAAGAAAATGGACGAAAAACTACCCACAAAAAGGAGACTATCACTCCCACACTAAACATCAAGCAACTCCGAAAAGAGTACTATAAAATCAGGAAGTTTGAGATACAAAAACCTATGGCAGCGCTCCATCTTCCTTGCAACATTTACTGTTATTCTATTCACTGGATACGGATATCTAGTTGACAGTCTAACAATCAGCCATGAGAGCAATGTGGCTCAAGATGAATTTAGAATCATGCTAACCCACATAATCTGCTGCTCGCTTAGTTTTCTCGGAAGCACTTTTTCAATCATCTGGATTATGATGGCGAAAGGATCCAAGGCATGGTACGAAATTTATGAAAAGAAGATATACAACATCGAGCATAACCATCTGAACTGGAACGACATGTACTGCTTATCAGGAGGATCCCCAAAAACCTTAAACAACTCACTTTGGTCCAACCAAGCCGGAGCTTTCTCTGTATCAAAAATCAACATTCTCCTAGGACAAACACTACGAATCACCTGGATAATTACATTCAACATCCATGCTTTATGCATACTATATCTAGATCTAGCCTCCAAATCCCCCACCTCCACCATTCACCTCATTGAGATTTCGGCGCTCATAATGTTTATTGCACAGTTCCCCCTAGCATACTTTTTTAAAGAAATGGGTAAAAGTGACTCAATCGAAGATCCCAATGCCCCCCAAAAAAACAAACAATAGACCACCCTGCCTATGCGCTTCCTCATCCAACGCACCCGCTCCGCAGCCGTCCACATCGACGGAATAGCCGTCGCCGAGAGCCACGGCCTCGGCATGCTCATCCTCATCGGCATCTCTCCCGACGACACCGCAGAGGGACATCGAGTACCTCGTGAAGAAGGCCACGCAGCTGCGCATCTTCGACGACGAAGACGGGGTGATGAACCGCAGCATACTCGACGTCGGCGGGGACATCATCGCCGTATCGCAGTTCACCCTCATGGCGGAGACGAAGAAAGGCAACCGCCCATCCTACATCCGTGCTGCCCGCCCCGAGGTCGCCGAGCCTCTCACCGCGAGGTCATTCGCGCCCTTGAGGAGCGACTCGGGCGCCCCCATCGGTACGGGTCGCTTCGGCGCCGACATGCAGGTATCTCTAACGAACGACGGTCCAGTGACCATCTGGATCGACAGCAAGGCACGCGAGTAAACAGCGAAGCGCACCGCAGGAAAGCGAAGAAAACAGAGGTGTGTTCCACGTGGAACACTCACCCACTCCACCCACACATCACTACACCAAGCCACATGCCGCGACCCAGAGAGCGACGCCAAACAGGGCTATACTTCTGCGCCATTGATACCGAGATCCACGAGGGCGACTGCGAGCACAAGACCTCATCCAGCGCTACAACGCCTTGCACCCCGATCAGCACGAAGAAGCCAGCGAGATTATCCGCTCGCTCCTCGGCACGATGGGCGAACACTGCCACTTCGTGCCACCTATCTTCTTTGACTACGGATCGAACGTCCACATCGGGGACTTCAGCTTCGTCAACAGTAACTTCACTGCGCTTGATGCGGGGCGCATTGACATCGGCCGCCACGTCTTCATCGGCCCCAACGTCAGCATCTACACCCCGACCCACCCACTACTCGCCGAGGAGCGCAACACAGGCTACGAGCAAGGCAAGCCCGTAAAGATCGGTGACAACGTGTGGATCGGTGGCTCGGTGACGATCCTCGGCGGCGTCACCATCGGCGAGGGTACCGTGATCGGAGCTAGCAGCGTCGTCACGCGTGACATCCCTGCAGGCGTCATCGCCGTCGGCAATCCCTTGCCACCCTCTTCGCGAGATCACCGACGCTGATCGCGTGCTCCACGACATCGAGCCCCTAAGCATATATATACGTACGCGCGCGAAAGCGCGAGAGGGCATCAGGTGCAGTTCCACGTGGAAACGCACCCGATGTTTTTTTCTTTCACAAAGCGCGGATGACCGCACTCCCCACGCAAGAAACCCGTATCTTTGCAGCCGAAGAAACCCAACTAAGAAAGGATGCTCAGCGAAGACTTGCTCTACGAAAAGGAAGATGAGATCTACGACAAGGTAGACACCCCCCTCTTTCACCTCATCGGCGAAGCCTGGACGAACTCGGCGTAGACGCCTACATCGTCGGGGGCTATGTGCGTGACCTCCTCCTCTACCGCCCCTCGAAGGATATCGACATCGTCTCCATCGGGCGCGGTATCGACCTGGCGCAGGCGGTAGCGGGGCGTCTCGGGCGTGGTGCACACATCTCGGTCTTCGCTCGCTTCGGCACGGCACAGGTCAAGCAGGGCGACCTGGAGATCGAATTCGTAGGCGCTCGTCGCGAGAGCTACACACCCGACAGTCGCAAGCCCTTCGTCGAGGACGGTACGCTGGAGGAAGATCAGGAGCGCCGTGACTTCACGGTCAATGCTCTGGCCATCTGCCTGAACGCTGACCGCTTCGGTCAGCTCGTTGACTCCCTTCGATGGCCTGCACGATATGGAGGCGCTCACCCTGCGCACGCCACTTGATCCCGACATCACCTTCAGCGACGACCCGCTGCGCATGATGCGTGCCATACGCTTCGCCTCGCAGCTCGGCTTCTTCATCGACCCCGACACCTTCGCTGCTATCGGGCGAAATGCAGGGCGCATCGAGATCATCTCCGCCGAGCGCATCGCCACGGAGTTCAACAAGATCCTCCTCTCCCTCGCCCATCCATCGGCCTCGAGCTCTTCGAGAAGACCGGTCTGATGAAGCTCATCTTCCCCGAGCTCCTCGAGCTCAAGGGCGCCGAGACGCGTGACGGCATCGGCCACAGGACAACCTCACCCACACCTACAAGGTCGTGGACAACATAGCCAAGGCACTCACCACCGCCCGCCCTGGGCACGAGATGAATCTCTGGCTCCTCTGGGCAGCGCTCCTCCATGACATCGGGAAGGCCCCGCACGAAGCGCTTTGACCAGCGCCTCGGCTGGACCTTCCACAACCACAACTTCATCGGCATGAAGATGGTGTCGAAGATCTTCCGCCGCCTCCGCCTACCGCTTGATCACAAGATGCACTACGTGGAGAAGCTCGTCGATCTTCACATGCGCCCCGCCACCCTCGTCGATGAGGGCGTGACTGACTCCGCTGTGCGCCGTCTGCTCTTCGAGGCGGGAGACGATATCGACGACCTCATGCTCCTCGTCGAAGCCGACATCACGAGCAAGAACCCCAGCGCGTACGTAAGTACCTCGACAACTATAAGGTCGTTCGTCAGAAGCTCGTCGACATCGAGGAGAAGGATCGCATCCGCAACTTCCAGCCGCCCATCTCGGGGCAGCTCATCATGGACACCTTCGCCCTCACGCCTTGCCGCGAGGTCGGGCTCATCAAGGATGCTATCAAGGACGCTATCCTCGACGGTACGATCCCCAATGAATACGAGCCCGCCTACGAATTTATGCTCCGCGAAGCAGCCGCCCTCGGGCTCACCCCTGCGAAGAAATAGGCGCTCCCCCACCCCACTCACAGAGATACCACTGCCCGTTACTTTACGACAAGATCATAAAGTAACGGGCAGTGGTTTATTATCAGTACCTTTTGCAGCGTTTTAAAAATGATAGTCGACCGACTGTCTCGATTGCTTAGAAGAAGGAACATATTTATGATCGTAACAAAGCGCGCCAACGATCCCGTCTGGACGAACATCTATGCTTATGCCGAGCTGCCCGCTGAGCTGCGTAGACTCGACGAGATCGCCCACAACCTCTGGTGGGTATGGACCCCCAAGGCACAGAATCTCTTCCGCCGCATCTCTCCCGAACTCTGGGAGTCGACCGAAGGCAATCCTATCACGCTCACTCGCCTGCTCTCCGCCGAGGAGATGGCAGCCCTCGTCGCAGACAAGGACTTCATGGCGCTGCTGGACGAAGTCTATGCCGACTTCCAGGCCTATATGAACGAGCCTGCAGACGCAGTACGTCCCTCCGTCGCCTACTTCAGCATGGAGTACGGTCTGACGAATATCCTCAAGATCTACTCCGGCGGTCTTGGCGTGCTCGCTGGTGACTACCTCAAGGAGGCCAGCGACAGCAACGTCCGCCTCACCGCCGTCGGCTTCCTCTATCGCTACGGCTACTTCACCCAGAGCCTCAGCCCCGAAGGCCAGCAGCAGGCGAACTACGAAGCTCAGGACTTCACCCAGCTTCCCATTGAGCAGATCTTCGAAGAAGACGGGCAGACGCCCCTCATCCTCGAGGTGCCCTATGCTGGTCACACTGTATACAGCCACATCTGGAAGGTCAACGTCGGCCGTATCAGTCTCTACCTCCTCGACACCGACATCCCACAGAATAGCGAGTGGGACCGCCCCATCACGCACCAGCTCTATGGCGGCGACTGGGAGAACCGCATGAAGCAGGAGTACCTCCTCGGTATCGGTGGTGTGCTCCTCCTCAACCGCCTCGGCATCTCGAAGGACGTCTATCACATGAACGAAGGTCACGCTGCCTTCATGAGCGTACAGCGCCTCCTGGACTACGTCGAGGGCGAAGGTCTTCCCTTCGACGAAGCTCTCGAGCTCGTCCGCGCGTCCTCGATCTACACCTGCCACACGCCCGTCCCCGCTGGTCACGACTACTTCGACGAGGAGCTCCTCGGCAAGTACCTCGGCCACATCCCTGGGCGTCTCGGCATCTCTTGGCACGACTTCATCAGCCTCGGCCGTGAGAATCCCGAGAGCAACGAGAAGTTCTCCATGAGCGTCTTCGCACTGAATACCTGTCAGGAAGCCAACGGTGTGAGTCTGCTGCACGGTCGCGTCTCGCAGGAGATGTTCGCCCCCGTATGGAAGGGCTTCTTCCCCGAAGAGCTGCACGTCGGCTACGTCACCAACGGCGTCCACCTGCCTACATGGGCCTCTGCTGAGTGGCAGGAGCTCTACACGAAGCACTTCGGCAAGAACTTCATCAAGAAGCAGACCGAGGAAGCTACCTGGGCGAAGATCCAGCAACTCCCCAACGAGACGATCTGGGAGACACACCAGGCTATCAAGCTCCGTCTCGTCGAGCATATCCGCTCCTTCTACGGCGAGAAGTGGCTCCACAACAGCGGTGATCCCGAGAGGACGGTATCCATCCTCGAAGGCATCAACCCCAACGCCCTGCTCATCGGCTTCGGTCGTCGCTTCGCTACCTACAAGCGTGCGCACCTCCTCTTCACCGACCTCGAGCGTCTGGAGCGTATCGTCAATAACCCCAAGTACCCCGTACAGTTCCTCTTCACAGGTAAGGCACACCCCGCCGATGGTGGTGGTCAGGGCCTCATCAAGCACATCCTCGAGATCAGCCGCCTGCCCCAGTTCCTCGGGAAGATCATCTTCCTCGAGAACTACGATATGCGCCTTGCCAGCAAGCTCATCGCTGGCGTAGATATCTGGATGAACACCCCTACTCGTCCTCTCGAAGCCTCGGGTACCTCGGGCGAAAAAGGCCGAGATGAATGGTGTCCTCAACCTCTCCGTCCTCGACGGATGGTGGTACGAAGGCTACCGCAAGGGTGCTGGTTGGGCACTCACCGACAAGCGCACCTTCGCTGATCAGTCGCTGCAGGACAAGCTCGACGCTACGACGATCTACGACCTTCTCGAGAAGGAGATCGTACCCCTCTACTTCCAGCGCGACGGCAAGCCCTACTCCGATGGTTGGGTACAGACGATGAAGAACTCGATGAACTTCATCGCTCCTCACTACACCATGCGCCGCATGATGGACGATTACTACGAGCGCTTCTATACGAAGCTCGCTGAGCGCTCAGCTCGCCTGCACGCAGACTCGAACCGTATCGCCCGCGAACTCACCGAGTGGAAGCGCGCTACCGCCGAGGCTTGGGATAGCATGCAGGTCGTCTCTGTCGAGTGCTCCGAGAGCGCAGCATACATGTCCAACGAGCGCCACACGGGCGACGAAGAGACGGTACGCCTTGTCCTCGACAAGGGTGCACTCACCTCGGATCTTGAGGTCGAGCTCGTCGACGCACGCGAAGACGCTCAGGGTCGACTCCGCTTCGTAGCGAAGACCGCCCCTGACACTCGTCGAGCGCAATGGCTCACGTGAGGGTCTACGAGCTCCGCTTCAAGCAGGCTCGTCCTGGGCACTACAAGCGCGCTCTGCGTATCCTGCCTTGCACCCCGAGCTCCCACATCGTATGGACTTCGCGCTCGTGCGCTGGGTAGCCCTTCAGTAAGGGTCTCCCCTACCCCTTCACTTTATACAGCACGTCCCAGCAGTCATCTGACTGTCGGGACGTGCTAGTCTACACGGCTCTTGTAGCTCACTACGCTCCGCACATCTACGGGGAGCAAGTAGCCCCTTCTTGAGGGAAAAGCCCCACCCAATACAAGCACTCCCCCACCCCAGCGGTGCACTTCTTGCGAAGCAGCAGGGAGATAAGCTCCGTCCACGTCGGTAGTCTTATCGTCCACGTACGTGGATCTTTGGATTTAGGCACGTAGATGATAGGGACTACGCACATAGCCGACCAAATAGCACTAAAGGTGCCGCCCTTTCTTTCCGCTCCCGACGTACTTTTTGCCTCAGGAAGAGCAGAGCTTCTCCTATCAGTAAGACAAGTACCCCTAATACACGACACGACAATGGCAAAGTACACAATGAGGCTAGTTCCTCAAGGCCTTGGGAAGCATCCCAGCCAGCATCCTCGCCTGATCAGCGAAGGACGACTCAGCACCGAAGACCTCTCCGAGCGTATGGCCGAGGGCTGTACCTTCTCACGCGCTGAAATTGAAGGCGTACTCCAGCTCCTCGGCGAAGAGCTCGCTAAGAGGCTTGCAGAGGGCTATATCGTACATATCGATGGCGTGGGGAGCTTCCGCCCCAAGCTCGGCTACCGCAAGGAGGTCTCTCCTCCCGAAGGCGAAGAGACCGCGATGCGCAATGCCACCAGCCTGGAGCTCGCCGATGTGCGCTTCCACGCAGACCGCAGGCTCGTACAGCGTACCCGTAGGGCCTGCAGGCTCCAGCGCGCCCCGCATCGCAGCTACACGCGCCCTCGAGAGGGTCGTGAGCGGCGCCTTAGCCAGCTCCTCAGCTATCTACGCACCCACCACGTCCTCGCACGTAGCGAATACGTGAAGCTCACGGGGCTCTCCCCGACGGCCGCCACGGCAGAGCTAAAGACCTTTGTCACAGCAGGTCATATCGTACGGAAAGGGTAGCGCTTCGCACTCCACCTATCGCCTCCCGCAACCCACGGAAAAAGAGTAACTTTACCCCCTAAGAAAAGACATCATCTCCCAGTATAAACTCGCACAAATACAGGATTTTTTTGACATGCGTAACCACCTCTATTTCATCCTATTCCTTCTGCTTGGAACGGGCTCCATTGCTGCCCAAGAATCCGTCACTACGATCTCCTTCCACGTAGGCGATAGCCTCACCATCGGCCTGCCGCATGAGCCGGGCGAAGGGTACCAAACTATGGGTTGGAATCGAGGAGACATGAAGATCCCAGCCTTCGCAAAAGGCAAGCTCAAGAAGCATCATCCCAGCAAAGAAGGACTTCTTCGGAGATCCCATCGGTCAACCACAGATCATATATTTCCTAAGCCTGCCACAATTCCCCAAGGATAGTCTCATCGTTTATCCCGAGCGTGCCATACAAAAGGGGGAAATTATAACGGCCCCCATAGAGCACAAAACACTCTATCCTGAAGCTGTAGAGCTACTTCAAGAGGACTATATACCCGCACTTATCAAGGCAGGTTGCCTAACCTACACGGATCAAGCAATCAAGGGTATACGCTGAATCTATGGGAAGCACAGAGCAGCTGGCGGATGCGACAAGCAATCCCTTCGAGTATCAGAGACAGCGAGCAACCTTACTGGAGAAGTTGAAAGCAGCCGTTGAGAAGTTCGATCTCGATCGGGTCTACTACGTGCGACACAAGCTCCACACCAAGGGATACGACTTTGCGCGCGCGGGCTATCCATGGGATGAGCGTCTTGGCTATGCACTACCCTTCCTCGCTACAAAGGGAGATCTACCGATCCACCCCTTCCTCACATATAAGAAGAAAGTTCCCTTCATCAGTGTCCCCGCTGACCGAGCGAGAGCTTTGAGAAGCACAAGAATACACTGGGATTGGATCTGCAGACCTTCTACATAAGGGCATATATTCGTATAGCCCCTGGGCAGAAGTACGAAGAAGATGGTAGCCGTCTCTATAAGATGGAGGTAGATTACCTTGGCCTTGACGCCTACGAATTCCCCCACTGCGCCTACTACCACATAGGCTCGGGCAAGGCGGAGTAAGGGTCATTCTAAGCACCACAAAAATCATTGCCCCGAGGCACTCAGATAGAGTGCCTCGGGGCAATGTACTTATAGATGTGGTGATGCCTTACTTCTTCATCAGACGCCCCTTCTCACCGAAGAGTGCAAAGTCCAGATAAGGATTGAGGCGGATGCAGTAGATGACGGCAAGCGATGGCAAGAGGGTCATCATTGTGCCACCCATCAGGATGAACAGCTCCGTAGAAAGGCGCAGTGTAGAGCTGATATTCGCTAAGAAGTTATTCATCCCTGGGAAGGCGGGGATGAAGAAGTAATGCACAAAATAGATGGGGAGTGACCACTGTCCCAGCGTCACAAGCCAGCGCCCGATACGCCCTTCTCGCTCTGTCACTTCGTGCATCACATAGACCATCAGGACAAAGAACGATACCGCCATCAGTCGGTGCATATGCAGTAAGCCGCCGTACTCCAGATAAGACTTCCACTCAGCGTGTTTGCTCAGGTAGACCACACTACAGACAAAGAAGAGGAAGGCCACGGCAATGACGGACTTTGAGCGCAACTTCTCCAGCAGATCCAGTCGACCCACAAGCCATCCACAGACCAAGAAAGGATAGAAGCACGCTGCCAAATCCTTGAGCATAAGCCAGGTTCTCACAGCTGGCACCGATGATGGGATGGTCAGAGTAGAGAGTGCATAGTACACCCCGAGCATACAGAGCACATGGAGCACAACCTCCAGCACACGGTTCTCGGCCTGCTTTGAAGCATCGTAGTATGAAGCCAAGGAGCGCATTCTGACACATGAAGATCAGCATCAGGTTGAAGAGCGTAAAGGTAAACCAATAGTGATTAGCCCAAGAGCCCCGCATAGTTCACCGATCCCATCGTCCACAGGGCATAGAACGTGTACCAAAGGAAAGCCGGTAAGATCAGACGTATGAACTTATCGCTAAGAAATTTCGTGAGCGAAGAGAGACTATCGACTCTACGCTGCGCGAAGTACCCAGCCGTCATGATGAAGAGCGGCATATGTACCACGTAGATAAATGTATGCAGGAAGGTCTGCGTCGAGATCGTCCCTGGATCGGAGAAGGAGCCAACATGCCCCAGGATCACCAGCAGTATGGCAAAGCCCTTGAGCGCATCAAGCGATAGTAATCGTTTCTTACCCATGTAGCCAATTAATGTGAAGTAGTTGTGGTACACAAAGGTACAACAAAAGAGGTATATCCTCCAGCAGATACCTCTGGCAAGCAGGGACTTATTTCACTGCATACATTTCGGCTAAGTAGAAACTGAAGCGCAGAGAAAAAAGGAACTGGTATGAGTCGATGTTCTCGCCTTGCTGAGGAGCTGACTTTACCCGCTTTATATAAGTACGCTGGCGCTCGGTATTACTTTCTTTGTACCTTTGCGTAAAATGGTAAAATAGAGATAGTGCATGAAGCTGTATTTTATTGGTATCGGTGGCATAGGTATGAGCGCTCTCGTGCGCTACTTCCTCAGCAAGGGAGATAGCGTAGCAGGGTATGACTTGACACCTTCGCCCCTCACACACGCCTTGAGCGAAGAGGGTGCTACCATCCACTACGAAGACGATCCCGAGCTAATCCCCGAGCCCTTCCGCACGAAGGATACTCGTCGTCTTCACTCCAGCCGTTCCCCCGACCACCGCGAGCTGGCTTTCTTCCGCGCACAGGGCAACCGTGTGATGAAGCGTGCTGAGCTCCTCGGCGAACTGACCCGCCGTGAGCGCGGGCTCTGCGTCGCTGGTACCCACGGCAAGACGACGACCTCTACCCCTACTGGCGCACCTCCTGCGCTCGAGCCACATCGACTGCCACGCCTTCCTCGGCGGTATCTCAAATAATTACCAGACCAACTGCCTCATCTCCGAGCACAGCGACTATGCCGTGATCGAAGCTGATGAGTTCGACCGCTCCTTCCACCATCTCTCTCCATACATCGCGGTGATCACCTCCGCGGACCCCGACCACCTCGATATCTACCACACGCCCGAGGCCTATCGGGAGAGCTTCGAGCACTTCACCTCGCTCGTCAGCGCAGAGGGTGCTCTGGTGATGAAGAAGGGCATCCCCGTGACGCCCCGCCTCAAGGACGGGACGCGTCTCTTCACCTACACCACCGGTGCCGACGAAGCGGACTTCCGTGCCGACGGCATCGAGATCCGTGATGGGCACCTCTTCTTCGACTGGCACTATCCCGCTATCGAAGGGCGCCCCTGCAGGTACGCTCCACGTCGAGCTCGGTGTACCCCTCCTCATCAATGTGGAGAATGCTGTAGCAGCTATGGCCGTAGCCTACCTCTGTGGAGCTACTCTCGAGGAGCTGGCCGCAGGTGTCGCCTCCTTCCGTGGGGTCTATCGCCGCTTCGACCGCCTCATCGATGATCCCCGCTGCGTGCTCATCGATGACTACGCCCACCACCCCAATGAGCTTGACCCCAGCATCCGCTCGGTGCGTGAGCTCTATCCCGACCGCAAGATCCTCGGCATCTTCCAGCCGCACCTCTATAGCCGTACGCAGGACTTCTATCGGGAGTTCGCCGCGAGCCTTGACCAGCTCGACGAAGTCATTCTCCTCGATATCTATCCCGCTCGTGAGCTCCCCATCCCAGGCGTCACTTCGCAGATGATCGCCGACGTGATGAAGCACAAGGATGTGCTTGTCCTGCCCAAGGAAGGCCTGCTCCCCGAGCTCAAGAAGCGTCAGGAGCTCCCCGAAGTCATCCTGATGGTCGGCGCTGGAGATATTGATCGCCTGGTGCCCCAGGTAGCAGATGAGATCCGCCGCAGGCTATGAAGAATAGAGCCTTCGTACGCAACCTACTCCTGCTCCTCCTGTCGGTCGCACTGATAGGAGGTATCGCGTACCTACTCATCCGCTCCCCACGCGTCACCTCTACCGACCGCTGCGAGGCTATCACCGTCGAGGTAAAGACCGAGGTAGGTGGCGAACCGCTCTTCCTCACCGGCGACCGCATCACCGATGAACTCGCCCGTCGTGGTATCCAGCTACGTGGGAAGCGCCTCGACTCCATCGACCTCAGAAAGATCGAGCGTACGCTACTCAGCATGCCCTATCTACAAGCGTGCTGAGGCCTTCATCGCCCCCTCATCCTCCTCCGTGCAGATCCGCCTGACGGAGAAGCACCCCCTCTACATCGTGCAGGAAGCCTCCGGGTAAGAGTTACTACGTCACGCAGGGTAAGGGTACCATCACGGTGAACCCCACCTTCGCAGCTTACCTCCCCATCGTCAGCGGTGCTGTAGACCTCAAGATGGCTACGGGTCCCCGTCTACGACCTCATGGCCGCCCTGCGCGAAGACCCTTACTTCACGGACTACTTCGGGCGGGTCTACGTCGACGAGACCGACGGTATCGTGCTCATCCCACGCATCGGCACGACGCGCGTCATCATGGGCCGCGAGTCGAACTGGAGTAGAAGCTCCGTAAGTGGCGCATCTTCGCTGAGAGCGTACTCCCCAAAGCGCGGGATGAATGCCTTCAGCTATGTCAACCTCGACTACGGCACGCAGATCATCGCGCGCAGCCGCTATGCCCCCTGAGGGCGAGACCTTTCGACGAAGAAGGCGAAGTCGTCGCTGCTCCAGCACCAGCACCTGCACACCAGCGCCTGCTCCCGCCCCCAAGCCTGTGCCAGCAGTCACTGCGGCTCCAGCTCCGAAGAAGCCCGCCGACACGGAGAAGCCCCGCGATAAGGCTAAGGAAGCCCCTAAGGACAAGCCCAAGGATAAGCCTGCAAGCAAGCCGGGCGACAAGGCGAAGACCGATAAGAAAGAGCCGAAGAAGGACCCCAAGAAGGATCCTAAGAAGCCCGCTCCTCAGCAAGCCCCCACCCCCAAGAAAACCAATAAGCCCGCCGAGAAGGGCAAACCTAACAAGCCACAGAAGAAATGAACGATCGTAGGGATAGCATATACGCCGTCATCAACATAGGCAGCACCTCCCTCTCTGGGATGCTCGCCACGAAGTCCCCACAGGGACGCGTCGTGCCCATCGTCGCCCACCGTGTCCCCACGGCAGGCTGCGTGCGCCAAGGCTCTATACACAACATCGAGGAGACTGCCAAGCGCATCTCTACGCTCCTCGATAAGCTCAGCACCGCCCTACCCGAGGAGGCTCAGATCTCCGGCGTGTATGTAGGGCTGGAGTGCCGCTCCATGCGCTCCGAGCGCTATGACTCCTTCATCGACCTCGGTGAAGAAGGCAGCGTCGTCACCCCCGAGCACCTACTCACCCTCAAGGATCAGGTCAGTGATGCCAGCTATCCCGGCATGACGATCCTCTCCATCACCGAGCCCCGCTACCGCTGCGATGGCAAGCGTGAGTCCAACCCCAGAGGTGTGCGTTGCCGTCGTCTGGAGGCCCAGTACCTGCTCATCGTAGCCCGCCAGAACATCATCATCAACGTCCGCGAGACCATCGAAGATCGCTTGGGTCTGCGCCTCTTAGGCATCCTCCCCACACCTATCGCTGAGGCTGCTGCTACGATGACGATCGAGAGATGGCCCTCGGCTGTGCCTACGTCAACATCGGCGGTGGTACGACCTCTATCGCGATCTATCAAGAGCGCTTCCCCGTCGCACTCTACGTCCTGCCCCTTGGGGGGAACAATGTGACGCGCGACCTCACACAGCTCTCCGTACCCCTCCTCGAGGCTGACGCTGAAAAGCTGAAGATCGAGCGAGGATCGATGAACCTCTCCGTATCTCGCACCCAAGAGATCGAGGCTAAGTCGGCTGATGGTAGCACCACCAAGCGCTTCAGCCAGCTCGAGGTCAACCGCTACATCAGCGCACGTATCCTCGAGATCCTGAGCAACGTGGTAAGCATCATCCACGAAGCAGGCTGCAGCGAGAGCATCCCCAAGGGCTTCGTCTTCGCTGGTGGCGTGACGAAGACCGACCACTTCTTCGAGACGCTACGCAAGCTCTCTCCCGAGTACCGCGAAGTCTCCCTACGCCGAGACATCTATGAGGACGTCTCTCAGAAAGACCTCCTCTCAGAGTATATCACCGAGATCGCTCTCGCAGCCCAGGCCAGCGAGCCTGGCGTAAGCTACGAGCTCCGCCCCCTTGAGTCCCTCCTGCAGGAGCAGCCCGAGGCGTAGCAGCGAGACTACTGAGCCCGTAGAAGAGCCCAAGGAGAGCGAGGAAGAGTCCTACACCTACACGACCATCAGCGAAGCTCAGCGCGTACCTCTCGACGATGATGAAGATGATTACTTCGACTACAGCGAAGAGGAGGAGGACGAAGAGGAGGAGGACACCAAGCGCGAGACGAAGCGTGAGCGCAAGGAGAAGAAGTCGTGGAGCCTCAATTCCTTCATAAACAGTATCAACGGGCTCTTCGGTGCGAATGATGGTGGTGATGATTTTTAGCCCATACCTTTAGATAAGATAGATACAATGGAACGAGGTAACATTGAATTCGAATACTCTGGGAGTGAGATCAAGCAGCTCATCAAGGTCGTGGGCGTAGGAGGTGGTGGCGGTAATGCCGTCACGAAGATGTACACCAGCGGCTCTGTCCCTGGCGTGTCCTTCCTCCTATGTAATACCGATACCCAGGCACTCGACCGCAGTCCTGTGGTAGACAAGATCACGATCGGCCCCACCGTCACCAAGGGTCTCGGTGCTGGCGCCAAGCCTGAGCGCGCTAAGGAAGCTGCTCTTGAGAGTGAGCAGGCGATACGTGATGCCCTCATCGAGGGCGATACGCGTATGGTCTTCATCACCGCTGGTATGGGTGGTGGTACAGGTACGGGTGCAGCTCCCATCATCGGCAAGATCGCTATGCAGGCGGGTCTGCTGACCATCGGTATCGTCACGATCCCCTTCCTCTTTGAGGGGACGGCAAAGATCCTTCAAGCACTCGAAGGGGTCAAGCAGATGCGCGAGAGTGTGGATGCCCTCCTCGTCATCAACAACCAGCGCCTCATCGAGGTGTACAAGAACTTCACCGTCTCCGAAGCCTTCGCCAAGGCGGACGATACGCTGAGCAATGCCGCACGTGGTATCTCCGACCTGGTGAATATCGCTGGTACGATCAACCTTGACTTCGCTGACGTCGATACGACCCTGCGCAATGGCGGTGTCGCTGTCATCAACACGGGCTACGCAGAAGGGCCTGAGCGTATGACTCTGGCTATCCAGGAGGCACTCAATTCGCCCCTCCTTAACAACAACAATATCAGCAAGGCACGCCACCTCCTGATCAACGTCTACGAGGGCGATGAAGAGCCCTCACGATCCCCGAGCTCACCGAGCTACAGGCCTTCACCGAGGACTTCTCCGACGATGTCAAGACGATCTATGGTACGGCCCGTGTCAATGATATAGGCAAGAAGATCGGTGTGACGATCCTCGCCTCGGGCTTCGGCTTCGACGAAGACATCTTCCTGCCCACGACGCCCAAGGCTAAGGATCCACTCTCCAAGATCAGCGAAGAGAAGGAGCGCGACGAGCAGCAGCGCCTCATCGAGCGTGTCTACGGTGGTGCCGCTACCAAGCGTACGAAGGCTGAGCCTGTCGCCCTGAGCATCGACGAGCTTGATGACGAAGAGCTCATCATCATCCTCGAGGAGACGCCTTCCTTCCGCCGAGATCACCGCATCTTCGAGAGCAAGCGCGTCGATAAGACCAACAACAGAGCGATCCGTATCAACAACTATGGTACGGCCAGCCAGAGCGCTCGTGAGCGTAGCACGCTGTCGGCCTTCGACCTGCATACGCCCCGCCCCGAGCCTTCGCAGTACACGACGAGCTCGACGACCTTCACCACCTCTACGCCATCACGTCCAGAGCCCGCAGAGGAGTCCGCTCAGAGCGAAGAAGAGAAGACCGAGGAGACGCCTGAGAACGTCATCCGCTTCTCTGGATTCTAAAACTCTATCCTATACTCCCCCACTCTACTGATGATTATAGCTGTTGACTTCGACGGCACGATCGTGCGTCACCGTTATCCCAAGATCGGCGAGGAAATCCCCTTCGCCACCCAGACCCTCGCGATGCTGATCCGTGATGGGCATCGTCTCATCCTCTGGACTGTCCGTGAGGGCGCTCTGCTGGACGAAGCCGTCGAGTGGTGCCGCCAGCGTGGCGTGGAGTTCTACGCCATCAATAGGGACTTCCCCGAGGAAGACGCTACGGGGTCGGGCTTCTCGCGCAAGCTCAAGGCCGATCTCTTCCTCGATGACCGCAGCTTTGGTGGCCTGCCCGACTGGGGCACGATCTACCACCGCATCCAGGCCGGTAAGGCTCTCGATGGCGAGTGGCACCGACTGGGGCTCTACGAAGAGGAGGAGGAGAAGCGCGGCTTCTTCTCGCGTCTCTTCTCACGTGACTAAGCTGCACCGCACTACACTCTACACATTAGCCATAGATCTATCATGTATCTACGCCCTCTCTTCACCCTTGCCGCTGCGCTCTCACTCCTCACAGCGTGCAGTGGGGACTCCTCAGGCACTAAGACGAGCCAAGAGGACGCACCTCCCGTACAGACTACGGATACGACACTCGTCGGGAAGCGCCTACACCTGCGCTTCCCCTGAGAACGTCTCTACCGTCGAGTACCCTATCGCACTAGCACCTCTTCTGGAAGAGTAAGGACTCCGTCCACGGTAGCAAGGAGGGCGAAGACAACTACAGCGCCATACGTATCGGCGCGAGTGTCTTCTTCGTCAACTGGGTCGAGGCCGATGGCACGACCGTGAGCCAGGTCCTTGACCTCAGTGAGCGTACCTGTCAGGCATTCATCACCTCGAATGTCTACTCGCGCAACCAGACCTCGCGTAGTACCTCCGTCCTCTCTGGCACTATGAGAAGATCGAGGATGCCAATCACCTGCTCTTCGACTAACGGATAAGCAAATACGCCCCGATCTCATAGGATCGGGGCGTATTTGCTTTGCTATTTAAGTCCTCGTACATCTCTCAAATAGTTTATATTTTCCGTAGGGGAGACTCTATATACATTATCGTGTCAATAGTTCCATCACCAACAGCTATATAAGCTAAGTTGGATAGTGGATTAGCTAGATTAATGTCTTCATCTACGTATCTAAGGAGCTTATTTAATTTAATATCATTTGACTTCCACCAACCCATGGTATCTAATCTAGAAAGATTAAGTAATACGAGTACGTCTTTTTCTATATGAAAGAAGTGGATAAATGACAAATACTCTTATGCACAATCACCGCATACTCCATTGTTGACATTGAAAATCAACAAATGCCTTACCTCTTGAGGCAAGTGATCTCCATAAGTCTTCTTAAATATGGAATCCAAATAACGATACTGAGGACTTACGTCTCTGTGCTTACACCCCACAACAAAAGGCAGGAGGATTAGGAGGATTAGGAAAACACTTAGTCTTTTCATGTTGATTACAAGATTACCTTTGCAAAGGTAATAAATACCAATCATAACATATACCACTATGTTAAGTAGTAAACTCTTCGTAGGAGGGTTTCTTCTTCTTTCCATCTTCGGATGTAAGAATGACATGGAGGAATCCCGACCTTCTCCTCTAACAGAGGAGAAAACACCAACCCAAGAAAAAGGTGTGTACCACCTTTCCTCGTCTGAAATACGCAGTCTTTCGGCTACGTATACTCCCCAAGGAGCTCGCTCCACTACCAACGCACCAGACATAAAGCGTAGGGAAGCTATCGCTAAAGTGTCACAAGATCTACTCACCTTCTTATCCAAAAAGTCAACTCAGAACAGGGTGAAGTCGCTCACTGCATCATTACTAATGATAAGATCACAGGTAAAGTGTGGGTGGAGGCTATCACGATCTACCATCCAAATGAGATGAATCCCTTAGGACTTCTGTTTGCCAACAGCCTTATGGATCGATCTGATAGATCTGAAGCTGATCTCATAGAAACGAAAAGAGAAAATTGCATTGACTGCGAAGGAGGGTCTAATGATGGAAAGCAAATCATCATTGATCGACCTCGAGGTCCTGGGTGACATTATCTCTATAGGAAAGAAAGTAGAGACTTTATGTCCGACTGCCTCGATGGTGGTGGGTGCGTAGAGTCTGCAAAAACCTCTATGATGTACTTCTTCTAAGTAAGTTCCCCCTCCCTTGTGCGGGACGCTTTTCGGCTAAGCCGAGGGCGTCCCGCACGGCTTTTATATCCCTTCACTACGGCGATGATGTGGCGGACTATACGACCTTTTTCCTTTCCGCATAGAAGAACTAACGCCCTACCCATAGTGCTATAAGTCCCCTCCTATACAGCATATCCTCTATCCAGGTACGTAAATTTATAGACTCTGCACGTAGATCCTATCATCCACCTACGTAGTCCTAAGAGCCACGTACCGAGATAAAGCTTTAGCCGTAGTCCTAAGAGACTTTTCCACCACGCGTGCGGGAGTTTTCCTGCACTCCTTCGGAGCTTATTCAGTAGAGGTATAGAGCCCGACACTGAGGTGGCTGGAGAACTTATACCTACTCGCCGAAATGGCACTTCTATATGGGCGGAGTCACCTGCCCGAAGTGCGGTCAGCGAGCGGGCCTTTCGGAGCCGATCCGTAGCGTACGTAAGTAGAGGAGAATGTGTAACTTTGTGGACTGTGCGCACCCCCGCCTCGGTGCGTCGCAGCTATCACATCGATACAATCCGAATAGATAATAGAATAAGCAACTGCTCTCATGGCACAGCAAGAAGACCTCTTTAAGAAGGTGATCGCCCACTGTAAGGAATACGGCTTCGTCTTCCCCTCCTCCGAAATCTACGACGGCCTCGGCGCTGTCTACGACTACGGACAGCTCGGTAGCGAACTGAAGAACAACATCAAGCGCTACTGGTGGGAGGCCATGACCCTCTTGGCTCCTAACGTCGTAGGGGATCGACTCAGCGATCTTCATGCACCCCAAGATCTGGAAGGCCTCTGGCCACGTCGATGCCTTCAATGACCCCCTCATCGACAACAAGGACTCGAAGAGCGCTACCGCGCTGACGTCCTCATCGAGGATCAGCTGGCCAAGATCGAGGAGAAGATCAATAAGGAGGTAGCCTAAGGCTGCGAAGAAGTTCGGCGAGAGCTTCGACGAAGCGCAGTTCCGCTCTACCAACGGCCGTGTACTCGAGTATCAGGCTAAGTGGGAAGAGCTGCACAACCGCTTCGCTGCTGCTATGAACGATACCAACCTCGAGGAGCTGCGTCAGATCATCCTCGACTACGAGATCGTCTGCCCCATCAGCGGCACGCGCAACTGGACGGAGGTCCGTCAGTTCAACCTCATGTTCGCCACCGAGATGGGCTCCACGGCCGACGGTGCGATGAAGGTCTACCTGCGCCCCGAGACGGCTCAGGGGATCTTCGTGAACTTCCTCAATGTACAGAAGACGGGCCGTATGAAGGTGCCCTTCGGTATCGCACAGATCGGTAAGGCCTTCCGCAATGAGATCGTCGCCCGTCAGTTCATCTTCCGTATGCGCGAATTCGAGCAGATGGAGATGCAGTTCTTCGTCCGCCCCGGTGAGGGAGCTCAAGTGGTTCGACTTCTGGAAGGACCTGCGTCTTCGCTGGCACAAGGCCCTGGGCCTCGGCGACAAGAAGTACCGCTACCACGACCACGAGAAGCTGGCGCACTACGCCAACGCAGCTACCGACATTGAGTTTGAGATGCCCTTCGGCTTCAAGGAAGTAGAGGGTATCCACAGCCGTACGGACTTCGACCTGAAGCGTCACGAGGAGTTCAGCGGCAAGAAGATGCAGTACTTCGATCCCGAGCTGGGTGAGAGCTATGTGCCCTACGTCATCGAGACCTCTATCGGTGTCGACCGTATGTTCCTCAGCCTCATCTGTGGCTCCTACGAAGAGGAAGCCCTCGAGGGGGGTGACAAGCGCACGGTACTGCGCCTGCCCGCAGCTCTCGCTCCTGTCAAGCTCGCTATCCTGCCCTTGGTGCGTAAGGACGGCCTCGATGCCAAGGCACAGGAGATCTACGACGAGCTGAAGTTCGACTTCAACTGCCAGCTCGACGAGAAGGACTCTATCGGTAAGCGCTACCGCCGTCAGGACGCTATCGGTACGCCCTACTGCGTCACCATCGACCACCAGACGATGGAGGATGGTACCGTCACCCCTGCGTCACCGCGACACGATGCAGCAGGAGCGCGTCGCTATCAGCGAGCTCTCCCGCGTACTCTACGAGGCCACTTCGCTGAAGAGCCTGCTGCGCAAGATCTAACCCCCACCCAAGAGAGGTGCCCACCACTTCATCTAAGAGACAATGATGATAAGCAAGATCACCACAGGCCTCGCCCTGCTTACGCTCCTTGGCCTCACGAGCTGCAATAGCACTATCGACGTCGCCAAGGAGCGCCGTGCCATGAATGAGCGGGCCTTCCGCGCCTTCGCCGACAGCACGGACTTCCAGCGCGTCACCGTACCCGGTATCACGGGTAGTGGCTTCATCTATATGAAGGTCACGAAGGCAGGCGATGCGTCTGTCGGAGTGGACTATACCGATGCCGTCACACTCTTCCGTGACGCCTACTCGACGAGCGACTGGATCAAGGACAACTTCAAGGCTATGCGTGTACGCCAGACCCTTGACCTCAACTCCGTCCAACAGGAGACCGTCGCCAAACTCCCTATAGGCCTGCAGATCGCTGTGCAGAACCTCCATCAGGAGCGGAAGCCTCTATCGTAGTACCCTGGTACCTCAATACCAACAATATGGTAGAGCGTACCGAGAGCTATACCTCACTATATTACCGTGTCCGCCTCGGGAGCGTCATCAAGCCCTCCACGAACTAAGGATCCTATACCCTATAGATGCATATACTCCTCAGCAATGACGACGGCTTCCGCGCCGCAGGTATCCAAGAGCTCGCTCAGGCGATGCTCGCCTTCGGTCAGGTGACTATCGTCGCTCCAGACGGGCCCGCTCGGGCTTCTCTGGCGCTATCACCACGACCCAACCTCTGCGCCTCAAGCACCGCACCACCGAAGGCAACCTCGCTGTATATAGCTGCGAGGGTACGCCTGTGGACTGCGTCAAGCTCGCACTAAATACCCTCTTCGTAGACCAGCGCCCCGACCTCATCATCTCGGGCATCAACCACGGGAGCAACGAGGGCATCTGCGTGAGCTACTCCGGCACGCTCGGTGCTGCCCGCGAAGGCTGTATCTACGGCATCCCTTCGCTGGCCGTGTCGCTCGATGACACCGCTTGGCACCCCGACTTCTCCGACAGCATCGACTACACGGTGCGTGTCGTGAAGATGATGCTTGAGAAGCCCCTACCCTGGCAGACGATGCTCTCGCTGAACGTCCCCAAGACGAAGCCCAAGGGTCTGAAGGTATGCCCCATGACTGTAGGTCGCTTCGTCGAGGAGTTCGTCCACTCTGAGGACGGCAAGGGAAAGCGTATCCACTGGCTCACGGGTCGCCAAGATCCCGCCGAGGATACCAAGCAAGCCGACTGGCACTACCTCAAGGATGGCTGGGCGACGCTCACGCCCCTCCAGCTCGACTGCACGAACTATCAGTGGCTCGGGGAACTCGAAGCGCTGGCCCAACGCTCAGCATGGCACTATGCGCTGCTTCTTAGTCGCAGGCGAAGCCTCTGGCGACCTCCACGCCTCGGCGCTCATACGGGCGCTGCGGGCTGAGGATCCAGAGGCTTCGTTTGCTTTTATGGGTGGAAACAAGATGGAGGCCGCAGCAGGCGTCGCCCCCATCGTCCACTACCGTGAGGTCGCCTTCATGGGCATCGTCAGCGTCGTCAAGAACCTCGGGAAGCTCACCCGCATCGGCCGACAGATACAGGCCGCTATGCGGGACTTCGCCCCCGATGTGGTCATCCCTGTGGACTACGCAGACTTCAACTTCCGCTTTATCCTCACCTACGCCAAGAAGGAGCTTCGCTGCCCCGTCATCTACTATATCCTCCCCAAGCTCTGGGCGTGGAGAGCAGGGCGCATACGCCAGCTCACGCCGCTATGTAGACCTCGGGCTGAGTATCCTGCCCTTTGAGACCAACTACTTCAGCGACCGCGGCCTCCGCACAGCGTATATTGGCAACCCTTGCGTCGATGCGAAGCTCACCTACCTCGCTGAGCACCCCGAGCCCGTAGGCGCGAGCAGATGCTCCTCCTCGTACCGGGGAGCCGTCAGTCTGAGCTGCGGGACAACCTCCCCGAGATGCTCGCAGCCACCGCCGCCTACTCTCAATTGGGCTGGCGTGTCGTCATCGCTGGTGCTCCAGGGCTCACCGCTGCAGACTCACCCCCCACCTCGGTAAGTACAGCGATACCCCCATCCTCTTCGGAGATACCTACGGACTCATGCGCCGTGCCCATGCTGCCCTCGTCACCTCGGGGACGGCGACGCTGGAGGCAGGCTTATGGGGCATCCCTATGGTCGTCTGCTATCGTATGGGCGGTAAGCGTATCGCTCGCCTCGTCTTCGAGCGCCTCTTCCGCGTGCCTTACTTCTCGCTGGTCAACCTCATCTTGGATCGCCCTGCCGTCCCCGAGCTCCTCGCGGACCGCGCCCACTCCCGTGCAGATCCTCTCAATCCTCTCCCGCCTCATCCCTCGAGGAGGACCACCATGCACGGACCAGCTGCAGGCATTCACCCAGCTACAGGAGCTGATGGGTACGGAGCCCAGCGCCCCACGCGCTGCAAGAACTATCCTGAGCTACCTCCACGAGCGCGATAAGTACCCTACTCTACTCCCCTATGCGCTGGGGAAAAACAAGTGGGTAAGCGTGGGATAAATAGGAGACTCATCCCCACCCCTCCAGCGACGACCTCCCCTCTCCACCCTTCCCTCAGGTGTAGATAACTCACGAGATTATCCCACCCCAATACACATACCGAGGGATGCGAGAAAGGAAAGCAATCCCCCGAGATGTGGATGCCTTTCCCCTGACTGCGCCCAAAGCCCAGCTATAAGCGGGAAGTCACTTGTGAATACCCTGTGGAGCAGGAAGCGCAAAGCATTAGGATAAGTCCGTGGAGGAGCCGAGTGGAGGAAGTGAAGGTGTAAGAGGATTACCCACGATTCCACCGACTATAATAACAATAAGAGATGAGAGAGAAAAATTTATTCTTCTCTATATACCTCACTTATATTAAGCACTGGGGATAAGTCGAGCTGTCGGGGGTCGGGAGGCTTGGATGTAGGGGTGAGCTACTACCCCTATGCTGGTGTCTTATGGCACCGACTTGGGGGACTCCACGCGGGGGAATGCGTGGGGGGCGGAGCCAACTGATCGGTGAAAAAAACTATCTTTGTTCAACAACAAGAATATCTCACATCATAGTACACAAGCACAGCTAATGGAAAAGCCCTATGTAATAGGTGTAGACCTCGGTGGGACGAACACCGTCTTCGGTGTCGTCGACGCCCGTGGTAATGTCGTCGTCAACGCCTCGATCAAGACTGGTACGCACATCGATATTGAGCTCTACCTGAATGACCTCGTCACAGGCCTCAACATGCTCATCGAGCAGGTCGGTGGCAAGGACAAGATCCGTGGTATCGGTGTAGGTGCGCCTAACGGTAACTACTTCAACGGCTCTATCGAGTTCGCCCCCAACCTCCCTTGGAAGGGTAAGATCCCCTTGGCTCAGATGATCCAGGACCGCATCGGTATCCCCGTAGCACTCACCAACGACGCTAACGCTGCCGCTATCGGTGAGATGACCTATGGTGCTGCGCGTGGTATGAAGGACTTCATCGTCATCACCCTCGGTACGGGCGTCGGTAGTGGTATCGTCGTCGGTGGTCAGCTCGTCTACGGGCACGATGGCTTCGCTGGCGAACTCGGGCACATGATCGTCCGCCGCAATGGGCGTATGTGCGGCTGTGGACGTCAGGGGCTGTCTCGAGACCTACACGTCGGCTACGGGTGTAGCACGTACGGCTCGCGAATACCTCACCATCCGCTCTGATGCGAGTAAGCTCCGTGAGCTGGATATCGACACGATCACGAGTAAGGATGTCTTCGACGCTAGCTCGACTGGCGATCCTCTTGCACTCGAGATCTTCGAATCTGCAGGGGCTATCCTCGGCGAAGCCTGCGCGGACTTCGTCACCTTCTCCTCTCCCGAAGCGATCATCTTCTTCGGGGGTCTCACCAAGGCTGGTGACCTCCTGATGAACCCCATCCGTCACCACATGGAGAAGAACATCCTCAAGATCTACGAAGGCAAGACCAAGCTCCTCGTCTCTCAGCTCAAGGAGAGTGACGCTGCCGTCCTCGGTGCCAGCGCTCTCGGCTGGGAAGCCAAGGAAATCTAATCTCCTTCGATCCCTATGATGACAGACGAGCCGGTGCACTGCCGCGCTCGTCTGTTGTCTTTCCCCACGACTTCCCCTACCCCTTATTTCCTATGCAACACATCCACTATCGAGCTTCAGCTACTGCCCCCGATGCGGGCAGAAGGGGCTGGAGCATGTACACGGCCGTGCTATCCACTGCCCGAGCTGTGACCTCACTTACTTCCACAATGTCGCCTCGGCTGTCGCTTGCTTCGTCCCTCGACGAGGCGGGGCGTCTCCTCACTGTGCGCCGTGCACGTGATCCGGAGAAGGGCACGCTGGACCTCCTGGGGCTTCGTAGACCCCGAGGGAGACGGTGGATGATGCCGTGCGTCGTGAGCTACGCGAAGAGACGGGCCTCGAGGCAACGGAGGTGCGTCTACTCTTCTCGATCCCCTAATGTCTACCCCTATTCGGGGATCGATGTCTATACGGCGGATCTCTTTTACCTGACGCGTGTGAAGAGCTTCGACGGGGCGACGGCTATGGATGATGCCGGTGAGCTGGTCATCGTCGACCCAGCAGACCTCCGTCCCGAGGCCTTTGGTCTACGCTCGATACGTGCCGGTGTAGAGCGCATCGTAGCCGATCCTAAGCTCATCGGATAACGTACCTATTTTTTGTCCTATGCTCGGTAGCCTTTGGAGTCGGCTGAAGGGCTTTGCACCGCTCTTCTTCATTGCGGTAGGGCTCGTATCGTGGCGTATCACAGCGCCCTATGGTTGGCTGGCGCCGTGGATCATCTCGGCGATGCTCTTCTTCGCTGTGCTGAATATGCCACCCAGCGCTGCCGCTCCACGACCGAAGCACCTCCTTCTTTTCGTCCTCCAGCTCGCTATCGGGGGCACGCTCTATCTTCTCCTCTCGGCGTGGGATCACGTCATCGCTACGAGTCTCTTCATGTGCTTCCTCGCACCAGCTGCTGCCGCTGCGGGGGCGATGACGAGCCTTATGGATGGTGATACAGGCTTCGCTACGGGCTACACCATCGTCACACACGGGCTGATCTGCCTGGTGGCACCCTTCCTACTCCCCCTACTCGATTCGCACAGCCATCTGCTCTTCTGGACGCTCTCAGGGGCAGATAGCGCTCCTCGTCATCCGTATGGTCATGCTACCCTATCGTGCTGGCATGGCTCGTGCGGGAGCGCGATGAAAGAGTATGGGGAAGACCCTCACCCTCCGAAGAAACTCACCCTACCTCTTGTGGCTCTCCTCGCTGCTCTTCATCTTGGGGAAGAGTGTCTCCTTCGTCTTGAAGGAAGGGTCGGAGCAGGTCAGGGCTACTCATCGCTTCCTTCGCTGTCGGGCTCTTGGCGTGCGCTATTCAGTTCACCTCGGTAGCCATCTGGCGCACCGTATCGGCGTCGAGGAGGTAGCATGCCGTCAGTCTATGGGGCAGAAGAATACCGCCCTAACGCTCTGGCTCTGCATCACCTTCATGCATCCGCTCGTCGCTCCTGGTATAGCAGGCTACATCGCTTGGCAGAACTTCTTCCTCACCTACTACATGAATCGCCGAAGCCGTCTCAAAGGATGAGGCCTCCTCACTACGCACTACTATCTCTACCACTATGAAACGCTTCCTTCTCTCCTCCTTCCTTCTCCTTCTCTCCCTTCGTCGTGAGCGCACAGAGCCTCCGTGGGGATTGGTCGGGTAAGCTCTCGCTCCCTATGGGCAAGCTCCGTATCGTCATCCACCTTACCGAAGAAGCGGGGCGCTGGTCGGCTTCTCTGGATAGCCCCGACCAAGGTGCTTATGCCCTGCGTGCCGATGAGGTAGAGGTGCGGGGAGATAGCTTAACCCTAAGGCTTGGTTCCTTCATCTTCGCTATACGGCGCTGAGGGATGGAGAGGATCAGCTGGTGGGCAACTTCGAGCAGGGCGGTATGAGCCTTCCCCTCTCGCTTCGACGGGTGGCGAAGGCTGAGGATACTAAGTCCGCCCCCACTACGTACACTGAGGAGGGACGACGATCCCCGTATCAGGCTCTTCCGTCGTCCTCTCTGGTTCGCTTGCCCTTCCGAAGTCTGGTAAAGCCCCCTACCCTACGCTCATCCTCATCACGGGCAGTGGTCCTCAGGATCGGGATGAAACGGTCTTCGGTCATAAGCCCTTCCTAGACATCACACGAAGGCTCACGGAGGCGGGCTTTGCGGTCTTCCGCTACGACGACCGAGGTGTAGGTAAGAGCACGGGGATCTTCATGGCCTCGCATGTGCAGGACTTCGTACGGGATGCCGAGGCGGTGGTCAAGGCTATGACGGAGCACAAGGCAGTGAATCCTCAGCGGATCTTCCTCCTAGGCCACAGCGAAGGGAGCTATATTGCCTCGAAGGTGGCAAGCCAAGATCGCTCGCTTGCTGGTATTGTTTCGCTCGCTGGTCCAGTGTTTGGTATGGATCGGATCCTGGCCGATCAGATGGATGCCCTCAGCCTACTGGGAGGAAAGAGCGACGAGGAGCGTGCCACCCTACGCAAGGGGAACCTTGAGGTCTACGGCCTGATGCAGGACAAGCGCCTCTCGCTCGATGAAGTGAAGGCAAAGGCCTCTAAGGTCGTTGAGCGGCTCCTGCCTGTCATGACTTCGGATACAACGATGTACGCTACGATACGCACGCAGATCATGGGGCAGTTCACGCCTATCTGCGGGAACTTCTTCAGCTGGATATCGCAGGGACGTGGCGTGCGGTGAAAGTGCCCCGTTATCGGGCTCTTCGGCGAGATGGATAAGCAGGTCTTACCCACCAATGCGGCGGAGCTACTGCGTCTGGCCCAAGGCTCAGGTGCAGGTCTTCCCGAGCTCAATCATCTCTTCCTGCCTTCGTCTACGGGTTCGCCTATGGAATATCCTACGCTGAGAGGGCACTTCTCTGCAGGCGCTTGACTTCTTGGTGCGTTCGCTGACTGCTGAGTAGCCTCCTCCTACCAAGCCAAATTATAGATGGGCTGAGCGCCTCACCTCTCCTGCGTGGGATGTGGGGTGCCCAGCTCCGCTCTGTGTCATGCCTTTCCACGAGATAGAGTGGGGAGTATAGCCCTTCTTTGGAGACTGTTGCCGAGAGTTCTACCCTCTATTTAGAGTGCTAGGCATCGCTGCCCGGCTCCCTCGATATGCTCTCCGAAGTGATACGCAAATCACTTCGCTTTATCACAAGTATTCCTCTTATCCTGCGGAGGAAAAGTATCCTTCTCGTGAAGAAAAAGAGCCTTCACGTAGTGTTTTTCCTCTGTCTATGCACGTAGTCTTAAAGACCAGGCACGTAAATCAAATATTCACGTACGTAGATATTAGATCCACGTACGTAGTCAAACTTATCTGCCACTCGTCACAACTTTTTATCCTGCGTGACAACGAACCAATATAGGCCACTGCGACGACCTATATAGCTTCACTCAGCGACCAATATAGGGTTTGCATCCGAACGACTATTGGTCTGACGGCAAACCACTATTACTTATCCGTAGCCCCTTATTGCTTCGCTCACTCCCCTTGGGTAAGAGCGATTCGTACCCCCTCGGTTGGTAAGCTGTGTGAGCACTAATTAGCTGCTCTTGGGTGTGGTTGATTGAGGGATATTGTGCTTCACTTGCTCTCTGAAAAATAATTCATACCTTTCTCGAGCAAAAGGACATGCGCTGTCCTCTGAAACTCCAAACAGCCCGTGGATCAGCTGGTCTCGAGCTACCAACGAAGTGTACCATTGTCTAACTCTAAATAGTAACATTATGCGTACCTACTTATCTGGTATCATACTCTTCCTCTTGGCATGCGTGTCATGTACAGAGAAGGAGCTTCCTATCCCCACGACTCAGGATCTGTCTGGTACGATCTAGGGAGTCAGAGTTCAATGTTGAGTCGAAAAAGGGCAGTCCAGTGAAGATGACTTTCACTTTGACACCGAGGATGAGATGAGAATTTATTCTGTTGGTCCATTAACATACGATGGACTTACAGGGATATGTATTCATTGAATAAGAATATCCTAGAGTATAAAGTCCGTCTACAAAATCCCTTCGCTCTTCTAACCGGTGCAGAAACGGATACTTGGGTCATAAGGAAGAGGACAGAAGACTATGGTCTGGGATCCTACCTCAGGTGTTGATTTGAGCTCCTATGTTAATAGTTTTTGAGCGACGAAAACTACCGATAACGCTCTATAAGAAGTCTTAGCAAAGTGACTGGCTTTTCCACCCCGATGGAGAGCCAGTTGCTTTTATAAAAGGGGCAGGATTGTGAATTATTAGCTATCTTCGTAACCTATATGAGACCACATTATAGATCATAGTTAGTAGACGATGCAAACAGTAGTCAGCGGGATCCGTCCCACAGGTAATCTTCACTTAGGTAACTACTTCGGTGCTGTACGTGCCTTCACGCAGATGCAGAATGAGTATAACTGCTATTTCTTCATCGCTGACTGGCATTCGCTGACGACTCATCCGCATCCCGATGATATCATCCGTAGTACGAATACCATCCTCGCCGAATACCTGGCGTGTGGTATCGACCCTAGAAGGCTACGATCTACGTGCAGAGCGACGTGCGTGAGGTGCTGGGCTCTATCTCTACCTCAACATGAACGCTTACCTCGGTGAGCTGGAGCGTACGACCTCCTTCAAGGACAAGGCACGCCAGCAGCCCGACAACGTCAACGCTGGTCTGCTCACTTACCCCTCCCTTATGGCTGCCGACATCCTTATGCACAAGGCTGTCAAGGTACCCGTCGGTAAAGATCAGGAGCAGAATATGGAGATGGCGCGTAAGTTCGCCCGCCGCTTCAATACCATCTACGGCGTGGACTTCTTCACCGAGCCTCAGTCCTTCTCCCTCGGAGAGCGTGCACTGAAGGTCCCCGGCCTCGACGGCTCAGGAAGATGGGTAAGAGCGAAGGCAATACGATCTACCCTCGCCGACGACAGAAGACCATCAGCAAGAAGGTCATGCGTGCCGTCACGGACGCTGGTCCTACGGAGCCTAACAGCGAGAAGCCCGAGCCTATCCAGAACCTCTTCACGCTGATGGAGATCGTCTCCACGCCTGAGGTCTACCAGCACTTCGACGGTCTCTACAACGACTGCGCTATCCGCTACGGCGATATGAAGAAGCAGCTCGCTGCCGATATCAACGCCTTCTGCGCGCCTATCCGTGAGCGCATCCTCGACATCCAGGGCGACAAGGGCTCCTCTCCCGTGTAGCTCGCATCGGTGCTGGGAGAAGGCTCGTGAGTCCGCCTCGAAGACGATCGATGAGGTCCGTCATCATCGGCTTCCGCCCCGCTAAGCAAAATCATTCAATTTAGATAAGATACTCCCCATGGAATTAATCGGTAAAATCGTCCAGGTACTCCCCCTGCGCACGGGTACCAGCAAGGCTGGCAACCCTCGGCAAAGTACAAGAATACATCCTCGAGACGCTCGGCACGCAGTACCCCCATAGGTCTGCTTCGAAGTCTTCGGCGACAATGTGAATAAGTTCCCCATGCAGGTGGGTCAGGAAGTGACGGTATCTATCGACGTAGAGAGCCGTGAGTTCAATGGCCGCTGGTACACGTCTGTCCGTGCTTGGAATGTAGTCCAGGGCATCCAGCTCCCCGGTGCGCTAGCCCGCTCCTCGCCTATAGCGCACCTCAGCCTCCCGCTGCTCCCGCAGCACCTGCCGCAGCTCCTGCTGCTCAGCCTGTAGCTCCCGCTGGTGCTGCAGATGACCTGCCCTTCTAAGCTACTGGTGGTAGACTACCACCTGTAGACGCCAGACCCATTAGACGATCCCGTCGAGCCCTGTGCCCAAGAGTGAAGTCTAATGGGTCTGGTGGATATAGACACCTATCGCCTCTCACCCCCGCTACTTCATAGCCGATGCACCTCCTTCTCCTCGCTCGCTGGGCAAGACCGATAGCCGTGCGATCGAAAGGCTGACGAAGCTCTACGCTGATCGCCTCGGCCATTACCTGCCCTTCACCCTGCAGATCATCCCCGATATCCGCCGCTCCAGCAAGCTCACCCCCGAGCTGCAGAAGCAGATGGAGGGAGCGGAGATCCTGCGCCAGACCAGTACGTCGGATAGGGTGGTGCTCTTCGATGAGCGCGGGCGAGGTTCTCGAGTACCGCCTTCGCCTCGTATATCGAGGCGGGTTATGGTATCGGGTGCGCGCCGTCTGGTCTTCGTCATCGAGGCCCCTACGGCTTCTCGGAGGAGGTCTATAAGCGGGCGGATGACCGCGTGTCGCTGAGTCAGATGACCTTCTCTCATCAGATGGTACGCCTCTTCGCTGTGGAGCAGCTCTATCGCGCCCAGACGATCTTGAGAGGCGAACCTTATCACCACGAGTAGGGTAGTGCCTATGTCTTATCTCTACACATATCACTAAGATTTTATTTCTCTCTATATGCGTATATGGGATCGGCTTCAGGCTTGGGTAAGCCGTGCTGACCAGCGATGCTACTACTGGATACTGACGCTGGCGCTCCTCCTACCCAATGTCGTGCTCTCCGTCGTCATGCAGCAGCCTGCCGTAGGGCGTGCTGCTGAATATCCCTGCTGATGCTACCGGTGTACATGCTTCTCCTGCTCTCAGCGAAGCGTCCTGGGCGTGTCTACTGGGGGCTCTTCGTGCTGGTCTTGCTCCATGCCTTCCAGCTCGTACTCCTGACGATATTCAGTGGCTCCGTCGTCGCGGTGGATATGCTCCTGAATGTCTTCACCTCGGAGCCTGATGAAGCGGGCGAACTCCTCTCCAACATCCTCTGGCCCATCCTCGCCAGCGGGGGATTCTACGCCCTGACCTTCGTCGTGGCGACGCTCTCGGCTCGTAGCCGTGAGCCCTCGCACACGCTTCCGTCGCCGTATGGCCCTCGTCTCTGTGCTCATCCTTCTCGTCGCCCTACCTATATATAGGGGCGAAGAAGCGCTTCCCCTACGTGCATCTGCGTGCGGAGGTCTATCCGATGAGCGTCTTCTACAATATGTATCTGGCGACGACGAAGCTCTATGAGGTGATGCACTACGACCGCACCAGCCAGGACTTCTGCTACAAGGCTACCTCCGAGCGTGCCAGGACGAGCGTGAGATCTACGTCCTCATCCTCGGTGAGACGTCCCGTGCGCACAGCTGGAGCCTCTACGGCTATCCCCGTGAGACGACGCCTCATATCGATTCGCTCCACCGTGATGGTGGGCTTATCGCCTTTGCTGACGTCCTGACGCAGTCGAATACGACATATAAGAGTATCCCTATCATCCTCTCGCCTGCCGATGCGTCTTCGGCGGAGAACCTACCCCATGTGCAGGGGATCCTCTCGGCCTTCCGTGAAGCGGGCTTCTATACGGCCTTCATCTCCAATCAGCCAGGGAACCACAGCTATGTGGACTTCTTCGCTATGCAAGGGGACGAGCATCACCCCATCCGTAAGGAGCTTCGCCGTGAGAAGCGCCGTCTCTACGATAGCGATATGATCCCCTATCTGCAGCGCCTCATGGCGAGCGAGCATCGAAGCTCTTCGTCGTACTGCACACCTATGGTAGTCACTTCAGCTACCGTGACCGCTATCCGAAGGAGGATACCTTCTTCCCTGTGAAGGGACACTACTCGGGCTCGGAGGCCGACAGCCTCGTCCTGCGTAATGCCTATGACAATGCCGTGCGCCAGACGGATAAGTTCGTTGACTCCGTCGTCCGCATCCTCGAGGGAGGCGATCGTGCCGCTTCGATGGTCTATATCTCTGACCACGGGAGGACGTCTGCGATGACGACCGCGACGCTTCCTCCACTCCTCACCCGATGTCTCCTACTACCAGCTCCACGTACCACTCCTCATCTGGGGCGACAAGCGCTGGCGAGATGCCCACCCACAGCTCTTCGCTCAGGGGCGGTCCAATAGTCGTGAGGCCGTCTCGTCGAACTCCGTTTTCCACACGCTCCTCGAGCTGGCGGGTATCCGCACACGCTATCGCCGTGATGACCTCTCGGTCGTCAGCTCGCGCTTCAGGGGCGGTGTGCGCTTCTACCTCAATGACCGCTACGAATGCGTGCCCATCGAGGCACTCGAGTTGCCCGAGGAGGATATCCGCCTCTTCCGCGCAAAGGGACTGCACTAGGTCCCCTGCCGAACGAGTAGCCCTTACACGCTACATATACTACTCCCCCTGAGGTAGGTGCACTCTGCTGCACCACCTCAGGGGGAGTTCTTCTATATATGGGGTAAAGCGACCAGTACTACTTCGTCGGCTGACCAGTACTGGTCACTATTACCAACCAGTACTGCTTCGCGCGGTGACCAGTACTGCTTCCATCAGCGACCAGTAGTGGTCACTTTTTCGTCTCCGTGGAGTGGGGTAGCGTAGCTGGTGCTAAGACATAGCTTCTCGGGGGAAAGTGTGGGGCGAGCGTAGCGCCTCGGTCGAGCGCTTTTGGGTAGGGTAGTGGTCGATCTATCGCAGGTGTAAAGCCACCGACCTATAAGGAGTTGGATATTTTCCTTAGGGATTAGGTAATTGTATTCATTTGTAAAAGTTTTTATTTATAGGCAGATCACCATTGCTTTTGCTAAAAGAATATCTATCTTTATAGACCTTTTATCACTAACACGATATAAGCCTATGAAACGAATGAAGACAGTCTGTAGCGTGCTCCTCGTGGGTCTTTCGCTGCCAGGACTCGCCTTAGAAAATGCCTATGCCACGCCGGTAGAGACCGCCATGACACAGACTCAGGGATCGTAAGGTCGCCTTCACAGGGACCGTACAGGACTCCAAGGGCGAGGCAATCGTCGGTGCTACTATCCTGGTCAAAGGCCAGGCTAAGGGCAAGGGGACACTGACCGACCCCAAGGGACACTTTGTCCTAAGCGGACTCAAGGTAGGGTCCGAGCTCGTCATCTCCTGTGTGGGCTATAAGACCCAGACTGTCCGCTGGACGGGTACGCCCCTCTCCATCACGCTCGAGGATGAGATGACCCAGCTCAGTGGTGTCGTCGTCACCGCACTCGGTATCCGCCGTGAAAAGAAAGCCCTCGGCTACGCTATGCAGGAGGTCAAGGGTGACCAGCTCATGGCTGTACGCGAGCCCAACATCACCAACGCACTCTCGGGTAAGGTATCTGGTATCCAGATCATCAAGGGCTCCAGCAGCCCCGGCTCCTCCTCGAAGATCGTACTGCGTGGTAATAGCTCACTCTCGGGCAGCAACCAGCCCCTCATCGTCGTCGACGGTGTGCCTATGGACAACACGACAGGTGCTACTAACAATGACTTCTGGAATCCCGCAGCCGACATGGGTAACGGTCTCTCCGATATCAATGCAGAAGATATCGAGCATGACCGTGCTGAAGGGTGCTTCGGCAGCTACGCCTCTACGGCTCAGCGCGCTGGTAACGGGTCATTCAGATCATCACCAAGAGTGGTCGTAGAACAATGGCCTCGGTGTCACGACTCTCTTCCTCAGTAGGTGTAGAGCGCCTCTTCTTGGTGCCCAGACTGCGAGAGTCAGTTCGGTCAGGTACTAACGGCGCCTATAGAACGACGTCTCCTCCAGCTGGGGTCCTCGTATCGAAGGGCAGGGGTACACGAGTGGGACGGCACGAACCAACATGCAGGCCTATGACAACGTCGCCAGCTACTTCAGGTCTCCTGGGATCGACCTGACGGAGAGATATCCGCTTCTCCCAGATGTGCGACCGCACGTCCATCTACTCCTCTCTGACACGTACCGACAATAAGAGCCACATCCCTGGCGCTTCGCTCGGCCGTACGAATATGACGCTGCGCGCCACGACGAAGATTCGGCCCCAGCGACCGCTGGAGCACCGAGTACGAAGGTCCAGTACATCCGCTCCTTCGTGCAGAGCGATCCGCTCAATGGTGCTAATGCTCAATGCCTTCTATACCATGTACTCACTGCCCGCAGTATGGACATCCGCGACTTCGAGGAGCCCGTGCGCCTCAGGGTGCTATGCGCTGGTATGGTGTAGGTAATCAGACGAACTACTGGGCAGCAAGTACAACCTCAACAACGATACGCGTGACCGCTTCCTCATCGATGCAGCGCTGAAGTACAAGATCACCGACTGGCTCAATGCAGAGCTGCGTGTGGGCTCTGACCAGTACTCGCAGCGCATCGAGCGTAAGACCTATGCTGGCTCGCCTATCGCGGGTGGTGGGGTAAGTATGAGACGGAGCAGATCAAGTTCTATGAAAGTCAACTACAGCTTCCTCGTCTCGGCACGCGTGACGACGTCTTTCGGTAAGCGGCCTCTCGAGGCTCTGTCGGGGGTAACCTCATGGAGCGCAAGCACAACGGCCTTCGTGCCAGCGTCAGCCACTCATCGTGCTAACCTCTTCTCGCTGACCAACGGTACCGACAAGCCCGACAACTCGAGGTCCTACAGCCACAAGAAGATCAACTCACTCTACGGTACGGCACAGCTGAACTGGGACGGGTGCACTTCTTCTCGATGGTACGCTGCGTAATGACTGGTCGTCTTCGCTGGCGAAGGCTAACCGCTCCTTCCTCTGTATCCCTCTATCAGCACGTCGCTGGTCATCACCGACATGCTGCCCGTAAGATGGATGTGAACGCTCCCTCATGGCTCTCCTTCGCTGAGGTACGTGCCTCGGCTGCTCGGTGGGTAATGACCTCGAGCCTTACCAGCTCTGCAGCGCCTCCGCATCAGAAGGACCTCGGCGGTAGCGATGCGCGACATCGACAACGTCCTCTACAACGACAAGGTCCGCGATGAGCTCATCAAGTCCTACAGCTGGGTCTGGAGATGCGCTTCTGATAGCCGCTTTGGTGTGAGACTTCGCTTGGTATCGCACCAACGCTACCAACCAGCTCATATCCGCCTCGGCATGGATCCCTGCCAGCGGCTAGCGATGCTAAGATGATCAACGGCATAACATCCAGAACGAAGGTATTGAGTTCATGGTCACCATGACATCATCCGCAGCGAAGGGTCTGAAGTGGAATGCCCAGCTGAACCTCTGCACAACGAGAACCGTCATCATCAAGCTCTACGATGGCGGTGGTGTCGAGTCCCCGTGACGGGTACAACCTCGGTACGTACGACAACCTGAAGATCTCGCTGCGCGAAGGCGGTAAAAGTACGTGAGATCTGGGGCTCCAGCTACAAGCGCGTCGAGGACAAGACGAGCGACCTCTATGGTAAGATCATCACCGACAGGAACGGTCTCGCCTATCGCAGGGCGATGAGAGAAGCTCGGCGACCAGCAACCCGACCTCCTGGCTGGTCTGACGAACAGCTTCTCCTTCGCTGGCTTCGACCTGAGCTTCCTCATTTGATGCTCGCTTCGGCGGTAAGATGTTCTCCGGTACGAACCACGCCCTGCAGGCTGGTGGTGCCGCTGCTGCTACCGTCGTCAATGGTGCCTCGTGATAAGTTCGTCGTCGACGGCGCCGTCGAGAGCGAAAGTCGCTGGTAAAGACGGTCTACACGAAGAATACCACCAGTCACGCCTCAGGACTACTGGGGTGCTATCGTCCGGTCGTAGCGGGAACCTCGGTATCAACGAGGGCGAATATCTACGACGCTACGAGCGCACGTCTGCGTAACATCGCCCTCAGCTATACGTCCTCCCAAAGAGCCTGCCGGAAGAACACGCCTATCACGAAGAGACTAGCTCGGTATCTCCTGCAATAATGTCGGATGATCAAGAGCTATATGACGGAACATCGACCCTAGGTCGGATCTTCGCTACGGGCTCCAACGCTACAGGGGTATGAGTTCGCCTCTTCTCCCCACGACCCGCTCCTTCCTCTTAATATCACCCTCGGCTTCTGATCGCTAAGCCATGTATATCATGAACAAGAAGAATATTCTCCCTCTGGGGTCTGTGCCTGTAGCGCCACATGGGTGTCGCCCTCGTGCGCGACTTCGATGAAGTCAATCACCAACCCACTGCCGCTTCGCGCAGGATCGGGTGCTCCCGAGTACCTCATCAACCCGCGCGGATCATAGCTGCCAGCAGGCGTCCCACGTGGCAGGCGTGCCTCATCCTCTACTGGAAGACGGGCGGCCACCAGCACCGTGGTGGTGGTGGTCTGCCGTGGTGGCTTCAGTGACGGCTGAGCTCCGACTACTACAGCCGTATGACGGAGATGCCTCAAGCCCCTCACCGACGCTATCGCTATGTGTGAGAAAGCGCATCAAGGACGGCACAGCACGCACCTATGACAAGAGCCTCCAGCAGGTGGCTCGTATCTGGCGTGTCTATATGCTCTCCGAGCTCTGTGACAACTTCGGTGTCGTCTCCATCGACGGCTATCAGGGAAGCAACCCCACTCACATGCAGGTGCTAAGGAGGCTTATGCCTATATGCTCACCGAGCTGAAAGGAGGCTGCTGACATCCTCGCTACCGCTCCCGGCTCGGACAACGGCAGACAGAATAAAGCTCGACCGTGCCCCATGGCTACAGCACCGCTGAGTGGCGTGCGATGCCAGCTCGATGCGTATGCGTCTGGCGATGCGCCTCTCGAGGTCGACGCTACGACGGCTAAGAGCGCACTTCGAGGAAGCTGCTGCTGCAGGGGTCACCTCGGCAAGCGACCGCTTCGAGGTCAGGAGGAAAGGACGGCTGGGACGACCTGACGGGCGTCATAGAGCCGTCAGTGGAATCACCGAGATCTCTCTCCTACGTACAGCAACCTCGTCCTCGGTCTGGGTGGTGTCAGCTCTGCTACGCAGCTCACCGACAGCTCGCTACTCGAGCCATATCAAGCCTGCTGACTACCTCGGCGTGCGCTACGATAAGCACTTCCTCTGACGACGCTGCCCCTCGGCAGGCTTCATATGGATGGCCTACCAGGCATCATCGACCCTCGTGCCTATAAGACCTTCACTCATCGCTGGCGACACGGAGGCTTGACTGCGCTACCTATCCCTCGTGGAGCAAGGCTGCACGACGACCGAGTACAAGCTGAAGGATGCTACCGACAGGAGAAAAGGACTTCAAGACGATCAATGCTAGTACACGTGGAATGCGTGGTGGGTGGGCTCGTGGGGTGACCTCAATGCCATCAACGACCTCGTGCGGGTCGGTGATACCGCCTCGGTACTGAGTACCGCAACAGCACGAATAAGCGCTGTCTTCTTCGGCGAATGGGAGACTTACTTCCTCATCGCTGAGGCTGCTGTACAGTGGCTGGACGGTGCCTCTGACGGGTAAGGACGCCTATGAGAAGGGTATCCGCGCGAGCTTCGCCTATCATGGTGCTGGCTCCGTCGATAGCTACCTCACCTCGCAGACCTACAACCGCGTAGGACGTCCGTCGCATGGGATCACACCAGAGCCTGCTGCTACCGTGACGATGAAGTGCACGAACGGCTACACGGGTCAGACGGAGAACTCACCTACCGCTATCCTGAGATGAAGCCGCTCTATAGGCGGCTATGAACGACCACCTGACGAAGATCATCACGCGAAGTTCATCGCCAAACTACGCCTTGGCTGCCTCTCGAGACGTGGGTGACCACCGTCGTCTGGGTCTTCCCCTTCTTCGGAAACGCCTGCGGTGAGAAGGCGCTGGACTGACATGCCCCCAGCTCACCGCCTCTACTACTCACGGTGTCCGGTCGACGCTACTATCCTCAGCGTCTGCCTCTGCCCGGCAGCATCGTCAACGGCAATAAGCCCGGCTATGAGTCTGCTATCAAGGCACTCGGTGGCGAGGGATAAGGTCTTCACGCCGATCTACTGGGCTGAAGAAGCAGTAGCTCGCTTCCTCACCCCTTACCTACAGGTAGCGCCTCGCAGCAGGTCCTGAGACTCGTGGCGGGAGCGCCTGCTCTATATAGGTATAGGCTTCGCTAAGGCAGGAGCAGCGAGCTGTCACCGTAACTGAGAAGCGGAAGTCGTGGGTGAGTGCCCAGTCGTAGGCGCGGGTGCCAGTCGTCGCTCGATGAGGCGGCGATGAGCAACGAGGCGTGCTGTGGGGCTGGTGGAAGTTCGTCACCATACCGCGGATCACACGGTAGCGGTAGCTGGGGCGATGATGATCGTGGGAAGACGGGCGTATCCTCCCTGCGCATCGAGATAGCTGAGGGCAGTGTGCGAGCTTCCTCTGTCGTCAGCTCTTCGTCCGCACCTTCTTCATAGAGCCACTGCTCTACGTGTAGGGCGGTCGGGGGCGTGTCGGGCTGACGGCGTGAGGGCGATAGCCAGATGATAGAGGCTCTCCAGCGTGCGGACGCTCGTCGTACCACGGCGATGATCTGCCGATATGCTCACGCAGGGCGAGGAGCGTCGAGCGGCTGACGCTGATCGGCTCCGCATGCATCTCGCTGATCGCCGATGTGGTCAGCCTGACGGGGCGGAAGGTACCAGCGCCTACGTGGAGCGTGACATCCAGCACCTCGTCCCTGGCGCGTAGCTCTTCGAAGACTGCGGGGTGAAGTGCGGGCCCGCTGTGGGGCGCTACCGAGCCTTCGGTCTCGCATGAGACCGTCTGATGGGTCGTCAGATCCTGCTCCTCCGTCTCACGCCCGAGGTAGGGCGGGATGGGGAAGGATACGCCATCAGCTCTAGGAGTTCGCCGAAGGTATGAGGCTTCGTCCCAAGAGAGTGGATGACCCCTCCTCGCCACGCTCTGCCGTCAGCGTCACTTCGCCTGCCCTCGCGGTGGAGGCGGGTGAGCTGCGATGCCCTCCTTGAAGCGCTTTGCATTGCCGATGAGGGCAGTGCCAGGAGCAGCAGTGGCGCCCCCGAGGAAGCTCGTGAGAGGTGGGGGAGGCGGGGTCGAGGCAGAAAGATCTCGATGCGCGTCTGAGTCCTTGTGGAAGAGGAGGCGGGCTGGATGACCTTGGAGTTATTTGCGCACGAGTCACGGCGCCCTCGGGCAGGAGACGGGGCAGGTCACGGAAGGTAAATTCCTCGATCTCGCCAGCTTGGTAGCGGAGGAGCTTGGGCTGCTGCGGTCGGCAAGGGGTGCCAGCGATGCGCTCGTCGGGCAGAGGGTAGTCGTAGTCGGCTATCTGGATCTCTTGGGGTCGTATATTCATCTTACTCTCTTGAAATATCCTGATGTGGGTGGCACAAAAGTACGCAAAAAGCGCCCCAAGTGCCTCTGCCTGCGGGTCAGATACCCATACTGCTCCGTGATGAGGAGTAGGAAAAAGGGCTCTTGCTCCCGCACTCGTAGCGCTTATCCTGGTGAACTTCGGGAGGGGATGCGAACCTATATTGGTCGCTGAGTCAACCTATAGGTCATCACGCCGACCTATATGAATCCTTCACGGACCTATAGGTTGACTCAGCGACCCATATAGGATGATTTACCCTCCGTACAGCTTCCTCCAGCTCGGCTCTATCAGTGAGGTGGAATAGATAATCATATATCTTTGGGCCTCAAGGAGAGCGTATGCCCCATAGCTCTCTCTCCTCGATATGCCGTGAGGCGCATAAGCGAGGCGTATTCGATCAGGTTTCCCAGCTCCCCGAGGAGGGAGCCTTTTACTTAGATAACCGAGTTATGACTGTACGCAAACTCTTCAAGAAGCTCCATCTGTGGCTCTCCTGCCCTTCGGGCTCATCATCATGACGACCTGCCTCACGGGGCTCTGCTCGTCTTCGAGGAGGAAATCACCGCCCTCGTCCAGCACGAGGCGTGGCATCTGTACCCGACCAGAGCCTCTGCCGCTCAGCGTGCTTCTGGAGCGCGTCGCAGAAGACCCCCGATGGTGTAGAGATCACGAGCATCACCATACCCACCTCCCTCATCGTGCCTATAACGTAGGGCTCTCCAAGCCCCGCCGAGCAGGGGTGCTCATCGATCCTTACACGGGGAAGATCATCGCCCGTGGACGCCTCCCTTCTTCACTACGGTGCACGAGCTACATCGCTGGCTGCTCGATAGCATGAGCCCGAGGCTGAGGGTATCTTCTGGGGGCGCGTCATCGTGGGGACAAGTGCCCTCCTCTTCGTCTTCATCCTCCTCACGGGCTCTTCCTCTGGTGGCCGAGAAGCTCAAGGGCGTAGGGAAGCGCCTAAAGATCTCGCTGCGTCAGGGGCGTCAGCGCCTCTTCTAGATCTCCATGCTGTCGGTGGGGTGTACGTCTTCGTACTCCTCTTAGCGATAGCTATGACAGGGACTTACGTGGTCCTTTGAGTGGTATCGCACGGGCTTCTATAAGGTCTTTGGTGCAGAGATGGCCGAGGGGGCAAGAGTGATAAGGGCTCCCAAGAGGATAAGCGTAAGGATGCCCCGTGAGGAGGGCGCGAGCAGCCAAGCTCCCAGCCTCCCTATATCTGATTGGGAAGGGTCGTGAGCTATGTCAGAGAGGTCTCGAAGCAGACTATAAAGAGATCACGGTCAAGATGGGAGGTCAAGTACCCTTGCTGGGCTCGGCAATATCCGTGCTACGGATAGCTTTCGCTTCGACAAAAGACGGGGCAGGTGACCGGTACTGAAAGGCTTATCGTGAGGCGAAAGCGAGACAAGCTCCGCGGCTGGATCTATTCAATTCACACGGGGCTTGGGGCGGTCTCTTCACACGTATCTGCTACGTCTTGGCGGCGCTCTTCGGTGCATCGCTTCCCGCTGACGGGCTACTATATCTTCTACCAGCGTAAGTGGGGGAAGAAGCGTAAGGCGAAGAGCGGTAGTAAGGCTTAGGAGATCTGACTCCAGGAGAAGGCGTTCGTAGCGCCTATCCTTAGCGGGCCTCGGGAGGGCTGAGTGAGACAGTGCTGGTAGTGATCGGACCAGTACTGGTAACATATAGTGACCACTACTACTTCAGCGCGTCGACCAGTACCAGCTCGGATCACTGACCAGTACTGCTTTGCTTCTTCCCCTGAGCAAAATTGCTCATAGAGGAGGTATGAAGGATAGAAAGCTTGTAGGAAAGAGCGGCTTAGGAGATCTGGCTCCAGGAGGGGCGCTCGTAGTAGATCTCGTGGAGGCGATGGCGCAGGATCTCGTTCTTCGGGAGCTGTAGGTCAGGGTCTTCGCTGAGGATCTCCTCGGCGAGGGTACGGTGTACTGCACCATAGCGCCATCGAGGGCGGGGTTGGCGATACGCAGGCTCAGCTGCTGACCACTCTGGCGTGTGCCGTCGATCTCCCCGAAGCTGCACGCGCATATCCTCCTCGGCGATGACGAAGCCATCGTTCGTCTCTACATGATAGCGATACGGCGCTTGGCATCTTCGCCGAGGGTCCTTGCCCGTGACGAGGATGCAATAGCTCTGGCTGGCGCCACGGCCGACACGCCCACGGGCTGATGGAGCTGGGAGAGCCCGAGCGGTTTGGCACCCTCGATGACCATGACCGAGGCGTTGGGCACGTTCACACCGACCTCGATGACGGTGGTCGCCAGGAGTATCTGTGCTTCGCCCGAGACGAAGCTACGCATGGCTTCGTCCTTCTCATCGGGCTTCATCTTACCATGTACACGCACGATCTTGCGGTGGGCGAAGTGCTCGCTGTAGCGGCGGAAGCCTTCGTCGAGCGTGCGCATCGACTCCTCTTCGCTCTCCTCGATCATGAGGGAAGACGACACAGGCCTGACGGCCCTCCTCCAGCTGACGCTCGAGGAACTGATATACCCGATCCATCTCGCTCTCACTCTGGTGGTAGGTCTCGATGAGGCTTGCGCCCGGGTGGGAGCTCGTCGACTCGGAGATATCCAGATCGCCGTAGAGGGTCATGCAGCGAGCGTACGTGGGATGGGCGTAGCGCTCGCGATGAGGATGTGCGGGTGGATCTGCTCGCCCTTCTGCCACAGCCCCGAGCGCTGCGACTCGAGGCGGTGCTGCTCGTCGATGACTGCCAGCCCGAGATGGGCGAACTGCACCACAGGCTCTAGAGAGGCATGCGTGCCGACGATGATCTTCCAGCGCGCCTGTGCTGAGGTCTGCGAGGAGGCGTGTGCGCTCCTCTTCTTCGTACTCCCCGATCAGTAGGGCCTGCCTCGATACCCAGCGGTGCGGTACTCGCAGAAGAAGCGTAGTGCTGTACGGGCGAGGATCTCGGTGGGTGCCATCACACACGCCTGATAGCCGTTGTCCACGCTCAGCAGCATGGAGAAAGAGCGCTACAAGGTCTTACCACTCCATCCCTTGGATGAGGCGATTCATCTGACGGCCGCTGATGACATCGGCTTGGATCTGCGGATGACACGCTCGCGCACCCGTCAGGTCAAGGGCAGACTCCCATGAGCCACGTGTGGCATCGCCGACACGTGGCAGGAGAGCCCAGGAGAAGCGGCCTTGCGGTCACGCTTCATGCCGAGGAGACGGGCTGGATGAAGAAGAGTTCGTCGAACTTCAAGCGTCTGCGTGCTGCTTCAGTCCCTCGCTTTGTCACGAAGTGGATCTGCTCGATCGCCTCGGCGTGGGACATGAGGCGCGCTCGCTCGATGATCTCGGGGGTGAGCGTCCGGTGATGTGGGGTACGCAGGCCTCCTTCAGCACGTAGAGGAGCTGGCGCATCTGGCGGCTATTCAGCCCAGCGCGGGTGAGTTTCTCGGTGAGGGGATAGACGGGCATGAGGCCACCGCTGACCTGTGCGGCCTTCGACTCCTCATCGATCTCGGGGTGGCTGATGCTGCAGGCGCCGTTGAGGAAGACGGGCTTGCGAAGACGAATATCACTGCCCGGGATATAGCGCTGGCGGATGTAGGGCATGGAGCGGAACCATACCAGCTCGATCGTGCCCGTGCCATCGGTGAAGTACGCGACGAGACGCTTCTTACGCCCCTCGCCTACCTCCTTGAAGTCACGGATATAGCCCTTCAGCTCACGTGGGGCATCTCACCTCGGAGCTCACGGATCTGGTAGATGCGTGAGCGGTCGACAGTGCTACATGGGGAAAGTGTGCAGGAGGTCGAGGTAGGTATATGGGGTCCAGCTCCTCGAGGCGCTTTCGCTCTCCGTGGTCCGACACCTGGGAGGTAGGTCAGTGGGGTGAGGAGAGTCCTTAGCCATCGTAGCGCCTGCCCTTCTCAGGCGAGGGTTGGTCAGGAGGAGATCAGCCAGAGAGGTCTCTCGGTGTGTGAGCTTGATATTGGTCTCTTCGCCTTCGACCAGCGTGATAGCGCCGAGGCCAGCAGCTTCGTAGACCGAAGCGTCGTCGGTGAACTGCGGGCTGAAGGGCTGCTCATAGGCGCGGTGTAGGCGCTCAAGGTCGAAGGTCTGCGGGGTCTGCACGGCACGGTAGCAGGGCTCTATCGACCGCCTCACTGCCGCCGTCGTCCTCCCGAGGAAGCGCAGGCTGTCGGTGACAGGGGCAGGCTGGTGAGCGGCACCCGTCTCTTCGGCTACCTCGAAGGTGCGGCGAATCAGCGTGCGTGACACGAGGGGGCGCACCCCGTCGTGTACGGCGACAAGGCCCTCTGCGGGGAGCTTGCTCAGCCCCGAGCGCACGGAGTCAAAGCGCGTGGCGCCACCGTCGTGATGTGGTGTGGGAGGGTGAAGTGATGCTCGGCACAAAGCGCTTGCCAGAGGCCTTGCTGCTCGGCGGGGAGCACGAGGATGAGTTCCTCGACCTCGGGGGCGAACTGCCGTAGCGTGTGCATTAGGACGGGCTCACCACGCAGGAGGAACTGCTTCGGCAGGTCGGCACGCATACGCAGGCCACGCCCGCCAGCGACGATGATGGCGTAGCGATGTGCCATTAGCCTCGGCGGTCTTCGCTGAGCTGTGCCATGAGGCTCGTAGGCTGCTTGTCAGCCTGGAGTGAGCTTCTCACGGCGGTGCTGAGAGCTCGACAGCCTCCTTCACGAGGCCCGTGAGCTCGTCTACATCGGGGCTCTCGCTCTCGATGCGGCGGACGATCTCGTCGAGACGGCTGGCAGCTTCCTTATAGGTCAAGTCTTTTTTCATCGTATGTCTATGTGTTGGTGCCACGAGGATGGTGGCGGGGGATACGTGCGTCTACGGCATCCCAGCGCAGGGCACACGCTCGCCTTGCGGGCGGTGTGCTGCTGCGACGGGGTCGATGCCGAGGAAGATGAAGAGCAGGAACGTGAAGCCCCAGCGAGGCCCCGTAGCTGAAGAAGGGTGAGGGATACCGATGACGGGGACGAGCCTAGCACCATCCCCACATTGATGAAGAGGTGGAGAGGAAGATCGAGGCACACAGTAGCCATAGACCCGCCGAAGCGTGTCACCTGCCGCTCGGCAAGCGCCACGATACGCAGGATGAAGACGGCGTACATGATGAGTAGCGCCGTCGAGCCTACGAAGCCCGACTCCTCTCCGACGGTACAGAAGATGAAGTCCGTCTCCTGCTCAGGCACGTAGTTCAGCTTCGTCTGTGTGCCTTGAGGAAGCCCTTACCGGTGAGCCACCGAGCCGATAGCGATCTTCGACTGGTCGACATTGTAGCCCTTCCTTGAGGGTCGCTCTCGATGCCGAGGGGCGATCTGATACGTACCTGCTGGTGGGGCTGGGAGGATATCGTTGAAGACATGAGTTCACCGAGTAGAAGAAGCCGGGCGAGGCGATGGCGAGATGGCCATCAAGAGGTAGCGCAGGAGGTATTCGCGCAGGGCGGTGAAGAGCGTGCCTACGGCGATGACGACGAGGGCTACAGCCACATAGGCGAGGTTGAAGAGCGACGAAGAAGTTCACCACTCCTGCGATGAGATACCGCCGAGGACGAGCACCTACGGCGTAGGGAGTAGCGCCAGCGGTGCGCCAGTCATGGGTATAGACGGCGTGAGGGGTGGCGGTGAAGAAGAGGATAGCGTTCGAGACGAAGAAGAGGTCCGCATCCGTAGCACTCCACCACAGCGTGTCCTCCAAGACCAGCGCCCCGATGAAGTACACCGCTGCCGGGCACTGAGGCCCCATGAAGAGCCCCGAGAAGCCTTCGCGGAAGAGCGCGCAGGAAGAGGGCGAGGAAGACGAGCGCCGAGCGCGTCTCCTGCTGCGAGGAGGATGAGCCCGATAGGGAAGATGATAGCGAGATCTTCAGATGAGCTGCGTATCGACTCGATCTTGAGTCATACTGATTGCATAGCCACGCCAGCGTGAGGGCGGTAGCGACCTGTAGCGAACTCGGCCGGCTGCAGGCGTGCCAGCCCTAAGACGAGCCATGAGCGTGAGCCCTTGATATCCGGTGCGATGACGATCGTCACCATCAAGAGGCATCATCGCCCATAGAGAGCGGGGCTCCCCACCTCATAGATGTCGGTGTCGAGGTGAGATGACAGCGAAGCCTAAGACCAGCCGAGGCCGATCCACAGCAGCTGCATCATCGGAGCGACCACCAGGGCTCAGCTGGCCTCCGTCTCGAAGTTGTACAGAGCACCACAGATAGAAGGCAGCCGAAGACCATGATGAGGTACATCAAGATCGTCGCGAGTCGAGTAGACTTATAGAAAGGCTGTGAGGAAGACTGTCGCATGGCGGCGCTATATCGTTGAGGTAGGAATGCTGCGGTGCTCCATCGAGGAGAGCGATGGCCTCGCCACTGCCGGAGAGCTTGCCGTCATGGAGGTAGTACTCCATCATCCACGGCCGATAGGGCACCGAACTGCGCCCCGAAGCCCCCGTTCTCAGCATAGACCGAGGGACAGCGATGCGTGGCGTGAGCGAGGCGGCGAAGCCGATGAGGCCGAGTGGTCCTTGCACCGTGGGGTTCTCTGCCGTACCGGTCTTACCACATACCTCGATCTCACCAGGGCGAAGTTCGCAGCATCGACACGTACCGCCCGTGACGCGCACCGCCATCCCTGCGACGATATACTCCAGTTCTCGCGGGAGATCCCTGAGGGCTGGTGGTTGCGGTACGTCGAGTCCAGAGGCATACCGCCGATGGAGTGCACGACGTGCGGGCGGATGTAGATGGCGCGGTTGGCTATGAGGGCGGCGAGATTCGCTATCTGCAAGGGCGTGGCGAGCACTTCCCCTGCCCGATGGCGATGGAGATGATGGTGTGGCCGTTCCATGCCGCCCTTGTCAGAACTTATCGTAGACGCCGCTATTGAGGATATGTCCGCGCTTCTCACCCGGCAGGTCGATACCGAGGCGGTAGCCGAAGCTGAGGGAGACCTTACGCTGCTTCAGTGCTCCAGGCGACGGCTGCCGAGGGGTAATGTGGCGGTCGTCGAGCATGAAAGTGCAGGCCCCAGCTGAAGTACGCATTACACGAGGTGGAGGTGCGGGGATGGTGAGGGAGTGGGCGAGCTGTGGCTGTGGCATTTGGGTCGGTTGCCCAGTGGTGGGTAACCGTGATGACAGGCAAGCGCTGTGGAGGGTGTGAGGACTCCTTCCTCGAGGAGAAAGTACCCTGCGAGAAACGAAGGTCGAGCCTGGAGGTAGTTCCTTGGATCGCGCGGTTGAGGAGCGGCTTACCGAAGGTCTCCTCGAAGCATGCCGGTGGTTAGCACCCTTGCTCTTGCCAGCGAGGGGCTCAGGGTCGTAGTTCGGTGCGGTGACGAGGCAGGGACCTCCCCACCGCTCTCGGCTCGATGGCGACGATGGCGCCACGCTTACGCGCATCATGACGCTCGCCCAGCTCTTGCAGGCCAGCATCGATGGAGAGCGTGAGGTCACGCCCTGGGACGGGAGCACGGTCGTGCGAACCGCCATCCAGACGTCCTTGGATACGGCCACGGGCATCGCGGTGAAGATCTCCTCCCCTTGACGCCACGCATGCCTCTTCGTAGGTGCGCTCTACCCCGCTTCGTCCGAGCAGTCCCGCGTGATCGTGCTGTCACGCTCGAGGTCGGTGAGGCTGGCTTCGGAGAGGTAGCCCAAGAGGTGGGCAGCATTGTGGTAGTTGTGCTGTCGGACGGTACGGGGCGCACCGAAAAGCCTAGGAACTTATACAGCTGCTCCTCGAAGCGTCCTACCTCCTCGGGCTCGAGCTGTGAGAGGAAGACCTGCGGGTGTAGGGGTTGTAGCCGCGGTTGATACTGCGGTCACGTACTGCGGTGAGCTTCTGTACGATCTCCTCGCGAGGTAGGCCAAGCGTACTTGCAAGTAGTGTGGTGTCGAGCTTTCCCTTCGCCTCGTGATTCACGATCATCAGGTCGTAGATGGGGCGATTGGCACGAGAGCTGTCCTGCGGTCGTAGATGACGCCACGCGAGGATGGTCGAGAGGATGAAGTAGGCATTATTCTCGCCCGGCGCTTGTAGTCATTGCTGGCTACCTGCAGGGGTAAAGAGGCGGATGATGAAGATGATGACGATGGCGAAGGTGGGGCCGATGATCAGCCACCGTCTGCGGAAGAGCTCGTCGTTGACCATAGGAGAGCATCACTTCGAGCGAGCCCCTTCTCCCGTGCCGAAGAAGAAGAGGGTCATCACCGCCAGCACCCATGAGAAGGCATAGCCCGAGGCGAAGCTGATGATGATATGTAGGGCCCCCATGCGCATCCCTGCGGCCTGGAGGATATAGAGCGTGACGTGGTGCACGAGCAGGAGCAGCGTGATAGGCATCGCGAGCCTCCACGCAGCGTGGGGAAGAGGGGCAGGGCGTGCGGTATCGTGTTCTTGTCCGTGAGCAGTAGAGGATGGGCTGGCGCATGAAGGCTGTCAGCGTGAAGGCCGAGGCGTGCAGGCCAGGCGTGAGGCTGAAGATATCGATGAGCATCCCGACGGCGAAGCCCGAGATGAAGTACGGTGCGGTTCGTGTCTACAGGGCAGGGAGTAGCAGCACGAAGGATAGAGTGAGGGTCGCCACACGTGAAGAGGGCGATGGGACTCAGTACCCACACTGCAGGGGCCACCATAAGGAGGGCGAAGAGGATGAGCGCAGATGGGTGGAGCTATTCATTGGGTCTGATCAGGTCTTCGAGGCGCGTACCTCATGGGTGGAGCTTCTCACGGATCACGTAGACGTAGCGTGACCCTGGAGTCCGTGGAGGGTGCACAGGATGGTTGGCGAAGGTCCCAGCGCTGCCTGAGGCGCGAGCGGGGACGGAGTCGGCGATCGTCCCGACCATCATCCTCGGGGAAGAGGTAGGGAGTAGCCACTCGTGGTGATGGTGTCACCGATCTGGGGGTGGGCGTGTGGGGGACGTTGCTGAGGATCGCCTCATTGGCATTCAGGGCTCGAGGGAGCTGTGAGGTGCGCTGACCTCCTGCCCGAGGAGGGTACATGCCAGGCGAATCTTCGGGTTGAGGACAGGGATGACAGCGCGTAGTGGTCGGAGACCGCCATCACGGCGCCGACGACGCCCGAGGCGCTCATCACGCCCATGTCGGTCTCGATGCCGTCACGGCGCCCTTGTTGATGTGTGGTAGACCTCACTGGTGTGCGTCACACGATTGACCACTCGGGCGATGATGACCGCCGAGGGATCGATGGGGAGAGCTGTCGGTAGCGTGGAGACGAGGCGGCAGGCCGTGGGCCGCATGCATCCTGCATCTGACGAGCCAAGAGGGTATAGGCCGTACGTGAGGCGCATTCTCCCTCAGCAGCTCTTCATTGCGAGGGCGCAGGCCTACATAGCTCCAGCCCTCGGTCATCAGCTCATTGACCCGCCCAAAGACGGCACTCGTCGCGTACCAGCCGAGGCTCCTCGAGTAGAGGGAGCCACTTGGGTACGTGACGAGAGCGATCGTCTCAAGATGAGGAAGACAGACCAGTGTCTATGCTTATGGAGGAACTCTAAGAGCTTATCCACGGGCGGAGTAGGCTACGGGGCTCAGCGGAAGAGGAAGTTGAAGTTGTGGATGTTCTTCGGCGCGATGCCCGTAGCGAGGCTACAGAGTGCAGAGGGTTCTCAGCGATCTTGAAGTCAAGACCGAAGCGCTTGGAGAGGCGCTGTCGAGACCACGGGAGGGCACCACCACCGGTGAGGACGACACCATTGGCGACGATGCCGGCGTAGAGCTCGGGAGGCGTAGCCTCGAGCGTGCGGAGGATAGCGCTCTCGATCTTGCCGATGGGTGTATCGAGGCACTCGGCGATTCACGATAGTTGACCTCTACCTGCAGGGGCATGGTATCCATCATGTTCGCACCCCAGACGGTGAAGTCTGCAGGAGCGTCATCGAGGTCAGCATAGACGGCACCTACCTGGATCTTGATCTGCTCAGCGGTACGCTCCCCGACCTTGATCTGGTGCTTCTCGCGCATGTGGTCTCATGATGTCCGCGTCGGCTCGTCACCAGCGGTGTCGATGGACTGGTCTCGACGATACCACCGGTGAGATGACCCGCGATCTCCGTCGTACACCGATGTCCACGATCATGTGGCCTTCGGGGGCGAGGACGTCGATGCCGACGCCGATAGCTGCAGCCATGGGCTCGTAGATCATGTATACGTCACGGCCGCCAGCGTGCTCGCTGGAGTCGCGTACGGCACGGATCTCTACCTCCGTGCTCCCTGAGGGGATACAGACGACCATGCGCGGTGAGGGTGAACCACCCACGGCGGCGGCTGATCGTACGGATCATCCGCGGATCATGTGCTCCAGCGGCGTCGAAGTCTGCGATGACTCGCCGCGCAGGGGGCGGATCCGTGCGGATGTTGGCGTTGCCCTTCTCGTACATCTCACGGGCCTCGGTCCGACGGCGATCATCTCGCCCGTGCGGTTGTCGTAGCTACTGAGGGGCTCATCGAGTACGATCTTGTCGTCCTTGATGATAATGGTATTAGCGGTACCCAGGTCCATCGCCAGCTCCTGCCTAAGGAAAATAGTCCCATGTATCTATTGGTCGATTCGTATTCTTAGTGCTTGAAGTGACGCACCCCCGTCATCACCATGGCTACGCCCAGGCGGTCAGCAGCGGCGATGCTGTCAGCGTCACGTACTGAGCCACCAGGCTGAGCGATAGCGGTGATACCAGCTTCGGCAGCGAGGGTGACGCAGTCGTCGAAGGGAAGAAGGCATCGCTCGCCAGTACAGCTCCTCGAGGTCGAAGCCGAAGTGACGTGCCTTCTCGATGAGCCTGCTTGAGCGCATCGACACGTGAGGTCTGTCCGACACCCGAGGCGATGAGCTGACCGCCCTTGCTGAGGACGATAGCGTTGCTCTTGCTGTGCTTGACGAGCTTGGTCGCGAAGACCAGATCCGTAAGCTCCTCAGCCGTGGGTGCTACCTTAGTAACGGGCTTCATCTCAGCCGTAGTCTCTACTGCGCGGTCGGTCTCCTGAGCCAGTACACCACCGAGCATCGAGCGGTAAGACCAGCGGGCATCGATGGCTTCCTTCTGACGCAGGAGGATGCGGTTCTTCTTGCCTTCGAGGATGGTGAGCGCCTCGGCATCGAAGTCGGGTGCGATGAGCACCTCGAGGAAGAACTGTCGATCTCGCGCCGTCGCCACGTCGATGGGGCGGTTGGCTACAGAGCACGCCACCGAAGGCGGAGACAGGGTCACCTGCCAGCGCATCCGTCCAAGCCTCGAGGGAGGGTGGGGCGAGAGCGCAGCCACAAGCGTTGTTAGCGAGGATGGCGAAGGTGGGCTCAGTGAAGTCCTGGATGAGTGAGACAGCGCCTCGACATCCTGGAGGTTGTTGTAGGAGAGCTCCTTGCCGTGGGCTGATCGAAGTAGCGGTCGAGGTCGCCGTGAAGACGCCCTTCTGGTGGGGTTCTCGCCGTGAGCGCAGAGGCTAGCTTCGTCTGCCGTGAGGCGGAGTCAGAGCGCTCTCGCCATCGAAGCAGCGGACGATAGCTGAGTCGTAGTGCGAGCTCACAGCGAAAGCGCGAGGCAGTGGCGACGCTCCTCGAGGTCGTGCTGAGCACCATGCTCACGGAGGATCTCAGCGGTGTAGCGTAGTCTGCCTGCAGAGGGATGATGACGACGTCCTCGAGTTCTTCTTCGCTGCCCCACGGATGAGGCTGATACCGCCGATATCGATCCTCTCGATGATATCTTCTTCGCTGGCGCGGGCTACCGTGAGCTTCGAAGGGATGAGGTCTACGATCACCAGGTCGATGAGGGATAGGCCTATTCGGAGATCTCCTTAGGTCGGTCTCGTGTCCGCGGCGGGCGAGGATACCGCCTCGATAAGTGAAGGGTCTTGGCGCGCCCCGAGCATCGAGGATGCTAGTCAGATCTTCGACGGCAACTAAGGGTATCCGAGGCCCTTCGATGAAGGTGCTGGTGCCGTGGAGACGAACTCTGCGCCCTGCTCGTGCAGGAGCTTTAAATTTCTGATCTCCTTCGTGGTATACCGAGACAAGTGCTCGACGTATGACCTTCTCATGAGTTACTAGCTAGGGGAGTCAAATGTGTGATGTAAAATACGGCGATCAGCACCACCTCCGCTCCGGAGGCTATCCCATGCTAAGCTACTAAGCCACACAAAGTAACGATTTTTCCGAGTGTGCCATCTCCCGCGTATCGTGAGGCTTCTATCTTTTCCTGTGAGTACGCCCCTGAGTCGCACTATTGTGTGCCTACTACCCCCGCTTGTTTTCTCCTCTACACGTTAGGTAAGTCGTTTATATCTATACGGATAGATACCTTCATTTCAGCGCGAGAACTGTCGCATGAGCACTTACTCTATACTTTCCGTCCCTTGAGGGAGATTCTTTGGCTCATCTATGGAAAAGTTCTGGTCTACGACTGGATCATCTGTCCACGCACGAGCGCTCTAAAATCCACGTGCCTTGTCCTATCGTCTACGTACGTAGATCGAGGAGAGGAATACGACTTCGGAGCTTTTTCTCGCGGAGGATCGAGCTTTTCCTATAGTGACTTTGTGGTGCAAGTCCTATAGAAAGCGCACGAGCTGCAGTACCGAGTGTACTGCAGCCCGTGCAGTGGTGAAGAGGCTTAGACGAAGAGAGCTGCTCGAGGCATAGGCCACACCGTCCTCGGCATTGGAGCGGGTGACGAAGTCCGCACGGCGCTGGATATCCTCGGGCGCATTGCCCATGGCGACGCCTGTGCCGGCCAGCTCGATCATCTCGAGGTCGTTGTAGTTGTCACCGATGGCGATGAGGTCCTGTGGGGTCATGCCGAGGACGTCGAGGACGAGCAGCGCACTGCCTCTATGCACGCCAGAGGACGGCTCGAGTAGCAGTCGCTGGAGCGGAGGCGCCATGACGCGCGTGCCGAGCTGCTCCTTGACAGCGGCCTCGAGCGGGATGAGCTTCTCCAGAGGGCCGACAGCGAGGAGCACTCGGGGCTCTCCATGGCAGCCTCGACGAAGCTGGGTACACGCTGAAGCATGCCGTGACGACTTCCTTCTCTGCGTAGGGTCATCTCGCGCTCGGTGAGGATATGCTCCTCAGTGTAGGTGAGGATATTCTCATGCTCCTGCACGAGCGTAGGAGCTGGGGGATGGTGGCGATCGAGAGCTGGGCGCTGAGGAGCGCTTGGGCCGCCTCGAGGATCTTCCCGCCGTTGAAGGGCATGGGGTAGCCACCGTAGTCCGCTATCTGCAGAGCTTCGGCCAGGGCTCCGAGGGGCTGGGGTGGGGCGCCCCGAAGCGAGGATGATGCAGGGTGTCGTAGTCTCTCTGGGCACGGAGCAGAGCCGAGCGGACGCCCTCGGTGAGGACGTGCTCCTGGTGATCAGCGTGCCGTCAATATCAAGTGCTAATAGTTTTCATTATTCAGTCTTTGTGGAGATATAAATCGGGGCGAGAGGCTTGGTGCGCATCGAGCCACGTGGGGAACCATGGCCGATGCTTACCTCGGAGGTACGCGAAGATCAGGGGTAGACGGACTCCATCGTGCTGCGGACCAGCTCGGTCATCTCAGCGAGCTCGTCGGTGGGGACGTTGAAGTTCAGTTCGTCGTGCACCTGCAGGATCATACGGCTCTTGAGACCCCGCTCACGGATAGCGGCATCGAGGCGGATCATCGCGATCTTGATGAGGTCGGCAGCTGAGCCCTGGAGGGGAGCATTGATCGCATTGCGCTCGGCGTAGCCACGTACGACAGCGTTCGCGCTATTGATATCGGGGAGGCTACGGCGACGATCGAGGAGGGTCGTCACATAGCCACGATGCTTGGCTTCCTCGACGACGCGCGACATAGTTTGCTACCCCAGGGTACGGAGCGAAGTAGCCTTCGATGAGCTCCTTAGCTTCTGCGGGGATGGAGAGACGCTCGCTAAGGCCGAAGGCGGAGATGCCGTAGATGATACCGAAGTTCGCGGTCTTCGCGCGGCGACGCATATCGGGTGTGACCTCCTCGGGTGAGAGGCCGTAGATCTTCGCTGCGGTAGCCTGATGGACGTCTTGCCCTGAGCGGAAGGCCCTCGATGAGGGCGGGATCTTCGCTGAAGTGTGCCATCGACGCAGCTCGATCTGTGAGTAGTCGGCGCTGAGGAAGGTGCAGCGCATCGGGTACAAGAGCCTCGCGGATGGCACGACCCTCGGGCGTACGGATGGGGATATTCTGGATGTTGGGGTTGCTGCTGGAGGCGACCCGTGGCGGCGATGGTCTGGTTGAAGGACGTATGGATCTTCCATCAGGGTAGACGAGGTCGGGCAGCGCCTCGATGTAGGTACTGAGGAGCTTCTTCACACCGCGGTAGTCGAGGATCTTGCCCACGACGGGGTGCTTGTCACGGAGCTTTTCCAAAACCTCTTCGCTCGTGGTGTACCCCCCCGTCTTGGTCTTCTTCGCCTTCTCCATGATCTGGAGCTCGTCGAGAGAGGCTTCGCTGACCCTGCTTGCTGCTATTGACGTTGATGGATGGCCGATGAGCGTGCTGATCTCCGTCTCGAGGCGCTGCAGCTCACCTGTAGCTCGCCCGCTTGGCGTGCGAGGCAGGCCTTGTCAAGGCGTACCCCCTTGCGCTCCATGCTGAGGAGCACCTTCATCAGCGGCATCTCGATGGTGCGGAAGAGCTCGGTGAGCCCTGCCTTCTCGAGGCGCTCTGCGAAGTACTCATAGAGGAGGTGGGTGATGTGCGTGTCCTCCGCAGCGTAGAACTGCAGGCGCTCGGGCTCGACCTGACGCAGGTCAAACTGCTTCGTCGTCTGTGGGGCGATCATCTCCTCGAAGGGCATCATCTTATAGCTGAGGAACTTCTCCGCCAGCTCGTCCAGCCCGTGGCGCATATCGAGGGTAGAAACGGGTAGTGCGCGATCATCGTGTCGAAGTGCTCGCCAGCCAGTCTCGATGCCGTAGGAGAGGAGGATGTGGAGGTCGTACTTGAGGTTCTGCCCGACCTTCAGCGAGGTCGTGCTATCGAAGATGGGGCGGAGCTGGTCGAGGAGTGCCGTAGCGGCCTCACGCTCAGCGGGACACGTCGGGTAATAGGTCGTCTCTCTGTCGAGGGCGAAGGTGATGGCTACCAGCTCTGCTGTCAGCGCATCGGCGCCCGTGGTCTCGGTGTCGAAGGTGACGACCTGAGCCTTTGCCGCGCGCTCGACGAAGGCGGGGAGGGTCCTCGGGGTGAGTACCTCGATACGCATCTGTGGTACATCCGTGGGGGCAGGCGTCTCGGCTTCCTCTGTCTCCTCGAGTCCTGCGAAGAGGTCATCGGGTGGGAGAGCGACCTTCTTTGGGGTAGGTGCGGGAGCCGTGCCGAGGACTCGAGGAGAAGCGTGCGGAACTCCAGCTCCTCGAAGAGTCTGCGCACCGCCTCTTCGTCCTTCTCCCTGCGGGCGTAGTCGCCAGCGGTATAGCTGATGGGCACGTCACGGCGGATCGTCGCCAGATAGTAGGAGAGGCGGATATCGTCTGCGCCCTCGATGAGCTTCTTGCCCGTAGCCCCTTGATCTCGAGGCGTGGGCGAGAGGTTCTCTACCGTGCCGTATTCGCTGAGGAGCTTCTGCGCCCTTCTACCGATACCCTTACGGCCGGGATGTTGTCCACCTTGTCCCCGAGGAGTGCGAGGTAGTCGATGACTTGCGCGGGGGAGTCGAGGCCGAACTTCTCCCGTATCTCGGCTTCGCCCCAGATCTCGTAGCCCCGCCCTGCATCGGGCGGTACATACGGACGTGCTCGGTGACGAGCTGCCCGTAGTCCTTGTCAGGCGTGACCATCAGTACCTCGTGACCCGCACGAGCAGCTAGGTCGCTCAGCGTACCGATGACGTCGTCCGCCTCGAAGTCGGGGACTTCGACAGCGGGGATGCGGTAGGCGGCGAGGAGCTCACGGATGAGCGGTACGGCGATGCGGATCCCTTCGGGCGTCTCTTCGCGCTGCGCCTTGTAAGCGGGGTACTCGCGGTGGCGGAAGGTGCCACCTGCGGGGTCAAAGACGACGGCGATCTCCTCGGGATTCTCCTTCGAGAGGAGGTCCTCCAGCATGAGGACGAAGCCGAAGACAGCACTGGTATTGCACCCCTTGCTGTCGAAGCGTGGGGCATTGATGAAGGCGTAGTAGGCGCGGTAGATCAGGGCGTACGCATCGAGGAGGAAGAGTCGCTGAGCCATATCAGTGGGATGTGAGGGGCTTGTGGAGTGGGAGAGATGATGGATTGTCTGAGGTGCGCCTGCGGGTGATGCAGTCGGCTCACAGGGACCTATTATATAGGTATACAAAAGTACTTACATAGCCCGTACTGCGAAAAACGGGCGTTTTTCCTGCCTTCCGCAGGCGTGCTTTCTCCTCCCTTAGCGCCCGCATATACATTGTATATGTGCCCGTGCGCCATGAGAGAAAGAGGCGCCCACAGCAGGGTCACTGATGTGACCTGCTGTGGGGCGGCTAGCTGATGTATGGGAGGGCTCCTCAGAGGAAGCGCAGGTATTGGGCGATGGTCGTAGGGAAGAAGCGGTGCTCCAGCTCGTGGATGCGTGCGGCGAGCGTATCGACGGTGTCATCAGGGCGCACGGGGCAGGTCGCCTGCAGGAGGTGACGCCCGTGGTCATAGTCTTCGTCGACGAGGTGGATGGTGATACCACTCTCCTTCGCTCCCGAGGCGATGACGGCAGCGTGCACACGGTCGCCGTACATACCTTGACCGCCGAAAGGGGAGGGCGCAGGGGTGGATGTTGATGATGCGCTCGGGGTACTCATATATATATATAGGGAGTGATGAGGCAGAGATAGCCTGCCAAGATGATGAGCTCGACGGCGTGCTCCTTCATCAGAGCTATCGGGCGCGTGCCTTCACGGAGCTCTGCGTTTGTAAAATAATGACAAGGTATACCCAGTCTTTCAGCCCGCTGGATGACCCCTGCCTGCAGGCTTGTTTCGTGATGATCATAGCCACCTCCGCCTCGCCTGTAGCGCGGAAATGATGGACGATAGCTTCGGCGTTTGAGCCATTGCCAGAAGCAAGTATTGCTATTTGTTTCATAAATAGTTGTATCTTTGTGCACAAATGGAGCGTATCTGTGCAGTGCGATAAGCGCCGCGCGGAATTCTCCGAGCTACTCCCCTGAGTGCCGCTCATTATACGGTACAAAGGTAGATCAATGCAGTGTAAAGAAAGAATACATAACTAAGTAAAGAAAAAGAATCATGTCACAGATCAACGAAAAGGTAGTCGAAATCATCGTCGAAAAGCTTAACTGCGAAGCTAGCGAAGTAACCCCTGAAGCAAACTTCTCCAGCGACCTCGGTGCTGACTCTCTCGACACCGTAGAGCTCATCATGGAATTCGAAAAGGCTTTCGACATCCAGATCCCCGATCAGGACGCTCAGACGATCAAGACGGTCGGCGACGCTATCAACTACATCGAAAGCAAGAAGGCTTAATAGCCCTCTCGTCGAGATAAAGGAATTTGCTGATGGAACTCAAGAGAGTCGTCATCACTGGAATAGGCGCTATCTCACCTCTCGGGGCTACGGCCCGCGAGACGTGGGAGGCTGTCGTAGCGGGGAAGAGTGGGGCAGGCCCCATCACGCTCTTCGATGCCTCAAAGTTCAAGACCACGTTTGCTTGCGAAGTCAAGGAATTTGACGTCAGCAAGTATATCGACAAGAAGGAGGCTCGCCGCTTAGATCGCTATGCTCAGTTTGCCATGGTGGCAGCCGAAGAGAGTATCGCCGATTCCAAGCTTGACGTAGAGACAGTAAATAAGAACCGTGTCGGGGTCATCATCGCCTCCGGTATCGGTGGTCTCGGGACCTTTGAAGAGGAAGTGCGCGGCTATGACGCCGAAGCAGGTCCTCGCTTCAATCCCTTCTTCATCCCCAAGATGATCTCGGATATCTCCGCAGGTCAGGTGTCGATGAAGTATGGTTTCCACGGGCCCAACTACTCCACGGCTTCGGCCTGTGCTTCGTCTACGAACGCACTGATCGATGCCTGCCACCTCATCCGCCTCGGTAAGGCCGACGTCATCATCACTGGTGGCGCCGAAGCCTCTATCTGCGCTGCAGGTGTCGGTGGATTCAATGCGATGAATGCCCTCTCCACTCGCAATGACGATCCTCAGGGTGCTTCGCGCCCCTTCAGCGCTTCGCGTGATGGCTTCGTCATGGCTGAAGGTGCTGCTTGCCTCGTCGTCGAGGGCTCGAGCACGCCATCGCTCGTGGTGCATACATCTACGCTGAGCTCGTAGGTACCGGGCCTCTCGGCTGATGCTTACCACCTACGGCTACTCACCCCTGATGGGCTGGGTGCTAAGCTGGTGATGACCAATGCGCTTGAGGATGCAGGGCTCTCCCCTGAAGATATTGACTACATCAACGTACACGGGACTTCTACGCCTGTCGGGGATATCTCCGAGTCCAAGGCTAATAAGGAAGTCTTCGGTGACGCTGCCTATAAGCTGAATATCAGCTCTACGAAGTCTATGACGGGTCACCTCCTCAGCGCCGCTGGAGCTATCGAGGCTGTCTTCGCGCTCAAGGCAGTAGAGGAGGACATTGTCCCCCCCACGATCAATCACGCTGCCGACGACGAAGATCCCGAGATCGACTATGCGCTGAACTTCACCTTCAACCAGGCTCAGCGTCGTACCGTCCGTGCTGCTCCTGTCGAACACCTTCGGTTTCGGTGGGCACAACGCTGAGTGTCATCTTCAAGAAGTACGAAGTAATACGGCTCCACAGCCACGTATTATCAAGACTCCCTCTATAGCTCTATGATTATACGTATCGTGCGAGACGGACTTATGAGGCTCTTTGGGCGCAAGCCCAAGGAGCCTCTCTTCCTACTCGTCGAGCTCCTCGGCTTCGAGCCACGCGACCCCGAGCTCTGTGACTTGGCTTTCCGGCATAGCTCGGTGAGTAAGACCGATAAGGAGGGCTTCAAGCTCAATAATGAGCGTCTGGAGTTCCTCGGTGACTCGGTGCTGGCCACGGCAATGAGTCATTACCTCTACCAGCGTCACCCACACTGGGATGAAGGAGAGATGAGTAAGCGTCGTGGTGCTATCGTCGGGCGTAAGGTCAACAACGCTGTCGCCCAGCGCATGGGCCTTGATCGCCTGCTTCAGATCCGCCGCGAGGCACGTCAGGGTAGTACCGACATATATGGTAATACGCTGGAGGCGCTCATCGGGGCAATCTTCCTTGATCAGGGCTATGCCCGTGCCGAGGCGTTCGTCCACCAGCGTATGGTGCCCCTCTTTATGGAGCTTGAGGCAAGCCTACGAGAGCAGACTACGAACTATAAGTCGCTGCTCTTAGAGTGGACGCAGAAGCACCACCTAACTCTCGACTTCCGTATGCTCCAGGAGCCGAAGCGCAGTGGAGCCCCCTTCGTCTGTGGGGTCTACGTCGATGAGCGCAAGGTCGGTGTAGGGAGTGGCCCGAATAAAAAGGTTGCCCACCAGGATGCTGCGCATCGTGCGCTCTTGGCTCTCTGTCAGGCTGACCCTTCGGTAGCAGAAGAGCTGAGTATCCCCCAAGGAGAGCAGGGGCTTATTGACCTGCCTTGATCGAAGCGTAGCCAGCCCTTTGCCTTCAGAAGTCGGTGCAATCTGCTGATATTATGAAGGTCAATAATTGGGATTCATTGCGTTTTCGTATAAAAACGTTATCTTTGCCGTGTGTAAATGTGGCTCTATGCGAAGGGCCACAAGGTGTGTCCCTACTTACGGCTTGCTGCTTTAGGGGCTTACTCCGCCTCTCATAGGTGAATAAGAGATCCTTGTAAAACAGCTCAAGATCGCCTCTCTGAAGGACTTTGCGTGCGCCTCACGCTGTCTGCCGTAGCCCATCTGTGAGTGTGAAAAAGAACGTATACTCAATAATTAAATATGAATATGATGTTAAGAAAGAGTTTAATTGCTGCAGTTGCATGCCTCTCACTGGCTCCTGCTCTGCGTGCTCAGCAGACGACCGATTCCGTATACGGTAGAGGTGAAGGATGCTGACAAGTATCGTGTTGAAACGAATCGCTTCGGCGCTAACTGGTTCGCTGGTATTGGTGCTGGTGCACAGATGTATTTTGGTGACCACGACAAGCAGATGCGTTTTGTCGATCGTATCACTAACTTCGAAAGCTTACTTCGGTAAGTGGTTCACTCCCTGGTATTGGTATCCGTCTCGGTGCTAATGGCTATAAGATCGAGGGTGCTGTCTGCTTGGACTGGGTCACAACCTCGCTGTTGCTCTAGCGTCAACCGCGGTAACTACGGTGGCTTCATCGCGGATTGGAATCCTGCTACGCACACTGGTAAGGTTTACCAGCACGCTAACGTAGGTTATCCTCTCATGAAACCGAACAGCAGTACATCCACGCTCACGCTGACGTGTCTTCAATCTTACGCAGATGGTCTGCGGTTACAACGAAGATCGCTTCTACTCGCTGATCCCTTACGCTGGTCTTGGCTTCGCTACGACTCTCGAGCGTGCTTCTACGACGGGGTCGTCACTCCAAATGAAGTGACTGCAAGCGTTGGTATCCTCAACCGCTTCCCGCATCAACCGCGCCTGGGATATCAACCTCGATATCCGTGGTGCTTACGTAGGTGACCACTTCGATCAGGAGGACGTTGCCTCTACGCTCTCTGGTCAGGCTGTCAACACGGCTGGTCGCTGGGGTGAAGGTCTTGTGACTGCAACTGTAGGTGTTAGCTACAACTTCCCCAAGCGTGGTTGGGATCGTAGCACGATCACCACGATCCGCGTCAACGAAAACGTCCTCAACGACCTCCGTGGCCGTCTGAGCGACCTCGAAGGTCAGAACAGCGACCTCCGTCGTCAGCTCGAGGAAGCGCTCAACCGCGAAGTTACCCCCGAGAACGTTGCTGCTGGTATGCCTCTTCTGGTTACCTTCCCCATCAACCGCTGGACGCTCAGCAACAAGGATCGTGTAAACCTCGGCTTCCTTGCTGAAGCTCTCAAGGCTAACCCCAAGCTCGTTTACTCTGTCTCTGGTTATGCTGACAAGGGTACGGGTAGCGCTAAAGCGTAACATCTTCCTCGCTCGCAAGCGTGCTGAAGTTGTTTACAACTGCCTCGTTAACGAGTTCGGTGTATCTGAGTCTCAGCTGAAGAAGGATTCGCACGGTGGTGTTGCTAATATGTACTACAACGACCCCCGCTGCAGCCGCTCAGTTCTGTCGAAGGTCGCTGAGTAATCCTCCTTACTCCCCTACTGACTTTGGGTAGGCAGCTATAGGTTGCTCTCCAGGGTCAGCCCCTAAGTGGCCTCCCTCTTTAGTCTGAGCTATTCATAGTCTCTACTAAGGGAGGCCCTTGCTTTTAGCTACACTACACTATTGCTCTTTGCGTCATTTCAGTATGAAACACGCTTACCTCATACTGGCTCATAATGAGCCTGAGCTTCTCTCGCTTCTCATCGAGAGACTGGATGATGCGCGCAATGATATCTATATCCATTTTGACCGTAAGCTAACAGTCTTACCTGACGTTAAGACCCGGCATGCCGGCCTCTACATTCTCAAGGATAGGGTAGATGTTCGCTGGGCTGACGTAAGCATGATTGAGGCAGAGTATAAGCTCTTCCATGCGGTCGTGGACTCTGGCTGTCAGTACAGCCATCACCATCTCATCTCGGGGTGGATCTTCCCTGAAGAATCAAGACTATATCCACAGCTTCTTTGCTCAGCACCAGGGAAGGAGTTTGTGGGACTACATCAGCGCCCGATGAATAGCCACGCTGATCGGGCGCTACATTATTGGCATCCCTTCACGAGTCATTCCGCGTAGTGGAGTACAGTCTTTGCGATGTCAAGCGCATACTTCGCTTCTGGCTGTCCGAGCTCAGGTCTTTCTTGGATCTGACGTACCACGATACCTTTCTCCATAGGGGGCAGTGGGTCAGTATCACCCGTGAGCTTATAGACTATCTCTGGAGCAAGAGGAGCGTGCGTCATCATCTTTTGCTCATGCCTTTGGTGCAGACGAATACTTAGTCCCAACTCTATCTGGGATACTCCTTCTATGGAGCGTCTCTTTGATGTACTGATGAAAGTCGAGGAGCGCTATACTCGCATGGCGGGAAGCTGATGGGCAGCTTATCGATTTCACTCCCCAAGATCTTCCTGCGCTGACAGACGGGAGTATCTCTTTTGCTCGATATTCAATTCGCGTGATAGGGCATTTTCTCCAAGAGATTTTTAGCCCTATCTACCCCCTTGAACTGAAGGCTGATGAGGTCCGCTAGTCTCCATTATTATCCCCGTCTATCGTGCAGTCGAGACACCTCAGCATGTTTAGCTCAGCTGAAGGCTCAGACCTATCGGCCACTCCAGCTCGTCTTTATTGATGACTGTAGTCCCGACGATGGTCTTGCATATCTTGAGAGCGAGCGCTCTAGCTTAGAGGCTTCGCATCGAGGTGACGATCCTGCACCATGAGGTTAACCGTAAGCTCGCTGTTGCTCGTAATAGCTGGACTTGATGCTGCTCGAGGGTGAATACATCTATTCAGTTGATGCTGATGACCTTCTGCACAGCAGCTAGTTGGAACCTTAGTGCTAGCCGAAGAGAGCGCAAGATGATCGCTGGGTGCAGTACTGCTACAGGAGGACGAGTCAGCGCCTACTCATAGCCCGATGTGCAAGACAGAGAGAGGCTTTTCGCTCAGATATGTATGGGCGAATGAAGTGGAATCTTTGGCTCTTCCTCCTTCGTCGCAGCTTGATAGAGCAGCTCCCTGCCTCCGCTTTCCTTCCCGGGAGAATATGGTGAGGACCTGATGCTCATGGAAAGCTGCTCGAGCTGAGCGTGTGGCTATCGTCCACCAGCCTTTCTATACCTATGTTCGCTCAGATAGTCAGATTACCGCACCTATCGACCAGAGCACTGGCAGCAAGTCCAGGCTAAATCGTCCAGGAGCTGAGCGTTATTCTGCACGGCAAGCCTCCGAGGAGTCTTTGGAGCTATCCACTATCTGAAGCTCTAATCTCAAGCTTCCTCTTCTGCTCTCACACAACGCTCAAGACTATGAGCGCTGGAGCTCGTATGTATCCTGAGAGCAATCGAGTATATCATGAAGAACCAGCATCTCCCGCTGCGTACTGAGCTGTTGCAGTGGATGGCCTCGCGAGGCCAGTTTCTGGTTTGTGAGGCTCTACGACAAGGTCGTCATGCAGTGGCTCTATAAAGCCTCTTTATCGCTAAGAATAGTAGTGCATATGTGGAGCTTATTCAGATCCTGACCATAGCTGTTCTTGTGAACGGCTCTTACTATTCATTTCAACTTTGCGTTCTGGGCTTCTGGACCCAACACGAAGATGATCCTAGCACTCTTCGGGTTGCTCTGGTTTCTCTATGATTCGTGGCGTGGTGGTAAAGGCATATCTATCCCTCGTGTACTCCTTGGTGGAGCTATCTTTTCAATTCTATATTCGCTAGTCAACTTAGTAGCTGTAGAAGTAAATAATACGGATGACTATAGCTATGCCAACTATATCACCACCTTCTTGGTGTGGGTATTCTCGGTCTACCCTGCGATACGGTGCATACGTATTGTCCATGGAGAGGTCACGATCCCTCGTATAGCATATTACTTGGTCGGAGTGACTGTTTTCCAGTGTGTCACGGGATTGCTTAATGACAACTTTCCTGCAGCGCAGAATTTTGCTGATTCCATCGTCTTTTGGGCGGGTGATTTTTACGAGAGCATTGACCGCATGCGTTGCTTTAGTGCGGCTCTTGACCCAGCAGGGGTACGCTTCTCACTCGTCTTGATTCTTATCTCAGTAGTCGTATGCACTGACACAGAGGTACAGAAGAGTCGGAGGATTGTATTTTTGCTCCTCCTGTCTTATATCCTCATCTCTGCGATCGGAAATATGGTGGCTCGTACTACCTCTACAGGGATGGCTATGGGGCTTGCTCTCTTGCTCTTTACGGAGTAATGCATTGGGCTAGAATACGTAAGGAGATGGTCCAAACGATGGCAACTTTAGCCTGCTGCTAGTCGTCTTCTCTGTTGCAGGGGTTATCCTCTATAATACCAGTGAATACTTTCAGAGAGACAGCTGATGTTTGCCTTTCGAAGCTTCTTCAACTACTTCAATAAGGGGAGTTCACGACAGGGGTCCACGGAGGTCCTTCAGGCAATGTGGCGTGGCCCAGAAGATGATAAGACCTGGATCATTGGGTCGGGATGGTATGGTGGTTTCATCTACAGTACCGACATTGGGCTATTGTCGATTAATCCTTCTACCAGGGCTTATCGGCTTTTGTGACATTTGCCTCGAGCTTTGTATACTATGCTCACTATTCTTGCTCGCAAGTATCCTCGTTATGTTTGGCTCTTTGTGAGCTTCTTAGCAATGACTTTCATTGTCTGGATGAAAGGTGTCTACGGATATCTTGATGATTTATGCCTTCTTCTTCTGGTTCACGGCCGAAGAGAGTGATCATATAAATGGGATATTCCCCGAAGCAACAGCTGAGCCATGCGAATAGTCTATTGTATCCCAGCGACCTCCAACTCCGGTAGGATGGAGCGTGTCCTGACGCGCAAGGTAAATTATCTGGTGGGGCAGGGCCATGAGCTCATTATCATTACTACAGACCAAAAGGGGGCTAAGCCTATCGCTTGAAGGTTCAGTCAAGCAATATGACCTCGGCATTAATTATGACGAGAATAATGGTCAAGGAATCTTAGCTAAACTGACGACTTATCCCAAGAAGAAGCGTCTGCACCGTCAGCGTTTGAGTGAGCTCTTAGAGCGGCTCCGAGCAGATATCGTAATCTCGATGTTTGGGGATGATGCGACGCTCTTCCCCAGATGAAGGATGGTAGTCGCAGGTCTTAGAATACCACTTCTCGAAACTGAACAGCCTACAATATGGTCGCACTGGTCTATGGCGTCTCGTTGATATCCTTCCGCACAAAGTTGGACGAGCGTACGGTGAAGCCCTATGATAGCTTCGTATGTCCTCACTGAAGAAGATGCTGGCTACTGGGGGCACTGCCCAATATTCGGGTAATTCCGAACCCTCTGCCCTTCGTGTCTGAGGAGACTTCGCCCTTGTACCTCACACAAGGTTATTGCTGTTGGGACGCTATGATTTCAGAAAGAACTTTGCTAAAGCTGCTTGATCTCTGGGCGTGTATTGCTCCTGCATATCCAGACTGGACGCTTGAAATCTATGGGATGGAGCTCTGAGACCTGAGCTTGAGCAGCAGGTGACTCGTCTTGAACTTTCCTCGTCTGTGACGCTGGCGTAGCCCACTCATCAGATGAAGGAGGTATATCAAAGTGCGTCGATCTATGCGATGACCTCACGCTATGAGGGGCTCCCTATGGTCCTTATTGAAGCGCAGCATATGGGGCTTCCGATTGTGTCGTTTGCTTGTCCCTGTGGCCCCAAGGATGTGATTCATCCAGGAGAAGATGGCTATCTCATCTCTCAGGGGGATGATGAAGGCTTCCTCACAGCCCTCCGTCAGCTGATGGATTCGGAGGCTGAGCGTGTCCGAATGGGAGCTAATGCTCGCAAGGCATCTGCTCGCTATGAAGTAGATGCTGTGATGGGGCAGTGGCTGGATCTCTTCTCATCACTTGTTCCCAATAAATCCTCTGCGGTATGAAGCAGATCGTTATCTCCGCAGTCAATCTCCGCAAGGGGGGGACATTGACGATCCTTCGTCAGTGCCTGGCTTTCCTCTCAGAATGGGCTCCTGAGCACGGTTATCATGTCACGGCTTTGGTGCACAAGCAGGAGCTCGCAGACTACCCCAACATCCAGTATATTGAGTTACCCTGGGCAATCGATGGGTGGGGGAAGCGCCTCTGGTGTGAGTATGTGACTATGGGGAAAAATCTCTCGAGAGCTGGGATCAATAGACCTGTGGCTTTCCCTGCACGATACGACTCCACGGGTTCAAGCTCATCGTCAGGCTGTCTACTGCCAGACCTCTTTCCCATTCCCTTCGATGGAGACTGAGAGACTTTCGCTTCGATAAGAAGATCCCTACTCTTTAGATGTTTACCTGCTTCGCCTACCAAATTGGGATTCGTCGTAATCCATTTTGATCTGTCCAGCAACAGTGGTTGAGAGAGGCTTTAGCAAGATGTTTGGCCTTCGGAAGATCGCTTCATAGTAGCACCACCTCAGCGAGAGCAGCTGCCACCCAAAGGAGTCTATGATTCATTCAGATGGTCATCGCTCACATTCCTCTTTGCTGCGACTGCTGATGCGCATAAGAACTTTTGAGCTGCTCACCGAGGCTACTCGTATTTTGGAGCAGCGTGTCGTGTAGAGCTTCTGCATCGGTCCTCACCATTGATGGGACAGAGAAATAAGTATGCACAGTGGCTTCACTCTACGTGGGGCAATGTGAGCAGTCTTGATTTTGCTGGATTTATGTCCCGCGATAAGCTCCAGGATACTTATGCCAGTACAGACTGCCTGGTCTTCCCTTCAAGGATTGAAACTTGGGGACTCCCAATCTCGGAATTCCTTCCCTATGATCGGCCAATGCTCTTGTCGGACCTCCCATTTGCTCACGAGACAGCAGCCGGTGCTAGTGCTGTGGGATTCTTTGATCCGAGCTCTGCCGTAGCCTTAGCTGATGCTATGGGGCGAGTTCTTCGAGGAGATCATACTCAGCTACAGCCTGTCCCACAGCGCCCCTGCAGGCCCTCTAGTGCACGATCGTGGGCAGAGCTCTTTGAGCTCCTCCTGTCGAACGATGGTGCTACCCAACCAAATAGCTTTACCCAGCCTACTCCTTAGGCACAAGATATTGTAAGATGAAAGTTCTACAACTTGGTAAGTTCTACCCCATCAAAGGTGGAGTGGAGAAGGTTATGGAGATCTTCACTGAGGGCCTTGCTGAGCGAGGCTTTGCCTCAGATATGCTCTGTGCCTCACATGATGGGAGACGACTGATATCGTCTTCTCCGAGGAGTCTCGGATCTTTCCGTACAAAGACTCTGACAAAGCTGGCTGCGACGATGATCTCCCCTGAGATGATCTTCCGCCTTCGGCTGTATCTGTTCAGAATATGATATCATCCATGTACACCATCCCTGATCCCTATGGCTACGTGGCCCTCTTCTCTTTCTGGGATACCGAGGGAAGGTGGTCTTACACTGGCACAGTGATATCCTCAAAAGCAGAAGTTCCTGCTACGCTTCTTCTCGCCTTTCCAGAGCTGACTGATTCGTCGTCGCTGATCTGATCTTGGGTACAACGCCAGTCTATGTGGAGGAGTCCCTTCCTCCGTAAGGTACAGGATAAGACGTCCTTTCTCCCGATCGGCGTAGATCCTCATCCCCTGGCTCTCGGATGAGATCACGAAGCATACGTGCGCAATATCCCAGGTAAGAAGATTGTCTTCAATATGGGACGTCTTGTCCCTTACAAGGGATACCATCATCTGATTGAGGCGATGACGCATCTTAGTGATGACTATGTCCTACTCATTGGAGGGGATGGTCCCTTGCGTGCAGAGCTTTTGGCCTTGACCGAGAAGCTTGGCTTGCAAGAGCGAGTGAAGTTCCTTGGCTTTATCTCAGATAAGCTCAAGCCGGCCTACTTTGCAGCTTGCGATGTCTTCTGCCTCAGCTCTACGATCAAAACGGAGGCTTATGCCATTGTTTTGGTTGAAGCAATGTCCCTCTCCCGTCCAGTCGTGGCGACAAAGATTCCCGAATCAGGGGTTTCTTGGGTCAATGAAGACGGGGTCTCTGGGATCAACGTCCCAGTTGAGGATGCACCAGCCTTGGCGGAGGCTATCCATAAGATATGTGATGATCCAGAGCTTTGGAAGACCTATAGCAGGAGTCTCGTCATGCTTCTACGACGTCTTTACTAAAGATGAGATGATCAATAGTCTGATCAATATCTATACCGAACTCTAAATCCTTCAAAATAGATCGAGTAATGAATACTTTCGAACGCATCATCAAGCGAGCCTTTGACTTTACCTTGGCCTTGGTTTCGCTGATCTTCTTCTCCCCCCTGATCGCTCTGATCGCCCTGCTTATCAAGTGGGAAGACTCCAAGGGGGATGTCATATATCGCCAGGAACGTATTGGCTACAAGGGTAAACCCTTCACGCTATATAAGTTCCGCTCTATGCGTATGGATGCAGAGGCGGGGAATCGTCCTCAGCTCTTCACCGATGGGGATAGTCGTCTGACGAAGGTTGGTGCGTTCATTCGCGCTCACCATCTCGATGAATTCCCCCAGCTCTGGAATGTAATTAAGGGGGAGATGTCGTTTGTCGGACCTCGTCCCGAGCGCCAGTTCTTCATTGACCAGATTATGGAGCGCAACCCTGACTACGTTCGTCTCTATGCGGTCCGTCCAGGGCTCTTCTCCTACGCTACCCTTTACAATGGATATACCGACACTATTGAGAAGATGCTGGAGCGCCTGCGTCTCGACCTCAAGTATCTGGATAACTATTCGCTCTTTACGGACGTTAAGATTATCTTCCTTACAGCCTTTTCTAGTATATTTGGTAAGAAATTCTGAGTAATATACCCCTATGATAATGATCAAGAGACTCTCTCATGCCTGGACACTAGCCCTCGGTGTCCTCTCGCTCTGTGCGCTCTCCTCTTGTGATTCGGCAAAGAAGACGAATTACCTGCAGGATATTGAGATCGCCAAGACCTATGGTGTCAAGCATGACACTGGCATCGTTGTGCAGAAGGGCGATAAGCTCCGTATCCTCGTGACGAGCATACGCAACCCTGAGCTGACGGTCCCTTCAATACCCGTCAGGTGGCTCAGGCTACTGCTCCTACCACCGTTGTTGGTGGTATTTCCCTGAACACGACGAATGTAGCTCCCGCTGATACCAGCTCCTCTTACTTGGTCGATGCGCAGGGGAATATTCAGTTTCCTATCATCGGGAATGTTCCCGTCTTGGGGCTTAGCTTAGAGCAGGTGAGTGAAGTGATTCGTACCAAGCTCACGGCTGGTCGCTACCTGACGGATGCTCACGTCATCACGAAGTTTGCTAACCTCCGCGTTTACCTCCTTGGGGCTTTCGAGGGATTAAATCATGGGGTGCTGAGTGCGGCTATCACCGATCGTGGTTCCTTCCACCCCTAGATAATGCTCAAACGAATATCCTTGAGCTTATCGCTACTGTCGGAGGGCTCTCTGAGCAGGCTGACTTCGGCAAGCTCAATGTCATTCGCCGCGTGGGCAATGAGTATGTCTACTACCGACTCGACATGCGCTCGAAGAATATCTTCTGAGTCGCCCGCCTTCTACCTCCAGCAGAATGATATCATCTATGCCGAGTACCGCTATCGTAAGCGTGATACCGAGCAGAAGGTCCTCACGACCCTCGGGTATGTGACGACAGCTCTCGACGGCACTTTCTGCTGCCGCCCTTATTGCCCTCTTCAAGCGTTAGTCCATAAGCCCTATGTCTACACAAACGAATCGGTCCGAATCAGGCTGGTGAAAAGGCAGCGGAGGTCAATCTGCTTGATATTTTTCTTCTACCTCCTTCGCTTTCTGGTGGCTGTATCTGTTGAGCGTCGGAGTGGTACTGGCAGTGGCTCTCTATCGAAATGCCAAGCAGCCCTATGTCTATGAGTCCTCGGTGAAGATCTTTATCAAGGATGCTTCGCAGCGTGCGATGATGGATGCAGAAATGCTACGCTATGCCCGTACTACTCGTCTCAATCATGGACAATGAGCATGTGCAGCTTGTATCTCGCCGTGTGCTGGAGCGTACGGTCAAGATGGCTAATGCCAACGTCTTCTATAATGTGAAGAGTGGCTATGCACCCTTGAGCTCTACACCGATGCTCCATTCTCGATGAAGTTTCTTGATACGACAGAGCGCAAGAGCACCTCACGAGGTAGCCTTCAAGATGCAGGGTCATGTGCGTGTCACTCCTGCACACACGGGTAAGAGCCAGGGTGGATGCCGCTCTGACGTCCCCGTGCAGCTGGGCGATGAGCGCTTCCATTATTGAGCCTCATCAGAACTTCAATACTCCCTGGAGTATAAGCACATGTGAAGTTACTCGCATGCCATTCACTCCAGACGTGTGCGTTATTTCAGACGCGATTCCTGTTGCTGAACCAGAGAACCGTGCATCTACGTTAACTCTCCGCTTGCAAGACCGCACGATAGAAGCGTGTCTGATATCCTCCTCGCTCAGGTCTCGGCCTACAACCAGGAGGAGATGGATATGCGTAATCAGGTGTCTAAGAACACCGCTGACTTCGTCAATGAGCGTCTTGCTGCTCTCGGCAAGGAGCTTGGGTCTTGTCGAAGGGGGATATGGAGCGCTTCCTCATGAACAACCGTACCCTTGACTTTGAAGGTAAGGTCGGTGTCTATAATTCGCGTTCTCTCGAGAGCGAAGCAGAGGCCTTACAGATTGAGACCCAGCGAAGCTCATCTCCTATATGCTCTCGAGTTCTCCAACTCGCACCGCAAGAACGGTTACCTCCCGCTGAACGTCGGGGTACCCCGATCAGGCGCTGGATGGCTATATCGCTCAGTACAACCAGCTCAAGTCGCAGCGCGATAAAGCTCGTCGAAGGTGCTGGCGGTAGTACGGAGAATCCCGTCATCACTGAGTACGATAACGCTCTCTCTCAGCTGCGTAAGAATGCTATCGAAAGCCTCAACCAGCAGGCTGCTGTACTGCGTATGCGCCTCAAGGATATCCAGGGTCAGCAGTCAAGCCTCTCTCAAGCTCCCCGAGGTATCTAACCAGGGTCGCGAAAAGGCTGATATCGATCGTCGTCTGGAGATCCGTCAGCGCCTCTATACGGAGCTGCTGAACAAGCGTGAGGAGTACGCTCTCCGTCAGGCTATGACGCAGGATAGTGCTTACGTGCTTGATATGGATGATGCTCCCTCGAAGCCCATCAGCCCCAACACGCTGCGTGTTGTCCTCATTGCGATCCTCATAGGTCTTGTCCTTCCCTCGGTCTATCTCATCATCCGTCTGCTGGCAGACAATAAGGTGCGCTCGCGTAAGGACGTTATGGACCGCGTCTCGATTCCCTTCCTTGGTGATATCCCCAGAGAAGAGAAGCGTGGTGGCAAGAAGTCCCAGCCTCGTGGTGTGCGTGAGCAGGGTGGTGACGAAACCTCCGAGGCCTTCCGTGTCCTGCGTGAGAACATGCGCTCCATGATCGGCACCGGAGGTAAGAAGGCGAAGAAGGTCATCTTCACCTCCTTCGGGGAGTCGGCTGGTAAGTCATACGTCTCATACAACCTCGCTCAGACGCTTACCTTCGCTGGTCACAGCGTCGTCCTCGTCGACCTTGACCTTCGTAAGGGTACGCTCTCGCGTCGTATCGGTCTTGCTGGTATGGGAGCCACCGAGTATCTCTCTAACCCCGACGTACGCCTTGATCAGATCCTCCGTAAGGACCCCAATGCACCTAAGCTACAGGTTATCACATCGGGGGCTGTACCTCCCAACCCCTGCTGGAGCTTCTCCTCGGAGAGCGTCTTGATGAACTGGCTGCGAAGCTCTCTGAGCAGTTTGACTTCGTCCTCTTCGACAACGTGCCCTTCGGTAGCGTAGCTGACGCAGCTATTGCGAACCGTATTGCCGACCTGACGATCTTCGTCCTGCGTGCTGGCCGTCTCGACCGCCGTGCTCTGCCCGAGCTGCAGCACCTCTATGATGAGAACATCCTGACGAATATGTCGATCGTCCTCAACGGTGCTACTGAGAGTGGTCATGGCTACGGCTATGGTTATGGCTACGGCTACGGTTATGGTTACGGCTACGGCAACAAGAAGAAGAAAAAGGGTCTTCTGCGCCGCTTAGGCCTCCGCTAATCTCCATAAGAGCCCACCCCATCCAAGTGGACGGGGGTGGGCTCTCTCATACTCCGTGCTACTCTACACTGAGTCGTCGAAGGGAGGGCCTTAGGGCACCCCTTCACCTATCTTATTCAATGAGTCTACCCACGCCGCTTCTCTCGGTCATAGTCCCCGTCTATAACGTAGCGCCCTACCTCGAGCAGTGCCTCGACTCGATCCTCAGCCAGTCCTATACGGCACTGGAGGTGATCGTCGTCGATGACGGCTCTACCGATGGTAGTGGGGCGGTATGTGATGCCTATGCCGAGCGTGATGCTCGTATCCGTATCATCCATCAGGCGAATGCTGGGCTCTCCGCAGCGCGCAATGCTGCCATGGACGTGATGCATGGGGACTTCTTCGTCTGCGTGGACTCTGACGACTGGTTGCCCGAGGATGCCCTGGAGCAGCCGATGAACGTCCTATCGGCGAACCCGCTCATTGATATCCTCGAGCTCGGCTATACCGAGATCAACTGCCGTACGGGCGCTGAGCGCCTGGTGCTGGCTGCTGGGAGGGAGCTCTCTTCACAGGAAGCCCTCCAAAGCCTCGCTGCCCTCTCAGGTGTCACGGGGATGGCTTGGGGGAAGATCTTCCGCACCGCTACGATGGGGGCACTGCGCTTCCCTGTGGGGCGCCCCTACGAAGACACTCCCTTTATCTTCGAGGCACTTACGCGTGCTACACGCTACCGCTACCTCTCATGGTTCGGCTACTGCTACCGCGTGGCCCGAGTGGGGAGCATCACGAGGGTCTATGACAAGCGCCTTGTCTACCTCTTTGAGAATCTCCTGGACCTCGAGGCTCCCATTGGGGCGACCTCGCCTGAGGCCCTGCTGCTCCCTGCATGAGACGCTCTACCGCCGCCTCCTGATCTTCTCGCTGTGGGCTATGCGCCACGAGAAGGAGGCTCCTGGGCTTCTTGCAGCCCTTCGCCCCTATACCCGCCGCCTTCGGGGCCTTTGTTACCCTGCGGCACCCCTTGGAGAGCGCTTCCGTCGTACGCTCTTCCTCACCGCCCCTCGACTCTTCCTCGCTATGAAGCGCTATACTCCTGCTCATAGCTAATAAATTCTACATCACTATGGACGAACAACTCATCTATCGCATCGCTGAAGAGTATATCCTGCTCTATACCCCCATCGGCCGAGGCTACCCGTGAACTCCTCCCCAACTACGAGCCCTTCCTGGTGCCCGAGCTTCCCGATGGCTGTGAACCACTCTTTACCTTCCGTGGGGGCGAGAGCCTCTCGTCAGACCAGCCCAAGACCCTCCTCGAAGATAAGCTCTCCGAGGGCGTACGTGCCCGTGTGTACAAGCTCGTCGATGGCCGGCGCCGTCTCGAGATCGCTACGCGCCAAGGTTCCCATGCTATCGAGGTCGATCGTGGCTGGAAGGAGGTGCGCTCAGATGTCTTGCTCAATGACCCCTCGGCATTCTTCTTCATCAACCGCTTGATCATGATCGCCTACGGTGTGGCCATCGCACCTAAGCACATGCTCAAGGTCCATGCTTCGGTCACCGAGCTGAATGGTCGTGCCCTGATCTTCCTCGGGGTCAGCGGTACGGGTAAGAGCACGCATAGCCGTCTGTGGCGCCAGTTCGTCCCTGGTGCGCGTCTCCTCAATGACGACGAGCCCATCGTGCGTATCAATGACGACGGCGAAGTGCGCGTCTACGGCTGCCCATGGAGTGGCAGCACACCTTGCTACCACAATGCTTCGGCACATGTCGTCGCCTTCGTTCATCTCTATCAGAGCTCTGAGAACAAGCTCACCAAGCTCCGTGGCCGTGATAGCTTCGACTCGATCTACCCTCCTCGGCCTTCCTCCACTCGGATAAGGTCCGTCATCTAGCTACCTTTCGATACCGTCGCCGACGTGCTGGAGCGCGTGCCCGTGTACCGCCTCGACTGCCGTCCTGACGAAGCGGCAGTGCGCCTGACCGAAGCACTCCTCGCTCAATCCGCCTCTTAGTATGGGGCACTCTCCCAGCCGACATCTATGCGCCGTGAGCTGCTGATACACAAGGAGCTCTTCTTCGCCGAGATCCTTAGCCGTATCGCTGAGGGCAAGCGCCCTCGTCTCCTGCCTCGTGGCTCGAGTATGCGCCCCTTCATCCGTGGGGGAAAGGATCAGATCGTCCTCTCACCTCTCACCGAAGACTCCCTATCAGATGGGGCGCGTTGTCCTGGCGCGCATCGCCCGTGGCTATCTGGTGCACCGCATCGTGCGTATCGACGGAGCGTCTTCACCCTGCGTGGCGACGGCAATCCCTACCAGCGTGAGCAGTGTACCCAGGAGGAGATCTTGGCCGAAGTGACGACGGTCCACCGTGGCAAGCAGGTCATCAAAGTCGGGGACAAGCTCTGGTGGCGCTATGAGCGCCTCTGGCCCGAGAATGACACGCTCCGCCGCATTGCGCTGGCACTCTACCGCCGTACGCTCCTTCGCTGGGGGTGGTGATACGATCGCAGTCGGCCACTTGACTGCTTGCCGATAGGCTCCTATTACACGAGAGGGCCCGTAGATGATTCGCTCTACGGGCCCTCTTTATGTCTTCATGCTTAGTGCCTTTGCGCAATGGTTCCATATAGCTTTCGGTGCGAAGCTATATAGCTTTGTGAAGTGACCTCTATTAGGTTGTTGCTCCGCGTAGGGATAAAAGTTGCGGACGAGTGGTAGATGAGTTTGGGCTACGTACGTGGCTCTAATATCTACGTACGGATATTTGGACCGACGTACCTGGTCTTTAAGACTACGTGCGTAGATGGAGAAAACCACTATTCGTTTGGTATGCAAACCACTACTCGTCCGTACCCGATACGACTATTGGTCTGACATCGAACGACTATTGCTCCACTCCGCTCCTCGATAAGTCTGCTTTGTACGCCTTCGGATGAGTGGGCGTAAAGTGACTGGATACTATAGCCTTGGGCGGCTTGGCTGGCCGTCTTGTTTGGTGGAGAAAAATCATTACCTTTGAGGATGAAGTCGTTGTCTTCAAACGCAAGGCTTCATACCACGCAGCACAGACTACGCTAACTCCGCAATACCGCTCCGTATGATGACCTGTCATACTCCTCGTCGGCATCGCTTGCCGCCTTGGCCTCCTTATACTCCTTACTGTGCTACCTCTCGCGGCACAGCGTAAGCGTCGGGCAGCCGCTCCTCTCCCAGCTCTCCCTGATACGGTCTATCTGCTGGATCACTATCAAGAGAGCCGGCACTGATGAGAGATCCTGATAAGATCAGCCGCGCTAAGGCTAAGCATAATTATAAGGAGATGATTAACGCTGGGTGGGAGTTCCTCGCTCCAGCTTGGCGCGGGGTGCAGGACTCAGCGAGCTATCCCGCCTTTCGCTACTACTATGCCTCGATGGCTGATGAACTACGGTCGCCTGCCAACAAGTCCCGCCTTCTTGCCTTCTATGTGAAGGAGGAGCCTGTGGAGCGCTCGCAGGAATGGCTTCGTGGCGTGAAGTTTACCCCGATGAATCACCTCGATAAGCTGGTGGACTACGAGAGAGAGATCTCAGTCGTCTGCCTAAGCAAATCTACATTGTGCGGGTCACGGGTGAGTCTATTCATCTGTATTCGGTCTTCGACACGAGGCTCAAAGTAGAAAGTCCCTTTGAATCGATTGAGGGTGCTTCTGCGTGTATCTATCTACTCTGATCAATCCCGAAGCGTTGCGTCCCGTGAACGTCTCTTGGGAATTTATTGCCCCAGGTGCGGAGAATGGCCCATCAGTGGCGGCGTGTGAAGAGGCTTTTGACGAGAGCCGTCGTTTGAAGGCTCATCATCTTACTGTGCCCTGGCTTACCTACTAGAGGTCATGAAGACGGGGGTATCAAACGATAGATAAGTGTGATCCTGCGTACGTCTCGTCTCCTCCCTCTGATGAAGAATTTGCTACGAATCGTAAGCGCAAGGGTATTACCTCTCTCCCCGATACGATCTACCTCCTCGACTACTACCAAGAGAGTCGCCAGTGGAGTCGCAAATCTTTGGGCGATCTCTTGAGGAGGCACGCAAGCGTGGTCCGAAGGAGATGATTAATGCCGGGTGGGAGTTCCTCGCTCCGGCTTGGCGTGGGGTACAGGACTCTGCAGCCTATCCTGCTTTCCGCTACTACTATGCTTCATTTGACGACGAACTTTGTTCGGGTGCTAATCCGCGTCTCCTTGCCTTCTATGTGAAGGAGGAGCCCGTAGAGCGTTCGCAAGAGTGGCTTCGTGGAGTGAAGTTTACCTCGATGAAGCGCCTGGATAAGCTGGTGAGTGACTACACTATGACCTCAGGTGTCTAGCCCAAGCAGATCTATATCGTGCGGGTGACGAACGAGGGCATTCGGGTCTATCCAGTGTTCCACACACGCTACTGTCAGTTAAATGTCTTTGGCCTCTACTATACGGCTCCTCGTGATGCCATCAACCCCGAGGCCCTGCACCCCGTGCTCTTGAATACTCGTGGCTATATCCCTTGTGCGGAGGAGGTGCCTTCGGCCGTGAGTGAGGAGGCCTTGGAGCAGAGTCGCCGCTTGAAGAAGTTGGGCCTAGATCTGGAGTGGCTTTCCTATCGTACGAGCAAAGAGGGTGGGCGCTATGCAGTAGACCCCGATTTCAGGAAAACAACAGAGAAAGGGGAATAGAGCACGCCTTAGGGCCTTGCTCCCTCGACAGAATCCCTATCATCGGAGCGCGTAGTATGTGCTTCGCTAATGGCTTTTTAGCCCCTGCTGTGCAGTGACTTAGACGCAAGTCCGTGCGCTGGATACCTGCGCGCACGAGACTTGCGTTATTCTTTATACCTTTGCGACTTAGAGTTATAGTGCGGAGTAGGCTTTAGAGTCAGGCGCTCCGCATAGTTCTGATGATCCGAGCAAGTATCTTTCGCTCCATATATATAGAAGCAATGAGACGTATCACTACCCTTGTCCCCGCAGCCCTGGGCCTTCTGGCACTCGCGCTCGGTACGACAAGCTGTAAGACCAAGCAGGTAGAGCTGGAGGACTTCCAGATCTACGACAACCAGATCACGGCCTTCGCCCTCTCGACCGATGAGGCTACGCTCAAGGAGGCTGTGTCTGCTATCCCCTTCGTCATCCGCAATACGGCTACTGGGGCGATCTACAATATTCAGGCGCTCCCCTATAGCAGTGCCGACTACAATGTGCACCTGCGTATGGCGAAGGCTGCCAGCAATGCGACCGTAGAGGTCATCCTCGCTGACGGCACGACGGTGGCGTGGAAGGATGCTACGCAGACCTTCAAGAGTAGCGACCTCCTGAAGGGTATCCAGCTGCGTATCACGACGGCTGGGAGTGGCAACTCGACGAACACCTATACCTATAAGGTGACCTTCAAGCGCTATCAGCAGGATCCCCATGCCTTCGCTTGGTCAGAGGCCTCCGTGACGGGACTTCCCGCCTTCAGCTCCTCCTTCTCGCAGGTTGAGCTCTCGGGCAATAGCGGTGCGCTCTACTACGTCAAGGCTGACGGGACGAATGCGGTGAGCAGCTTCACTACTCCTACAGGGGGCTTGGACGACCTCAGCCTCACGGGCCTCGGCTCGGGTGAGCGTCTCAGCTCGCTCCTCACCCATGGTGGCAAGCTCTATGCTACGACGAGCGGCTCGCGCCTCTATGAGGCTTCGGCACTCGGTACGGCGTTCACAGCGAAGACCTTCCCCACGACGGCTACGCCTCAGACGCTCCTCGGCGGGCTCTCTGTCGATGGTAAGCCCACCCTCGCTCTCGTAGGGAAGACTGCGGCAGGTGCGACGACCTTCCTTGGCTACAACATATCTGCGGGTACGATCTCCACGATCGGAGACGCCCAGCACGTCCTTCCCCACGGCTGGCAGTACGCTGAGCTACGAGCTCACCGGTAGCAGCTATGACGGCGCTGCCCTCTATGTGTCGGGTGGCCGTACGGCTGACGGCAAGGCGAGCCCCAACCTTTGGGCGACGACCAACGGTACCGCTTGGCTCATCGTCGGCGGTAAGACCCAGGCTGGCGTCAGCGCTGTCTCACAGAGCCAGGCCTATGTCGAGTCGCAGAAGCGTATCTATCGCTTTATATCGACGGCATCGACGCTGGAGCTCTATATCTCGGATGACCGTGGTGCTACGTGGCAGGAGGCTCGTACATGGTAGCTTCACGGGGCTGACCCGCACGGACTTCGCTGGTTATCCCCTCGTCGCCTTCCCCTCATCGGATGGCGAGACGGTCTACCTCCTGCGTGGGGCCAAGACCGCTGGAGAGTCTGCCAAGCTCTTCGTCGGGAAGTTCGGTGGTCTGAAGACCGTCACCGAATAGTCCCACCGCTCCTCGGACGTATGCTCCGCCCGCTCGGCTAGTCCTCCTCTTGGTAGGCCTCACGGCTCGCCTCACGGCGCAGGACTATCGCTACGAACTGGGAGGGAGCGTCTCCTCAAGCTACTATCTCGGGGATATCGGACGTCGGGGACTCATCGCACCACAAGCGCTGGGGATAGCGTTAGAGCTTAGACGCCCTGTGTCGCTGCGCTGGGCGCTTATGGGGGAGCTTGCCCTAAGAGGGCTGCGTGGTAAGGCGGACTATGCCGCTGATGCCTTCCCCTCATCGGCCGTAGGGAGCCGTGAGTTCCATCGCACCCTGCTGGACTTGGCTCTCGGAGGAGAGTTCAACTTCTTCCCCTACAGCGCACGCGAGCGCTACCTCGGCACACGCTCTTGGACGCCCTTCCTCGGGGCAGGTCTGGGGCTCGCAGGCGGGATGAGTGATCATCGCCTACAGCTCTTGCCAGGTGTGTATGCCCGTCTCGGGCTGAAGCTGCGCCTCAGCCCGCGCTGGGGACTCACGGCAAGCTGGTCGCTGCGCCGCACGTTCTCCGACCGACTGGAGGGGCTCGAGCCTTCGGTAAGCTGGATGGCTGACCCCTTTGGACTCGACGGAGGTCGTAGCCTCAAGGGCCATGATAGCTACGGCTACTGGTCTGTCGGGGTGCACTACAGCCTCTCGCCACAGCGGCGGTACAGCTGTGACTAAAAGATATAGCTATATTTGTATAAGGTTAGGGGCATAGCCTCTGGCCTAATAAGACGATAAGAATAACGTGTCAACGACAATGTCCCCCCAGCCCTCTGCGCCCTCCACGGAGCTCCGCATCCCTGAGCACGTGGCTATCATCATGGATGGGAACGGCCGCTGGGCCAAGCAGCGTGGACTGCCCCGTACCGACGGGCACATCCGTGGCCAGGACGCTCTGAGAGCGACCCTGCGTGCTGCGGCAGAGTTCGGTATCCGCTATCTGACGGTCTATGCCTTCAGTACGGAGAATTGGTCCCGCCCTCAGGAGGAGGTCGATGCCCTGATGAGCCTGCTCGTCTCGGCGATTCACTCCGAGACCCCAAGCCTCATCGAGGAGGGAGTCCGTCTGGAGGCCATTGGCAATCTCAGTCGTCTACCCGAGGCCGCTCAGCAGGCCCTCCGTGAGAGTATCCAGGCGACGGCTGCCTGTGAGCGCATCACGCTCATCGTGGCCCTCAGCTATTCCTCGCGCGACGAGATCCTGCGTGCCACCACCCAGATAGCCCGTGAGGTCGCCGAAGGTCGCCTCTCGGCAGACAGCCTTACCGAGGAGACCATCTCCGCTCACCTTGACACGGCTGCCTTCCCCGATCCCGACCTCCTGATCCGTACGGGCGGCGAGGAGCGTATCAGCAACTACCTGCTCTGGCAGGCCGCCTATGTTGAGCTCTTCTTCTCCTCGGTCTACTGGCCCGACTTCGGCCGAGAGGCCCTGCGTGAAGCCCCTCGAGGCTTACACGGCACGTGAGCGCCGCTTTGGCAAGACAAGCGAACAAATACAACTGGAGGATTAGCCTTCGCTAAGGCCACTCCAGCACGACGATAATAAGATCCTATGCAGAGAATCCCCGCACTCCTACTCCTTGCCGCACTCCTGTCGGCAGGGTGCAGTGGAAGCCGCACCCCATACCGCCCCTCAGCTGGCCGCTGACACGACGAAGACCACTTCGTCGGTCGTCATCGCGCCCTCCATCAGCTACGAGCGCCCCGTGACGAAGACCATCGCTGAGGTCAAGATCACGGGCTCGACGAGCTATGATGACTTCGTCCTGAGCAGCCTTTCTGGCCTCAACGTGGGGATGAGATCCAGATCCCAGGGCAGCACTGACCTCTGCGGTGAACCGCTTCCTCCAGTCGGGTTACTTCTCCAATGTCCGCGTCCTCATCAATAAGTACGAGGGGATAAGGTCTTCCTGGAGATCGCCCTGACCGAGCGTCCACGTCTCTCCGAGGCTACCTTCACGGGCGTCTCTAGAGGGGACCGTGAGGAGCTCGAGAGCGCACAGGCCTGAAGAAGGGTGCACTCATCTCTCCCAATACCCTCGACCGTGCCCGCCAGCTCGTCAAGAAGTACTACGATGAGAAGGGCTTCCGCGAGATGAAGATGACCATCATGAAACTGAGGCTCCTGGCCAGCCTGGCTATGTGAACCTCACCCTCGACATCGACCGCAGCGGTAAGACCAAGGTGCGTAACATCTACTGAGGGAATAGCTCCCTCACGGACTACCAGCTGCGTATGGCGATGGGGAAGACGAACGAAGGCTTCGCACTCTCGCGTGGCCGTGGTCTGTCTGCTGCTGAAGATCTTCAAGCAAAGAAGTTCGTCGATGCAGACTACAAGGAGGACTGCAGAACCTCATCAAGCGCTACCAGGCTGCGGGCTATCGTGACGCCGAGCTGGTGAGCGATAGCATCGTACCCGTCCCTGGTACCCGCAAGGTAGACATCTACCTCAAGGTCAACGAAGGGCAGAAGTACTATATCAAGGATATCCGCTTCGTTGGGAACACGAAGTACCCTCTCGAGTTGCCCTCGCAGCTCGGCCATCTCGCCCAGGGGACGTCTACGACCAGAAGCGCCTCGAGGAACCGTCTCTCCATAGATGAGGATGCTGTCAGCAACCCCTACTATAATAATGGCTATATCTTCGCTGGCGTCGATCCTGTGGAGACCAACATCGTGGGCGACTCTGTCTCCCTCGAAGTGCGTGTCACCGAAGGACCTCAGGCGACTATCGATAAGGTGAAGATCCGCGGTAATGATATCGTCTATGAAGATGTCGTGCGCCGTGAGCTCTACACGAAGCCCGGTGTGCTCTTCAGTAAGGAGGATCTTATGAACTCCTTCCGTATCCTCAACCAGCTCGGTCACTTCGACGCGGAGAAGTCCGTGCCTAAGCCCGTGCCCAATCCTCAGAGCGGTACGGTGGACATCGAGTACGACCTCACGCCTAAGAGCAATGACCAGCTGAACCTCTCTATCGGTTGGAGCCAGACGGGTATCATCGGGTCGATCGGCTTTACCTTCACGAACTTCTCGATCCAGAACCTCTTCCGCCCCAGCATGTACAAGGGGATCATCCCTCAGGGGGACGGTCAGAAGCTCTCGATCAACGGTCAGACGAATGCCCGCTACTACAATCAGATCAGCGTCTCCTTCAGTGACCCTTGGTTTGGTGGTGGCGCCCGAACCTCCTCTCGGTAAGTGCCTTCTACTCACGTATGACGGCTATCGACCAGCGCTACTATTCGGGGCAGGGCTCGCAACTACTACGGCTCGGGCTACTACAATCCCTATTATAGTGGCTACGGCTACGGTGGCTATGGCAACTACTACGATCAGACGCGTCAGGCTCAGAGCTCACTCTACGAAGACTCCTACGACTCGGATAAGTCGCTCAGCATCCTCGGTCTGACCATCGCAAATGGTCGCCGTCTGAACTGGCCCGACAACTGGTTCCAGCTCACCGCTTCGCTGAACTTCACCCACTATCGACTCAATAACTGGACGTACAACACCTTCCAGAACTACCACCAGGGCTCGGCTAATGACCTCAATCTGGAGCTCCGCATCGACCGCAACTCCGTGGACAACCCCGTCTACACACGTCGTGGCTCGGACTTCTCCTTCTCGGTCAGCTTCACGCCTCCCTACTCGCTCTTCGATAAGAAGGATTACTCCGATCCCTCTCTTCCCCTCTCGGATAGATACCGCTTCCTGGAGTATCACAAGTGGAAGTACTCTGGTAAGGTCTTCCTGCCGCTCATGAATCCCCACGACTGTCAAGCGTACTCCCGTCTTGATGGCACGCATCGAGGGTGGTATCATCAATAGCTACAACAAGTACAGCGCTCGCCCTTCGGTACCTACTACATGGGTGGTGATATGATGTCCGCTTCGATGGGGGAGTACCTTAACGAGACCATCGGGCTGCGCGGGTATAAGAACGGCTCCATCGCTGGGGCTAACTACGACTACGCCTACTCGTATATGAAGGCTTCGCTCGAGCTCCGCTATCCGCTGATTTTCGAGCAGTCGACTACCGTTTGGGTCCCTCGGCTTTGCTGAGGCAGGGAATGCTTTGGTCGGATATCAGCCGCACAATCCCTTCGACCTCAAGCGCTCGGCTGGTGTCGGTGTGCGTGTCATGATGCCTATGATCGGGCTCCTCGGGCTTGACTGGGGCTATGGTTTCGACCGACCCAACGGCTACAACGAGCGTGGCGGTAGCAACATCCACTTTGTCCTCGGGCGTGACCTGTAGTGGCATAAGTCAAGGCCTCGGTGCGTAGCGCCCTACGCGCCGAGGTGATGTCTCACACTAAATCCTAAGATTGCAGTATGAAGAAGATTCTTTCTTCTGGCCCTGCTCCTGCTCCCTCTCGGAGCTGTCGAGGGCCCAGAAGATCGCACTCGTCGATATGGAGTACATCTCAGAAAGACCCCTCGTATGCGGTGATGAACCGCCAGATCGAAGACCTGTCGAAGAAGTGGCAGGCTGAGGTCGCTGGCTACGAGAAGAAAGCCGAGCAGGCCTACCAGTCTTATCAGAGCGAGGCTGCCTGCCTCTGCCCAGCAGAAGAAGCAGCGTGAAGAGTCTATCGTCGCGCTTGAGAAGCAGGCCTATGAGCTCAAGCGTAAGTACTTCGGTCCCGAAGGAGCTCTTCAAGAAGCGCGAGTCGCTGATGAAGCCCATTCAGGATCGCGTATGGGCCGCTATGAAGGAGCTCGCTCGTCGCGGTGGCCTCCAGCTCATCATCGACCGCTCCTCCTCTAAGATCGTCTACGCTGACCCAGGTCTGGATATCAGCGAAGCTGTCGTCTCGACCCTCGGTCTTGACCGATAGTGATAGTCAAAATCAACTAATTAAACGTAATAACCCAAGACAATGAAGAAGTTCCTCATTTCCTCCTCCTGATGCTCCCTCTGGCATTCTCTGCTAACGCTCAGCAGAAGATCGGTGTCGTCAATACCGCTGCCATCATGGAAGCCCTGCCCGATGTCAAGGCTGCTACCACGAAGATCCAGGATCTCGCTAAGCAGTACGACTCTGAGATCAAGCGTATGCAGGATGAGCTGAAGGTGAAGCTCGAAGCTTATCAGAAGGAAGAAGCCTCTATGACCGACGTCATCAAGAAGCGCCGTCAGCAGGGAGCTCCAGGAGATGGAGTCTCGCACGCAGAATAGCTATCAGATGATGCAGGAAGAGATCCAGAAGGAGCAGGAAAAGCTCATGGCTCCTATCCGCACGAAGGTCACCACGGCTATCAACAAGGTTTGTGAAGCCAACGGCTGCGCTTACATATTCGAGTCGGGTGCCCTCCTCGCTATGGGTAGCAGCTCTCGACCTGACGCAGGCTGTCAAGGATGCGCTCGGCATCAAGGCTACGGCTGCAGCTGCTGCCGCTCCCTGAGGCTACCGGCCGCAAGTAATCAGCGTCGTCGCTGAGCGCTCCAGCGCTTCAGTGATAGACAAGTAATAAGCCCCAGGCACTCGCGATGAGTGCCTGGGGCTTGCTCTTTGTGGGGTGAGGGAGAAGGCGTGCAGTGCAGGAGTGCGCCCTCACGTGGGGATAAAAAGTGAGCGACGATCGCCTCTCGGTGATCACCGCTCGTGCAGATTGATTCACATCATTGGATGTTCCTTTAGGTGGGCCCAATAGGATTTCGAACCTATGACCCCCTGCTTGTAAGGCAGGTGCTCTAAACCAGCTGAGCTATAGGCCCTAAGTGCTGTGCGTGAGGGTGCTCCTTCCCGATCCCCGGCGGTGTGGGCCCAATAGGATTCGAACCTATGACCCCCTGCTTGTAAGGCAGGTGCTCTAAACCAGCTGAGCTATAGGCCCGCTTAGGGTTTAGGAGGACGGAGCTGTCCTTTTTGCTCGGCAAAGTTAGGAATTATTTTTGATAGAGCCAAGCCCCTCGTTTTGGCTCGCCGCGAAGTAGCCTTTTGCGTCGGGGCTGCTTGGTGGGCTGCAAGGCATTTCCCTACCCTGGTTTGCTGGCTCCCATCGTGAGGGAGAGAGGTCTGTGATACGCTATCTATAGAGCTTCGTTCGGGAATGGGGGAGCGAATTTGTATAAGGAGGGGCGAGTAACCAGTACTGGTCACTTTTCTACCCTCACGAAGATGTGCTCCTGGCGGGTGTGGGGAGAGGAGGGTGCTGTGTGCAGGAGGTGCGTCCGTCTCTGCCTGAGAAGGGGCTGGTCAATTGTTAGAATGTGTATCTTTTTATCATTCTATAGATAGAAATAATTGCTCAGATACCCGACTTTGATTATGTTTTCGCCCGGTTAATTTACAAGATGTATCCTCTCCATGGTCCTCGAGGCATCGCTTTGTGATTGAAATAGTGCTATTTATCTGGACACTTGGGAGACTCAAGGAGCCACTCTTTGATTGAAAGAATATAATTATAGTTATGAATAGAATCGTTCAGCTTCAGTATGAAGCACCCGCTGTTGAGGAGTTTAGACTCAGCTCTGTTCTCATGAACATCTGCATCCAGTTCTCAGGGTGATGCAGATTTCGACGACTTTGAAGAAGGAGAAGACCTCTAAGGGCCCTCTTTCCCTCGAGGGATAAGAGTAGCGAAGGCACGATAAGTTAGCTCTCATCGCAGAGCCCTTCAGATATCGAGGCGCTGCCGAGTCATCCGACTCCGCAGCGCCTCGACTGCTTTTAGCTGATCTGTGAGTGTGGCTGGGGCGAGAGGTGCTGTGGTATGCCAAGCAGAGGATGTTGCCCAGCTTCGCACGTCGTAGGCTGCATATGAGCAAGCCCCTTGCTGGTATCCCCTTTCCCCGAAGGGGTGGTGTGCATCTATATTGGTCAGCGGGTGCACCTATATGAGGTTGTTGCTCCGCGTAGGGATAAAAGTTGCGGACGAGGGGCTGATAAGTTGGGGCTACGTACGTAGCTCTAATATCTACGTGCGTGGATATTTGGATTGACGTGCCTGGTCTTTAAGACTACGTGCATAGACAGAAGAAAACCACTACGGGAGGATGCTTTTTCCTTCACGAGAAGGACACTTTTCCCTCCGCAGGATAAGAGGAATGCGCGCGATAAAGCGAAGGGCTTGTGTATCTCTTCGGAGAGGCATATCCCCCAGTGCTGGATAGGGACGAGATGCCGCGGACAGACAGCATATCGCATCATTCGGTGAGAGAGCGGATCGGGTAAGAGGGCAGATACCTACTGCTCGGTATTTTGCTTTGGGCGGGTATAAAAGGCTTGTATTTTCTTCATCCTTCTGTGCACGTTTGTACTACACAAGCGAGCGTAATCCTGCACCGACCAGAGCCCCTATCTGTGGGGCTTCGTAGTGGTGCTCCCCTTCCTCTTATCTCACCTCTTTCTCCCCTCTCTGAGCCTCCGCTACGGAGCGCCTACGAGTAACCCCTGATTAGGGAACTTTATCTATATTTGTAGTGGTCCTACACGCCGTAGCTCCGCTCTAAACCAATCGAGAACATGTTACAGGAATTCACCCTCAACCGTGGTAGAGCGATCATCAACTTTACCTCGAAGTACTGCGATAACCGCCGTAAGATCCTCACCAGCTACGCCTATAGCCGGGTCGTCGAATCCTTCATCGCCCATCTGCGCAGAGATAACCCCGTCATCTATGAGGCCTTCATCCAGGGCTTCCAGCGATGAGGACGAGCTGATACGTGACTTCATGGAGGTCATCCGCCTACTGAGCGTCTGCAGCGTCGAAGAGATCCTCGAGGTGAACAATAAGTATGCCCCCTTCTTCAAGGACCGTGACCTCTTCCTCGAGGTCGTCGAGCTCCTCTATCACTACTGGCGCCGTATGGAGCGCATCGCCGTCGTCCACAACCAGCGTCAGGGAGATGGTGTGCAGAACGTCCGCTTCGTCCAGGCTTATGAGCTCTTCAACGAGCTGATCCTCTCGATCTACCGCCGCACGAAGGAGGTCGTCAATGGCTTCGCAAGTAAGGTCTACCGCCAGACGACCGCTGGGGCCAACGCTGGGCTTATCCTCATGGATGCCCCTTGAACTACCCCATGGAGTATAAGGGCCTCTCTGCGATCCCCTTCATCAACTCCATCGTCATCAACCCTCCCTACGTCACCTACACGAAGAAGAATACGCGCGACGGCATCTTCCGCGAGCATACGCTGAATCCCGTAGCGAACATGATCCTCAACGAGGACGAGTGGTTCTTATACCCTCGCTAAGGTCTGCGATCCTGGCCTTTCGTCTACTCCACAAGGACTTCATGTGCCACGGCTTGGGCTGGCAACTCTTCGAGCTGGCGCAGGAAGATGAGTACATCGGTAAGAAGCCCGATATGATCTATATCTTCGGCTATCCCGATGGACACGATGAGAAGCGCACCTTCTACTACAAGGACAAGAAGAACGATATCCTCATCGGCTACGCCAACTACTGCGATGAGATCGACTACTTCGGCTACATGAAGAAGATGCTCCTCACGCTGCACAACCTCAAGCAGATGAGCCGTGGCAACCTCCCCATCCACGGGGCTATGGTCAATATCATCCTGAAGAATGGCCGTGAGGCAAATATCATCATCATGGGTGACAGCGGTGCTGGGAAGAGCGAAAGCCTCAAGCCTTCCGCACGCTCAACGAAAAGTACATCCGCCACATGCGCGCCATCTTCGACGACATGGGTTACCTCCGCCTCGGCGATGACGGCGTGGTGCGTGCCTACGGTACGGAGATCGGTGCCTTCGTCCGCACCGACGACCTCGATCCTACCTACGCCTTCAGCCAGCTGGACCGCGGGATCTACACGAACCCCGATAAGGTCAATGCCCGCGTGACCATCCCCATCTCGACGTACGAGCTGATCTCGAAGGGCTTCCCCGTCGACTACTTCCTCTACGCCAATAACTACGAGGATGTAGAGAAGAAGATCAGCCTCTTCAGCGATATGGAGGAGGCTATCAAGGTCTTCGAAGCAGGTGCACGCCGTGCCAAGGGGACGACGACCGAGCAAGGCCTGGTCACCTCGTACTTTGCCAATCCCTTCGGCCCTGTGCAGGAGCAGGAGCTGGCCGGTCAGCTGATTCGCCAGTTCTTCGCCTCACTCTTCGAGCACCACATCAAGGTCGGAGATGCACACCGGTCTGGCTGTCGAAGGCCTGTCGAAGACTGGCTCGCGCCGCTGCCGAAGAGCTCTTCAGCATGATCAACGAGGATTAAGGTGCTCCGCCTGATCTCCTATACAATACGCCCCCGCAGACCGACGATGTGTCTGCGGGGGCGTATGCTTTAGTAGTAGGCTACTGCGGGGAGCTCTTCCTGATAGAGGCGGTAGCCGAAGAGGCAAGGCAAGGAGGGAGGTAATGAGGAGGTGCACCGAGTCCCAGCGGATAGTGGAGCATGAGCGCTGGGATACCTTCGGCAAGTGCCACACCCTCCCGCATCAGCCCCTGCCCTCATTCCAGCGGAGCAAGGAGTCCGCTCGGTGCCGTCCCGATGAGAGGGAGAAGGAGGAAGATGAGGAGGCTCGTGGGGATGAGGAGCGCCGAGAGTGGTACGACAAGGAGCGTCGTCCAGAGGAAGGCCAGCGAACTCTCACCGAAGAGATAGAGGCTCAGCGGTAGGAGGAGGGCTGTACGGCGAGCGTCATCGCCAGGAGCGCCCACAGATAGCGTAGGAGGGGCTGCCGTAGCTCACCAAGTAGTCCCTCAATGGGACAGTAGAAGAGACGTATGCTGATGAGTGCGAGATAGGTCATGAGGAAGCTCGCACTGAAGAGGCTCGTCGGTGCGTAGAGGAGCTGAAGGAGGGCGGGCAGGGTGAAGACCTCGAGGAGGCAGACGGGGCGACGCAGGAGGCGGAAGCTGAGATACATCGTGAGCATACCCGCGGCACGTGGGTGGGGATGCTCGCTCCCGTGAGGAGGGTGAAGGCCCATGCAGCAGCGAGGAGTAGGGCGCATCGTAGTCTGTCTCTCCGCCTCACGTAGGGTATGTATCGTAGAAGCAAGGTCAGCGCCCCGATGACGACGGCTAAGTGGAAGCCACTCACAGCTAAGAGATGCGCTACACCGCCCCGCACGAAGCTCGCACTGACCTCCCTGCCGAGTGCATCGTGACGCTTCTCACCGAGCGCCATCGCGATGAGGAGATGCTGGGCATAGGGGCTGAGTGCGCTCGCTCGGATATGTGCCGTAAGTCCATCTCGGAGCCTGCGGGCATAGCATGTAGGGGCGTGGAGGAGGAGTGTAGCGCTGGGTGTCGGCTGGTAGGCAAGGATATGGGCACGACCAAGGGCGGTCACGCCTTCGCTCAGGAGGTAGCGGGCGTAGCCCTCCCGCTCGGCGGGTAGCTCACGGACATAGCTTAGCCTGTCAAGGCTGAGGGTAAGGGTATCGCCCACCCGAATAGAAGCACTATCGGGGCGCCTGCAGGTGAGCTGGAGTAGGGCGCTGGGGATATCGCCTTCGCCTAAAAGGCGGATGCGCAGGCGGAGCGTGGCGTCCTGGACTTCTTCCTCTTCGGTGAGGACGGCACGCTGGGGCGTGTGGAGTGGTAGCCTCACTTCGGTGATCGCCTCGACGCTGTGGGTGTGGTAGAGGCGTGCTGCCAGAAGCAGCAGGAGCATGAGTCCGAGACGGACGGCGCGGGTGCGCCTACTTGCGCGACATAGTGGCTGAGGCGTGTGCCTTCGGCGAAGGAGACGAGCGCCCCATAAAGGAAAGCTCCTCCCCCACAGAGGGCCAAGCCGAGGCTCAGCGCTCTATGGGGGAGGAGCTCTGTGGAGAGCTAGCCGAGGAGGAGGATACCGAGGGCGAGGGTGGTGTAGCTACGGCTCACGGCCGTGACCACCGAGGCGACGAGTCCCCGCTCGTAGCTTAGACGAAGGCTATGGACGAGAGAGTTCCTTGAGGCTACGGATAGCGGCCTTGGGGGTCTTCATGCGAGAAGACGTAGCTCCCTGCCACGAGGACGTCGGCGCCAGCCTCTACGAGGGCGGCACCCGTCGAGACGTTCACTCCGCCGTCGACTTCGATGAGGGTAGAGAGTCCGCGCTCATCGATCATACGACGCAGGCGCTGGACCTTGTCGATCGTCTGAGGGATGAACTTCTGACCGCCGAAGCCGGGGTTGACACTCATCAGGAGGACCATATCGAGGTCAGCGAGCACATCGCCGAGGAGCTCTACAGGTACATGAGGATTGAGGGTCACTGCGGCCTTCATCCCTGCGTCCTTGATCGCACCGATGGAGCGGTGCGGGTGTGGGCTGACTTGCAGTGGACGTTCATCGTGTCGACCTTCAGAGCTGCCAGCTCGCGGACGAACTTCATCGGCTCTACGATCATCAGATGCACATCCAGCGGCTGCTCGATGATCGGGCGGATGGCCTCAAGGATGGGGGAACCCGAAGGAAATATTGAGCACGAAGAGCGCCATCCATGACGTCGATGTGGAGCCAGTCGGCCTCGCTCTGGTTGATGAGGCGCACGTCCTCCTCCAGGCGAAGGAAGTTCGCCGAGAGGAGCGAAGGCGATATGATCGCCTGCTTCTTGCTCATGGGTCTGGAGTGAAAGGGGGTGAGGGAAGGGTGGTGGTTTTAGAAGAGCGCAGCTAAGAGCGCAGCTGACGAAGCGTCTCTTGGTGCCGAGGCTGTGTGCGCTCGAAGACTGTACGGGCAATAAGATTGAGTTTTTCTTTGTCAGTACGGGGTAGAGCTTGTGCATAAGCAGTTTGGAATAATGAATGAATATGGATGCCCTGGGGTAGCACCACGCTGGGGCGTACCCCAGGGCATAGATATAACGTAGTGTCCTTGAGGTCTATTATCCCCCGATGGACGTCTGAGAGAGTTACTTGAGGAGCTCCTTGATACCGCCGAGCGAGGAGAGTACGCCAGAGGCTTCGTAGGGGAGGTAGACGGTCTTGTTGTCCTGCCCAGAGGTCATCTCCTTGAGGGTCTCGAGGTAGCGGACAGCGATGAGGCACTGGGCGGGGTTGGCGCCTGAGCCTTCGACAGCCTGAGCAATCTTGCGGATGGCCTGAGCTTCGGCTTCGGCGGTGAGGAGCTTGGCTTCGGCCTCGGCCTTAGCGTGGAGCACCTGAGCTTGGCGTTCCCCTTCTGCGTGGTTGATCGCCTGCTGCATGCGCCCTTCGGACCACGGATCGTGGCTTCCTTCTGCCCTCGGCATTGAGGATCTGCGCACGCTTGTCACGCTCGCACGCATCTGCTTCTCCATGGCGTCACGGATGTCGCGGGAGGATTGATATCCTGCAGCTCGAGCGCGGTTGACCTTCACACCCCCACTTGTTCGTAGCCTCGTCGAGGATGATGCGGAGCTTGTTGTTGATCGTGTCGCGGCTGGTGAGCGTCTCATCCAGGTCCATTTCCCCGATGATGTTACGCAGGCTCGTCTGGGTGAGCTTCTCGATAGCGTCGGGGAGGTTCTGGATTTCGTACATCGCACGCATGGGGTCTACGATCTGGAAGTAGAGGATCGCGTTGATCTCAGTGACGACGTTATCCTTCGTGATGACGCTCTGGCGGGGGAAGTCATAGACGGTCTCACGCAGGTCGATATTCGTGATCTCGGTGAAGCGCACGAGGGTCTGCCCGTTGGCTCCTGGCAGCGTGTAGCGCCAGCGCATAGGACGTGGACGGTCGATGAAGGGGATGATGATGTTCACCCCAGAGGACAGCGTGCGGTAGTAGCGGCCGAGTCGCTCGATGATGACCGTCTGAGACTGCTGGACGATGCACAGCCCCTGGTAGATGGTGACGATAGCCAGGACACCGACGACGATGGGGATAATGAACTCAATAGGCATGGTAGAGAAGAGTATGAAGGTGATTTATTGAATAGGCTCGACCTGAAGGACGAGGCTGGTATAGCCAGTGATACGGACTTCGCTCCCTGCGGGGAGGTCGTGGGCGACGGAGGAGACAGCACGCCAGCTATCGCCATCGACAGCGATGCGGCCACCACCATCACCTACCTTGATGGCTTTCGTTTCACGAAGGCCTTGCGGCCGATGAGTGCATCCATACCCTGTCTTGGTGTCGCGGGCTGCGAACCAGCGTGCCATCAGGGGCTTCAGTAGCCACAGGGCAGAGGCTACCGACGCCGAAGAAGATCGCTTGGATGAGCCAGCTTCCGCCGAAGAGCGCCGGGATAATAGCCAGAAGGGCACCCACACCAAAGCAGGCCAAGATGAAGCCTGGCGTGATGACCTCAAGGGCGAAGAGTATGAGTGCGGCGACGAGCCACAGCTGCCATACTGGAAGGAGGGAGATGAATTCGGGCATAATCGATTCGGTCCTTAGTAAGAGAGGTGTTGTAGCAAAGTTAGCCAAACTTCCCTACTATTCCTAGCAGACAAAGCAAGTAAATGATGGGGGATTTCGTGCTGAGGTCCCATCCTTCATAGGGTAGCTCATCACGAAGTTGTCCAATGAACATTGATTGGGATAATATACTTGAAGTCAAATGGAATTATGCTCTCCTTACTATCAAGCCTCTGCCGAAGGAATTCCTGAAACTCCCTGATCACAGGAGATGCCTCACCATCTAACCCAAAGATAAAATCGGGGAAGTACCCAATCACTGAGTTCGTCCAGCTCTTATTTAGGGTCCAAATAGGTTCGGGACAAATAACTTGATAGTTAGATTCATCCGATCTATACCTCTGAACGAAATGAGGGATCATAAGCTCTATATTCTCCTCTATAATCCTCCTCATCAACTTATCCATATGAGGGTGACAAGGCTGTGGAATCCCCTGTCCCATAGGTAGCCCTTGTCCCCCAAATACTATATAGCTCCGGCAAATCTGCCATAGCTTATAAACTCCAATGGGATCAACTGATCTGCTATCCCTACATATCCAAGAAATAGTTGCTCCTTAATATCCTCTAGTTCTACTTGTGTAAATGGGATTTCTAATAATACTCTTTTCGTTTATGACCCCGCTGAGATAACGAAGGACCCCTACCCTTGTATCAGGATACTCAAAGATCTCTTTGAGCTCGGATTTAAGATCATCCCCTATCAGATACTTGCTAAGAACATCTACCTTATCCGCTATTTCATTTCTCTCAAATTTTCGATCGAGATCTGAGAGTAGATAAAAAGAGCACTTGAAGATGTTTCCTTGCCTGCTCTTGATTCTCAATCGGCTCTTCCTCACCTTCCGAACAAGATCTGTAAACTGGCGGACAGCTTTATCCCTAAGATAAGGTTTAATCTCTTCGAAAGGAAGGTCTATTTGCGCACGAAATTCAGCCTCATCAATTTCAATCTCACGTAGAGTTCGGATAGAAGTATCTTCCAATATAGTCTCTATGATTAGCTTGCAGAGGTTCTGCCTCCCTTGATCTCCCCACAGCTGTAGTATGAGCTCAGCTACTAGAGCAACCCTCGTGACCTGAAGAAGCTCTTTATTTTCTAGGATATACTTACCAAGACTAATCCTCTTCCCATAGATTGGATGATCTCACCCAAGGCTGATTTATCTGAGCTTCTTTATCGCCCATTCCGCTTGCTGCATCGAAGAAAAGCTATCATCTTGAGACTCAAATGACGAGCATATTCTCCCTTAAGAAGTCAAACAATCGGGGTATTGATACGCATCAATTCTACAATAAACCAATCGAAAAGGGAGAATATTACCATCGAGCACCCTACGACTGGATAAAAGGGTATTACAGATACGCTTAACAGCACGGATCGTAGGAGATGATAGCCAATCCGAATTTCAGAGCCCCTAAGAGTCTTCCAAAGATCCCCATATCCCATCCTCTCAAGCCCCAGCTAAGTGCATGCTCTAGTTGCTCTGGGTGATCTGGGCTAGTGCATCCTCCTGCAAGATCTTCTCCATATGGTGATAAGTATGCTGATCAGTATCCCTTGAGCTGAGAGGCTACATACTCCTTATCATAAGCGAGGAGATAGCTCATGCATGGGAAGGAGGAACTGTTGCGTACCAGAGCGAAGAGCTCAACTAGCTCTTCACGCTCAAGGCGATCTACATCATCAATGAAGATGAATATCTTCCGTCCTAACTGCTAATCTCCTCTTCAAGAAATCATATTGGTCACCTGTGCTCTTCGCATTAGATTCTTGAGGTAAGAGATGTGATGCAAGCTGTAGCCAAGGGTTACTATCCTTTGCCAAAAGAAGATCTACATAGCGGATAAACCCCGAGGACAAAGCAGAGTTGTAGGGGGCTAGCGTACGACTGAGTTCCTCAAAGAAGACCTGCGTCAGATTGGGCGCCTTACGGTACATCCAGGGGTTGAAGTCCAGCAGGATTGTCTCATCGCTATGTCGCTTTTCGAGATAGTCCTTCATCGCTAGCATAAAAGAGGTCTTCCCTACCCCAAAGGGCCGTCAGTCCAAGAGTAAAAGCTGCGTTTGAAGTATCTGTCTTGAAGATCTTCTCGGCTAAATCCTCTGCTTCCTTTCTTCGCCCTAACAGATCTTCATCCTCAGATGTACAAGGGCATTCAACTTCATATCCACGTATAGAGTTATCCATCCCTCTTGCTTGGGTTTTTGTGCGATACCGATGCGACCACCACACTACAAATGCCATACAGCCCCGCAGAAAGGAAGGAAGTCTAGCGTAGCACTATGCCAGGTATTCGAGTTGGAGTAGCTACGTAGTCTTCGACTCAATAAACCGATAGCATGCCCAGCCCAGAAGTAGGAAGGCAGTCCAAGAGAGCACGCCTTCACTAATGACATATCTCCTCCGACAAAGAACATAGGTATAGGCTAGTGCAGTCACAATTATCCCACACCATACGATGAAGCTCACCCAGCTGGGCGCAAAGACTGTAGGAGTGCTACGAACTTACTCTCAAAGGTGGGATGAAAGAAGATGTAGAGGATAACTAAGGCAACGAGCCACCACTGGCGCTGGAGGTAGGCAAATAGCCTGTCTATGAATTGGTTAATCTTTGTTTTTGGGGAGGAAGAGGGTGTAGACTTTGATTCCATAGGCATGGGATTTATCCGCTGGAGGGGCAGGTGATGAGGGGTATTATGTGGGGTAAAATTAGCGAATTATCAGCTCTTTGGATATAGATGAATATTCTGAGTTTGCGGGGTGGAGGAGGGGGACGGAAGGGCGGTCGGGAGGCGAAAAAGTGGAGGGTGTGTAAGTGCTTATTGTAGAGCGAGGTGGGAGGAGGCGTGGAGGAGGAATTGCGACCAGTACTGGTCAGCGATCGAACCAGTACTGGTCACTTATAGCAACTCGTACTGGTCACCGCGCTGAAGTAGTACTGGTCAGACAGAGTGACCAGTAGTGGTTGATTTTTGGAGGGTGCAGGCCTGCCACCTCGCACCGTGAGGGGGCGGGGAAGAGGCGAAGGGGAAAAGGTGGGGATTATTCGCCGAGGAAGGCGCGGTGATCGGCGAGGTCTCGCAGGGTGAGGCGGTGGCGGTTGGCGCGCTAAGGGGAAGGAGGAGCGAGCCTTCGGGAGGGTGGGAAGGGAGCCCGTCGCAGAGGTGAGCGCGCTCACGGAAGGTCTTGAGGTCGCTCGCTGTGGGGAAGCCTTCGATGAGGTAGTCGCCAGGCCCCGTCTCCGTGGGGAGCAGGCTGACCTGGAGCGTCCACTGCGTGAAGTGCGAGATAGGCGAAGCTCATCAGCGCAAAAAGTACACCCTCGTGGCGCGGTAGGCTCCCCTCGCGGGTAGAGGAGCACGAGGCTGACGACTTCTCCCGCTGCGGTTGGGGCAGAAGGTCGTGGCAGGCCCTTTCGGTCTCGCTTATCCTCGGTGCTACCCATCACGGGCGAGGTGAGGAGGGGCGGAGTGGTGAGGGTGCGCCCCGCGCGTAGGGCGGCGAGCAGGCTCGAAGCGTAGGGTATCAGCAGGGTCTCGGGATAGCGCTGGACGAAGTCCTCGAGGCGCTTGCGTAGCTGGGCCTCTTGTCCTGCCTGCACCTCGGTGAGGGCGGTGAGGAGGAGTGCCTTCGGGCGCAGGTCTTCGTCGTGGTAGGGAGGGCATCCAGCTCGGTGAGGTATCGCGAGTGCGGCTGACATCGCCCGTGCGGTGAGGGCCTCTGTAGGCGGCATCATACAGCTCGGTGGAGCGGTTGGCAAGCCTTTGGAGGGAGTGTCTGAGCTCAAGGGCAGATGGAGGAGCTTCGCACGAGGAGAGTTGGGGAAGAGGCGTAGGTATTCCCTGCGTAAGGCTTCGGCCTCGGCATCACGTCCCTGTCGGAGGGCGAGGAGAATCTGACGGTAGGCGACTTCTTCCCGCTCGGCGAAGTGGGGGAAGTCCCTGAGAAGGCGCGTGTAGAGAGTACCCACCTCATCGAGGCGCTGGAGCGGGTCATCGAGGACGGATGCCATGCGGAAGAGGGCGCTGGCGAGGTGTCCGTCAGCGCATGCGTGCTGCGGGGGTGAGGGGAAGGCACGGAGGTAGGCTTCACGGCTTCGGCCTCATCGGGTGAGTGGTATCGAGGCGCCTGCCTCCTCGGTAGTGGTGGGGCTACGGGCGTGGCATCGAGGGCGCGCAGACTGCGGTTCCAGTCGTCGGTGAGTGGACGACTCCCCCAGCGCTGGCGGAAGGTGATACGGCGAGAGCGATCTGTTGAGGGTCGTCGGCAGTAAGGCCCGCGGAGGTGCTTCGTGGGGTCGTGGTCGGTCTCGTCAAGGGCGAGCGAACGGCATCACCGAGATCGTGCACCTTCTCCCGAGGCTTCGGCACGAGCGATGAGGCTATCGATGTGGCGCTCCAGCTGGTCGGTGGGGAGCGCAGCAAGGCGAAGGAGGCTGTCGGTACGATGGGCGGTGCGTGCGTGAGGGTGAGGAGGCGAAGTCCGGGTAGAGTCGCTCCACCGTGCAGCGTAGTGGGGGTGCTGGTGCTGGAGGAAGGGGAAGGCCTTCTCGAGGGCTTCTGCGGACTCTATGTAGTGCTGATCTTCGAGCTCCAGCAGGCCTAAGCGGGTGTAGGCTTCGGCAGCCGAGCCACGCAAGGTCTGTGCCGAGTCGATGCTCTGCCGTAGGGCGGTGCAGGCGGCTTTCGCGCTGGTCGGAGGCAAGGAGCGCTTCGGCCAAAGCGAGGTAGATGGCGGAGCGGTGGGGGGCGTAGCGGCGTAGACGTGCCAGACGCTGCAGCCGATGGATGCCCGTCCCGCTCTCGGCGGAGAGGGCAAGGGTGCGGAGCTGGGCAGCGAGTTCAGAGTGCGGGCTGGGGGCTTGCACGCGCTCAGCACGGGCAAAAGCTACCTTTGCGGCCTCGCGTGCGCCCTGAGCTTCGAGGATCTGCCCGATGAGGAAGGAGGCGGGCATGCTGTAGGCGCGCTTCCGAGCGGGAGAGGGCGGTGAGGTGCGTGAGGGCGGTGGAGTCTTCTCCACGGGCAAGGGCGAGTTCGAGCCGCTGCAGTATGGTAGAGTGAGGGGTGTGTGGCGGAGGACTCCTCCCTCACGACGGGTGGCGTGCTGCAGCTCCTCCTCGGCATCAAAGAGCTCGCCACGCAGGGTGTAGAGACGGCAGAGGTGAGGCGGGCGACGTCGCCGACCTCGGGCTCGGTGGCGTAGCGTCGGAGGATGTCGGTGAGGGTGGTGTGCTGCGCGGGAGGTCGCCGCCATGGGAGAGCTGACTGCGGGCGATGAGGAGCCGCCTCGGCGAGGGGCAGGATTGCTCCGGTCTTCTCCTGCATGCACGGCACGAGGGTCTTGACGCCAGTGGGCAGGGCAGAGTGGGCTTGCGGGAGATGCTATGCTCTTCGATGGCCTTGTGGTGGCCTTCTCTATGGTGCTGGAGAAGCGGGGGCAGCGCCGGGTGTCGTGGGCGCGAGCGAGTACGGGATCGACCGGCAGACGGAGCGTATGGTCGTCGTCGTGCCATCGAGTGCGGTCTGGTAGGTGGTCTGGTACGCCCTCGCGAGCGTTGCAGAGGACGTTGTGGCGCGTGACGAAGGCCTGCCACGTGCGGGAGCTCGCGGTATTCACGCGTCGGGGCATGCCCGAGGGCGCGAGGGAGAAGGAGAAGGGAGCCGAGTGCGCGCGCGCAGCCTCGGGCGTGCTGGGCTCTGCGTCGTGATGGCGCGTGAGACGATTTGCCGAGGCAAGGAAGAGGAAGAGCAGGAGGATGATCAGCACACCCGAGGGACGCTGATGAGGCAATAGCTAGGAGCAGGCCGCCGACGTTGGCGATGAGGCAGAGGACGATGGAGCCGCAGATGATCTTGCGGAAGTCCGCCGTGAAGAGTCCGATGGTCGTCTGGGGAGGGTCAGGAGGAGAGGAGGAGCATGATACCCACCGAGCGGATCGTCAGCACGAGGCTCACGGCCACGAGGATGAGTAGTCCGCGCTCCCACAGCCCGACATTCATGCCGCGCACACGGGCGAAGTCACGGTCAAAGGCGGTATAGAGTATCTGTCGGTAGCCTACGCTGAAGAGCGCTATCAAGAGGACGGCAAGGAGGGTGAGCGCAATGGGGTCGCCTGTCGTGACCAGCAGGATATTCCCGAAGAGGTAGGGCGGGGAGGCTGGTAGCGTAGCCAGGGGTGAGCGTCATGAAGAGCACGCCGAGGGCCATGCCAGGTGCCCAGATGCTGGCGATGGCAGAGTCCTCACGGATGCCCTCGGTACGGCTGAGCTTGCCGATAGAGAAGGCGGCGAGGATGGCTGCACCCGCAGCAGAGAGGATAGGATTGATGCCGAGGTAGATGCCGAGTCCTGTCCCGCCGAAGGAGGCGTGCGTGATACCGCCACTGATGAAGACGATGCGTCGCACGACGATATATGCGCCCGATACCGCAGACGATGGCGGTAAGGAGGGATGCCGCAAGGGCATTTTGGAAGAACTGATAGGCGAAGATACTCGGCATGGTGTCGAGGTCGGTGCGCTAGGGACTTAGGCTGCGGGGCTGGGCTCGTGACGGCCGACGATGGCGTGGTGAGTCGCGGTCTCCCCGACGATGAGAGTAGAGCTCGGGGCGGGCGTCTCGGGGAACTCAACGCCACGTAGCTGGAGGCTACGCACCCAGGCAGGAGCACTTCATCGGCATCGAGCGTGAGGAGGACGTCGCGGAACTCTTCGACTTCGCTCTCCTTGTGAGGCGCTGGCACTGCGACCCTTGAAGCGGTCCAGCTCCTCGTCATCGAAGTACTCGATGCGCTGGCTGACGGCAGCCAGCAGGCTATCGGTCTCGCAGGTCAGGTGGTTGCCACAGCAGCCCTCTCCGTGGGGTAGCTCCTGGGGATCGGGCTCAATGATGACCTCACCACGAGCGATGCGTCGGGCCTGAGGTACGACTCGTATGGTGGCTGCGGAGCAGCGATGGCGCCGAGGACGGCGAGGCGATGACTATGACGAGGATACTTCCCATTTGAGAGCTAAATCAAATCTATTCGTGAGTAAACTATGCTTTAGCATAAGTATATCTATGCAAAGATAGTTCATTCGTGAGGACTGAGCCTCTCCGTAAGGCGTGCTTTTGAGGAGGATACCGCCTTCAGGAGGAGGGTGGGCAACCTGTATGTCAATCATCGGGCGAGCTATGTTAGTCGCGACGACGACCCTATATGAAAGTACGTGGGTAGAGCTATATAGGATGGCGAAGAAAGCTATATAGCTTTTGCCGAGTGACCTCTATTGAGGTTGTTGTTCTGCGTAGGATAAAATTTGTGGACGAGTGGCAGATAAGTTTTGGGCTATGTGACGTGGCTCTAATATCTACGACGTGGATATTTGGATTACGTACCCACTGGTCTTTAAGACTGCGTACATAGATGAGAAGAATACTACTAAGTGAAGGAACTTTTTCTTCCTCAAGAACAGCACTTTTCCTCCGATGAACAGGGAATACTTGCGATAAGGCGAAGGGAAAAGCGTATCACCTCGGAGAGCATATCAGGGGGCTGGGCACGCCGATGCCTGCATCAATGTAGTAGGGCAGGACTCTTGGCAACAGTCTCATATAGGTTCACTCAGCGATCTATATAGGTCATGGAGGCAGTGTGCGGTGGAGGAAGTCCAGCCATGAGGGAGGGCAAAAAGAGCGCGGGGCGGAGCAACTGAGTCGTTGCTCCGCCCCGCTGCGGTATCGTGTGGTCAGCTACGTCACTTAGAACATATACTGCACGCGGGCTCCAGTGCGTTGACCTTCTTCGTAGTCGGTCTGGTCCCACTGCTTGACCTGCATGTGGTGGTAGGTTCAGACGCAGTGCGACGTACTTATTCCAGTAGTAGGAGAGCCAGCGCTGCTAGTCGGTCATCTCTACCTGCCCCAGCCATGCCTGCGATGTTTGAGTTCGTCAGCGCATTGTTGTCGGTGAGGTCGAGGAAGCCGTAGCCGAGCATGAGCTCGAGGTTGCCAGAGTTGGGAGAGTCGACCCCCGAGGTGACGTGGTTGTCTTATAGTCTCACGTTGATGATCATCCCACGGGCAGAGACGTAGAGTCCTTGGTGTCGTAGGCATTGCCCGGACACGGTTCACGTGCGACCAGTAGTACTGCGTCTGATCTGGACGTTGTGGAGATCTGGAACTCGGCCGTGAACTTATTCTCCCAGCGGGCATCCGTCAGGTCGAGCGACATAGCGTTGCGCTTGTCGACGGCGGTGAGTGCTTCTTCGAGTGGGCGATGTAGAGCCTCTTGAGGTCGGACTCGGACTTTACTGTGCATACCGCTGAAAGCCGATGTGGAAGCCAGCTCCTCGGTCAGCATGGGGCTGCCAGACGAGACGGCCCGCTACGGTGTAGCCCTGTGCGCCCTTGTCGGTGCTGGTGGTGAGCGGAGGTTGTCGGCGAGGCACCATACTGCCACCAGATGTGGTCGTTGGAGATGGTATGCATGATACCGATACGACGGCCTGGCTGGTAGACGTTGGCTTCGGGCCCATCGAGATACTCCTTGCTGGCAGAGCTGTGGGACGAGGAGGAGACCGAAGGGCACGTGTAGTGACCGGGCGGATGAAGTTATCTCTTGTTGAAGCTATGCTGCGGGTGAGACATCCTTGAGAGAGACCTGTTGTTCAAAGTGAAGGAAGCGTCTCCACGGAAGTACCAGTTGTCGCAGTAGTATGCCTTGAAGCCGATACGCATATCGCGGATACCGATCCCATCGTTCATCGTACCGTCCTGCGTCTTGGCTGCATCATTCTGCGAGTGAAGTCGCAGCGTCGAAGAGGGCACGACCCGTGACCTTGACCTCGACTTTTTCCTGCGCATTTGCCGCAGTCAGGCAGAGAGCAAAGCGACTGCGATGAGAAGACATAGCTTGATATTCATATGTTGGTAACTTCTTGCTTAGGATGAATAGAGTAGGGCTTAGAGGCTGTCCTCGATCTTGTCGTAGGCGCGGATGGCCTGGAGGAAGCGCCGTTGACGTCGCTCATCAGGTAGAGGCCATCGGCGTTGCGCTTGAGGCCCTTGAGCTGGAGCGGATGATCATAGGGGATTCTGCAGGTTGAGCTGCTCTCGACATTACGGAGCCGCTGGGTCGTCTGGTAGACGATGTTGACATCGCAGAGCTTGCCGTCCTTGCGCTTCGAACTTCGGATCGACGACCTTGCTACCGATAGGGGTCTTCTTCTCGATGGAGTTTGGGAGCTCGTAGGCTCTACGTCGAGGGCTGCCTGACGGAAGCGATGTTGAGTCGTGACCGCAGAGGAAGGAGAACTTACGGCCCTTGGCGTTCAGCTCATCATACATATAAGCAAGGAGGGTGAGCGACGTTGACAGCGACGATGGGTGCAGCGAAGGTACATCACCGTAGACGTCCTTGATACGTGCGATCTGCGTCAGTCTTCGAGCGAGAGGTCATGACCGAAGGCCGCCTTCTTCCTCATCGGGCTCTTCATAGTACTGGAGGATGAAGGCGTCGGAGCAGGTGGTGGCATCCTTGAGTGAGCCCTTCATGCAGCTCTTCGCCACGCTCGAGGAGCGATCTCGGTGTTGTAGTTGTCGAAGGCGCAGAGCTTACCCTCCTTGCAGGCGGGGAACTCCGAGGTCGAGGGTCGAGGCTGTGATCGTTGCATGGGCCTCTGAGGTCCTCGTTGATACCGCGGATGCCGCGCTACCGCCCATAGCGGCGATTTGTGAGGGCTTCCTTCCTGGAGGACTCGCTGATCTTCGTCAGACGGGAGAAGAAGATGTCCATCTTGCTGGGGACGTAGCGGTGATTGACGCTGATGTCTGCTACGGGGAGGAAGGCGGTGGTGAAGTAGCGTGCTGTGGCTATACAGCGCTGCATGCTATTAGCGTAGATGTTTACTTCGTCCCTTTCGTGGGGTTGGCGTTTTTCCTTGAAGAGGCCTGCATCTGACGCAGCCCATTTACGGAAGTAGAGGCCGAACTGATTTTCCAGTGCGCCACCTCGTGAGGTGAGTTCGCTTGCGCCAGCAGATCACATGCGAACCAAGGGTGCGTGGATGACCTGCTCGAGGAGGCTTCCTTGGTGGAGAGTAGGGGCGCGGATGTTGTGACGGCTCCAGGATGACCGCCTCAAGAGCGTGTGCTTGTCCTTGAATTCTTGACTCCTCTGCTTCGAGCAAAGAGGGAGGGATGCGCGCGAGTAGCAAAAAGTAGCGCCACAGAGTGTTTGAACTGTCTCATACGATATGATATAAATAAGTCCTCTTCGCGAGGATGTGACCGAATGCACCTGTAGTAGCTCTGCCTAAGTGGACAGGGAAATAGATCTTCCCCTTCTTAAATCGAGGCTTAACAAATATAGTAATATTTGTCCTTTCTATATTTGGAGCGCTCCTGTTTTTAAAATATGCATGGCCGTTTTCTTTCTATCTTTAAGTCTCTTTTGGGGCGAGTGATATGCCTAAATCAGGCAGGGGCATTGCTTTTTATATATAGGTAGTTGTGAGAAGATGCGGAGGGGAGTGATTGCGACCAGTACTGGTCAGCGATCGAACCAGCACTGGTCACCAATAGTAAGTAGTACTGGTCAGACGAGTGACCAGTACTGGTCGCAGAAGCCCCTGAATCGGGCTCTGCGGAGGCGGCTGCAAATATATACTATTTGTATGGGGATGGCGTATATGGGACCAGCGCCCTTGCTAGGGGGCGCACTGCCTTTCTTAATACCGTGAAGGCGTCTCCATAGATGTGTCTATGTAGAGGATGGGGGTGAAATTGGTGGGAGTTCATAAGTTTCTTGGGAAAAACGGGTTGCTTTTCTTAAAATCTTAATAAAATCCACTCTCCGTAGTTCGAGAATATTTCATATTTGCACTCCTTTGGCAGAGATGCTGAGGGGGCTACGAATTGGCGTCCTGTGAAGGATTCACGCAGTACCACTCAAAGTAATATATCGTTAATTAACTACCGTAGAAGCAAGCAAAAGCATTGGGCTGACCCTGCGCTGGTCCTGGCCTCTGGATGGAGCACCTTGGCTCAGACGATCAGCTCGCCCAACAAGGGGGCTGGCTGCACTTCTCGCTGAGTCAGGACAGGGCACCCTATGTACGCTCTCTCCTTCGCTGATGGGCAGGAGATCATCCGTCTCAGTCATCTCGGTCTGAGATGACCGGATGCGAAGAAGTCCTTCGGACAAGGGACTTGAGGTGACGGACACGAAGGAGTCGACCTTCGATGAGACCTGGAAGCCTGGGTTCGGGGCGAGGTCAAGTCGATCCGCAACGTCCGCGACGATCATACTGACCCATTGACACAGCGACCGCCATAACAGGCACCAGACCAGATCACGGATAGAGACCTCGCAGAAGGCCTTCTCCAAGACGGGGTGCAGACCGCTGATGCTCAAGACAGACAAGGGTGTGTACATCAACCTCCACGAGGCTGCTGTCTCCTTACGACTTCCCTGCGATTAACCCTCGATCTGGATGACAAGAACATGGTCTTCCAATGTAGAGCTGCCCTGACGCACAGGGCAATCAGTAATATCGAGGCACCCTTCTCACCCTTGGCGTACGGTTATCGTCAGCCGTGATGTTTCTCGAGACATCCTAGCCCTCCAAGCTCACGTACAACCTCACGAGCCCTGGTGCTCTACGAGACCACCGATCGGATCACTATTAAGTGTAGGGTCTGGTGGGAGATGATCTACGGGCAAGAGCACCTGGCCTCACACCGATGCTACCCTATGTAAAAGATCGGTGAAAGACCGACTTCTCAAGGTGAAAGCTCAACGGCAAGTCATCGTGGCTGCCAACACCAGCAGCGTCAAGGAGTACATCGACTTTGCCGCCAAGCACGGCATTTCGATGCCGTCCTCGTTGAGGGTGGAACATCGGCTGGAAGACTGGTCGGAACAGTAAGGATCGTGTCTTTGACTTTGTCACCCACCGCTCTCGATGTCGCTGAGCCCGTGATTATGCTAAGAGCACAGGGGCGTGAAAGCCCATCATGCACCACGAGACCTCCAGCTCGGTCAGGAACCACGAGCGTCACATGGAAGAAGGCCTGCTATTCATGGTCGACACCGCTACTCCGCTGCTGAAGAGTGGCTATGTAGGCAACATCATCCCCCGCGGTGGTAGGGCTCACGGTCAGAGCATGGTCGCCTGCACTCACCTCGCGCTGTCAAGGAGGCTGCTAAGCATAAGATCTCCGTCAATGCCCACGAGTCCGTCCACACGACGAGGTCTCAGCCGTGCCATCCCAACACCTCATCGCCAGCAGGAGTCGGCGCGGTCAGGGTAGCAGGCCTTCGGTGGTACTACAGCCCAACCACCTCACCGTACTGCCCGCTACCCCGCCTTCATCGGTGGTCCGATGGACCACACGCCTGGTATCTTCCAGATGGACATCAGCTTAAGCACAATCCTCAAGAACAACTCCCACGTCAATACGACGATCACCGCACCAGCTGGCTTGCGCGCCGTGCACGAGGCCCAGCCCTCTGCGGTGATGGCAGCCGCGCTGCCCGAGGTGTAGCGCGAGTCACCATGTGGATGCCTTCCAGTTCATCAGGGACGTAGCTGTCGACCGGGACGACGAAGATCTCATCGAAGCGAGACCGGGTGATACATCACCATCGCTCGTGAGGCAAAGGACTCCGACAAGTGGTTCGTGGGTAATGTCGCTGGCTATGATGGCCCACAAGACGAGCTCTCACTGCTCGACTTCCTCGATGCGGGTAAGACCGCACCGCTACCATCTACGCCGACGCCAGGGGCGCCGACTACAAGACCAATCCTGGAGGTTCACACCATCCCGCAGAGGTGCAGGTGAAGAAGGGCAGCAAGCTCGCTCTCCTCTGCTCCACACGTGGCGGCCTTTCGCATCTCCATCCTACCTGACAAAGTAAACACCGGGGTCTCCGACCGCCCTCACAGCTCTACTCTGGAGGTCGTGGAGTGCATGAGCCGGGCCTCTCCCTTTCACGCTTACACAGGCACTTCCATGTAAAGCGATTCTGCGCCTTCTCTGTCTATCCCTCTTCCTCTCTCACTGACCTCAGCAGCACTGGGACGTGCAGGTCCAAGGAGATCGGGTAGTGAACGACAAGACGAAGCCGTCATCAGGGCTTCCGTCAAGGTCAAGGGACCCACCTCGGGGAGACGTCATCACCGATATCAACGGGAATTTCTATCCCGGGCCACGTTGCCCCAGAATGGGCACCACTCATCGTCTCCAGCGTCCGGTTATACAGACCGTGGCCAGCCCCTCGGTGTGCTTCCTTTCCCATGAAGATCGTCCTCTCCAGGAGTGCCAGGGGAACCTCCAAGAAGTCGTCGTCGTCGACTACGGCTCCATGCAGAAGAAAGGACACCTCACCGGATCCGTCAGCACCCTTCAATACCGAAGAACTTCCAGAAGGTGCCTATCTCCACGACCAATGACCTCCTCGTCGGTAAGATCGCGGGGTACAGATCACGCCAGGGAGGCTCTCCACTGGGGAGCTGGTGGCCATATCCGTATCCGCCAGTGGTGCTTCGCTCAATACCAGCACCAACGATAACCCGCTCATCGTCATCGACGGTGTGCCCATCGAGAACACCGCTGTATCTGGTGCACCCAGCATCCTCCGGCTCACTCAGCCCTCAGGACATCGCTTCGATGGACGCGTCTCGGTTTCTGCTACCGCTTATCTACGGTTCGCGCGCCTCCAACGGGGTCATCATGATCACCACCAAGCGTGGTGGGTCGGGCGAAGACCCGGATCCTTGTCTCCGTACAGAGCTCCCTCTCCGAAGCGCTGCTCGCCGTGATGGCGTTGCTCTCGACTGACGAGTACCGCTCGCTCTATCCAGCGTATCTCCCCGCTACGGCCTCGAAACCGGCACAGCCAGCTAATGGAAACTGGCAAGACGAGATCGCCAGCTCGCCTACGGTGGTGACTACAACGTCCGGCGTCAGCGGCGCTGGCAGAAACTCCCCTACGCGTGTCTACGGGCTACCGCCAGGAGGGTGTACTGAACCGACAAGATGAATCCTTCAGCGGTGACATCAGCCTCAATCCCCATCTCTTCGATAATCACCTCTCTATCCCGGGTAAACGTGAAGCTCCAGCGCTACCGCACAATCGCTTCGCTAACAAGGAAGCTATCGGTGCTGCTGTTGCAGTTCATTACGCGTCCGTCAAAGCGAATGCTGACCCTGCACGCGCGCCCTTCGGTGACTGCTGGACACAGCTAGACATGGGACAGACACTCCAGAAGCTCACGCTCCTAGAATTCCTGTCGGCGCTCTCCCTCGAAATCGGAAGGATATCAGTGATATTTCCGCACGATCAGCCAATCTGAAGATTCGACTATAGGCTCCACTTCACTCCGAGCTGAGCTCAGCGTGAACCTCGGCTACGACTACGCTTCTCGGGTAAGGGTACGGTCGTCATCTGAGAACTCCTCCCTCGGATGGCAGCGCTACACCCTCAAGCAGGCAGGTCAGCCGACGTCTATAAAAGAGCAGTACGAACAATGTACTTACGACCAGCACAAGCGCAGCCTCCTCTTCGACTTCTATGCGAACTACGTCAAGGAGCTTCTAAGCTCTTCTTAGCGAAAAACCGCGTCGACGTCATGTGGCAGAAAGAATTACTCTATCAGGACTGGAAGACCTTCAAATCCCTGCTTCTTCCTGACTACACCTATGACAAGACAACTCGTATCGACTCCGTCTACAGTACGACTACCCACAAGAATACGCTGGTGGTGTCCTTCTGACCGTCTGAACTACAGCCTCGCGGACCGCTACTCTTCACTGCTACGGTGCGTGCCGACGGCTTGGCGCTTCAGCAAGGAGAACCGCTGAAGATTATTCCCGCTCTGCAACACTTTGGCTTGGCGTATGAAATCGGGAGAACTTCCTCAAGAATGTCTCTTGGATCGATGACCTCAAGCTCCGTCTCGGCTACGGTGTCACCGGGTCCAGCAGGATGGTATCCCGGGAACTACACCTACCTCCCTTCTACTCATCAGCACGAATACGGCGACGCCCCGTATCAGTTCGGCGACCAGTGTTACAACATGCTCCGCCCAGCTGCCTGCGATCTTTAATATCCACTGGGAGCAGACGGCTACCTACAACGTAGGTCTTGACTACAACTTCATCGAGATTAAATCTCTGGTACGCTTGACTACCAGAAGAAGACCAGCGACCTGCCAGACGAGATCCCCACTGCAGGCGAACTTCTCTAACCGTATCCTGAATGTCGGTAACATCTCCAGCAAAGGCTTTGAGTTCAGCATCAATGCTACCCCCACCATCAGACCAAGCGCCTGACCCGACGTGGGATGTGAGGCTACAACATCAACTCCAGCCTTGCATCGCCAAGCTCAACGCTGTCTGGTCCCCGGCTATCAGGGTGTCCACGAGGCGTCGCAGGTCTGACGGGGTACGAACGTACCAGATCCGCCAGCGTCGGCTATGCCCCTGGTGCAGCTAACTTCGTCTACGGTAGCGAAGTACGATAGCAACGGCAAGCCCCTGGAAGGTCAGGACGTCGACCGCCACAGGATGGCGTCATCAGCAGAAACTGGATAGTACCCGCACTACAACCGAGCCTGGGTCACGATGAGCTTCTCTACGAGTCTTGCCCTTCTAGAACTTCGCTGGACACTCATTTCCTTTCGCTCTCCCGGGTCCTCAGGAACTATATCTACGACAACATCTCGGCCTATATGGCTACGCACTCCGCTGTGTGTGCTCAACTCAGGTCAGTACTTCCGCAACGACGCCTGGATCCAGCGTCTCCAGACTTTGGACGAATAGCGATAAGCCCAGTTCGGCGTCTCCGGACTACCTCCGCGACTTCCGTACCTGAAGATGGACAACCTCACGCTCGCCTATGACTTCCGGTCGTATCCTGGGCCAGGCAACCTCCGACTAACTTCGGCTACTGTGCAGAATAATATTTCACGCTCTCTCCTACAAGGGCCCGATCCTGAGCGTGCTTATCGACTTCATACCATCTATTGCTCGCTCAATCTCTCCCTCACGCTCTAATCTTCACAGCCGATCAGCGACCTGTGAAGATAAGAAGATTCTTCGCCGAGGCCTCACGACCCGCCAGCCTTGTCGCGGCTCTCCGGCCTCTCCTCCTGCACCAAGGATCTGGATCCTTCCCCGCAACAGGGAGACTTCCCAGACGATCTATAACTCCCAAAGACCTTCTTCCAAGCCGTTCGCTACAAGGTCTACAGCACGCCACAACTCTCTCGAGACGGCAATGGTGACGGGAGTGGGGATTATCGCCGGAGTATCGACGAAAGGGGCGAGAGTGACTTCGTTCGTGGCCTCTTCAACCTCAAGGAGCTGCCCTACTGAGACGGCTATCTG